>MDTE01081618.1_pt1 | contig 433431 bp, 413 predicted proteins | sample 811231 | NCBI WGS metagenome assembly MDTE01 (sample SAMN05326651, study PRJNA326480) | marine metagenome | isolation source: seawater | place: Indian Ocean: Red Sea | collected 2010
CTGCCTTTGGGGTTATAGCTTCGGTGCGCTTCGTCCAGAACGAATATTCGCTGGATGTTGATGTCATAGTCTTTGGTCGACAAGACCTCCGGGTCATCCTGAAATTTCTGGATGTTTACCACAGTGATTTCCGGCTTGCCGGAATGGTTATGAATCACCTGTGTGGCCTTAATGTCTTTGGCAAAGGCATCGCGGGAGTTAATGGTGTGTACCGTTAACCCACGCGCTGTGAATTCCCGCTGGGATTGCTGTAGCAGGTCAAGTCTGTCTACGATGAAATAGAACTTGGGAATGACCTGCTGCTTTTGGAAATAGTCCGTTAGAAAGCGCACGTTGTAATAGGTCAGCGCCGTTTTGCCACTGCCCTGGGTGTGCCAGATGATGCCTTTCTTTACGCCTTCACCAAGCTTGCGCTCAATGGCTTTGGTGGCAAACATCTGAGGGTAGCGCATGATGTGCTTTTGCAGGCCATCGGTCTCAGCCACATAGGCCAGCGCATAGCGCAGGATGAATGACAGGCGGTCACGGCTAACCAAAGATGTACAGATACGATTTGTCGGACGTTCTGGCTGCTTATTGGTCTGAAACTCCGGATTGCTGCGAATGACTTCCAGGTTGTTGTCTTTCAGTACCTTTAACTCTTGTTCATCCGATACTGGCTTCAGAAGCGCAGTCAGGTTCAGTATCTCTTCTTCTCGAAAGTAGTTGAATACCGGCTTGTGATAGGAACTGCTGGCGTAGAATGCTCCTTGCACGGGTTCTGGGTCACCGTCGTCATACTCCATGTTGTTGGAGAAGATCATGAACTGGGTGATGTTGGCGAAACGTTTGAATTTCGGGTTCTGAAAACGTTTGTTGATGCGATCACGCTCGGCCAGAATACCTTCGCGGTTATTGGGCTTTTTCACCTCAATAAAGACCAGCGGCATACCATTGATCAACAGGGTAATGTCTGGGCGGAATTCCTCATCACCGTTCTGGCAGGTCAGCTCGGTGACGACATGAAAGCTGTTGTTGTTGAAGTTTTCAAAGTCGATCAGCTTGGTGTTCGAGCGATCTGTCAGGCGCTCAAAGAAGGCTCGACCAAGATCTTCGTTGTCGAGCTCCAGCTTAATATCTTCGAGCAAGCGACTCACATCATCAGGCTCAATGCCAGGATTGATTTTGAGGATCGCTGCGGCGAACAGCTCAGGGAATATATTGGTATCCAGATCCCAGCTTTGACCTTTTAACGACAGGTACTTATAGCCCAGCTTCATCAAATGAAGGATGGTGGGAATTTTTACGCGGGTGTCTTCATTGAACTTCATAACATTCCCTGTTTACTGATGTTTTAACTCAAGTAAATCGCCTACCTGGCACTCAAACAGCAGGCAGAGTTTCTCAATGGCTTCCAGATCCACTTTCTGAGCCGTTTCTTTATAAAGCAGGGTCACGGTGACACGGCTTAATCCGGTCTCTCTGGCAACGTCGGCAATACGCATCTTGTGCTCGCCCATCATGCGGGCTAGATGGCAACGGATCATGTGAAAGACTCTAATTATTGATTTTCGTAATAGTGAAAGAGGCTACCACGGATTGGCTTTAAAGTCGTTTTTTGTGAGTTGAAGTTGAAATTTTGCTGGCAGACGCAGTGGTTTTGTTTAGCGTTGCGCTTTAGGGGGAGCGATCGACCATTGCCGCATAGTCTAGCGGTGATAGAAGTAAAAATGGTGGGCCTTCCCAGACTTGAACTGGGGACCTGCCGATTATGAGTCGGATGCTCTAACCAACTGAGCTAAAGGCCCATTTACTTCGTCTGCTTCGTTTTGACTGCGTTGTTCCGGCCCAAACCGGTACGTCTTGTCAGCACTTGCAGAGCGGGTCGGGGATGAGATCCCCTCCTACAATGGCAGCGGTATGTTACCGCTTGGGGATAAGATCCCCTCCTACAAAGACCTCGTGCGATGCCCTTGTAGAGCAGTCATCAGATATGACTAGCGCAGCATTATAAGCACCATTACCGGTGAGTGCCAGTGCTTTGATTTTTCTGGGAATTTGAGCAAAAAATAACCCGGCGTTGGCCGGGTTATTTTGGGGTCGCAGAGTAGGGAGTACCTTACTCGTCGATAAAGCTACGCAGGTGCTCAGAGCGCGTTGGGTGACGCAGCTTGCGCAGTGCTTTTGCTTCGATCTGACGGATACGCTCACGGGTTACGTCGAACTGCTTACCCACCTCTTCCAGAGTGTGGTCAGTGTTCATGTCGATACCGAAACGCATACGCAGTACTTTCGACTCACGTGCAGTCAGGCCAGACAGTACCGAACGGGTGGCTTCTGTGAGGCCGTCGTTGGTGGCTGTATCCAGTGGTGAAGAAGACTGGGTGTCTTCAATGAAGTCACCGAGGTGTGAATCTTCGTCATCACCGATTGGCGTTTCCATGGAGATCGGCTCTTTGGCGATCTTGAGGACTTTACGGATTTTGTCTTCTGGCATTTCCATGCGTTCTGCCAGTTCTTCAGGGGTTGGCTCACGGCCCATTTCCTGAAGCATCTGACGAGAAATACGGTTCAGTTTGTTGATGGTTTCAATCATGTGAACCGGAATACGGATGGTACGCGCCTGGTCAGCGATCGAACGGGTGATCGCCTGACGAATCCACCATGTGGCGTAGGTCGAGAACTTATAGCCGCGACGGTATTCGAACTTGTCGACGGCTTTCATCAGACCAATGTTGCCTTCCTGAATCAGGTCGAGGAATTGCAGGCCACGGTTGGTGTATTTTTTAGCAATCGAGATAACCAGACGCAGGTTAGCTTCTACCATTTCTTTCTTGGCGCGGCGTGCACGTGCTTCGCCGATAGAAACGCGACGGTTAACTTCTTTAATTTCCGGAATGCTCAGGCCAACGCTGTCGGCGACGGCTTTGATTTTCTTCTGACAACGGAAGATCTCAAGCTTATAGGTGTCGAGTTTGTCTGAATAAGGCTTGCCTGCTGCAATCAGCTCTTCAACCCATTCGTTGTTCACTTCGTTACCTGGGAATCCACCGATGAATTCTTTGCGATTCATGCCGCTTTTACGGGTCATCAGAACCATGATCTGACGTTCCTGAGCACGAATTGCGTCGAGTGCGGCGCGAGCATCGCTTACCAGTACGTCGAAGTGCTTCGGCGTCAGCTTGATCGGAGCGAACAGTTCTGCCAGCGCTAAGATCGCTTTTTCGGCTTGCTTGCTGGCGCGACCGTGCTTCTCGATGGCTTTGTTTACAGCGATATTAGCGTCATTGATTTCGGTGAAGCGTCGTACCACTTCAGCCATGTCGATGCCGCTGTCTTCTTCAGAGTCGTCGTCATCGTCATCGCTGGCTTCTTTTTCTTCCGCTTTCTGAGCGGCAGAAGGGCCAGGAGGGGTGATTTCGCCATCTGGGGTCGGATCAATGAAACCGCTGAAAATATCGCCAACGCGGTTCGGATCTTCTTCGGCTTCCTGGAATGCGGTCATGATGCGCTGTACTGCACCCGGGAAATACGCCAGAGCGGACATCACTTCACGGATGCCTTCTTCGATGCGTTTGGCGATAACGATTTCGCCTTCGCGGGTCAGAAGTTCAACGGTACCCATTTCGCGCATGTACATCCGCACTGGGTCGGTGGTGCGACCCACGTCGGATTCTACAGATGCGAGAGCAGCGGCAGCTTCTTCTGCGGCAGCGTCGTCGGCAGTCTCAGACATGAACAGGGATTCGCCATCCGGGGCAACTTCTGACACAGGAATACCGATGTCATTAATCATACGGATGATATCTTCAACCTGATCCGGGTTTGCAATATCGTCTGGCAGGTGGTCGTTCACCTGTGCATAGGTGAGGTAACCCTGCTCTTTACCTTTGGCGATAAGTTCTTTGAGACGGGATTGTTGCGTACTGGTCGACATAGAAGCCCTGTGTTCCGAATTTTTAAGGCGGAAGAAAACCGCGAAGTATATCGCTTAACCTCAGCTTAAGCCAGTGATTAGACGACTGTTTAGGCCAGACTTGGCAGAGATTGTTCCCCAGCGGCTGGCTGGCCGTAGCGGGGTGGCTGCGTTGTTAGTAAGTTTGGGTTGAAGCGGGCAATTTTCAAGTCAGTGGCGATGATATATACCTGTTCGTTTGTGGTTTCTTTGTTTACGTTGTTTCTTGAGTTCGTGCAGTTGCGATCGCTCTTCGGGAGTCAGCTTTTCGCCACGATGAAACTTGGCTTCGAGCTCTTCCAGGGCGCGGTCGTCTTTGCGGGCCATCATTCTTTCCAGCACGACTCTGACCTCGGCGGCGACTGGGCGGATTTTGTCGCCCTCGGGATGGTCGGCGAGCGCTTTTAATTCTGGTTCGTATGGGCTGCCTATCCACTGAATCAGCAGGCCGATGCTTTCCTGCTGAGGAGACTGGTGCAGTCGCTTAAGAATTTCGAATAGCAGGCGTTCGTATTCAGTTTCAGCTTCGGTGTCAGGAATGCTCAGCTCCTGCGCCAGCGCCGGAAAGCGAACGAGACTGGAGATGGCTCTGTGCACCATGGGCGCGAGTGGGTCTTCAATGTCTGGTGCATGACTGGGCGGAACCGGCTCGGTAATAATGTCCGGCATGGATACGCCGTCATCAATCTCGGGTTCTGGCTCTGGAGCGGTTTCATTCACCGCGGCCATCGCGGCACTGCGGGTGCCGATCATGTCTTCGAGGCGTTTTTCCATCAGGCTTCTTAGTGTGCCTTTCGGGAGTTTGCCGATCAGCGGGGCCGCCATTTTATCCAGGCGAGCCTTGCCATCTAAGGTATCAAAATCGACTTGCTGTTTAAGCTGTTCGAACAGAAATTCGGGCAGATGCAGAGACTCATTGAGACGTTTTTCAAAGCCGTCGCGACCTTCTTGCCTGACCAGAGTATCCGGGTCTTCTCCGTCAGGTAAAAATAAGAAACGCGCCTGTACGCCGTCGCTGAGTACGGGCAGGGCAGTTTCCATGGCGCGTGCCGCTGCAGTGCGTCCGGCGTTATCGCCATCGAAGCAGAAAATTACTTCAGGAACGATTTTAAACAAGCGCCGCAGGTGGTGCTCGCTGGTGGCGGTGCCCAGGGTTGCAACGGCGTAGTGAATCCCGAACTCTGCCAGAGCAACAACGTCCATATAGCCTTCGACGATAACAAACCGGGTCAGCTTCTGGCGTATTTTTCGTGCTTCGTAGAGCCCATACAGTTCGCGATTCTTCTGGAATATCGGTGTTTCAGGTGAGTTCAGGTACTTAGGTTTCTCATCGCCCAGTACGCGCCCCCCGAAAGCGATATATCGCCCGCGGGCATCGCGGATCGGGAACATAATGCGATCACGGAAGCGGTCATAGGTACGGCCGTCTTCTTTTTCGATCAACATACCGCTGGTGATCAGTTCCCGTATGGCAGTTTTGTCGGTGCCCAGGGTTTCCTGAAGGTTATCCCAGCCGGGCGGTGCATAACCGATTCCAAAAAACTTAGCGGCCTTGCCGGAAAGCCCGCGACCTTTCAGGTACTGAACGGCCCTGTCCCGCTTGTCGTGTTCCCGTAGCTGTCGTTCAAAGAACTGGCTGGCCGCTTCCATTCGTTTGAACAGTGACTGATGTTCTTGCTCTTGCTGAACTTCACGTTGGCTCGCGGCTTCTCGCGGGACGGCCATATTCATCTGGTCAGCGAGTTTTTCAACGGCATCAGGAAAACTCAGTCCATCGAACTCCATAACGAAGCGCAGGGCTGTTCCCGATGCTCCGCAACCGAAGCAGTAGTAAAACTGTTTATCAGGGCTGACCGTAAAGGAGGGCGTATTTTCGTTATGGAACGGGCAGCAGGCGGAGTAGTTTTTGCCAGTTTTTTTAAGCTTTACACGACTGTCGACCACGTCGATAACATCGACACGGGCGAGAAGTTCATCAATAAAGCTTTGGGGTATCCGGCCGGCCATTCAGGTGTGTTTCCGCAATCAGTCTCAAAGTTATTATCTTCAGAAACGCGAAAAGCGCCAGTAGCATGAGCTATTGGCGCTTAGCTGTATCAACGCGTGTGCGATGAATCAGAGCTGGGACTTCACCATCTGGCTGACCTGGCCCATGTCGGCACGGCCCTGCACTTTGGGTTTGAGGATGCCCATCACTTTCCCCATGTCCTGCATGCCTGCAGCACCGGACTGTGCAATTGCATCTGAGACCATCTGGGACAGCTCTTCATCACTGATCGCTTCTGGCAGAAATTCGCTGATAACATCGATTTCTGCCTGTTCAACAGCGGCCAGCTCGTCACGGCCAGCATCGGAATACTGCTTGATGCTGTCGCGGCGTTGCTTACACATTTTGTCGAGAATCTGTAGAGCTCGTGCGTCATCAACTTCGATACGCTCGTCGACTTCAACCTTTTTAAATTCTGCAGTGATCAGACGAAGTGCGCTAAGGCGCTCTTTTTCTTTGGCACGCATTGCTGCTTTTACAGCATCTTTAACGGTTGCGGTCAGGCTCATGTGTCAGTCCTCAACAGATGTCGCGTGTATCAGTACAGGCGAGTCATCTTACGCTGTTCGCGCTGAACCTTCTTCAGGTGGCGCTTAACAGCAGCAGCGGCTTTACGCTTACGAACCCAGGTTGGCTTCTCGTAGTGCTCGCGACGACGTACTTCAGACAGTACGCCTGCTTTTTCGCATGAACGCTTGAAGCGACGCAGTGCAACGTCAAACGGTTCGTTTTCTTTAACTTTTACAGCTGGCATCCAATCACCTACATGTTTGTCAATTCGGTATAGTGGGGACACAGTAGTCCCAGTCAGAGGGCGGGCATTCTATAGACTTTGCCCGCGGAATGCAAAGGGGTTTTTAATGCATCTGGTAGCCGTGTTGTGGTGTGCGAGTGGCGTGTGCCGTTAGCTAGCAGTATCATGCGCGGTTTAGGGTCGGAACAGGCGGTTAGCCTGTGCTTACAGAGAGCGGAACAGAGGTTAGTTATGCTGGTATTGGGGTTAGAAACCTCCTGTGATGAGACTGGGGTCGCGTTGTATGACACCGAGCGCGGGCTGTTGGCGCACAGAGTGTATTCGCAGATTGCCGTTCATGCTGAGTACGGTGGTGTTGTTCCTGAGTTAGCCTCCCGCGACCACGTAAGAAAAGGTCTGCCACTGATACGTGAGGTTATGGAAGAGGCTGGGCATACCCTGCAGGATCTGGAAGGTATAGCTTACACCAGCGGCCCCGGCCTTGTAGGCGCGCTACTCGTCGGTGCCTGTCTTGGGCGTTCTCTGGCGTGGTCTCTGGGTATCCCGGCCGTGGGTGTTCATCACATGGAAGGGCACCTGCTTGCCCCTATGCTAGAGGATGATGTACCCGAGTTTCCCTTTATCGCTCTGCTGGTGTCTGGCGGCCACACACAGTTGGTTAAAGTAGAAGGCATTGGTGAATACGAGCTGCTTGGCGAGTCGCTCGATGACGCGGCTGGTGAAGCCTTTGATAAGGCCGCTAAGATGATGGGGCTGTCGTATCCGGGTGGTCCGGCCCTGAGTAAGCTGGCTGATGAAGGTGATGCAGCCCGCTTCAGTTTCCCTCGTCCGATGACAGACCGTCCCGGTCTGGATTTCAGCTTCAGTGGTCTGAAGACATTTACCCGCACGACTATTCTTAATTGTGCCGTAGACGGCGTTCTTGCTGAGCAGGATAAAAAAGATATCTCCGCGGGCTTTCAGGCTGCCGTGGTTGATACGCTGGCCATCAAGTGTAAGCGCGCAATGAAACAGACGGGTGTGAATCGCCTGATTATCGCTGGCGGTGTGGGGGCGAACCGTATGTTGCGAGAGCAGTTAAAGGAGACCGCTGAGCAGCTTAAAGGGCGTGTGTACTATCCGCGTCCGGCGCTTTGTACAGACAACGGTGCCATGATTGCCTACGCCGGAGCTCAGCGTCTGAAAGCGGGCGAAGTATCCGATATCGCCGTGTCGTGTGTGCCGCGCTGGCCAATGACCGAACTGAAGCCTCTGGCGTCAGGTAATTAAGGAGCTGAGTATGGATAAGGTCTTTATCAGCGAATTAAAAGTGGATGCAGTCATCGGGGTCTACGACTGGGAAAAGCAGGTACGTCAGCCGCTGGTGTTTGATCTGGAGATGGCGTGGGATATCCGTGTCGCGGCACAGACTGACGATTTAATGCATGCGCTCGATTATCAGGCGGTGACTGAATATATTGAGCGCTTCGTGCGTGAACAGCACTTTCAGTTACTGGAGTCGCTGTTGGAGCGCCTGGCCGATGGCTTGCTGCAGGAGTTCGGTATGTCGTGGTTAAGTATTCGTGTTGAGAAACCCGCGGTGGTGCCGCAGGCACGTGCTGTCGGGCTGATGATTGAGCGTGGTATCAGCTGATGGCGCATGTATTTTTAGGCGTTGGCGCCAACCTTTCACCCGAGCAGAATATTCCTTTGGGTCTTAAGCGTTTGGCGCACGATGTAGATATTGTCGCGATTTCTCCCTGTTATCGCTCTGAGGCAGTGGGCTTCAGTGGCCCGGCCTTTATCAACCTGGTGGTTGAAGCTCACACTGATTGTACCGTGGCGGAATTAAATACCCGGTTAAAAGCTATTGAGACCGAATTTGGCCGTGAGCCGGGTGCCAAAAAATATTCAGATCGCGCTCTGGATATCGATATTCTTGTCGTCGATGAATTAAGTGGTGATGTCGATGGAATATCGCTGCCGCGCATCGATGTCTGGCGTTACGCGTTTGTATTACGCCCGTTATTGGATTTATGGCCAGCTGGAATTTGCCCTAAAAATAAGACACCGCTAAAAGATTACTGGCCACATGTGAGTGATCAGGCACTGGAAAAAGTCGAGATTGCGGGCGCGACGTTAGTTAGCGTTAAATCGACTGAGTCGACTTCCATTTCTTAAGATGTGCGGCTCGGGCATTGGTCAGAGCCGTGCGAATTTCCGCCCCCTGAACGCCCGTTGCAATAATATCCTGCGCAGTGATTGTAAGAGCTTCTTGCAATGCATTGCGGCAGTATTCTGCCTGCGGATAGTCGCATTCTTCCAGCCCGGTTCTGCCCCGAGCATCCGCAACACAAACCAGCAGAAAATCTTCAAATCGTTCCGGCCGACGCCAGGCATCTACCTGATCGAATAATTTCAGCAGAGTTTCTGGTCGCAACTCAAGTGCGCGATGAACATGAGTATGAAATTCGCTACTCAGCAGCGCCAGTGTTTTAGCGTCATTCGGTGCTTTTAAACGATTGCAGAGTTGTTTTACCGGAGACAGACCTTTTTTCTCATGACCAAAGTGGCGTGGCCATTCACTTTCTGGTGTGCGGCCTTTTCCCAGGTCATGAATTAGAGCAGCCCAGCGCACAGCGGTAGAGTCACTGAGTTTTTGCGCTGCTTGCAGGCAGAGCAGAGCATGCTCGCCGGTATCTATTTCAGGGTGGTACTTTTCTGGCTGAGGCACTCCGAACAGAGCGTCGAGCTCGCCAAACCAAACCTTGAGTGCCCCGCATTCGCGGAGTACACGAAAATAGGTATCAGGGCTGTTTTCACCCAGTGATCTCTGAGTTTCTGTCCAGACCCGCTCAGCGACCAGATGATCAAGTTCGTTGTCTTCGACCATCTGCTTCATCAGAGTCATGGTTTCGTCAGCAATGCGAAAGCCCAGACCAGCAAAGCGAGCCGCAAAGCGTGCGACACGCAAGACTCGTAAAGGATCTTCCTGAAAGGCAGGCGAAACATGACGCAGTATCCGATTCTGTAGGTCTGTCGCGCCGTTATAAGGGTCGATGATTTTGCCGTCGCTGTTTTGGGCCATGGCATTGATGGTCAGGTCACGGCGCAGTAAATCTTCTTCCAGAGTCACTGCTGATGAGAAGTCACAGACGAACCCCTGATAACCTTTTCCGCTTTTTCTTTCCGTACGTGCGAGTGCGTATTCTTCTTTCGTATCAGGATGCAGAAATACCGGAAAATCGGCACCAACCTGTTCGTAACCTTTACTGATCATCTCTTCTGGAGTGGCACCCACCACCACCCAGTCATTGTCTTTTACCGGGCGATTGAGAAGATGATCGCGGACTGCACCGCCGACAAGATAGGTCTGCATAACGTACTCAGAAAATAAAAAAGGCCATCGAATATGATGGCCTTTGAGTGTACCGGGATGTCGCTGGTGTTAGAAGTAGAAGCCAGTTTCCAGAGCCAGACCCAGTTCTTTTTCAGGGTCAGATACATCCATCATGGCGGCAAGGTCAAAGTGAATACCAAACGGTGATACACCGGCACCCAGCGACACGACGTTACTTTCACCGGCGAGGTTTGTGCGTAAACCGGCGCGCAGCTGAGCCCAGCCTGCCAGATCTACTTCGCCGCCCACTGACAGGTACTGGGTTGGATCTTCAAATGCCAGAGCTTCGTTTTCTGTCAGGTCGAGGTCTGCCGCCAGGTTGTACCAGTCACGGGTATAGGCAACACCGGCGCGCAGTTTCGGTTTCAGGCTTACTTTACCGCCAGCCGCTACTTCACCGTCAGCATCGCCATCGACTGCAACCTCAGCGTATTCAAAGTCTTTACTGATCAGATCCTGAATAACGATACCGACACGCAGTCGCTCCTGTGGATCAACGTAGAAAGACGTACCGATATCCAGATTGATGTGGTTGGAGGTGCGCTCAGAGTCTTCCAGTTCAACGTCCGGTGCGTTGTCTTCTTCATCGACCTGGCCAACGTAGTGGTAAGTCGCCACTTGCTGAAGCTTAGGTGTAATACCAATGGCAACAGGCTTGTCGGCGATCACAAACTCACGCGACAGGCTCAGGCCCACTTCGGCGATCCCAATGGCGACGATTTCATATTGAGAGTCAAACGATGGGTCGGATGCCGCATTCGAAATCTCACCGTTATCGAAGATGCTGATGTTACCGCCAGCGGTTTGTACCGGGTCGGAGGTATAGGTATTTACTTCATCCACGGCGCTCTTGGTGTTATTCAGATCTGCAGTTGTTGCTGTGCCGCTTTCTACCTCGTCGGCCAGGCTATCCACACTGTCAGTAATACCATTTGAAGCATCGAGATAGCCGGATGCAGCAGGCACATAGGCGCCTAGCAGGTTCGCGTCGTTGCCACTGAACAGAATACGGGCAGAGGCGTTTACATCAGCTTTAAAGCTGACGGCAGCTGCCAGTTTTTTACCCGGAATAGCGACCGCGCCACCAATACCCAGGCGTCCGCGTAGAGGGTCGCCGGAGATAGTACGTAAGCTATCGATCATGTCGTCAGTGGCAGATTCAACTTCCTGAAGTTCGGTGTTTGTTGCTGCGATGCTATCACCAAACGCCTGGTTGTCGGTGCGCAGGTCGGCTGCTTTTTCAGCGTTGGTACGGCCGTCGACATCATCCATTGAATCAATCTGAACACCCAGCTGTTCAGCTGCGGCAGTCATATTTTCAACGGCTTTATTAAAGTTCACCGGATCGCCGGCACCGCGCTCTTCGAAGGCAGCATCAATTCGCGGAATAATGTCATCGTCCAGTCGTGAGGCTTCATCTTCGAGGCCTGCTTCATCCGCCACGTTCACCCCAATTTGCGGGAAGAGCAGCGCGAAATCATCGCTGCTTTCTGCCTGTGACAACAGTGAAGGGTTATAAGCCGGGGCGTGTGCGAGCTTGGCACTGGCAACACCGGTATTACCCATGGCCAGACCACGAGCATCCATCGGCATAAAAGGGGTGGCTGTGGCGTAGCTGCTGGCCAGCAATACGGCACTGCCAAGAAGAGAGCGTTTTAACATGTGGGCATCCTCAGGAATACGTGAGTACGGATGCAATTAATACTAGATGCAATTTCAGAAATCGGTTGCGAATCGTAAAAGTCGTGCGTAATCTTTCGTAACAGCTAATTATTTTTCGGAATAACTCTCGTGTTTTCACAATTGACACATTTCTCAGCGAAGATGTTCGCGGCGCCAGTAGCGCTGCGAATGGTCGTGCGTGCGCGTTGTGTCGCCATTGTGCGAGTAGTGAGGCCGGGGAATAGTTAACTGATAACGGATTATTCTCAAAAGGCCGCACGTTATGCGGCCTTTTTTGTTTCTGGTCGCTGTGTTGCCAAAACATACACAGGGCTCAAGGGAGAGCCCGGCAAGCACAGGTGATGTATGAAAATTATAGTGGCGTATCTTCTGGTGGTACTGATCTGGTCCACCACGCCCGTGGCAATTCAATTCAGTCAGAACGGGCTCGACTTTTTTACGGCCGTCAGTCTTCGTATGTGGATCAGCGCTTTGTTGTCCTTACCATTGGTCTGGTTGATGCGCCAGCGCCTCGTTTTCAGTAAGCAGGCTATTTTGAGTTACCTTGGCGGCAGTCTTGGTATCTATGGCGCGATGATGTCGGTGTACTGGGGCGCGGCGCATATTCCATCCGGTTTGATTTCGGTGATTTATGGGCTCTCCCCCATGCTGTCTGGTGCGTTGGCATACGTGGTTCTGCGCGAGCGGGAGTTGACTCCTGTGCGGTCATTTGCGCTGGTGATGGCGTTGGCCGGGCTTGCTCTGGTGGTATCCGCACGCATTTCAGTTGATGGTCTGGCGTGGCGCGGAATTGTAGGTAGTGTCGTCTCGGTCCTGTGTTTTGCAGGCAGTGCGGTTTGGGTCAAACAGGTCGGAGCCGGCATCCACCCTATGGTCCAGACCAGCGGCACACTCTGGGTTTCAGGAATACTGTATCTTCTTACTGTGCCTTTCTTTGGGGTGCATATTCCGCAAGAAAAAGACGTGGTGTCCTTTGCCGCGCTGGGTTACCTGATTACCTGTGGTTCGTTGCTGGCCTTTGTTCTCTATTTTTATATTTTGCGCCAGTTACCGACTTCCAGAGTGACGCTGATCACTCTGGTTGCTCCCGCTCTCGCAATTTTCTGGGGCTACTTGTTACGTGATGAACGCCTGCAGTGGGAGAGTTTTGCCGGGGCTGGGATTCTCCTCGCATCGTTAGCCGTTTATCAATGGCACCGCTCTCCTGATCGTTGGTTAAGAACTCTTGTGGCTGGTCGTTATCCTGCGGTTACAAAGTCAGTACAAAAAAGTGAGCGTCAATCGTCTTAACTTTTCTTCATATCGGCCGATAGCCGTCTTATAGCAAAACAAGTCAGGGGTGGTCGAAGTGCCATCCACTGCTGGTATGGAGTCAGATATGAAGCTGAAATGTGTAACCGCAGGCGCCCTGGTGCTTTCTGTAGGATTGTTAACCGCCTGCGCCGGACCTGTTCTGGATCAGGGCAATGCCAGTGCACCACCTGAGCAATTCTTTAAGCCTGTTGAGCAGGAAATAGACCCTGTTGCACCTATGGTGCTTCGTGTTGTGGGTTATGGTGCGGTTGATGATGGCGCTAAGCAGTCGTCGGTTCAGAAGCGTCTGATGGCCATTCGTGCATCCAAAATGGATGCTTACAGGGCCATGGCGGAACGGGTATACGGAACTTCGGTTCAGGGCAGCACTACCGTGCGCGATATGGTCGTACAGAACGACCGGTTCCGCAGCTATGTCGAGACTTATATGCATGGTGCACGCGTTGTCTCAACTGATCTGATGCCGGACGGCAGTGCAGAAACCGTTCTGGAGATGATCATTGATCAGGGCTTCCGTAACTGTCTGCAGACGATGGATAACCAGCGTTTCAATGTGGATTGCCGGGTGCCACTGGGTGGGCGCAACGCTCAGCAGTTTGCCGCTAGCCAGCGTAACCGTGTTCAGGGCGAAGCTTCAGTGCCCGAGAGCGGCTTCTACTTTATCGAGTAAGGGACTTTGCTATGAGACGCTTTCGTTTATCTTCGTTGTTCGTTGGTTTGCTGATTCTGCCGTTCGTCCAGGCGCAGGCAGAAGTTGTGCAGGTGACTGGGCGTGCCCCGGTTGAAGGCGCGCTGTCTTATGCTCGTGAACAGGCAATGGAAGATGCGCTGCATCAGGCCAGCTTACAGGCAGGTGCACAGATCAGCGGCATGCAGTTGATGGAGAAAGGCGTCGTCAGTACCGATACCGTGCGTGTATCAACCCGGTCGCAGGTCAGCGATGTTGAGATTCTGCGTGAAGATACAGTCAACGGTATGTACGAAGTGACAATTCGTGCTGATGTCGATGAGGCGGCTTTATGCCCAGCATCGGTTCAGAGCTATCGCAAAGCCGTGGCTGTGGCCGGTTTTGGACTGGCACAGCCGCAGCAGGCTACGTTGGGCCGATTAGAAAACATTGAGCAGGGCTTACCGCGCTGGCTCGCTGCTGAACTTAATTCAGGGGGCGGAGTACATGCGCTCGACGCAACCCGGATCAGCCTTTATCAAGATCCCCGCCGCGCACCATCGGCGGAGACCGCTCAACAGCGGCTGACTACATCCGTTGCTCTGGCGACGCAACTGGGTGCTCAGTATGTCGTGTCGGGTGTCGTACGCGACCTGGCATTGCACACGCCACAGAAAACCGGATTTGCCAGTCGACTGATGGGGTTCTCTTCAGCGCCGACGCGTGATTTCGTGATGGATGTCTTTGTGCATGATGGCCTTAGTGGTGCCATGCTGTTTCAGCGCTCTTACCGCACAGAGGGGCAGTGGGAAGCGCCAAGAAATGAAAAAACGGGTTTTGCTACGCCGCAGTTCTGGGCGACCTCTTACGGTAACGAAGTCGCAGATATTCTGAAACGGGCTGCTGGCGATGTCGATGAGATGCTACGTTGTCAGCCTTTTATGGCCCGCATCGTCAGGGCCCGTGGAAACCGTTTGCACATAGAGGCAAGCGCCGCTGCGGGTCTTCGGCCTGGAGATACGCTGAAAGTATATCGTACTGGCACGCTGTATAACCTGGACCTGGAGCCTCGCACTGAGTTGACCGACATGGCGGCCGAGGCGGTTGTGAAGCAGGTGCAACCACAGTTTGTCATTGCAGAGCTGGGTAGCCCCGCAGAACGTTTAGCGATTCAGCGTGATGATATGGTGATTGCCTGGTAGGTGATGATCTCGGCTGTTGAGTAAACAACAGCCGCTACCTCATACGTTCCCCGTTCACATGATCGGCTGACGAGTCGGCACAATGAAGTAAAGCGCGTAATCAAAGCGCTAAGTCAAAGTTCTACTGATATCGACGGGCAGCTCATCCGTTTCAGCATCTTATCGCCATCCCAACTTTCAAGATGAACATCAAAGCCCCACAGTAAATGAATGTGTTTCAGGACTTCGTATGTATCTCCCGCGAGAGGCATTCCATCCTGTTGTGTGTGCCGGAGGGTAACTGAGCGATCACCTTCAACATCAACATTTGTAATCTGGATATTCGGTTCGCGTACCGAAAGATCGTACTGGCGGGCGAGTGTTTCCCGGATACGGCGGAAGCCATTGTCGTTATGAATAGCATCAACCCGATAATGGTCGGCTGCTTCATCATCATAAATAGAGAATAAGTGAAACTCCCTCATCAGCTTAGGTGACAGGAATTGCTGAATAAAACTCTCATCTTTAAAGTCGCGCATCGCAAAGTGCAATGTATCAAGCCAGTCTTTACCGGCAATATCCGGGAACCATTCACGATCTTCATCGGTAGGATCTTCGCAAATACGCTTGATGTCCTGGAACATATTAAATCCCAGTGCATAAGGGTTAATACCGTTGAAATAGGGCGAGTCAAATCCTGGCTGATAGACCACGTTGGTGTGTGAAGTCAGAAACTCCATCATAAAACCATCGTTAACTTTCCCCTCGTCGTAAAGATGGTTCAGCAGCGTGTAGTGCCAGAAGGTTGCCCAGCCTTCATTCATTACCTGAGTCTGGCGTTGGGGATAGAAGTACTGAGATATTTTACGGACAATGCGAACCAGCTCACGCTGCCATGGCTGTAATAAAGGCGCATTTTTTTCGATAAAGTACAGAATGTTTTCTTGCGGTTCTGAAGGAAATTTTCGTTTCTTCTGGGCTGCATCGCCATTCTGCTTTTTGGTAGGTAATGTTCGCCACAGGTCGTTTAGCTGCTGCTGACGGATTTCTTCACGTTCTTCCTGTCGCATCCGTTCTTCGGCTGCAGAGATCGGCTTTGGTCTGCGGTAGCGGTCAACGCCGTAGTTCTGGAGGGCGTGGCAGGCATCCAGAACCTGTTCAACCTCGTCCTGACCATAGCGCTCTTCGCACTTGCGAACATAGTTTTTTGCGAATACCAGATAATCAATGATAGAGCTGGCGTCAGTCCAGGTGCGGAACAAGTAATTGTTTTTGAAGAATGAATTATGTCCGTAGCAGGCGTGCGCTATCACCAGCGCCTGCATCGGCAGTGTGTTTTCTTCCATCAGGTAGGCAATACAAGGATTCGAATTAATCACAATCTCGTACGCCAGCCCCATCTGGCCGCGCTGATAGCCTTTCTGGGTCGCTAGAAATTGTTTGCCGTATGACCAGTGATTGTAGCCAATTGGCATACCGACGGATGAGTATGCATCCATCATCTGTTCAGCACTGATAACTTCGATCTGGTTGGGGTAGGTATCAAGACGATAGTGGGCTGCGACGCGTGCTATTTCACTGTCGTACTCCTCCAGAAGAGCAAAGGTCCAGTCCGAATCGGTGGAAATGTAGTTGCTCATATCGCCTCCTCATACTGCTCTTTCGAGAACAGTTCACGGAATACCGGGAATATATCTTCCGGCCCCCGGATCTGCGCCATAGCGAAGCTGCTTTTAAACTCACTGCCTACCTGCTGGTACGCTTCCCACAGTGCCTGGTGATTGTGTGGCGTAATCTCAATGTAAGAAAAGTACTGAACTACCGGCAGCAGTTCGTTGCGCAGAATCTCAGCGCATTGAGGGGAGTCGTCGTCCCAGTTATCACCATCAGATGCCTGGGCTGCGTAGATATTCCATTCGTTCTCGTCGTAGCGTGACTGCACAATTTCGTTCATCAGTTTCAGTGCACTCGAGACGATGGTACCGCCGGTTTCCCGTGAGTAGAAAAACTCTTCCTCGGTCACTTCTTTGGCACTGGTGTGGTGGCGAATAAATACGATTTCAATCTGCTCGTAATTGCGCTCCAGAAAGAGGTACAGCAGCAGATAAAAACGCTTAGCCATGTCTTTGACGTCTTGCGTCATCGATCCGGAAACATCCATCAGACAAAACATGACGGCCTTGCTGGTGGGCATGGGCACTTTCACCTGATTGCGGTAGCGCAGGTCGATATCGTCCAGGAAAGGAATTTTCTTGAGGCGACGCTCAAGGTCTGCGATGTCTGTTTTCAATGTATTAGCCGCAACAGGATCGCCGCGACTCTCTGCGTCAGCCAACGCTGCGTAAAGCTCTTTTAACTTACGACGTTTACCTGCGCCCATCCCGATGCGGCGGGCGTGGGCGTTGCGCATGGATTTTATCACTGAGAGGTTGTTTGGGGTGCCTTCAGAGACAAAGCCAGCGCGACGGGTTTTGAAGTTCTTGGTTCGCGCTAAAGACTGCTTGACCATGTTTGGCAAAGCGAGATCATCAAACAGATAATTGAGGAATTCTTCGCGGGTTATGGCAAAGGTAAAGTCTTCTTCGCCTTCTCCTTGGTTGCTGGCCTGACCGCTACCCTGACCGCCGCCTCCACCTTGAGGCTTCTCCAGCTCATCACCGGTATTGAATTCTTTATTACCCGGATATACACGGTGTTGCCGGCCGCCCTGACCGTGGCCAATTCGAGGTTCGTGGGTGTTTTTTGTAGGGATGCTGATCTGCTCTCCGCGGTCCATATCGGTGATGGAGCGGCGGTTTACAGCATCCTGTACTGCGTCTTTGATATGGCCGCGATAGCGTCGTAGGAAACGCTGGCGGTTGACCATACTTTTATTTTTTCCGTTCAAGCGTCGGTCAATAATATATGACATTCAACCCTCTCTCAGCGGGCACCCAGTGAACAGATGCCCGCAGACAATTACTGTGACTTACGAACGCGCAGATACCACTCAGAGAGCAGGCGAACCTGTTTCTCGGTGTAGCCGCGCTCGGTCATACGTGCGACGAAGTCGTCGTGCTTCTTCTGATCTTCGTTCGAAGATTTTGCTGAGAAGGATATGACCGGCAGAAGATCTTCAGTATTCGAGAACATTTTCTTCTCGATAACTGAGCGCATCTTCTCGTAGGACTGCCAGCTGGGGTTATTACCATTATTGTTGGCACGGGCACGCAGTACGAAGTTAACGATTTCATTGCGGAAATCTTTCGGGTTACTGATGCCAGCGGATTTTTCGATTTTTTCGAGCTCTTCATTGATCGAAACGCGATCGAGCATTTCGCCTGTTTCCGGATCGCGGTATTCCTGATCCTGAATCCAGAAATCGGCATAGGTCACATAGCGGTCGAATATGTTCTGTCCATACTCCGCGTACGATTCCAGATAGGCTGTCTGGATTTCTTTGCCGATGAAATTGACGTACTCGGTAGCGAGATATTCTTTGAGGTAGTTCAGGTAACGGTTCTGCGTTTCTTCAGGGAACTGCTCCTGCTCTATGGCCTGCTCCAGAACGTACATAAGATGTACGGGGTTTGCGGCAACTTCCGTAGAGTCGAAGTTAAATACCTTAGACAGAATTTTGAACGCAAAACGGGTGGATATACCGCTCATACCCTCATCGACGCCCGCGCCATCTTTGTACTCTTGAATCGACTTAGCTTTTGGGTCGGTGTCTTTCAGGTTTTCGCCGTTATAGATCCGCATCTTCGAGTAAACGCTGGAATTCTCGGGGACTTTTAAGCGTGAAAGCACAGTGAACTGAGCCAACATCGACAGGGTATCTGGCGCACATGGCGACTCCGCCAGCGAGGAGTGCTCCAGCAGTTTCTTGTAGATGTTTATTTCTTCGTCAACGCGCAGACAGTAGGGAACCTTCACAATATAGACACGATCGAGGAAGGCCTCATTGTTCTTATTGTTTCGGAACGCCTGCCACTCAGATTCGTTCGAGTGCGCAAGAATGACGCCCTCGAAAGGAATCGCGCCCATGCCTTCTGTGCCGTTGTAGTTACCTTCCTGAGTCGCTGTCAGTAATGGATGCAGCACCTTGATAGGCGCCTTGAACATTTCGACGAACTCCATCAAGCCCTGGTTGGCCCGGCACAATGCACCTGAGTATGAATAGGCGTCAGGGTCATCCTGAGCGTAATCTTCCAGCTTGCGGATATCGACTTTGCCGACCAGCGAAGAAATGTCCTGGTTGTTCTCGTCACCGGGTTCGGTTTTAGCAACACCCGTCTGATCAAGAATGGATGGATAAAGTTTGACGACTTCAAACTTACTGATGTCGCCGCCCATTTCATGCAGACGTTTTACTGCCCATGGCGACATGACCTTGCCTAAATAGCGCCGTGGGATTCCGTAGTCTTCTTCGAGAATCGCTCCATCTTCATTGGGGTCAAACAGCCCCATTGGGGACTCAAATACGGGTGATCCCTTAATCGCGTAGAAAGGAATGCGTTGGATGAGTTCTTTCAGACGTTCTGCGAGTGATGACTTACCACCACCTACCGGGCCGAGGAGATACAGAATCTGTTTACGCTCTTCGAGCCCCTGCGCAGCATGGCGGAAATAGGAGACGATGTTTTCGACGGCGTCTTCCATGCCGTAAAACTCAGAGAAAGCAGGATAGCGTTTAATGACTTTGTTGGAAAAAATCCGGCTCAGACGAAGATCCCGGGAGGTGTCGATGATTTCTGGCTCACCAATAGCCATTAACATTCGTTCTGCCGCTGAGGCATAAACGGTGGGATCCTGTTTGCACAGTTCAAGGTAGTCCTGAAGGCTCATTACCTCTTCCTGCGTGTCGCGATAGCGCTCCTGGAAACGACTGAATACGCTCATGGTTCACCCCTTATCGGTCTGTCCGAATAAATGTTTCCGTTACATAAAACCCTGTAAAAATATTGGTATGTCTGGGACCAGTATGTCCCTTATTCATTGTTGTTGGCCAGAGAATTTATATTTCTTTGACGTCGTATATTCAGTATGCACAGCTTGTGCCGGCATGCAGCATTATTAGCTGACCAATGTGATCAAAGACACGATTTGACAGAAAAGCCAGATAAAAATGCACAAGCTTTTGAAAACGGTCTACGGCTTTTGCAAGTCGCTGGAAGAGGGGGAGAGCGGTAAGTAAGGAAAAAGAGAATGCGCTCAGTGAGCGCATAATTCGGGAACGGCCAGTTTCCACATCTCGAAACCACCATCAAGACTGAACACGCGGGAGTAGCCCTGAGCGGCAAAAAACTGTGCCGCTCCCTGACTGGAGTTGCCGTGGTAGCAGCACACAATCAGCGGCGCGTCTTTCGGGGTGTTTTGCATAAATTCAGGCAGATTGTCATTATCGACGTTCACCGCACCCTTAATATGATTCTCGTTGAAACTCTGGGCATCGCGGATGTCGGCTACCCGGACATCAGCTTCATCAAGTAGCGATTTGGCTTCTGCGATATTGATTCGTTCAAAGGTCATAGAGGTCTCTCTTAGCTGTCAGCTTGTGCAGGCACGCTGAATCGTTTTTGATCATCAAGACGCAATGCTGTCAGGGCTCCTCCCCAGACACAACCGGTGTCGAGAGCCCAGACGTTGCGCACGTTGGCATTCCCTTCAAGTGCTGCCCAATGCCCGAACAGAAGCCGTGTATCTTCGGACTCGCGGTGCGGATGCTGGAACCAGGGCAGGAACCCGTGAGGAGAGCTTCCCGCCCCTTCTTTAGTTTTCAGGTCGAGGCGACCATCCTTATCGACAAAGCGCATGCGTGTTAAGTAATTGACGATCAGGCGCATTCTGTCAATGCCTGTCAGGTTTTTGTCCCACAGGTCGGGCTGATTGCCGTACATGCCTTGAAAGAAGGTTTTGCAGTCGTTCTGAAGTATGTACTCAACTTCCTGTGACAGGCGCCGCGCTTTGCGTGCTGACCACATGGGTGGCAGGCCGGCGTGCGTCATGCACCAATTGCGCGCAGCATCGTAGTGAACCAGAGGCTGGTGCCGTAGCCAGTCCATCAGATAACCAGCATCGGGGGCCTCGAATACGTGTTTTAGTGTATCGCCACCTTTGGTTTTGCGATCACTGTAGTAGCAGGCCAGCATGTGTAAGTCGTGATTGCCGAGTACAACGGTGGCTCTGTGGCCCAGTTGTTGAATAAAGCGCAGGCATTCAAGCGACTCCGGGCCGCGGTTTACCAGATCGCCTGCGAACCACAGGTGGTCGCTATTGCGATCGAAGCGGATCTCACTGAGTAAGCGCTGTAGTGGCTCGAAGCAGCCCTGTAAGTCGCCTATTGCGTAGGTAGCCATCAGTTCAGTGCGTTGGGTAAAGCCAGTGTGAATACAGGAATGTTTGCGTGAAACAGGGTGCCGTCGTCGGCTTCCATAACGTAGTAGCCACGCATGCTGCCAACCCGGGTCTGAAGGACAGATCCTGATGAATAACGATAGGTCTCTCCGGGCTCAATGGTCGGTTGCTCACCAATCACGCCTTCGCCTTTGACTTCCTGGACGTCGGCATTGCCGTCAGCAATAAACCAATGGCGCGTGCGCAGTGTTGCCCCCTGGTCGCCGCGGTTGGTGATGCGAATGTGATAGGCAAAGACGAAGCGATCATCTTCGGGCAATGACTGCTCTTCAAGGTACTCTGTTTCCACCTCAACATTGACGGTGTCTTCAAGCTTCATCTGATGACTCCTTCAGTAGCTCTGCAACCTTATCTGCAATGGTGACGTATTGCTCCAGCGTCAGATTCTCCGGTCGCAGGCCAGTATCGATACCAATACTTTCAAGGGTGGCGCTATCGATCAGGTTTTTCAATGTATTGCGGACAGTTTTTCGGCGCATACTGAAGGCTTCACGCACCACGCGTTCAAGTACCTTATGGTCTTTGGCAGGGAAGGGTAATTCTTCGTAGGGTTCCATGCGCACAATGGCGGACTCTACTTTGGGCGGCGGATTAAATGCGCCGGGCCCGACGATAAACAGAGGTTCTACCTTGCAGTAGTACTGCGCCATGATACTCAGACGACCGTAGTCACCTGTGCCGGGGACGGCCCCGAGGCGTTCAACGACTTCCTTCTGCAGCATAAAATGCATGTCCTGAACCATCTTGTGGTGGCTCAGAAAGTGGAAGATCAGTGGCGTTGAAATGTTGTACGGCAGGTTGCCGACAATACGCAGGCGCTGGCCCGGCTCAAGGATCGTATTGAAGTCGAATTTAAGTGCATCGCCTTCGTGAATGCGAAAGTCGGGATAATTAAAAAACTTAGTGCGCAGAATCGGAATCAGATCCCGGTCCAGCTCAACCACATCCAACTTACCAGAGGCTTCGAGCAAAGGTTCAGTAATTGCCCCCATACCGGGGCCGATTTCGACCAGACAGTCGGTTGTTTTCGGGCTGATCGCTTTGACGATTTTCCCGATTACGTGTTGGTCATGCAGAAAGTTCTGGCCAAAGCGCTTACGAGCCTTGTGGCCATGAGCTTTGGGTGTGTGTTTACTCATTGATTTATATCCTTTCTGCGGTTGGCTGCCATGTGTGTGGCAACCCGAATAGCAGTGTACAGACTGCCGCTATCAGCCTTGCCAGTGCCAGCAAGGTCTAATGCGGTGCCGTGATCGACGGAGGTGCGGATGATGGGCAGGCCCAGGGTAATATTGGCTGCCCGACCAAAGCCGTGAAACTTCAGAACCGGCAGCCCCTGATCGTGATACATCGCCAGTGCCGCGTCGGCATTGGCGAGATATTTTGGGGTAAACAGAGTATCTGCCGGCAAAGGGCCTGTCAGGTTCAGTCCTTCAGCGCGTAGCGTATCCAGCGCTGGAATAATGGTATCAATCTCTTCGCGCCCAAGGTGGCCGTCTTCCCCCGCGTGTGGGTTCAGTCCAGCAACAAGAATGTGCGGTGATGCGACACCAAAATACTGGCGCAGGTCGTTGTGCAGTATCCGGCTGACGCGTTGAATGCGATCGCCCGTACAGGCGTCTGCAACGTCTTTTAATGGAAGGTGCGTAGTAACCAGTGCAACTCTGAGATCTTCGGTGGCAAGCATCATAACGACTTCTTCAACGCCACAGTAATCACGGAAATACTCAGTATGACCACTGAAAAGCATGCCGGATTCGTTAATGACCCCTTTGTGAACCGGGGCCGTAACTATGCCGTCCCAACGACCATCAACACATCCCTCAGCCGCGATGCGCAGAGTTTCTATCACGAAAGCGCCGTTCTCTTTGTTGAGAACGCCTGCGCTGACGGGAGCATTCACAGTCACCGGGAAAACGGTCAGGTGACCATTGCCTGATAACGCTCCGGCATCACCGAAGGTATGAAGCGTCAAGGGCAGACCCAGCGACGCTGCCCGATCGTTCAGAACCGCCGGGTCAGTAATAACCACAATGTCGGTTGGCAGTTCAGACTGGGCGATCTGTACACAAAGATCTGGCCCAATGCCGGCGGGTTCTCCTGCGGTGACAGCAAGACGCAGGCTCACGGCTGCTCCTTGATATCGACGTAGGCTTCAGAGCGTATTTTACGCAGCCAGATCGGGAGTTCTTCTTCGAAACGACGTCCGTAAAGCATCTGTCTGACCTGATTACGTTGCACCTCTTCACCGATGTCAGCCTCGCGACGGTCGGTCACCTGAAGGACGTGCCAGCCAAACTGACTGCGTACAGGTGTACTTAACTCACCCGTCGGTGTGGCGTCCATGGCTTGCTCAAACTCCGGCACCATATCGCCCGGCGAGACCCAACCAAGGTCACCGCCGCTGGCGCCACTGCCCGGGTCATCGCTGTATTCACGTGCCAGCTCGGCAAAATCTGCACCGGCTTTCAGGCGTTCGTAGATCTGGTTGATCAGCTCACGGGCCTGATCTTGATCACGGACTTCGTTGGGAGTGATCAGAATATGCCGAACTTCAGCCTGCTGAATAAGTTGAGAGTTACCTCCGCGCTTGTCTTCAAGCTTAATAATGTGGAAGCCACTGGCGGTACGGATCGGCTCGGAAACGTCGCCTACGCTCATCTTCGGAGCAATATCCGCGAAAATAGATGGCAGCTGAGCATCTTTACGCCAGCCCATATCGCCACCGTTCAGTGCTGTCCGGCCCTGGGATTCGGCCATCGCAGTTTTGGCGAAGTCGGCACCATTGCGGAGTTCAGCAACCAGCGTATCGGCTTTAGCTTCGGCTTCTTTGTACTCTTGAGGCGCGGCGCCTGAGCGAACGGAAATCAGAATATGACGAAGTTTGTATTCCGCTGCAGAGGCAATACGTCCGATATCTGACGCCAGAAAATAATCAATGTCCTGATCTGTGATCTGAATACGCTCACCGACCTGATATTGCTGAACCCGGCTGATGCGCATTTCATTGCGGATCTGTTCACGGGCGTAGGCAAAAGAAACGCCTTCGCTGGCCATGGCCTGTTGAAACTCAGCCAGACTCATGCCGTTCTGGGCTGCAATTCGACCCATGGCATCATCCAGTTGGGATTCACTGATGCGGATACCTGCGCGGTCTGCCATTTGCAGTTGCACGCTCTCTGTGATCATACGCTCAAGAACCTGCTCACGGAGCGTGCCGGCCTCTGGCAATTCATTCTGGTTATTCTGTACGCCCACTGTCTTGATGCGCTGTTCCAGTTCGCTTTCCATGATGATGTCGTCATCAACAACGGCAACCACGCGATCAATCATCTGGGGGGCTGCATGGAGTACGGCGCTGACAGTCATTGCCAGAAGAGTAAAAATCAGGTGCTTAATAGTCATGGTATTGGCGTCTTGAGTATCCATAAATGCTTTCAGACAAGAGGCTGTCGGTGCCGCTGCCCAGTGTGGTCAGACCTTTTAGCTGAATGCTCAGCATAAAGCCGTAACGTTTGTCGGTTGTGAACTCGCCCGAGCTACGTGGGGAGCTTTCCCGATAGGTGAATTGCGCTCGCCAGCAGCAATTCTGGTATTCAAACCCAGCCAGCGATTCCAGTACGGGATCTTCCGGGCGGGGTTCATTAGTCTCATAGTGTTTCAGATCACGCAGCTGCCTTGCAAATACGGCCCAGCGATCATTCAGAGACCAGAAGGCACTGGCATCAAGCTGGTGCGTATTGTAGCTAGTTTCGGTGTCAGGGTCGCGGCTCTCGGTACGCGTGTTGCTGACGCTCAACATATGATTAGCCTCGTCACGGAAACGAGTTCCATAACGTTGCTGACGGAAATAGTCCTGGTGCGAATCCCACTCAAGAAAAGAGAAGACTGTCCAGTCACTGCTTGGGTTCCATTCAGCTTCGCCCAGAGTGCTTGATGTATGGCGTTCGAGGTAGTCGCTTTGGGTTTCGTTGATGTTCACTTCACGATCCCGGAAATACCAGATCTGGCCAACGCCAGCCCGGAATTGTTCAAGGCCGTCGTCGCGGATATAGCGTGTGGTGACACCGGTACTGATCTGATTCAGATCCGCTAAGCGGTCGCCGCCTGTAAAGCGATCACCATTGAATAAGCTTGAGTAGGTGACGCTGGTGGCCTTTGTATCAAACGCAGGAATATCTTCCTGACCACTTCGGTATGGGCTGTAGGCGTAGAGCACGCGAGGTTCCAGTGTCTGCACATAGCTCGTGCTGAAAGCGCTGGTTTCGCGTTCAAAAAACAATCCGCCGTCGAGGGTCAGACGCGGTGCTCCGAATGCGGGGCTCTCATCATCGTCGGTCGGCTCAGCATCGTATAGCCGGTAGCTGCGATAGCGGTAGCCCAGCGCCGGAGTGAAGAAACCGTACGGTTGTGTCATTGGGTAGGCGATTTGTGTGTCCGACAGGAAACGATCACCATTGAGCGCGGCACGACCACTCAGTGTTTGCTGATTACCATCGATCACGGCAGAGCTTTCGCGATTGAACCGGGTCGCCTGCACGGTCTGTTTAATGGTCCAGCCAGATTCGAGGCCCGGCGTCAGTGTCAGGCCGACCTGAGGCAGACGACGATAGGGACGGTTGCTGAGCGATATATCTTCGTCCGTGGTCTGGAAGCTCTCGGCGAGAAAGGTCGCTTTTACCGGTGTTGTATCGTAGCGAACCAGACCCCTTCTCGGCAGGTGGGAAGCCCGGTACACAGAGGCACTCGGATTCATATCTGAGAAGTAGTCTTCGTCACTGACATTGTTATACAGGAATTCATGGCTCCAGTGATTTCCCCAACGCCCTGTTTGTGAGTAATTCACGAGGGAGCGCTCTTCGCCGGTTTCTTCGTCGTCTGACAGGATGCCGTAGTTCAGTTCACCATCGCCGAGCAGCGCAGTCTTGTGACGAAGCTGGTTTTCCCACAACAAACCATGATCCAGCACGTGGTGCGCGGTAATCGTTGCGTCCAGATTGGGCGCAATATTCAGATAAAATGGAATCTGAATATCTTCCGCCTGACCCATTCCATTCACCGACAGCGATGGGTCGAGGAAACCGGTCAAGCGTCGGTCATCGATCGGGAAGCGGTAATACGGTATGTACAGGATTGGTACTTCAGCGACTCTGAGGCGCGTATGCCACGCTGTGCCAAAACCTTCGTTCTGATCAAGTCGCAGTTCACTGGCTGCGATATCCCAGTCATTATGGCCCGGCTCGCAGAAGGTGAGTGTGGCGCTCTGCATTTCCAGGACCTGATCTTCAGGAGAGCCCAGCGTCTCAGCCGTACCCCGTAAATGGCGTTCTGCAATAACCCAGGCGCTGCGGTTCAGTTCGATTTCACCTTTGGCGTCGTCAATGCGTGCACTCTCACCCCCCAGTGTCATGCCTGGCGAAGTAACGGAGACATTACCCTCGAAATTAGCCATCTGCTTCTCTGGGAACCAATGCGCATAATCGGCCTTAAGGAGCTGATCGCGGCGCTGAAACACAACGTCACCGCTGAGTTCTATGTCGCCCGCTCGGGTGAGTGTGCCCTGGTCGGCTTCGGCTTCAATCCGGTCTGTATCGAGAGCGGCGGGTGTCTTGACGATGTAGGCGCCGGTGCAGAACTCTGGAAGAGCGTCTGCCTGCTCTGCCGGCAGAGCGGATCTTGGTGTCCAGCCCAACGCTTCATAGTTGAATTGCGCCGTTGATTCGGCAGAGACGTGTTGGCTCAGGCCGAAGGTAAGCGCTGGCAGTAACAGGCGCAGATACTGAGATGTTCGGTTCAGGTCAGTCATGTAGGGCAGCAGGCGCGATTCCGGAATGAAGTGTGTTATCTTTAGCGGCTTATCAGGGCGCCAATTCTGGGGCCCAATTCTAGAACGACTGACACCGAGAGGCCAGCATGGATCAGCGAAGGGATCACCTTGCGCATTGGGCAGTAAATCAGATTCAGCAACTTACCGGTGAAGATCTGACCGCAGAATTGTCTGTAGTTTCGGGTGATGCCAGTTTTCGGCGATATTTTCGACTCACTGGTGCCGACTCGAGCTGGATCTGTGTGGATGCTCCGCCAGAGAAAGAAGATAACCCGAAGTTTATTGCCATCGCGCGAAGCTGGTCAGAGCAGGGCGTGCATGTTCCTGCCGTGTTAAGCGAAGATATCGATCAGGGGTTTATGCTGCTGGAAGATTTTGGTGATCAGTTGCTTTGGCCAGCGCTTCATGACGGTGCTGATCATGAACGCGTTCTTTCACTGTATAAACAATCGATAGATGAGTTGATCAGGATTCAGAAGCTCAACGCCGATGAGTTGCCTGAGTACGATGGTGCTCTTCTGCGTCAGGAAGTATCTCTGTTCAGCGATTGGTTGTGCGAACGTCAGGTATCACTGTCGTTGTCTGCCGATGAACACAGGCTGATCGCCGATGTTACGGATATCCTGGTTGATTCAGCGTTGGCGCAACCACAGGTCGTTGTGCATCGTGATTATCACTCCCGGAACCTGATGCTCTGCTCCGATGGATCTTTGGGCGTCATCGACTTTCAGGATGCCGTTCGGGGGGCTGTGACGTATGATCTGGTGTCGTTATTGCGCGACTGCTATGTACGCTGGCCACACGAAATCGTGGACGAGCTGACAGCCTACTATCACGAGAAGGCCTCACTGGCGGGTGTGCTCGATATGCCCTTTGACGCCTTCTCAAGAGCCTTTGATTTGATGGGAATGCAACGACATCTCAAAGCTGCAGGCATCTTTGCCCGACTCAATATCCGCGACGGTAAAGCTGGTTATCTGGCAGACATACCCAACACCTGTGTATATCTGCGAGAAGTTGCGGGCCGGTATTATGAATTTACGGACTTTTGTCGCTGGTTGGATGAACGGTTTCTACCGGCGATGGAGAAAGGCCTGTCATGAAGGCAATGATTCTGGCTGCCGGTCGTGGCACAAGAATGGCCCCGCTGACAGATACCTGCCCTAAGCCACTCATCCCCTTGTGTGGGAAACCATTGATTGTTCACCACCTCGAAAAGCTTGCTGCTGCGGGGGTGAAAGAGGTGGTCATTAACCACGCCTGGTTAGGAGAACAGATAGAAGAGGCATTGGGTGATGGCAGCGCATGGGGGCTCAGAATTTACTATTCAGCTGAAACTGATGCGCTCGAAACCGGTGGCGGCGTCTATCAGGCATTGTCGCTACTCGGAGCTGCGCCTTTTCTATTAATTAACGGTGATGTGTGGACCAGTTGGGATTACGCTGCGGCCGTTGAATGCGAGCTGAGTGAAATGGATCTCGGATGCTTATGGCTGGTGGATAATCCTGATCATAATCCGCAGGGCGATTTCGCGTTAGTCGAGGGGCGGGTTGTAAACGAACCCGCGCTGACGTTCAGTGGGGTCAGTGTTCTCAAGCCTGAATTGTGGGCATCGGCATCGGCGGGGGCTTATCCACTTGCTCCTATGTTGCGTGAGGCGATGGCAGCTAACCAGCTTGCGGGGCAGGTGATGAATGCTTGCTGGGTCGATGTAGGGACTCCCGAGCGCCTGAACAGCTTAGAGAGCAAATTACGCAGTCCAGAGTGTGGTGGTGACGATTGAAACCCTTGGCGAACAGTAATCGTGTCTGGATAGGAAAAGCGTCGGGTGCAGCCATCGGTTTTCTGTCCGGTGGACCGTTGGGGTTGGTTATTGGAGCGATTGCCGGACACCTGTTAGACCGACTGGCAGAGAAGGCACGCAGTGGTCCGGCAGGCCCAATGGCTCAGGAGCATATGAGTGCTCTGTTCCGTATTATGGGCCATCTTGCTAAAGCGGATGGCCGCATCAGTGAAAAAGAAATTACTGCTGCGGAGGGCGTGATCGAGGCTCTGGGCATGACGGGCGAGCGCCGTGCATTGGCTATTCGTCTGTTTGGCGAGGGAAAGCAGAGCAGCTACCGGCTGGAGCGTGATTTGAAAGCGCTGGAGTCAGGGCTACCGCCAAATCAATACGAAGTCTTTTTCTCGCTCCTGGTTAAAGTGGGTCGTGCTGACGGCTCTATTAAGCGTGCGCAGCGCAAAGTGCTGAAGCAGGTTGGCAGAGCTTTCGGCATTCCTCCGTTTCGATTTTACTGGTGGTTAAGCCGCGGAGAGGGCTCAACGGACTGGGAGAAAAAAGCGCGGCCGCAAGAGCGTGCGAAGGAAAAGGCTCAGCCACGCCGTCCTGAGCTGATGATGAGCCGTGAGGTGCGGCGTGCATTCAATATACTCGGGCTGGCCCCGGATGCCTCTGACGAAGAGTTGAAGCAGACATTTCGCCGTCTGATGAGTGAGTATCATCCCGATAAGCTTGTCGCCCGTGGAGTGTCGGAGGCAGAGCTTGAGCGTGCTAAGTCGAAAGCGCAGGAGATCCAGAGCGCCTATGCGATTATTCGTAAGCACCGGCGAGCCAGTAAGTAATGGCAGCCTGCGGGGCTATTGCTGAACTCTGCTACTGAACCCTGCTACTGAACCCTGCTACTGAACCCTGCTACTGAACCCTGCTACTGAACTTTGCCGCGCAAGGCTTTGACCTGGCCACGTTGAACTTTCTGATCGACTCTCCGGCGTTGCGACGCACGCGTTGGTCGTGTTGCTACTCTGGGCTTATCTTTCTGAAGAGCAAAGCGAATCAGCTGCTGTAACCGTTGCAGGGCATCTTCCCGATTTTTCTCCTGTGTCCTGAAACGCTGTGCTTTGATGATGATAGTACCGTCCTGTGTCAGGCGCTGGTCATCCAGTTTGAGCACGTCTTCTTTCACATCTTCAGGCAGCGACGAGCGTCGCACATCAAAACGAAGATGAATGGCCGACGCCACTTTATTTACGTTCTGACCGCCGGCGCCCTGTGCCCGGATAGCTTTCAGGGTGATTTCAGCCCAGGGGAGGGTAATTCTGTGGTTGATGTAGAGTCCGTTCGCGTTCATACGCCAGCCCCCACCGGAACATGGGACAGGTGAAAGGCGATGGCCCAGAAGTGGCAGAAAGCGCCAGCCATGACGAAGATATGCCAGATTTCGTGGAAACCGACCCAGCGTGGCCATGGGTCAGGCCACCTCAGCGCATAGACGATGGCACCAACAGAGTAGGCGATACCACCGAAGAGCAGCCACCATAAAGCACCTTCGGGTACGCGCGCCATGGCTGGCTCAAACGCGAACACGACCAGCCAGCCCATACCGACATAGATCAGAGTTGATAGCCAGCGTGGCGCTGAAATCCAGAACAGCTTCAGAGCGATGCCTGCAAGCGCTAAGCTCCAGACGGCAACAAGTAAGATCAGGCCGGTATTGCCGTACAAAGGGATCAGGCAGAAAGGGGTGTAGGTGCCGGCAATTAACAGAAAGATCGCAATATGATCGATGCGTTTGAGCCAGAGAATCACCTGCTCTGACGCGTGAATCAGATGGTACAGAGCGCTGGCTGCAAACATCAGAAACAGTGTTGCGCCGAAAACTGCGAATGAGACAATATGTACGACTTCGCCGTACATCGCGGCTCTTGCCATCAGAATACCGAGTGCAACAATGGCAAAAACAGCCCCGGCCAGATGGGTAAGGCCACTGATAGGATCACGGAAAACAGAATGCATGCGGTTGTCCGGTAAAAACTTATGAGTCGCGGCACACCATACGGTAAAGCGGTGGCAGAGAAAACAACGATGGATCAAGTCGGTAGCGTCGACAAAACCGACCTCTGGTATCTGTACCTGATAGAAACCGCCAGCGGGCATCTCTACTGCGGGATCACGCTGGATGTAAGCCGTCGCTTCAAAGAGCATTGCAGTAATGGTAGCCGCACCGCGCGTTTTCTGAGGGGCAAAGGGCCTCTGGCTTTGCGTTTCGTCGCGGTCGCTGGTGCGCATGGAGATGCGCTGCGGGCTGAGAGGCAGGTGAAGAGACTGTCCCGCCCTCAGAAGCTGCGACTGATCAGTGGTGATCGTGCCTTCTCCCTTAAGCTCAAACTAACCCCCGCGGCTGAACTGATCGGGGGCTCCTGAAGCCGGATCAAAAAAGACATTTTTGTTACACGGCTGTCATAAAACCCTGTTAACCTGCTCTTATTGTGTCTGAATACACAGGCTGGTTGACCATTATTTACGCCATCTGTTTGAAGTCAGGTTAAATTTACATCCCCTGCTGGTAGAATGTCCGACCGGAAACAAGGACAGAATAAAAATTATGCTGCGTGCCGTATGGTCAGCAAAGTGGTACATACTGCTTGGTTTGCTGGCTTTCATCCTGATAGTGGTTGCTACCACACCTATCCACTTCCTTTGGAAATACGCCGAGCCCTACGCCCGGGACTTGCCTGTGCGGATTCAGAATCCGACTGGCACATTGTGGCAAGGTCGCGCGGATGTTGGTGTGCCTCAGGCCGGTACGATTGCCGCTGATTGGGAATTAAGCCCGCTGTCGCTGCTGCTCGGCAACGCAGACCTGGCTATCAACGCCGAAGGCGAAAACATTCGCCTGACAGGTGCAGCACAGGCAACAGGGTTATACGCAGGCTTGCCTGAACGCGTCATTATTGAAGATCTGAATGGTTATCTGGATTCGTCGGCACTGGCGCCTCTGTTAATGCAGGCACGGGCGAATCTTGATGGCAGCTTTGAATTGAGCCGCCTCAATGCAGATATCTCCATTGCCGATCAGGGCATCAACGATATTTCCGGACAGCTGGTGTATTCGGGCGGTCAGCTTCGTGCACGCGTAGAGCGCCAGTCAATTGATACTGAACTCCCGATGCTGGTGGCGAACATCGTTATGGACGGGCCTAAAGTGACTGTGCCTGTGGCGACAGCCGATGGTGAACCTCTTGGGCAGCTATTTCTTCAGGAAGACGGTTGGGGGGGCATGACAGTACTGCGTCGTGCCGTGGATATTGCAGGTCAGAGCTGGCCTGACAAACAAGCAGATGCAGACACGGTTATTTTTGAAGTGTCGCAGAAGTTTCTATAACCTGAGCGCTTTGATAAACGATGGTCGCTGTAGTGAATCAGTCTGTTGAATTGACCCCGTGGCAACGCTGGGCGAAGCGCCTTGCGTACGTTGTGCTCACCTTGTTGACGGCCTGGCTACTGGCGAAGATCTTTTGGATGGTGCTGGCACCCGAGCCAATTATATTGAAAGCACCTGTGGCAGGGCAGTCCTCCGCCGCTAAAACGCCTCAGGTCAGTGCCGCACAATACCACTTATTTGGTGAAGTCGGTGCCGAGCCCGTCGTGGCTGTAAAAGAAGTAGATGCACCGGATACCCGCCTACGCCTCGAGCTTCTCGGTGTCATGCAGTCGAGCACGGCCGAAATGTCGAGTGCGATCATTGCTCAGAAAGGCGGGAAGGGTGATTTCTACCGTGTGGGTGATGTGGTTCAGGGCCGAACCAAGCTGGGTGGTGTTTACCCGGATAAAGTGATTCTTGATACCGCTGGCAAGTTGGAAACACTTAAATTTGAAGAGTTTTCAGCACGAGGCGTAGGCGTCTCCGCCCGCGCTTCAGAGCCTGCGCCACGAGAGGTTCGGGAGGAACGCGCATCGCAGCTTCGTGACCGCTTCAGCCGTATCCGTCGTCCGTCTGACTTCATGGGGATCGCCAGTGAAGCCGCAACTGAATCACCCGAAGCCGTCATTGATGGTCTTGGCCTTGAATCTGTGGGCGTCGGTGAAGGTTACCGGGTCGATAATAGCTCTATTTTATTGAAAGCCGGGATGAAACCCGGCGATGTACTGCTCTCTATTAACGGACAGCAGTTAGGAGACGCATCGTCTGATCAGGCGCTACTTGATCAGGTAATGCAGGAAGGCCGCGCACAGATCGAAGTTCAGCGCGGAAATAGTCGTTTTATGATTAATCAGAGTTTTGGAGCTCGGAACTGATGTTGCTCAGACGTTGGCTGATAGCCATGTTGCTGATGGCAGGCATGGCCATGCCGCTGCAAGCAGAGGAAAGCTGGCAGATTAACCTGAAGGATGCCGATATCGAGGCGTTCATCAGTCAGGTTGCTGATATTACTGGTAGAAGCTTTGTTCTTGACCCACGGGTGAAGGGTAAGGTCAGTGTGCTCTCCAGCGAGCCAATGAATCAGGAAGGCGTTTATGAGCTTTTCCTTTCCGTGCTACAGATTCATGGTCTGGCTGCTGTTCCAGCGGGCGATGTCACTCTGGTTATCCAGCAGAATGATGTGAAGCAGGCGGGCCGCAGCCTTGAAGAGCGTGCGGCGGTGGACAGTCAGGAGCTGCTGACCAAAGTCATCATGATTAAGAATACGCCAGCGCTCGATCTGGTGCCTATTCTACGCCCTCTGGTTGCCAAGTATGGCCATCTGGCGGGGGTGAAGTCTGCCAACGCGCTGATTATCTCGGACCATGCGATTAACATTAATCGCATAGAAGAAATCATTGATCGACTGGATCGCTCAGGTTCAGAAGAGCTGGAAGTGGTTCAGTTGAAAGAAGCATGGGTAGGCAATGTTGTTACCATGCTCCAGAGCCTTGATCCATCTAAGGTGTCTCAAGGCAATACCGATAACAACAACACGGCAGGCAGCATCCGTGTGGTTGCCGATGAACGCAGTAACCGCCTGATTATTAAAGGTGAGAAGACGGCGCGTGAGCGTATCCGTGGTCTTATCGAACAGCTCGACCAACCATCGTATTTCAGTGGCAGCGCTCAGGTGATACGCCTGCAATATGCCGACGCGACCAAGCTGGCTGAAATGTTGAAGAATCTGATGGGAGAAGCGTCAGGTTCTGGCGACGAAGCGAAAGTAAAAGGTGACATTGGTATTCACGCCGATGAGGATTTGAATGCGCTGGTTGTTCGTGCCGAGCCTTCCATTCTGAAAGAAGTTCAGGAACTGGTGAACTCTCTTGATGTGCGTCGTGCTCAGGTACTTATTGAGTCGGCAATTATTGAAGTTACTGGAGATACCAGCGACGCTCTGGGTGTTCAGTGGGTACGTGGTGATCTGGATTCTCCGGTTGCTGGTACGAACTTCAACAACGCGGGTCCGGGGCTGGCAACAATCGCGACCGGTGTTGCTACGGGAGACTATGCTTCTGCTGTTGGTCAGGGCCTGACTATTGGTGGTTTCAAAGAGTCTGGCGGCGACATTGATTTCGGTGTGATCATCCAGGCGCTGAAGAGTAACTCTTCAACGAATCTGCTCTCAACACCAAGCATCATGACACTGGATAACCAGGAAGCGGAGATTGTTGTTGGTCAGAATGTTCCGTTCGTGACGGGGCAGACGGCGTCGAGCACCAACACAAACCCGTTCACGACCATTGACCGCCAGGATGTGGGTGTGACGTTGAAAGTGATTCCTCACATTCATGATGGTGAAGCGATTCGTCTGGAAGTTGAAGCAACTGCGGAGTCGGTTTCAAACACGACCGTCGCGGGCAGTGCCGACCTGATCACGAATAAGCGCTCAATCAAAACCATGATTCTGTCTGATGATGGCGAAACCATCGTGCTGGGTGGGTTGATTCGTGATGACGTACGCGAAGTTGTCAGCAAGGTGCCGCTGCTGGGAGATATTCCTTTGCTGGGTTGGTTGTTCCGCTCGAAGAGCGTGAATCAGGTGAAGAGTAATCTGATGGTGTTCCTGCGCCCAACGATCGTTGGTGATGGCGGTAAAGCGAAAGACCTTACTCGCGAGAAATTTAACGGCATCTGGGAGTTTACCGTTTCTGAAGAACTCGGTATCGATGAAGCCGACATGCGACTGCAGCGCCTGTTTAAAGGCCTGCCTATGCAGAATAAGTAATCAAAACCGGCAGGTGGAGGCTCAGGCCTCCGCTAACGCCAGTGGTTCTAAACCCGCCTGACGCATTAATTCACACAGCCCGATCATGGGTAGCCCGATCAAGACATTCATATCCCGCCCCTCCAGTGCCGAAAATAAGGTAATGCCTAACCCTTCTACTTTGAAACTACCGGCGCAGTCTAACGGCTGTTCGATGGTTATGTAGCGTTTCAGAGCTTCATCCGAAAGATCATGGAAGTGCACGTCAAAGGGTTCTGTTAGCGTGTATTCGTCACCAGTAGGTGACAGCAGGCAGAGGCCTGTCAGAAACGTGATCTTTTGTCCTTTCACTCGCTTTAGCTGTTCCAGTGCGTTTGCTTCGGTGCCCGCTTTACCAACAGGCTGACCGTTAACCACGCAGGTCTGATCACTGCCGATAATCCAGCTTTCAGGGTGGTTTGGTTGCAATGCCCGCGCTTTTTCCCGAGCCAGACGCAGGACGTACTCCTGAGGCGTTTCGTCTGGCAGTGGCGTCTCATCAATGTCTGGCGATGCCTGACTGAATGGAATACGCAGGCGCTTTAAAAGCTCTGCCCGGTACGGTGAGCTGGAAGCCAGTAGCAGATGAAAAGACATGGTTGAGCTCCTGATAGGGCAGACACAAAAAAAGGGAGCAGAGCTCCCTTTTCATTCTGGCACTGTATTACTTAGCGAAGTTTTCGTTCGCGAAGTCCCAGTTAACCAGCGCCCAGAAACCTTTCAGGTAGTCAGGACGAACGTTACGGTAGTCGATGTAGTAAGCGTGTTCCCACAGATCTACAGTGATCAGCGGAGTCAGGCCTTCGGTGATCGGCGTACCAGCGTTTGACGTGTTAACGATGTCCAGAGAACCGTCAGCTTTTTTAACCAGCCAGGTCCAGCTGGAACCGAAGTTGTTCACAGCCATGTCGTTAAACTTAGCTTTGAAGTCTTCGAAAGAACCGAAAGCAGCATTAATGGCATCAGCAACTGCGCCAGTTGGCTCACCGCCACCGTTAGGGCTCAGGCTATTCCAGTAGAACGTGTGGTTCCAGATTTGCGCTGCGTTGTTAAAAACGCCACCTGAAGAAGTCTTGATGATGTCTTCCAGGCTTTTGCCTTCGAGGTCAGTACCTTCAACCAGACCGTTCAGTTTCTGAACGTAGGTGTTGTGGTGCTTGCCGTAGTGGAAGTCCAGAGTCTCAGATGAAATGTGTGGCTCCAGTGCATTTTTTTCGTAAGGCAGTGCAGGAAGTTCGAACGCCATGGTCTCTCTCCATTTTCAGGTTGATTGCCGGATCTCTTGAAATGTCCGTTACGACCTACATGGGGGCGCAACACAGGTTTTCAATGGTCCGTCTTTTATATTCCTCAAAATAATAACACCGGCCCCTATGACCGGCTACGTTGTTATAACCCTTTGTTTCTAGAGGTTTTCTTGATCAATTCTTTACAAATTGCCAACTGGTAGACATTCATGGACACTACATGTTCCCAGCTGACGTGGGTTTGGGGTATGTTGAAGCGCGCGAGTGCGCCGGATACAGACTTCCGTAGCCAGAGTGATGGAAATATCTGTTGCACAAACTGAGCAAACTGATCCGGTCAGCCGGGCGTAGGTTTGTCCGGCTTCGATGGTGCTGTGGGGAAGCAGTAGTAAGCCAATAACAATAAAGGTAGAGAAAATGAAACCGACTGAGGAAGAAATCGCACTGCGCCAACAGCAGCTGCGTCGACAGGCTCAGCAACGCCTTGCGCAAGCAGGAGCAGCCAAGCGAAGCGCTCCGGCAGAGGCTGCACCAGTGAGAGCAGCGACACCGCCTCCAGTATCTACACAAAAGGCGTCAGGCTCTGCTGCATCGTCCGGGTTGGCTGCGGCGGGTCTGGTGATTGCACTTGGAGCGTTAGGGGCGGCGGGGTATATGTATATGCTACTGCAGAAGTCTGATCAGAAATACGCAGCGGCACAGGAAATTCTTCTGCAGCAGGGCGGCAAAATTGAGGCACTGGAAAATCGTCTCTCTGCATCCGGTGAGAATGCGAACCTGTCGGTTGATGCACTCAAGGTTGTACTGCGTGAGCAGGATAATGAAATTCGTAAACTGTGGGATCTCGCCAGTAAGAGAAACCGCGCTGACATTGATGCCAACTCGGCTAAGCTGGGTAATCTGAATACTGCAATGAATAGTGCTTCTGGTACCAGTGCCTCTGACCTTAAAGCGTTGCGCTCTAAAGTGAATGAGCTGGAAAATGCCGTAGCAGCCTTACCATCCGGTCTCGAAATCTCCATTGCTCAAAACAAAGAAAGCATTGAGATGCTGGGTTCCAGTATCAAAAGTTTGCGCAGCGATGTGTCGAATATTGAGAGCGCCCCGTCATCGGGTGGCTCAGTCGGTTACGATGACCTGACTAATATGAAACTTGAGATTGAGGACATCCAGATTCGCCTCGATCGAATTCAGAACGCAATGAGTGGTGGTTGATCTGTATGTTGCCTGAGCTCTGGATGCGGGCGTTAGAAATGCCTGCATTCTCAGTGACGACGCCATATACGTTAAGGATCAACCTGGCTCGATTACTTCGTACTGCCTCACCCGCTGAGGCAGCCATTATAGCCGGACTGCGCTCCGATCTTCCCGCTTCGGCGTTTCTCTCTGCCTACCAGATCGCCATGAGAGCTGTGGACCCATCTTTGCCACCTGAGCAATGGGCTTGCTTGTGTGTGTCAGAAAAAAGGTTGCGTTCATTATCTGAGATGGAAACCTACATTGAAGGTGGGGCTGTCAGTGGCCGGAAAAGTCATGCGATGCTCGCAATGGATGGCATCGACTGGCTATATGTCATCGCTAGGTCATCTTCAGGGCTGATCTGTCAGCGGGTCTCCTCCAAAGCTGAAGGTGTTTCACCTCACCCTGCTAAGCCCGGCCAGCCCGTTATTCCCGAGTTACCGCACCATGTGGTCGACTTTACCGCCAGCCCTGTCGATGCGGCGTATCGGGTAGACGATGCTCACCAGCGCATCAATAAACCGTTTCGTTACCACGAAGACGTTATGACTTTACTTGCTTTTGCAGGGTGGGTGATACGTGTGGCAGAAGTGAATACTTACCTTCAGAGACTGGTGGAATGTATGCAGGTTCTGGCTGGGGGCTACTGTGCCAACGCCGCTGGCTATGACAAGCCTCAGCTGGATGCGTTTGATGCACTGCTCAAAGAACTGATGCAGGTCTCCATTCCAGAAGAGTTCCAGCAGACCTGGCACAGGGATCGTCAGCTATTGCTGATGGGGCAGAAGGCGAGAGATATCATTCGTAGCCGCCTGGCCTGATCAAAGGCCAGCGGCGTATGTGTCAGAGGCAGTGCTGTCAATGACACAGTTGTCAGCGCTGGTTAACTCGCACAGATATACCAGAAGAAGGCACAGTCAGTGCTGCAGCAGGTGCAGCACTGATCGGAGCTGGGTTTGACAGTTTCTCATTCTGGCTGATGATATCGACGGTGGGTGTTTCATCCTTGGCGCTCTCGATCGAGTCTGGGGAGCTAGATTCTGGATGGCTACCTGCACTGGTCGGAGCCAGTGATGCCGTTTCTATTCTCTGTTGTTCCAGTTCGGTATTGAGCATCCGTGAAAAGCGAATGCTTTGCGACGTTGTCCGCTCGTAGCGAAACTCACTGCTGTAATCATAATGGTGAGTGCGCTCGCGGGCCTCACTGATTGCAGCATCGAGATCGTTTGCGTAATAGTCGTCCTGTGCTTTGCGGAAGTCTTCTGGGGTGGCAGATTTGCCACCTGCAGAAGCCTGACAGGCGATGACGGTAAGAAGTACTGCCGTAAGGGAAAGACGCATCGTCATGAGGCGTCTCCCTAGCGAGCAGTAGCTGTCACTGTCCCGACTGAGCGGGTCTGTCGGGTAATCATCTCGCCGGTGCGGTTCACAGCACGGGATTCATTGATCACAACTTCGCGTGGCAGTTTAACGTCCGCACGTGGCGAAGGCTGCAGATTGCCATCGGTCTCGATGACTTCTTCGTCCTCATTGCTCTGACCCAGTGCCACACGGCGAACAGGGCGGGTGGCATCTTCCGCGGCTGCAACACCCGCAGCCGTTGGGCCCATCGCGCCTTCAATAATCAGCTCATTCATTTCTGTATTGAGCATTTTGGGCAGAGGAAAACTCTTACTCGTGGTGCGGTTATACCATTCGTAGCCTACGTATTCGGTCTGCACCGGAAAACGACGTGCAGCTTCAACAGCCACTTCGATCTCAGGCGAGGTGTAGGCTTGTTTGGCGCTTTCCTGTTCAGGTCTGTCAGCGGCCAGTGCTGGCATCGCTACCAGTAGCGACAGGAGGGGAAGTGTGTACAGACTACTCTTCATGTTTGCTTTCCCTTTGTGGCTGTTTCTTTTTGTTATTATGTGTAGAATGCAATATAGCACGACGGTTTACTTTCTGTACAGTTGGTAACACTACGCCAGAAGCGTAGCGTGGCTGTCAGATGTTAAACCTCCCGACCCGATGCAGATGCAATAGCCGGTAACAGGGCATAATAATGATAAAAACAGCAATCAGAATTCTTTCTGCCGCCGCCGTAAGCGCAATGATCGCAGGCTGTAGCAGCGTTCACATTACAACGTTCGATAACTTTGGCTCGTACCCTAAGTGGTTATTCTCGCCGAAAGGGCAGTACTACAAATCCGTTGGTTACCGCTGGGACTATGAGAAGTATGCGTTGGTATACATATATCGTCCGGCGACAGAGTGGTCGATGGACGAAGTCGAAGCACCGAGCCTTAACGTAAATGACGAGCGTTTGTTTAACTTCAAAGGCGGCGGTTATACCTGGTATGAGATGGAGCCAGGTACGTATGACTTTGTTGTTCGTCGCGGTATTTTTGGTTTTGAGGGTGTAGGTGATCTGGTATTCCGTACCTACAGTGATTTTGATCTGAACCTCGAAGCGGGCAAAGTCTATTACCTCCGCTATTCAGAGGTTGATCCTCAAAACATGGTTATGCTGGAAGACGGTTCACTGGGTGGTGATGGTCCTTTGCAGCTGGTTGGTCATGATCTTGCCGTTCGTGAGATGAATGAAACCCGTTTACATCATCACGGCCGTGAGCTGATTCGCGCGAAAGCTCGCAATGAAGAAGCGCAGGATGAAACCGTCGTAGCCAGCAAATCGGCCCCTAAGGTTCAGCAATCTGAACAACAGCAAGAGCCACAGACCTTCTTTATCGAAGAAGATAACAATGAGACGGATGCCCCTGAAGGTATTCGCGCGAAGCCTCGCTCGACAGAAGAAGAATGGTGGCCGTTTTAAACGCCGCGCATTCAAGAGTGGCCCGGCTTAGGCTACAATAAGGCCATCAGTAAACGCCCACTGACCAGTGGGCGTTTTTACGACTGCCGTTTGCAACTCCAGAGAGAGACCTCCCGATGACTGTGATCAAGCAAGAAGATCTGATTCAGAGCGTTGCTGATGCTCTGCAATATATCTCTTATTACCACCCGAAAGACTTTATCGATGCTGTCCACCAGGCCTATGAACGCGAAGAATCAAAAGCTGCGAAAGATGCGATGGCTCAGATTCTGATTAACTCGCGTATGTGTGCCATGGGTAAGCGCCCGATTTGTCAGGACACAGGCATCGTGACAGTTTTCCTGACCATCGGTATGGACGTGAAGTTCGAAGGCGACATGAGTGTCGAAGATATGTGTAACGAAGGTGTTCGTCGCGCATACACCCATCCTGATAACGTTCTGCGTGCTTCTGTTCTGGCAGACCCTGATGGCAAGCGAGCTAACACCAAAGACAACACGCCAGCCATCATTCACATGAAGCTCGTACCGGGCAACACCGTTGACGTACACGTTGCGGCGAAAGGCGGTGGTTCTGAGGCTAAGTCCAAGTTCGCTATGCTCAACCCGTCTGATTCCATCGTTGACTGGGTGCTGGAGCAGGTGCCGAAGATGGGGGCTGGCTGGTGCCCACCGGGTATGCTGGGTATCGGGATTGGTGGTACCGCTGAGAAAGCGATGCAGATTGCTAAAGAAGCTCTGCTTGAGCCTGTGAACATTCAGGAGCTGCAGGAGCGCGGTGCTCAGACACGTTCAGAAGAACTGCGTCTTGAGTTGTACGAGAAAGTGAACAAGCTGGGTATCGGTGCTCAGGGGCTTGGCGGTCTGACTACTGTTCTCGATATCAAAGTAGCTGATTACCCGACGCACGCGGCAAATAAACCGGTCGCTATCATTCCAAACTGCGCAGCAACGCGTCACACGCATTTCGAGCTGGATGGTTCTGGCCCTGCTTCTCTGAAGGCGCCGAAACTGGAAGACTGGCCAGAAATCAGCTGGGAAGTCGGTGACAGCGTTCGTCGCGTCAACCTGGATACCGTCACCCCAGAAGATGTGAAAGAGTGGCAGCCAGGTGAAACAGTTTTGCTGTCTGGCAAAATGCTCACTGGCCGTGATGCTGCGCACAAGCGCATGGTAGACATGATCTCCAAAGGTGAAGAACTGCCGGTTGATCTGAAGGGTCGCTTTATCTACTACGTGGGCCCGGTTGATCCGGTGCGCGAAGAGGTTGTTGGTCCGGCTGGCCCGACTACAGCAACCCGTATGGATAAGTTCACCCGTACCGTTCTGGAAGAAACGGGTCTGCTGGGAATGATCGGTAAAGCCGAACGTGGTCCAATCGCGATTGAAGCAATCAAAGACAATGAAGCTGTTTACCTGATGGCTGTTGGTGGCGCTGCTTATCTGGTGTCTCAGGCGATTAAAGGCGCGAAAGTTGTCGGCTTTGATGACCTGGGTATGGAAGCGATCTACGAGTTCGAAGTGGAAGATATGCCAGTGACTGTTGCGGTCGATAGCAAAGGCGAATCGGTACACAACACCGGACCAAAAGAGTGGTTTGCGCGCATTAACGCCACTGAAGTCTGATTTGTCTCCAGTCAAAGCTGACACTTGTGTGTAAGCGGAGACTGACTGGTAAATTCGTGCGTAAAGAAGGGAGCAATTGCTCCCTTTTTTTGTCTCAGTGGGTTCACGCAATCGATACGCTAAAGGAGTTTGCATGAGTGATGTCCTCACTGAAGAAGAACTTAAGTCTCACCTTATTCGCTATCCGGAGTGGCACCGTGAATCCGTCGGCGGTGTTGCCTGTGTCCGCAGGATCTGGACTTTCGATAACTTTATCGATGCTTTCCGGTTTGCCGGGCGCGTGGCTGATCTCGCAGAAAAATATAATCATCATCCCCAATTAACTGTTTCCTGGGGCGAGCTAGCTGTAGCTTGGTGGAGCCATGATGCTGGCGGCGTAACGCAGGCCGATCTGGAAATGGTCGCGCTTTGTGACCATCTGTCCACCTGAGGTCCGCCTTCCGCCCAACAATTTGTTACTAATGAAAACAGGGTGACGAAGTTCTGACCTTCGTCACCCTGATCACTGTGAATGTTCTGACATCCACATCAGTTTGTCGCGAAAGTGAGCCATGATGGTTTACAAAAGTCGGATAACTGGCGGAAAAGTCAGTCATCTCTGTCATTTTCTGGTTCTATTTATTTATTTTTTTAGAAAAACAATTGTTTATCAAACACTTGGGTAAGTTACATTCCATGTGAAAAAAGGGATCTGAACTAAGCTGACTGTATTCGCTTTACGCTACGTATACAGGACGCATCTGATGTTCCGACGGTCACTTTCTCAACTGACAGCTGTATTGATATTCTGCCTACCATTTATGGTGTCGGCTCAGGAGTCACTTCCGGGGCTTGAGCCGCCTGAAATGCGTTCATCTCTTTACACCGGTTTCACGCAATTGCTGGACGATGATAAGACACTGGTAAAAGAAGAGCTGATAGATCTGCCCGAAGAGATTAATCGTGTAGCGCTGTATCACAACGGTGACAGAATGCATCGTAAGGTGCCTAAGCAAGTGCACCTGATGATCGAAAATAAACTGATGAAACGCATGCTGGACAGCGGTCGTTTCGAAATCATTCAGTGCCTCGAATGCCGTACTACGCAGGTCGCCATGCGTGCTGACCGCCTGGAGGTCAGTCACGTTGCTACCGACAATCAAGCATTACGTAAGCTTGGTCAGCACGTCCGGGCAGACGCATTTCTGTTCTGGAACGCCTCCGTACAGGACAACAAATTCACTATCAACTTACGGATGGTGGATGCCCGTGATAACAAGCTTCTGTGGCTGAAAGAATACTCCAAGAAAACCACACTCGAAGAAGAAGTACAGGGCTTCGATAGCGTTAACTACGAGCTGCTTGTTGGCGCCTGGGGTATCTCGGCAGAACGTGATCATCTCTCCAGTGCCGACTCTGAAGATGTGAAAGGTCTGACCGTCTTCGGTATTCGCCGTCGTGAAACCACCAGTCTGGATGATCAGCTTCAGTACACATTAGCTTTTGAGTATTTCCGCAACTTTTCTAATCGCGAAAACTTCGATATTTCAGGCATCAATCTCGAAGGTCGGATTATTGCCGACATTCCAAGCATGGATGATCTGATTGATACCAAAGTGTACCTGGGTATGGGCCAGGCATTCTTTAACGATACCAATGCCATCGTCTTCCGCTTTGGTTTTGAATTTCCGTTCTTTAAAGATGGATTCATCGATTATGGCGTGACTTACATCCCTGAAAGCACAGCGAAATGGAGCGAAGTTTCCGGCCTGGAAGATACAGGAAAAATCGGTGGCGCAAGCTACGACCTTTCTCTTGGCCTGAGATTTTAGGAGTTAGTATGAAAGCAGGAATTATTGCAGCAGTGCTTTTGGTGTCTCTCGGGCTTCAGGGGTGTTCGCATGAACGTTCTAACCGTCTGGTGAAAGGCTTTAATCCCAGCCCTTGGGTCGATCCAGGCAAGCCGGTTGAGGCTGAACAGAAAACCGAAGAGGAAGTTATTGTTGAAGAGATATCGCAGCTCGAAAAAATCTCCGATAAAGCAAAGAAACAACATGGCCTGATGCACATTCATCGTTATGGTGCAGGCTACGATGTTCTGATGACCATTGATGCGGGCGACTCTGATGTGAAATTTGTAATGGAGTTACCGCAAAGCGCTGAAGAAAAATCTGACGGTAGCAATGGGTTGTCTGATCTGGCCGCCGAAGATCGTGCCGCTGACAATCACACTGAAATGGATGGAAAAATCAGCGAGCAGGAGTCTGAAAAACTGCGACGCAGCGAGACAATGACGAAACACATTCTCTCTGCTCAAAGTCTTTTCTATAAAAAAGAATATTGGGAAGCCCTGGATCAGACGAACGCCGCGTTAGAAGTGATTCCTGACTCAGCCCAGGCGCACGCGTTAAAAGGCAGCATCTACTACAAGATGGGTCTGATACCCGAGGCAAGAGCAAGCTGGGAGCAGGCATTAGAACTTGATCCGGAGCTGGATCAGGTACGCGCTAGCCTGGCTCGTGTGCGATGAAAGGGGCTGTGACGATGAAAGAACTAATGACATGGCTGGTAACTATCGCACTGTTTGCAGCACTGCCCGTTATCGCTCAGGACACCTTTGAGGTTCCGGTTAAGAAGGACGAGGTAGAAGAAGCACGTTTCCGAAGTGATCTGGAAGCGCGTCTTCGTCAGGATATTGAATCTTATCTTGGTAATAACCGGTTTATTATTCAGGTCGATGCTGTCATTGAACGCGCACGCACTGTTGTTCGCGAGAACTCTGAAGGCCAGCAGCAATCAGCTGCACCACAATTGCCTGCTGAGCCTCGGGTAAGTGGTACTCTTTCTCTTCCGGATATTGATGCAACTGGCATGGATGAGCTTGAAGAACTACCGGGCTTACCCGTCAGCGAAATGCCGCTGCTTAAAGAAAATAATGAAAAGTTAAGGGCGCTTCGTAGTCAGCTGCAACAACTTGAGAAAGAGCGTCAGGAGATCATTACTTACGCTGACAAGTTGAAGAATGTAGCACAGCAAAGTCAGAGCCAGTCTGGCGGTGGCAAGCCTTCAGAAAAGACGATTGGCTATCGCAATATTATCAAGAAGCTTGAAATTACGCTGGTCGTCGACAATGCACTGAAAGATGAACAGATAGAATTTCTTAAAAACCTGGTGACACGTAAAGCTCAGATTAATGAACTACGTGGCGATACATTAAATATCGTCAAAACAGCGTTCAGTCACCTGAAGAAAGAAGAAACACCCCTCACATTCTGGGAGTCTTACAACCCCTGGATCTGGCTGGCGACCTTGCTGGTTATCGGCTTGTTGTTGGTACTGGCGTTTGCGGCATTGTGGCGTCGGCTTAATCAGCCTGTGTCCACAGCACCGATAAATGGAGCCAGTGGAAACGAATCTGCAAGCCAACATTCCGTAGCGCGTCAGTCAGAGGGCGAAACCGCGGCACTCAGATACCGGATTAACGAATCTCGCCAGCGCCTGGTCAGCCAGGGCCTGTCTCAGCCACATCGCTTTCAGCAGGCGGTGTCTCAGGCGCTTGGCAGTGCTCAGGCGTTCGAGGTCGCTTCTTTGTCGGCGACCATGGGTAAGAGTCTGTTTGCCAGTTTAGCGCCTCATTTAACGCCAGCGAACTGGAAGCAGATTGATGAGTTGCTTCAAGAAGGAGAGTGGAGTGAAGAGCAACTCTCTGAAGGCATGGAACAGTTTTCTCAGCGGCTTGAGCGTCAGCAGGATGATGCGTCAAATACCCAGCCGTTTGCTTTTCTGAATAAACTGAATGACTCGCAGGTTCTGTATCTCATTAAGGATGAAGATATCCGCATCAAAGCGCTGGTGATGTCACAGCTACCTGCGCAGCGCTCCGCCGATATTATTTTACGCCTCGATGAGCGCGAGCTCGCTGCCATTGCCTTTGAGCTTGGTCAGTTTGAAAGCTTACCTGTGTCGGCATTTAAAGATGTTGCCGACCGCTTGGCTAAAGCCTCTCTCACTGTTCCTTCATTCGAGAATATCACTGCCGATGGCCTGTCTGTTCTTATCGGTATGCTGGATCGTATGACGACCAGTGAAGAGACACGCATGCTCAAAACACTGAAGTCAGAAAAGCCGGAAACCTATTACAGGCTGCGTCAGGTGTACTTCACATACGCCGACCTGTCGCGCACACCTGATCGCATTATTTCGAATGAGCTGCGCTCTATCGATGCCGGAGTCCTGACCGCGTCATTATGTAATACATCCATTGAATTTAAGCGCCACGTACTGGCTGCGCTGCCAGCAAAGTTACGGGCGGGGATTATTAATGAATTGAAAGTATCTGAGTCTGACACTGCACAGGAACAAGTCGAGTCAGCGCGTCGACAGGTGGTTCAGAAGATGCGGGAAATCATTCGTGAAGGCCGTTTCTCTATGGATGAGCTAGCGGATGTGAAACCAGCACAGTAATCGATTCAGAAATCTGCAGATCAAGAGACAACAACAGGGGCAACGTCAGTGTTTCGATTTTCATTCAGTACGCTCATTGGTTTCTGCGCAGGTATCGGCCTGCTGGCTTTTGCTGTTGCCAGTGCCACTGATAATCACGTTATCTTCATTAGTCTGTCGAGTTTTGGACTTGTGTTTGGTAGCACGATGGCGGCCGCGCTGATAAGTTATTCGACGGCCGATGTGCTGCATGCGATGCGCAGTATGCTCCATACCTTCTTTCACCCACCGACGTCGCAGAAGCACCTGAAGCAAGTAACGAGACGATTTGTTGAGTGGAGCAGTATCTACCGTCAGGGGGGCATTGTTGCGCTCGAACAATCACTGACGAAGCAGGAAAATAACGACGAGTTTATTCGTGCGGGCATTGATCTGATGGGCGCCGGATACGCGAACCATGATATCCGGACCATGCTCACTGATCAGATGGATGCCACCTGGCAGCGCCAAACTCTGGAAGGCAAAGTGCTCAACACGATGGCCGTTTACTCACCGGGTTTTGGTATGGTCGGTACGATTGTCGGTCTGATTATCATGCTTGATAACCTGAACGGCGATATGGCGGGGCTGGGCAAGGGATTAGCGCTGGCGCTGATTACGACCCTGTACGGTGTGCTGCTGTCGAATTTATTCTTTAAGCCTGCAGCGAATCAGGTCACTGAAAAGCAGGAAACCATGTATTTCCGCCATCAGTTGATCTCTGAGGGTTTTGTCTTGCTGAGTGAAAAGCGGACTGCGCTCTATATGCAGGATCGCCTGAACGCCTTTATCAAACCTTCCGTGCGTGATCAGGCACTCTCGGGAGAGTTGTAATGAGTCACGCCAGCCGCCAGCGGGGGTTGCGCCGGCGCCGCCCTAACTTTGACGATTCATCCAGTTCCTGGTTGGTGACCTACTCGGATGCAATTACGCTCTTGTTGGCTTTTTTCGTCATGATTCTCGCGGTATCCGATCTCAATGAAGGAAAGATTGAATCGTTAAAGGAAGGGTTAGCTGAAGTTATCTCATCAGAAACCACCACGACTCCCTTTACCGACATTCGCCAGGGTATTGATGACTATATTGAGCAGAACGGTCTGCAGGATCAGGTGTCGGTCACGCTTGATCCTCGTGGGGTACAGGTAGAATTTGCGAATGTTGCGTTATATGACTCTGGCGCTGCATCATTAAAGCCTGCGGCAACACCACTGCTGCAGGAGCTGAGTCGCGTTATTCGTGATGTCAGCCATGGTTCACACATGATCGAAGTCGAAGGGCACACCGACGATTTGCCTATCTCGAATGAGCAGTTTCCCTCTAATTGGGAATTATCGTCAGCCCGTGCAACCGGTGTTGTGAAGTACCTGCTTGAAAGTGGCATCGAGAAAGAGCGACTGAAAGCATCCGGATATGCTGACAGCCGCCCAAAGGAGGGGCTGGATGACCTGCCACTGAACGAGCAGCGAAAGGCCAACCGTCGTGTTGTAGTCTCTATACGGCGGTACTGACTAATTTCTGGTAATTGTCCTGATTGTTGTTTTTGCCGGGTTGTATAACGTCAAGAATCGTTTGGTTGCATCAGGGGATGTGCTGAGGCCCCCGTAAACTCTGGCCTGGTCGAAGAAAAACTGGTTGTAGCACAATTAGTAAATACGTAAGAAATCTGTAGTCTTTATCTGATATGTTGTTGGTTATGATATAACATAAATTGTCGTGAATAACTTTTATTCGTAAGAAAATCGTCATTTACGCTTCCTAAGCTCACCTCGCTTTTAATTTTCGGATAGTCCGATTTGAACTTGAGAACAGGTGAGTTATGACCACTAAAATGAAATTACTCGCTGCTGTAATTGCTGCTTCCGCAGTCAGCTCAGTAGCCCAGGCGGCGCCCGCAGTGCCTGCCCATCAGGCCGAAAATGCCTGGTTCAGTGATGCAGAATCCTCTGTAATGACTAAATCTTCAATGGATCTACCTTCTGCTAATGCCAAGAATGTGATTCTTTTCGTTGGCGACGGCATGGGTATTTCTACACTGACTGCTGCCCGTATTCTTAAGGGGCAGAAAGAAGGTCAGGATGGAGAGGAAGGCTATCTATCATTTGAAAGCTTCCCATATTCTGCGCTGGTTAAAACCTACAACGTCGATGCACAGACGCCTGACTCCGCTGGCACTATGACGGCCATGGTTTCTGGCGTTAAGACTGACGTCGGTACAATCGGTGTGGACGAAGATGTCATCCGTAGTGATTGCTACAGCGTTGCCGGAAACGAAGTCGTAACTGCGTTGGAACTTGCTGAAATAAAAGGGCTGTCTACCGGTGTTGTATCAACAGCCCGAATTACACACGCGACTCCTGCAGCGACTTATGCGCACTCTGCTGACCGAAACTGGGAAGATAATTCAGATATGCCTTCTGCAGCGTTCGCTTGTGAAGATATTGCATCGCAGCTGGTCAATTTTGAAGACAATCTTGAAGAGCGCTACCCAGGGGTAGATGTTGATGGTATCGAAGTCGCGATGGGCGGCGGACGTCGTCACTTCTTGCCTAAGGACGCTGCATTCAACTCTGCAGACGCAGTCAGCTCAACGGAAGGTGATCGTACTGATGGTCGTGATCTGACCTCTGAATGGCAAGAAGCGTATCCGAACGGTACCTACGTAATCGATCAGTCTGGTTTTGACGCGCTTGATACTGAGTCTACTGAACGTGTTCTTGGTTTGTTCAATGAATCCCACATGCAGTACGAAGCAGACCGCGAGAACGATGTCGCCGGTGAGCCGTCAATTGCTGAGATGACAGAAGCTGCCATCAATATTCTAGATAACAACGACAAAGGATTCTTCCTGATGGTTGAGTCGGGACGTATTGATCACGCACACCACGCAGGAAATGCCGCCGGTGCACTCGAAGATACACTGGCGTTCGCTGACGCTGTTCAGGCTGCGGTTGACAGCACTGACCCAGAAGAAACTTTGATTCTCGTTACTGCTGACCACAGCCATGTATTCACTATCGCAGGCTATCCAAAACGCGGTAACCCGATTCTGGGCAAAGTCGTACCGGTAGGTGGTGAATCCCCTGCGCTGGCATCTGATGGACTTCCATACACAACGCTCGGCTACACCAATGGTCGCGGCATGATGGATCTCGGGCAGGAAACTGATTCGGATGCGGGTTATAGCGAAGCAATTAATGCGGGTCGTCAGGACCTGAGCGCAATCGATACAGCAACGCCGGGTTATCACCAGGAAGCTCTGGTTCCAATGTCTTCTGAGACCCACGCTGGTGAAGATATTACATTGCACGCGACAGGCCCAGGCTCTCACTTGGTGCAGGGCGTTGTTGAACAGAATCTGGTCTTCCAGATTATTGGCCGCTCTTTAAATCTGCTGGCTGACTGAGACTGAGGAGAAAATGATGAAACTTAATTTATTACACACAGCGATCGTTGCCGCAGCAATGACGCTTGTTGGTTGTGCCGGTGAAGATGGAAATGATGGTCGTGATGGTGTCGACGGTCAGAATGGAGTGAATGGTTCAAATGGTGTTGATGGTGCACCGGGTGCAGATGGTGCACCTGGTCTGGTAGAAGATTTGCCGTTTAAACTTTCCGATGTTCTGGCAAATACCAAAAACAATGACTGGTACATTCAGGCGTCTCAGAAAGTAGCAAGCACTCAGAGTGCGGTGAATACAATTATCGAAGAGGCTGGCGAAGCGAAAAATATTATTCTTTTCGTTGGTGATGGTATGGGTGTTTCAACCGTCACTGCATCCCGGATTCTGGAAGGACAGATGAAAGGAATGTCGGGTGAAGAAAATAGCCTGAGCTTCGGTAATTTTCCGTTCAGTGGTTTATCCAAAACTTATAACGTCGACGCTCAGACTCCAGACTCCGCAGGTACAATGACTGCAATGATGTCGGGTGCAAAAACGGATGTTGGTACCATCGGTGTAGACGAAGATATCGCACGTGGTGATTGCTCATCTGTTGCAGGTAATGAGCTGGCGACGGCACTTGAGCTGGCCGAGATTGCAGGTATGTCGACCGGGATCATTTCTACCGCTCGTATTACGCATGCAACACCTGCTGCAACATACGCGAAGTCTGCTGACCGTAACTGGGAAGATAACTCTGATATGCCAGAGACAGGCGCAGAGGGTTGCGCCGACATCGCTTTGCAGCTCGTCGAATTTGAGGGAAATCTGGAAGCGCGTCACGCTGATTCTATGCTCGATATCGATGGTATCGAAGTTGTGATGGGTGGTGGTCGTCGTCACTTCCTGCCAAAACAGGCCGAGGCTAACAGCCCGGATGCTGTCAGTGCAGTTGAGGGCGATCGTACTGATGGTCGTAACCTGACGAATGAATGGTCTGCTCAGTACAATGCTCCGGGAGACTTCTACGTTTATGATCAGGCTGGCTTTGACTCTATCGACCCAGAACTAACTACCCACCTTTTTGGTTTGTTCAACGAGTCACATATGCAGTATGAAGCAGACCGTGCAAACGACGTCGCTGGCGAGCCATCTTTGGCAGAGATGACCGAGAAAGCCATTAAAATCCTGGATAATAACGAAGAAGGCTTTTTCCTGATGGTTGAGTCGGGTCGTATTGACCACGCTCATCACGCAGGCAACGCCTACAACGCACTTCAGGATACGATTGAGCTGTCTGAAGCGGTGGCTATCGCAGATGAGCTGACCAGTAATCGCGATACGCTGATTATTGTCACTGCCGACCACGGCCATGTATTTACTATTGCAGGCTATCCGAAACGTGGTAACCCAATTCTGGGTAAAGTAGTCGCCGTTGGTGCTGACGAGCCAAGCCTCGCATCTGATGACATGCCATATACCACTCTGAACTATATGAATGGTCGCGGTCACGTTGCTGTTGATCCATCTGAAACGGATGCGGATGCGGGGTACGGTGCTGCCATTAACACAGGTCGTGTCGATCTGTCTGGTGTCGACACAACTGCTCCAGGCTTCCACCAGGAAGCTCTGATTCCAATGAGTTCAGAAACGCATTCAGGTGAAGATGTCGGTATCTATGCGAAAGGACCTGGTGCTCACCTGGTTTCAGGTACGAATGAGCAGAGCATTATTTTCCACGTGATGAACTTCGCTGGAGATCTGGCTAATCGTGCCGATGCTGTTGTAAATCAGCCTTAACACTGCTCAATAGTTCAAGGGGCCTTACTGGCCCCTTTTTCCGTTTAAATAAATACAGATTGAAGATTATGAAAACACTTATTACTTTGAGTCTCACGGCCATAGCCGCTTCGGCCTCAGCTGCAGTTACTGCAAGCGACTGTGTTTCTCCAGTTTCGTTGGAATATCAGGTAACGTCACAAGGAAATACTAAAGAGATCGCTATTCACAGAGCTGGCAGGGAAGTTGTCCGTGAAGATCTGACAACCGGCGTTGTTGAGTATTGGTATCACTCCCCTGCAGGCCGCCTTAAGTTGATTCGCTACGTTGATTCTGAAAAGCATGGTATTGAATATCAGGCCGAAGACTTCAGAGGGAATGAGGATCGGGTCTGGCAGGAAATATCTCTGGCAGTACCTGCGGATGTTCGTGACAGCATGACACTGGTATCCAAGCAGGGCAGCGGTTGTGAGCTGGTAGAAACTTGGGAATCAGAGGCGCAGAAAGAAAAGCTTGTCTGGCTACCTGCCCAGCAGATCGTTGTAAGCTATGAAAATCCGGTTCTCGCATGGTCGTTGACTGAGCAAGGTGATTCTGGGCTTCAGCAGCGTTTGGTTTCGAGAGACGATTACACTCTCATAGATTTTGCTGATATCGGTGACTCTGAGGAGAATCCATTTGTGAAGAAGATGATCAATTGGGGCTTTGTGGAACATGGTGCCAGTGGGTTCTACGACGAGCACGGTCATGCAATTGAAGGGCATGGTCACGCTCACTGATTACATTGATGAAAATAAAAAGCGTGCTGCAACGTCCGGATACGCTGCAGCACGCAAACTGTTTATGGATGGTCAGTGATAATGACTGACCAGCCCATTAACTTCCTGCACCTCATCCCAGTTCAGCCGTATGTCATAGCTGTAGCGAAATTCATTTTTTAAAGGAGCTATTTCGGCATCGATATTCTCTATGACGTTGCTGGCAGGGGAAAGTACAACATCTCGACCAAAGATGTAGCTCTGCTCTTCAACAATACGCTTGTATGCTTTATTCAGAGCCAGCGCCCGGTCGCGACTCGGAGTGATCAGCTCATACACTGAATCTGCCGACTTAACTTTTTCCTTGTTAACCGTTCCGTTCTCAAAGTATTTCTTCTGCATCTCTTTGTTCTGTCGGAATTCATCACCACCGCCCACACGTTCAAAGTAGGTCAGGTACTCACCCTGAGTTTCATTGATGGTAGGGACATCTTTCATCGCTTTCAGGTCGATGTAACCCCAGCCGTCTTCGCCTTCCACTTTACGGGCAAAAGAGAATGTCTGATCAATCGTACTACCGACCGTTTTATGGCAGCCATTGCAGAATGCCATTTCCTGTTTGTTCTGCTTACGGAGTTCACCATGTTGATCTTCGATGTAGGCATTCAGTGTCCAGCCAAAGCGGTTATCTATGCCTCGTTCACCAATGTGAACGGTCAGCGGAAGGTTACCCAGGTGCTTTTCCTTGGCTTCGAGAAAGTAAGCACTGCGGAGCGCAACAGCAGACTTGAGTTGATGCTTCTTCATGTAGCGTACTTCTTTCATACGCTTGGGTACGAAGATATCACCATCATTGTTTACACCGACATAACGAACAGTGTGCAGAAACTCTGTTCCTTCAGGGTAAAGCATATCTTCGACCGGAATATCTGAGGCATCACCGAGATAGTTACCTGAACGAACCAACTCAGAGACATTCTCGGTCAGAACACCGTCGCCATTAACATCAGAGCCGATGTCACGTTCGTTCACCGTAGGAATTGAAATACCACTGAGCCGTTTCATTGTCAGCTCCAGAAGTGATAGGTTCGCGAAGTACAGAGCCTCAGAGTATTTTCCGTCTATTTCGCGGAATTCTGCGGGTAAACGAATCATGACATCGTCAGTAGAACCATTTGTTGGCCAGAAGGCGCTAGGGAATGGTTTGTAGTTAAATGCGATCCAGTGACTACCGTCGCGAGCGACCCCTCGTTCATCAAATGCTTTCACCGGATCTGCCAGGTTCTCCAGGAACATAGGGGGAGCAGCAGACTCTTCGCGCTGACTCTCGCGCTCTATCCAATCAGAGTAGTTGTCTGTATTTACCCAATTGAGAATCTGATCATCGGGAATATTTTTGATTTCTTCGCTTCTGTCTTTAAAGAGATTCTTCCAGCTGTTTGTCATCCCCGCATCTGAGAAATCGTAAAGGCCTTGCAGATAAACGTCTTTCATTACATTCGGACGATCATCGGTGTACGTCTGGTGACAGACATAACAAGGGTTATTCTTACCATCGGTACGGGTATAGCACTGAGGTGGGATGACGGCCTCAGGGTTATAAATTTCATCGTGCTCAATGTACGCCGTTGCAGGGATGTCATCCCCAGGCTGATAGGCAGGCTGAACTTCGTCTGATAAAGCTGTTTCAGATTTTTTTATTGTTTTGGTATCTGAATGGGCTTTGAAATGAGTATCTACGTCTTGATTACACGCGCTTAGTAATGGCAGTAGTACCAGGATTCTAATCAGGTTTTTCATACTTACATCCGGAAAGAAAATAGGGGGAGAAAGCTCTCCCCCTGAAAGGTCTTACATATTTGTACTAATACTTTGTCTTACTTATGGTGTGGCTCGTACATCCACAGAGTGTTGTTTTCCTGGAAGCCATCTTCACCGATCAGAATACGACCGTCCTGCATAACGATAACGTTGTCAGGTTGAGACAGGTTGTCCACATCACAACGCTCTGCACCATCCAGTGAACTGCGGTAGGTCGCACCCATCACAACTGGTTCAATACGGCTCAGGCTGTAATCTGAATCGATCAATGCACGGAATACACCACCACAATCTTTCACGCGACCAGAAAGTTGGATGTCGCCTTCTCCGTCGATCATGGTGTTATCAATATCAGCGATACCCATGTACATGTATGCGTTCTCGACTTCTTCACCCGGAATCAGGTCGATGCCTTCAATGGCTTCCTGAACTCGACCAGCATGAATGCTGATACCTTCCAGCTTGCGCCATTCTGCCGTTGCACCCAATTGCTTAGCGGCCTGACGTGATTCGAGGAAGGCTGCACGGTCATCCATTGGCTGACCCGCAGTGACTTTGCCGCCACCGTTTTCTACGGTTGGGTAAGTAGTGTTCGCAGGGCGACCTGAAACTACCCAGGCTGCCCAGGCTTCAACGTCTGCAACCGTCATATAGCTGGTTTCGCCATCGACATAGTCTTCAGTGCTGATACCATCAAACTCATCAACCCAAGCTTCGATGGTTGAGTTGTCAGAAGTCGCAAGCTCTACCCAGTCAACATCAAAGCCTGTAACCGCTGGATCATTTACGCCCGCATCCTGAGTCAGCTTAGCGCCGTATAGCGTACCAGAGCTCAAGTCTTCAGCTGTGTCAGCAACGAACTTAAACAGAACGCCACCCGTGTCATCCTGTGAAGAGTAAACAGTGCGACGGTCTGGCATAACGACCGAGTTTTCATGCTCGTAGCGGCCAATGGTGAAGTGTTTAACCGGTACAGGCGTTGGTGAAACAGCGTTGGTGATCTCAACGATGTAGCCGTAATCGTACGGGTTAACAGGCTCATCCATCAGCTGCCAGAAGCGATTCAGACGATCGTTGTTGGCCACTTCTTCAGGGTCGTTCCAGCTAGCGTAAGTGGTCGAGTTAACATCAGAGTTCACGATCCACTCTTCAGATGTCAGTGGTGTATTCCAAGGTGAAACAGAGCCGAAACAGTTAGCACCCGTACCTTTTACGTTTGCAAAGTTCACCATCATGGCATCTTCTACAGACCATTCGCCAGAAGCGGATTTGCTCAGCCCGATACGGCTCATACCACCCGGATACTCTTCCCAGTTAGTGAAGAGGTAGCCAGTGTTTGCACCTGTAGATACGAAGCCATTGAAGTCTGGCATGTCGTTTTCAAGGATCAGAGCGTCACCAGCGAGATTATAAATATGACCCAGCCCTTCGCTGAGCTCACCCTCGTATTGGTCGCCAGTCTGACCAATAACACGGTAAGAACCGTAAGCTGTCTGAATCGTCTGGCGCTCGTAGTCAGACTCAGGAACCGCTACTGAAATCAGTGTGTTTGGCAGATTATTAAAGCTAACACCCTCTATCACACCAACGGTACCTGTGTTGTAAGCGACACCGTTGTTATCAGTTTCCATGTTGCTACCTGCTGGGTGTTGCGCATTGAAGAACAGATCACCGTCTTCGGTCAGAAACAGCCCCGTTACTTCAGCACCGGAAGGTACAGTCGCGATGCGCGTCAGAGTACCTGCACCGGCGTCAGCATTCGCACCATCTTTACCGTCGGCGCCATCCTGGCCATCTTCACCGTTGGCACCATCTGAGCCTGGTGCGCCCGGAGCTGCGTCAGGCGAAACTCCGTTCTGGCCATTCAGTCCATTCAGACCGTCGCGACCATCGTCACCATCTTCTCCACCACAAGCAGTCAGCAGTGACGCTGATGCTACAGCGATTGCTAATAATTTCAGTTTCATCACGGTTCCCCAATATTGCTTCGTTATAGGTTTCAGGAGCGCTCTGGCTAAGTGTGGTCTGTGACAGAAATGTTTAACTTCTGTAACCCAGGTGGTGAATTATTTATTACAAAAAATGCGGATAAAAAGGCATGGGTATTAATAAATATGTAAAATCCAAAGGTTAATGTTCTAAGGTTTTTAGTAATGGAAATAACGATGCGCAGTGTTTACGTTGGTACTCTAATCTCTCTTGTTATTTCAATGACTGGGTGTCTCTATGAGACTAAAAACGAAGCACCACTGGACTTCTTACCTCAGGATAACGCCTGGTTTGTCGAGGGGCGGTCTGCCATAAAAAGTAAACGCGAAGTTTTACGAGAGACTACACCTGCCAAGAACGTGATCTTGTTTGTTGGTGACGGCATGGGAATATCAACAGTCACAGCCGCCCGAATCTACGCAGGACAGCAACAGGGCATGAGTGGTGAGGAGAATCTGCTCAGTTTTGAGAAATTTCCTTTTACTGGTTTAAGTAAAACCTACAATGTTGATGCTCAGACTCCTGATTCAGCAGGCACTATGACCGCAATGATGTCTGGTGTTAAGACGGACGCCGGTGTTATTGGTCTGGCTGAGAGCGCAGAACGTGGTCTTTGTCACCGTGTGGAGGATGAAGTCCCTTCGGCTCTGCTTCTCGCTGAGTTAGCCGGTAAGAAAACTGGGATAGTCACGACAGCTCGCTTAACCCATGCGACTCCGGCGGCTACTTACGCATATTCTTCTGAACGCAACTGGGAAGATATTTCGGATATGCCGGAAGCTGCAGTTGAAGCAGGCTGCGAGGATATTGCTTCGCAGTTTCTGAGTTTCAGGCAACGTACTTTGCAAGACTATGGTGTCGCGGTAGATGGCATCGAACTCGCTTTTGGTGGCGGTCGTCGACATTTTCTTCCTGATGATGTTCAGTCTAATACCCCCGATGCCAGAAGTACGGTAGAAGGTGATCGTACTGATGGCCGTAATCTGATGGAAGAATGGAAAGCCCAGAATCCGCAAGGTCAACTGGTTATCGATGAAGAGGGGTTTAATCAGTTGAGCAGTACTCCTGTGTTGGGGTTGTTTGAAGAGGCGCATATGCGGTTTGAGGCAGATCGCAACCAGGACACATTAGGGGAGCCATCACTTAGCCAGATGACAGAAAAAGCGATTAAGTTGTTGTCAGGCAGTGAGGAGGGGTTCTTTCTCATGGTGGAATCCGGTCGTATTGACCATGCGCACCACGCCGGAAATGCGTTTAATGCGCTCAATGAGACCCGAGAGTTTTCTGATGCTGTTGCTCTCGCCGAGTCTATGACTTCTCCGGAAGATACTTTGATTATCGTTACTGCTGATCACAGTCATGTATTTACCATTGCAGGGTATCCTAAGCGCGGTAATCCTATTCTTGGTAAAGTCGTTGCGCCCGGTGAGACAGAACCCACCATGGCCGGTGATGGCCTGCCGTATACTACGTTGGGTTATATGAACGGTCGCGGACATCATCACCTGGGTGGTGAAACAGACGCCGAACTTGTATACGAAGAGCCAATTAATGCAGGACGTAAAGATATTACCGGTATGAATACGGAGGCCGCTGGTTATCATCAGGAGGCTCTGATTCCACGTGATTCAGAAACGCATGGCGGTGAAGATGTGGCGATTTATGCAACAGGTCCGGGGGCCGCAATGGTGTCTGGCGTGAACGAGCAGAACGTCATTTTCCATGTCATGGATCGTGCTGCCAACCTATCCGGAAAGGCAGCAGCACGCCTCAGCGCAAAACAATAACCTTCAGGATTTTACGATCCGGTAGCACGGATCATATTTTCCACTGATTTTCATTCGGCCATGGTCAACCATGGCTCGCAGTAAACGGTCCATACCGTCGAGAATATCTGCGTCGCCGTGAATTTCATAAGGCCCATGCTTACGCACCAGCTTAACGCCATCGGCCTTCACGTTACCGGCCACGATACCTGAAAATGCTCTGCGCAGATCTGCGGCCAGCTCATGGAACGGAGCATCGTGCGTTAAACGAAGGGTTTTCATGTTGGCGTGGGTCGGTTCAAAAGGCACCTGAAAATCATGATCGATTTTTAAGGTCCAGTTGAAAAAGTAGGCGTCGTTGTTATCACGGCGATACTGTCGGACAGCTTCCATCCCGGCTTTCATTTTTCTCGCAACAGTGACCGGGTCGTTGATCACCAGCTCATAGCGAGCCTGAGCCTCTTTACCTAGAGTGTCGCCAATAAAGCGGTTGATGTCTTCAAGGTAGGCACGGGTTTCTTCTGGGCCGGTAATGATCAGAGGGAAGGGGATATCCTTATTAGCCGGGTGCGATAGAACACCCAGAATATAGAGAATTTCTTCGGCGGTACCTGGGCCACCAGGGAAAATAATAATCCCGTGTGCCATACGCACAAAAGCTTCCAGCCTTTTCTCAATATCGGGCAGGATCACCAATTCATTGACGATCGGGTTAGGTGATTCGGCTGCGATAATGCCTGGCTCTGTGATACCGATGTAACGACCGTCACGAATGTGTTGTTTCGCATGGCCAATCGTTGCACCTTTCATTGGCCCCTTCATGGCACCCGGGCCGCACCCCGTGCCTATATGAAGGCCGCGAAGCCCAAGTTCATACCCGACTTCTTTGGTGTATTGGTATTCGTTAGGCGGGATAGAGTGGCCGCCCCAACAGACGACCAGTTTAGGTTCTACATCGGGTTGAAGCAGGTTGGCATTACGCAGCACATGGAAGACAGCATTAGTAATATCTTCGCTTTTATCGAGATCAAAACGGTGGGCTTTCAGGATGTTTTCTTCCGCATAAAGGATGTCCCGAAGTACAGAAAAAAGCTGTTCACGGACACCCCGGATAATTTGATCATCAACAAACGCGCTGGTTGGCGCACCACTGAGTTGTAACACAATGCCGCGCTCTTCCTGCTCTACGGTAATGTTGAAGCTCTTATAGCTTTCTTCCAGTCGCGTGTAGTCATCCTCAAGGCTACCTGCTGAAAGCACAGCAAATGAGCAGCGGCGAAGCAGTTCATGTGCGCCACTGCTGACGTCCTTGAGTTGTTGGATTTCATACTGTGAGAGTACGCGCAGGTGCGTTTTCGGGTGGATCAGCTCATATTGTTTAGCCAAGTCAATTCTCCTTAATACCCTCAAAAGGGCATATCAGGCCCACAGTTCAAGCGGGCCATATTCACTGAGCAGGTGCAGTAAATCACTGCGGGTGATGATACCTGTCAGTTGCTCTTCATTGTTGAGCACAGGGAGAGCACCGATATGATATTCCGTCAGAAGTCGTGCTGTCTGTCGTATGTCGGTGCTTTCGGCTGTGCAATACACGGGTCTGACCGCCACTGTCATTACAGAGTCCTTTTCTACAGAGCGCTGTTCGGCGAGAGCCCTTAGTATGCGGCGGTCTGAAATCAATGCCTGAAGATTCTCGTGTGCGTCGATGATCGGAAGATGATGGATATCGTGTTCCCGCATCAGTTGGTATGCGTCACCGATCGTTGTTTCCTGACGAATGGTAATAACATGCCGGTTCATGATGTCAGCGGCGAAAGCGACGGTCTGGGGAGCGTGCTCCTGACGTTCGGTGGTACCTTCGGGGGAGTAAATCAGATCGTCGGACGACGTTGGCTGCTCGGGTTCGTGCTCAATCCGGGAAACTGCGCCCGCTTTCTCTACAGGAGATACGCGTCGGCGCGGACTGTGAATGGGCGTTTCAACTCGACGCCCCATGTCGAAAACGATTAATCCCATCGGCTGCTTTTTCAGGCTTCTGAACTTAAAGTATAGCGCGTCCGATGGGTAAAACCTCTTACTCAGGTCTCAGATGTGGTGAGCGACATCATCCAGACGGCCAAGAATCCCATCGGCATAGCGCATCACGAGAAACGGAACCAGGCGCGCATTGGTATCGGTTGCTGCTGTTTCGATGAACAGCCACTGACTATGAATTTTGCTAAGTTGGCGCTTAGCTTCGTCAGCCGAGACACGGCTCTTCATGTCGGCGATGCCGCGTTCAAATTGCTGGCAGAGTACTCGGATATCAACGTTATCAATCGTCAGTGGTGCACCCATGGAGGAGGCAGCGCGTTCGATGTAACGTTCAACCACCTCGAGCAGCAGGTTTTTCTGCTGACGTTGCCAGAGCGTGAGCTCTGATAGGCTGAGCTCATTTTCCGCCAATATCTGGTCAGAAAGCAGTTCAAGTTCTTGCAGCATGGCGCGTTGGGCTTTGCGCATGAGCGTGACTACTTGAAGCTCAGGGTAATTGCTTTCGCGGATTTCAGTGATGTTCTCGTCGAGCAGGCTATTGAATTCATCCCAGTGGCTCTGGATGCCTTGCGTTCTGGCAGGGTAGTTGGCACCTAAGTCTTCCAGCAGCAGATTCTTTTGATGAAGGACTTCTTCACGATGACGCAATACTTCCTCAACAAGTTGAGGATTCCCCTCATCTGCCTGGACGTGATAATACTTAAGAAGCAAAATCTTAGCACTGGTACTCAGTTTGAAAACGCTTAGCTCGTCTGCCAGCGTTGAAGCATGGGCAGGTAAGCTAAAAAAAAGGCTGAGTAAAAGTGTCCTTAGGAGTAACATAGATCCGTCTCTGTTTAGTTCTGAACAGTCATTAGAGCGTCAAAGAGTTGACCATGAAAGGCCTCTGGATGCAAGCTGGTGGCTATCGTTATTGAGTGATGTATCACATTATGGAAAGAGTATTCAGGCTGACCATCTCCTGTCCTGACAGGGTCGGCATCGTGGCTAAAGTTGGCCAGTTTTTTTCAGGGCATGGTGGTTGGATTGTTCAGGCAAACCACTATTCAGACCCGGTTAGTGGGCGCTTCTTTATGCGTCACTGTATCCGCGCAGACTCCCTGCCGTTTGACGCTGATGGGCTGAAGGAAGCTTTTGCCCCGATATCCGACGAATTTGAGATGGACTGGCAGCTGAGCGACAGCGGCTCGCCGAAGAAAGTCATCCTCATGGCCAGCAAGCAAAGCCATTGCCTGGTGGACCTCTTGCATCGCTGGCACAGTGGTGAACTTGAGTGTGATATCCCTTGTGTGATCTCAAATCATGACGATCTGCGCTCACTGGTCGAGTGGCATGGTATTCCGTACTTTCATGTACCGGTTGATAAAGACAACAAGGCGGAGCACTTCCGTCGCGTGACGGCGATTATCGAAGAACATAAGGCCGACACCATTGTGCTTGCGCGCTACATGCAGATTCTGCCGCCAGAAATCTGCGAGCAGTACGTCGGTCAGGTAATCAACATTCACCACAGCTTTCTTCCGTCGTTTGTTGGCGCTAAGCCCTACCACCAGGCCGCAGAACGCGGTGTAAAACTGATTGGTGCGACCTGTCATTACGTGACACAGGAACTGGACGCCGGGCCTATCATTGATCAGGACGTAATCCGCATCAGTCATAACGATACGGTTGAAGACATGGTGCGTTTAGGAAAAGACGTTGAGAAATCAGTGCTGGCGAGAGGGGTGCGGAGTCACTTAGAAGATAGAGTATTACTTCACGGCAACAAAACCATTGTGTTTTAAAGCTAGCTGCGTTGTCACAGCGGTGTTAAAAGCCTTCTCGAAATGCTCATTTACTAAAGTAAACTCCGCTTTCTCGAAGATTTTTGCCTTGCTGTGACGGCCTCGCTGACGCTTTAACTGGTACAAGTGCTCCGTTTCTTTGGCCCGTTTTTGACGCGCTCTGACTTCTTCGGCGACGGCTCAGCTTTGAAGCTAGCTACGCTTTATCGAAGATTTTTGCCTTGCTGTGACGGCCTCGCTGACGCTTTAACCCGTTGGATAGCTGCGTTGTCTCAGCGGTGTTAATAATCTTCCCGAACTGCGAGATACAAAAAAGCCGGCGTTAAGCCGGCTTCTTCGTTTGAGCTGCTATCAGATCATTTCGATCGCAACGGCAACTGCTTCACCGCCACCGATACACAGCGCTGCAATACCTTTTTTGCCGCCAGTGTTTTTCAGGGCATTCATCAGGGTCACGATCAGGCGTGAGCCAGTAGAGCCAACCGGGTGGCCCTGTGCACAGGCACCGCCGTAGATGTTTACTTTCTCAGCATCCAGCCCGAATGCGTCGATTGGCATCATGGCAACCATCGCGAAGGCTTCGTTGATTTCCCACAGATCAACGTCGTCCTTGCTCCAGCCGGTTTTGGCCAGCAGAGTTTCAATGGCACCACAAGGTGCGGCCGTGAACTCAGATGGGTGCTGAGAGTGCGTGCTGTGCGCAACGATACGAGCAACCGGCGTCAGGCCTTTTTCAGCAGCAACGGATTCACGCGCCAGTACCAGTGCTGATGCACCGTCAGAGATAGAAGACGCATTTGCTGCGGTGATGGTGCCGTCTTTGGCGAACGCAGGGCGCAGTGAAGGGATCTTCTCAATGTTGGCATTGAATGGCTGCTCATCCTGATCAACGACTGTTTCGCCGCGGCGGCTTTTTACGGTTACCGGCACGATTTCAGCCGTATTGTGACCAGCTTCGATCGCTGCTTTCGCGCGGTTCAGAGAGCGGATCGCGTATTCATCCATCTGCTCACGGGTATATTCTTTCTTGTCTGACATGTCCTGAGCGAAAGCGCCCATCAGCTTGCCAGTCTCAGCGTCTTCAAGACCGTCGAAGAACATGTGGTCTTTGGCCTGATCACCGTGACCCATACGGTAGCCACCGCGCGCGTTCTCGAGAATGTAAGGCGCCTTAGACATGGACTCCATGCCGCCGGATACCGCGATATCAACAGAACCGGCTTTGATTGCATCATGAGCCATCATGGTGGCTTTCATGCCAGAGCCACAAAGTTTGTTGATGGTGGTTGCGCCAGTGTTATCCGGCAGACCTGCCTTGCGCATCGCCTGACGTGCAGGACCCTGACGCAGACCAGCAGACAGTACGTTACCCATGATAACTTCCTGAACATCAGCTGGTTGCAGGCCAGAGCGCTTCACTGCTTCTTCAATTGCGATAGCACCAAGCTCGGGTGCAGAGACTGAACTGAGGCTGCCCATAAAGCCGCCCATTGGGGTACGGGCACCAGCAACAATTACAACGGAATCCTGATTGGACGACATAGGGATCTCCTGTTCGGGAATGAGGGTTGGTTTAAAAGGGCGCCTATTCTATGACAAAGGGGTGCGTAAATCCTATCCCCCGGTTTGGTAGGTTGGCCGATCTGGACTATGGTTGATTACGATCAGATACAAAATGCCCCGGTTTAAGGAGGCGAATCATACTTTCGAGTGATGAGGGTATGAGTCGACGGGATTATAGTCAGGTGATTGCTGATATCCGCAAGGGATGTGTGTACCAGCGCATTTGAATAACCATAACAACACATTACAGGTACATGTATGGTGAAGAAGACTTTACTCAGTCTGGCCATCGCAGCCACAGCCGCAGGTCTTGCGGGCTGTAAGACTGGCGGTGATTATAAAGTTGATACCGGGGCAGTGACTGCCGGTTCTCCGGGGTCGGAGGTATCGCGTGTTTCTCCTATTTTCTCTGCGGGTGGCGCGAACCTTCCTCTGGCTAACGATTTTCTGTTCGCGGATGCCGCTGAGACCGATGGCACAGCGAATACCAGTGATACAACTCCACCAGTAACTACCGCACTGAACAAACTTGATGGCTTTTCCACTTCTGCTGCCATTTACGTTAAGTTCAATGCCGAGCTGGATGCAGACACTGTTGCCGCGGGACAGACTGTCCTGCTGGTGAAACTGAAAAACAGTGAAGATAACGCTGCGATTGATCCACTGGACATCAGTACTATTGTTGAAAACGAAGGTGATAACCCGTTTGCAGCAGATCAGCCGGTGGCTGGTACCGATTACGAAGCACGGTTCATTACAATGGATGGTGGCTCTACGCCAGCGATTCAGATTCTCCCTAAAACGCCTCTTGATCCAAAAACTAAGTATCTGGTGGTTCTGACTGATGCACTTGAGTCAGCAAGCGGGGTAGATGTTGGTCCGTCTGCTGAATACGACCTGGTTACAAGCGATCTGGAGCTGCCTGCGCCTAGTTTGCAGCCAGTTCGTGACGCGGTTCAGGCATGGGAATCTCTGGCAGGTGCTTTCCTGAATGGCGCGACCTCTGGCCAGGTGACCCAGGATAACATCATCCTTAGTTACGCGTTCACAACGACTGGTACCACGGACGTGCTGCATGCGATGGCTGCTCCGGCGACCTTCCTGACTACTCAGATTACAAGTATTGCCGCTGCTGAGGCGACTATCTCTGCGTCTGTAATTGCTAAAGAGATTAAAGATGGTGCAGATCAAACAACAGCTGAAGCAATAGCTGAGGGAACACTCCTGACGATTGCACAGGGCGTGGCAACTGCCATTAATACCCAGGCGGGCATGACGGTTATTCCTGTAGACAGTAATACTCGTGATGCTCTTAAAGCCAGCGAGACTTTCTCTCCAAACTACTATCAGGGCCTGATTACTACGATCGCTGATGGTAGCGGAGCAGGCGTAGATACGATTGTTGATAAGCCTGCGTCCCGTACTTATACGCCGATTACGGCGGATGGTTCTACAGCGGTAGAGATCTCTTACGATGCTTTCCTTACAGTGGCACTGCGCCCGGGCGTTGAAGAAGCGAACCCGGACGCAGATGAGTCAACTGTTGACGCTATTGTCGCAGGTCAGGTGTCAGCAATTTCATCTGGCGGCTCGATTCTTCAGGGTGGTCTGACGATACCTAACTTCCTGCCTCTTCCTGAAGCAGGTACAGCGGATGCGGACCTTGGTAGCTGGTCTGGTAGCAACAATGCTGCCCTGGCACTTGGGCTCGAAAGTGCTCCTGCCGACGCCGACGGTAGCATCAACGTTACCTGGCGTTTCCCGTACGCAGACAAACAGGGCGATGTGACTGTCCCTGTATTGGCTATGATACCAGATGCTTCCTGTGATCCTGATGGTCCGGGGCCGGCTTCTGGTAAGCCTGCTGATGGCTGGCCAGTAGTTATCTATCAGCACGGCATTACCGTTGACCGTACTGCAGGTCTTCTGGTGGGTAACGCTCTGGCTTCGGCATGTATCGCTACCATCGCGATTGACCACGTAATGCACGGTATTGCTCCACTGAACGACGGTGAGGCGAACAGCCTGCGTCTGTTTAACGTCGAGCAGGTTGCTGCATCTGATGCCGCCACCAATAGCCCATTTGCTGCAGCACGTGCAGGTGTTATCCAGGCGGTTGGCGCTGAAAACGTTCCTGGCCTCGCTGCTCTGGCTGAGCGTCACAATAACGTAGGTAAGGCCGCCGATCAGAGTAATGTAAGCATGGTTTTCCAGGGTGCTCTGGACGCTCAGGGTAACCCAGTGACTGCAGCCTCGGTCGGTGAATCCGGTGACCTGTATATCAACCTGAACGAATTTGCGCGTACCCGCGATGCAATTCGTCAGACGGTGCTGGACATGCTGAATGTTGCCGCATCCATTGACGATATGGATGTGAACTCAGATGGTACAGCGGATGATCTTGATCCTGCCAATGTGTACTTCGTAGGTCACTCTCTGGGCGGTATTGTCGGTGCGACCTTCCTGTCTGTTGCTAACGACACTAGCGTTCGTGCGTACAACTCAAACATTCCGCAGATCAAAGCGGCTGCTCTGGGTAATCCAGGTGGTGGTGTCGTGAAGTTGCTGGAAAACAGTGCTCAGATTGGTCCACGTATCATTGCTGGTCTGGCAGCTAGTGGTGTTGAGCAGGGTTCGGACAGCATCGAAAGCTTCTTTGGGGTTTTCCAGGCCATGCTGGACTCAGCTGATCCGATTAACTTCGCTGCCGGTACTGCAGATGTGCCAGTGCTTGTTTATGAAGACGTAGGTGTAACGGGTGATGCTGATGAACCGTCGGATCAGGTTGTGCCGAATAATGCAGAAACAGCGACGCTTGCAACCTCAGTATCCTTCCTGGCTGGTACAGATCCTCTGGTAGCTGAGATGGGTATCGACACTCTTATTACGAAGGAAGAGGCGGAAACCGGAAGTGTGATCAGTCCTGATCCTCAGTACTACTACCCAAGCACTACTAACGACGCAATCGTTAGGGCGAATGTACGTGTTGCTCAAGGTACACACGCGACTTTCTCTTCGGCAGACCCTCAGGCGGTATTTGCTGAGATCTATCAACAGATCGGATCTTTCTTTGACCCTTATGGCGCGACCAAACTATCTGGTCTTGCGGGTGATCAGCAAGGTCTGATCATTGAAAATACGGCTGTCCTTGAAAGCACCGGTAATTGAGTTGCGGAGAATAAAAATCATGAATAAAGCAATTTATCAGATGTTTAAAAAGACTCCGCTGGCTCTGGCCATGGCGGGAGCAGTCACGTCAGCTCAAGCAATTGAGTACAACGTTGGCGAGTTAAATATTCAGCTGGCAAACACAGTGTCCTATGGTATTGGCTGGCGTGTTGATGAGCGTGACCGCTCTCAGATTATGCCAGGTAATGGGAATGCGATTGGAGAGAACACCTCCGGTGCATCGTACAACTACGACGACGGTACGCTTAACTACGATCAGGGAGACATTTATACAAATGTCTTCAAGTGGAGCGGCGATCTCGAAATGAGCTACCGCAACTACGGTGGTTTCTTCCGTGCCCGTGCTTACTATGATCACGCGATTATGGATCAGGACACTGAGTTCAAACAGTTGAACGAAGAAACTGAAAACGCCGCCGGTCGTGGTGCTGAACTTTTGGATGCTTTTGTCTGGGCAGACTATGACATCAACTACGTGCCTGTGACCTTCCGTCTTGGTCGTCAGGTTCTTAGCTGGGGTGAAAGTACCTTCATTCAGGGTGGCATCAACAGCGTTAACCCAGTGGATGCCTCCGCATTCCGTAAGCCGGGTGCCGAGCTGAAAGAGGGACTTCTTCCGGTCAACATGTTCTATACCTCGATTGGCCTGACGGGTGAGATCACTCTGGAAGCTTTCTATCAGTTGGAGTGGGATCACACACGCAGTGACCCGTGCGGTACATTCTTCTCAACGGTTGATTTCGTAGCCGACGGTTGTGGCCCGGTTATTCTGGGTGGTACGGCTGATGAACGCGATATCCTCGCGTTGCGCGATCTGGAAGTGGACACGGGTGTGCCGCTGGCAAACCGCGTGGCACCAGTAACAGAGCGGATCGAAGATGAAGAACCGAGCGACAGTGGTCAGTACGGTATGGCTGTTCGTTGGTATTCAGAAGCGCTGGGTGATACCGAATTCGGTTTCTACTACATGAACATTCATAGCCGCCTTCCATACATCAACGGTGTTATCACGAACCAGGACCGCCTTGGTGTTCTGACCGGTACGCCGGATATGGAAGTGAATGAAGATGCTTCATATAACACGTATCGTCCGCTGTATCAGATCGCTTATCCAGAAGACATCAAAATTGCGGGTGTCTCGTTTGCGCGTAGTACCGCAAGTGGTGCATCTATCTCGGGTGAGATCAGTTATAAGCCAGATATGCCAGTTCAGTGGAACGCATTTGAGCTGATTCTGGCGGGTAACGGTGCTCCGTGGAGTCGCCTGTATCAGCAACGTGCTGAAGAAGCAGGTAATGCTGCTGACCTGTACGGTGAAGTTGGTAAGGGCTACGACGAGTTTGATATCTGGCAGGCACAGTCAACCTACATCATGTTCTTTGATCGTGTGTTAGGTGCAGACCGTCTGGCGCTCGTTGGTGAAGTCGGCGCGACCTACATCCCGGATCTTCCGGACACTGATGATGCCCGTTATGGCCGCTCAGGTGCCTACGGTATTGGTAACAACGATGGGGTCTATGAACCTGGCGGTGATACTAACTATTGTATCTTTGGTGGCACGTCAGCAAACGTGAACTCGGACTACTGTACCGACGATGGTTACACCACCAAGCTGTCAGGTGGTATCCGTCTGCGCTCTGGCCTGACGTACAACAACGCCTTCGCGGGTGTAAATATGACGCCTAACCTGTCGATTGCTTACGACAAGGGTTACGGTCCAGAGCCAGGTTCTCAGTTTATTGATGATCGTCTGACCGTAGGTCTGGGTGTGTCATTCCTGTATCTGAACCAGACATCCGTAGACGTGTCATACACTAACTTCTCGGGTGGCAAATATAACCAGTTGAAAGACCGCGACAACATCAGTCTTTCTGCTAAATATTCATTCTGAGCAGTTGAACAAGTTACACAGAGGTTCCGAATATGTTGAAGAAACAATTTAAAACCTGGGGAGCGGCTGCGGCCCTCTCCATGCTGGTGGGTTCTGCACACGCAGGTGTGAGCGCTGATCAGGCTGCCAAGCTGGGTACAGAACTGACTCCAGTGGGCGCAGTGAAAGAAGCTCAGGGTAATATCCCTGCATGGACGGGCGGTCTGGCAACAGACGCAGCCAGCGTTGATAAGAATGGTCGTCTTGGTAACCCATTTGCGGGAGACAAGCCGGAGTTCGTGATCACCGCAGAGAACTACAAAGACTACGCCGCAAATCTGACCGACGGTCAGAAAGCGATGTTCGAGAAGTATCCTGATACCTACCGTATGCCCGTGTACAAAACTGTGCGTTCAGCGGCTTACCCTCAGGACGTCTACGACGAGACTAAGAAGAACGCAGTGAACACCTCTCTGCTGAATGACGGTAATGGTATCGCGAACTTCACGTTCGGCGTGCCTTTCCCATTCCCGCAGACAGGTGTTGAAGTGATCTGGAACCACATTACGCGATATCGCGGTGGTTCGGTCAGCCGTATCATCGGTCAGGTGACGCCGCAGGTGAACGGTGATTACACCGTCGTTCGTTTTAAAGACGAGTTCACCTTCCGTAATAACCTGGTCGATTTCCAGGCGGATAAAGATGACAACGTTCTCTTTTACTTTAAGCAGGATGTTCTGTCTCCAGCGCGTCTGGCGGGTAACGTTCTTTTGGTTCACGAAACACTGGACCAGGTAAAAGAGCCACGTAAGGCATGGGTATATAACGCTGGTCAGCGTCGTGTACGTCGTGCGCCGCAGGTTGCTTACGACGGCCCAGGTACCGCGTCTGACGGTCTGCGTACTGCAGATAACTTCGATATGTTCAACGGCTCTCCGGACCGCTACGAGTGGAAGTTAGAAGGTAAGCAGGAAGTGTACATTCCGTACAACTCATATCAGCTGAAAGACACCAGCCTGAAGTATGACGACATCGTCAAAGCTGGTCACATTAATCAGGATCTGACTCGTTACGAACTGCACCGTGTGTGGAAAGTAACAGCGACTCTGAAAGATGGTCAGCGTCATGTATACGCTAAGCGTGTCTTCTATATCGATGAAGATACCTGGCAGGCGACTGAAATCGATCATTACGACGGCCGTGGCGAACTGTGGCGTGTGGCTGAGTCACACAACATGTACTACTTCGATCGCAAGGTTCCATGGTACGCGATTGAAACTCTGTACGACCTGAACTCAGGCCGCTATCTGGCCCTTGGTCTGGATAACGAAGAAGAATCAGGCTACCAGTACGAATTTGAGCGTACTTATTCTGACTACACTCCAGCGGCTCTGCGCCGTGGCGGTGTTCGCTGATACTCCGACTGCGAACCTGACGGGGAGGTTTATCTCCCTGATTTAAGAAAGCTCCTCATCCATTGCGGGTGGGGAGTTTTTTTATTCACCTAAGCGGTGTCCTTTCAGAAAAAATGCCCGGCATGAACAAGGTTCGTGCCGGGCATTTTTGTTTATGCTGGATCATCTGTCATTCAGAAATGAAACAGGGCTCCAACTTGATAAACAGACGATGCATCTTTGTTAATAAACTCTGCACGTAGACCAACCTGTTCGTTAACTTTGAAGCCAGCGCCGGCGCCGAGGAAAATACCGTCGTCGTCACCTAAGTCCAATCCGCCACGGCCAATAACACTGAGGCGTGGATCAATTTCAGGCAGGTATTTTTCTGCAACGGCAGCTACCCATACGCCATTGATATCTTCATCGCCGTTACCATTGCTGTTGTAAAAATCACCCGTGTCGCTGTAGCCGAATTCTACCGATGTCATTAAATCGGCAACCGAGTTGTCGAACTTATAACCACCAAACAGTGAGTAACCATTGGCGTCTAATTCGTCTCCGCCGAAGGGTGAATCAATGACGTTGTGGTTCACGGCGCCACCAACATAGAACGCGTTGCGCAGGGTATTTTCCTCCGCAGAAACGGTCGTAATAGTTGCGGCAGAAATGGCGGTAGCGATCAGGTACTTTTTCATAACATCCTCTTTAAAATACGGGTAATGCCAGTGGTTCTTCTTGCAGTGCGGACAGTTGCTCACGCAGTGCCAGTAAATGCTCTGACCAGTAGCGGTGTGATGCAAACCAGGGGAATGCCACCGGAAAGGCTGGGTCGTCCCAGCGCTGGCTCAGCCAGGCGGCATGTCGAACAATTCGTCGTGTACACAGTGTCTCAATCAGAGGGAGTTCCTCTGCAGGAAACCTGCGAAACATGCTGTAGCCTTCTGCTATGACCATAATTTGTTGACGATGTTCCTCACGGCTGCCACTGAGTAACATCCAGATATCCTGCATTGCGGGCCCTTGAGCGCAGTCATCGAAGTCGACCAGGTAGAGATCTTCATCCCGAATAATCAGATTGCCTGTGTGCATGTCGCCGTGCAGTCGAATCTGTGAGTGATTTGAAAGCTTGATCTGATCTGTATGGGCACAGATATCTCTGATGAGTGAGGTGTATGCAGCATGATAATCCTCAGGCATTAAACCGCTTGCGAGTACGGCTTCCGCTGCAGCGGAGATATCTTCACTGCCGTTGATATGCGGACGGTGAATAAACGGTGTGGTTTCACCGATATTATGCAGGCGTGCAAGCCAGCGTCCAATCAGCTCCAGGTCGTCATCATTACTTAACTCCGGGGCGTGTCCGCCACGACGAGGGAACAGCGCAAAACGGAATCCGCCGTAGGTGAATAAGGTTTCGTTGTTTATTTCGATCGGAGCAATCACCGGTACATCTTCTGCGGCTAGCGAAAGAAGGAACTGATGCTCCTCGCGGATGCTCTCGTCGGTCCAGCGAGCCGGGCGATAGAACTTGGCGATTAAAGGTTGCTCATCTTCAATGCCAACCTGAAATACACGGTTTTCATAGCTGTTTAATGCCATTACGCGGGCATCGCAGAGGTATCCTAGTGATTCTATAGCGTCCATGACCAGGTCGTGGCTTAAGTCGGCGTAGGCGTGCATAGCGGAATCCGGAACATGAATTTGGAAGGTATTATGCCTGAAGGTGAGCTGGGTTTATCGGGTTTTCGGTGTTCTGGCAAAACACCATGCACCGACCCTCTGCGCATTGGATTCTTTCAGAAGTGCAGCCGCAGCGTGCAGTGTGCTGCCGGTGGTCATAACATCATCAACGATCAGGATGTGTTTGCCGGCCAGATCGAGATTGGTCTCGATGCTCATATCCGTCTGACCGCTGGCTCGTTGTCTGGCAGTACGTCCACGTTGCTCCTGGTGCTTCGTTTTCTTCAGAAGAGGGTGGAATGGAAGGCCGAGATCATTCGCGACCGCTCTGGCCAGTTCTTCACTCAGATTAAATCCACGCCAGAACCTTCGTCGGTGGGTGGTCGGTATGCAGGTGACGATATCTGGGTAGCCGTCAGGCTCGTGGTCAAAGGCAGGATGCGCCATCAGCATAAGTGTTTGAATGCGGCTGATCTGGCGAGTATCGCGTTTGTCTTTGCAACGATGTAGCCAGTGGGGGAGCGGGTGTTCGTAACTGAGAGAGCAATAGCTGTAGTCGTAGGCCGGGGTGCGTCGTTGGCAACGACCGCACATTCCCTCCGTCAGAACAGTTTCGCTGCACTGAGGGCAGGCCAGCCCCATATAAGGCAGGCGGTTCAGACACTCCTCGCAAATTCCTGTGCTGCTGCCGTCGGGTTCAAGACAGAGTTCACACTCGAAGATCTGATTAAAAAATGTACTGAGGTTACCCCGGATTTTCATCAGGGTTGACCAGTTATGCCTCATCTTTATCATCCGTGATACTGACACCAACCTGAGGGTACCATGATGAGCACTGTTCGCCACGACTGGACTGTTGAAGAAGTCGAGCAGCTACTGAATACGCCGTTTAACGATCTGCTTTTTCAGGCTCAGACCGTTCATCGTGAGTATCATGACCCGAACGCAGTGCAGGTAAGCACACTGCTGTCGATTAAGACCGGTGCCTGCCCGGAAGACTGTGCGTATTGTCCTCAGAGCGCACGCTACGACACCGGGCTGGAGCGTGAACGCCTGATGGAAGTTGAGGCGGTTATTGAGAAGGCCAAGGCGGCTAAGGCTGCGGGTTCAGACCGTTTTTGCATGGGCGCTGCGTGGCGTTCGCCGCGCGACAAAGATATGCCTTACGTACTCGCGATGGTTAAGGGTGTAAAAGAACTGGGCCTCGAAACCTGTATGACGCTCGGCATGCTGGATGACAAAAAGGCGGATGCCTTGGCGGAAGCTGGCCTCGACTATTACAACCACAATCTTGATACTTCGCCTGAGTTTTATGGCGAGATCATCACAACGCGCTCATATTCAGATCGTCTGAACACACTTTCAAACGTGCGTAACGCCGGCATGAAAGTCTGCTCTGGCGGGATTCTGGGGATGGGTGAGTCTCACAAGGACCGGGCGGGCCTCCTTGTTCAGCTGGCTAACCTCCCGGCACACCCTGATTCGGTGCCGATTAACCAGCTGGTGAAGGTTGCAGGTACTCCGCTGGAAACTCAAGGTGATCTTGATCCATTGGATTTTATCCGCACGATTGCGGTTGCTCGTATCATGATGCCAGCGTCTCACGTTCGTCTGAGTGCTGGACGAGAAGAAATGTCTGAAGAAATGCAGGCAATGTGCTTCTTTGCGGGGGCTAACTCCATCTTCTACGGTGAGTGCTTACTGACGACCCCTAACCCGGCGGCTAACAAGGATCAGGATCTATTCCGTAAACTTGGGATCAATTCAGAGCATCGCGTAACCAAAGCGCCGCAGGAGCTTGACGAGATATTGGCGCAGCCAGAGCAAAATGCTGATCTTTTTTATGACGCTTCTCAGCGGTCAGCACAAACTCACTGATTTATATAAGAAATCAGTCTAAACGCCATCCTGTTCAGGATGGCGTTTTTGTTTGTGGTTTGATTAAATAATGATCAGAAACATTTGTTCAGCAGAGGTTGTTATGAATATAGGATCAACAGCAGGTTCGACGTTCGCCACCGCAGCATACGGCGTCAGTCAAGGAACCGAGCAGGTTGCCAAGGCTGCCCAGACCGTCGTTGAGACGACCACTGAACGTCCCGTTGAGGGTACCGGAGATCTTGCGTCTGCAATGACAGACATGAAGCAGGGTCAGCAAGCAACTGACGCAAACGCGAAAGTATTGCAGGCAGCGGACCGTCAGCTGGGTTCTCTTATCGATACTCAGGCGTAATCCCCTGAGGGCGTTATATGCAGATAGCGTCAGGTGTACTCTTCACCGCTCCTGAGCCCGCGTTTTCTTCGCGGGCTGAGAGAAGCCCCCCAAATGAAAGCAACGAAGGCTCTGCCCAAGTCGTAGCTGGTTCTTCTACAGGTACAGGTATTGCCCTGCCTCAGAGTAAAGCCCCTTCACCGGGTGAGACTCAAGAAGGTGTAGCGGCGGGTGAGCGCGCACCATCACCTGTTGCGCAATCCGATGCGGATGTTCGTCAGCAGCAGAACGAAGCTGATGTAATCCGTCAGCTGCAAAGTCGCGATATCGAAGTCCGGAATCACGAAAGAGCCCATCAGGCCATTGGTGGTCAGTTAGCGAGTGCGCCGACATATAGCTTTACCAAGGGGCCGGATGGTCAGAGGTATGCGGTATCGGGGGAAGTCAGTATTGATGTCTCAGATGTTCCGGGTGACCCGTCTGCTACCTACGAAAAGATGGCCAGAGTTCGCCGCGCTGCGCTGGCACCTGCGGAACCGTCTGCCCAGGATCGTCAGGTTGCCGTCATGGCTGCGCAGAAAATGGCTGAAGCTCAGGCCGATATTGCGCAACAGCAGCGGGAGGCGTTGAGCAGTGAAGCTGAGCTCCGAGACCAGAAACGCGATGATATGCGTGCAGAGATTGAATCTGCACGTGAAGCGCAGTCAGGCAGTGAAAGCGACGAAGAGGATGCAGGCTTTGTTTCGGTCGCTGAGCGCTTTGCAGAATACAACGCCAGGCTGCGTCAGATTAATGAAACACTCCTGCGTATAAGCTCCCCGAGCCTCCCTACTTCCGGGACGCTCTTCGACGAAGAAGCCTGATTGGCTTAATCAGTCATAACCCTTTCTTTTCAATTTCTATGCGCTCAATCCCTTCTGTTGCGCCACTCACAGGCTTGACAATTGCATTGTGCGAACGTATGTTTCAAACACTTGTTTGAATCTGGATTGTATATCCTGATCGAAATTGCGTCTTAGTGGGCTTTTGGCCCGCAAGATAATAATCAGGCAGCCCAGCTGCGCTAACAAATAACGGCAACGAGGTCATCCCTATGCCAGAGTATAAAGCTCCCCTCCGTGACATTCAGTTTGTAATGAACGAACTGCTGGATATGCCAGGTCATTACGCAAACATCCCGGCTTACGCTGAGGTTGCAACGCCTGACATGATCGACGCCATCCTGACTGAAGGCGCAAAATTCTGTGAGCAGGAGCTGGCTCCTCTGAACCGCGTGGGCGATACCGAAGGTTGTACCCGCCACGATGACGGTTCTGTTACCACGCCAACTGGCTTTAAAGAAGCTTACGCTAAGTACGTTGAAGGCGGCTGGCCTTCACTGGCGCACGAAGAAGATCACGGCGGCCAGGGCCTGCCAGAATCTCTGGGTACTGTTATCTCTGAGATGGTGGGTTCATCTAACTGGTCATGGGGCATGTACCCGGGTCTGTCTCACGGTGCGATGAACACTCTGGACCTGCACGGTACGCCAGAACAGAAGCACACCTACCTGAGCAAGCTGGTTTCAGGTGAGTGGACCGGTACCATGTGTCTGACTGAATCACACTGTGGTTCTGACCTGGGTATCCTGAAGACCAAAGCGGAAGCAAACGCTGACGGTTCTTACGCCATCACTGGTTCTAAAATCTTTATCTCTGCTGGCGAACACGACATGGCAGAGAACATCGTACATATCGTACTGGCTCGTCTGCCAGGCGCTCCAGAAGGTACTAAGGGTATCTCTCTGTTTGTTGTGCCTAAGTTCCTGCCGAACGAAGACGGTACTCCGGGCGAGCGCAACGGTGTTGTCTGTGGTTCTATCGAACACAAAATGGGTATCCATGGCAACGCGACCTGTGTGATGAACTTCGACGGTGCGAAAGGCTGGTTGATCGGACCTGAAAACAAAGGTCTGAACTGCATGTTCACCTTCATGAACACGGCTCGTATCGGTACTGCTCTGCAGGGTGCATCTGCGGCTGAAGCGTCTTTCCAGGGCGCACTGGCGTACGCGAAAGACCGTCTGGCTATGCGCTCTCTGACGGGTGCTAAGGCGCCTGAGAAAGCAGCTGACCCAATCATTGTTCACCCAGACGTGCGTCGCATGCTGCTGACTCAGAAGTGTTTCGCAGAAGGTGGTCGTGCGCTGGTGTATCTGGCTGCGCAACAGAACGACATCGTTAAGAAAGCGGAAAGCGAAGAAGAGCGCAAAGCTGCAGACGAGCTGCTGGGCTTCCTGACGCCTATCGCTAAAGCCTTCCTGACTGAAGCGGGTTACGAAGCGACTAACCTGGGTGTTCAGGTATTCGGTGGTCACGGCTTCATCGCTGAGTGGGGTATGGAGCAACTGGTACGTGATACCAAGATCGCTTGTATCTATGAAGGTACTACTGGCATCCAGGCACTCGACCTGCTGGGCCGTAAAGTACTGATGACTCAGGGTGCGTCTCTGCGTAACTTCACTAAGATCGTCCACAAGTTCTGTCAGTCTGTTGAAGGTGACGAGCAGATGGCTCAGTTCGCAGCGCCTCTGGCAGAAGTGAACAAAGAGTGGGGCGACCTGACTATGAAGATTGGTATGACAGCGATGAAGAACCGCGAAGAAGTCGGTGCTGCGTCGGTTGATTACCTGATGTACTCTGGCTACGCGACCCTGGCGTTCCTGTGGGCGCGTATGGCTAAGGTTGCTCAGGATGCTATCGCAGCAGGCACCAGTGAAGAAGACTTCTACAAAGCGAAAATTCAGACCGCTAAGTTCTACTTCGCACGTGTACTGCCACGCGCCAAAGGTCACGCAGCAGCTATGGTTGCCGGCGCTGACAGCATGATGGATCTGGACGCTGAACACTTCGCGTTCTGATTTGTCTGACTAAGAAGAACCGCGCCACGGCGCGGTTTTTCTGTGTTATATACGAAGCTATTTTGATCGAATTCTCTGAACGCTCCGGATGTGCGTTCCGTACCAATTTAAATGAGGTGAGTCATGCCAGAATATAAAGCTCCGTTACGCGATATGCGCTTTGTTCTGAATGAAGTTTTTGATGCGGGTTCAATGTGGGAATCTCTCGCTGGTCTGCAGGGTGCTGTAGATATGGAAACCGCAGAAGCCATCCTGGAAGAGTGCGGCAAGATCGCAAGCCAGGTTCTTGCACCGATCAACCGTGATGGTGATGAAAATTCATCAACCTGGAACGACGGCGAAGTTACAGCTGCTCCAGGTTTCAAAGATGCTTATCAGACCTACGTTGAAGCGGGCCTGAACGGTCTGGGTGGTAACCCTGACTTCGGCGGTATGGGTATGCCTAAGACGCTGGTGGCTCAGGTTGAAGAGATGGTTCAGGGCTCTAACATGGCGTTCGGTCTGGCACCTATGCTGACTGCTGGCGCATGCCTGTCTCTGAATGCTCACGGCTCTCAGGAACTGAAAGAGAAGTACCTGCCAAACATGTACTCAGGCGTATGGTCTGGTGCGATGGACCTGACCGAACCTCACGCCGGTACTGACCTGGGTATTATCCGTACCAAGGCTGAGCCAAACGCTGACGGTTCTTACGATATTACTGGCACCAAGATCTTTATCACTTGGGGTGAGCACGACATGGCGGAAAACATCATCCACCTCGTGCTGGCGAAGCTGCCGGATGCTCCAGCTGGCCCTAAAGGTATCTCTCTGTTCCTGGTACCTAAGTTCATGGTGAACGAAGATGGTTCTCTGGGCGAGCGTAACGCTGCTTCTTGTGGTTCGATTGAGCACAAGATGGGTATTAAAGGTTCGGCGACCTGTGTAATGAACTACGACGGTGCGAAAGGTTGGCTCGTAGGCGAAGAAAACAAAGGTCTGGCGTGCATGTTCACCATGATGAACTACGAGCGTCTGGGTGTGGGTATCCAAGGTCTGGGCGTTGCCGAGAACTCTTACCAGAACGCCGTGGCGTATGCTCGTGACCGTATTCAGAGCCGTGCTCCAACTGGTGCTGTGGCAAAAGACAAAGCCGCTGACCCGATCATCGTACACCCTGATGTTCGTCGCATGCTGATGACCATGCGTGCCTTCAACGAAGCGGGGCGTGCGTTTTCTACTTACGTAGGTGCGTGGCTGGATACTTCTAAGTACAGCGACAATGCAGATCAGGCGAAGCACGCTGAGCAGATGGTTGCTCTGCTGACGCCAGTTGCGAAAGCGTTCATGACAGACGTAGCTCTGGAGAGCGCGATTGCGGGTCAGCAAATCTTCGGTGGTCACGGCTTCATCCGTGAGTGGGGTCAGGAGCAGCACGTTCGTGACCTGCGTATCACTCAGATCTACGAAGGTACAAACGGCATTCAGGCGCTTGACCTGATGGGTCGTAAGATTGTCGGTACTAACGGCTCTCTGTACAAAGTGTTCGAGCAGGACGTTAACGACTTTGTTGCGTCACAGGCGGGTAACGAAGCGGCGGCTGAGTTCATCGAGCCTCTGAAGGCAGCGATGGAAAATCTGTCTGACCTGACTCAGTGGGTTATCGATCAGGCTCAGAGCAATCCGAACGAGATCGGTGCGGCGTCTGTTGAATACCTGCACGTCTTTGGCTACGCGGCGTACGCTTACATGTGGGCGAAGATGGCGGTTGTTGCTCTGCCTAAGCAGGACGACAGCTTCTATAAGGCGAAAGTGGAGACTGCACGTTTCTACGTTAAGCGTCTGCTGCCTCGTTACATTGGTCTGTCTGCAACTGTTAAGGGTGGTGCTGAGTCACTTTATGGTCTGGACGACGAGATGTTCGAGACTGCCTGATACTGACATTGTCAGTATGAGCGTAAAGAAACCGCCTTCGGGCGGTTTTTTTGTGCCCGAAGTGTCAGGCCATCTTCTTCCCATTGATAAGTTCATGTACACTTACGCCAATCTGTATATTTATAAGAAAAACTCACCAATCTGTAGGGGGCGCTGTGGCCGCTGCGAAGGAACTGGATAAACGGGTAGAACGATCTCGCCGCCTGTTAGTTAATACATTGCTTAAGCTGATGGCAGAGAAACCATACTCGAAGCTATCGGTAGCAAACATCTGTGAGCACTCAGGTGTAGCCCGGCCGACATTCTATCTGCACTTCCGCTCGAAGGACGACTTGCTGCGTTATTACATTGAGCAGATGTTTCTTGAGTTTGCTGAACAGATTGACCCGATTCTGACCCGCTCTCCGAACGTCGACCCTGAGATCGCGGTGCTGATGTTCCGTCAATGGCAGTTGCACTCTGAAGTAGCCAAGCTCTTGGTGGCTGAAGATGTCGAAGCGATCCTGTTGAACGAGTTCAAAACCTATGTGGGTCGTACTATCGAACGCTACATTGAGGCACACAAGCTCAATATTGCCAGCAACAGTCGTATTCACTACGTCATCGATTATCTGGCGGGTGCGTCATTTGCGGTTATTGTCCGCTGGATTCGTGAAGACTTTAACGAAAGCCCGGAAGAGCTAGCCTCTCTCTATGCCGATCTTTCACGGCCGGGTCTGCTTCAGGTACTGCTTAGCGGTAAGCTGTAAAAGGCGGCTGGTGAAACAAAAAGGGGCCGTGAGGCCCCTTTTTTGTTGGCGAATTAATGAACCCTGCGTTTATTATCGATGCGCTTATTGTGAATCTTGCCGATTTTTCTCTGCGCTTTATCAAAGGCATCGCGCAGTGCAACATACATATTTTCGTGTTCGGACTTGTCATGATGGTCGTGAGTGATGGCGACGGTTTCACCCGGCAGTCCGACCTCTAGAGAGATATGGGCAATATTCCCTTTGTGGCTATGATTGTGGGGTAAGCCAACAACGGCTCGAATTCCTGTAATTTCATCGTAGCGGGATGCCAGCTTGCTGGCTTTTTCGCGGATCTGGTACTCAATAGCGTCAGAGTGTTCGATATCACGGAAAGAAATTTCCAAACCTTTCATAGTCGCTCCTTTTCACAGTGGCGAGACGTCGCTTTAATGCACCGTCTTGATTAAGGATGGACTATTTACACTACGCCTGTGGTGATTCAGGTCAATCCTCGAAACGTGGCAAAATGTAATTTGTCACATTTATGAAGTCTCTTTGTGCTCGTGCCTTTACAATCGGGACGCTATGGTCATAGCCGCTGTATGGTAGTCTTTGTGTCAAAGGAGGACAGAATGAAGGTCTATGATGTCCCGGTCGTTTTCTTTGACCTTGATGACAGCCTGATCAATAAAGATGCCAACAGCTTGTGGATACGCTGGCGTTTCCGGCGCGATCGCTGGGCTATGGTGGAAGGCGTTCAGGCATTGTTATCTTTGTATCGTGCCTATAAAAAAGGCCGCGTCACTCACACCCGCCTGTCTAATTACTATCGCACCCGCACCCGAGGAATGACGCTGGCTGACTATCAGACGTCGGTAGAGCGCTTTTTTAATGAGCGTGGGCAGCTACACATTTATCCGCAGGCCGCCTCTCTTCTGTTTGCGTATCAGCGACAGGGCACCCGGATAGTGATGATCACTGGGGCGGACGAGGTCGTGGCTGAAGCCTATGGCCGTGAACTGGGTATTGAAGATGTCATCAGCAACCGTCTTGATGTTGCCGAGACTCAGATAAAAGGTCTGTTAAAACCCCTCTGTTATGGGGTCGGTAAAGTGGATATGGCGCGGAGGTTTCTCAGTGGTTCGGGATACGGCCTGGAGCAGGTTGCCTTCTACTCAGACAGTCACGCTGACCTGCCGCTGCTTGAGCAGGTCGGATTTCCTGTCGTACTGAACCCGACTCATATTCTTGCCGACGTGGCTCTGGAGCGTAACTGGCCCGTGCTCGACTGGCGTGAAAGCGCTCCTTAGGAAGCAAATTCCGGAGAGGCCTTGCTCCTGCGGCGACCAGCCGTTATATTCAGCCATATCTCTCAATCATTCTCCGGAGCAAGCGGTGTTTTTTCAATACAACCGCCCATTTCAGCAAGGTCATCTGATGGCCTGTCGATGGTGTTAAGCGCCAGAACTTTTTACGTCTTTATTTTTTACGCGCTTAACAATCTGAAGGTTTACTATGACCCCGCAATCTTTTGCTGCCCTCGCTGAACAGGGCTATAACCGTATTCCGGTCGCACGCCAGGTTCTGGCTGACCTGGATACGCCTCTTTCCACGTATCTGAAACTGGCTGATCAGCCTTACACTTATCTCTTCGAATCTGTTCAGGGCGGCGAGAAGTGGGGTCGCTACTCCATGATCGGCTTGCCAGCTCGCGAAGTAATACGAGTTAGTGGGTATACCGTCCAGCACTTACGCGATGGTCAGGTGATTGAAGAGCGAGAGGTTGAAGATCCTCTCTCATTCATTGAAGAGTTTCAGGGGCGTTACCGTGTACCTGATGTCGAAGGCTTGCCGAAGTTTGATGGCGGGCTGGTGGGATATTTTGGTTACGACACCATTCGCTACATTGAACCGCGCCTTAAAGACAGCTGTCCTGAGGATGAGATCGGCACACCGGACATTCTCCTGATGGTATCCGAAGAGGTCGTCGTCTTTGATAACCTCAGTGGAAAATTGCACCTGATCGTGATGGCTGACCCGTCGGTGGATCAGGCATTCAATAAGGCTGAGCAGCGCCTTGATGAACTGCGTGAGACATTGCGTGCACCTTATCAGGGAGAGGTCGGTCAGCTTCGTACGGCGACGGAAATCACAGAAGAGGATTTCCGTTCTTGTTTTGGCGAGCAAAAATTCATGGATGCCGTTGACCAGATTAAAGAATACGTACTGTCGGGAGACATCATGCAGTGCGTAATTTCGCAGCGTATGCGTATTCCGTTTGATGGTAACCCTGTTGACGTATACCGCGCTTTGCGGACATTAAACCCATCGCCCTATATGTACTGCCTCAATCTCGGTGATTTCCATGTAGTAGGGTCATCGCCAGAAATTCTCGCGCGGCTCGAAGATGGTGAAGTGACTGTGCGTCCTATCGCGGGTACGCGTAAACGCGGTCACACCGAGGAAGAAGATAAAGCCTTTGAAGAAGAGCTTCTCGCCGACCCTAAAGAGATTGCAGAGCACCTGATGCTGATCGACTTAGGCCGTAACGATGTTGGCCGGATTGCGAAATCCGGTGAGGTGAAAGTAACCGATCAGATGGTGGTTGAACGCTACAGCCACGTTATGCACATCGTCTCCAATGTCACCGGCAAAGTGAAAGACGGAATTACAGCGATGGATGTGTTGCGTGCTGCACACCCAGCAGGAACCTTAAGTGGTGCCCCGAAAATCCGTGCAATGGAAATTATCGATGAATTCGAATCGACAAAGCGTGGTGTTTACGGTGGCGCAGTAGGGTATCTGAGCTGGAATGGCAACATGGACACAGCCATTGCGATTCGTACTGCCGTTATTAAAGACGGCACCCTCAATATTCAGGCTGGCGCCGGCGTCGTTGCTGATTCTGTACCGCGTCTGGAATGGAAAGAGACGATGAATAAAGGCCGTGCCGTATTCCGTGCAGTCGCGATGGCGGCTGCAGGGCTGGATCAGTAAAGGAGAAATAGCATGTTAGTAATGATTGATAATTATGACTCCTTTACCTACAACGTGGTTCAGTATTTCACGGAGCTTGGTGCCGAGGTAAAGGTGTTTCGTAACGACGAAATTACCATTGAAGAAATTGAAGCGTTGAAACCTGAGCGGTTGGTTATTTCTCCGGGGCCTTGTACGCCGAATGAGGCCGGCATATCCATGGCGGCAATTCGTCATTTTGCCGGTAAAATTCCGGTACTCGGTATTTGTCTGGGGCATCAGAGTATTGGCCAGGTCTATGGTGGCGATATCATTCGTGCCGGGCAGGTCATGCACGGCAAAACTTCCGATGTTTATCACGCAGGGCAGGGCGTATTTTCAGGCCTGCCGAATCCCTATAAGGCTACTCGCTACCATTCTCTGGTGATTGATAAGCAGAATTTACCAGAGTGTCTGGAAATTACTGCCTGGACCCAGAACCCTGACGGCAGCATGGAAGAAATTATGGGTGTGCGCCATAAAGAGCTGGCTGTCGAAGGTGTTCAGTTTCATCCGGAATCTATCCTGACGGAACACGGACACGAACTGTTGGATAATTTTTTGAAAACCACACTTAACCGCGACTGACAGGAGAAACTCATGGAAATTAAAGAGGCACTGGCTCGGATAGTTGAGCGTCAGGACCTGTCGACAAACGAAATGATCGACGTCATGCGTCAGATTATGACAGGTCAATGCGATGATGCTCAGATAGGCGCTTTTCTTGTCGCTTTGCGTATGAAGAGTGAAAGCATTGACGAAATCGTCGGTGCGGTTACCGTGATGCGCGAACTGGCTACGGGCGTTACTGTTAAGGCTGACAACGCGGTAGATATCGTTGGTACGGGCGGTGATGGTGCCAATCTTTTTAATGTATCGACGGCGTCGTCGTTTGTCGTCGCAGCGGCCGGTGGTACCGTGGCGAAACATGGTAACCGGGGTGTGTCATCCAAGTCGGGCAGTGCTGATTTACTGGAAACTGCTGGCGTCAATCTGGCGTTGACGGCCGAGCAGGTCGCGCGTTGTATTGATGAACTTGGCGTGGGTTTTATGTTTGCGCCATCACACCACAGCGCCATGAAGCACGCCATCGGTCCACGTAAGTCACTAGGCATGCGTACCATCTTTAATATCCTTGGCCCGATGACTAACCCGGCTGGGGTAGCAAATCAGGTCATCGGAGTTTTCTCGCAGGCTCTTGTGCGTCCGGTTGCTGAGGTTTTACAAAGAATGGGGGGCGGTCATGTTCTGGTCGTGCACTCAAAAGATGGACTGGATGAAATCAGTCTGGCCACAGAGACATACGCCTGTGAATTAAAAAACGGCGAGTTGCGTGAATTTATCATCACCCCCGACGAGCTTGGTATCGAATCTCAGCCATTGAAAGGGCTGGATGTTGAAAGCGCTGAGGCGTCGCTGGCTTTAATTAAAGATGCCTTAGGCAAGCGTGAAACAGCTGAAGGGCAGCGCGCTGCAGATATGCTTGCTCTGAATGCGGGGGCCGCTATTTATGTTGCCGGGCTCGCGACGACCTTGAAAGAGGGGGTCGCCATGGCAGACGATGCAATATGCTCTGGCCTGGCGCTGGGTAAACTCAATGAACTGGTCAGCTTCTCCGGACTGCTGGCAGAAGACAACGACGGCTGAGCGGCACGAAAGAATTGCTATGAATACACCGACCATACTGAAAAAAATCATCGACACTAAAGCCTTAGAAGTGGCTCAGCGTAGCGCGACTCTTCCATTGAATGAGCTGAAAGCTCAGGCACGCGATATGGACAAAGACGCATTGCGTGGTTTTTACAGTTCGATGAAAGCCAAAGTTGATGCAGGCCTGCCAGCGGTCATCGCTGAAATCAAAAAAGCGTCGCCATCAAAAGGCGTGCTGCGCGAGAATTTTATCCCGCAGGAAATCGCAGAGTCATATGAGAAAGCCGGTGCCGCGTGTTTATCCGTTCTGACAGACAGAGATTACTTTCAGGGGCATGAAGACTTCCTGAAAGCCGCGCGCTCAGCGTGCAGCTTGCCAGTTATTCGCAAAGACTTTCTGGTTGATCCGTATCAGATCTACGAAGCACGTGCGATTAATGCCGACTGTGTGCTTTTGATCGTATCTGCTCTGAGCAAGATGCAGCTTCAGGATCTTGAAGGCATTGCCCACGAACTAGGCATGGATGTACTTGTGGAAGTGCACGACGGTGAAGAGTTGGAAACCGCACTGACCATGCAGACCCCTCTGGTTGGTATCAACAACCGTAACCTGCACACCTTCGACCTGACGCTTGAAACAACCTTTGGTCTGCTGGACAAAGTACCGTCTGATCGCCTTCTGGTCACCGAGAGTGGCATTCTGGGGCGCGATGATGTCGCGGCCATGCGTGAGCGGGATGTTCATGCGTTTTTGGTCGGCGAAGCCTTTATGCGGGCGGAAGATCCTGGCGAGGAGCTCGCCAAGCTGTTCTTCTGATGATTTGTTGAGGCGGCTGATTAGCCGCCTTTTTTTGTAGCAGCCTTCGGCTGGAGTGCGTCTTTGGCTGCCGCTGGGCCTTTGTTTTTTCTGCAAGGGGCAAGTCTCTTTCGATCCTCAGAGTTTATAGCCACCTTCGGTGGGTGGACTTCTTTGGCTGCCGCCGGGTCTTTGTTTTTTCTGCAAGGGGCAGGCCCCTTCCGATCCCCTTTTCCGGCGTGATGCCCTGATCCTTGTCTCTTGATACCGATGGGGGCACGCCAGCAGCGGCCATCCATGGCCGCGGGCAGGCTTAACCGGCGTCCTGCCGGTTAGCACTCATCGTTATCTGCGATCCTGCGGGGTCATCACAAGCCGGGTTTTATCAGCGCTTCGCGGCGAGGTTGGATCGTGTAGATGTCGGCCTTTTGGTGGACGCTGTCCACCCTACAGTAGGGTGCGCATGGCGCACCGTGAGAAGAGCACGGTTTCGCGGGTTTAAATGCGCCTCTGGGGCCGCCGGGATTTACGCCAGCTTTGCAGGCAACGTGAGGCAGGATGCCGAACGAGGCTCCATACGGGCACGGATGTGTAACCACCCAATTAAACCTAGATTAACGAGGGTTTGAACCGGGAATAACCGGGAATTGGTGAAAAGTGGTGGGAAACCAGCAACGGCGCGGCCTGCAGCAATTCAACAGGCCGACGCGATCCGAAAATAACCGAACAAAACGGAACTGGCCGAACCGCTTAAAACTAGACAGCGGCCAGTACCAGGACAACACGCCCCACAATAGAACCGGAACCCAGCGCGTCGAGCGTATAGCTTTCATACTTCTGATTGTCCGCAACCAAGCGGAAACCGCCAGGCGCGGCCTGGGCGCGTCGATACGTCGCCGCACCGCCCAGCGTCAGCATATAGACCTGGCCATCGAGCAGCTGCGCCTGCTTGCTATCAACAACGACCGTCGAACCAGGCGGTAGCGACGGCAGCATCGCATCGCCATGCACCTGGTACGCTTTGCATCCGGCCCGCCCACCGTTCAACAGTCCAGCGGGCACAGCCAGGGCCGCACCACCATCATCGCCGGGCACGACTGATAGCCCGGATTCGTCGCTACCTGCTGCAGTGACGGCCCCACTGCCGCTGGCCAACCATTCGAGGCTGCTGTCGGTCATTCCGCAGAGTTCCTGGGCATCTTCCAGCTTTATGGCCGTTTCGCCATTCATCCAGCGGCGCAAGCTACTGACAGCCCAGCCTGTTTTATCTGTCACTTCTGTAATGCCGCCAGCCTTTGCCACTAGGGCAGTGAGGCGAGTTCCGATTCCATTTCTGGAATTCGGAACCATTTCTGAATTTTTCATGTTCAGTTCCGATTCTGATAAGCCATTGATTTAACTGGCTTTTATTCATTTTTAAACCCGAAACGATTCTTTTTTGAATCGGAACGGTTCAAAAACGGTTTACAAAGAACCATTAGCGACATATGCTGACTACAAGTCGTAACGATAAGTGGTCGCCAAACCTCGTCACGAAAAGTCGCTAAAAACAGGTTAAAAAAATGAGCAAGCATAAAGCCCACTCACCAGCCGACTGGCACCCAGAGGACATAAAGGCAGCTATTCGCAAGCGCGGCCTTTCTGTTTCTCAGCTCGCCAAAGACAACGGCTACGAGAACCCCCGCACATTCCTGAATGTGTTGCGCACCCCATACCCAAAGGTCGAGGGGATTATCGCGACATTCCTAGAGGTATCGCCCGCCGAAATATGGCCCAGTCGTTATGGCGATTCTACCCGTATTCGTAGTCAAGTTCAGTCACGCGTCGCATAAAAATGATCTCCGTTAAGTTCACTTTCAGTTTAGGAAGAGCAGAAACGGAAAAACAGACGCAGAACTGGTGTTTGTTTGTACATACCAGATATGGGGGATGCCAAAAATGAAAAGAAATTGGAAACGAGTCACACCGACCTCGCTCACCAACGCTATGCAACTATGTATCGACTTTGCACGCGATCGCCACAACCTGTCGGTCGAACGCATCGCAGACCGCATGGGCTTGTCATCAGTTAATACCCTTTATAAGTGGATCGGCACGGGGCGTATGCCATCCAATCTGATCCGTCCTTTCGAGCTGGCCTGCAGCTGCCCTTATGTCTACGTCACTCAGTACATCGCGTCATCAGCGCACAAACTTGTCTGCGACATGCCGAAAGCCAAAGCCAGCGCCTCTGATGACATCCTGGTGCTGCATGAATCCTTTACCTCTGCGGTCGCCACCCTAACTCGCTTTTACCGCGACGGCTCATGCCCAGAGGAAACCCTCGGTCAACTTACCCAGCTGATGACCGACGTCGCCAGCCATCGCCAGCGTGTAGAGAACCACGCAGAGCCAGAGCTGGCACTATTCGGAGACGATGAATAATGAACTGGTACACCGCAGCGGATCTCGCTGGCATTCACGGCTTACCGGGCAGCGAGCGCGGCATCCGTAAGAAAGCAGCATCAGAGAGCTGGGAAAGCCGCCCGCGCGCAATCGGAAAAGGCGTCGAATACAGCGCAGCCTGCCTACCTGCCGAATCACAGCACGCCCTGAAGATCCGCGAAGGTAAAAAAGCTGTCGCAGCTGCACCCGCGATCGCAGCCGTCGACAAATCAGACGGCCTGACCGAATACCAGCGCCTGCGCAGCCACGAGCGTGCAAAGGTCGACGCGATCGTCTGCGTACTGGCCGAGCTGGATGCCTTTCACCAGGCCAGCGGCCTGACAAAAGGCAAGGCCGTCGCCGAATTTGTTAAGGCCTGGAACGCTGCCGAGATCGCAGCCCCTGCCGACGCCCGCGAACTGCTGCCATCGTTCAGCCGGGCCACCGTTTATAACTGGCTTAAAGCCCAGAAAGAGCAAGGCATCACCGGGCTGGTCGACACTCGCGGTCGTCACCGTCGCGGTACCGGCACAATCGACAGCCAGCCAGATCTGGCTAAGTACATCACCGGCATGATGGTCGCTCACCCACACATTAAAGCCGCGACACTGATCAAAGCGATCGCCGCCGAGTTTGCCGGTACCGACATCGACCTGCCATCAATCAGCCGCCTGACCGACTGGATGAACCGCTGGAAACAGAGTAACCGCCAGGTATTCACCGCCGTGACCAATCCAGACGCATGGAAAAATAAATATATGATGGCTATGGGGTCAGCATCAGAGCACGTCATCGCCCTAAATCAATTATGGGAGTTTGATTCGACCCCCGCCGATTTAATGCTGCAAGACGGTCGTCATTCAATATTGGGCGTTATCGACGTATATAGCCGCCGCACCATATTTATTGTTCATCCAACGTCTGACAGTAAAGGCGTCGCAAAAGTTATCCGTACCGCTTTATTAACCTGGGGCGTTCCAGAAAACGCCAAAACAGATAACGGCTCAGACTATAAATCGAAATATATACAGCACGTATTCCGCGCCCTCGATATAAAGCAAGAATTCTGCCCCCCGTTTCAGGGATGGAAAAAACCGCATATCGAACGCGTATTTAAAACCTTTTCTCACGATATAGCAGAACTGCTACCGGGATATATCGGCCATAACGTCACCGAACGTCAGGCGATTGAATCGCGAAAATCATTCAGCGATCGCTTATTTAAGAAAGATCAACTGATCGAAGTCGGCATGACATCCAGCGAGCTGCAGCAATTCTGCAACAACTGGCTGCAGCGCGAATACCACACCCGCGATCATAGCCAGCTTGGCTGCTCACCTAACCAGATGGTGGCTCAGTACGCAGGCAGCATTCGCAGCATCACCAACGAGCGCACCCTCGACGTCCTGCTCAGCGAGCCAGTAGGCACTCGCACCGTCACGAAAACAGGCATCAAAGTTAACGGCGGTTTATACATTCATGCGCAGCTCGCGGCGCACTCAGGCGAGCAGGTCAGCGTCTTCTATGACGAGGCCGACATGGGCCGCATCTACGTCTACAGCCTCGACGGCGAATATATCTGCACCGCCGAAGATCCAGAGATCACAGGCATCAGCCGTCAGGAAGTCGCCGAACACGCGAAACAGATACAGAAAGAAGCGGCGCAGGAAGAGCGCCGCCGCCTGAAGCAAGCCGCCGCCAAAGTCACGAAACGCGATGTCGCGCAGCAGATCATTGCGCATCGCGCCGATCAGGAACGTGCCAACACCGTGCGCCCATTCCCGCGCCCAACTACCGAACACACCAGCACCGGCCTGACCGCCGCTGCCGACGCGCTGAAACCAGAGAACAACCTGCCAGCCTGGTTCGATCGTAAAGCTGCCGCCGCAGAGCTGCAGAACCTGAATACAGAGACAACCAGCGCACCGAACACACCAGCACCCGCTGCAGTGAAAGCCACCGTCGTTAAAGGGGAATTTAACCGGGGCTTAAACGTACCAGCAGGCATGGCCGAGCGTTATGCCTTCTGGCAAGCCATCAACGAAAAAATGGAGAACAACACAGCAACAGAAGAAGAAACCAAGTGGGCGCGAACCTTCTACGGTTCGCCCGCCTGGCAGTCAGGAAAGCTCCTGATCGAAATGCGCAGTACAGCGAATAACACCGGGCAATAAGTACCGGCCAATAAAAAAACCGTCAGCGGCAACTGACGGAAAGCTAAAAGCAAGCGGAGTTATTATGACACAAACAAACATTGCGGGAATCACCAACGTCGCCCTGTGCAACCAGACACTGGTGCGGGCGATGGAGCGGGCACATGGCCTGCCAGGTATCGTGTGTTTTTACGGCTTTTCAGGTCTGGGGAAATCGTTCAGCGCGAGCTATGCGGCAAATCGTCATCGCGCCTTCTATGTACAGTGCAAGAGCACCTGGTCGCGCAAAGCGTTCCTCGAAGCGATCGCCAAAGACATGGGCCTGCACCCAGCCAAAACCATCGCGGGCCTGACCGAGCAAGTTAGCGAAGAGCTGATGCTCTCTGATCGCCCGCTGATCATCGACGAAGCCGACCACCTAGCCGATAAAAACAAAATTTTTATGGTTATGGATCTGTACGAAGGCAGCCAGGCACCGATTCTGCTGATCGGTGAAGAAAAGCTACCGGCCAAACTGGCGCACTTCGAGAAAATCCACAACCGCATCCTCGAATGGACGCCAGCGCAACCGTGCGAAATGCACGACGTGGCCGAGCTGGCGCGCATCTATGCCCCCGGCGTCACTATCGAAGAGCAGCTATTAATAAACCTGCACTCAGCAGCCAAAGGCGTCACCCGTCGGATCTGCGTTAACCTCGACGGCATCCGTCAGTTCGCCCGCAATCAGGGCACCGACACCGTCACCCTGGCTAACTACGATCAGCCCATGTTTACCGGCCAGGCTCCGCGCGGACGGGGGGCATTCTGATGGCAGCAGCACTCGAACTCAAACACAAAGCTGGGCAAGACAGCATCTGGGCCGCGATCCGTAAACTCGGCGAATTCACACGCAAAGATGTCATCTTTGAACTTTCCAAAGAATTCGGCGACGCGGTCGACCCGGACACCGTCAAAAGCTACATACAGCGCCTGACGCGCGGCGGCTTCGTCGCGCCTACCGGTCGCCGCAAAAGTGGTGGCCATCAGCTCTATCTGTACAAGCTGATAAACGACTGCGGCAACACCGCCCCACGCCTCAAAGCGGACGGATCACGCAGCCTGCTTGGGGCTGTGACCGAATCGCTCTGGCGCACGATGAAAATTCTGGGCGGCTTTAACATCCGTGAACTGCAAGCCGCAGCCACGACCGAGACCGTGCAGCCATCCTATGAAATGACGCGCGAATACTGCCAGCAGCTCTGCAATGCGGGCTACTTACGTCGCCCTAAACGCGGCAGATACCGACTGGTACCGTCACGCTATACCGGCCCGAAACCGCCCGTCGTGACAAAAACAGAAGGCGTGTACGACGCCAACGATCGCGAGATCGTCTACGTCAAACCAGTGGAGGTCTCGGTATGACACCCATGATTCCAGACGCCCAGATCGACGCCCTGGCCGATGAATTCATCGCCCTGAATCTGGCCCGGCACGGCATCAACTTGCTGCAGTTCGTTATCAACCCAGACAGCTACCGCAACCACTACAACCTGCGCGCCCGGCACGACCTGCAGGAACGTCGGCAGGCCAAAGGCATGACCGGTCGCGTCGACGAACGCCTTAAGCACACGCGTCACCCGCGCAGCCGTGGCAAAAGCGACTTCACGCGGAGGGCCAGCGCATGAACGCAAGCACAAACATGATCGCCACCGATCAGCCCCTCTGGCTCGACGTACTCGCAGAGCAATGCCAGCAGAGCAGCCAGCGAGCCGTTGCTCAGGAGCTAAACGTCTCAGCGACCATGATCAGCCAGGCATTAAATGGCCGTTACCCCGGCGACATCGCCAAGCTCGAACGCGCAGTTCGCGGTGCCTACATGGGCGCAACCGTTAACTGCCCAGTCCTCGGAGAACTCGAAACACACCGCTGTATTGCCAACCAGAAACAAAAGGCCAGCAGCGTTAACCCTACCCGCGTGCAGCTGTTTCGCGCGTGCCAGAAATGCGAATACAAGGAGGCCTGACATGCCAACTTTAGCCACACAGCAGAACTACAAAATGGCCAGCGCTCTGGGCCTGATCAATGACGCCATGCGCATTTTAATGGAGGCAGACGTCGCCGTGCATGACGTCGCCACAAATGACGGGCAGCCGGTATTTATTACCGATCCAGTGCCCGAGATCGTGCAGGCGATGCCGCTATCAACGCGCCGTGAAAAAGACATCACGACAGTGCGTGTCGTGCTCTGCGGCTGCGTCATTGAATACACCCAACCAACCAGCAACGAGGTGGCAGCATGATGCGCAAACTACCCACAGCACTGATCCTGATCGCCGCGATCGTCCTGATGCAATCGCACGCAATCACCTGGTGGAGTCAGCACGACCCAGTCACAGGCTGGCTCTGGGCCATCACCATCGAAGCCGGGGCCGTCTGGCTCTGGTCACGCCGCAGCGCCATCACCACCGTCGTCGCCATCATTGCCACCGCGCTGGCCTTAGTCGCCCCATTAGCTGATCTGGCCGGGCCGGTACTCGACCAGCAGCGCAGCAGTGCCCAGGCAGCAGACACCCTGCCTCAGCGCACAGCAGCGACAGAGGCCCGCATTGCCACCCTCGAAGCGTCGCTGACCCAGTACCAGGCCAACAGCCAATACCGATCGGGCTGGCATGGCCTGATCACAAGCACCGAACAACAGCTCAGCGCCGCGCGTGCGGATCTCGCAGAGCTGCAGAGCGAACAGCGCACGCCTGCACCTGAAACGCTCGCCGTCTGGCTGCCGCTGCTTATGCAAATGGCCGCCGTCTGCTTACTGCAGATCCTGATCGTCACCTGCACTCGGTCACTGACCCGCCCGGTACCAACGCGCGAAAAAGTGCCCTCAGAAAAAGACGACCAGAAGCTCAGTCTCTGGGGCGCAGCCGCCCAACTTGCCACAACTAAAGCAAAGAACGCAGCCAAGCCCGCAGGCCAGCGGCGCGCGGCGTAACCAACATACGAACGGCCAAAATCAGAAAAGAACATCGAGGACAGCCACCATGAGACACCTACATCAGCCAGACACACGACCGGTATGGATAGCGACCTGTCCTGTCTGCGGCCCCGTCCGCATCCAGCAGGTCACGCAGCCAACCGCCTGCAAAATGCAAATTAAATTCGGCGCTCGCTCAATTCGCCAGTGCCGTCAGACCCTCAGCAACGTGCGAAGCACCCGAGGCTAATCATGCTCAAGCAAAAGCACCCAGAAATCAGCATCACGTTTCGCCGCTTAACGGATAACAGCATCGCGGTTCAGTCAGTGACGCGAGCATCCAGCGACAACGAACTCAGCCAGATAGCGAAATCGTACTCGCAAGAAATCGCCGCCCGCTGGGAGGAAATGACCGCGAAACTCAGCGAGCCAGAACAACCCCAGGAGATCCACTAATGACCGCTGAAATCACTGTCGGGCAATTTGCCCAGAATATCGAAGACTGGCACCAGGAGCGCGTCAACCAGCTGCGCGACATGCTGGATCTGAACCCCAGCAAAATCGCGCTCCAGGATCGCCAGGGTAACGAAGTCACCCTGACCGATCGCAACGAGATCGACGCCTACCTAAAGGGCGTTGCCCTCGGCCTGGATACCTTCTTAAAGCTACCTTTCACTGTCGAGGTAAACGGCGATGACTGAACCAAAGATCCCGCACCTCGCGTCAGCGGCGCTGCAAAGTGTCATGCAAGAAATGAAGGCCCAGGATCTAAAGTGGGGCGCAGACCGCGACCAGGATCTCGCCGACTGGCTCCTGATCCTGACGGAAGAAGCAGGCGAATTAGCCGAGGCAGTCCTGCACATCAAGTTCGGAGGCGAAAAGAAATACGGCCTACGCACAGAGGCCGTGCAGGTTGCCGCTGTCGCCCTGCAGATCATCGAATACATCGACCGTAACGACATCATGGAGAGCATCAATGAATACTGAAACCATCCCCGAAGGGTACATGCAAAATAACCGGGGCGACCTGGTGCGAGAAGAGAACGTGAAAGACATCGACAAGATCGTCGACCAGTCTGTGACGACTCTCGCTCAGCAGGCCCGTGACTTGAGCATGTCGCTGACAAAGTTTAAACGCCTGGCACTCGATGACATCCGGGAACTGATTACGATCGCCGGCGAAAAATACGGCGAAAACCTCGGTGGCGATAAAGGCAACATTACTCTGTGTAGCTACGATGGACGCTATAAAATTCAGCGAACGTTTGCTGACCGTATTTCGTTCAATATCGAAATGAAAGCGGCAGAGAGTCTGTTTGATAAATACCTGGAAGCAATTTCAGCCTCTGCAGCGGCAGACATTCGCGTGCTTATTAATGCGACTTTTCGTTCGACGCGAGGCAAGAAGTTACGCACGGCAGAGCTACTGCGACTATTGAGTTTGGATATTAAACACCCCGACTGGATCAAGGCCTGTGAAGCGCTCAAAAACTCCATCATGGTCGATGGTGCGACCGTCTACATCCGCCTGTACGAGCGCGTAAACGACAGCGAATCCTACCGCATGATTCCTCTGAATATCACTGACGTTGGTGGCGGCTATGTCAGAAATAACTAAACAGCAATGGGCAGCGATCGCTAAAGAACTGCAGAGCATGATGCCGGTCGTCGTCTTCACACTCGAAGGGCGCGAGATCAGCATCCAGCGCGAACGTAAAAACGAATCGACCACGCTGCTGGCCGTCTACATCGACGGCTACATCAAGGGGCAGTGGTCACTGCCAGACCGAGAAGGCTTCGACCCGATCGTCGAAAAGGTCTGGTGCAAAAAGACATCGCGCCTGTACTCGCATCAGAAAAAAAAGAAGCTCGAAAAGAAATTCGGCAAACGCCGTTTGCGCGAGATTCTGCCCAGTGTCGACGCAGAGAGTTTTTATTACCTGCCGCACTTCGGCAGCAGCCGCACCCTGATCGGCCAGTATAAAAAGCTCGACGGCCTGAAGATCGTAACGATCGGCTACAACAACAGCCGCATGCCATTGGAAAAAACCGAGGTCAAAGATGCACCAGCAGCTAACGCCTAACAATAAAAACATCCAGCCGCTGCAACTGCCCAGCGAGGCTGTAAACACCCTGATTAACGGCCCATTAAAGGCCGTTATTCCTAACGGCTTCACGTTGACCGAAGGCGCAAACCTGACCGCAGCGCAGGCAGAAGAGTGCGCCCAGGCACTCGAACGCTGGATGCCGCCAAAAGACTTTTATCTCGCGGGCAGCGAATACATGGGCCTGGTCATTCATATGGACTTCTTCCGTCGTTGCGGCGGCTTCACAGTTACGAACAGCGAGGCGACAGATGGCGACCTGTAACATATGCGAAGACACCGGCGTCGACGACCGCTATGCCGTCGGCCAGATCTATTGTGAGTGCCAGGCCGGTAAGCGTGCCTGGCTCGCTGAAATGAAAGCGGAGCGAGCGCTAATCCTGAAGTCATTGGCTGCCAACGAGCTGCAGATCCGCGCACTTGAACAACAGATCGAACGAGGCCGCAGCCATGACTAAGCGCACACTGATCGCCCAGATCCACATCGCAAAAAAAGATCTCGGCCTCGATGACGACACCTACCGTCAGGCACTGAAGGCTGCCACAGGCAAAACCAGTGCAGGCGATATGACCGTACCCGAACTGCACAAAACCATTGCTGCATTCAAAGAGCGCGGCTTTAAAGTTCGGCCCGGTAAAAAGACTGGCCCCAAGTCGCGTCGGTATACAAAAACCAAGCACGGCACAGAGATCGGCGGGCCAACCCAGGGCGACAAGATCCGCGCCCTCTGGCTCAGCATGGCAGACGACGGCATCGTCCGCGATCGCAGCGAAGAAGCCCTGCGCAACTACATCCGTAAACAGACCAAAGGCGAATACAGCGCCCCACAGTTCTGCGATGCCGACACCGCGAGCAACATCATCGAACGCATGAAACGCTGGCACCGCCGCGCCGTGCAGGAGCGCAGCGCATGCAACTAGGTCGCTGCCCCGTATGTCATAGCCGCATCAGCCTGGAACAACTCACCCAGGATGAATCAGGCCGCGAACTGCTCGCCACGCTGGCCACCCTCGACACCGCCACCGGTGCCGCACTGGTCGCCTATATCGGCCTGTTTCGTTCAGCATCGCGAGATCTGGCCAACGACAGAGCATTAAAACTGGTGCGCGAAACCATCGCACTGGAGTCGCCCCAGTGGCTCACACCAGCCCTGCAAGAAACAGTCGACAGCCTGCGCGACAAACGCGCCCAGGGCGACGTGCAACCCCTCAAGAATCACAACTACCTCGGCAAGGTATTAGAGGGCGTGATTAAACGCGGCATCGCCTACACCCCAGCCCAGGAAAAGGCGCGCGGCTACAGCAGTGCCAGTGCGACCATTCAACGCCTGACTGACACATCGTGGGGCGACTAGCCCAGGAGCATGACTATGATCCCCGAGCACATAGAGCAAAACCTGCTGCCCGAAAGCATCCGCGACATCATCGACCTGGTCGGCATCAGCGCCGCCCTGCGCATCGTCGAAGAGCGCGGCGGCATCCGTCTCTATGTGCCCAAAACCCCTGCGGTAAACCATTGGCTGTCTGACCTGATCGGCCTCGACAACATGACCGCCCTGGTCAATGTGTACGCTGGCGAAGAGATAGAGATCCCGCGCTGTGCTGCTGCACTGAAAGCCATCAAAGATCATGAGATCGCCACCGCCGAGGGCAGTGTCACCGAGCTGGCGCGCCGTTATGGATACACAGAGAGGGGGATTAGAAAAATACGCCGCCGAGTGGAAGAGCAAGGCGGCGTAGATCAGATGGGGTTGTTTGATTGAGCGCTATTTTCTTTCAAAACTTCCCAGGATGAAACCTGTTATTTCTGAAAGCCGTCCTCGCCAAAGAATTCCATCTTCACTAGGTAGGCGATTTCCAGCGACATCCATAATTTGAGCGCCTTTTAAATGGATGAACCTGGTCTCAAGGAAGTCGTGATCTGACTCACCCTCATCAGTATCACCCTTACTAGAGAATGGAGTCCCTTCAAAAGGTTTACCGCTCATTCTTTCTAAAGCACCTTTGACCTGCGCGCCGAGGGTTTCAAAATACTCATCTTTACCAATTAGCGTACCAGTTATTGCACTGCCACCAATATTGAGCGTTATTCCCATGCTCATTTTCATCGTGTTCGCCATATCCACAAACTGCTGAAGAACTGGATCTGGTCTTACTTCAAATGGTACGTCTTGATTTTTGGATTCCATGTTTTCATCCTTACTGAATTGAGTTTTCCAACGTGGTATGTTTAACGCGATAGAGAACATCAATCAACCCCATTCCACCGGAACACCCACCCCCGCCAGCCCAGCGCCGCCAGCCCTTACCCTCTGATTATCAATTTCAATCCTGATCAATCAGAGGGCAGGGCCATGTAATGCGCGTAAAACTCAGTCAAAACTTTTACCTCGACGAATTCACGCGCTCGCAAACTGCAGCGCGTTTCGGTATTGATAACAGCGCCCCGCCAGCTCCTAGCATCCGTTTAATGCGTCTCTGCCGGAACCTGCTGCAACCCCTGCGCAATGAGATCGGCCCGATTCACATCAGCTCAGGCTATCGCAGCCCGGCGCTGAATAAAAAGATCGGCGGCTCGAAAAATTCACAGCACCCCCTGGGTCTCGCTGCAGACATCACCGCCACCGGCAAAACTCCTCACCAGCTCGCTGCCTGCATTCATGCGCGCGGAGGTTACGATCAGCTCATTTTAGAATTCGGTGAATGGGTGCATGTATCTATTCCAGAGAAAGGCGGCATTGCGCGCGGCGAGATCCTGACCGCAGTCAAAGTCCCTCGCCCATTCCGTAAGCCCAAAACCGTCTACGTTCCGGGCCTGCTATCACAAGAAGACGCCCTGAAAATCGCGCTGAAAAAATCGCAAGGCGGTGCGGCATGATCCCAGCAATGCGCGACACTCGTGGGCGCGAATCCAAAACCCTGACCTTTGTTGCCATCAGCTGGGCGGCCCTGGTCGCCAAGTTCCTGGCCGCTGGTGTGGATCTCGGCGCGTTGGGTAAACAGCCGCCCATGTCCGGTACCGAATTCGGCAGCGCCGTCAGTGTTGTGCTCCTTATCTGGCTGGGCCGCGAATGGACAGAAAAGCGCAAGCCCGAGGCGCCAGCAAGTGGGGGCAAAAATGACTGAAAAAATCCTCGGCTTTCTCGCTGCACTCGGCGCCATCTTTGCGCTGGTATTCCGTGCCCGCGCTGCAGAAGAACGTGCCGAAAAAGCAGAACAGACCGCTGACCGGTCGCAAGCTATTACCCGCAATTACGAACGAATCAACACCGCCCGCGCCAGGCTGCGCGAGCAACATGCAAAGGAGGACGCCGCGTATGCTGAAGCACAAAAAGCTGGCCGCCGCGATCACTTTACTGGCCGTTACTAGTACCGGCTGCGCCACTCGCACCGAGTATCAACTGGCCCCGCTACCGCTGCCGCCACGTCCAGAGCTGCCGACCATCCCTGCCGATGATCTCGCGTGTCTGAGTGACAGAACCTATGACGCACTAGCGCAACGTGACAAAGCCCGCCGCCAATACGCCGACGAGCTAGAGGTCATCATCAAAACATCGCACCTGGAGTACCTGGATGGCCGATGACATCGACCGCGCACACGAACTCGAAGAGCTACACCGGGCAGCGGCCCTTAAAGCCCGTTTAACGCGCAAGCCATACCCGCCACAAGACATCGAATGCGGCAAAGTCTTCTGCATCGACTGCGGCGACGAGGTGCCACCGGCGCGCCTGAACGTAGAACCAGAAACCCCCTGGTGTGTCGAGTGCCAGGGTTATCACGAATTAAAGGATCGTTGCTGATGGCATTAGACCAGATCAAAGAATGGACGTTTTACATGCAAGCGGCGCAGTTCGTGATAATGATCGCGGGTTTCATTTGGGTTGCTCTCAGCAATAAACAAAAGGCCAACACCGCCGCGATCGAAGACCTGACCAAAGTCACCGCCACTGCGATCAGCGACCTGCGCAAAGACGTCGACGAAGAAACCGAAAAGCTCGGCAATCGCATCACCAAGCTCGAAACCAAACTCGAACACATGCCCGGCCATGAAGATCTCGGCGATATACACAGCCGCGTTAACGAAGCCGCGCAACGCCTGACCAGCATGGAAGGCGAGTTAAAGCAAATGAACAACACCATGCACCTGATGCACCAGCATTTGATGAACCGAGGGGAGAAATCGTGAGCTATAAAGACATCATCAACGGCGATCAGCGTCTCGTTATTCTGCGCTTTCTCTCAGAAAACCAGGGCACAGCAAACGAGTCCGTGATCAATAAAGTGCTGGAAAGCTACGGCCACAAAATCAGTCGTGCCCAGGTTAAAACCCATCTTTATTACTTGGTCGAACAGGATCTGATCGAACTCGAAACCGTACTCAATACAGACGTCGCCCACATTACCGATCGCGGCGTCGACGTCTCTGCAGGTCGTGCCAAAGTGCCCGGCGTCGGCGTGCCGTCGGTAGGTCGCTGATATGAGCGGATCAAAGAAGGTCACGCGGGGCCGAGGCTCGAAGATCGAACAGCTGCCCGACGAGGTCAAAGGCTTTCTCGATGCCATGCTGCGAGATCGTGAATACTCACAGCAGGACATCCTCGCAGAGGTCAATAAACAGCTCGAAGCGCTGGGCCTCGAAGACGAAAAAATCAGCCGCTCTGGTCTGAATCGCTATTCCACAAAGTTGGCGAAGATCGGTCAGAAAATGCAAGAGCGCCAGCAGATGGCCAATGCCCTGACCAGCAAACTCGGAGAAGTGCCCCAGGGCGACATTGGCAAACTGCTGATCAACATCACCCAGTCCCTCGCGTTCGACATCCTGTCAGACGCTGCAGAAAACGACGAACCCGCCAGCCTCGGCATGCTGAAAGATCTGTCCCTGTTAGTGCGCCGCTTAGAGAGCGCCAACATGGACAGCATCAAACGCGAGAAAGAGATCCGCAAAGCCGTCGCGGAAGAGGCCGCCAACACCGCCGAAGCCGTTGCCAAGCAAGCGGGCCTGACAGCCGAAGCCGTCGCCACGATTAAAGCCGATATTCTAGGGATCGCATAAATGACCACCCAGACAGAATCGAAAGAGCTACCGCTCGGCGCGATCGCAGAACGCGACTTTCAGGATCTGCAACAGTTCGACAGATCAGAGATTCTGCTGGGCTATCAAAAGCGCTGGATCGCTGACCCGGCCCCTCTGAAGATCGCAGAAAAAAGCCGCCGTACTGGTTTAACCTGGGCCGAAGCTGCAGACGCAACGCTCTGCGCCGCTGCCGCTAAAAACGCAGGCGGTACCAATCACTTTTACGTCGGCAGTAATAAAGAAATGGCCCGCGAATTTATCGAAGCCGTGGCCATGTGGGCCAAAGCATTCGATAAAGCCGCAGGCGAAATTAACGAAGAAGTACTGGAAGACGAAGACAAAGACATCCTGACCTTTGTCGTCTATTTTCCGTCGGGCTTCAAAGTCCAGGCGCTCAGCTCAAACCCGAGCAACCTGCGAGGCATGCAGGGCAATGTCACCATCGACGAGGCGGCATTCCACGAACGCCTGGCCGAAGTGCTTAAAGCCGCGTTGGCACTCACAATGTGGGGCGCGAAAGTCCGTTTAATCAGTACCCATAACGGCGATGAAAACCAGTTTAACGAACTGATAAACGACAGCCGAGCGGGCAAAAAAGAATACAGCGTTCACCGCATCACCCTCGACGACGCATGCCGCGAGGGGCTTTATAAGCGCATCTGTCAGCGCAAAGGTACAGAGTGGAGCCAGGAAGACGAAGACGACTGGAAAGCGTCCCTGCTGCGCAACACAGCGAGCGAAGAGGATGCCCTCGAAGAGTATTTCTGTGTACCCAAATCCGGCGGCGGTGCTTACCTGTCCCGCGTCCTGATCGAAGCCCGAATGACACCGGCCCCGGTTCGGCGCTTTGCCGGTACCAGCGAATTCAACCAATGGCCCGAACACATCCGCGAAGCCGAGATGCGCGACTGGTGCGACCAGCAGCTGCAGCCCGTACTCGCCACCCTCGACCCTAAACTGCACCACAGTATCGGCGAAGACTTTGGCCGCGTGTCCGACTTAACCGTGCTGGCACCTATGGCGATCGGTCAGGATCTGATCCGGCGCGTGCCCTTTATCGTCGAGCTGCGCAACGTACCCTTTAAACAACAGGAACAGGTGTTTAACTACATCGCCGATCGCTTGCCTCGCCTGAACAGCGGCGCACTCGATGCGCGCGGTAATGGTCAGTACCTCGCCGAGCAGGCGGGCTACCGCTACGGCGCGGGCCGCATGGAAGCCGTCATGCTGTCGCAGGGCTTTTACCTGGAGCACATGCCGAAATTCAAAGCCGCGTTTGAAGACGACAAGATCCGCATACCGCAAGACGCCGACATCCTCAGCGATCTGCGCGCACTGCAGGTCATCAAGGGCGTACCGAAGCTGCCGGACAGTAAAACCGACAGCAAAAAAGAACGACACGGCGACGCCGCGATCGCGTTATTCCTTGCGTATTACGCCACACTGATGGAAATCGAAGAATTCGCCTACCACAGCGCCCGCGCCACGCCTTCAAGCAAACACCACCGAACCATACGCACCACCGGCGCTTTCCGCCGGGGCTGCCTGTAAGGAGCTGCAGACATGGCAGACAGCCCGATCCTCGACCACAACGGCCAACCGTTTAAGAAAAAAGAACTCAGCACCGAGATAGCAAACGCCAGCCTGACCGGCGTGCGCTCCGTCTGGAACTACGGCAGCGAAGCCGAACACCTCAGCCCCGAGCGTCTGGCCCGCATACTGCGCGATGCCGCCGAAGGCGAGGCCGATGCCTATCTCACGCTCGCCGAAGAAATGGAAGAGCGCGACCCGCACTATGGCTCAGTGTTGGGCACACGTAAGCGGGCACTGTCCGGCCTGCCGGTCATGGTCGAAGCCGCCACCGACGACACCCACGACGTCACGCTCGCAGACGCAGTCCGCGAACTGGTGCGCCGCCCCGAATTCGGCGACATGGTCGACGACCTGCTCGATGCCCTGGGCAAAGGCTACAGCGTCGTAGAAATTAACTGGGATCTGAAACACTTACCGTGGGAACCGCGCACCCGCAACGAGCGCCAGACCAACGGCGAATGGCGCGAGCGCGAGGCCTACACCTGGCGCGATCCGCGTTTCTTTAAATACGATCGGGAGCAGGGCCAGCAGCTGCGCTTAATCGACGAAGCCGACATGCTGAACGGCATCCCGCTGCCGCCGCATCGCTTTATCGTGCATCGCCCGCGCCTTAAATCCGGCTTGCCGATCCGTTCTGGCCTAGCCCGTCTGGTCGCGGTTGCTTATATGTGCAAGGCCTATACCGTGACCGACTGGATGGCCTTTGCCGAAGTGTTCGGCATGCCGCTGCGTGTGGGTCGCTATGGCCCAGGCGCAAATGAAAACGACATTAATACCCTGATCAACGCCGTGGCCAATATCGGCACCGATGCCGCTGCAGTGATTCCCGAATCAATGCGCATCGACTTCGAGGCACCCGGCAGCGCCCAGGGCGGCCCGGACATGTTCTTAAAATTGGCCGAATACCTCGACAAACAGATCAGCAAGGCGGTGCTCGGCCAGACCGCAAGCACCGAAGGCACCCCCGGCAAACTGGGCAGCGACGACGCGCAAGACGATGTGCGCATGGACATCCTCAAGTCCGACGCCCGTCAGCTCAGCAACACACTGAACAAATACCTGGTGCGTTCGTTTGTCGACCTGAACTGGGGGCCGCAGGAGCAATACCCACGCATTGAAGTGCAGGCGACCGATCCCGAAGACGTCACCGCCCTGATCGACAACGTCACAAAGTTGATCCCCTACGGCCTCAAGGTCGAGCGCAGTGTCATGGCCGACAGGCTCGGTCTGCCAGATCCGGCAGACGATGCCGAGCTGCTGCTCGCACCACAGCAGCAGGTAAACCCCGCCCCCGCACTGAATCATCAGCAGCCCTGCGGCTGCGGTCAGTATCACACCGCACTGAACCAGGACGGCGGCCAGATCAGCACCACAGACAGCGCCCTCGAACAGTTAGAGGGCGCGGCACTCAGCAACTGGCGCAGCCAGATCGACCCAGTTCTGCAGCCCATCCGCGATCTGCTCGATGCCGTCGACACCGCCGAAGAATTCGCCGCAGGCCTTGAGGATCTGCTCGACGATATGGACGACACCAACGTCGTGCGCGATCTTGCCGCCGCCATGTTCCTGGCCAATGGTGCAGGAGATGGTGCGGGCGATGGTTCTGCTGACTGATGCCTGATTATCGTTTCCCGTCCGAGCCACCCGCAGACGCCCTCAAATGGTTCCGCGCCAAAGGCTTTCAACCAGGCTTTGACTATCGCGACGTCTGGCAAAGCGAACACGCCCAGGCATTCACCGTCGCCAAAGCCATGCGCATGGACGTCCTGACCACCATTCGCAGCGCCTTCGACGAAGCACTGGCCGAGGGCAAAACCCTGCAGCAGTTTCGTGCCGAACTCACACCCACGCTGCAGCGTCTGGGATGGTGGGGCCGCTCTGATGAAATTGACCCGGCGACAGGCAATATCGTCGACGTCCAGCTCGGCAGCCCGCGCCGCTTAAAAACCATTTACCGCACCAACATGCGCACAGCTCGCGCCGCCGGTCAGTGGCAGCGCATCGAACGCCGCAGCATGACGCACCCATACCTGGTCTATGAACTCGGGCCGTCAGAGCAGCATCGCGTGCAACATGTCGGCTGGGCCAGGCTGATCCTGCCTGCTGATGACCCGTTCTGGTCGACCCATTACCCGCCCAATGGCTGGGGCTGTAAATGCCGCGTGCGTCAGATCACCAGACGGGAAAAAGATCGCCTGATGAAAACCGGGCGCTATAGCGACACCGCGCCCCCGATCCGCACGACCGAATACATTAACGACCGCACCGGCGAAGCGATCCAGGTGCCCAACGGCATCGACCCCGGCTGGGACTACAACCCCGGCCAGGCACGCGGAGCAGCTGTACAGCAGCACCTGCAGCAAACCGAGAAGGAATTCGCCACCACTATGGCGAAGCCGGTACCGGCAGAAGGCGTGCAGGTGTTCCCGTCAGATCTCACGTTCAGCACCTGTAAGCACGTCACACAAGACGGCGTGCAACAGATCCTGACACAGATCCCAGGGATCGCACCTCAACTTGAAAAGTTCGCCCGGTATATGGAAGCGCACCCGACTAAAACGCTCTTTTTAAAGCAGACAGAGCAGGGGCGCGGGCGCAATGCCGATAAGCTCGCCGAACCAGTCGGGCAGTTCCTCGGCATGCCGCCCCGGCAAGCGCGCAGCGCGTACTACATGCCAAATGCAAGACGAGCCAACGGCTGGACACCGCTGGTGTTCGATTATGTGGTGGTAAAAGCGAAAGCCTCAGATAAGCTGTCTAATATAGATCCTGACATCATGGCCGCCGCTGTCGACGCTGCGGCGCGTGCCCACGCGGTTGGTGATTCGTCGAGATTCTTCTCTTTACGGGCGACCTATGATGCCCTGGTCGGTGAGTCGCACGCTGGGCTGGTCAATACCTGGATACATGAAATCGGGCATCAAGTGCATACCTGGGCGGAGCTGCCACAGCCACCGACGACCAAGGCACTTACTCGGTATTCATCTGCAAACAGCTATGAATGGCACGCTGAACACTTTACGGCTTGGCTGCTTAACCGTGAACGATTGGCGCAGTGGGATGAAGGCATCGCATTGTACTTTGATAAACTGATAGAGGATGCGATCCGATCCGATCGCAAACCACCAAACATATGACACCAACACTCGACGAACTGATCAAACGCAACCAGGCAAGCGCACCCAGCCCCGCATTCACCAAAGCGCAGCAACTGCTGCGCGCCGATCCAGCGCCTGCAGACCTCGAAGATCAACTGCTGACACTAGAACAGCAAGTCCGCCCGAACGAGCGCGATCAGTTTGGTGATCTCTGGTCGACCTTCATGCTCACGCACACGCCCACGCTACCCTCTGACGATCAATAAAACCTAAGCCTCTGTGAGGGTCTTTCTGTGCTCTTATGGCACGGTGGCATGGAATAAAGGCGAAAATGGCTATTAAACGCGTTTAAACGGCAATTTACGGTACTGATCGGCAGGTTTGAGTGTTGTAACTGTAAAGAAGACTGTCTGGCCATTGTTTCTATGACCAGTGTTGTGTAAAACAAGCGGCGACTGACTGAGTACTACCTTAAGGGAATAAGATGGCTTCACATACAACTGATAACCCAATCGTCCGTGTAGATATGATCTTAGATGGAGAGGCCTACAAAGATCATGAAATACAAATTTTCACATTTGCACGAGCACTCAGGGATCTCGGGGATCTACTCTACGACTCAAGTGAAGAGTTAAATGGTGATAGAGATGCGATATCAGTGAAGGTGAACTCCGAGTTTATTGAAGGGTCTTTCGGGTTTGAAGTACTTGTAGAGCTTCTTCCTCACGCCACTAACGTCGTCGAGTATTTGGGGTTGGCTGGTGCCGCTGGCAGTAGTGCCGGAGGCCTGTTTGGGGTGCTGAAGTGGCTGAAGGGAGAAAAAATACAGTCAATATCTGAACTAACTGATGAGAAGAGCGAAAAGCGTCAAAGTGTGATCACTGATAAAAAAGGACGCACACTGAAGGTGCCGGAGCAGGTGGCGCGCCTAGCCGGGAGTCGTACCGTGCGCCGGAAGACTGATGACCTGATCAGGGGAGCTCTATTGACTGAGGGCACCTCAATACTCAAGTTTAAAGCGAAAAAATCAGGTGATGAAATAGAAGGTGAGAATAACCTGCCACCTGATCTGGTTCTCGATCATGAAGATACGGTCTCTTTCGCGGCCTTACGTCAAAAAGAGCTCTTAGACGAAAGTTATTCGTCGGAAGAGACTACTGTGAAGTTCATTTCCGCTACAATTAAAGGCAGGTCTGGCTGGAAAGTTGAAAGGTTGGGTAAAGAATATCCAGTGAAGATGGAAGATGAGCTATTCATAGAGAGACTTAAGTACTCAGATGATGCTCAAGTGTTTGGTAGGTCGTTCCATGTTCGTTTTGGTACTAGAAAAAGAATTAGTGGCGGCAAGGAATCCGTCACGTATGAAATTGAGAAGGTATTCTACGAAAAAAAGTAGGTTGTTAGAGGAGGCGATGGTATGGAAAATGTACTGCTTATAGCCAGTGTTATTATTGTTTTCTTTGCTAGTTTCTACCTCGTGGCGAAGATAGTTTTCTTCTGCCTTACATTCTTTTTGGGAACCAATTACACGCTAGTCATACACGACGAGAATGGTAAGACAAAAAAAATCAGACGACGGATAACGAATGATGCTGAGTTTGATAGTTTTGTAGACGAGTACGTAAATAAGGAAGGAAAGCTAATAGAATGACCCAAGAAAGTAGCTTGGCGAAGTCTGCAGGCAAAGGAACTGCTCGCGTAGCGATTGCTAGCGCTTTTGCCGCTCTCTATGCTTATTTACTTCAGGGTAATCTTGATGCCAAAGAGCTTATTACTCCCGCCGCATCTGCGCTAGGCATCATTACAAGTGAAATAGGCAATTGGTGTAACAAAGCATTTAGTGTAGATCCACGGAGGGTTAAGTTGGGAGTAATCGCTAGCTTGAGGCTTCGACGTTTAAAAAAGCTGATGTCTGACCCCGGTGTTAATGATGCAACCAGAGAGAAGCTACAAGAAAAGTACCAGAAAATAATTTTGGTAAAAGCAGATCTCTAACTTTAAATAAGGGAGTAGATGTTGAAAGGATTCTCACTCACTCAACTGCTGGGCATGATTCTAATCGTCGCTGCCGTCGCCATCTTCGCCGGTATTCCAGCGCTCCAGGACATAGCCGAAAAGCCCGATCCGGTCACACCCGCAATCACAACTACCGCCACCAGTGATGACGAAGTCACGCAGCTGAATACCGCCGATCTGTTACTGCAGGAATGCCCCGGCCTGGTAACGCACGGCGCAGACATCAAAGAGATCCGCATGACCCAGGGTGCCGCCAGTCTGACAGCCCAGCGCGAAAAACAATGGCAAACAGCGGTCAAAGCCACCGCGATCGTTAATGAAACAGTCACCAGCGCCCCGCAGCAATCAGCCGATCATCATTGCGAATACGAAGTTGGTATGACGCCGCTCGGCGAATACGGTTTTTACTGGAGCAAGGCGGTGTGTGCAGACCTCTGCGGTGTAAACGCCAATGGTCAGCGGTACGGCTACCACCTAATCATGCACAGCATTGCGAGTGAAGAGGCCGCGCAATGACGGCGGAAGTGGAAGCAGCTAAAGAATTCGCGTTTAGTCTTAATGATCTATTGACCGGGCTTGCGGTACTTCTATCTTTGATTGCGATTTATGTTTCGCACTTTATGCGCTGGAGTAAAATAACTATCGCTCCAGCATTGACTCCCGAATCATTCACAACGGTGGGAAAGACTAAAGCTAGGTTCGCGGATAATTCTCAAGAAATTACAAAAGCCACGCTAGCCGTGAATTATGATCTGCTGGCATTTGCAACGGGAAATGCCTCTGTATTATTAGAATCTGTATCTCTGGTGCCGGACGACGATGCTATAGACAGGAGACGCTGGCCCGGCTGCAAAATCTCTGAAAGTTTAACGGCGGACTCTGTGTCTGTTTTTAAAATGCAGATAAGGGGTGACGATATAAGTTCAAGACCGGAGCTACACGTCACCGACTTAAATGATGAGGTGTATGAATTTACGTTTAATGCAGATATATACACGCCTGACGGTCATTGCAAAAAAGTGGTGATACCGGTGAAAGTTTTTTTAATGAAGACAGGAAATGTCGAAAAAGTAGAGTGCTCCCGTTTTACTTTAAAATACCGCTCGCCGATACTGCCGCCCGGTCTTAAAGAATTCTTTACCGGCAAGTAACCCACCGGAACGCACACCCCCGCCATCCCTGAACGTGGCCAGAACATACTGGCCACATGAAAACACCAAACGCCCTTTATACCGCGCTCAACTCAGAAGCCGCACCGCAGATGGCGGAACAGCCGCACCTGCTCGATGCGCTCTGCTTTGAACTGTCAGACGACGGCAGCATCCCCGAATGGGTGCCGCTGATCCCTGTCGGCACATTCACGGGCCGCGACGGGCGCACCTGGCACAACAATCAGCCAGACAATGTCATCCAGCTGACCACTGCCAGCAACCGCGAGCAGCCCCTCGACTGGGAGCACAGCACCGAATTGAAACGCCCCAAAGGCGAAGAAGCCCCAGCGGCTGGCTGGTTTACCGACTACCGCATCAACAATGGTCACATCGAGGGCCGCCTCGAATTTACCCCGCGCGGTCTGAAGTCCGTTCAGAACCGCGAATACCGCTATCTGTCGCCCGTGTTTCGCTACGACAGCGCAGGCAACGTCTACGACATCCGCAGCGCGGGCCTGACCAATATGCACAACCTGCTGCTGCCTGCTCTGAATCAGGAGCAACACGATCACGCCCACTTAACCCCAGATCAGGAGTCCACCGACATGGATCTCAAAGCACTGCTGGCCGCAATTGCGACCGCCCTCAATACTGAAATCACCAGCCCAGAACAGGCGCTCGACGCAATCAAACAGCAGGCGACCGATCTGCAGACCGCGCTCAACACCGAACGCCAGCCGGATCTGGCGTCCTATGTGCCGGTCGATACCCACAACCAGGCGCTGCAGCGTGCCCAGAACGCCGAGCAGGAACTCAGCAACCATCTAGCCACTGCACGCAATGCCGAGATCGACACCGCCATCGACGACGCCGTTGCTGCAGGCAAGATCGCTCCAAGCAATAAAGAGTTTTACCGCACCGCCTGCAACAGCGAAGACGGCCTGGCGAACTTCCGCAAGTTCGTCGCCAGCGCGCCAGTGATCGCCCCCGAGTCCAACCTCGACGGCAAAAAGGTCACAAACCACAAAACCGCACTCAACAGCGAAGAGCAGGCGCTGGCCGACATGTTCGGCAACACCGCCGAAGATCTCGCCAAGTACGCATAAAGAAGTACAAGAAAAAGCGCGAATAAACGCGCGCTTAATCCAGATTTAAAACCGCCTTAAAGGAGCACTCCAATGGCACTCACTCAAGACCGAAATACGCCAAGCCGCGCAGGGGATCTGATCTCTGTGCCAATGGCGGCAGGTGCAACGATTTACGCGGGCGCGATGGTTGTTGCCAACGCCTCGGGCTTTGCTGCACCCGGCACCACAGCCACCGGCCTGACCTACCTGGGCCGCGCTGAAAGCGCCGAGAACAACATCGACGGCAGTGACGGCGACATCGTCATGCAGGTGCGTCGTGGCTGTGCGTTCCAGTTCAAAAACGACGGCAGCGACCCTGTGACCCAGGCCAGCCTCGGCAAAGCCTGCTACATCGTCGACGACGAAACCGTCGCGGCTACCAACGGATCTTCCACCCGCTCAGCTGCTGGCACCGTGATCGCCGTCGGCGCAGATGGCGTGTGGGTTGAATAAGGAGCACTAAAATGCTGATTAATAAAGATTCAATCGGAAATCTCTTCCGCAATATCAAAGCCACCTTTCACAAGGCCTTTGATTCTGCCCCATCTAAATGGCAACAGGTAGCGATGCGTGTGCCATCGTCCACCTCTGTCGAAGACTACGCATGGCTGTCTAACTTCCCGAAAATGCGCAAATGGATCGGCGAGAAGTTCGTCAAATCTCTGTCCGCATTTAAATACACCCTCGCAAACGAACCCTACGAAGCAACGATCGAAGTGCATCGCGATCAGATCGAAGACGATCAGATCGGCTTTGTCGGCCCTCAGGCCCAGGGCGCGGGATTCTCGGCCAAACAGTGGCCTGATGAGTTGGTGTTCGAGGCGGTCAATAAAGGCACCACAACTATCTGCCACGACGGTCAGTATTTCTTCGATACCGATCACCCGGTAGGCGATGGCTCAGTCTCTAACAAGTTCGCATATCCGCTAAGCATCGCCACGCTCGCCGCAGCTCAGGCGTCCTATGGCGCTGTGCGCTCTGCGCAAAAGATGCAGAAAGACGAAGAAGGCCGCCCGCTGAACGTCAATCCGAACGTGCTGCTGGTTGCCACCAACATCGAAGACACCGCCAACACCCTGATGACCGTCGACAAGCTCGAAGACGGTAAGCCGAACCCATACAAAGGCACCGCCGAAGTGGTCGAGGCGCCGTGGCTCGATGACAACACCTGGTACCTGCTCGACACCACCAAGCCGGTTAAGCCGTTCGTCTTCCAGGAGCGTAAAGCACCGATGATGGTCAGCCTGACAGACCCATCCTCTGAATCAGTATTCAATACTGGCCTGTTTAAGTTCAGTGTCGAGGCGCGCGGTGCAGCGGGTTACGGATTCTGGCAGCTCGCGTTTAAAGGCAACTAACGCACGCCAGTAAAGAGTCGGCGGCACAGGGCAGCAGTAAGTACCGCCGATCGGGCAAGGACGCCCACCCTTTTAAACCGAATTTAACAGGAGCCAGATCATGGCATCGACAAAACCAGCGGCGAAAACCGCAACAGCTAAAGCAGCAGCAGACACCACTGCAGCGGCAGACGCAAAAGCAGCCGAAGCGAAAGCAGCCGAAGCGAAAGCACAAAGCGCCAAGCCAGCGGCAAAAGCCCCAGTCAAAAAGCCGGGCCTGATCGTCAGTACACGCAAGGGCGTGAAGAGCTTCCGCCGCGCGGGCCTGGCCTTCACCGAAGCCGAAACCACGATCGCCGCCGATACGCTCAAAGCCGAACAGATCGAAGCTTTGAAGAGTGAACCAATGCTCACTGTGCGCGAACTCGACGACATTAGCGACAGCGAATAAGGCGACCGGGCATGGCATACGCAACCCAGCAAGACATCATCGACCGTTACAGCCTCGACGAGCTGCTGATCCTGACCGACCGCGATCAGGACGACCAGCCCGACACCGCTGTCGTCGATCGCGCCCTGGCTGACGCAACCGCAGAGATAGACACCTATCTCGCTGCGCGTTACCAGGTGCCGCTGTCCAGCGTGCCCGATGTCCTGCTGCGGCTCTGCGTTGATATTGCCATCTATCGCCTGTCGACCGACCGCGCAGGCGGCACCGAAGAGCGCCGCACGCGCTACGAAGACGCCACCGCCATGCTGCGTTTAATCGCCAAAGGCGAGGTATCCCTCGGCCTGCCAACGCCACCAAAAAGCAGCAATGGTGCCGTACTGGTTGTGGGGTCTGAACGCAAGTTCAAGCGCGGGAGCTTCCGCCCATGAGTCTGCAGATCACCGCCAACATCGACGGCATCGCCAAGCTGCCGCGCAGGCTGGATCAGCTCGCCGCATGGGAAAGGGCCGTCCTGCTCGAAGGCCTCGCCGCCGAGACAGAAAGCCAGACCCGTCGCCGTCTTAACGAAGAAAAGACCAGCCCCGACGGCACGCCCTGGGAGCAATGGTCTGACCGCTACGCGGCAAAACGTCGCAGCGGTCACAGCTTGCTGATGGGCGAAGGCGATCTGCACGACAGCATCGAATCCGTGCCCCTCGACGATGACAGCATCGCCGTCGGCTCGAACCTGATTTACGCCGCCATTCACGACCTGGGCGGCACAGAAGACATGGCCCCAGCACCTGCGGGCATCCCGCAGCGCCAATACCTGGGCTGGTCAGACGACAACCTCGACGACCTGCAGAACGTCGTCGACGACTTTATCGGCGACATAGTCCGGGAGGCCATGCAATGAGTATCGACACCGCCCTGACCTCGATCGTCGACGGTATCAGAGCAGCACTGCCAGATCTCAAAACCTGCGAAAGCCACGATGGCCGTTTTGACCTTAACGAGCTGAAGCGCATCAGCACCCAAGCCCCGGCGATATACGTTGCGGCACTAGCTACCGGATCGCTGCAGAGCGATACCGGCACCGAGGTGCCGGTCACGTTCGCCGCCTACGTCATCACCCGTGATCAGCCAAAGTCGCCGCGCGACCGTCAGGCGCGCTTATTGGTCGATGCACTGCTGGCGCTGTTGAACGGCAATACCTGGAACGATGACAGCATCATCGAAGCGCCGATGCGCGTGCGCAGCCAAAACCTGTACAGCGCAGGCAGCGATCGCAGCGGCGTCGCAATGTGGGCCGTTACGTTCACACACCAGGTGCGCATCAACGAATTCGACGCCAGCACACTGGACGACTTTTTAACCTTCGCCGGTACCAGTACAGACGGCGAAGAAAACACCTTGATAGAAACCACCGGCACACTGGAGGCCGTCAATACTCAAACTCAAAGTTAAGCCCGCCGCCGGTCTGCAGGTGCGCCACCCAGATGGCCGCATCATCGACGCCAACGGCGAAACCGTCCCGAACGAATCCTATTACCGCCGTTTAATCGCCGCCGGTGATCTGATCGACCTGAACGCGCCAGCAGAAAAAGCGCCGAAAAAAGGAGCTAAATAATGCCTATTTCATTTGACGGCATCCCAGCAAGTCTGCGCACACCAGGTGCGTATATTGAATTCAACAACGAACTGGCCGGGGCGACGGTTAACGAGTATCACGCAGTGCTTGTTGCCCAACGCCTGGCAACGGGCACAAAAGCTGCCGCAGAGCCAGTCCTGGTCACAGACCCTGATCAGGCGGGCCAATACTTCGGCAACGGTTCACTGGCCCAGAAAATGGCCGCCCGTTTCCTCGCTGCAAATACCAGCATTCCGCTGACGGTCATCGCTCTGGATGACAACCCAGCAGGCACAGCCGCGACCGGTACCATCACCGTCAGCAGTGCGCCCACTGCAGCCGGTACCGCGTACATTTATGTAGGTGGTGAATCCGTATCCGTAGGCATTGCCGCTGACGATGCCGTCGGCGATGTCGCGACCAATATTGCCGCCGCGATCAACGCCGCTGGCCGCCTACCGGTCACAGCGTCAGCCTCTGCCGCTGCTGTCACCGTGACTGCGCGCCATAAAGGCGAAGTATTCAACGGCCTGCAGTTGCATACCAGTTACTACAACGAACCGCTGCCAGCGGGGCTGGCGTTTACCTTCGCCAACCTGTCAGGCGGTGCAGGCAGCCCGGATCTGACCACCGCGATCGACGCGATGGGCGACACCTGGTTTAACTGGATCGGCAACCCCTACACTGACACTGCGAACCTGTCAGCGCTTAAAACAGAACTCGACAACCGCTGGGGGCCAACCGTCCAGCAGGGCGCGCGCGCTTTCTCAGCCGTCGCAGGCTCGCTGGCCACTGCTGGCACGTTCGGATCGGCGCACAACAGCCCGCACCTGTCCGTGCTCGCAACCAATGATTCGCCGACCCCAGTTTATGAAGTCGCCGCGATCAATGCTGCCGTTGCCTCTGCAAATCTCAGTATTGACCCGGCGCGTCCTCTGCAGACTCTGGCCTTGCCAGGCATGCTGGCCCCAGCAAGTGCCGCAGCAACATGGAAGCGCGAAGAGCGCAATATTCTGCTCTATGACGGCATTGCGACGTACAGCGTCAGCGCCGACGGTACCTGCCGCATCGAGCGTCAGATTACCACCTACCAGACCAACGCCTCGAACCTGCCAGACGCCAGCTATCTGGACATTAACACCCCCGAAACCCTGGAGCGCCTGCGCTACGAACAGCGCGTGCGTATTGCGCAGAAGTACCCGCGCCACAAGCTGGCCGACGACGGCACCCAGTACGGCGCGGGTCAGGCGATTGTCACCCCGTCGCTCATTAAAGCCGAGCTGCTGGCCCTGTATCGCGAGTTTGAACTGCGCGGCCTGGTCGAAGACTTCGACACCTACAAGGCCAGTCTGATCGTCGAGCGCGACAGTAGCGATCGCAACCGCATCAACTGGCGCGACACGCCGAACCTGGTTAACCAGGCGCGGGTATTCGCTGGTAAAACTCAATTCATTCTGTAAGGAGTTTTGGTCATGGCTAAGGTCTCTAAAAAACTGTTTTTCGACGTCGATGGCGTCGGTCGTATCAATGCCCGACCGGGCAGCACATTTAACCCCGGCGGCAGCAATCGCTCAGAAGAAATTGCCGACACCGGCGTCGTCGGCTTTTCAGAGGAGCCGGTCGCCCCGTCGATCAGTTGCACCATTCCCAACGATGGCACCGTCGGCATGGACGTGCTGCGCGACCTGACCGACGTCAATGTCACAGTGCAGGACGACAACGGTCAGATGTGGATCATCTCGGGCTGCTTCACGACCGAGCCGCCGGGCGTAAGCAATGGCGACATCACTCTCAGCATGATGGGTCGCACAGCGGATCGGGTGAGCTGATATGGCAACGATTAATGTACCGTTAAAGCACGGTTTAAAGGTCGGAAACGAGACTCAAAAAGTCGCAGTTCTTACCGACCAGCTGACCGCTGGCCAGATCCTCGACGCCAAAGAGGCCGCCGAGAAAGTCGTCGCCTTTGCCGTAAACGGACGCACGGTGCCGGTCGTTGTTGAAAGTCCGGCTCGCTTCGGTGCGCTGCTGCTGTGCGAACAGATCAGGAGTATCGGCAAAATCACAGGCCCACTTGATAGCGATCAGCTGAACATGCTGCACCACGAAGATCTCGACATCCTTAACGCGCACGCGGATCTGCTCGCCGGTGCGATCAGCACCAAAGAACTGGCCGACAAGCTAACTGAAAAAGGCCTCACTGCGTCTCCAGAGGTGACGCAACGGGGGCGAAGCGATAGCGACAGCGACCGAGCTGCAGCGCATGGAAACGACGCTGATCAAAAAGGGAATGACGATCACTGACGTGCTCGCTTTGCGCAACCAGCCGCTGCAATTTCTGCGGCGGTTGTCTTAACCAGACCATAAAAACCAACTAAGCAACATAACCAGGCCAGAGGGCAAGCAGTGAGCGAGTTACGCACCAGTGTCGTCATTGATTTAACCGGCAATCTGCAGCGCCGTGCGCAGCAGTATGGTCGGGCGCTGTCTGGTTTTTCTGATCGTGGCCAGCGCGATATGTCACGCCTGGCGGCAGCGACAACCAGTGCAGGTCGTGGGCTGGATTCGCTCGCCAGTCGAACGTCTGCCGTGATTGTGGGGGCCGGTACCGCCTACGCCGCCAGCCGCCAGATCATCGACTCGGCACGCCTCGACAAAAAGCTGATACAGATCCAGCAAACCGCTGGGGCAACCGCCGAACAGTCAGCAGAATTACGCAAAGAGCTGCTGGCCATGCAACAGCAGACGGGCCAGTCCCTCGACAGCCTGCTGAATGGTTTTAATAACCTGGTGCAGGCGGGCCTCGACTGGGAAAAGTCCCTCGCAACGGTCAAGGCCATTAACCCGGCATTGGCTGTTACCGGCTCGCAGGCTGAAGTGCTTTCGTCAGCACTGACGGTCGCCGCCGAGGCCTTCGATTTTGATCTGTCAAAGATCAGCACCGCCACAGACCTGATCGACCAGATGACCGCCGCCGGTCGCCTGGGCAACGCAGAACTCGAAGACCTGTCGAGCATCTTTGCTCGCGTCGGCACAAACGCCAAGTCAGCGGGCCTGGAATTCGAGCAGACCCTCGGTCTGATCGAGCAGCTGTCACTGATCGAACGCAACCCCGAACGCCTGGCAACACTGGTCGACAGCACCTTACGCATCTTCACTAATCAGAACTACATGACCACCGCGCAAAAGACCACCGGCGTGCGTTTCTACGACGCCGAAGGCGAGCGCCGCGCGGCCCTCGATGTCCTCGATGACATCGCCGCAAAATTCCGCGAATTTGAAACCACAGAGCAAGGCAATGCCGCTCTCGGTACAGCGTTTGGGCAAGCCGATCAGGACACGATTAAAGGTCTGCGCATTCTGCTGTCAGGTGGCGCACTGCAGAACGCTCGCACAATGAGCAGCGAGATCCGCGACGCATCAGGCACCATCGCCCGCGACCTGCCTGGCGCACTTGAAAACAGCATCGACCAGGTCGGTCGATTAAAGGGCGCATTGCGAGACGCTGCTGACGAATTTGCCCAGCCCGTCAACGACGCAATCGAAAGCGGCATCAAATACCTGCTCGATGAAAAGCAGCTCAGCGGCAAAGAGATCCTGGCCGGTGGTGCGGCGGGCATTCTCGGCGGTGCGTTGCTTATGAAAGGCGGCGGCAAGCTGCTGCAAAAAGCCGGTGGTCTGGGTGTGGGTGTCGCAGCAGGTAAGGCGCTCGAACAGGTCGCAGGCGTGCAGCCCGTCTATGTGGTCAATATGCCGGGCGATGGCTTCGGTATGGGTAATCTGCGCGCCAGACTGCCGAGCGGTCGTGGTGGCCGGTCTAATCTGCCGCGCTTGCCTGGCCCGGCGGGCGCAGTAGCGTCTGGCGGTGCAGCCGGAACCCTTGCCCGTGCCGGTGCATTCATTGGCACCCGTGTCGTGCCCGTCGCAGCGGCTGGGGCTGCTGGTTGGGAAATCGGCGACAAGCTCATCAACCCAATGATCGAAGGCACAGAGATCGGTCATCAGATCGGTCGTGTCACCGCGCAACTAATGGCGGCTCTAGGTAGCCAAACCGCCCGCGATGCGCTCGATGCCGAAGCGCGATCAAAAGCACAGCTCGACATCCGCGTCAGCGACGATCGTGTCCGCGTCACGCCAACCTCTGACAGCATGGATCTGGATGTCTCCGGTTCCAGCATGCTGATGCCATAAGGAGCAACCATGACAGACACCTGGCGCGATCGTTTACAGCCCGCATCCTTTCGGGGCGTGCCATTTCATGTCGACCGGTCATCTGGTAGCGGTGGGCGCCGTGTTGCTGTGCATGAGTACGCAGGTCAGTCTGGCTACGACACTGAAGATCTCGGCGGCAAGGCCGTCGAGCAAACCCTCAGCGCGTTTCTGATCGGCCCTGATTACGACATCGCGCGCAGTGAATTGCTGCGCGCCATCGAGGCCGAAGGCGCAGGCACGCTGATACATCCGCACGATGGCACCATGAGCGTGCGCATCACAAACTACACATGGAACATCAGCACACGTCAGGGCGGCTTCTGTCGCTTCGATCTGCGCTTTGTTAAAGAGTCCCGCCGTCGCGCACCTGCAGCCAGCAACACAGCAGCCGCACTGGCAGCGGCTGCGGCAGATACGTCTGCAGTCGCGCAGACCGCATTCGCAGAAAAATTCGACGTCACCGGGGCTGACGCTGTGAGTCTGTCAGCCACTGATATTCTCGGCGATGCACTTAGTGCGCTGCGCACGGTGAATGGTCGAATCAATGCGCAGGTCGCAGCCCTGCAGGGCGTCGCAGCCGACATCGACGCGATCGGCAACGAACTGTCAGACCTGATCCAGGCGCCCGCCACACTGATCAGCTCGGCGGCGTCTGTCGTCAGTTCGTTGATCGGTTCATATAGCAGTATTAAAGAAGCGTTTAACGCTTACGACAGGCTGCTCGCAGGCTTCCGCATCAGTCGCCCGATTAACCGCGCCGCTGCTAATGGTGTCGAAACCGCAACACGCACCCGCATGGCTGAAAATCAGGCCGCGATCAGCGACGCCCTGGTCGTCGTTGCCGTGGTCGGCATGGCGGATCTGATCGCCAGCAGTGCGCAGCCGTTCGAGTCCTGGGAGCAGGCCGTCAGCATCCGCAATGCGCTACTCGACGAACTGTCAGACAAGGCAGCAGGCACGGGCATTACATGGGACGAATACAACGCCCTCAGCCGTCTGCAGAGCGCCCTGCATCAACGCATCGACGAAGTCGCCCCCGGCCTGCAGCGCATCGAGCAGGTGCAGGTACAGCGTTCGATTCCCGCCCTGGTGTTAGCCCATAAAGTGTACGGCGATGCCCGTCGCGCCGATGAGCTTGCCGCACGCAATGGCATCAGCAATCCGTTGTTTATGCCAGCTGGTAAAAATCTTGAGGTGCTGCAATGACAGAGCTGGTATTGATCGCAGACGGTCGCGAGTATACCGGCTGGAAGACCGCCAGCGTCTTCCGGTCACTACAGCAAGGGCCGCACGCGTTCGAGTTGGAAATCTCGCCAGAACAACGCGACGCAAACCTCTTTAATATCACCGACGGCATGGCCTGCGAACTCTGGTTTAAAGATGACTTAATCAGCACAGGCGCGATCGACGACGTCCTGCGCAGCTACACCTCAGACCGTCATCAAATCAGCATTAAAGGCCGTTCAAAGGTCGCTGACCTGGTCGACTGCTCAACCAATGGCCAGCAGATCGTGCGCGGGCAGTCTCTGCAGGCGATCGCACGATCGCTCGCAGCGCCATTCGGTGTGTCTGTTGCCGTAGATAAGGCCGCCGCCAGTGCAGCGGCGCAAGCGTTCGAGGCCGTCGACGTGACCCTCGACCCTGGTCAACCTATATGGCAGCTGCTTGAAGAACTGGCGCGCCTGCGCGGTGTTATGCTCACCAGCGCGCCCAATGGCGACCTGGTCATTACCCGCACCGCTACGGGCGTGCCCCAGGGGAGTCTGGTTTATGGCGACAACATCCTCAGCGCAGAACTGCGCACCTCTCATCGTGAGTTGTTCAGCGAGTACAGCGTCTGCGGCATGCAGGCGGCATGGTCAGGCAGCGCCGAAGACAACTCCCAGTCAGCGGCCAGCGTCAAAGGCCGAGCTATTCGCCATCGTCCCTTTTTTCTGCAGGCCGAAGATCAGGCCGATGCTGCCGCCTGTAAAGCCCGAGCAGCCCACCAGGCCCGCGTGTCATACGGTCGCAGCCGTGCCGCTCAGGTTACGGTCAGCGGCTGGCGCGTTGACGGTTTTATCGGCCCGGTCTGGCAGCCTAATGCACTGGTCACGGTCGACGACGCCCGGCTGCAGGTCAGTGGCGATCTGCTCGCTGTCGACATCGTCAGCAGCCTGACCCGCGACACTGGCCACACCACCACCCTGACGCTGATGCCTGCAGAAGCATTCGACCTGCTCGCCACAGAGAAAAAGGGGGCCGCATGGTAAGCCGCAATCAGGCAATACAGATCGCCGCCAATCTGGTCGCCCCGGTATCCCGTCGCCTGCGCACCTTGCTGCGTCTTGGTGTCGTGCGCCTGGTCAAGTATTCAGGAAGCGTGCGCCTACTGCAGGTAAAGGTGCCCGGCGGATCGGTCCTGTCAGATCTCGAACACCTGGAGCCGTTCGGCTTCACCTCGCACCCAACTCCCGACGCTGAAGCCCTGGTGCTGTCGTTCGGCGGCAATGGCTCGCACAGTGTTGCACTTATGGTCAGCGATCGTCGCTACCGCCTAACCATCGCAGAGGGCGAAGTTGCGCTATACAACGCCAATGGCGACAACCTGCACTTTAAAGCCGACGGCACGGCTGCCCTAAAAGCGGCAACTAAGGTCGAGATCGACAGCCCCGCCACAGAGATCAGCGGCACCTTAACTGTCTCGGGGGCGACCACGCTATCCAGCACGCTGGCTGTCACTGGTGCGACCACCGCCGCCGCGATTACGTCCGGTGCCATTAATGCCACTGCAGTGACGTCCGGTGGCGTAGCCTTTGACACTCATAAACACCCATACACAGACGACAGCTCTAACAAAACCACAGGAGGCCCGCAGTGATCGCTCTCGACTCAACAAGCGACAACGGCCTGACGCTGACCGATCAGGCAGCCACGCCATTGGCGCGCCTGCGCAATGCCGTGCTGATCTCATTATTTACAGATGCCCGTGCCCCTGCCGATCAGGTGCCGGACGGAATGGACAATCGCGGATTCTGGGCTGATATGGATCTGCCCAATGGCGAAAGCCTCGGCAGTACCCTCTGGACGCTGCAGCGCGAAAAGATCACCGCCCAGCTGCTGACCCGGCTGCGCGACCTCGCTACCAGCGCCCTGGCATGGATGATCGACGACGGTCAGCTGCAGGCAGTCAACGTCACTGTCGAGCGCTACGGTCTCGACGGTGTCGCATGGCAGATCGACTGTCAGCTCCCTGACAACACCTGGCAAACCATCACAGCGGAGCAGACCGGTTATGGCGTTTGAAAAGCCGACACTTAGCGAACTGAGTACCCGCATTGCGGCAGATATTGAACTCGCCAGCGGCGAAAAGGCATCCGGGCGAGGTGATATTTATTACCCCTTTGCGCGTGCGTTAACTGCTACCGCTCACGGGCTGCACATGCACCTCGACTACAACCGCGATCAGCTGTTTGACACTACAGCAGACGAAGAGCACTTGGTAAAACGCGCCGCTGATATGGGCATCTATCGCACAGCGTCGCAGCGGGCTGCGGGTACGGCAACGGTATCGGGCACCGACGGTGCTCAGATCCTCGAAGGCGAAGTGCTCGCGCTCGGTGACATCCTATACATAACCCGCGACGCAGCTGTTGTAACTGATGGCAGCGCATCGCTACCGATTCGCGCTGTTAATGCTGGTTCAGCGGGCAATCAGCCTGCTGGCACCACGCTGCGTCTGCAGCGCACGATTGACGGCGTCGATACCAGCGCCGCTGTTAACGAGTTGGCAGGTGGTGCCGACATCGAAGACATCGAACATCTGCGCGAACGCCTGCAGGAACGCCGTCAGAACCCACCAATGGGCGGGCGGCCATCCGACTATGTGCAGTGGGCAAAAGCCGCTCACCCAGACATTACGCGTGCCTGGTGTTTTAACAACGAAGACGGCGCAGGTACCGTCGTCGTGCGAGTCGTTACCGACGACCTCGAAAGCCGCATCCCATCGCAGTCGCACATGGACGCAGTAACCGCCTATATCGACGCAGAGCGTCCGGCGGGCATGGCGGGCTACCGTACCGGCTGGTTGGTCGAGGTGCCGATCAATATCACATTTACCTACCTGTTACCCGACACCCAGGACGTGCGTGACCAGATCGAAGCCGAGCTGCTCGACCTGATCGCCAACGAAGTCGAGCCAGGCAAAACGCTGCCACTCTCGCGCATTCGTGAGGCCATCAGTTCAGCCGCAGGCGAGCAGGATCACGCGATCGACCTCGATGCAGACATACCCAGTGCCAGTCACGAACTGCTCGCGCTGGGCACGATAACCTGGCCAGCGTAAGGAGCCACAACATGGACTACCCAGTCAGCGACGAATTCGCAAAGCTGCACAACGGCAAGTTCACCGACGGTGATCCCCAGAACAACATTCCGCCCAGTAAGAATTCAGCCACAAATATAAATACGCTATACGATGAACTGCTGGCGACGCTCAGCAGTGCAGGTATAACCCCCGACGAAAACAACACAACACAGCTGGCCCAGGCCGTCGCGCAACTGATAACCAACGCTACAGCCGATAGCCAGCGGCGTGCCCAGTACACAGCGCAAGTAACAGGGTCAAGTTACGTTGAGTTTGTAATACCGTCCTGGGCCAGAGTCGTGACCTTAGATTTTACCGACCTGTCATTGGATAACAGTGGCGATTACCCATTGCTTTACTTAGGGACAAGTGCAGGCATTGAGACAAACGGTTATGCAGCCTACAAACTTGAATTTTTTGAAGATCTAAACGGTAACGCGATCGCAAACGAGGAGCTGGGTACCGAACCTAAGTTGGTCAGGCAGAATCTCTATGACTCTGAGTCAGTATCTGGTTCGGCAAGGCTGGCGCTGGTTGATCCTGGTTCAGCCGCCTGGGTAATGAATGCTCAGATATTCAGACGAGGCGACGGCGTTGCAGGGAGCATGCACTACAATAAATCGCTGGCCGATGCGCTGGCGGTGGTAAGGCTTCAGACGAATAAAGGAATATTCGACAGCGGTTATGTCGGCGTGTCGATTGAGGGGTTGTGATAATGAACTACACGGCGGCCCTGCTATCTCTGATGCCTCGTGGCCTTATATGGTCACGATCACCCGACGGCGCGCTCGCAAAGCTGATGGCTGGCCTTGCGGTCGAGCTGCAACGCATCGACGATCGCGGCGGCGACCTGCTGGCCGAGTCGATAACAACGACGATAAGCGAGACCCTGGCGAACTGGGAGGCCGATCTAGGTCTAAGGAATCAACCTAGTGCTATAGATCAACGCCTGGCAGCTGTGCGGCAAAAATACCGTTTGTACGGCAGCCAAAGCCGAGAATTTTTTCAGGCACTGGTCGAAGCTTTTGGCGTTACCGCCGAAATTCAGGAATACAAAGAAAGCACCTTTGGCGGTGACTTTGGCGAGTATTTCAGGGGACGTGACTGGGCATTTGTCGTCGATTTTGTAGTCGCCGAAGAAACAACCGACGACCAGATAGACGTCCTTTCTGTCACCATTCACACATACTTGCACGCGCACAAAATCGCAATCGTGCGTAGAGAACTCAGTATCCCATATGCGCTCACTGACGATGGGGCTTTCTTGGCCGATGGTGGGCGTTACCTAATCAGCACTCCGAAGGAATAACAACCATGACAACGACCATTGATCTGAGCAATGTCCCATTAGTAACTCTGGATCAGGCAGATATGATTCTTGCTAAAAATTCAGCCGATGAATATGTCTGGGTTGATCCTGCGAATATTGCTCAAAACTCAGGGATTCCGTTTAATCAATATCTTGATCACCATCCAGATATAGTTGCCTATTGGTGGCCAGATCAGTGCGATGCGGGGCAGCTGCATAAGGCGGCATTACGATGCACTGATTTTAATTCGCTCCAGGTTCCTATACTGCAGCAACGCGAGGGCGTTCGTGTATATGCGGCAGAGTCTGCTACTAATGAAAATTTAAGATTTTCGAGCACGCAAACCAATCAGGTAACTATCGAACGTACAGAGGTTGCGTTCGTTTATGTTGATCCAGCATTCGCAAGAAGCCCATATGATAGCTGTCAGGTTCATTATTGTGCCTCATCAGCTAACTACGGAGGCTTTAGAATCACTTATATAAATGACTCGAATTCTGTCTGGGACATCGCAGCTGCAGCATATCCCTATAACTCAGTTAGCCTTACGACTTCGCTCGGTGTAGATCAGCTACCCGCAGGCTGGGTGGCGATATACAGCACCCTTACTGAAGACCAAGCAGCTGAAAGCGGTACCTTGATTGTTTCAGCGTTGGGGTTGGAAGCTGCCCCAACTGCCGGAGGTCGTGACGGTCATCTTACCAGGCCTCTCAGTACGTTTCGTATCTCTCCCACTAGTTCGGGGGATGCCATTACATTTGCTGGGGCGGGCGTTTATCCTGCGTTTTTTTGTAAGTCACGAGTAGTCCTGTCTGAGGCTGACGTGCATGATTTGTTTTCTCGATTTAAAGCGCATTATGGCATTGAGTGAGTCTATTCATGGAGTGGAAATTACTAACCACAGCATGTCCGGTACTGCCCCATATCGCGGTCAGTGCTAACCAGGATCAGCCAGCGTTTTGATCGTCGCGGATATGATCGCGCTGGCTTTTCTGCGCATAGGCGCTGGCAGTGCCAGGTAATCAAAATACCAGGCAGGTGCAGCAGGCGTGTCGTCATTGCCCAGTAACACACCTATGGGCGATCCTAGCGACTGCTCTAAGGCCTGAATGTTTGCGTATTTCAACTGAGTGTCGCCACTCTCGACACGACTGATCGTCGATCTGGATGTCAGCGCAAGGTCTGCGAACTCTAACTGATCCATGTTAAGTCTCTGCCTCAGCGCCAACCACCGGCGGGCGGTGTTTGTTGCTGTCATATTGCGTCACGCCTCTGGCAGTGGGTTGTCCTTTGACGACAGGTTTTCAAAACTGCACATAGATCATAGACTAGATGCGCTCAGCTTCCAGAAATGCACACTTACCAATTTCCATTCGCTTACTCTCTTGGCTCACCACGATGCAACCACGCAGCGCAACGCACGCGAATACACAAGGAGCAGTAATGATGTGTAGCAATGAAAAGGTACAGAGAGACCTGCAAGAACTGATCAACGAACTGGCGGCAATACAGGCCGTTTACGAAGCCATATCCACCAGCAGCAAAGCGATCAAAGGCCTGCTCGAATGGCTCGGCCAGATAACAGCGAAACTGGAAGTCGCAGTGCAGGCATTAAACCTCGATTAACACCATAATAACCGTCTAATTTTAAACAGAGCGCCGTCCAGTTTTATGCGGCGCGCTACAGGATGCCCGCCGGAGCCGGTTGCCGGAAAAGCCAGTAAATATCGGATTCACGGCCCAGAAAGCGCGAAAGCAGGGGGATGGGCCGCCCGCCCGGGGGGCAAGGTCCCCCAACAAGGGCATAGGAACCCGGCGGTAGCAAAAGAACTTCTCTGCCGAAGGCAGCTATAAACCTTGAGGATCAGAAGGGGCCTGCCCCTTGCAGAAAAACCAAGGGCCTGGCGGCAGCCAAAGAAGCCCGCCCACCGAAGGTGGCTACAAACGTCACATACAAAAACGCCCGGTGAAAACCGGGCGCTTTCAAAGCAATCAGTACTCAGCGAGTACCAAACACCACAATCGTCTTACCAGACACACTGATCAGCCCTTGCTCTTCAAGGGACTTCAGTACGCGGCCAGCCATCTCGCGTGAGCAACCAACTATGCGGCCGATTTCCTGGCGGGTGATTTTGATCTGCATGCCGTCCGGGTGGGTCATGGCATCTGGTTGCTTGCACAGGTCAAGCAGGGTGCCTGCAACACGACCTGTGACGTCTAGGAAGGCGAGGTCGCCAGCTTTACGAGTAGTTCGGGTCAGGCGTTCTGCCATCTGGCGGAATATGCGGAAAACGAGTTCGGTGTCAGAGTCCGCCAGTTCGCGGAAGCGGGCGTAGGAAATTTCGGCAACTTCGCATGGGGTTTTGGCGCGGACGCAGGCTGTACGTGGGCTGTTTTCGTCGTCGAACAGTCCCATTTCCCCAAAGAAGTCGCCTTCGTTGAGGTAAGCCATGATCATTTCACGGCCTTCGTCGTCTTCAATGGTGACGCTCACAGATCCTTTCATCAGGTAGTACAGGGTGTCGCTTTCTTCACCTGCATGGATGATGGTGGTCCGGGCTGGGTAACGCTTCTTGTGACAGTGCGTCAGAAAGTGTTCCAGCGGCGCATGCATTGACGGAATACGAGGGATGATCATTTGTTATTGTCCTTAATCGAATCTCTGATGATTATTGCGCATCCCCGGTGCGAGTTGAACCCGGCATTGGGGCCATTTATGCCGTTTGCCTTGGTTTTTCAGGCTTTTCTTGATTTTTGTCGCTGTCATATTATCGGTCTGGCCTGTCTGTGTTAAGCTCCGCGTTTTTACCAGCCGGAGTGAGCGCAGATGAAAACGCGGGTTAAATGGGTCGATAACGCTATGTTTCTCGGGGAATCTGGCAGCGGTCATTCTGTGGTCATGGACGGGCCTGAGGATCATGGCGGTCGTAATCTCGGCGTGCGTCCGATGGAAATGCTGTTGTTGGGGCTGGGCGGTTGTACCAGTTTTGACGTTATGAGCATTCTGCGTAAACAACGTCTGGATGTGACGGACTGTGTGGCCGATATCGACGCTGAACGTGCAGATGCTGTCCCGGCTGTATTTACCAAAATCCATGTCCATTTCACTGTGACGGGGAGAAGCCTGAAGGAATCGGCCGTTGAGCGGGCAGTAAAACTGTCCGCTGAAAAATACTGTTCTGCTTCCATTATGCTGGAACAAGGCGGTGTTGAAATTACTCATAGCTATACTGTCGCCGAAGCTGAATAAATCCTGGCTAGGCATTCGAGGTTAACGATTTGAATAACAAGCTGCGCCTGCATGGCTTTAACAATCTGACGAAGACTCTGAGCTTCAACATTTATGATGTCTGCTATACCAAGACCGAGAAAGAGCGTCTTGAGTATATTGAGTACATTGATGAGCTATACAGTGCTGATCGATTGACCAAGATCTTGACGGAAGTCGTCGATATCATTGGTGCTCACATCCTGAATATTGCTCGTCAGGATTATGAGCCAGAGGGTGCCAGTGTCACTATGCTGATTGCTGAGCATGAGGTGCCACCGCCGGAGGATATGGTCGAAGAGAAGCCTGGGCCTCTGCGTGATTCCGTTGTTGCGCACCTGGATAAGTCTCACGTGACCGTTCATACCTACCCCGAAAGTCACCCGCATGGTGGTATCTCTACGTTCCGCGCAGACATTGATGTGTCTACGTGTGGTCTGATTTCACCGCTGAAGGCGTTGAACTACCTGATCCATTCACTGGATTCAGACATCGTTACCGTTGACTACCGCGTCCGTGGGTTTACCCGTGACGAAGATGGCGTGAAACACTACATCGACCACGACATCAACTCCATCCAGAACTATATGACGGAAGACACTCGTAACGCCTACGAGATGATCGACGTTAATGTCTACCAGGAGAATCTGTTCCACACCAAGATGATCCTCAAAGACTTCGAGCTTGATAACTATCTGTTTGGTGAGCGCTCAAAAAATATGAGTGCAGAAGAGCGCGCTGAAGTGGAAGCTAAGGTACGCAAAGAAATGCTCGAAATCTTCTACTCAAGAAATATGCCTTGAGCCTCAGAGCTTGATGGAAGTAAGAACAAAACGCTGAGCTTTGCTCAGCGTTTTCGTATGGGGTAAACGGCGAGAATACGCCCCGGTGAATCCTTTGACTGGCGTAATGCGCAGGTCAGCAGACCTCCTGCGATAATGGCTCCACTGAGAAGCGCGTAAGTCACTAACATCTGAAACGTCTCCTGGTCCTTTTGATCAGTGTCTGTTTCAGAGTAGCTGATTCAGCACATTATGCGAGTAGCCCTTTCAGCCAGTGACCCAAAATCCTGGGTGCGGCTGGGAAGGCTACTACCAGAAAAGCTTCTTCAGGATGGTTATTTGGGGTCTGAAGCGCAGATCAGTTTGAAGCCGTTGCTCTGAACCATGACCTCAGCGCTTCTGAACGCTTCGCTGGCCCACTCTTCGTAAGCGAGGTGACGGTTAGCAACAATCCACAACTGGCCGTCGCGGGTCATGTGTCGTTTGGCGTCACGGAAAAGTCTTAAGGCGAACTCATAATCGGTGCGCTTGCCCTGATGGAAGGGCGGATTACTGAAGATGTAATCGAAACGGCCATCAACACGCGCCAAACCATCACTGGCTATTGTCTCTGCGCTGAGCCCGAGGCGGGCAGAGTTCAGCTCTGCGCTTCTTAGTGCCATGGCATCAACGTCGGTCAGAGTGATGTCGAGAGCAGGGCTACGGGACTTCATGGTTAATCCAATGACGCCGGAGCCGCAGCCCAGATCGAGCAGTTTGCCGTGGGCCGGTGCAGGCACATGTTCCAGTAACAAGGCGGTGCCTTTATCGAGTTTGCCGTGGCCAAAGACGCCTGGCAGCGTCATAAAGCTCAGTTCGCCTGCCTGAAAAGAGCTGGCAAAGCGCAGCCAGTTGGCCGTACCTTCTGATTTGTTGAGTCGAATGTTCCACAGCGAACAGTGTCGGGCGCTGTCCATTTTAGTACTTTCGCTGGCGAAGTCTTTCAGGGCATTACCGATACTTTTGCCACCAGCGTCATTGGCGGCGACGACATAACAGTTATCAACCTGTTGGCTCAGCATGCTCACGAGGGCCTGACCTGCGGCCTTGGCCTTTGGCCATAGTACGATCACAAGGCGGCCTGCGAGCCCTGCGACATCGGGAACACCGAATTGCACGAGTGGCGTCTCTTTGTCGGCCTGGTAAGCCTGAGCTGTCAGCCAGTCGGCAGTGATTACCTGAACCTTGTGTTCTGCTGCATGCTCAGCCCACCCGGCGGGCAGGTGTGCTTCGGAGCCAATGATCGTGGTATTGGCGGTCAGCAGCATCGGATGACGCTGGAGTAATTCGTATACGTTGCTCATTCGTTAACGCCGGTAAGTACATCTCTGACGGTGAGGGCATCTTGTTGTGGGTCCCGGTTCAGTGCAACCAGACCGCGCTCCCGCAGTGCACTCGCTTGAGCAACATTCTGTCCGCTGCAAAAGATGAGTTGGCCGGTCTCGGCAGCGAGGTTTCTTAAACTCTGTAACTGGCCCGACTCTGGGGTGTCGGCAACTCCCACAACGGCGCCCTGAAGATTCTGAGTGCGGATTAATTCTGAAATTTCCTGAGGCGTTGATAAGCCTGCAAGACGGATAACCCGAATACCGAACTGCTTCAGTAGTATGCCGAGGAGAAGTAGCTCGAGATCGTCACTATAAACCGTGTTTGCGAGTACCAGCGTGACGTTCATAGAATGTTCTGATGATTCGCTCAGGCGCATGCTCAGGCGCCCTTGCAGGAACCCGGCAAAGAATTGCAGCCGTGCTGACCCCAGTGGTTCAGTAATCTGCTCCCGCAATTGCTGGTGCAGAGGCAGTAACAGGAAACGCAGGGCAATATCGACAGGAAAAAAGCCCGTGACCTCATCCATGACTCGGGCAATTTCTGCATCGTCGAAATCACGGATCGCGCTGGTCAACCGAGCCCGGTACTGCGACCACTGCGACGGTTGGCTGGTCTGCACACTGATATCCGGCTCTGACTCGCCATTTTCCAGCATGGCTTTGGCTTGTGAGATCGGAATGCCGCGCTGCAAAAGTGATACAACTTTGCGTATAAGTTGTATGTCTGCCTCGGTGTACAGACGATGACCTTTGGCGGTGCGTTTGGGGGTGATGAGGCCGTAACGTCGCTCCCATGCACGCAGGGTAATCGCGTTAACACCGGTTTCGTTCGAGACTACCCGTATCGGATAGTAGGCAGCCTGAGATTCAGAGGGGGCGGACATGACGAATTTATTTCCAGAACTATACAAAGCAGTCCAAATTCTATAAGTAGTTGTACATAATGTAAAAGAAACCAAAAGGCTGATACGCTCAGTCTTGATCTGAATGATATAAAAAGCGACTCTGATCACAGTCAGAGATCAGGCGACAGAGAGTAACAGCGGAGACGATCGATGGTCACAGACCTGAATGATGAGCAGGGCCCTATCAATCTTGAACTTCTTAAGAAGGCAGTTGATGCCTCGAATGACGGTATCGTGATTGCCGAGCAGGAAGGTGACGATAACATCCTGATATACGTGAACAAGGCGTTTGAACGCCTGACCGGCTATACCGCTGATGAGATTCTTTACCAGGACTGTCGTTTTCTGCAAACCGGTGACCGTGAACAGGAAGGCCTGCAGGAAGTACGTGCGGCTATCAAAGAAGGCCGTAGCACTCGGGTAGTTCTGCGTAATTATCATAAAGATGGCACCATGTTCTGGAATGAACTGAGCCTGTCTCCGGTGCGTAACGATCAGGATCAGTTGACGTACTACATCGGGATTCAGAAGGATGTGACGGCTCAGATCGAAGCCGAAGCGCGCGCCAGGGCGGCGGAGGAAGAACTTGCCGCGTTGAAAGCAGGTAAAGACTGATCTTACGGATCACCACGAAACAAAAAAAGGGAGCTTCAAGCTCCCTTTTTCATGCACGCCGGAATCAGGCGTTTTTGTAGGCTTCAGCAGAGTCGAGAATCATCTGACGAGCGTCGTCAGCATTACCCCAGCCTTTCACTTTAACCCACTTACCTTTCTCAAGGTCTTTGTAGTTCTCGAAGAAGTGACCGATCTGATCGCGTAGCAGCTGTGGAACGTCATCGATGTCTTTTACGTCGTTATACAGCTGAGTCAGCTTTTCGTGTGGAACCGCAACCAGCTTCGCATCTTCACCTGCTTCGTCTTCCATATTCAGTACGCCCACAGGACGAGCACGGATGACAGAGCCAGGAGCTACTGGGTAAGGAGTTACGACCAGTACATCCAGTGGGTCGCCATCGTCAGCCAGAGTGTCTGAGATGTAACCGTAGTTCGCTGGATAGAACATTGGCGTCGCCATGAAACGGTCTACCATCAGGCAGTCCATGTCTTTGTCGATTTCGTATTTGATTGGGGCGTGGTTCGCCGGAATTTCAATCACAACGTAAACGTCATTTGGCAGGTCTTTGCCGGCAGTAATCGCGTTATAGCTCATGGTATTTCCTGTAACGTGAGAGTTTTTAACAGATGGCGCGGATTATAGACCTATCTAATGTGTCCTGTCAGTTCCACCAATGGAGAAAGACTCTATAATCGGGGCAGTACAGAATGAGAAGAACAGAGAGGGTGTAATGAAGGGCTATTTCGGCTCAATGGTCGCAATTCTGGCCACGACAATGAATGCAGCAACGGCGGAAGACTTATTTCTGCCTGATGCAGGCCTCGACGCGGAACTGTCGGGCTTCAGTGTGGTACCGGAAGTACTGACTGCGACAAGGCTGAAGCAGCCCCGGTCGGAGGTGCCGGGCAGCATGACAGTGATCACTGCGGAGAATATTGATCAGTGGGGAGTACGTACGCTCCCTGAACTTTTCAGATTCGTTCCCGGTATGTTTGTAAAACACGGTGACCAGGACTCCATTGCCTATCACGCGTCTAACCCCAATCTGATGCGTCGTATGCAAGTTCTGATTGATGGTCGTTCGGTATACCGGGCGGGGATCGCCTCTGTTGTCTGGGAAGATATTCCTGTCGCCCTGGAGGATATTCAGCGGATCGAAGTATTTCGGGGCCCGAATGCCTCGTCCTACGGCGCCAATGCTTTCATGGCGGTCATTAATATTGTGACTTTCCACCCGGCAGACACTCTGGGAACGCGTGCTTTTGCCCGTTCAGGAGATCAGGGTGTCCGTGACTATGAGGTAAGTCACTCGGCCGAGCTTGGGGAATGGTTTTACCGGGCGACCGTATCCCGAAAGCATGACGACGGTTTCGATGGCAATGAGCGCCTGGGGCAGTCGACGGTACAGCCAGGGGATAACCTTCACGACGGTAGTCGCGATAGCTTTATCAGCCTGAACGCCACGACACAGTTCTCAGATCAGAGTCGGCTACTTGTCGAGGCGGCTTATAAAGATGGCAAGCAACGTCTGCGGCAGAACTTTGGTGAGGACGAGATTGCACCCGTGGACGAAAACCAGAGTGGTTTTGTCATGGGACAGTGGCAGTACGATTTCTCAGCTACCCACACTACCCAGCTGAGAGCGTACTGGCAGAAAGAAAAACGTCTGACTGAGTTCCGGAAATGTGCGCCAGCGGTCGTACTGTCTCCTTTATTGAGTCAGCTGTATCGAGAAGATCCATACTGGGCGAATGTTATCGGTCGCTTCGATCTTCCTGAGGAGTTGTTCGTTCCCATTGCTACAGGAACCGCCAACCCCGCGGATGTGGAAAGCCGGCTTGAAGAAGATCTGGGGCGTGACTATGACATTTCGCAGTCTGACCTGGATCAGGTTCAGGCAATCTTCGCTGAGGCAGGCTTCGATGTAGATAACCTCTCCGGTACTACTTGTGGTAACTACGATCTGGATTTCGACGAGCAAAGAATCGATGTCGAGTTTCAGGATACCGTTCAGTGGAATGACGTTTTGCGTACGGTCGCCGGAGTGAATTTTCGACGTGATGAAGTAACGTCTGAAACATACTTTAATGGAACCGTCAGCAACGATCTGATGCGGGTATTTGCCAACGCTGAGATACGCCCGTTGGATAAACTGATTTTTAACCTTGGCGGTATGTACGAAGATGAAGATAAAAACAGTGCTGTCTTCTCACCCCGGGCGGCTGCTAACTTTCTGATTGCTCCTCAGCACAGTCTACGACTGGTTTACTCAACGGCCGTGCGATCTCCCGATTTGCTTGAGCAGGAGCCGGACTACAGCCTGCAGATAACAGATCTCACCGAGAACTACCTTGGCTTAACCGAAGGCTCCTTATATGCCACCCAGACAGGGGCGTATGGTGATCTCGATCACGAGCGTATTACCAGTTGGGAACTCGGCTATTACGGTCGCTTACCGGCATACAATCTGGAGATGGACATCAAAGTATACCGAGATCATCTGTATCAGCTGATTTCGGATCCTATCAACCTGAACACGCCAGACGTCAGCTCTGATACAGAGATGAACCTTTCTGGCGTCGACTGGCAGTTTACCTGGCAACCATCGCAGATCCATTCTCTTTGGTATTCAGGCGCCTACATTGACGCGGATATGAAGCTTGGAGATGTATCCAGTCTGTCTGCAAGGGAAGTACGGAACCTTGTTCGTGTTGAAACCCGCTTAAGCTCAGAGTTCAGTCACAATCTTAGCTGGAACTTTGAACTCGGGAGCTGGAGCTTTACACAGTCTTATTTCTGGCACAGGAGTTATGACAGTTACGGTGATCAAAAGCTGAACCCATACCGGAGATATGAAGCGCATCTTCAGAAGCGCTGGAAGTTGACTAATGTTGAACTTGAAACCAGCGCCTTTTTGCATCATCTGATTGACGATGAGCCCATTGCCTATAACACCAACCGTATTGAAGAGAAGTACCTCGGTTACCTTCATGTAGGTGTCAGATTCTGATGCGTGCAGCGGGATTCTTTATCCTGCTTTTCAGCGCGGTCATCGCCCGCGCTGATATTCTGCTACTTTCTGCGAACCACTCCCCCGCGTTGCTGGCTCTCACAGAGGGGCTTTCTGCTGCGCTCGGAAAACCCGTGCGGCAGGTTCATGCTGAACACCAGGTAAAGGAAGATGACCTGGTTGTTCTTGCGGGTGATGCAGCAGTCAGGAACTGGAGTGGCAAACAGAAGAACATTGCGGTTTGGACGAAGCGCGAGGCAATTGAGGCTAATAAGAGCAGAATTCAGAGTGCGGTATTCTCAGAGCCACCTCTGCAGCGGCAGCTTGATCTTACCCGTCTGCTCTTTCCTGAGGCCCGCGTGGCATTGATGGTGTCTGAAGAGGCACCAGTGTGGGTCACTAACGAGATTAACCACCTTCAGGGGGATGACTTTACGGTATTCGCCAAAAAGCCGGAGGACAGTTTGAACCGCGTTCTGAAAGAGACGTTGGCAGAGCATGATGTCCTGTTGGGAACGGTCGACAGCGGGATATATAACCCATCGACCATTAAGAATATTCTGATCACCGCATACCGCCAGAATATTCCATTGATCGGGCCTCATCAGGCTTATATCCGCGCGGGTTCAATAGCGACAACCTACAGTTCACTTGCTGATACTGTGAAGCGCCTCGCGGAAATCATTGAGGCTGAAACCCTGCCGAAGCCGGGATATAACCCGTATTTTTCTGTCACAGTGAATGAGCAAGTCGCGCGTTCTCTGGATATTTTATTGCCGGCCGACACTGCTGAACTTACCTCTCAGCTACGATAGCCCCACGACTGTTTTCTCTCAGGCGGTTATTACTGACGCTCGAATTGGCCGCTGTACTAATCTTGAGTATTCATTTGTATAGATAAAAGCGTTTATTATCAGGAAGCGCTATACTGCTGTGAGGATATCATCAAGGCAGAGATACACGCATGGAAGCAGTTATCAGGATATGTTGGGCATTGTTGCTGTATTGCAGCATGATTGCCGCGCATGCTGATATCGCAATGATTGCGCCTTCGTCCACGGCTCAGGCGCAGAAGTTTGCTCAGATGTTGGAAGCGTCCCTTAGAGATACTCCAGTACCTGAGAAGGTTGACCTGTTAGATCTGAATACAGAGTTTGATCTGAAAAAGTACCGCCTGATTATTACTCTGAGTGGCAGTACCCTGCGCCAGTTAATTGCTGACGACAGACTCCCCGACGGCATTCCTGTCGTTGCGTCCTACCTTTCTAAAGCGGAACATCGGCAATACAAATCTTATGTGACAAGCGCGGTGTACTCAGAGGCTCCGCTGCAACGCCAACTGGCGCTCGCCGAAGCCATCTTTGGCGAGAATGAAGTATTCGGCGCTCTGGTCGCTAATGATGCCAGTGCGCTGGTATCGGCAGATAACCTGCGTGTTTACCCCATCGCAGAATATGACAGCCTCAATCATGCGTTAGTCGAACTGTTGGGCTCCAGTAAAGCGCTGATCGGTGTTTATGATCCGGAGCTATACAGTGCAGAAAACATCAAGAGTATTCTGATTACCTCTTACCGGCACAACCGTCCCCTGATCGGGCCAACCCAGGCCTATCTGAAAGCCGGTGCTCTGGCGTCGACATACAGCACGCCAGAGGATGTTGTGAAACGCTTATCTGAGGTGATCACGAGTGGCCTGGGCGAGCAGGGTCGTTTTCCTGCTTCCAATTACAACCCGTATTTCAGTGTCGGCTTTAATCGTCAGGTGGGACGCTCTCTCAACCTGCTGCTTCCTGATCCTGTCGAGGTTGCCCGGCGGCTGCGTTCTCAGGAGGTAATCCAATGAGAATCAGCCACTGGTCTATTCGTCGCAGGGCTATCGTGCTCGCAGCTGTGCCTGCCTTCCTGACAGTGGTTCTGCTGACTGTTATGCACATGTCCCAGCGCTTGTCTGATGCAGGCGAGAACAGTGAGTCAATCGTGCGCCTGATGGTTGAAAGTATCAGTGCCTCTGCCGAGTACCCCGTGATATCGGGCAACTACGAGTTGCTGGCGCCGTTGATGGATGCTGCGCTGGGGCGACCGGAAATTGCAGCGGTCAGAGTGCTGGACCCTCTTGGTCTGCCTCTGATTGAGCGAACAGTCGAAGGCTATGATGAACTGGGTAGCGACTATCTGCGGGTATTCCAGAAAGAACTGAGCCGTACGGTAATTGATCTTGATCCGATGGATATGGGCGGCTTACTGGAAGAAGAAGGCTCAGAACGGAGCGTGACGTTTGCGGTGATAGAAATCGCTATGACCGATCACTATCTTCACGCACGGGAGATGGAAATTCTGTACCAGTCGGTCGTGGCCGGGGTGCTGGTGGTATTGCTTGCAGCACTGACCGGCCGCTACATTGCTTTAATGATCGTGCGGCCATTGGAGCGCACTGCGGCTTTTCTATCGTCATTGTCGGGCGGCGATTACTGGAATCGCATCGAGGAGTCCGATGGCGCAGAATTGGGGCGAGTGCAGAGCAGTGGTAACCGCTTAGCGGAAGCGCTTGAGCGTGCTCAGAACGAGCAGCGGGTGTTTACATCCAGACTATTGGAAGAACAAAAAAAGGCCCGCAGTGCGAGTGAATCGAAAAGCCAGTTTCTGGCAATGATGAGTCATGAATTGAGAACGCCACTCAACGGTGCGTTGGGGATGTTGGAATTGATGAATCATGAGATGGCGCAATGTGATTTCAGCCTGCATAAAGAGCAGGCAGAGCAGAGCCTGGTTCAACTGGCACAGCTTCTTGATGACATCATGGTCGTTGCAGATACTGACCAGAAGTCCGTGGCGGCGGCGCCGGAATACTGTTTGCTCAGCGAATATTTTGAGTCCTTCTTCGAGGTTCTGAAGTCTCGTGCGATGTCCCAGGGGCTATCTTTTATTACTGATGTTCAGGGTGATCTGAGGGAAAAGCCCATTCTGACTTACCCGGGCCTGTTGCGGCAGATTCTCAGACATCTGGTGGATAACGCTCTCAAATTCACGGTGCAGGGCGTCGTCTCTGTGAGCATGGTGCCAGAGAAGTCTGGTGTACGTATTATCGTTTCTGATACCGGCATCGGCATTCCCCCGTCGGAGTATGATTCGATTCTTGAACCATTTACGCAGCTGGAGTCAGATCTGAATCGTCAGTACGAGGGGGCAGGGCTGGGTTTGACCATTACATCTCATGTCGTGAACGCGCTCGGGGGAGAACTGCATTTCAGTGAACCAGAGGGCGGAGGGTGCCATGTGGAAGTCACCCTGCCAGAAGTCGTTCTGGCACCGACTGATCCAACGGACACAACGACTATCCTCTCGCTCCCCTCCTCGCTGAATGGTGATCACACTGCTGATAGTCAGGGTGCTTCGGAGTCTGGTGCTGTTGGTTTCTTGCCAGAAGATAAAGGCAAGCTGCTGATTGTTGAGGATAACGAGGTGAATCTTAAAGTTGCTGAAAAAATGCTGGCCCGGATCCACCCGGATCGTGAGGTATTAGCGGTGATGTCCGGTGAGGCAGCTTTGATCGCGGTCGAAGAACAACGCATATCATTGGTATTAATGGATTGTCAGATGCCGGGGATGGATGGCTTCGAGACAAGTCAGAAGTTGCGCGAGGGCGGGTTCAGCGGCGCTATTATTGCTTGTACTGCCAATACGACCGATCAGGTAGAAGAGCGCTGTCTGGCGAGTGGCATGAACGATTACATGGCCAAACCCATTTCACTTAAAGGACTGACCCTGATAACCGAAAGGTGGCTGGAGAATGCAGCCACCTGAGTCAGACAACGAAGAGAGAACCTTGCTTACTTGTGATAAGAGCAGGCCTTATCAACTTCGGCTGCTGAGCCCATCACGACAGACACACGCTGGTGAATCGCGTCAGGGTCAACTTCCATAATATCTTCAAATGCTGTGCTGGCTTTACCGCCGGCCTGCTCAATAAGCATGCTCATTGGGTTGCCTTCATACATAAGGCGGAGTTTGCCTGGCTTTGAAGGGTCGCGATTATCGAACGGATACATGAAGATGCCGCCACGGGTCAGAATTCTGTGGATCTCAGCCACCATAGAGGCAATCCAACGCATGTTGTAACGTTTGCCCAGTGGGCCTTCCTCGCCTTGCAGTAGGTCTGCGACATAGTTCTGCATCTGCGGCAGCCAGAAACGCTGATTCGACATATTGATGGCGAACTCCTGAGTTTCCGCAGGTACCTGAATATTGTCGCGCTGCAGCACGAACTCGCCGATGCGTGGGTCCAGAGTAAAGCTGTGCACACCTTCACCGGTGCTGAACACTAACAGTGTTGAAGGGCCGTAAAGAACGTAGCCTGCAGCGACCTGCTTATTACCAGCCTGCAGATACGTAGCTTCGTCGCCGCCATCGGCGCCTGGTGCTGCTTTTAATACTGAAAAAATGGTACCGACGGTGACATTCACATCAATGTTGGATGAACCGTCCAAGGGGTCGAACAGCACCAGATAGTCACCGTTTGGATTACATGCCACAGGGTCTGGCTCTTCTTCACTTGCAAGGCCGCGCACAGATGGCATCGCGGCGAGGCACTCTTTGATAAGATCGTTAGAGATCACATCCAGCAATTTCTGGGATTCCCCCTGCACGTTTTCCTGCCCGGCACTGCCGAGAACGCCCGCCAATGCACCGAGATGCAGACGGTGAGAAATATCCTTACAGGTAACCGTCAGGCCTTCAATAATGTTGGCGACGTCTGAATCCTTGCAGTGGTTGTCGAGAAAAGTGCGCAGGCGCTGCATGCTCCGAACCTCATAGTCCTGATTTAAGTAATGGGCGCATACTACCTTAATCTGTGCGGAAATTCAGTGGCTGTTGGGGAGACGGCGGTGGCCGTGTAAACTAACCGCTTTGTAAAATGACTGGTCGACGGATGAAGCTTCACATTCTGGGAATCTGCGGCACCTTTATGGGGTCGCTGGCACAGCTGGCAAAAGCGCTCGGGCACGATGTCTCAGGGTCCGATCACGGTGTCTACCCGCCGATGAGTGATCAGCTGGAGCAGGCGGGTATAGCGCTGACCCAGGGGTTTGACCCGTCAGGTATTCCTGAGGAGGTTGACCTTGTCGTTATCGGCAATGCCATGGGGCGTGGTAACGCTTCGGTAGAATATGTTCTGGAGCGTGGTATTCCTTATACCTCTGGCCCTCAGTGGCTTGGAGAGCATGTACTTCAGGGCCGTTGGGTGTTGGCGGTGGCGGGCACTCACGGTAAAACAACGACCGCCAGCATGCTGGCATGGGTTCTCGAATACGCAGGGATGTCTCCGGGCTACCTGATTGGCGGTGTGCCCGAGAACTTTACGTCTTCCGCAACGCTGGGGGGAAGCCCCTTCTTTGTCATTGAGGCCGATGAGTACGATACGGCGTTTTTTGATAAGCGCTCAAAGTTCGTGCATTACCGCCCGCGTACCTTTATTGCCAATAACCTTGAGTTTGATCACGCTGATATCTTCCCTGATCTGGCGGCGATTGAACGCCAGTTTCACCATGCCATCCGTACTATTCCTCAAAGCGGGCAGGTTATACGTCCGGCAGAATGTGAAGCAATTGATCGTGTGATGTCGATGGGCTGCTGGAGTAGCCAGACGACTTTTGCATCTGCCGGAGCTGACTGGCAATGGACAATGAGTGCGCCCGATGGCAGTCAGTTTGAAGTGACTACTCGTGGCGAGACATATCCCATTCATTGGACCTTGTCTGGCCAGCACAACGTCAGTAACGCCGTAGCGGCGATGGCAGCAGCGTTTCATGTGGGTGTTAGTCCGGCTGTTGCGGCTGAGGCGTTGGCTCAGTTTCAGTCCGTTAAGCGGCGCATGGAGCGTGTGAATCCAGAAGGCACCATTCCCGTTTATGATGATTTTGCGCACCATCCAACTGCGATCGCGACCACGCTTGAGGGTGCTAAAGCTCAGTCAGTGCAAGCTGGCGGCCGCTTGCTTGCGGTACTGGAACCTCGCTCGAACACGATGAAAGCCGGCGTTCATAGAGAGACGCTGGCAGCGTCAGTGGATGCTGCTGATGGTACTTATTGGTTTGAACCAGAAAATATCAGCTGGTCACTCTCGGATGTCGTGAAGGCGTGCCGTGCTCCTGCGCAGTCTTATACATCCACGGCAGATATTGTTGATGCAGTTGTTAAGGATGCTCGTCCGGGTGATCGTATCCTTGTGATGTCGAACGGTGGTTTTGATAATATGCCCCGACGTTTAGCCAAGGCTCTGGAGGCGAAGTATGGCTGATACTGGTCGAATCCTGATTGCCGTCACTGGCGCTTCAGGTTCTGCTTATGCGCTGCGGCTGGGGCAAGCTTTAATCGCCGCTGGCGTGGGCGCGGATTTTATTTTCTCGAAAGCCGCTTTATTGGTACTGGCGACGGAAACCCGATTGACCCTGCCGGCAAAACCTCAGGCCCAGGCGCGGGAGTTGCAGAAGTATTATGGCTGTGGCGACGATGATGTCAGAGTCTACGGGCGGGAAGACTGGATGGCCCCATGGGCGTCAGGTTCAGGCCAGCCGGGCCCTGTGGTGATTTGCCCATGCAGCACGGGAACCTTATCTGCCGTTGCTACCGGGGCCAGTAATAATCTGATTGAACGCGCCGCCGATGTTGCACTCAAAGAGCGCCGGAAGTTGATTCTTGTACCTCGGGAAACGCCATTTTCTGAAATTCACCTGACCAATATGCTGACCCTGACGCGGATGGGGGCGACGGTCATGCCAGCCTGTCCGGGCTTCTATCACGAGCCGCAAAGTATCGATGATTTGATCGACTTTATTGTCGCGCGAATATTGAATCAGCTCGGCATTGATCACACGCTGATGCCCCGTTGGGGCGAATCTTCGGAGAAAAAGAATGACTGAAAATACACCTGAGCAATGCAACGAACCAGATAAGGCGAAGTGGAGCTTTATCGGGTTTATTGTTGGTGTGATTGTTACTGTACTGGCCTTGAAACACTACGGGTATATTCAGTTTCCCGAAGAGAAAGACCGGGCGACGGTCGCTGAGTTTAAGCTGCTGTCACTGAGCCCCGAATACGCAGTTAAGGTATCTGAAAAGTCTTCCGGGAAAGAGGCCTTCTGTGAAAGTGGTTATTTGTTACTCAGACCACAGAATGATAAGGATGTTGCCGGTATTCTGGTAACAGATAAAAATCGTCCGGTTGAATGCCAGCCAGATCTGGCCAGAACACAGCCTTAGGAATAAAAAGAATTATGTGGCGTACACCACTTGCGCTGGCGATACTCGCGGCGCTGTCTCTTCCTGCCCACTCGGCGCTTGATGACCTCGACAACGATGGCATTGCGGATGCTCAGGACCCAGACCGTGATGGAGATGGCCTGCCGAACTTCCTTGAAGCTGCCGCAGGTTTTGACCCCGACGTTCCTGACCAGACCGATATTGATGGCGATGGCATTCCTGATTCCATTGATGATGACATGGACAACGACGGTGTACCCAATCAGAAAGACGCGTTTCCACAGGATCCGAACGACTGGAAGGACACCGATGCCGACGGGGTCGGTGATAATACAGATCAGGATCTGGATGGGGATGGCGTAGGCAACGAGTATGAGAAAAAGCTTGGCTTTGACCCCATGCGATCGAGCTCCCGACCGAAAGATCGCGACAGAGACGGTATCCCGGACCTGCTTGATCCGGATATGGATAACGATGGCGTACCTAACGTTAACGATGCCTTCCCGCTGGATAAAGACGAATGGTCTGATCTTGATCGCGATGGTACCGGTGACAATACAGACTCAGACCGGGATGGCGACGGAGTAGGGAACACCTTCGAAGAAGAGGCGGGTACAGATCCTGATGACCGTTTCTCGGCGCCCGCAGACACCGATCGCGATGGTATCCCGGATCTTCTTGATGATGACCGGGATGGTGATGGTTTTGCTAACGATGTAGATCTCTACCCAGACAACAGCGCTGCCTGGGCTGATACCGATGGCGATGGCATCCCCGACAATGAAGATCCTGACGCCGATAACGACGGTATCCCTAACGTCTTTGAGATGCACCTTGGCACCGGCGTTCTCGACCCTGAGAGCAAGCCGTCGGATATTGATGGCGATGGCATGCCGGATTACTTCGATTCCGATCTGGACGGCGATGGCGTCGATAATAGTGCTGATGTATTTCCGTCAGATGGTGAAGAGTGGGTAGATACCGACGGTGATGGCATCGGTGATAACCGCGACCCGGATCGTGATAACGATGGCTTCAGTAATGACGTCGAGCAGACGGCAGGGTCAGATGATCTTGATCCCGAAAGTAAGCCACGTGATCTGGACAAGGACGGTATCGTTGATGTGCTGGATGACGACATGGATGGTGACAGCTATCTCAATGAAGATGATGCCTTTCCTGAGGATGCCTCAGAGTGGGCAGATTTCGATGGTGATGGTCTGGGTGACAACTCAGATGAAGACATCGATAACGACGGTATCAATAACGAATTTGAGCTGACGTTAAGCTTTGACCCTTACGATGCGGACAGTGTTCCGAGCGACTTTGACGGTGACGGTATCCCTGATGAGCTGGATACCGACCTCGACGGTGACACCATTGGTAATGACATCGACCTGTTCCCTCGTGATCCATCGGAGTGGTTCGACTTAGATGGCGATGGCATCGGCGATAACCGCGACAGAGACCGCGACGGTGATGGCATCGATAACGTCTATGAGGAGCAGGCTGGAACGAATCCGGCAGATGCAGGCTCGGTGCCGCGCGATGCTGATGGCGACGGTATCCCCGACCTTGTTGACCAGGACAGGGATGGAGATGGTTACCTGAACGATGAAGATGCCTTCCCTGATAACCCTCTGGAGTGGTCTGACCTTGACGGTGATGGCCAAGGCGACAATATCGATCTCGATATCGATGGTGACGGCATCAGTAATGAGTATGAGGTTCGATTGGGGACAGATCCGAAAGATCCATTAAGCGTTCCTGCTGATATGGATCGGGATGGCATTCCCGATGCACTCGATAAAGATATTGACGGCGATGAAGTCCCGAACGACAGCGATGTATTTCCACTGAACCGTAAGGAGTGGAGTGATACTGACGGTGATGGCACTGGTGACAACAGTGACTCTGATATCGATGGTGACGGTATCATCAACCGCTATGAGCGGGAGCTGTCTTACGATCCGTACGACAATACCAGTACTCCACCGGATTCTGATCGTGATGGTATTCCTGATGAGTTGGATGATGACCGCGACAACGACGGTTACAACAATGATGTGGATGCCTTTCCATCAGACCCGACAGAATGGGCAGATTTTGACGGCGATGGTATCGGTGATAATACAGATACCGACCTCGATGGTGATGGCTTCAGCAATGATATTGAAACGCGCGATGGCACTGATCCATGGGATAAAGCCGACTATCCTGACTACGATGCGCCAGTGATAGGTAACATCGAGTGGCTCGACGAGACGAAACGTTTGTCGGGCATGGCCTATGACGATGGCCGCGGCATTGAATCTGTCTGGCTTGAGAGTGTTATGGGCGACCGTTGTGATGGGTTCGTGTCCTACCCGGGGCATGTGATGGTGCCGTGTCAGATTATCGGTAACAGCACACGCTGGACTCTGGTTGTTGAGGACAAATTTGGCAATCGGGCTGAAAAAGCGGTCAACTTCGAGTAGTTCTTGAGTATGTAAAGGTCAGAGTTTCGCCTGACCTGACATGCGAATAGGGGAACACTGACTATACTCACACAAAGACGGTCAACAGCTTCTCCCGAAGGAGAGTTATGTCACTCAACTGTGTGTATTGTAAAAAACCAGTATTTGGAACGAGCGGTGTCACTGTGCCCGGCAGTGGTCCGGCTCATCAGCATTGCTATCAGGCTCAGGCTGCATTGGCGCGCACGTTTCAAGCACTTGATATCAGTCAGCTCAGCGATGACGAGCTTCTGGACCTGCAAGACATGGTGCTGGCGGAGGTGAATGATCGACGTCGTAAAGGTGAAGGTGGCGGAGATAGCGAAATTGAGCTCTTCTGAGGGGCTTTCGGGTGGGGTACACTGGCGGCTTTTAAGTCGCCATTTTTGTTTATGATTATTGAAAATACATCTGATCTGATTCGTCAATGGACGCTCCTGACTCTGAGCGATGGCTCCCCTGTGGCCGAGGCTGAGCTGGTCAACGGCAACGCTCTGGTGATAAGCCCGCAGGCGATTGCCCTGTTCCGCCGTCCGGGGGATTGTATTAACCCGTTGGCTGGAGGCATGGTCCGCAACGAAGCCTTTACCGATGGACGGATACTTCAACCTCCTTTCATTGAAGAGCACAGAGCCGGGTTTGTTGGTCTCACCGATGGACTGGCTCTGCTGATCGGCCTGAACGATGTTCGTATGTATCCCAACAGAAATGACGCCTTGCGGAATCAGAATATGATTTGTGAGTTGTCATTGGCTGTCGATTAAATCCCACGTGCTGTCTGAGGGTAGCAGTGGTAATCTTGCTTTTTTGAACCCGATACTCGGAATACACGTTTGGCTATCAGTAGTTTTCACACCCACATCATCGGCGCAGATCGCCCGGTAGGCCGTTACATCAGTCGCTTGATGGCAGAGCAGAATCTCATTCACCGCGGTGTGTCCATTGCCAGCACCGAGCGACCAATGTTGCAGTCCAGTGCCCGACCTGCGTATGTGATTTCGCCGGCGCTGAATGAAGATACCGATGTGGAGTCGGCTAAATTCTGGATTGGCCGGGCTCAGGAAGAGGGTGCACTGGTTGTGTTGCTTTCGACTCTGCATCGCTACCTGGGCGGTAAAGAAACAGTCACTGAACAATATGCCGCTGATAACACCAGTGCATTGAGCGAGGCCTTTGCTGAGCTGGAGATGCTGGCGGCGGAGAATCCTCAGCATATTATTCTTCGTGTGGGGCAGCTTTTGACGCTTGATGGCAGTGATTTTGCCAGCCGTATTCTCAGTGTGATTCGTTCAGAGCCGACGCTGGCGCTGGATATGCAGCGTGAGTTTGAGCCTACTCCGGTCGACGATGTTGCCATTGTGGTACTGGCGATGCTGCGTCAGATTCATCTCGCAGATGATCTCTGGGGTACTTATCATTTCTCCGGTGTCGAGGCGGTATCTTCTTATACCTTTGCAGAGGCGCTACTGGCTGAAGCTCGCCAGTTTGAGGACCTGACGGCAGTAGAACTGACAACGCAGGAAGGGGGGATGACACCCGAGGTGTGGGCGCCTGTTGCTGATCATACGGCTCTGTTCCACACGTTTGGGATTAAAAATAAAGCATGGCGGCAGGGGTTGGCGCGACTGGTACGGGCCTATTATCACGACCCATCAAAAGAAACCGCCTGAGTTCTCAGGCTACAACAAGGTTCAGCTGCCGGTATTGAAGGTAGCTGACTTCTGATACAGATCCATCAGTTTATCTGTGATCAGGCTACGAATGCTTTCTCGTTCCAGTGACGATAGTCCCGACAGTTCGCTCAGGCGAAGGCGGTGCAGGTGCAGGCAAGGCAGCTTATCGTTGAATTCACGAAGGTCGCCTTTCATCAGTACTGGCAGGAAGGGGTCATCGCTGTTGGTTCTGCGTAGAATTTGTCGCATGCCTTCCTGAAAGGGAATAGGCACCGAGCGGACTTTCTTATCCTTGTGAGAGATCACCAGATACAAACCTTGCTTACCAATCAGATTGCCCGGAATGACATGCAGGCCTGTAGCGCTGACGGCGTCTGGGTTCAGGTGGCTGAAGGTATCGTGAAAAGCATACGGGTCCGGGAGAATGACCATCTGGCGGTGTGCTTCTTCCGGAAAGAAAATACTGTAGTTAGTATAAAGCTGACGCACTGATGTTGAGAATACACAGAAGCGGTTTTCGAACTGCTTTACGAAATTCATGGCACGTTTGTGCTGATTGAGTTTCTCAAGATCCCATACGAGATCGCTGTTCTGCTGCTGCGCTACTGTATTCATTTTAATCTCCATCAGGCATGCGGTTTTTGGGCCCGCTTATTTTTTTACCGAATTATGAATCCGGTATGACGGCACTGGCTACACTTCTGAAATCTTAATTGCCAAATTCAGTCGATATCATGACGCTTGATTAGTCGTCGTGAGCCATATGACTGGCAGAGTACAAATTCAGGCTGATCGGATCAGTCGGGAAAGTATGGCAGCGGAAAGAAGAAAAAAGTGTGACTCAGCTAACGGTTCTTTTCAGGTCAATGTAAAGAGTTTGTCTGCCTGACCTGATAGGATAATGACTATTTGACCCATTTTGAGCCAGGCGTCGTCGCCACTGCCTTTGGCGGCCAGGTCAGCTTCGGCTGCGGTACTGAGTGCTCTGTGCAAATCTTTCATCGACAGGCGTTGTAGAGCTGCTTTGTACGGGGCTTGCTGCCTTGGCCAGACGCCTTGGGTGCGAAAGCCTTCAGAGAGCGCCTGTGCCCCCTGACATGGTTTCAGGGCGATGAGTTGTCTTATCTTCCGAGTTAGCGCTCCAAGCACCATAATGGGTTCATGCCCCTCTGAGCGCAGGTGGCTGAGCATGCGGTTTGCTTCGCCGAGTTTCCCCGTCAGGCAGGCGTCTGCCAGTCCGAACGCATCGAAACGGGAGCTGTCTCCTGCACTCTGCATAATGAGTTCTTCACTGATGGTTGTCTCGCCCAGCATTCGCAGTTTTTCTATTTCCTGTACCGCAGCCAGAAGATTGCCTTCTGTCTGGTGTGCAAGTGCTGACACGGCAGCCTGATCAGCCTGCAACCCTGCCATCTGGAATCGTCGTTTCAGCCAACTCGGATACTGGTTTCGCTCTATCGGCCAGATGGGCAGTACAACGCCGTGTTTCTCAATGGCTTTATACCACGCGGTTTTCTGTGTCTTCGCGTCCAGGCGAGGGCAGATAATCAGCAGGATATTGTCAGGCGACGGGTGCTCAGCAAGGTCCTTAATGGTCTCCCCTTTGTCTGACGGCTTGCCATTGGGAATGCGTAGCTCCAGCAGGCGGCGGCTGGAGAACAAAGACATGGCTGAGGCTTCTTCCCGCAGAGTCCGCCATTCAAAGCCAGCTTCTGCATGAAACAGCTCGCGCTCATCAATGCCTTGCTGCTTTACGGCTTTGCGTATGTCGTCACAGGCTTCCATCACCAGTAGCGGATCATCGCCTGAGATCAGATAGCAGGGAGCCAGCTCTTTGGCGAGGTGAGGCCCTAACTGGTCCTGACGCAGTTTCATTAAAGACGTTCCAGCCGACGCATTAAGCGACTGAGCAGGTCTGAATCAAGCGCGTCGCGCAGCTGTCGTTCTTCTTGCTGTGTAGCAACGACGTTATTTACGTCGTTACTGAGGGTGCGCCGTGCCTCTGTGACGAAGTGGTCGGTTTCTTCACCCCGGGTTACCGTCACGTCGAGTAAGGCGTTAAATTCATATTCAGCGATCTGGCCAACGCTGTTTACAGACAGGGTCCGGCGTTCAACGGAATACTCGTTAATCTCGATCTGAGCGGGTGCATCAAGCGCCCGCTCAGGAACCACGACATCATTAAATCGCAGACGCTGAATCAGTTGCTCTCGAATGTTCTGGGGGCCACCGCCAACATGAATGATACGGAAACCCTCTGGTAATTCAGAGACGCCTCTGAGTTGCCAGCCGCAGCTGGCGATCACACTTAGCGTTAGAGCGATAATCAGGTGGCGCATAGTGGATTCATTACTCTTCTGGTTCTATGACTGATAACGTAGTTAGCTCGCTTAATTCGCCACGATGTTGACGAGTTTACCTGGCACCACGATGACCTTGCGAATTGTCTTGCCGTCAATCTGGTTTTTCACGCTGTCATCGGCCAGCGCCATGGCTTCCAGCTCGTCTTTGCTGGCGGTTGCCGGCGCTTCAAGTTTCGCGCGCACCTTTCCGTTCACCTGAACAATCAACAGGATGCTGTCTTTTTCCAGCGCTTTTTCATCAACGACTGGCCACGGAGCATCCAGCACCAGACCATCATTACCGAAGGCTTCCCACAGAGACTGCGCAATGTGTGGCGCAATCGGTGACAGCATACGAACGACCGCATCGAGACCTTCTGCGACGACGCTACGGCCGCCAGCACTTTCGAGCTTTTGCTTTTGCAGCGTATTGATCAGCTCCATCACGGCGGCGATGCCTGTATTGAAGCTGTTTCTTACGCCGAAGTCGTCGCTCACTTTCTGAATGGTCTCGTGCACTTTACGGCGCGCGTCTTTTTCGTCTTTGCTGAGGTCGCTGATGTCACCGCGATCTGCTTGCTGAATCAGTTCATAGCTGAGGCGCCACACGCGCTGAAGAAAACGCTGTGCACCCGATACGCCAGAATCAGACCACTCAAGCGTCTGCTCCGGCGGCGCAGCAAACATGGTGTACAAACGCACGGTATCGGCACCGTATTGCTTGATGGCTTCCTGTGGGTCGACACCGTTGTTCTTTGATTTGGACATTTTGCTCATGCCCGCGGCGGTCAGCTCAAGACCATCTTCTGTGCGCTTAGCACCAATAACACGGCCTTTTTCGTCACGCTCAACCGTTACATCGAGAGGGTTAACCCATTCTTTGGCACCGTTTTCAGTGGTGTAAGAGAAGGCTTCGGCCAGCACCATGCCCTGAGTCAGCAGGTTTTTGAACGGCTCGTCGCAGTTCACCAGACCTGCGTCACGCAGTAACTTATGGAAGAAGCGGGCGTACAGCAGGTGCAGAATCGCGTGCTCGATACCACCGATGTACTGGTCGACAGGGAGCCAATAGTTAGCTTCTTTCGGGTCGAGCATCTGGGTGTCGTCCTGCGGCGAGCAATAACGCGCGTAATACCAGGAGGATTCCATAAAGGTATCGAAGGTATCGGTTTCGCGGAACGCAGGTTGACCATCCAGTTCGATGTTTTCGAATTCCGGGTTGTTCTTAATCGGCGAGTTGACGCCGTCCATCACCACGTCGGTTGGCAGAATCACTGGCTGATGACTTTCAGGCGCAGGAATGGTGTCACCATCCTGAGTACGGATCACCGGAATCGGTGAGCCCCAGTAGCGCTGGCGACTGACGCCCCAGTCGCGCAGGCGGTAGTTTACTTTGATTTCGCCTTTGCCTTCGCTCTCCAGTTTGGCGGCGATGGCATCGAAGGCTGCATCAAAACCGAGGCCATCGAATTCACCCGAATTAATCAGGGTACCTTTTTCAGTGAAGGCTTCTTTACCCAGATCAATCTCTTCTCCATTTGCAGGCTCAATCACTTGCTGGATGTCGATGCTGTATTTTTTCGCAAATTCCCAGTCACGCTGGTCGTGCGCAGGTACGGCCATCACCGCGCCGGTACCGAACTCCATCAGTACAAAGTTAGCGACCCAGACGGGCACCTCTTTGCCAGAAATCGGGTGGATCGCTGTAAAACCGATAGCCATGCCTTTTTTCTCGGCGGTGGCCATATCGGCTTCTGCTGTACCTGATTTGCTGCATTCGTCGATGAAGGCAGCCAGTTCTGCGTTGCTCTCTGCAGCTTCTTTTGCAAGAGGGTGACCAGCAGCAACCGCAACGTAGCTTACACCCATCAGGGTGTCCGGGCGGGTGGTGTAAATCTCAAGGTTATCCTCGCGATTTTTCAGACCGAAGCTCATCTGGATGCCGCGGGACTTGCCGATCCAGTTACGCTGCATGGCCTTTACCTGGTCTGGCCAACCATCCAGCTGGTCGAGATCGTTCAGAAGTTCTTCTGCGTAATCCGTGATACGGATAAACCACTGTGGAATTTCTTTGCGCTCGACCACAGTGTCACAGCGCCAGCAGCATCCGTCGATGACCTGCTCGTTGGCCAGTACGGTCTGGTCATTCGGACACCAGTTCACCGCTGAGACTTTCTTATACGCCAGACCCTTATCGATCAGTTTCGTGAAGAACCACTGCTCCCAGCGGTAGTACTCCGGGTCACAGGTCGCCAGTTCACGATCCCAATCGTAACCAAAACCCAGCGACTTCAGCTGGCCTTTCATATAGGCGATGTTTTCTTTGGTCCACTTGGCAGGAGCGACCTGATGCTTGATCGCGGCATTTTCAGCAGGTAGACCAAACGCATCCCAGCCCATTGGCTGCATGACGTTTTTACCTTGCATGCGCTGGTAGCGGGAGATCACATCACCGATGGTGTAGTTACGCACATGCCCCATGTGTAGCCGCCCGCTTGGGTATGGGAACATCGACAGGCAGTAGAACTTCTCTTTGTTGCTGTCGACTACGGCTTTAAATACCTGATTTTTTCCCCAGTGATTCTGAACTGCTGATTCAATGGCTTGGGGTTGATAAGTCTCTTGCATGGTCATGTGCTGTATTGGGCCTGATTCGTGGCGTGGATTCGCAATTCTCTGGCATAAGAGTTTACCTGATTGAACGGAGTGATGGGAGTTCTGCCTTTCTCTATACCTTACCGAGTGCGGTGTAGTTTTTTAACGTTGAGTATGCGGAATCTTCAAACAAGTATTAAGTCGCATGAAGTATTGTATACGATACTGAAATAGTCTTGTTAATAATAATCTGTAGCATTTATTTTTGTATTGTTTCTTCGGGTATCTTTCCTGTCGCAATTGAACAACCTGATGAAATTGATGACCCGTAATTGGAGATCCCGATGAAAAAGCTCGCTGTGCTTGGCACCGCTATTGCCCTGTCTAACATGACCTATGCGGCGGATGCTGCAACACAAGCTCAGATTGACGAATTGAAAGCTCAGATTGCTGCGCTGGCTGACACGGTTGATGCGCAAGCGGAAGGACCGGCTAACCCAGTTTATATCGGTGGTTACGGCGAAATGCACCTGAATCTGAACCAGGGAAAAGACAACGAGATTGATTACCACCGTTTCGTTCTTTTCTTCGGTAAAGAATTCACGGATAAAGTACGTTTCTTCTCTGAACTTGAGCTTGAGCACAGCCTTGCAGGTGACGGTAAGCCGGGTGAAGTTGAACTTGAGCAGGCGTATGTCGAAGTTGATGTGACAGAGAACACTCAGGTAAAAACCGGTTTGTTCCTGCTGCCTGTGGGTATTCTGAACGAAACGCATGAGCCAGAGACATTCTACGGCGTTGAGCGTAATAACGTTGAAAAGCGCATTATTCCTACTACGTGGTGGGAAGGCGGTGTCATGGTGTCGGGCAAAATCGCTGATGGTCTGAGCTATGACGTTGCCATGCACTCTGGCTTGAGTGCCGTCGAGGTCGATGGTGATGGTGGTATTGATGACCAATACGATAATCTGCGTTCGTCTCGACAGAAGGTTGCCGAGGCCCCGGCGAACAAGGCTGCATATACTGCTCGTGTTAAATATACTGAGATTCCAGGCCTTGAACTGGCGTTGACTGGTCAATTCCAAGACGACTTATTACAGGGAGTTGGTGATCGCGAGGTAAGTGGGCGATTAATCGAAGCCCATGCGGTCTACCAGCGTCATGGGTTCGGCGTAAGAGCATTATATGCAGCTTGGAATCTAGATGATGCCGCAGATGATTTGATCGCAGCGGGTGCATCTAAGCAAAACGGTTACTACATTGAGCCGTCTTACCGCATCAACGAGCAGGTTGGTGTGTTCTACCGTAACAGCATGTGGGATACCGCCGCGGGTGACAGCAATGATTCTGAAAAGACTCAGAATGACTTCGGTGTGAACTACTGGCTGGCTGATACTGCGGTTCTGAAGGCGGATTACTTCCGTCAGGAAACCGCTGGTGAATTGAGCGCCACTGGTTACAATCTTGGCGTAGGTTTCAGCTTCTGAGGTAGACCGGTTTGTTACGTTCGCTTTGTACTTTGTTGCTAATAATAGGTTTGCCGGTATCGGCCGGTACAACCTATTACACGCCTGCGCAGATCAGTGCTGAAGTATTCAGCGAGTCCGAACCGGAAAAATCGGCGCTCTGGATGACACCAGAGCGTCGACAGCAAGCAGAGGCCTTGCTAGGAGACGCGCCTCGTCAGGCGCGACTTCGTTATCTTGCCGCTGACGGACGGTATCTCTGGACGCTGAGTGAAATCGGCAAAGAGAAACCAATCACTTTCGGCATCGTGACAACGTCAGGTCATATAGAGCGTATCGAGGTCATGGTCTTCAGGGAAGTTCGCGGGGATGAAATTCGCCTTCCACAATACACCCGTCAATACAAAGATATCGCTCTGACTGAAAGCGGCGATCTTTCTCAGCATATTGATGGTATCTCCGGTGCGACCTACTCAGTGCGCACAATGAAGAAAGTCGCTAAACTGGCGCTTCTATTAGATCGCTGGGCGAATGAGGATAATGCAGTCGAACCATAGACCGCAGCTAAGACGAAAAATCCGCTTTTTTCTGCATCGCTGGCATCGCCGTCTCGGGTTGCTGGTGTCCTTGTTATTAATCCTTCTTGTGATTACAGGAGTTGCGCTGAACCATACAGGGCAGCTGGAGCTGGATAATCACTACCCTCAGAGTCGTATTCTGCTTTGGCCCTATCAATCGTTATTGCCTGACAATATAGGTTACGAAGGCAGCCATGGGTTGCTGCATTCTGCGAACGGACTGCTGCTGCTCGATGAGGATATGCTGGCAGACTGTTCCCGGCTGACGGGCGCGGCAGAGACTACTGAATATGTGCTCGTCAGTTGCGCTTCTGTCTGGCATCTGCTGACTGGTAGCTATCAGTTGCTTGAGTCTTTTGATCCTGCTTTTCTTAGCCTGCCTGAAGACGCACAGCCGGCGGTTTCAGATGGACAATTGGTTGTCGGCTCTTCGGATTATTGGCAGAAACTAAATGTCGATACACTGACCCTGGAAGGCAGAGTTACGGTCGCCCAGACTTCGACTTACGAGGTACTGCCTGCTGTCAATCAGTCCATCAGCTGGCAGCGTATTATGCAGGATATGCACAGTGGCCGCTGGTTTGGTAGCTGGGGAGTGTGGGTTGTAGACATCGCTGCTTTCGTGATGATGCTGCTAGCTTTCAGTGGTATCTGGATGTGGTTGTCGCGTCCTGGTAACAGAAGGTAACCAGACCAACGTTGCCGCAGCTCGTCCGATTTGTTTTTATAGGCCTATATTACTAACTTCGCGTCACGGATTCTGACACTGTGCTTGTTCCCCGCGCCAGCGATAATGAAAGCGATGTAGAAACGCGCGTTATTGCGGTTAAAACAACCCGACCTGAGGCACCTGCCAGCCATATTGACCGCTCAGATATTCTTATGGCGGCACTGGCATCCTCGCCAGTGACAATGATGTTGGCGCCGGCAGGGTATGGAAAAACCTCAGTGATAGCGTCGTGTGTCTCTCTGCTGGAGATGGACCATACCGTCGTTTACTATCAGTGCGATCGTTTCGATGAGTCGCCGCGGTTGATGGTGCGGGCGTGTGAGGAAAAGCTAGGCCTGGCCGCCCAGGAGGTATCGTCGTCGCTCTCTGATATGGAGGCGGTGGCGACTCTTCTGGAGCATGTTCGCCAACAGGATGCCCAGTTCGTACTTATCATTGACAATGTCGAATATCTTGATTTTGAGGAAAGCCGGGCAATTGCGACGCTCCTCCTGCGTTATCGTCCGGCGAATCTGAAGCTCGTATTCAGCGGGCGTTACTTGCCGTTTGCCCGCGGCAGCATTGGGTTGTTGCCAGACATTACCTGGTTAACTACCCGAGATCTCAGCTTTTCAATAGCAGAATTTAATGCCCTGCTGGAGCGTCAACAACTGACGTTGCCGTCGGCTGAAGTTCCGTCCTTACTGCGTAAAATGCAGGGATGGCCTGCAGGATTAGCGCTTTGGCTGATGGCGTGGCGTTGTGCGGGAATGCCAGAGAGGTGGAGTGGAGAGCTGGGCCTCTACGAGGTGTCTGACTATCTTCGCGGCGAAGTCATTACAAACCTTGCGGGGCCCTTAAGAGATCTGATGTGTTTATGTGCGGTGCTTGGGACCTTTCACGATGACCTCGTAAAAGCCGTCGCACCCGATATTTATGCCGCGGCAGACATGCAAGGTTTGCTGGCGCTTGGCTTGTACCTTCAGGAGGTTCCGGGGCGCCCGGAGTGGTTCCGTATGGATCCTATCGTAGCGCAGTGTCTGTCGCGGTTACGTCCGGCAGACTGGCGCTGGGATATTCATCTGCGTGCGTTCAATTGGTTCCGTGATCGCAACGATGCCATTGCTGCATTATTTCATGCCGGGCAGTCTGATCATGGGGCGATTGACTCCGGTTGGATGGCGCAGCAGTCGGATAGTATTCTCGCCAGTCTGGATACTCAGGGGCTGACTGTCTGGTTCGATCAATTGAATGAAGACCAGTTATATACGTCGCCGGATCTGATGCAGATTGCGTGCTGGACTCATCTACTGACGAATCGACTTGATGCAGCTCAGAACCTTATTGAACGTTTGTCATTGGTTCCGGGTATTGATGAAGCCGGTTTGATTGCCTTAAAAGGCTATATGGCAGGCTCACGGGGAGAGTTAACCCGAGCGGAGCGACAATGTCGTCAGGCGCTGGAAATGTTACCGGCAGAACGCTTCAGTCTCAGATTTTTGACTGCCTCGATGCTGGCGCTGGTCTCTCTGGCGCATCGGGATCTTGATGGCTCGCGCATATGGAATCGTTTTGCCCTCGATATCGCCCGCAAATCACGCCAGAGTGCGCTTGAAGGCATGGCACACCTCGATCATGCGCGTATCGAGTTCAATCGCGGCCATGCGTCCCGGTGCTTATCCGTTCTGACTCAGGGGCATGAAGTGCTTGAGGCCAGCCCGCATGGCGGAAACAGCCTGGCGTATGCGCGGTTGCAGATTCTGAAGGCAACCGTTGGCTGGATTACTGGTTACAATGATGAACCTACTGATGCTGCTCTCACTCAGGCATTGCTGCTCTGTGAGGAGCGCTCTGATCCGGCAGCGGCCTACGGATACGCTATCCGGGCGTTGAACCTGATGGGGCAGGGGCAATACTCACTGGCCCTGAATGTACTGGACGACGGCGAGCGTCGCTTGCAGGAACAGCAGGTCGACTTCGTTGCCTACGCCTGGTTACACACAGTGAGGTCGAACATCTGGATCTCGCAGAAGAAATTCCGTCGTGCTCACGATTGCCTGGAAGCTCTGCTTGAAGATGCTGACAGCGCCGGTGTAGCACGCTGTGAATACAGTGCGTTGCTGCCGGGTTTCAGTACACTGACCCTGTCCCGGTTACACCTGATGGCAGGGCGCCCAGAAGTATGCCTTGATCTGACGGATCGTTGGTTACGCCACACCCCGGACGGTTTTATGTCCGTATTTATCCGCATGATTCGGGCCGGAGCCTTGATGACGTTGCAACAACCTGCTGAAGCTATGCGCCAGATCGACGTTGTTAAGAAGACGTTTCGTGCGGAGGGCGTCAATCAACAATTGCAGAGCTGGTTACCTGGATTGGTGGCTTTTCTGGATTTACCAAAGGTCGAACTGAACCCGGCGCATGAGCCCTCATCGGCACTCAGCGAGCGTGAGCGCGATGTACTCAATCTCATGGCGCAGGGGATGTCGAATCAAGCGATTGCTGATCAACTTTATATCTCACTGCATACAGTGAAAACCCACGCCCGCAAGATCAATGTGAAGCTGGGCACAGGCAGCCGGACTCAGGCGATACATAAAGCAAAAGAGTTGATGTTGATCTGACGTCAGGGTTTTCAGGCGTGAGTCAGGTCTCATGTTTCGGTCGGGCCAGTTTTGTCTTCTCTTCGGTAGCTAGCAAATCTGTCATTCAGTTCTATGTTGACTGACCACGTAACAAATAATTTGATGAGGATATCAATAGGATAGCTTTTGTAATCAAACGGTGAATCACGTTGGTAAATTTGCGTTAACTGGACTAAACCTTGTAATACGTCTCACTAGATGCCTTAACGCCTATGGAATACAAGGTCCTCGTTGTTGGCTGCAACGATATAAAAAAGCTCGGGGAAAACCTCGGAGATCAGTTCTCGCTGTTGGCTGTTGCGACTGCGCAGGAAACATTTCACCTGCCTGACCTCAAAGAATACAAGCTTGCTATCGTACTTGATAAAGAGGCTGACGGAACAGGCGCTCAGGCACAGGTTCGGGCACTCAAACATCACCCGGTAATTTCACCATTACCCGTGGTTGTACTGGCAACAGAAGAGCGCGACCTGGATTCCCGGCTGGGTTTCTATGATGCAGGTTGCGACGACCATATTCAGTTTGGCAACGGGGCGGAGTTACAGGTTCGCCTCATGAAAGCGATTTTTAACCGTATTGCCAATGAGCAGCTTAAACAACAGCTGGAAAAGGCGAATGAAATGGCGTTTATCGCCATGTCAGACACCTCAGACCTTGGCGTCAACATTCAGTTTTTGCTGGATATTAATCAGTGCGAAAACCTTGATCAGGCGGGCATGCGTCTGTTTCAGGCACTCAAAAGTTACAATATCAGCAGCTCTCTACAGATTCGTAGTCGTTTCGGTGAAAAGAACATGGAAGCGAATGGGATGGCCAAGGACCTGGAATCAACCTTACTGCGGGAATGCAGTGAAATGGGGCGCTATGTCGACTTCGGAAAGCGCTCAATTATGAATTACGGCCGCGTCTCGCTGCTTGTCAGGAACATGCCTTTAGACGACCCGAATAAGTATGGCGCGATCAAAGATAACGTTTTTTCACTTCTACAGGGGCTGGATGCCAGAGTAGGAGCACTCGATAATGTAGAGTCACTGAAGCTGGAAAGTCAGCTTGTGGTGAAGCTGACATCGCGCATGACTCACATAATGGAAGGTATAGACAAAGGCTACCATGACGTCATGGTGCGAATTGTCGATGCCGTGGAAGATATCGCCGATGGGATTGAGCAGGAAATCCAGTTTCTGGGTATGGATGAACAACAAGAGCGGGTGATTCAGAAGGTTCTTGAAAACGGCATTCTTGAGACCAACCGGGTCTTCAACGAAGGTCTGAAAATGGATAAGAGCCTGACCGGCTACCTGACGGAAGTAGGGCGCGTTTTCGCGTCAGATAAAGTGAAAACCGAAGAGTTGATGGCTCTCGTCGAAAAGATCCCCGCGAACGGTTGAGATAAGCGGCCCGACTGAGTCGCTGTCCCTGGGCTGATATACACGAGTGTATTGAGATAGCTCTTGATATGGCGCTTGATATGAGGGGTCAGTGCCGCTTGAGGTGGTCGTCAAGATTATCTTCGGCAGGGAAAATATCGGCTGGAATATCGCCAGACATTAATTCATCCGTCATGGGCTTACCCGGAATCGCGTGACCTTCGCTTGCCCACTCACCCAAGTCAATCAGCTTACAACGCTCACTGCAAAAGGGGCGGTACTTCTCTTCTTGAGTCCATTGGACTGTTTTTTCACACGTTGGACATTTAACTTCCACGAACACCTCAGGCTAATTGCAGGTACGACTGATGAAGCGCTGCAAGTTGTTCATACAATGCTTCAAGATTGCCTGAATTATCCACCGCATCGTCTGTCTTCTGCAACCGCTCTGCACGAGGTAGTTGCGCTGCAATAATGCGACGAATCTGTTCTTCTCCGTTGCTATCGCGAGAGCAGGCCCTTTCAACCTGAATCTCCTCGGGAACGTCGATCACCAGGGTACGGGAGACCAGCTCGCTTTGACCGCTCTCGAACAACAGCGGAGATTCGAGAATGGCGTAGGGAGATGTCGCTGCATTCAACTGCACAATGATGCTATCCCGGATACGTGGGTGAGTCTGGCTCTCCAGCCATTTGCGTTCATCGGGCTCAGCAAAAACTTTAGCGCGTAACCAGGCACGGTTGAGAGTACCGTCATCAAGAAGCGCATCAGTACCGTAGCGTTCTTCGATGGCGATCAAGGCAGGTTGGCCTGGCTCAACGACTTCACGGGCAACCACATCGGCATCAACGACCGTTATTCCCTGATCTCTGAAATACTTACTAGCTGCGCTTTTACCGCTACCAATGCCGCCAGTGAGGCCGAGAATAAACATATCGATTTGGAGTCCGCTTATTGTATCGTCGGTTATATGACCGAGAAGTACCATTGAGTGATTTCATCTCCCCACATGGCGACAATCCATCCCGCCATAGCAAGGTAAGGGCCGAAAGGAATAGGAACCTGGCGGTCACGTCCAAGCGCAATCACTCCTGCGATACCAACGACGGCACCGACAACGCTCGACATGATGATAATGGTCAACAGCGACTGGAAACCAAACCAGGCGCCCAGGGCGGCCAAAAGTTTGAAGTCACCATAGCCCATACCATCTTTGCCCGTGAGCAGTTTGAAGATCCAGAAGAACCCCCAAAGCACGCCATAACCAAGCGCCGCCCCAAGAACAGCCGACTGAAGGTCAGTAAACATACCTTGCGTATTGAGCAGTAAACCGAGCCAGAGCAAGCCTAGCGTTAATGTGTCTGGCAGGATCTTATGATCAATATCGATAACCGACATCGTAATCAGGAGCCAGGTGAACACCAGCATCGCCAGCAGAGCCCAGCCCCATTCAAACTTAAGCAGTAAGAGGCCGCTCATTACTGCCGTAGCGATCTCGACCAACGGGTAACGCAGGCCAATACGAGTGCCACACGACGCGCACTTACCTCGTAGGAAAATCCAGCTGAATACGGGGATATTCATCCAGGGCTTAACCGGTGCCGAACAAGAAGGACAGTGGGAGGCTGGGGTAACCAGATTATAACTCTTGCTCAGGTCTTTAATGGCTGGGTGATCAGGGAGTTCTTCCTCCATCCCCTGGCACTCTTCCTTCCAGCCTCTGAACATCATGATTGGCATACGTAGAATGACGACATTCAGAAAGCTGCCAATCAGGAGGCTTAGGATGAGGGTCGCTATAAGTAACAGCTCTGTTGATTCAGACAGAAGCTGCAGCAAATTTATCATCTGACGGCTTCACCCATCTGGAAGATTGGCAGATACATGGCAACGATCAAGCCGCCGACAACAACACCAAGGAAAACCATCATGGCTGGCTCAATCATGGCCGTCAGGTTATCTACTGCGTTATCTACTTCGTCTTCGTAGTAATCGGCGGACTTCGAGAGCATTTCGTCCAGTGCACCAGATTCTTCACCGATGGACGCCATCTGTACCACCATATTCGGAAATACTTTGGTATCGCGCATTGCCTGATGCATTTGTTGACCAGAGGCCACATCGTCTTTGATCTTCAGTACCGCTTTTCGATATACCGAATTACCAACAGCGCCAGCTACTGATTCCAGGGCATCTACTAAAGGAACACCGGCGGCAAAAGTGGTTGAAAGTACGCGCGAAAATCGCGCAATCGCAGCCTTCTTGATCAGGTCACCTATAACAGGTACGCCTAACAAAAACGCTTCAAATTTGTCTTTGAAGTCTTTCGATGTTTTTAGTGCATGATAAAGGCCTGCACCCACGATCACTAAAAAGCCGATGATATAAAGGTAATACTCTTGTGCACTTTCTGACAGATCAACAACAAACTGTGTCGGAGCGGGTAGCTCAGCCCCGAAGCTGGTAAACATCTCTTCAAATGTCGGTACCACTTTTACAAGCAGTATAAGAGTCACAGCAATGGCAACCAACATCGTTATAGAGGGGTACATCAGCGCTTTCTTAATCTTGGCTTTGAGCGCTTCCGTCTTCTCTTTATATATTGCGACTTTCTCGAGCATGGTCTGCAGAGTACCGGCTTGCTCGCCTGATTCGATCAGGTTGCATGTCAGGTCATCGAAGTGCTCGGGGTACTTTCTCAGTGCTGTGGCGAAGTCATTACCCGATGAAACAGAATCTCGAACATCCGCTATCGTATTCTTGAGACCGCGATTATCAATACCGTCACCGACAATATCGAACGCCTGAACCAACGGCACGCCCGCTTTTACCATGGTCGCCATCTGGCGGGTAAAAAAGGTAATGTCGCTGCTTTTAATTTTTTTGGAGCCGCCACCGCCGATACCGAAAATCGAGATCGGTTCTGCTGCCTTCTTAACCTTGCGAGGTTCTATGCCTTGCTTGCGCAGCTGGGCTTTTGCGTAGGCAGAGTTGATGGCAATGATCTCACCTTTCGCAGCTTGCCCACGGCGATTGATACCTTCCCAGGCAAAGGTACTCGACTTTTGTTGTTTTACTTGTTTTGCCATAACACTTTTGACCCTAGAGCGAGCTGTAATACTGACAGAGGCTTAGTCCATTGTCACACGATTTGCCTCTTCGAGGCTGGTGATGCCAGCGGCGACCTTCCTCAGAGCGGACGTTCTGAGGTCAGCGAATCCTTCTTTTCGTGCCGAATCGGCAATTTCAATTGAGTTTCCACCTGACATAATGATACGAGAAATTGAATCTGTAATAGAAACTACTTCATAGATACCCACCCTCCCTTTGTAACCAGCATTGCAACTTGCACAGCCAATAGGGCGGTAAAAGTCGCCAGAGGCGATCTGCTCGTTATTAAAGCCCGCTTCTTTGAGTGCCTCTTCTGGAATCTCTGCTGGTTGTTTGCAGTTGCTGCAAAGTCTGCGGGCCAGACGCTGGGCAATAATCAATGAAACTGACGTTGCGATATTAAATGCAGGAACCCCCATATTCGCCAGACGCGTCAGGGTTTCGGCGGCGCTGTTGGTGTGCAGTGTGGATAAAACCAGGTGACCTGTCTGTGCCGCTTTGATGGCAATCTGAGCCGTTTCCAGGTCCCGGATCTCACCCACCATAACAACATCAGGGTCCTGACGCAGAAATGAGCGTAGTGCCGAGGCAAAATCGAGGCCGACTTTGTTATTCACGTTGACCTGGTTAATTCCCTCAAGGTTAATCTCTACTGGGTCCTCTGCAGTAGAAATATTAGTACCTTCGACATTCAGAATATTCAGGCCGGTATAAAGAGAAACTGTTTTACCTGACCCGGTAGGGCCTGTTACCAGAATCATCCCCTGAGGATTTGACAGCGCCTCAAGATAGAGCTGCTTCTGATCTTCTTCATAGCCGAGGGCGTCAATCCCCAATTTTGCTGAAGAGGGGTCAAGGATACGCAGTACAATTTTCTCGCCCCAAAGAGTAGGTAGCGTATTCACACGAAAATCGATGGCCTTGTTCTTCGATATCTTCATTTTGATACGGCCATCCTGAGGGATGCGTCGTTCAGAAATATCCATCTGAGACATAACCTTCAGGCGGGCAGCGATCTTGCCCGACAGATTAATCGGAGGTTGCGACACCTCTTTTAATACACCGTCTGTGCGATAACGAATACGATATCTTTTTTCATAAGGCTCAAAATGAATATCTGATGCGCCAATACGCACGGCATCTAACAGCATCTTATTTACAAAACGAACAATAGGCGCATCGTCGCCCGGTGTGGCATCTTTTTCCTGCTCCTTGTCCCTTGCTTCGGGATCTTCCAGGTCAACATCATCGAGCGCTCCGTCCAAATCACCGAAGGCATCTTCCAGGCTGGTATCTGAAGCGTTAATGAGCTTATCGACGGCAATTGCGAGCTTGTCTTCTTCTACCAGAATTGACTCTGTGGTCATGCCGGTATTGAACTTAATCTCATCGATCGCATTAATCAGTGAAGGGTCACTCTGAGCGACAAACAAGCGATTGCCGCGAGTGAAAAGCGGAAGTATCCGATGTTTTTCAATCAATGACAGACTGACAACGTCAGACGGAACAACATCGAAGTCGAAGCTGCTTAGATCCAGAACGGGAAGACCAAACTCTTCGGAGGCAATTCTTGATATTGTGCCTGCAAGCGAAGGGTCTTTCTGGACTGCAACAGTAACGAATGAGCGCTTGTCGGATTTAGCGCTCTTTAAAATATCTTCAGCAGCGTGGAGTTCGATAAGCCCTTGCTCAACCAACCGACGTGGAAGGCCTGTTAGCGACGTCATGCTATTTGCCTCTTCTTATTGATGGATAGAACATACCAAAGGCGGTGAAAGTCGGCCAGTGGCGGGACTAATAACCGGGAAGGAAATCACAGTCTGTGGGCAATAAAAAAGGGCCACAGGGGCCCTTTTTATCATTACTAGCTCAACTTCGAGTTAGCCACCAATAGTTGGCAGGTATTTCGGAGGCATTGTGCCGCCAGTAACCGCGTATACAACTGCACCGTTACCATTACCTGTAGCAGAAATAGTGACTGTTACACCTTGGAGAGCAGTCTCGCTCGATGGACCGGCACCAGCAGCATCACAAGAAGCAACAGGGGTTGCTCCGTTGGCGTATGTAGAAACCGTGATAATTCCGTTTAAGTTGTCGGTGTATGTGTAGGTAACGTCCTGAACGATTCCCAGACAGTTAGCAGCTTCACCGGTAGCCCACTGAACAAGTTCCGCAGCGTTTGCAGGTAAGTCCAAATTAACCGCTGCATATTCCGATAGTGCTAACTGTAAAGGACGCACAGCACCTACAATTTCAGGACCTGTCGCTGCGCGCACAGTATAAGTTTGATACTGAGGAATCGCAACTGACGCCAGAATACCGATGATCGCAACAACGATCATCAATTCAATAAGGGTAAAACCTTGTTGTGCTTTCATGTTTTTCATAGGGCTTCTCCACTCTCTTTCGAGATTTGTTATTGGGTGACTGCTTTCTGGCCCGTTTGTTGTGTGGTCCTTCCGGCGGTCTTACCTGTCATTAATCATGACTGTGGGATGGAGTTTGCCAAGCTTCTCTGAGACCAGCAAGCCCTGTTTCCGGGCTTAAGTCACATTTTTTGGCGTCATAAAAATATCTGTTCGAAAAACGCGCAAAAAGTTGGCAAAGAGTGACAATTATCGTCACTCTGGTGGGCATTTTCGGGAGATGCGGCGCAAAATGACAGAGGCTTAATGGCTTAGCCAACCATCCTCATCGACAGGTCAATCGCCTTGCAGTCTTTAGTGAGTGCACCGATAGAAATATAATCTACGCCTGTTTCTGCATAATGGCGCAAAGTGTCTTTGGTAATACCACCTGAGGCCTCGAGTTTGATATTGCCTGCGCTTTTTTCTCGCGTGAACGCGACAGCGACCTTCATATCGGCAGGGCTGAAGTTATCCAGCATGATGATGTCGACGCCAGCGTCGATCGCTTCTTCCAGTTGCGTCATGGTTTCAACTTCGACTTCGACCGGTTTGCCCGGTGCAATGCCATGGGCCTGACGTACAGCGTCTGAAATGCTACCGGCTGCCATGATGTGGTTTTCTTTAATCAGAAAAGCATCATAAAGGCCGATGCGGTGATTGAAGCATCCGCCAACGGACACCGCATACTTCTGTGCGATACGAAGGCCTGGGATGGTTTTACGGGTATCCAGTAGTTTTACACCCGTACCCTCAACCAGAGAGGCGTAGTGCTCGCAAAGCGTCGCGGTACCTGAAAGGGTCTGCAGGAAGTTTAAAGCGCAGCGCTCGCCGCTCAGCAGTGAGCGTGATGAGCCTTTCAGCTCAAACAGTACCTGGTCAGCTTCGACCAGGTTGCCATCTTTCACCTTCCAATCGACTTCTACTGTTGGATCTACTTGCCTGAAGACTTCCGTTACCCAGGCTTGTCCGGCAATGACTGCGCGTTCGCGAGAGATAATACGTGCATGGCTCGTCTGCTCCGCAGGTATTAATTGCGCTGTAATGTCACCAGTGCCAATGTCTTCTTCAATGGCGCGGGTAACTGCATTGCGGATGTCTGTCTGATGCTGGGTGAGGTCCATGGCAGAGGCTTCGTTCTATGAGTGGGTTCCTATCATGAGGGCGCGATTCTACACGAAGTCGCGCCCTGACTGATACCGCTCAGCTGGCTTTCTTCGAACCACTCTTAGGGTCTTTCCCTGAGCCATTCTGGAGATATTCGCGGGTAAGACTGAACACGACCGGGCTGAGCAGAATCAGTGCAACGAGGTTTGGCAGAGCCATCATGGCGTTCAGAGTATCTGCGATGAGCCAAGCGACATTCAGTTCCTGTGTTGCGCCAATCGGGATTGCGGCAACCCAGACAAGCCGGAATACCGGCACGGCTTTGATACCAAATAGGTATTCCGTGCAGCGTTCACCATAAAATGACCAGCCGATAATAGTGGTGAAAGCAAATACAGCCAGCCCCAGCGTGACAATGTATTGACCAACCACCGGGAGACCCGCATCAAAAGCCGATGCGGTCAGGCTGGCCCCCGAAGCACCGGTTTGCCACGCGCCAGAGGCAACGATCACCAGACCGGTAATAGTGCAGATCACAATAGTGTCTATAAAGGTACCCAGCATGGCGATCGTCCCCTGACGGACGGGGCTGTCTGTGGTTGCTGTCGCGTGTGCAATAGGAGCGCTACCGAGACCCGCTTCGTTTGAGAAGACCCCGCGAGCGACGCCAAAGCGGATTGCAGCCCAGACGGTTGCACCGGCAAAGCCTCCAGCAGCAGAGATCGGAGTGAAGGCGTGCGTGACAATTAATTCGATGGCTGCCGGAATTTCATTGGCGTAGATCACCAACAATACGACGCCAGCAATCACATAGGTAATCGCCATAAAGGGAACCAGCTTGCCGGCAACATCTGAAATTCTGCGGATTCCACCAATAAGGACCAGGCCAACCAGAGCAGCAACCACCAGGCCGGTTAACCACTCAGGAATTCCAGTGCCGTCCGGTGAAATATGCGACATGGCGTCGGCCACCGAGTTCGCTTGCACACCGTTACCAATACCAAACCCTGCAAGCATACCAAAGAAAGCAAAGGCGACAGCCAGCCATTTGAACTTAGGGCCAAGGCCGTTGCGGATGTAGTACATGGGGCCACCGACAAAATGGCCTTTTTCGTTTTTTTCGCGAAAGCGAACCGCGAGTACGGCTTCTGAATATTTAGTAGCCATCCCGACAAGAGCGATGATCCACATCCAGAATATGGCGCCGGGGCCACCCATAGCGACAGCCGTCGCGACCCCCGCTATGTTGCCTGTGCCGATGGTTGCTGACAGCGAGGTCATCAGGGCATTAAAACCAGAAATCTCTCCTTCACCGTGTTTGTGGCGGCCTTGCCATAATTCTACAAACCCGGTTTTCAAATGCCGGATAGGGTAGGCCCTCAGGCCGATGGTGAGAAAAAGACCTGTCAGAGCAATCAGAGCCAGCATTGGCCAGCCCCAGACAATGCCGTTGAGAGTATTCAGAAACTCCATTTTATCTTCCTGTCATATTCGCTGGTCTTCGGACTATATCGGCCTGCTGTGTTTATGCCAAACTTGAAGGCCTGAGGAACAACATTGATTGCTTTGGAAAATAATGAATATTACGAATGGCCGCCTGGATACCGCCTTGTGGATTCCGTCCCCGAATTTTGGACCCCGCCCGGACACTGACGATATCTCTCTGCTGGTGATTCACAACATCAGTTTGCCTCCGGGCCAGTACGGCAGTGGTTGCGTGCAGCGCTTTTTTTGCAATCAACTTGATACGGCGCAACATCCGTATTTTGAGACCATTGCAGACTTGCAGGTCTCGAGTCATCTGTTTATCGAGCGTGACGGGGCAGTTTCTCAGTTTGTGAGTCTGAATGATCGTGCCTGGCATGCGGGGCAGTCGCAATTTTGTGGCCGCGATAACTGCAACGACTATTCTATAGGTATAGAGCTGGAAGGAACCGATACTGAACCCTATACCGACGCCCAGTATCAACAGCTCGCGGTAGTGACTGAGTGTATCAGGCAGCATTACCGCAAAATAACCGATGAACGGATAACCGGGCATGAAGATATTGCCCCTGGCAGGAAGACAGATCCGGGGCCTGCCTTTGACTGGACGCGTTACCGTGCCTTGCTCGTCACGGCTGACGGTCGCCCTGAGGAGAAAAAATGAAGTTTCTCGTTCTTTTTGTCGTTTTGTTATGGCAGCAACGTTTCCCTTTACCCCATCGCAGCACCAGTAGCCGCACCTTCGCCTGGTGGCTGAAGCAGGTAGAAAAACTGCCGCGCTTTATGAGCTGGCATCGCCATTTCAGGTACTCGGTTGTCGTGGTTCTGCCGGTTGTCACGATTACGGCGGCGATGTTGCTGGCTGACCCTTATGCCTTTGGTTTGCTGAGTGTGTTACTAAAGATTCTTGTCCTGCTCTACGTGCTATCGCATATCAGCATCGGCAAGCATCTCGAAGCCTATCGCAGTGACTTAAAAAAGGGCGATACACAAGGGGCCTACCATTGCGCTGACCAGTATCTTGCTGTGCCCGAGGTGAGGGTCACCGATGACCTGACCACCATGAATCACCAGGTTATCCGGGCACTTCTGCACCGCTGGTTTGAGTTCTTTTTCCTTATGGTGTTCTGGTATATGGTTGCCGATATTGCAGGGATTCTGCTGGCGTGGTTTTCTCTTCAATACGCACGTGCAACACACTGTGATGCGCAAGGCTGGCGTTACCTGCACTGGATTGAGTGGATTCCCGTTCGTTTATTGGGGCTGACTTATGCGCTCGCCGGAGACTTTCTGCGAGCATTTCCCGTGCTGCATTCTTACCTTTGGGATCGCACAGCAAATAGTGCCGATGTTCTTTATCGGGTTGCCAATGAATCATTGGCCGGGCAGTCCGTTCAGATGTCATCCCCTGTCGATGAGAATGCCGAAGAAGCCGCTGCCGAACTTGATCGCTGGCAGCGCCTGCACATCCGCTCATTGTCGGTGTGGATGGTTATTATTGGCGCCGCGACTGTGGGCGGGTATCTGCTCTAACAGGCTGCTGAAAAACTATCTGCGTTGTCATTGCTTCGTTAAAAACAGGCTCATAATGCTCATTTATGACTTATAAACTCCGCTTTTCGCCTGTTTTTGCCTTGCACTGACTGCCTCGAAAACGTGTTTCAACGGCCTGTTAACAGCCGCTTAGCCGGTTAGCCTGTACTTGATTGTGCCGCCTGAGCACCCAGCCAGGCGGCACCACGTACTCCGCTGGAGTCACCGTGAATCGATTTCTTCAGAGGTGTCACCACCGAATCAGAGAAGACCCACTCCTGCCAAAGCTGCGGTACCACGTCGTATACGCTGGCAATATTCGAGACCCCTCCGCCCAGCACGATCACGTGTGGGTCCATCAGGTTAATCACCGCGGCGAGCGCTTTCGCCAGTCGTCTGTGGTGTCTGAACAGGACGCCCTGAGCTTCTTCGTCGCCGGCCTCCGCGGCAGCTACCCAGATTTCTGCGGCCTGGTCTTTGCCCGTTTCTTCTCTGGCTTGTAAGCGAATGCCAGTGCCGGAGAGGATTGTCTCCTGACAGCCGGATAAACCGCAGTAGCAGTTCAGCACCGCATCTGAATCTTCGCGCCATGGCAGTGGGTTATGACCCCATTCTCCCGCAATGGCGTTTGGCCCGGATACCAGGTTCCCCCTGACGACCCAGCCTCCACCGCATCCTGTGCCAACGATCACTGCAAATACAGAGTGAAAGCCCGCTCCGGCGCCATCGGTAGCTTCTGACAGGGCAAGGCAATCGGCATCATTGGCGATAACAACAGGTTGGCCGAGGGCGCGTTGTAAGTCACCCTTCAGGTCTTTGCCGATCAGGCAGGTGGTATTCGCGTTTTTCACCAATCCGGTCTGATAGGAGAGTGCGCCGGGAATGCCCAGCCCGAGCGTGTATGGCTGGGCCAGTTCAGACGCGGCGTCGTTCACCAGACTCAGAATATTGCTGAGAATTGCATCGTAGCTTTCGCGGGGGGTCGGGCTGCGGCGGCGCAGGAGTTCCTGACCGCTCTGATCCAGAGCGATGATTTCTGTCTTAGTACCACCGAGGTCTATGCCAAACTGCAGCATGGCTGTCCTGTCGAATAAGAATGTCAGGACAGTGTACGATGCTGCTCACTCGTCGCAATAGTCCTGCATCATTGCGTCGAACATTGCGGACCCTTCGACCAGGCGACAACCGCTTCCGTAGAGGCTCGGGTTCAGCTGTCGGCTCCAGACTATTTCAATTCGGCAAGGGGCCGTACGACGGTCGTTGTCCTGCAGGATATCAACGAGATCGACATCGAGTGTTTCGCCTTCTTGTAAGGCCTGGTAGCTGGATATCATTAAGCCGCTTCTGGACCAGTTAACCAGTAAGCCAAGGCAGTCGTTGCCTCCTTTTTGGAACACGCTGACGGTGCTTTTCAGTTGCCAGCGTGGCTCCATACGCATTTCTGCAAATGATTGCGCGCTCATGTTCATACTCCTGAAGATGATTAGGGTAAATTTGTTACCATGTCGATCTAAGTTTAGACACTGAAAGCCTCTTCGCCGGAGCCCGATAAAGAATGAGCAGTATAGTCACGTTCCTTGACGTTATTCGCCATGGAGAGCCCGAGGGGGGCGAGGTATTTCGTGGGCGGACAGATCATCGGCTGACTGATAATGGTCGTCGACAGTTTCAACAAAGACTGGAGCGTAACCCGGGAGACTGGCAGCGTGTTGTGTCTTCTCCGCTGAGCCGTTGCAGTGAAAGCGCAGAGCGGGTGGCCGGTCAATCCGGTTTGCCTTTGCATATCGACGAGCGCTGGGCCGAGATTGATTACGGTGCCTGGGAAAATGTTCCCATTAAACAGGTCATGTCAGCCGAACAGACCCATGTTCGCCAGCTCTGGGAAGATCCGATGAACTTCTGTGCACCGCAAGGAGAGCCGGTAGGGCAATTACAGGCGCGGGTGCTGGACGGTTGGGCGCATATTCTTGAACAGCATGCCGGTCAGCATACATTGATTGTTACCCATGGGGGCGTAATGAGAGTACTGGCTCAGCACTTGTTGTCACTGGCGCCAGAGGCGATGAATCGACTAGGAATTCCCTACGCAGGGATGCTACGGTTACGCGTAGATACCGATCATGAGAACAAACACTGGACGACCATGATCGGTATGGATGGCACAGAGCTCTGAGTTAATTTGTTTCAGGCTCAGGGCTTTCTGAATTTGAGTGTCATGCGATCACTTTCACCAATCGCCAGAAATTCAGCCCGGTTTGCATCGCCACCACGCAAGGTCGGTGGCAGAGACCAGACTCCGTGAGCGTGATCACGGCTATCTTTAGGGTTAGCATTAATCTCTGAGTGCCCTGCAGGAACAAAGCCTGCATTGATGGCCAATTGTGTTACGTATGATTCAGTAACATAACCTGTTTCGACCATCTTTTCGCGAGAAAATGAGTCGGGAGCACGATGTTCTACAACGCCTAAAATTCCACCCTGTTTCAGTACGCGGAAGGCCTCATCGAAGACAGCCTGTTCCTGGCGATTACGCATCCAGTTATGCACGTTACGGAAAGTCAGTACGCGATCAGCCTCACCGGCTTCTGCAATCGTCAGCTTCTGCGGTGGTGCAAGTTCAGTCACATATATGTTGCCATAGATTTCAGGCTGAAGGAGAAAACGCTTATTAAACGCGGCGCGGCTCTTCTGGAAAAAGCCGACTTCGCTATCGGCTGGGAAGTGCGCAGCAATTAGCTGTCCATTGTTTTTGAGGTAGGGCGCTAATATCGCGGTATACCAACCACCACCGGGCCATAATTCAACCACGGTATGATCAGGGTCTACGTCAAAAAACATCAGTGTTTCTGCGGGGTGCCTGTACTGGTCTCTCGCCAGTTCAGCGGCAGAGCGGGTTGGGGCAACTTTTGGTGATGTCGTTTGCTCTTCAGGAGAGACGACTTCTTTTAGCGGTAGCTTCTCTTTAACCGTTTCAGCAGACTCTGGTGAGCATGCCGCCACGACGGCGGCGATTGCGGTTATAGCGATTGTCGCGGTGGTATTTCGGAGAATGCCTGATCTCATCCCTGAACCTCGTATTTATTATTCGGTGCGTGCAATGTCGTGTCCGACTTCCCATGGTGGGGTAGGACGGACAGATTCAATAACGAATTCTACGAAACTGCGTACCTTCGCAGAAAGGTGTCGGTTACTCGGATAGAGTGCATGAATCGGGCTGGCTTCGAAAGGCCATTCTGGTAATACCTGGACGAGAGAGCCTGCACGTATCGCGGGGGCGGCAATCAGAGTCGGTAATGGAGCAATGCCAGCACCCGATAGTGCCAGAGTGTAAAGGCTGGCAAAATCGTTCACCTGAATGCGAGCGTGGACGTTATGGCTGTGAGTCTGACCCGAGGGGCCACACAACTGCCAGCTTGGCCACTGCGACAGTGTCATCAACTCATGTTCCCCCAGAGTATCCGGGTGCTTTGGTTCACCGTGCTTTTTCACATAATCGCTGCTGACACAAAGAATGGAACGCACATCACCAAGGTGTCTGCCAATGAGCGATGAGTCCTCAAGGGTACCGACGCGAAAAGCGACATCAATACCGTCCTGAACCAGATCAAGCTTCTGATCGCTCAATACCATGTCGACAGTCACCTGAGGGTGCTGATCACAGTAATCGGCGATCAGGCCAGACAATACTGTGGAACCAAACAGTACAGGTGCCGTAATACGAAGAGTCCCCGTTGGGGTGCTCTGCATGCGCGTAACTGCGATGTTTGCTTCTTCAATCTCACCAAGGATACGTGCGCACTGGTTGTAGTATGCGTTGCCTGTGTCGGTAAGGCGCAGACTGCGCGTGGTGCGTTGGATCAGGCGCACACCAAGCCGTTCTTCCAGTTGCGTGATCTTGCGGCTGACCGTCGATTTTGGGAGGCCCAGATGACGCGCTGCGCCAGTAAAACTGCCCGCCTCAACAACATGGACGAAGATAGCCATTTCGTTAAGATCGAATTCTTCGCGTTTACCTATTTGCATGCGGTCATGTTTCCTTGATGTTTAACTTTGGACAGTATGGCTTTAAAAATATCAATTGAAAAGATATATGGGACAATTGATCGCGTTTTATATCCAGTCTGCCGGATCAGAAGACCATGCGGACTCCAAACGAAGCAATTGGAGGCAGGTCATTAACGTCTTCTCGCTCACTGTAATCGGCATTGAGGTAACGGTAACCAACGACATTTTCCCGGGCATAGAGGTTAATCACCTCAAAATAGAGGTCCATACTCCAGCGACTGAACTGATAGGCGCGGTCCGCTCTGAAGTCCAGGCGGTGGTAGGCCGGAAGCCGCTCAGAAAATGGATCGCCGTAGATCGGATTGAACAGGCCGGGCGTCTCAGTGTCTTCTTCAACGCCATCCAGCGGCGTCACCAGTTGTCCGCTTTCGTAGCGCCATTTAAGTCCGAAGGTCCAGCGGTCATTCCATCGATAATTTCCTACTGCGTTTATTACGATGGGCTTGTCGTAGGAATAGCGGAAGTTTTCACCGGTAATATCATTACTTCTCTCCGTACGGGAAAGGGTCAGTGATACCCAGCCATACCATCGGTCGCTGTAGTCGGCATTCAGAAGCGTTTCAATTCCCCACGATTGCCCGCTACCGTCGTTGGTATAACGTGGAAGCGCGTTGTATTCCTCAGTGGTTAATCCCGGATAATTATTTTGCGGTACTCGTGACACAACAATATCTGTGATGTCTTTGTAGTAAAGTTCAGAGGTCAGGTTCAGACCGTCTTTCAGTTGATATTCAAGTCCTGTCTCGTAGTGAGTCGAGCGTGTCTCATTGATCTCGGGGTTTCCGAACTCAGGCGTGTATTGGCCAGGGTTACCCGACAATGCGTGATATTCACCAAATCCGAGTGTCCAGGTCAAAGGCAGTGCCACACGGACGCGACTGTTCAGTCGGGGTTCAAGGTAGCTGTTTTCGGTAAATTCGTTATAGGAAGCAAGTACTCCCGGTGTCACCTGCCACCCCGGGAGTACGTCCCATTGATCCGCCAGATTGGCGTTGAATTCGCGAATTGCAAAATTTCCTGAACCTGTCAGCTCTTCAGTTGCGGTAACGAGACGACAATCGCTTGAAAATTCATCACAGGGAGGTGCAGAAAAACGACCTTTGTAGTTGATGTTCTGCTCGGAATACTCAGCGCCAAATTGCAACTCGTGCGATAACGACATAGGGTAAATGAATTGTGAGCGCACGCCGTAGCGATTGCTCTTAGCGTCGATGAAATTACCCTGACCGATGCTGAACTCGAAGCTTTCTTCGAGCTGAGATACGCCGGTTTTCATACTCAGGCCTGAAGAAAAGAAGCGCTCATAAACAATCCCCTGACTATTAAAATACTGCTCTGCTTCGAGCCCACCACTGAGTGCAGGGTCTTGTTGTACAAAGTCGGAGTCTTCAGGGAAATCAAAGCCCGCTTTATCTCTGGCGCCAATGGCCTGAAAGCGCAGCGCAGAGACTGAGTCCGGACGGTATTCCCACGCCCCCTGATAATCGTAGAACTCAGGCACGGTAGTAAACTGAAAATCTTCGTCGTCGACCAGATTTTCGAGGTAATACTGAAACAGGCTCATGCGGGCACTCAGGAAGGCGGCGTTAGATTCGTTGACCGGAACATCAAACAAAACCCCAGCACGCAATAAACTGAGGTCAACGATGGTTTGTTGATCATCAAAATAAGGTGAGCGAGAGTCGGCTGTGATAACAGCCCCCGTGGCGTTGTTAAACTCCGGGCCGAAGGCCGCAGGGTAAAGCTCAAAACCGTCAACCAATGCATCGTTGATAATACTGGAGCCATCGTTATGAAACAGATAGCCCACGGGCAGAAAATCGAGGTAGTAGGCATTATCATCGGGTGATGAGCCACGCACCGCGGGGGCGGCTTCACGACCATTGCCAAAGACGACTCCGGGAAGCGCTTCCAATGCTCGCAATGGATCATTGCCTGCGCCCGGAATTTTCAGCAGCTTTTCTGTCGTGGGGCGGGGAGACTCGACTTCTTCTCCGGTTGTCGTCACTTTATCCAACGTGACTTCTGCATGAAGCTGTACGGCCTGAGAGCTGAGAACAGTGATCAGCACAACTGCAAACGGACGCATCTTACTTTCCTTTAAATCGTCGTTTAATCCGGGTAAGTGTATCGGATTTCAGCCTTGATGCCTTCGCCGTCCTTATTTCTGATATTCGTAAGGCCCCGATAGGTCAGTAGTCGCTGAGTTTCTTCGTCGTAGGTCAGCTTAACCGGGTCAAGAAGCCAGGACAGAAGTCGTGAGCTTAAACGCATTTCGACGGTCAGCTTTCCATCCTCCCGTTCCAGAGGAATCAGGCGAAAGTTCACCCACTCCAGCCGCGAAGGCACAGCAAATGAAAACCGGACGGTTTCTTCATCTAGCAGCTTCGGCCAGACAGAACGCACGAACTCATCAAAGCCTGCATCAATCACCGGCGTGTAGTCCGGTTTTCCTAGCGTTCCTTTGTCCGATTCCTCAGGTTCGCTGTAGCTGACACGCCACTTACCATCGTCATAGGTAACCTCCTCAGAATAACCATAACGTGTGTCAGTGAGATTAAAATCAGGCGTGGCCGTGTTATCACTGTACTGATTCTGCTTTTTTGCGAATTCTTCGGTATCCGATGTCTGGTAGCGAGTCTCGCGAGTGAGGGGCTTGCCGTCCTTAAGTGTTAAACGATGATACTCGGTATACAAGAGTTCGCCGCCCTCCATGCTAAAGGCATCTCCACGATATGAAAGAACCGATTCTTCGGCAATGAGCGTGCTTGATACAAGAATGAGTAAGACAGTCGTAAAATACTTAATCACGGCTTTTCTCTCTCTGTAGGCGATGAAAATGTAGGAATGATATTGGATGAGTGAGCGAAGTATGCGGCCAGCATCAGCCCTCCCCACGACGCTGAAATAATCCATAGGGCATCCGGGCCTAAGGTAAGGGCTCCGAATTTCTGACCAGCGTAGTAACTGACCGGCGCAGAGATAGCAGCCAGAGGAACGATCAGCCAGGCCCTTGAAAATATCGTATGTAATGAATGTAACAGCGTTGCTGAAAAGGCGAGCCATAAGAGTGCGAGCCAGGCCGGGATCACCGGCATGGTGTAGTTATCGAAGCTGAACACGCCAAGCTGATACCAGAGTGTGTCTAGCGCAATCCCGCTGAGACTGAGTACCGATATAAACAGCCATTCTTCTTTTGTTGCGACTTTTCGGTGCCAGATCATAAATGCCAGAACAGCGGGGAGGGCCCACAAGCTTCCTCCTAGCACGCAGGCAAACCAGCAAAGCTGGAATGCAACCGCATTAATAACCTTCAGCTGCGTTGCAGACATCAGAGATTACCAAGCACCGGTTCACTGCGATTCAGTGGTTTCGCGAACATCAGGTGAACATCACCAATAACCCGCTCAGCAAATCCACCCTCGCAGTAGGCGAAGTAGAAATCCCATAGGCGGATGAAGTCTTCGCCGTAACCTTTTTCCATGATGTCTTTCTTATTTGCAAGAAAGCGCTTCCGCCATGCATCCAGAGTACGAGCGTAATGTGGGGTAATATCTTCCATGTGCGACATTTTCATATCAGTGCATTGGGTAAACGAATTCTGGATGGCCGTGACGCACGGAATAAAACTGCCCGGAAAAATGTAACGTTTAATAAAATCGACGTCTTTTTTAGCTTGTTCGTACCGTTGATCTTCAATGGTGATCGCTTGTATCAGGGCGATACCTTCTGGCTTCAGCAGGCGGCTGATTGTTGCCGTGTAGGTGTCTAAATATTCCCAACCAACCGCTTCAATCATTTCGATAGAGACAAGCTTGTCGTATTCACCTTCGAGCGCGCGATAATCTTTTTTGAGAAGGGTGATCTTGTCTTCAAGGCCTTCGGCTTTGACCTTCTCTTCAGCCCAGGCGTACTGCTGTTCAGAAATCGTAGTCGTGGTTACCTTGCAACCGTAATGCTTGGCCGCGTGGATGGCCATGCTTCCCCAGCCTGTGCCTATTTCAACAAGGTGATCAGTCGGCTGCAGGTCTAGTTTCTTACAAATACGATCAAGCTTATAAACAGATGCTTCTTCCATGGTCGCATCTTCACTCGGAAATATACCGCTGGAATACATCATGGAGGGATCGAGGAAGAGTTCGAACATATCGTTGCCCAGATCATAATGTGCAGCGATATTACGTCGTGAGCCTTTTTCTGTATTGCGGTTCAGAGAATGAAGCCATTTCAGGGCGAACTTGCCTAGGTTTGCAAGGCCGCTGTCTATCTGGTCCACGACATCCTTATTTCGCGACAGGATTCTGATCAACATAGGCAGATCAGAGCAGGTCCAATCTCCTGTCATGTAGGATTCACCAGCGCCTACGCTGCCGTTCAGGGCAATACTTCGATACGCCTCGCTGTCCAGAATTTCAATACGTGAATGCATATCAGATCCGGCTTTGCCGAACTGCAATGTGTTATCACCCTCGACAATTTCCAGAGAACCTGTGTGAAGTTTTTCGAGTGTATCGATCAGGCCGTTGCGGCAGAACCGATCCATCCAAGGCATATTTTCGGCAGTGACTGTCAGTGTTTTCATAGGTGCTCCTGTCGTGGGGCGATAGATTTTTTGTGGTCCTGCTCGGGATCATTTTCAGGATGATCATAAAAAGGGCTTTTCTTCAGCCAGAGGCGTAAGGCATTGCTGTAGATTCCCCAGACAACCTTCATCGTCATCAGAGGGTACTGCAGTAAAATTCTGCGCATCATCGTCGAAGTCATGGGATGTCGATTCATGGTCATGGTCGCATCGAAGTCGAGCCTGCCTTTATTCATCGTTTGCATGTGAATCAGGCACTCATCTGTTACTTCTGGCATGCTCCAGATGTAGGTCATATCAAGCGGATTGAATGGCGACACATGAAACACTTTATTAAAGCGATAACGGTGGCGTTGATGTCCGTCAGCATGCTGCTGAGTATGTTCTGGCGTGATTCCGCGCTGATGGTCGGTGTTAGCTGTGTGCCTGGCCTGATTCGCTGTCGCTTGCCGACTCAGAAGGGTGTAGTGAAATTTTTCATCCCACGGTGTGTTGGTGATCTCAGAGAGAATCCCGAGGTGTTGGCCATCAGCATCGTATGCGTAATAGAACGTGACCGGGTTGATCAGATATCCGAAGTAACGCAGGTTGGTCATCATACAGATCTGGTCAGGTACTAAACCCGTTTCCCGGCGGAATGCTTCGCAGACATGCAGTTTAAGATTCTCCGCGGTTGAAGAAAGCGGTAGCCCTGCAAGTGCAAAGTAATCTTCTCGGCGAAAGCGTGCGAGAGAAAAGATCGATTGCCCCCAGAGTGCCGAGCGGCGCAGAACATCATTGGCTTCGTCCAGGTTCAGCCAAACCATAAAGGCGCTGTAACTCAGTGCATGCTGAACCGGATGAAAACGACGATGGCGAACGGTGCCTGTGAATATTGCACTCTGGGTTGCACTCATGGCAGGGGCACCCCTAAGGCTTCAGTGACGCGTAAAGCACTGCGGACACCGTCTTCGTGGAAGCCATTAAACCAATAGGCACCACAAAAATGAGAGTGGTTTTTACCACTAATTTCGCTGTGTCTCTGTTGTGCAGCCATACCCTCCAGAGTGAATACCGGATGCGCGTAACGGAACTGTCGGATAATTTTATCCGGATTAATGGCTTCGGTTTTATTCAAGGTGACGCAGAAATCGACCGGTGCATCGTCGAAATTCTGTAGGCGGTTCATGTAGTAGGTTACCGCAACTGAATCCTGACTTTGTTCACCGATATGGTAGTTCCAGGCCGCCCACGCCAATCGTCTCTGAGGCAGGATTTTGTGATCGGTGTGCAGAACCACATCATTCATTTTGTAAGGAATAGCACCCAGGATATTTTTTTCGTCGTCGGTCGCATCTTTCAACATCCCCAGCGCCTGATCACTGTGGCAGGCAAAAATCACTTCATCAAAGTGCTCATGCCCCCGGTGACTGCTGACGATGACACCATCCTTGGAGCGACTGACCCCGTCAATGGGTGTATTCAGATGCACCTGATCCTGAGGCAGGTCTTCGAGTATTCGTGCAACGTAGCTGCGTGAACCGTTGGAAATGACTCGCCATTGAGGGCGCTCATCAACACTGAGCATGCCATGATTGTTAAAGAAGCGAAGGAAGAAATAGACCGGAAACTGCATCATCATCTCTTCACTGGCTGACCAGACCGCGGCTCCCATAGGAATGATGTATTTTGTTCTGAAGGCTTCGCCATATCCTTTTCGCTGAAGGTAGCTGCCGAGGGTTTCAGTCTGATCAACACTGTCGTTGGCCAGTTCTTCGCGAGTTTCCTTATTGAACTTAAGGATGTCGCGGATCATGCCCCAGAATGCAGGCTTGAATATGTTCCGGCGCTGCGCAAAGAGTGTATTCAGTGTGTGTCCGTTGTACTCCAGACCAGACTGTTCACACTTCACGCTGAAGCTCATGTCAGACTCTTCACTTTTTACACCGAGTAAATCCATCAGGCGGATAAAATTCGGATAGGTCCAGTCGTTGTATACGATAAACCCTGTATTTACCGGCCAGGTGGTACCGTTCACCTCAACATCTGTGGTCTGCGTGTGGCCACCGGCATAGTCATTTGCCTCGAAGAGGGAGACATCGTACTTTTCTCTCAATAGCCACGCACAGGTAAGTCCTGCGACTCCTGAGCCAATAATCGCGACGCGTTTTTTCATGAATCTGATTCCTGTTTTTGCAGCGCTTCGTCAGTGCGTGACATCTGAGCGGTAATCCGGTGACGTAAGAAAGCAGGCAGTTGCCCGATAAACCAGAGAATACGGGTGAAGCCTTTGGGGAAATGAATATGCCATTGACGTTTCTCGACGCCTTTAACAATCTCTTCCGCCGCTCGTGCAGCACTGATGCGCATCGGCATCGGGAAGTCATTTACGTCTGTCAGTGGTGTTTTCACAAATCCGGGACTCACCAGAGACACGTCGATATCCATGCTTTTGAGGTCGGCTTTCATACTCTCAAGAAAATGAGCCACTGCCGCTTTGCTCGCGCCATAGGCCTGCGCCCGCGGCATCGCCAGCATTGAAACACTGCTGCCAACCCCGACCAGGTAACCGCGCTGACTCTTCTGCAACAAGGGTAGAGCTGCCGCTGTGGTATTGACCAGGCCCATCACGTTGGTTTCAAAAACCCGGCGAAACAGTGCCGTATCAAAATCAGTAACGTCGACGTACTCGCAGGTACCCGCGTTCGCAATCAAGGTGTCCAGATACCCGTACTTTTGATGAATGACCGAGGCCGCTTCCCCGAGGCTTTTCTCATCAGTAATGTCTGCGGTAATCACAGTCACGTTGGCGTGTCGTTCGGCCAATGGACGCAGTTTCTCTTCTGAGCGGGCGCTGATGAAAAGTGCTTTGCATCGCGGTGCAAGTTCGTCCGTCAGCGCTTCGCCGATCCCGGATGATGCTCCGGTGAGCCAGACAATCTGCTCACTGAGTGGGAGGGCCTGAGTCATGCCATTCGCTCCTTCAATTTGTGAATAAGCCAGCCAATGACTGGGAGGTGTTCGTAGAGGAGGCTACCTGCGTCGAAGATGTCCTGGTGCTGAACGACCAGATTATTTTCCCAGCGCAGAAGAGTGACTCCGTCCACCTTAATGTCGTGCTTACCGGCCTTTAATCGCGGATGGCGATAGCGCATGGTCCAGTGAACAGAACCGGTATCCGATTCAACCCAGGCGTTGTGAAACTGGAAGTCGATATAGGTGATATTTTCGTACAGCCCCTCGAAATATTTCTCGAGTGCATCCATGCCGGTTATCCGGTGCATAGGATCACTGAACGCGATATCCGGGTGGTATACCTGTTCCAGGCAGCGTCTTAATTTTTCAGTGCCTGCTGTTTCTGGGCTGAGTGTGTGATAGAGCTTGTAGAAGGCTCCTATTCTCGGGTCATTTGTCTGCTCTGTATTCGCCGGATCACTCGTTGTGCGTGCGTTGTCCATTACGCCCCTCCTTCAGAACATGAGCAGGCACAGGGTTCAGACTGTGTACGATTCCGACCCAGCTCATGGCTTTGAGTATCATGTAGGTAATATCGATCTCCCACCAATAGAACCCCTGTCGCGCAGACACGGCCCAGCGGTGGTGGTTGTTGTGCCAGCCCTCGCCGAGCGTCAGCAATGCGAGTACACCATTGTTACGGCTGTCGTCTTTCGTTTTAAAACGACGCGAGCCCCAGATATGACCGAGCGAATTAATAGTCACCGTGGAGTGAAAGAGAATGACGGTTGAAATAACGAATCCCCAGACCACCATCTGAGCGCCATTGGTATTCAGGCCCGGTGCGAAAGCCGCCATGATTTCGCCTGCAACAAACAGAATGAGTATCAGCAGTAGGGGGGCGAAGCTGTCGTAGCGATCCAGGAATTTAAGCTCCGGAAAGCGTGCAAAGTCTTTTATACGGTGCAGCTGAGTTTTGAAACTGGCATCGCAGGTGAACCAGCCCATGTGGCTCCACCAGAAGCCACGTTGTACGGGTGAGTGCAGATCCTGTTCGGTATCAGCGTGCTGGTGGTGAGCACGATGATGAGCAGCCCACCAGAGAGGCCCCCGCTGCGCTGACATATTCCCCAACAGAGCAAATATAAATTGCCAGAAACGGTTGGTTTTGTAGCTGCGATGCGCGAAGTAACGGTGGTAGAACGCCGTAATCGCAAACATCCTCAGCCAGAAAAGTCCGAGGCAGGTTGCCAGTGCGACCGTGCTCACTCCCGTCCAGAGTGCTGCAAAGCACGCCAGGTGAAGTAACAGAAACGGAATCACCCGCACCCAGTTGAATTGAGTACTGGTCATTTCTGCTTCATTGCCAGCGTAAGAGTCGAACCAGCGGGCGATGTTCAGTAACCAGGATTTTTTACGAATGCTCGTCATACCTGTTCTCACTGGGCGTTTGCCTCAGTTCTCCATGCTTTTGAATGTATCCAGCGCACGTTGCCGCGCCGCTTTATGATCTACGATTGCCTCAGGATAACCACAGGCTTTTCGGGCCTTGTCATCCGGAAAGTGCCGGGCTTTCGGCGACAGGCCGTTCAGCTCTGGCAGGTAACGAGCAATAAAGTGCCCTTGCTCATCAAACCGTTCAGATTGCGTCACCGGATTGAATATCCGGAAGTAAGGCGCTCCGTCTGCTCCAGTAGACGCACTCCACTGCCAACCCCCATTGTTCGATGCAAGGTCGGCATCCACCAGGTGTTGGCTGAAAAACTTCTCTCCCTTATGCCAGTCGATCAGCAGGTGTTTGGTAAGGAACATGGCCGTCACCATACGCAATCGATTGTGCATCCAGCCCTGGTCTACCAGTTGCTTCATCGCTGCATCAACGATGGGGTAGCCCGTTTCTCCTTTGCACCAACGCTCGAAGTCGCTGGCGCTGTCGCGCCATGGCACATTCTCATAATCCGAGCGGAATGCCCGGTGCTTGCATAGTTCAGGATAGGCCACAATCAGGTGGCGGTAGAATTCGCGCCAGACGAGTTCATTAATCCAACTATCGAGGCCATTCTCTCCGCCACTGAGTAAACATCCGTTTCGTTGCCAGGCGGTGTAAATACACTGGCGTGGCGATAGCACGCCCAGTGCGAGATAAAATGAAAGCCGGCTCGTCGCATCCAACTCTGGAAGATCACGCTGCTCGTGGTACTGCAGACCGTCTTTATCCAGAAATTCTTTTAGCTGCTCGTGAGCAGTGTCTTCACTTGGGTCCCAGAGGGCGTCCTCGGTGAACTCGGGGGACCAGCTGTTATCTGCCCAGTGGTCGCGGATGTCGTGGGAGATAGTGTGCATATCCTGCTGCCCAGGGGCTGAAGACGGTGCGTTGATGTAGTCTTTCTGCAGACGTAACCACGCCTTACGGAAGGGCGAGTAGACCCGGTAAGGGTCGCCATTCTGAGTTTTCAGATCACCCGGCGGGACAATGCACTGGTCGTGAAACTTATTGATCTGGATAGCGTTGTCCTTAGACCACTGGCACAGCTCAATATCACGATGACGCTCGTTGACTTCGTATTCGAGGTTGTAATTCAGCTCAGAGATATCATAGGTCTCGATGAGGTGCTGAAGAGCCTCTTTGGCTTCGGTAAATGTATCCTTCTTCAGAATGAGAAGGGGTATGCCCAACTCATCAAGTGACTGCTGCAGGTTGCAGGCGGCCTGCTTCATCAGATTGATTCTGCGTTCACCAAGGTCATGCTGCTGCCATTGCGCTTCAGTAACGAAGTAGATGGCCAGCGTTGCCTCCTCATCATCCCGGCGGCTGTGCATCAGTGCCGGATTATCGAGTACCCGCAAGTCAGTTCTGAACCACATGAGGCGTGTCATGAGCGGCCTCCTGCGTGTTGTATAAATGTCTGTATCTGCTTACTCATGGGTTGTTGCAGTGCCTGTGCTTCATCAATGTCATCGGGAATGTCGCCCGAAAAGTAAACGGGTATGCGGCATTTCTCCGACAGACTCTGCCACAGCACCTGTTCGTCATGACCTGTCGGGTGAACGTGTGCCCAGACCCAGGAAAAATCCAGCATGTCTGACACTATACGAACGTCATCCGGATTCAGATGCACTCCGAAGTATTCCAGTCGGAATCCGGCTGCTCCGAGTGCGTAAGAGGCTGCCAGAAGATGAAGTTCAGCCTGTTCGTGATTGGTACACATCAGTAAACCGGGTCCTTCCGCATGCTTCTGCTGGAGTTGTATGAGTTGTGAGAGCTTGCGCTGCAGTAAGTGGGTATACGCGTTCAGAATCAGAGTGTCGCTGCTGGCTTGGCGTAGCTCCGTAATAACGGGCAACAGGCAACGTTCGTAATAAACAGCCATGGGGTAGCTGGCGAGACCATTACTCCATTCATCGTCGAGGGCACGTGAGTTCAGGTCACGCGCAGAGGCCAATTGGCGGCTTATGAGGTCTTCCCATTCATCCGAAGGCGATGATGGATTCGCAGGTGGCTCATTCAATAGCAGCTTTACTTGCCGTATCGGGTAGCCCTGATCCAGCCAGTACAGAATCGACTTAACTTGAGTGACGTGTTCGTCGGTGTAATACCGATGCCCTTTGGCAGTGCGCAATGGTTGAATAATGCCGTAGCGGCGTTCCCACGCTCTGAGCGTGACCGGGTTCACCCCGGTCAGGCGCGCAAATTCTCGTATCGGGTAGCCGACGCACTCTGCCATATTCACAGCGTATTCCTCAGCCCCAGCTCATATGGGTGGGGGTTCAGGTAAACCTGCTGTCGTGCATACGCATTCGCTTCCTGATGGTGGTTCAGGTGGTGTTTAAGCAGGGTCAGCGGAACGACGAGCGGAATAATGCCCCGACGATATTCCAGAATAATCCGCGCCAGCTCTTCTTTGTCTGCGGGACTGATTAAATTTTTAAGGTACCCCTGCAGGTGCATCAGAGTATTGGTATGTGTCTTGCGGCTGGCAGGCTTGGCCAGTGCTGTCATAAGAAGTGCGAAGTACTCGCTGGCAATACCATTGATATCCCCTGAAAGATCGCTGAGCAGACGCCCAGTCTCTTTATAGTGCACGGTGCTGTGCGCCATGATCAGGTACTTGTAGCGAGAGTGAAAGTCGATCAGGCGGGCCGGTGTCACAGTGGTTTGAGTAAAAAGCTGCCAATCGCGATAGGTAAACACCCGAACCATAAAGTTCTCTCGCAGTGCTGCATCATTTAACCGACCGGCTTCTTCAATGGGTAGGAGCGGGTTCAGGCGCGCAAATTCACTGGCGAAAATACCTGAGGCTTTCCCTTCAGGGTGACCATTTTTGAGGTAGCGCTTTACACCGAAAACGCCACAGCTGGGGCTTTTCTGCATAAAGATAAATCCACAGAGATCCTGATTGAGAGCGCTGACTTTGACCGCCTCAGACCTGAGATCATCTGTTACATCTATATCAGGTGAATCGACGCCTACAGCGCGCACGCTTTCATCCGAGGGGGATTCGCTGACCAGGCGGATAGGTTCACGGGGGGTGCCCATCCCAATGGCCACTTCCGGGCACATGGGGCGTAGGTTGAAATAGTCGCTGAGGACATCCGTGCAGAAGCGGGAGCGCTTGTGGCTGCCATTGAACCGGACGGCCTGGCCTGTGAGACAGGCACTGATGCCTACAGGGATTTTGTTGTCAGATGAATAAACCATGTACAACTCCTGAGGGTTATTTGTATAAGTTCATTCTGCGACGGGTATCTTGTACAAGTCAATAAAAATTGTACAAGAAATCCCATTTTTGTATAACTTAATGCTTGCCGATGAAGTCAGCGCCCTGAATTGACCTGCCGTATCACGATATTGCGCAGGGCATCAGTGACTTCAGGCTCAAGCCCGACCGGAGGATGTAACTCAATAGTCACCTCGTGTCCTTGTTCTGCGAGGGTGACCTGCAAGGCGTCAAGTTGACCGGGTACGTCTTTGCGCAGATGGCGTCCAGCGGCAAAGAACAAAGGCATAATATCAATGTGGTTGAAGCCTTCTTCGGCGAGTTTGATGATCTGCCCTTCCATCGAGGGCTCAGCAAGCTCCATGTAAGAGAGCTCGACCCGTTCACCTTCGAGCCCCTTTCGTATGTTCGTCAAAAGGTTTGAGAACGGCGCAAGCCAGTTAGCATCGCTGCTGCCGTGAGCGAGCAACAGGGTGGCTGTCTTTGAGTCAGTCATGGTGGGTTCCTGTGAGAATGTTGGCGGCGGCGCGACCACTCAGCCATGCCCCTTCTATTGAGGGCTTGAGGCACCAGTCGCCGCACAAAGTCAGATTATGAGCTTCGTCACGCAGAGCGCCAAGCCCCGACGAGTTAGCAGGTAGCGAGTAGAGCCAACGATGCAGCCAGATATCGGAGGCCGCTACAGTGCAGCCTGTCGCGATAGCGAACGCTTCTTCAAGCTCCTGTTGAACCTGCTCTCGCGGTGCATCTTTTTTGCGTTCACTCCACTCATGGTTTGCCTGAATGACCCAGGCCTCGCGTGCGTCGCGGCCGGGTTTACTGTTGTTTCTGGCTATCCATGAAATCGGTCCGGACTTAACGAACGCAGCGTCAAAGGCGCATTCGAGAGAGTTCTCGAAGCCAAGTAACAGAGTCCAGCACGGCAACATATGAACGCCGCTGACTTGTTCGTTAAGTTGTGACTCTGCTGGCAATAAAGGCAGTGCCTGTTGTGGCGGTGTGTTGATAATGAGTTCATCGAATGGTCCGAACTCAGTGCCATCTTCGTCAGTCAGTGACCATGTACCGGAATCGCTATTGAATTGCGTTTCAACGATGCGGGTCTGGGTAATGAAATCGTCGGCCGCCTCCAGCAGTTTACGGCTCAGGCCCGTCATCCGTGGCATGCCTACATAGCGGTCTATATCGTCAGGTGAAGCGGTTCTTTGTGTCCCGTTAATTGCCCACGGTGTGACATCCCAATGGGCGACCCACCCATCCGCTTCCCACATCTTTAGCTGCGTTCTGAACTCGTCGGTGTGGGCGCGCATGAATTGGGCTCCCATATCCCAGCTGGATGCTCCGGATTTCTTACTGGAAAGACGCCCGCCTGAGCCTCTCGATTTATCGAAAACAGTGACGGAGCAGCCATGTTTACTGAGTGTTTGAAGTGCGGTCAGTCCAGCGACTCCGGCGCCTATGATGGCGATCTTTTTCATAACTCTGATCCCGGGTGGCTCATATAATCTGCGATCTTGAAGTTATAACCCGGACGCTTCTTACTTGTACAAGTGCGGTGGGGTTAAGTACCTGAGTATTGTGGCGGTATTTTATCGGTTGTACAAATTTATTCTCTTGTGTATAACTAACGTATAACTATTGATTATTGAGGAAATATCATGACTTATCGTGCTCCACTCCGTGAAATGCAGTTCGTGCTCTACGAAGTACTGAACGGCGACACTGTTTTGCCAGAGCTTCCGGGCTGCGAGGATGCAACGCGAGAAATTATGGATGCGATGCTGACTGAGGGCGCCAAGCTGGCTGAGAACGTGTTGGCCCCACTTAATACGTCAGGCGACCGTGAAGGTTGCCACTACGATACCGAAACCAAATCGGTCAAAACGCCCGAAGGATTCCCGGACGCCTACCGTCAGTTTGCTGAAGCCGGATGGACGGCGCTGGCTGGGCCTGTTGAGTACGGTGGCCAAGGGTTGCCCCACACATTGAATACCCTTGCCGAAGAAATGGTTTGCTCCGCCAACCTGTCTCTGGGTATGTACCCGGGGCTGACGCACGGCGCCGTGAACGCTCTGACCAGCTATGGTTCCGACGAGCTGAAAGAGAAGTATCTGCCAAAGCTGATCAGTGGTGAGTGGTCGGGCACCATGTGTCTGACAGAGCCTCAGTGCGGTACGGATCTGGGCCTTATTCGCACGAAAGCAGAGCCCCAGGCGGACGGATCGTACGCTATTACTGGTAACAAGATCTGGATCACCGGTGGTGAACACGATCTCGTGGATAACATTGTGCACCTTGTACTGGCTAAACTGCCGGACGCTCCGGGTGGTTCAAAAGGTATTTCTTTGTTCCTTGTCCCCAAATTTCTGGATGACGGCTCGCGCAACCCAGCATTCTGCGGTGGCCTTGAGCACAAGATGGGCATCAAAGCATCAGCCACGTGTGTCATGAACTTCGAAAACGCCAAAGGCTGGTTGATTGGCGAGCCGCACAAAGGTTTGCAGGCGATGTTTGTGATGATGAACAGTGCTCGCCTGATGGTGGGTCTGCAAGGCCTGGGCATTGCTGAGGCGGCATATCAGGTGTCTCGTGACTTTGCCAAAGAGCGTCTCCAGTCCCGTTCTCTGGCAGGCCCGCAGGCGCCTGAGAAAGCGGCTGATCCGATTATTGTTCACCCGGATGTACGTCGCATGCTGTTGCGCCAGAAAGCAACAATTGAGGGCGGTCGGGCGTTGGCTTACTTTACTTCGATGCAGCTTGATATCGCACACAAGGCGGCAACAGAAGAAGAGCGTCAGCAGGCAGACGACATGGTGCAGCTGTTAACGCCTATCGTGAAGGCATTCCTGACCGATGAAGGTTTCTTCTGCGCAAACGATGGTCTGCAGCTTATGGGCGGTTCTGGGTTCACTCAGGACTGGCCGGTAGAGCAATTCGTACGTGACTCGCGTATCACCCGCATTTATGAAGGCACCAACGGTATTCAGGCGCTCGACCTTGTGGGTCGTAAACTGGGTCATGCCGGCGGTCGTGCAGTAAAGAGTTTCTTCGCTATGCTGGACAGCTATATCAAGACCGAGGGCGGCGTGCCGTTCGGTGACGAGCTGAAAGCTGCAACCGGCCGTCTGCAGAAAGCGACGATGTGGTTGATGCAAAACGGTATGAGCGACCGCGAGCAGGCTGGTTCTGCGGCAACGCCGTATCTGCGTTTGTTTGCTCTGACGGCGATCGCTTATTTCTGGAGTCGTATGGTGGTGACGGCAGAACAGGCGTTGGCCGATGGTTCGACCGAAACCGACTTTTATGCAGCCAAGAAAGAGACAGCGGCTTTCTACATGCATAAACTTCTGCCACAAACACTGTCTCTGCTGGCCGAAATCGAAACGGGTAAAGACAGTCTGATGGGAATGACCGCCGATCAGTTCTGATGGGCGTACCCAATAAATCTGGTGGCCACTGCGGCCGGGAGGATAGAGCCATGAGCAAACACATCCTGATCACAGGCGGCACCGGATTTATCGGTTCAAAGCTGGTACCTCATTGGGGATCACTCGGGCACAGAATTACAGTTCTGACCCGTGATCCTGGCAGAGGAGCGAGGTTGCTCGGCAAGTCAGTGAAGTTCGTAAAAGACTTCGCTGAAGTGACGGATAAGGTCGACTGGGTGATCAATCTGGCGGGCGAGGGAATAGCCGATAAACGCTGGAGCGAGCCTCGTAAGGCCGAACTCAGGGCCAGTCGAGTGACCTTGACTGAAAGTCTTGTCCGCTGGGCGAAATCGACCGGCCAGCACTTCGAGTTAGTACTTACCGGTTCCGCGGTGGGGTACTACGGCAGCGTGGCGGGTTCTACCCCCTCGTTTAATGAATCATCCGCACCAGGTACGGGTTTTTCAGCCAGTCTGTGTATCGATTGGGAACAAGCGGCCGATCCTTTGCAGGAAATTTCTGAACGGATTGTCTGGTTGCGTACTGGTATTGTGCTCGGCCAGCACGGTGGCATGTTGAAGCGGATGTGGCTGCCATTCAGTCTGGGCTTAGGTGGCGTAATCGGGTCTGGTGATCAGATTATCTCATGGATTCACCGTGACGATTATATACGTGCATTAGACTTCATCACGGAGCATTCATTAAGCGGCGCGGTCAATATGACGGCTCCCTACCCAGCGATGAATCGTGAGTTTACGCGCACACTTGGCAGAGCCATAAATCGTCCAACCCTCTTTCCTATGCCTGCCTTTGCAGCTGGTATGGTGTTCGGTGAAATGTCAGAGCTGTTGCTTCAGGGTCAGAAAGTTCTACCCACGGCGCTCATGACCGCCGGATTTACTTTCCAGTACCCCAATTTAAGCCAGGCATTAGAGGTAATTGCGGCTGAGTGGTAATCTCAGCCGCGTAACGGGGTGTGAATCAGAACGGATAATTGACACCTGTCATAGGTAGCATTCCTACCTTAACTTTCCCATTTGTTCTCTTCATTCATGCTGAAAACACGGAAAAATGACACCCGGAAGTTTCGTGTAGTTTTCTGTTATCCGCGATGGAAAAGGCGCCCATCGCCAGCTAAACCTAAGACTGTACACAGACAGAACTGCTACAGGTAATAAGCATCATGAGCATCAGCCGTCAGACACTCGATCAGTACCTTTTTGAATTCGATCAGAGTTATCAGGTGAGTTACGTAAACTTTTCACGTGCATCGGATCTTGCAGATGCTCAGCTGATTCTCACATTAGAACGGGGTTGTGAACGTAAAACGTTCGCTTTTTCCCAACCGCATTTTAACGACGTCGACAAGAATCTTGTCGCCAGTAAGGGGCTTTATATCGCAGCGATTAAAAGCTCGCCTCTGGCGCCAAATCGGGTTGAAGTTGGCGACATCGACGGTGGGTTTGCCTACTTCACCGCGAAGAACGTAAAGAACATCACCCCAATGGCATGAAGCCGGGGTTAAGTTGGCCATGCCACAGCACCAGAAAGCAGCCTTCGGGCTGCTTTTTTTGTGTCTCTTACATTATTTTTTACACCGGCAACGCTCTGTCTCGTGAGATTATTGATAAAGTGACTTTTACGACTCAATAGACTGTTTTACCCTGTGTGCAGACACAGGAGATTCTGCATGACCGACGATATTTTTTATGCCGCCGCTTGGGGCGTACTTGCTCTGCTGGCGCTTTTTTTGGGCGGAATCCTGCTCGGAACACTCTGGTTTTTGTGGGCCTATGTGTCAGACCGACTCCAGACACAGCATACGGTACGGCGTAATTTCCCGGTCATTGGTCGCTTCCGTTACCTGTTTGAGCATCTGGGTGAATTTTTTCGCCAGTATTTCTTTGCCATGGACAGAGAAGAAATGCCGTTTAACCGGGCAGACCGGAGTTGGGTCTATCGCGCGGCTAAGAACCTGAGCACAACGGTTGCCTTTGGCTCAACGCGACGCCTTGATACCGCGGGCACCGTCATGTTTGTGAATAGCCCATTTCCATCGCTAAGCAAAGATCTGAGCGAGTCTCAGGTACTCACCATAGGCAAAAATTGTCGTACCCCCTACAGTACCAGCGCGTTGATCAATATTTCTGGCATGAGCTACGGCGCCTTGTCGAAGCCGGCTGTGCAGGCGCTCTCACGGGGAGCAGCAAAAGCGGGCTGTTGGATGAATACAGGAGAGGGCGGGTTGTCTCCTTACCATCTTGAGGGGGATTGCGACATAGTTTTTCAGATTGGAACGGCCAAGTACGGCGTTCGCAAAGAAGATGGCTCTCTCGATGATGAGAAACTGATCGAAATTGCGCACCGTCCGCAGGTGAAAATGTTTGAGATCAAACTAAGCCAGGGCGCTAAGCCCGGAAAAGGCGGCATATTACCGGGCGCCAAAGTGGGGGAGGAAATCGCCGCGATTCGTCATATTCCTGTTGGGGAAGACTCCATCAGCCCGAACGGCCAGCCCGAAGTCCGTTCGGTCAGCGACCTGCTCGATATGATCAACCACGTTCGTGATATCACCGGTAAACCCACTGGATTCAAAGTGGTACTGGGTGGGAATGACTGGATACGGGAGTTATGTCGTGAGATTCACCTGCGTGGCAAAGACAGTGCCCCGGACTTTATAACCTTAGACGGTGCAGAAGGCGGAACAGGCGCGGCGCCTCAATCGTTAATTGATTACATGGGGCTGCCACTGGCTCAGGCGCTGCCTATGCTGGTGGATACCCTCGACGAATTTGAATTACGCCCTCGAATTAAAGTCATTGCCTCCGGCAAACTGATCACGCCAGATCGGGTCGCTTGGGCGATTTGTGTCGGTGCAGATTTCGTAACGTCCGCACGCGGATTCATGTTCGCTCTGGGTTGCATTCAGGCGTTGCAGTGCAATAAGAATACCTGTCCGACCGGCATTACAACCCACGACCCCAGGTTGCAGCGGGGCCTGGTTCCGAAAGATAAGGCTGAGCGTGTTGCTCATTTTGCCAGTACCTTGGTCAAAGAAGTGGGCGTGATCGCTCACAGTTGCGGTGTAGAAGATCCGCGCCAGTTACAGCGACATCACGCCCGTATGGTGCAGCCAAATGGCGAGGCCCGACTCCTATCAGAGTTATACGGCAAAGAAGGTTTCCACCCGCCAACCGAAGGGGCTGCCGAGGCATCCTGAATCCCCTCTTTTCTCTGCGGCAGGGCAGGCCTGCCGCCGCTTTTCGCCTGCTTTGGCGTCGACTTCTGCCAGCTTCTAGCCTGACTTTCGTATAACTCGTATGGATACGGCATCTTTTATCTATAAGCTTTGACTTATACTTATAATAAAAAACTATACAGATTAGCTTTTCAGCGTTCGTTGTATCATAGGCACATATTCAGACAGTCAGGGCCACAAGCCCGGCTGTCGCTGCGCACACCCGCGCTAATCGGACAATATGATCTTCGCCTACTGGAGAAATCAAGATGGCAACGAATAAAGTAGATGCCCTGCTCGTAGGCAGTGGCGTAATGAGCACAACACTGGCGACATTACTGAAGAAACTGGATTCTTCGTTGAACATCCTGATGGTAGAACGTCTGGATCAGATTGCTGCAGAGAGCACCGACGGCTGGAACAATGCCGGTACCGGGCACGCGGGCTACTGCGAACTCAATTACACGCCGCAAGATGCCGATGGCCAGGTGGCCATTGAGCGAGCGCTCACGATCAATGCTAACTACGAGATTTCACAGCAGCTGTGGTCGTCTCTGGTTGAGTCTGGCGATCTGCCTTCTCCTGATCAATTCATTAATTCAACGCCACACATCAGTTTTGTCTGGGGGCAGAAAAACGTTGAATTCCTGCGTAAACGCTATGAAAAGCTGAAAGATCATCACCTCTTTGCAGATATTGAATACAGTGAAGATGCCGATACTCTCACTGAGTGGATGCCTCTCGTGATGGGTGAGCGCGCTGATGGAGAGCCTGTTGCGGCGACGCGTGTGGCTTACGGTGCCGACGTTGATTTTGGTTCTCTCACTCGCAACATGGTGGCCAGCCTTGAAAAGCAACATGGTTTTGATCTGCGTCTTGGCCATGAAGTGACCAACCTGAAAAAGAACGGTGGCAATAACTGGCACGTTACTATTAAGGATCGCAGCACTGGCAAGAAAGAAGCCATCACGGCAGGGTTTGTTTTCCTGGGTGCGGGTGGTGGAGCATTACCCTTGCTGCAGAAATCAGATATTCCGGAAAGCAAAGGTTACGGCGGCTTCCCGGTATCTGGTCAGTGGTTAGTCTGTCAGAACGAAGAAGTAATTAAGCAACATCACGCTAAGGTGTACGGTAAAGCAGCCATCGGAGCACCTCCGATGTCAGTGCCACACCTCGACACACGTATCATTAATGGCAAACCTGCACTGCTGTTTGGACCGTATGCGGGGTTCACAACGCAATTTCTTAAGGCAGGGTCACGTCTAGATCTGTTAAAATCCGTCAGCGCTAACAATCTGAAACCCATGATCGACGTAGGCCTGAATAACATGGATCTGACCCGCTATCTTATTAGCGAGGTGATGCAGTCACACAAAGACCGTGTTGCAACACTCCAACAATACCTGCCTTCTGCAAAAGCAGAGGACTGGACGCTGGCGCAAGCTGGTCAGCGCGTGCAGATTATTAAGAAGGATGAAAAGGGCCGCGGCAAGCTGGAGTTCGGTACCGAACTGGTGGCTGCCGAAGACGGTTCTCTGGCAGCGTTACTCGGTGCATCTCCGGGTGCATCAGTGGCGGCCAAGGCGATGATCGAAGTGTTAGAACGCTGTTTCCGTATGCGTATGGACGGTGGTTGGAAATCAAAACTGAAGGCTCTGGTGCCTTCTTACGGTGAATCTCTGGTAGATAATGCACATCTGCTGCAGGACGTTCGCCGTCATACTCTGACTACGCTGGGTTTGCAGGCCATTGCCGGCAATGAGACCTCAGAGGAAACTCACCACCAGGAACGACAGGAGCAACGCCGTTCCTTTGGCTGACAGAAGTTTCATGTAGTTAATTCCATATTTACAAAAAAGCCGCTTATGCAGTCAGTTACCTGACCGCAGGCGGCTCTTGTTTGTTTTAAAAACTTCAGACTTTAAATTTAAATTAACAGGAGTACTAACCATGCTGATTGGTGTACCTAAGGAAATTTATCCTGGGGAAGCCCGGGTTGCCATTATACCTTCGGGTATACAGGCGCTTCTGGACAAAGGCTTTGCCGTCGTTGTTCAGGAAGGTGCTGGTGATGGCGCACACTTTGGCGATGAAGAATATCGTGCGTGCGGTGCGAGTATTGCGCCGTCTGCAGAGTCTCTTTACGAGCAGGCGGATATTATTCTGAAAGTGCGCAACCCTCAGGAAGAAGAGCTGCCGCTGCTGAAAGAAAACAGCACGCTGATCTGCCTGATGGATGCCTGGTTTAATCTGCCCATGGTAGAAAAACTGGCAGCACAGAAAGTACGTTCTTTCGCTCTGGAATTTATTCCACGCACTACCCGTGCGCAGTCAATGGACGTACTCAGCTCTATGGGCGCGATCAGTGGTTACCGCTCTGTACTGACGGGCGCCATGGCCTTGCCTCAGTATTTCCCGATGCTGATGACTGCCGCAGGTACTATCCACCCGGCTAAAGTATTCATTATCGGCGCTGGTGTTGCCGGTCTGATGGCTATTTCTACTGCTCGTCGTTTGGGTGCTGTGGTAGAAGCGTACGATACCCGCGCAGAAGTGCGTGAGCAGGTTGAATCTCTGGGTGCTAAGTTCGTTGAATTTGATCTTGAGACCGAAGAAGGCAACAGCTCTGGTTACGCTAGCGAAAAATCAGAAGAATTTTATCGCAAGCAGCGTGAGCAGATGACTACTAAGATCTCTCAGGCAGATCTCGTCATCACCACCGCTGCTATCCCAGGTAAGCCATCTCCGCGTCTGATCACCAAAGACATGCTGCACTACATGAAAAAAGGTTCAGTGATTGTCGATCTGGCCGCAGAGCGCGGCGGTAACGTCGAAGGCACTGTCGCGAACGATAAAGTGTACCTCGATGGCGTGACTATCATCGGTTACACCGATCACCCAGGTCGTGTGCCTGTACATGCTTCCCAGCTTCTGACCAAAAACATTTCTACCTTCCTGCTGAATATGGCGGATGATGGTGAACTGTCTGTGGATATGGAAGACGATATTGTTGCGGCCACTCTGGTGACCGAAAACGGTGAAGTAAAACACGAAGGGCTCAGTGCTCAACTGGCTGGAAACGCGTAAGGAGTAGTCTTATGGAAATGTTTATCCTGAGCCTCACGATTTTTGTGCTGGCTGTATTCGTTGGTGTGGAAGTGATTAATAAAGTACCACCAACACTGCACACGCCACTGATGAGTGGCACTAACGCTATTTCGGGCATTGTTGTTGTGGGTGCCATCATCAGCTCTGGCGGCAGCGAGCACACCACCGTTCTGTCGACGGTTCTGGGTGTGGCAGCGATCGCGCTGGCGACCATTAATATTGTGGCGGGCTTTATGGTTACTGACCGCATGCTCAACATGTTTAAAAAGAAGTAAGGGGCGATTAATTCATGGAAACTGTAATTAACATCGGTTATCTGGTCGCCGCCGTACTCTTTATTCTCGGCATTAAAGGCATGACCAAGCCAAAGACAGCGGTTCGTGGTAACCAGATGTCTGCAACCGGTATGCTGGTGGCGATCATTGCTGCTCTGCTGGACCACAATGTCGTGAGCTACGAGTACATCATTATTGGTGTGCTGATTGGCGGTACGATTGGTGCGTTTATCGCCAAGAAAGTCGCAATGACTGACATGCCGGAGCTGGTTGCTGCTCTGAACGGTATTGGTGGCGGTGCATCCCTGCTGGTGGCGTCTGCTAACTATCTCGAAAGCCAGAAACTGGCTGAAATGGGTCAGTTCGTTCCTACCTACGATTGGTCAATCGCCGTTATTCTGTCGATCCTGATCGGTGCCGTGACTCTGACCGGTTCTTTTATTGCTGTTGGTAAACTGAAAGGAAAAATCGGTGATGCTAAGCAGGTTCGCCTGTTCAAGTGGATTGTAAAACTGAGCCTGGCTGCATTGTTGGCCGGTGCCGCGTACTTCGCTGCGGTTGATCCTGTTAACTCTGATCTGCTGATCGCTGGCCTGATTGTTCTGTGTCTGGTGTTGGGTATCTGTCTGGTGATGCCAATCGGTGGCGCAGATATGCCGGTGGTTGTTGCACTGTTGAACTCATACTCAGGTCTGGCTGGTGCTGCCGCAGGTTTCGTACTGGGTAACAATGGTCTGATTATTACTGGTTCTTTAGTAGGTGCGTCCGGCATCATCCTTACCAGCATTATGTGTAAAGCAATGAACCGCTCACTGACGAACGTACTGTTCGGTGGTTCTATGTCTGAAAGCTCAGGCGTAAGCCGTTCAGAAAATGATGCTTTCTACGAAGGTAAAGTGAAGTTCTCTTCTGCTGATGAGCTGGCGATGCTGCTTGATGGCGCTCAGAACGTCGTATTCGTACCGGGTTACGGTCTGGCCGTCGCTCAGGCGCAGCACGCAACACGTGAACTGGCGGGCATGCTGGAAAAACAGGGTGCGAAAGTTAAATACGCTATTCACCCGGTTGCCGGTCGTATGCCGGGTCACATGAACGTACTTCTGGCAGAAGCAGAAGTACCGTACGACCAGCTGGTAGAAATGGACGCGATCAACCCTGAATTCTCGCAGACTGATGTTGCGATTGTTCTCGGTGCGAACGACGTGGTTAACCCAGCGGCTGCAGAAGATCCGAATTCACCAATCTTCGGTATGCCAATTCTCGATGTGCACCATGCTAAGACTGTCGTTGTTGTTAAACGTGGTCTGTCACCTGGCTTTGCAGGTATTCCTAACGAACTCTTCATCCGTGATAACTCACTCATGGTGGCAGGCGATGCTAAGAAGGTTCTGCAGGATACAATTTCGGCGTTGAAGGACCTGTAAAGTTCGCTGTTTAAAACAACGTCATTTGGCCCGCACTGCGGGCCTTTTTTTTGCCTGAAGAATGTCGGTTGTTACTGCGTTTACGCGAGCCATGCTTCTCGCCAATAACCTGAGCGGTGGTAAAAAATTCAGAGTCACGAACAGACTTCAGGTCTGCCCGCGCTTGTCGGGTTGCCGCAGCGAAGTCGACCAGAGGAGTGGGGTAATCCTTACCAATAATGCAGTTTGATTTTTCCTGAAGTGAGCGTGGCATCAACCAGGGCTCGAATATCCACTGATCTGAGACATGCTCTAATTCGGGCACCCAACGACGCACAAACAACCCTTTGGCATCCAGCCTTTGCGCCTGCAGGATAGGGTTGTACATACGTGGAATATTAATCCCGGTAGTGCCTGCCTGCATCTGCACCTGCGGGTAATGAATACCCGGCTCGTAATCGGTAAACAGTGATGCCAGATAGCGCGATACAGGTTGCCAGGGCAGTGCGAGAGGATAAGACGCAATTGAAATAAGCATGGCGCGCATGCGGAAGTTAACCCAGCCGTTGGCAATTAAATAGCGCATAGAGGCGTCGACCATTGGCCAGCCCGTGTTGCCCGTTTTCCAGGCCTCGAACTTTGCCTCATCGAAGGGGCGGTTGAGTTGCTCTGTCAGAGGATGCAGATTGTGAATTTCCATATCCGGCTGATCTTCGAGCTTCTGAATAAAATGGCAGTGCCACCAGAGCCGGGATTCAAAGGCGGATAAACTGGCCTTCCAGCGTCCTTCTGCGGATCTGCGTCGGGTCCTGACGGCCTGAACCAGTTCGCGCATACCGATGCAGCCAAGTGCCAGATAGGGGCTCAAACGTGAACAGCCTGTTTCTGCGGTCAGCGGCGAACTGATTGAGCCGCGATAATATTCCCCACGTTGGTTCAGAAAGTCTGAGAGTACACTTAAACCAGCAGCCCGCCCTCCGTGTTGTGGGTTCGCCACGTCAGGCAGATGGCAGGAAACACGTTCTGGTAATTGTTCAGGCTTCAGAAAATCGTCATTTCTATTTACGGCCAGAAAATGAATGTGCTCAGGCTTTGGATATTGCGCCTGCGTCATCCATTGATTCCAATGAGATGCCCAGTTATCGCGACTACCATGAGGGCGTCGTACACCATTCTGTGGGTACTCTGTCCATGGAATATTTGATTTCTTCAGTAGCTTTTTCAGCTTCAGGTCACGTGAGTAGGTCCAGAGGTTCCCGGTCTCTTCGTGGCTATGAACACCTTGAATGGTCAGGCTTTCTGCGAGCTTATTAAAACGAAGCACCGCATCACCGCTCATACAGATAAGCTCGCCGCCAATTTTTTTCAGCTGTTTATTCAGATCGATCAATGCTTCTCGTGTGAAGGCCCACTGGCGCTGACTGGTGTCATCCAGTTGCCAGTAATCCGGCTCAAAAATATACAGAGCCAGAACAGTGCCTGATTGTGCGGCATGCCAGAGCGCTGCGTGATCCTCAAGTCGTAAGTCACGCTTAAACCAGACGATCTGGGTCATGATGTGAGATCGAAAGCAGGAACGGTGACGACGGGAGGGGGGAAAGACGCGAGCAGTTTTCTTCCAGCCTGATGATCGAGAATTTCCTGCAGACTATTCTCTTCAATTTCCGGGCACCAACGGCGGATATGGCTGAGTTCCGGATCATACTGCTGCAGCTGCTTGTTCAGGTTGAACTCACGAACCGGTCTTGGGTCATGACCCACACCTGCAAGGTAAGACCAATTACCGTAATTGCTGGCGACATCAAAATCGCACAGGTACATCTCAAACCACCGAGCCCCTAGGCGCCAGTCCAGCTTGAGTTGATGGATAAAATAGCTGGCCATGTTCTGACGTAGTCGGTTAGAAACAAATCCGGAATGTCTGAGTTCTCGCAGTCCTGCGTCAATCATAGGGACGCCAGTGCTGGCGTTGCACCAGGCCTGCCAATGGACGCTGTTTTCTGACGCCTCAATGCTTTTTCTCTGAATGCCAGAGCGTGCAAACAGGCGTTCACCATGTACACGCATAGACCAGTGGAAATACTCGCGCCAGAGTAGTTCGAACCTCAGCCAATAGGTATGTTCGTTTTCTCCATAGCTGGCCTCGTACTTCAGTATTTCGTGCCAGATGTATCGCGGTGACAGACACCCCCATGCCAGCCACGGACTGAAGTGACTACTGAACAGTTCGCCAGTCAGCGCATTCCGTGTTTCTTTGTAATGGGAGATGGCTTTTTCTTGCCATAGATAGCGGTTTAACCAGGCTTTTCCTGGTCTTTCTCCCCCCTGACAGCCAAGCGAAACAGCGTATTCGCTTTGCGGCCAACTGATGGATGCGCTGGTCCTCAGTGGTTGTTCATGAATCAGGAGACGTGTTGCTTCTTTACTTTCCGGAATAAAAAATTTATCTGGCCATTTCTCTACCGTTTTACGGAATTTAGAGAAAGACGCAGGAAAGTCGTTCAGTAGTGACTCTACTTGAGTTTGACTGAACAGTGTCTGACTCTCATAGGTCACCAGGTCGATGTCATAGTTTTTGATGGCTTCAAGCCATTGGCGTTCTTCAGGGGCCTGTGCATCGGCTGTCAGCAGTTTCATATCACCACAGAGTTCATCCCGCAGGCGCGTGATAATATCGACCGGGTGGCCGTGGTACATATGGAAGTTAATGGTCTGATCTTCAAGTTGTCGATGAAGGTCAATCAGTGAGGCGCGTAAAAAATGTGCTTTAGCGCTACCCAGCCTGCTCATGCCATCGTCGTCTGTCGTCAGCCAATGCTCAGGTAAGATATAAACAACGGCCAGCGGCGCACCGTCTTCAACGGCAAGCCGGAATCCCTCGTGGTCATGCAGACGCAGATCATTCCGCAGCCACAATACTTGGGTCGTCTTCTGCATCAGAACTCGTCCTCCACACTCGCGCTTGCGCACAGATTTGCAGCTGGCGCTGATTTGGCTGCACGCTTACAACGTTGCGAGCAATAGCGAACGTTGTCCCAGTCACGCGCCCATTTTCGCCGCCAGCAAAATGGTCGTTCACAATGAGCACAGTTCTTCTCTGGTAGGTTTGCTTTTTTATGTGCCATATCAGAGATTATCCAGGCGACTCAGAAGATCGTCGGCGCGGGCAATAATCCGATCCTTTTTGTCGTCTTTCATCTTATCGAGAGTCCGGTAAATCATTCCCATACGATGATTGTTTTTAAAGTCATCACGATGTCGGTCAATGAAATGCCAATAGAGGCTATTGAACGGGCAGCTGTCTTCTTCTATCTGGGTTTTGACCGAGTAGTGGCAGTGGGAGCAATAATCCGACATTTTATGAATGTAGTTGCCGGATGCAGCGTAGGGCTTACTGCCGAGGTAGCCACCGTCCGCATGCATGACCATTCCGAGGGTGTTAGGAAGTTCGACCCAGTCGTACGCATCGGCATACACCGCCAGATACCAGTCGCAGATTTCTTCGGGCTTAATGCCGGTCAGCAGGGCAAAATTTCCCGTGACCATTAAACGCTGAATATGATGCGCATAAGCATGATCAAACGTATTTTTAAAACAGTCCGACATGCAGGCCATTTTAGTGTTGCCATCCCAGTAATAGCGGGGCAGTGAGCGCTTGTTCTTTAAAGTATTCTGTTTCGCGTAGCGGGGCATGTGTAGCCAGTAAATGCCTCGTACGTACTCGCGCCAGCCGATAATCTGGCGAATAAAACCTTCTACTGCATTAAGCGGAGCACGATCATCGTTCCAGGCACGTTGGGCGGCATCACATACTTGTTTTGCGGTCAGTAAGCCGCAGTTCAGGTAGGGTGATAGCAGGCTATGGAACAAGGCCTTTTCACCACGCACCATGGCATCCTGAAAATCACCAAAATTCGTCAGGCAATGCTGAATAAAAAAGCCCAGTGCGGTTGAGGCCTGTGCTTTTGTCGTCGCCCAATGAAAGTCTTCAAGGGAGCCGGGGTGATCGTCGAAGTTTTCTTCAACAAGTTTGATGACTTCCCGGTCGATATCATCGCGCTCAAATACCGGAGGGTTAGGGAAGGGGGTTTTTCCATCCCACTTTTTGCGGTTGTCCGCGTCGTAGTTCCATTGTCCGCCTTCGGGCTCGCCATCTTTCATCAGATAGCCGGTTTTACGGCGCATTTCCCGATAAAAGTATTCCATGCGTAATTGCTTACGGCCGTCTGCCCAGTCAGCAAACTCTTTGGTCGTCGCAATAAAACGATCGTCGCCATAGACCTCCACTGGAATATTCAGGGCCTTTGACCACTCGCGATCCATGGCATTCTGAAGTCGGTATTCACCACATTGAGTCAGAACCAGCCGTTCTGCTGAGTACTCTTTGGTGTAATGTGCCACCACATCAAACAGGGATTTGAAGTTTCCCTGTGAATTGTACTCGTAGTAATCGACCTGCCAGCCAGCATCTCTCAACTCCTGCGCGAAGTGACGCATGGCGCTGAACAGCAGGGCTATCTTCTGTTTGTGGTGTTTGACGTAGGTGGCTTCGTCGCGGACCTCGGCCATGATCAGGCGATCGACCTTCGGGTCGAGGACGCGAAGACTAGCGAGGTCATGAGTCAGTTGATCACCGAGAATCAGCCCGAGGCGCATAAGTTATACATTTCTACGTTTGAAAGTATAACTAATGTATAACTATATGGCTGGATTTGCCAGTGTGCGAGCCTGCCAACGCAGACTACCAGAGCTGTCTGTTGGTCAGATTGCGGTAAATTCCTGCTGCAGTGTGCCGATAAGCCAGTCCAGCGCGAGGTCGTCACCACGAAGGGACGATGTGATGATATCCACATCAAACGGAGGAATCGGCAAAGGCAGAGGGGCAAGCTTGATGGGCAGCAGGCCAGAATACTGATCTGCCATACGCTTGGGCAGTACAACCACCATATCGTTGCCTATGATCAGGTGGGTAGCGCCCAGGTAATTTGGGGTCACAAGGACGATGTCACGCTCAAGATTATTATCGTCGAGCCACATATCAACAACGCCACGGTGCTGTCCGCCGGATACCCAAATATGGCGCAGGGCAAGAAACTGGTCGAGATCAAGCCCAGTGGTCAGATCGAGCTGTTGTGGGTCGTAAGCGACGACCAGGTTCTCTTTCAGAAATGGCGTGCGACGGATACGGGGCGGCAGTTCGCCAAAACGCCCGATACAGAGATCGAGGTTGCCATCCTCCAGTGCTTTCGTAGGCGTATCTGGTGGCAGGTCAAGGATGTCGAATTCGATGCCGGGTGCTGTTGTGCGCATGTAAGCCAATAAACGTGGCATCAGCGCCAGTTCGGCGTAGTCTGTAGTGGCGATACGGAAACGTCTGCGGCTGGATTGAGGGTCAAATTGATGACCTCCCGACAGAGTGGTCTCAATCTGTTGAATGGCCTGACGTATAGGTGCTTCCAGTGACAATGCCAACGCGGTCGGCTGCATGCCTTGTGCCGTACGGATGAGCAACTGGTCATCAAGCAGGCTGCGCAGACGGTTGAGAGCGTTGCTGATGGCCGGTTGGCTCAGAGCCAGCTGGTCGGCGACCCGCGACACATTGCGTTCGCGCATAAGTGCGTCGAAGATGACCAGCAGGTTCAGGTCAAAGTTGCGGATATTCATCATCACAATAAGCTATATCACTATGTTTAATTTCATGTGCTTCTTCAATCTTGGTCAGAATGAGCCGAGAAACTGATCGAACAAGCATAACAACTTAATAGTAACCCGGATAACACACGGGACAGGCAAGGTATATGACTCAAGCAAACCTCCCTTCAAACGTAAACGACATTCAACAGGTTGCAGTGATTGGCGCCGGTACCATGGGGCGCGGCATCGCTATTTCTTTTGCTAATGCGGGTATCAATGTCACTCTGCTTGATCTGAATGAAGAGGTTCGTTCACAAGCCATGAGTTACATCGAAGGCATCTATGCCGGGATGGTGAAGCGTGAACGCATCACGCAGGCTCAGGCGGATGAGCGCCTGGCTTGTTTCAGTCTGAGTGGCGATTACGCTGAAATTGCAGACGTTCAGCTGGCGATTGAAGCCGTATACGAAAACATCGACCTCAAAAAGACGATCTTCAAGCAATTGGATGAGACGCTGAACGCGAACGCCATCCTGGCGACCAACACGTCATACCTCGATGTTGATGCGATTGCCGCGGCAACCTCTCGCCCAGAGCAGGTGCTCGGTTTACATTTCTTCAGCCCGGCGCACATCATGAAGCTACTCGAAATCGTGCGCGGTGAGAAAACTGCTCCTGCGGTTCTCAAGTTAGCCGAAGAGCTGGGTCAGCATATCGGTAAGGTCGCTGTTGTTGCCGGTAACTGCCATGGCTTTATCGGTAACCGCATGCTTAAGCCCTATGTCTTTCAGGCTCGTCGCCTGCTGCTCGAAGGTGCCTTGCCGGCTCAGGTAGACAGTGCCTTGCAGAACTTCGGTATGGCGATGGGGCCGTTCCGTATGTACGACGTTGTTGGGATTGATCTTGAGTGGCGTTCGCGCCAGCTCTCGGGCGAGCAGTTGCCAGAAGGTTCAGCAGAAGAACTGAACGTACGAGTGGATAATCAACTGTGTGAACAGGAGCGCTTTGGCCAGAAATCCGGCAAGGGTTACTACCGCTATGAAAAAGGCAGCCGTGAAGCCATCGTTGATGAAACGGTCGAAGCCTTAGTCGTCGAGACGTCAGAAAAAGCAGGCTTTGAGCGTCGTCAAATCAGCGATGAAGAGATCGTCGACCGCTGCATTCTGGCACTCATTAACGAAGGCGCGAAAATCCTTGAAGAAGGCATTGCCCGCAACAGTGCCGACATCGATAAGGTGTACCTGAATGGTTATGGCTTCCCGAAAGAACGCGGTGGCCCGATGGCCTATGCGGATGAATGCGGTTTAGCCGATATTCTTGCGCGTACCGAGGCACTTGCCGAACAACACGGTGAAGCCTGTGCTCCGGCACCACTGCTGAAACAGCTGGCGGAAAGCGGCGGTAAGTTTGCAGATATTTCGAACTAAGCAAACGCAAAAAAACAGACAATAAAAATTCAGAAACAGGTTTTTTACTATGACAGCGTATAAGGCTCCACTGCAGGACATGCGTTTTATTCTGCACGACGTACTCGATTCTACGGCACATTTTGCGCGCCTGGGGCGCGATGACCTGACCGCCGAGATTGTTGATGCTGTATTGGAAGAGGGCGCCAAATTCAATGAAGGCGTACTGGCGCCACTGAATCGCAGTGGTGATGAAGAAGGCATCACATTTAAAGACGGTGAAGTCACCACACCAGAAGGCTTTGCTGATGCTTATCGTCAGTTCTGCGAGAACGGCTGGGCCTCAATGACCGGCGGCGAAGATTTCGGCGGGCAGGGCTTCCCGGTCTCTATGGCAGCGCCATTCCAGGAAATGATGATGAGTGCCAATTTATCATTTCGCGTGTATACCGGCCTGACCGACGGTGCTGTGTTTGCGTTGAATATGCACGGCACTGACGAGTTGAAAACTACCTACCTGCCGAAAATGATTTCTGGTGAATGGACTGGCACCATGTGCCTGACCGAACCGCACGCCGGCACAGACCTGGCGCTGCTGCGTACCAAAGCCGAGCCTCAGGCCGATGGCAGTTATGCGATTTCCGGCACCAAAATCTTTATCAGTGGTGGCGAGCAGGATTTCACCGATAACATTGTTCATCTGGTGCTGGCACGTCTGCCGGATGCTCCGGCGGGTGTAAAAGGTATTTCGCTTTTCCTCGTACCTAAGATGCTTGAAGATGGCAGCCGCAACGGCGTTGCCTGTGGTTCTGTTGAGCACAAAATGGGGATTAAAGCGGCGGCCACCTGTGTGATGAATTTCGATGGCGCCAAAGGCTGGTTGATCGGCACAGAAAACCGCGGCCTGGCGTGTATGTTTACCATGATGAACGACGCCCGTTTTCAGGTCGGGCTGCAAGGCCTCGGCGTTGCCGAAATGGCGTATCAGGGCGCGGTGGAATACGCGATTGATCGTTTGCAGTCGCGTTCACTGACTGGCCCGAAAGCCCCTGAAAAACCGGCTGACCCGATTATCGTGCATCCGGATGTACGCCGTATGTTGCTGACGCAGAAAACCTTAGTCGAAGGTTGCCGTATTCTGGCGTATGAAGCCGCCCAGTATCTGGATATGGAGCAACATCACCCAGACGCTGAAGAGCGCGAAAAAGCTGCTGTGCGTGCAGCTCTTCTGATTCCGGTCGTGAAGTCCTTCCTCACTGATATGAGCGCAGAGGCCGCGAACATCGGCATGCAGGTATATGGCGGTCATGGCTTTATACGCGAATGGGGTATGGAGCAGCTGGTGCGCGATGGTCGAATTACCCAGATTTATGAAGGTACCAACGGCATTCAGGCGCTGGATCTGATGCGTCGTAAAGTCATGGGCGATCAGGGGGCTGAGCTGTCGCGCCTGCAGGACGAAATCGACGCCTTATGCGAGGCCAACGATCTGCACGAATCCCTGCGTGAGCAGGTCGCAGCACTGACTTCAGCGAACGCCCACTGGCGCAAACTGGCACAGGATATTATTCAGCGCGCAGCTGATAACCCGGAAGAAATCGGCGCCTGTGCGACGGATTTTCTGAATTTCTCATCCTATGTACTTCTGGCTTATGGCTGGTTACGTATGGCGTTAACGGCGCAGAAAAAACTCGATGACGGCTCTGGCGACAGCGCCTTTTATGAGGCAAAGCTGGCGTCGTCGCGTTTCTACTTTGAGCGTATTTTACCGCGTGCTGAATTGCACCGTCAGGTACTGCAATCGTCGGCGGATAACCTGTTTGGGCTGACCGCTGAACAATTTGTGCGCCAGTAACCTGAGACGTAAAAAGGAGAATAATAATGACAGCATTTACCTTTACGACGACCCGTACCATCATCAACGAGCCGGGTTCGGCCCGACGCCTTGCCGCTATCTGTGAAGAGCAGGGCGCTCGTAGTGTGATGCTGGTGACTGACCCGGGCATCATCAACGTCGGCCTGCTCGAAGACGTATTGCCTGCATTTAAAGAATCCGGCATTCAGTTAACCTTATTCAAAGACGTTGAAGCCGACCCGGCCGACAGCACTGTCACCGACGCTGCGAATCAAGCGCGCGCTGCAAAAGCAGATTACGTGGTTGGTTTTGGTGGTGGCAGTTCAATGGATGTCGCCAAGCTGGTGGCGTTGCTTGCACACTCTGAATGCAAACAGCCGCTCAGCGATATGTATGGTGTTGGCAATGCGCGTGGTAAACGTCTGCCTTTATTGCAGGTGCCGACCACCGCTGGCACAGGGTCTGAAGTCACACCGATTGCGATTGTGACCACAGGCGCGACGACCAAGGCAGGTGTGGTATCGCCGGTATTGCAGCCCGACATTGCTCTATTAGACGCGGAGCTGACCAAAGGCCTGCCAGCGCATGTGACGGCGGCCACCGGTATTGATGCCATGGTGCACGCGATCGAGGCGTATACCTCAGTGCACAAGAAAAACCCTGTATCCGATATGCTGGCTAAAGAAGCCTTGCGGTTACTGTCGTCAAATTTAATGGCTGCGGTCAACGAAGGGCATAACCTGGAAGCGCGCAGTAATATGCTGCTCGGTGCACTATACGCGGGTCAGGCATTTGCTAATGCGCCAGTGGCGGCAGTGCATGCGCTGGCGTATCCGCTGGGCGGTCATTTTCATATTCCGCACGGTCTGAGTAATTCTTTGGTATTGCCGCATGTGATGCGCTTTAACGCAGCGAATGACACGGCAGCGGCGCAGTATGCTGAGCTTGCGCCTTACATCATGGGGTTGGATGCACCCGAAGGCAGTCCGGCGCAAATCACAGATGCACTCATTACCTGGCTTGAACAGCGCATCAAAGAGACGGGCCTGCCGATGACGTTGCGTGAATGTGATATTCCGGAGGATGCCATTCCCATGCTCGCCAGCGAAGCCATGCTGCAACAACGTTTGCTCATTAATAATCCGCGCGAAGTTAGCGAAGCGGATGCTCTGGCTATTTATACCGCCGCTTATTAATTTGAAAAAGGATGACCCATGAGCAGTGAAAAGCCGCTGTTACGCAGTGATTATAAAAAATTCGTACCCATCACGACGCGCTGGATGGATAACGATATTTACGGTCATGTGAATAACGTTACCTATTACTCTTACTTCGACTCTGCGGTTAACCGTCATTTAATCGAAGAGGGCGGGCTGGATATTCACGATGCACCGATTGTAGGTTTTGTGGTGAATTCGCATTGCAATTACTTAGCGCCGATTGCGTATCCTGACGCCATTGAAGTGGGCTTGCGGGTTAACAAACTGGGCAACAGCTCGGTGACTTACGGTGTGGCCATATTTAAAGAAGGCGAAGAGCAGGCCTGTGCCTTTGGCGACTTTATTCATGTGTTTGTGGAACGCGCGGCGAATAAATCCGTCCCAATACCTGAACCGATACGAAATGCACTCTCGCAACTGGTGATCTGATATGAGTAAGACCTATCCCTATTATCTCGCAGGCGAAGCGGTATACGCCAATACAGACCTGAAAGTCACCGATAAATACAGCGGCGAAGTGGCCTACGAAGTACCACTGGCGACGCCGGATGTTCTCGATGAAGCCATCGCCGCCGCCGAAGGCGCAGCCGAGGCAATGCGTAATATGACGGTGTACGAACGTCAGGCCGTCCTTCAGCACTGCGTAAAACGCTTTACTGAGCGCGCGGACGAATTGGCAGAAGCGCTTTGCATTGAAGCCGGTAAGCCAATTAATGATGCAAAAGGCGAAGTCGGCCGCCTGATCGACACCTTTAAAATTGCCGCAGAAGAAACACCGCGCATGCTCGGTGAGACACTGCCTCTGGATATCAGCCCGCGTGCCAAAGGCTATCGTGGTATGACTCAGCGCGTGCCGATTGGCCCGTGTGCCTTTATCAGCCCGTTTAACTTTCCGCTGAATCTCGCTGCACACAAAGTCGCTCCTGCGATTGCTGCCGGTTGTCCGTTTGTTCTTAAACCGGCCAGCATGACGCCAATCGGGGCTTTGGTGATTGGTGAAATTCTCGCAGAAACGGATCTCCCGAAAGGCGCGTTTTCGATCTTGCCTTGTCGCCGTGACAGCGCCGATATGCTCACCGAAGATGATCGCCTGAAGCTGCTGAGCTTTACCGGCTCGCCCGAAGTCGGCTGGGCACTGAAAGCACGTGCCGGTAAAAAGCCCGTCGTGCTTGAACTTGGTGGTAATGCGGCGTGTGTGGTTGATAACGATTGGGACCTCGATGATGCCATATCGCGAGTCATCATTGGTGCGTTTTACCAGTCAGGTCAGAGCTGTATTGGTGTGCAGCGCCTGTACGTTCACAGCGATGTGTACGATGAATTTAAAGAGAAGCTGGTTGCGAAAACCAAAGCACTGAAGAGCGGTGACCCTAAAGACCCGGAGACCTTTATCGGCCCGATGATTTCAGAAGGCGAAGCGGAGCGTCTGCACGGCTGGATCAAAGACGCACTGGACCGCGGTGCAACCCTGCTGTGCGGTGGCGAGCGTGAAGGAAACATGCTTCAGGCCAGTCTGTTTGAGAATGTGCCTGCGGATTGCGACCTCAGCGCCGAAGAAGCCTTTGGCCCGGTGGCGATTCTTGAGCCGTTCGATGATTACGACACAGTTCTTAAGAAAGTGAATGACAGTCGTTATGGTCTGCAGGCCGGTATCTTTACCCGCGATCTGTATAAAGCACAGAAAGCCTGGGACGAACTCGAAGTCGGCGGTGTCGTTATTGGTGATGTACCGAGCTGGCGCGTCGATCACATGCCGTATGGCGGCGTAAAAGACTCTGGTATCGGTCGTGAGGGCATCCGCTATGCACTCGAAGACATGACCGAACTGCGTCTGATGGTGGTACGTACGCCTCAGTAGCCAGTCTTTCAAGTCAGCCAGTCTATCGAGTCAGGTTGTCACTTGGTGCCCGCCCAGTTAATTACTCTGGGCGGGCGCATATGGACAATTGACCTCGCTGCTTCGCCTCTCCATTCTCTTACGCGCACTGCCCAATTCTGAATAATCATTCTCAACCAAGGATATAAGGTATCTTCATGGCCGTAACACGTATTACCTCAAAACCTATCAACAATCGCTTGCTCAGATTCACTACCTTCAGCCTGCTGATGCTGATGGCGTCGTTCTCTTTCGCTCAGTCTAAAGTCGATCGTCTGATGGAGCTTTCAGGCATTCAGCATCAGCTGGAATCGCTGGGCCCGATGATGGCGTCAGGATTGTCTCCTGAAACCACTGGTATGAGCGACAGTGCTCTGAAAAAATCAGGGGATGTGCTCGCCACTGCATTTCGTGAGGAGAAACTCGCTGATCATGTTCGCGGTGAGCTGAAGTCCTCTCTTACCGATTCTGAAACAGAGACCATGCTCAAGTGGTATAGCTCTGACAAAGCTAAAAACATCACAGAAGCAGAAAATAATGCCACTCTGGTTCAGCCAGAAGTGCTCATGGGAGAAGTGCAGAAGCTTCAGGACAGAACAAAGCTTCTGTCGCTGGCGTCAGAGGTTGCTGAGCTGAGCAATGCCGCTGATATGTTGAAGGAATTTCAAAAGCGTATCGCGCTCTCTGTGTATGCCGCTGTGTCTGCCAAGCAGAACCCCGAAGAGCCGATGGATTTTGACGCAATAGAACCAGTGATTGATGCTCAGCTACAGGCGGTGAGTGGACAGATGGATCAGATGGTCGTTGCTTATATGATATACGCCTGGAAAGACATCCCAGAAGCCGACCTTGAAGAGTATGTCGCAGTATTGCGCACCGATGCTGGCCGCAATTTCACTCAGGCTTCGACAGCATCTATGCTGAACGCGATGAACCTGGCTTTTTCTGACGCGATGCATAATCTGGCGGATATCTGGAGCGAGGAGTAATCCTCCTCCGCTTTTCTACGGTTATAAAAAAAGCGCAGTCGGTGTCCCGACTGCGCTTTTCTATGCATCTCGTTCTGATTACAGAGCGACGATGTTCTCAGCCTGAGGGCCTTTCTGACCTTGAGTTACGGTGAACTCAACACGCTGGCCTTCAGCCAGAGTTTTAAAGCCAGAACCAGTGATCGCGCTGAAGTGAGCGAAAACGTCAGGGCCAGATTCCTGCTCGATGAAGCCGAAACCTTTAGATTCGTTGAACCATTTTACTGTGCCAGTTGTTTTATCAGACATAATTTGTACCTTTCGGATTGTATTCAGTGGTGTCCCGCACGACTCTAAATCACGCTGAGGACGATAAAGCATGAAATAAGGCTGAACTTAGAAACTACAAACCGAGGTATTACAGCTAACTGACATCGAGATGGAGTATTTAGACAGGAGACTTTCTTTCTTGCCGCACGAACTATGGGCCGGGATGGACTTTCTGTCAATAAATATTGGCTAAAGAGTGCGTTAGGGTAACAAAAAATTCACTTTTCCTGCCAGCTGAGAGGAAAGTCAGGCTGGCAGGGCCAAAAACATCGGGATAATCAGTCGATCAGGCCAAAGCTGATGATGTTCCAGAAGCTGCGACGATCAACATCTGCCAGCCCACTTTCTTTGAGTTGGCCGTCCACCAGTTGAGGGTGGTCTGGGTAGTTGAGCTTAAGCAGAGCAAGAGATTTCTCAGCCAGTTCGTCCATTTCAAGGAGCTGATAGGCTTCGGTCATAATTGCCAGCGCATCTTCAACATAGGGTGTCTTCTGGTAGTGAATCAGAACTTCTTCGCAGCGGTTCGCAGCCGCCAGATAGGCATGACGCTTCATATAATATTTGGCGACATTGATCTGGTAGCTGGCCAGGCGTTCACGCAGGTAGATCATCCGGGCGCGGGCATCGGCGTTGTATTCGCTGTCAGGGAAGCGGCGCAGCAATTCAGAGAAATACGCGAATGAGTCCTGCAGAGGCACCGGATTACGGTACTCTGTTTCGTCACTCAGGTAACGTTCAACGAACGCAAAACCCAGCTCATAGGTTGCCAGACCACGCATGTAATAGGCGTAGTCGACCTTCGGGTGTTGCGGGTGCAGACGGATGAAACGCTCTGATTTTGCCAGAACGCCTTCCATGTCAGACATCTTGAAGCTGACATAAATCAGCTCAAGCTGGGCATGTTCAGCGTACTGACCAAACGGGTACTCGCTTTCCAGTCGCTTCAGGCGGTCTTCGGCGATGAGCATGTTGTCGTCGTCGATGGCCTCGCGGGCTTCGTCGTAGTATTCAGCTTCGGTACGGACTTCACGTTCAGGATTCGAAGAGCAGGCGCTCAGACCGGCTGAAAGAAAAGAGGCTGTGATCAGTGCCAACAGGATGGACTTTATGGAGTGCATTCTCATACATCTATATAATTTCGCGATACGCCGTATTAGAACACACCTGCGCGTCATCATCATCCGTCGCGCACATTCACAGGTTTACTACAGGGTTAATATGTCTGATCAGATAGATCACACCGTCGAGGTCCCGTTCGACGAGGGGAACAAACGCCTGGATCAGGTGGCTGCGAAGCTGTTTCCTGATTACTCGCGCTCACGCCTGCAACAATGGATTAAAGATGGCCAGTTGCTGGTGAACGGAAAGTCCGTGCGCGGGCGCGACAAGCTTGTCGGGGGCGAGACCCTGACCTTAAAAGCTGAGCTTGAAGCAGAAGGCGAGTGGCAGGCCGAAGACATCCCACTGGATATTGTTTACGAAGACGACGATATTCTGGTCCTGAACAAGCCCACCAACCTGGTCGTTCATCCTGCGGCAGGCAACCGCACCGGTACGTTACTCAATGGTCTGCTGTTTCACTGCCCGGATCTGATCAATATCCCACGCGCGGGCATTGTTCACCGCCTCGACAAAGACACCACCGGTCTGATGGTGGTGGCAAAAACACTGCAAGCTCAGACGCATCTTGTTGCTCAATTGCAGGACCGCAGCATGGGACGTGAGTATGAGGCGGTAGTGCAGGGGCACATGGTGGCGGGCGGTACAGTCGATGAACCGATTGGTCGGCACGGTACTCAGCGTACGAAAATGGCTGTTAGCCCCATGGGCAAAGATGCCACCACGCATTATCGCGTGTTACATAAATTTCCGTCGCACACCTATATCCGCTGCAAGCTGGAAACGGGCCGTACCCACCAGATTCGTGTGCACATGTCGCACATCAGTCATCCGCTTGTCGGTGATGCGACTTACGCTGCGCGAACCCGCCTTAAAAAGGGTGTCAGCCCTGAGCTGCGGGAAATGCTGGCGAAATTCCCGCGGCAGGCACTGCACGCTAAAGCACTCACGCTGATCCATCCGCGAACAGAAGAAATCATGGAGTGGGAAATCGAGCTGCCGGATGACTTTATTGAACTGCTCAATACATTGGCCGACGACGAAGCTCAGCAGGACATCTATTAATGATTGACCTGCACCAACCCGAATGGCGACTCCCGGAAGGCGTGCATGCCAGTTATACGGGGCGTCGGGGTGGTGTATCTCTGCCTCCGTATCACGGGTTTAATCTCGGCGATCACGTAGGGGATCTGCCTGAAGCCGTGGAAGCGAACAGAGCTGCTTTACTTAACGCCTTGCCTGGAGCACGAGCCATTCAATGGCTGAAACAGGTTCATGGTATTGAGGTCATCAAGGCGGCGGGGACGACCGTCGATAGGGTACCAGAGGCGGATGCGGTCATGACGGGTGAGCCAGGGATTGTTTGCGCAGTGATGACGGCCGACTGCCTGCCGGTACTTTTCTGCGATCAAAAAGGGACACAAGTCGCCGCCGCGCACGCGGGTTGGCGAGGGCTGGCGGCGGGCGTTCTGCTCGAAACTCTGAATACCTTTGAAGAGCCATCAAAGGTAAGTGCTTACTTATGTCCTGCGATTGGCCCCGAAGCGTTTGAGGTAGGGCCAGAAGTAAAGGCGGCGTTTGCTGAGGCTCCCGACGTTTGCTTTCACAAAGGGCACCATGACCGTTGGTACGCAGACTTGTATGAGCTTGCCCGCTGGCAGCTGATGCAGGCCGGTGTGGGGGAGGTTCTGGGCGGAAAACACTGCACGTTTTCAGAGCCTGAGCAGTACTTCTCGTACCGGCGGGATGGTGTCACAGGACGTCAGGCCAGCATGATCTGGATTGAGTCGTCACCGGCGTCATAAACCCCAGGTAAAAACACCGTTGCCATAACCTTACTAAATACCATGATAAAACCGGCCTGAGCCTTGATTTTACAGGGGTTTGGTGGTTCACACGTGCGACATCTGCTGTTAGAATAAACGCCATAAATGACAGCTTGCCCAATGCTACACACCCGGAGCGTGGTAAGTGTCATACATGGCCTTTGATGCGGTTACCCCCCGTGTCCGGCCCTGACCCCGGCTTCCTGGACCAGGTACCCGGTATCTGATGACGAACTAAGAGTGACTCATCCAGCCTTTTAAGGGATTGCCCCAACGGTTCCGTTTGAGCTGTTGTTGGTGCAGACCCGACTCGAACATACGTAACTCGTGCTCAACGACGAGCACAAGAACAGAGGATTTTACGGTGGAATTAATTTCCGGCGGAGACATGCTGGTTCGTGCACTTCACGAAGCAGGTGTTGAATACGTTTATGGTTATCCGGGCGGTTCGCTGCTTCACGTCTACGACTCGCTGTACAAGCAGAGCGCGGTGAAGCACGTACTCGTCCGTCATGAGCAGGCTGCTGCTCACATGGCTGATGGTTATGCGCGCGCAACGGGTAAAGCGGGCGTGGTGATGGTTACTTCGGGTCCTGGCGCAACAAACACCATTACGGGTATTGCGACAGCGTTCACCGACTCCATCCCTATGGTCGTTATTTCCGGTCAGGTAATGAGTCACCTTGTGGGTGATGATGCATTCCAGGAAACCGACATGCTGGGTGTCTCGCGTCCTATCGTTAAGCACAGCTTCGCGGTTCGTCGTCCTGAAGATATTCCAGAGATCGTTGCCAAAGCATTCTACATTGCCAGCACCGGTCGCCCTGGCCCGGTTGTGATCGATATTCCGAAAGATATGACGATGCCGAACGAACGTTATGAGTACGTCTATCCGAAGAAAATTAAAATGCGTTCTTACACGCCGCCACAGCGTGGTCACTCCGGTCAGATTAAAAAGGCCGTTGAGTTGCTGTTGGCTGCTAAGCGCCCGGTAATCTATTCCGGTGGTGGTGTCATCATTGATGGCAGCTCTGACAAACTGCGCGCTCTGGTAGATCGCCTGAACTTCCCATGCACCAACACCCTGATGGGGCTGGGTGCGTATCCGGGGACTGGCGAGCGCTTTATCGGCATGCTCGGCATGCATGGTTCTTATGAAGCGAACATGACCATGCATAACGCAGACGTGGTTATCTGTATTGGTGCGCGCTTCGATGACCGCGTAACCAACGCAACGAACAAATTCTGCCCGGATGCGAAAATCATCCACGTAGACATTGATCCATCATCAATCTCTAAAACCATCATTGCTGATGTGCCGATTGTTGGCCCAGTAGGCGCGGTTCTGGATGAAATGATGGCACTGCTGGATGAAGCAGGTGAAACGCCAGATGCAGAAGCACTGGAAACCTGGTGGAAGCAGATCAACGAATGGCGTGAGCGTCATGGCGGACGTTACGAGAAAAACGACAGCCAGCTGATGAAGCCACAAGAAGTGATCGAAGCCATGTGGACGGCCACCAAAGGTGATGCCTTCATCACCTCTGACGTGGGTCAGCACCAGATGTTTGCAGCGCAGTACTACAAGTTCGACAAGCCAAACCGTTGGATCAACTCCGGTGGTCTGGGCACCATGGGCTTTGGTTTCCCGGCGGCAATGGGCATCAAAATGAACTTCCCGGACGACATGGTTGTGTGTGTTACCGGTGAAGGTTCTATTCAGATGAACATCCAGGAACTGTCGACCTGTCTGCAGTACGGCATCCCGGTGAAAATCCTGTGTCTGAACAACGGCTCACTGGGCATGGTTCGCCAGTGGCAGGACATGAACTACGAAGGTCGTCACTCACACTCCTACATGGAGTCACTGCCTGACTTCGTTAAGCTGGTAGAAGCGTATGGCCACGTGGGTATCCGTGTGACCGATCGCGATCAGTTGCCACAAGCGCTTGAAGACACCTTCGGCAAGTACAACGACCGTCTGGTATTCCTCGACGTAGCAGTTGATGAAACCGAACACGTATATCCAATGCAGGTGCCAACCGGCTCCATGCGTGATATGTGGCTGAGCAAGACGGAGCGTACCTGATCATGAGACACATTATTTCAATCCTGCTTGAAAACGAGCCAGGTGCTTTGTCCCGCGTTGTTGGTCTGTTTGCACAGCGCGGCTACAACATCGAAACCTTAACGGTCGCGCCAACAGAAGACGAAACCCTGTCGCGCATGACCATGACCACCACCGGCGACGAGCGCAAGATCGAACAGATCACCAAGCAGCTCAACAAACTGGTAGAAGTGGTTAAGCTGGTTGACCTGTCAGAAGGCCCGCACATTGAACGCGAGCTGATGCTGATAAAAGTCAAAGCGATTGGTGCACAGCGCGCTGAAATCAAACGTACGGCTGACATCTTCCGCGGCCAGATCGTTGACGTCAGTCCAAGTGTGTACACCATCCAGCTGACCGGCACGAGCGACAAGCTTGAAGCCTTCATCGAATCCATCGGTGCTGGCTGTGTACTCGAAACCGTACGTACTGGTGTATCTGGTATCGCACGTGGTGAGAAAGTACTGAGTCTCTGATGTAGGGTGTGCACTGCGCACCTCTTAAATTATCGACTCACAGAAAGGGCCTTCGGGCCCTTTTTTGTTGCTCTGTTTTTTGCCTGCACACCTGAAAATCATCACGTAGGGTGGGCATTGCCCACCGTTACTTTTCAACCACCAGAGTGCTTTTCACCCGAATAAACAAAAGGTATCCTGTGAACAAACATTAAATGGACGCTTGGCGGTCATCCTACTGACCCGATACAAAGGATTGCTTGATGAACCTCGTAAAAACTCCTGACGGCCTGCAACTGAATACGCCAGGAATTGGTAAGCCTGTCGTATTTACCCCAAACACTGAAAAAGATGCTCTGATTTTGCAAAAAGCAGCAAAAGAAGGGTATTACTATCCCTTGCTTGCTTTGAAACATCTTGCCGCCTTATCAACAGGACTGACAGGTAAAAACAACGTTTTTATTCCTAACATCAACGACTTTAAAACGAACAGTCTTCAACAGGTTGTCGTTTATGTTCCGGGTATTGCTGCCATGGTGGAGCGTCGCCCTGATGACGTACTGGCAATTACTCGCCTCGACTTGAGCGATGAGTATATGGCGATAGAGAAAGGCAGTCGGCAAAAGCCAGGTGTATATAGTGTTACGCGTGAGAGAGATAGTGTTGAGGCTAAGTACAGGCAGAATCGTCGTATTCAGGCCCAAAATGATCGTAGAGTCGTTATTTCTGATACTACTTTCGCCTTGCCGAAAGATGCTGCTGATAGGGCGGCAAGGGAATTAGATCAGTTGTTCGGTAGTAGTGCAGCTTTAAAATGCGATTTCGACCTTTTCTATTCGCCACTTGGATGTGATCTGAAAGGTATGCGAAATTATAATGCTGCCATGGTTCGGCAGACCTATGGGTATGCGGGATTGCTGGCCGATGTTATCGAGAAATCTAAAGGTCAGAAAGGTGTGGAATGGACATCTCAACGTGGCGGTTCGGTTGTACTGACTCAAGCATTGACTGCTCTAGCGAGTAAAGGAGTCACCTTCAATGAACAGAACCATATCGTAAAAATGTGTTGGGCAACATCTGATCCTAAGCAAACATTGAGCGCGGTGAATCATCTGGGCATGATCGCGGATAAAGACTTGTTGAGAAGTAATAGCCATGTTCGTGCGACGTTAAGTGCCACGATAGGCAATGCGCAACGCGCTGCTGATCGATCTGATCCGTACAACTGGGATGATTATGGTCGTGAGTTAGCCAATGGCACTATGACTGCCAATACAATTATAGGTATTGGTGCCCTCGGTGGTGGTCTGGCAACGGGTTCACCGCTTCTGGCGACTGTTGGTACTATTACAGGGGGAATTGGAGCATTGCAGTTTGCCTATAAAACAATTAAAGAGCGACTAGGACGAGGATGAATCTCATGCTTGGTTGGTTAAAATTCTTCCCGTTTGCTTACACGCAAGGTGCAGTTAGAAATGCAACAGAGATTCGTGGGCCATATTTTTCTAAACCAAGGCTCAATAAGTGGATATTCGGAGATGTGAATTTCTACTTTGACGCTCCTTGGGCAAATCCCGTGTTCGGCTTTGGTGGTGATTTTTGGTCTGTGGATGCAATTAAGCCTGGTGGTCGGGATATATTAAAAATTCAGTATCTTGAAAGAGTATATGGTCGAGGGCCAGGCCCCGTTGATGCCTGGATTAAAGAACGATTTTATGAAAATACCTGGTACTTTGTCGGGCAGTGGTTTTCTGGGCGAAAATCAAGATTAACCATGCGGGGAATTCTGAATACGGTCGCTGATGACTCACAATTTAAAGGGTTGAGCCTTTTTCATCCGCGAGTATTTGAATCTGCTATCGCAGACTATTTTGACCATAGTCACGGTTACAAACGATCGGGTAAACGTCCTGATTGTCGTGCTCCATTAAATTGGAGGCTATTGCCGTTATCAGACAGTGTTCAGGGAGTGAAATTTGACCTGCACTATATAGCTAATGGTGGGAAAGATAATCCAGAATTAGTAAGGGTGGTAGCATTCCCGATTAGTTCAAGTCAGTTTGTTATTATCTATTTTGATATGACAGCACTGCTTCTTCACGATGAAATAACGACGAAGCCAACGATGGCACTGTGCGATTCAATTATTGAGTCGATGAGCCTTAAGGTGGGAAAGAAGACGCTTTCAGAGTGGGAAAAGGTGAAAGACAATTGCCCGGATATGTCTCTGGCTGAAACCATGGGTGAGTATCAATGGCCGTTGTTTGAAGAGAAACCTTCAAAAAAACCGAAGGAGAGAGATATTACATCTATGCATGGACAGGACTGGATCGAGAATAAGTCATAGTAGAAGAGTTATATGCTCGTTTTTCTGGAAGGGAGGTTTGAGTTATGGAAGATTCTTCAATCAGTTCAAAGAGTTATCCAGGAAACCTCGAAAGAGTATCCCAGGATAAACGCGCATGCATACTAATAAGCTGGTAGTTTCTACAGGATGCACAAGGATTGAGATGAAGTTTGATAGCCTAAGAATTAGGAATTTCCGTACTCTAGGAAGTGAGCAATTTGTTGATTTGAGTAATGGCCTTACAATAGTTGGTCCAAATAGCAGTGGAAAGACCAACATTCTAAAAGCCATAGAAATGATATTTACCGGCTATGATAATGTGTTGGAGTACGAAGCTAAGCGAGATCTGACTTTTGGGATAACTTCAGGGCAAACAAGCCTTGTCGCAAGCTTTACTGGAGATAGAGAAGCAGACAAAGACTTTTTTGAGCTGTACGATGAATTAAACACAATGTTAGAGGAGCCAAAAGAAGTTGGCTCTAGCTTTTCCTTATATTTATCATTTGCAAAGTCGGGAAAACCGTTGTATAGATTTTTCTCTAATGAAAAGATGAAGAAGGAGTTTCAGGCACAGTTTTCAAGAAAACAAATTACCGCAGTAAACATCTTGTTAGAAAAGTTTGTATGTCACTATGTTCCGTCATCTAAGAGTATTGCCGATTTATACTCAACCTTGCTTCTTCCTTTCATTAAACGCTCTGTAACCCGTGTTCTGTCTGATAAAGTATCTGAAATAAATAACAACCTATCTGACATATCAAGTGCTCTTGATACTCAATTAGAAGTCGCAGGCCTTTCACATATTAAGTCTCATTTTGGCTTGCCTAGTAATTCAATGGAGCAACTAATAGATCGATTTGAGTTCCACCTATCAGATCCAAATAAAACAAGTATTGATAGAAAAGGCATGGGCATTCAAGCATCTGCAATACTGGCTTCTTTTTTATGGATAACGAAAGAAGAGTTGAAGTTGAAAAAAAGTACAATATGGCTCATCGAAGAGCCTGAATCGTACCTCCATCCTCAATTGGCAGAATCTTGTCATAAGATGCTTGAACAATTGCGTAGTGAGTCTCTATTGGTGACAACAACTCATTCTCTGGGCTTCGTTGCACAAGATCCAAGAAAAGTAGTTGGAACAGAACTCAATAATAACCAAACACGTATTATCCAGTATAAATCTTATGTTGAAGCCACTTCTTCAATTCGGAATGCTTTAGGAGTTAGGTTTAGCGACTACTATAATTTGGGATTATTAAATGTATTTGTAGAGGGAAAGTCAGATCGCGAAACATTCCAATGGTTTTTAAAATTGGTCAAGCCTGATGGCGATGGTAATTATAATTGGCCTTGTGTAAGAAATTCGGAGTTTTTAGATTTCACTGGTGTTTCTGGTATGGAAGGCTTTATGAAAGCCACATACGAATTTATAGCAAACGAAAGACCTGTTGTAACTATTTTAGATGGCGATCCCGCGGGAGATAAGACCAGAAGAAATCTACAAGGTTATCTTGGCAACAAAAAGATACCATTTCATGCAAATAAAGACTTCATCAGTCTTCATACCGGCTTTTCACTGGAAGGGCTTTTTCCTCATGAATGGATTGTTGAAGCACAAGGTAGCAATCCAGATTGGTTTGGAGATGATTATTCGGTTGACGTTGAAGGGAAACTACAACCATTTAGTATGAAGAACGAGAAAAGCAAAATTCAATTGAGAACCTATCTAATTGATAAGGCAAACGAGCAAGAAGATCTAAGCTGGACTACCCGATTTACTCAGGTATTTGACACGCTTGAGACAGCTCTATCGGAAAGCTATAAGAGAGTTTATGGCCTGGAATTCGAAACTAACAAGTCAATGCAGCCGATCGCTGACGCGTCGGCTGATTGAGGCGTTAGAAGGTAATGATGAAACCTTGGATAATTGAAAAACCATTGATGATGCTGAATGGGAGATACTCTGATTTTGATGGCGTACTCGTCAAATTAATTTATACAGCGATGGGTACTGGGGCTATAGGCTCGGTTCTTAGCGGTATACATCCGTTGTTTATTCTGCCTTGTTTTATCGTGGCTCTACTTCTGGTTCCAATCTGTTTTGTCTTTCAGTCTGTCGCCAGGCGCTACGAGCAAGACGAACCCCACTATCAGGCGTCCAGAAGTAAAATCCGTGCCGTATTTCACTACTTGTGGGTTATCGGTGTATACCTATGGGTAGTCTTTTGGGTAGTGATTTTTTGTAGAGCTGTCTTGAGTATATACGTTGGGCAAAGGCTCTGATAAGCCGCTTTAGATCAGTAGTGAACTTGCCTTAACCAAACAGACACGAAAATTATACTGACCAGGTGCGCGATATCTACGAACCCGTTGCGTTACTTCCCCTCAGACTCTTCCATCTCCTGAATCTTCTTATAAATCTCCTCGGCCTCCGTCGATAACTTAGAGTAAGTGCGGATGTCGCCACCCCTTTGCGCATGCATCGCCTGTTCAAGCAGGATGGCGTGTTGTTTTCTGAGTTTCTTAGTCGGGTCGCTTTTCAAGAATGAGAACATGCATGACTCCAGAGAGGTAAGTCAGTGAGTTAAGTCGCTCCATTGTGTACGAGAAGGGGGCATAAAATCCAGAACTTATACGTAAGTTGTACAAATTGAGGGGGATTACTCCGATAGCTATAATCGCCGCCTCTTCACGTTATTCAGGTTCTGTTCAGTATGTTGTTTTTCCCGATCCAGCAAGAGCTGGACTGCATTAGTGAGCGTGGTGTGATTCTGGGCAAGATTCGGTTTGATGATGCAAAGGGGAAGCACATCTTCTATCAGCCCGATGATGTCGTTGAGGTAACGGTAGTAGAGCAGGCGGCTATCAATGAGCGGTTAGCTGGCCTGGATGCCGGTACCTACGGCATCCCGATGCAGGATGACGATTGAGACCCCATACCGTTTGTAGGGCTATTCGGGTATACTCCGGCCTCCTTAAAATTCGATAAGAAGTGTTCATTATGTCTTTGCCTCCATGCCCTAAGTGCCAGTCTGAATACGTTTATGAAGATCAGGCGAACCTGGTGTGCCCTGAATGCGGTCACGAGTGGAATCCGTCGGACAATAGCGATGACGATGCGTTTGTCGTGCGTGACTCGAACGGCAAGGTGCTGGAAGTAGGCGATCAGATCACTCTGATCAAAGATCTGAAGGTGAAAGGTTCATCGCAGCCGCTGAAGATCGGTTCTAAAACCACGATTCGTCGCATTGTTGAAGGCAAAGATCACGAGCTGGACTGTAAGTTTGCCGGTGCGGGCGAGATTATGGTGACTGCTAAGTTCGTCAAGAAAGCCTGATATTTAACACCGGGCGGCTTTTGCTCGCCCGGTATTCCCTTCAGCCCGCTATCCTCATCAGCCGGGTGTTTCTATCAGCTTCACCCATCTTGATAGTACGTTCAGGCGTGCCGCTGCCAGCTTCAGGCAAACCAGTAGGGGGACGGCGATCAATACGCCGACGGCGCCCCACATCCACCCCCAGAGTATCAGCCAGAGAATCAGTATCAGCGGATTCAGCCTCATATTATGGCCGAGTACCGTGGGTGTAATGAACTGCGCCTCAATGGTGTTAATCGCAAAGAAGATCAGTGGTGGCATCGTTGCCATCCAGCCCGCACCGTACTGAACAATGCCTGCCAGGTAGAGTACGAACATTCCGGCAATCGGGCCGACGTAGGGCGCGAAGTTCAGCAGGGCGACCATTACCCCCCATAGCAATGCATCCTGTACTCCAGCAGCCCAGAGTGCGGCTCCTGTGACTATGCCTAAACACGTATTGATAACGCTCACGGTCAGTATGTACCGTGATAGCTCACGCTGAACCTCATTAAGCAGAGAGTCCGCCGCCTGTTTATCCTGCTTCTGGCTGAAGCTGCTCATAAAACTGGAGTAGAGCAAAGGGCCGAACACCAGCATGAAAACAACAAGTATCAGAAAGGTGAAGAACTGAGTCAGCATCACAGGTGTGGCTCCCAGTACCTGAATCATCAACTCAATACCGCCTTGCTTGAAGCGGTCAGATACCGCGTTCTGATCAGGTTCTGGTTCGGGTTTTGGCGGTTCGGGTTCATCTTTGCTGAACCAGCCGAACCAACCGCCGCTCTCTTTCTCTTTGACGGGAGTCTGTGGCTGTTGTTCGGTCGGTGATAGTTTCTCACTGATTTCGTCGAGTTCGGCGGTCAATTGATTAGATAGTTCTGGAATGCGTTCAGCCCAGCGCTCTGCAGGCTCTACCAGTTGCATGCCGAGTAAGGTGAAAGGAACACCTAGCATGGCGAGCAGTAACAGTGCCGAGAAGGATCGAGGCACGTAGAAGCGCTTGAGTAGTCTGACTACGGGGCTGAGAAGCAAGGCAAACAGCGCCGCCACTATGATGGGCAGAAATAGTGTTTGGGCAAAATATAAGGTATAGAAAACGACAAACGCCGTGAGCCAGTACATCACCATTTGCATTGATGTCAGCCGCTTCTTTTCTGGCGGTGTGTTTTCTTCAGTTGCCTGAGGATGCAACTGTTTAAGTTGACTCATTCACCGCCACCAAATTGTTGGCCCAGTGCGAAGGCATCGCGTGTGAAAGGAACAAGTTGGCTGCCTTTGATGCTTAATGCAGAAAGACGAGCAGGGCCAAGAAAACCCACAAGTGCACCCGCGACGGCGCCGGTGCCTATTAACCAGACAGGCGGAACCTGTTTCAGTGTGTCGTGTGAATCTTTGGCTAACACGCCGATGGCTTTGGTTCTGAGTGTCAGTTGTTCATCGAGTTGATCGAGTTGGTTGATCAGAGTCTGACGCTTCACCGGATACCTCCTGTACGAGTCGACGTGCCTGTGATTTGGTGCGTCTGAAGCCGATACCGCTGCGAAAACGTTTTCTCAGTGATAGCAATGTGGCACAGAGCGAAAACTGAAGCAGAGTGACACCCGAGATTGCCCATGTTACCGACCCAGAGACGCTGTAAATCGTCCAGGCAATCAAGCCGCTGAAAGAAATCCAGGCCAGAATAATGGCAGGTACGATGGCTAACCATGTAATGAGTAATCTTCGAGTATCGTCGACCGTCAGCTGCATTTCGAGCCTGAATATTTCAGACAATTCTTTTGCAGCGGTTGTGGTCTGGCCAGACAGCGCTGACAGTTGTTCTGTCAGCGCCTGAGCGAGAGCTTCCTGTTCGCTCTTTTCTGGCTTTTTATCGCTTTCGTGGTTCATTTACGCGAAAGAACCTTTGATGCCAGAAAGCCTGCAGCAAATGCGATACCGGCGGTCACCAGCGGCTTGTCTTTCATGTAGCCAGTGGCCTGGTCGGCAAGTTCTGATGCTTTGTCTTTGCCTTTCAGTAGCTGTTCGGTGGCGTCATTTTTTACATCAACACCGGCTGATTCTGCTGCAACTTTAAAGTGATTTTTGGCATCGATCAGCTTGTTGTAGGCCTCTGATACTGCCTCACGACTTGCGGCTAGCTCTTCTTGCTTATCGGCAGAATTATTCGCTGATTTTGAGTTTGCAGTAGCCATAAAACGTCTCCTTTTTGAGGATGATTTCGGGATATTCCCGGCGGTGCAGTCTCTTGCTGCTTATTTTGTGACTGAGCGTTTGGCAAAGAGTTCAGGAAATTTTTGTAGGGTGGGTTTTCTGAAGGGAGTAGGAGTAGCAAAAAGTATTAAAGAAAAAGCTGTCATTCAGGCTGTTATCACGTTTTTTCTAACGGTAAACAGCGCTGCTTCAGGGGACTGATCACGGGTCGGTTTACTGAGAGTAGGGCTGGGGGTTTATTCTTCGTCCCGCTCCAGAAATGCGAAGCTCATAAAGCTGCTGAAGAAGAATATTCCAAGAATCGCAGCGACATTTTCTGCGGCCAACATCAGAACGCCACTGATGATCCAGCCTGTTTTTACTTGCTCCAGGCGCTTGCGATAGGTCTCAGTTCGGGTCCATTCAATGTCTGGGTGATTTTCAGGTACTTTATAAAACCGGCGGATCTTACTGATCAGGTTGAACGATGGCATCTCTCTCTCCCGCTTGTCTCTTTTCAGAGTAGGTTCACTTTTCAGCGTAGGCCATATGACAAGTGTTTACAGAAGAGATGCAGCTATACAGCTATTTGTTCTATTAACCGGGGAGTGATAGATGCCCCACTTCTGAACCAAAGTGGGGCAGGAAGGGACGGGTCAGACCCGGTAAGTGGCCTTGGTCATGACTTTTGAAAGAGCCGTCATTCCAAGTTTTACCGGCAGTGGAAAGCGTGCTCCGCCGGCTTCAATGGCGCTGGTCGCGTGTTTTGCTTCGTCTTCGAGCATCTGCAGTAATACAGCTTTGCTCTTCTCGTCCTGCGTTGGCAGCGAGGTCATGTGTTTGCTCAGATGGCTACAGACCTGCTCTTCGGTGGCGGCAACAAAGCCGAGGCTGACTTTATCGCTGATTTTGCCAGCGATGGCACCAATGCCGAAGGAGAGGGCATAAAACGCAGGATTCAGGCGACTGGTGTGGCTGCCGAGATCTTTAATGCGTTCTTCGCACCAGACCAGGTGATCGATTTCTTCATCCGCCGCTTCTTCCATGGCCTCACGCACTTCTGGCAGCTTTGCGGTTAACGCCTGACCCTGGTACAGGGCCTGTGCACAGACTTCGCCGGTATGATTAATACGCATCAACCCGGCAGCGTGCTGTCGTTCCTGCTCTGACAGTTCACTGTACTCACGACTTTGCGCAGGCGAAGCTCGCTCAGCGGTGGCCGCGCCGGGAACCAGCGTTCTCAGCGCCTGGTCGGCATTGGTGATGAGTTTATCGAACAGAGAAAATTGTCGTTTGGCGGTCATGAAGGTCACCTTCTTTGAATCTGGTGACCATTTTACCCTATTGAGTGCAGCCCTGCATGATGCAGGTCAGTAGGCCGGTGTGCGCCGCTTCTGGAGGATAGCAAGTGCTTCCCGCAGGCGGTTACCACTTGCAGGCTTGGCAATCACATAATCGATACCTGCCGCTGAAGCACTGCGTTCGACACTGTTGGTACTCAGCCCGGTCAGCATCAGGTTGGCGGGTTTACGACGAATCTCTTCGTCTGAGCGGATGCGCTCTGCTAATTGCAGGCCTGACATCACTGGCATGTCGTGATCAATAATGACGATGTCATAGGGGGTGCCATTGCGATGCTCTGTGCGCAGCATGGCCAGAGCCTCTTTGCCACTGTAGGTGCTGTCTGAGTTCACTCCCCAGCGTTTCAGCTGCTTTTCGATGACTGAGCGCAGTGTGGCATTATCGTCAACGATGAGGACGTTCAGGCCCTTAAGAGAAGAGTCCTGTTCTTTTGGCGAGAGGTCTTCGCTGGTATCGGTCTGCATCGGTATGAATAGGGTGACGGAACCGCCCTGGCTGCTCAGGCTTTCGATATCCAGCGTGCCGCGCATATGGCGTATAAGGCCTCTTACAACCGTTAGATTCCAGGTGTGTGGGTCGTTGCCGTCCACTTTGGTGTTTCCCGGTTGCAGCATGCGGAAAAGGGATTCCAGTTCTTGCTGCTTGATCACAGTGCCACTTATCTGAAGTTGAAGGCGCAGTCCTTGCGCTTGCTCTCCGCAGTAGTACGAGGCATACACCGTCAAAGCACCATGCTCGGTGTACGCCAGCGTGCGTGACAGCAGGTTGTAAAACACGGATAACAGTCTGTTCCGGTCACACAGTAGCCGCCCCGGAAAGTCGTCAGACAGGTCGAGAATCAACTCAACCTGCTTACGTGCTGCTTCTTGCTGGAAGTGCCCCAGGGTGCGGTTGAGAAGGTTAATAACGCGCACGGGTTTGATATCAAGGAAGACCTCTCGGGCTTTGAGTTTTCCAAGATCTGAAAGCTCGTTAACCAGCACCAACAGATCATTGCCAGCCATCTTGATGGTTTCAAGGTGATCACGTTGAGTGATGGAGAGCGGGGTGTCGGTGAGCAGTTCGCTCATGCCGATGACGCCGTTAATGGGGGTTCTGAGTTCGTGGCTGATCTGCCCCATCGTCTCGGGTGGAATCCCCGGCTGCCCACTGATTTCGCGGTGGCTATACTTGGCGCTGATTGCGCGCTGTGAGAAAAACAGACCGGCAGCCGCGGACAGTGGCAGAAGAAAGACCAGCATCTGTTCAGTCAGTGGCATGTTGATCAGGTTCATCTTGTGCATCAGCGTAACGACCATTCCCAGACCGATCACGATGGCGGCGCTGCGTAGGTACACATGAGACTCAGGGTGCTTGCTGCGATAAACCGTCGTCAGCAAGACAGTAAGCAGCTGAACCAGGGTCGTAGTGATATAAAGGAGTAACTCCGTTTGATAGCTGGGCGTAAATACATCACTCAGCAGAATAGCGACCTGAGCTGCAATATTCATCTTGATCAGAGCGCGAATCCAGTTCTGTCGCCAGTTGAGCTTCAAGAGAGCCAAGAGCTGGGCGATCAGGATACCGCCTATCGAAAACGTTTCGATGCAGCCATTTGGGAGATACATGTTGATGGGCAGGTCGACACTGATACCCACGCTCGCGGGAACAAAAAACATGACCGACACTGAGCACATTATGCCCGCGGTGAGCATACCTTTATCGCCACGAGCGAAAGCGAAGAGAAAGTACAACAAAACCAGAGATACCAGCCCCAGAAGCGCACCGGTTAACAGGTTACTGACACGCTCTATCAGATTGAACTGATCCAGGCTCTTCAGAGCAATACGGGTCGTCATCAAGGCATCAGTTTCGAGACGTATAAGATAACTGTTGGTTGCTTTGCTTCCCAGGCTCAGGCTGAAGACGTGTGCCTGACTTAAAGACCCTTGCGGTTGCGGAGCATTCAGCTCGAGTGGCTGACCCGGGTTGGATATATTAAATACCCGGACTGAGTCGATACGCGAATTTGACAGCGTCAGCATGGAATCCATTTCCTGGGCAAATGGGTTCAGTACTGACATGCGTATCCAGACGACGCCAGAGGTCGCCCCCCGCTTAAGTGAAACTGTGTGCGTTGGCGTGAAACTCAGTTGACGATCGCTGGCTAATATCTGAGTCAGGCTTAGAGAGGCCGATGTGTCTTCGTAGAAAGCGGTATACGGAGTAATTGTCTGGCTGAAAGAACCTTCAGGAAGAATAATCGGACCAATGGCTGATGCGCGCATCGATACGAGCAACAAGAGCGTGGTCAGTATCAGGCAGTGAAGAATACGATTGGAAACGTGTTGAGCGGTCATTACTGCAGTGATCCCTCACCAGAATGCTTGGCGTTTAACAGCTTAAATCAAGGGCCAGCTAGGCTGGCCCTGCTGGGTCTCAAGACCCTGAGAACAATAGGGCAATCAGCCGTTTTCGTTCTCGCGTGCTACAGCACGATAACCGATATCGGAACGGCAGAACATACCTTCCCATGAGACCAGTTTTACCAGCTCATACGCTTGTGCCTGAGCTTCGCTGACGGAGTTGCCGAGAGCAGTTGCACACAGCACACGACCACCGGCAGTCACTACCTCGCCATTCTCATTCAGTTTAGTCCCGGCATGGAAGACTTTACGGTCGGTGCCGTCATCCGCAGGCAAAGAAATAACATCGCCTTTCGGGTAGTCGGCCGGGTAGCCTGCGGCTGCCAGAACCACACCGAGTGATGGGCGCGGGTCCCACTCTGCATTTTCAGTATCAAGCTTACCTTCGAGAGCAGCGAGACAGTGAGCAACCATATCAGACTGCATGCGCAGCATGATGGGTTGAGTTTCTGGGTCACCGAAGCGGCAGTTGTACTCAATGACTTTAGGTGCGCCAGACTCGTCGATCATCAGACCGGCGTACAGGAAACCTGTGTAATCATTGCCTTCAGCGGCCATGCCTTCAACCGTCGGCATAATGACTTCGCGCATGATGCGCGCATCGATTTCTGGCGTGACAACAGGAGCAGGAGAGTAAGCACCCATGCCACCGGTGTTAGGGCCAGTATCTTTATCGCCAACACGCTTGTGATCCTGGCTGGTGGCCATTGGCAGAACGTTCTTACCATCGACCATGACGATGAAAGACGCTTCTTCGCCCGCGAGGAACTCTTCGATCACAACACGACAACCAGCATCGCCGAAAGCATTGCCAGACAGCATGTCTTTTACGGCTTCTTCCGCTTGTTCCAGAGTTTCTGCAACGATGACGCCTTTACCAGCGGCCAGACCATCGGCCTTAACAACGATAGGCGCGCCCTTCTCTCGCAGGTAAGCCAGTGCTGGCTCAACTTCGGTGAAGTTCTGGTATTCAGCGGTAGGGATCTGATGACGTGCCAGGAAGTCTTTAGTGAATGCTTTTGAACCTTCCAGCTGCGCAGCGCCTTTTTTAGGGCCAAAGATCTTCAGGCCAGCGGCTTCAAACTGATCTACCACACCGTCGACCAGAGGAGCTTCTGGGCCAACAATCGTCAGGCCAACTTCGTTTTCTTTCGCGAAAGCTTCCAGTGCATCGAAATCCAAAACGTCGATGGCAACGTTTTCGATGTTGTCTTCGATCGCTGTGCCAGCGTTGCCCGGAGCAACGAATACTTTTTCAACCAGCGGAGATTGTAGAGCCTTCCAGGCCAGAGCGTGTTCACGACCACCACTGCCAATTACTAAGATTTTCATAGCTGACTTCTCTTATTGCGGGTCTGAAACGCTCCTGAGCGGTGTTAAAACCTTTGTCAAAATGCTCATGTACTAAAGTACACTCCGCTTTTTCCTCAGGTTTTGCCTTGCTCAGAAACCTTTCATCTCCCGGGGCTACAACGCCCAATTCTCTTCAATGCGACACCGCATTAAATTCGTTGTCGCAAAATTTTAATTTCCACCGCTTAAGCTCGATCGCTTTCTTTCATAAAGAAGCGTTACCTACGGTGCAGTAGCTCCGTATTAATCAGTGCCTAAAGTGGCGCATACCCGTAAACACCATTGCAATGCCTGCCTCGTCGGCGGCTGCAATCACTTCCTCGTCACGAATCGAACCACCCGGCTGGATAATCGCTTTAATGCCCGCTTTCGCCGCGTTATCAATACCGTCACGGAACGGGAAGAAAGCGTCAGATGCCATTACTGCACCTTCAACCTGCAGACCTGCGTGTTCTGCTTTAATTGCTGCGATACGCGCTGAGTTTACGCGGCTCATCTGACCAGCGCCTACACCGACAGTCTGGCGATCTTTGGCATAAATAATGGCGTTCGATTTAACGAATTTAGCGACTTTCCAGGCGAAGATCAGATCGTTCAATTCAGCTTCGGTCGGCGTACGCTTAGTAACAACTTTCAGGTCGTCGGCCGTGATCATGCCGTTGTCGCGATCCTGAACCAGCAGGCCACCATTCACGCGCTTGTAGTCAAAACCTTCAACGCGCTCTGCAGACCATTCGCCACATTCAAGCAGGCGAACATTCTTCTTCGCTTCGACAACTGCGATGGCTTCGGCTGAGACTTTTGGCGCGATGATGACTTCAACAAACTGACGGTCAACGATGGCTTGTGCAGTGTCGCCATCCAGCTCACGGTTGAAGGCGATGATGCCACCAAATGCTGACTCGCTGTCGGTTGCGTAAGCCAGGTCATAGGCTTTGCGGATGCCGCCTTCGTCGTCAGGCACAACGGCTACACCACATGGGTTAGCGTGCTTAACGATCACACAAGCTGGCTTGGTGAATGATTTAACGCATTCAAGCGCTGCGTCTGTGTCAGCGACATTATTGTATGACAGCTCTTTACCCTGAATCTGCTTCGCGGTAGCGATAGAGGCTTCAGCCGGGTTGGCTTCAACGTAGAAAGCCGCTTTCTGGTGTGGGTTTTCGCCGTAACGCATGTCCTGCGTTTTGATGAACTGGCTGTTGAAGGTACGTGGGAATGCGTCACGCTTATCAACGCTCAGTACTTCCGCAGTCTGGTCAATGGTGCCCAGGTAGTTAGCAATCATGCCGTCATAAGCAGCAGTGTGCTCGAACGCTTTCAGCGCCAGGTCGAAACGCAATTTAGCCGTCAGACCCTGGTGTGCATTGATTTCCTGCAGAACCTGATCGTAATCAGAGGCGTTTACCACGATACCAACGTGCGCGTTGTTTTTCGCGGCTGAGCGAACCATGGTCGGACCACCGATGTCGATGTTTTCGATGGCCACAGGGAGGTCGCAATCAGGGCGAGCAACGGTCGCTGCAAATGGGTAGAGGTTCACTACCACCAGATCAATCGGGTTGATGTGATGTTCATGCATGACTTCATCATCCTGACCGCGACGACCAAGAATGCCACCGTGAATTTTAGGGTGCAGTGTTTTAACACGGCCATCCATCATTTCAGGAAATTCTGTGTAGTCTGACACCTCAACGGCTGGGATGTTGTTGTCTACCAGCAGCTTATAAGTACCGCCCGTTGACAGGATTTCTACACCTGCCTGAGTCAGTGCGTAAGCGAATTCTACGATTCCGGTTTTGTCGGAAACGCTGATAAGGGCGCGTCGGATTTGTGTGATTTCAGTCATTGTCATCTTAACTAGTCGGGAAGTGAAAACGGCTGATTATCTCAGCCGTCTGAAAACGTTATATCGGGCGTTGCTCAGAGCATGCCGTATTGCTTAAGTTTTTTACGCAGCGTGCCGCGGTTGAGGCCCAGTACAATGGACGCTTTGGTCTGGTTGTCGCGGGTGTAACGCATAACGGTTTCCAGCAGCGGTGCTTCAACTTCTGCCAGAACCATTTCATACAGCTCGGATACTGGCTGGCCATCCATAGCATCAAAATAATTCTTGAGCGCGATCTCAACGCTCTCACGCAGTGTGTGTGTCGAGTCTGCGATGGTGGTGAAATGGTTCTCGGAGTTCGCTGGTTCTGTCACTGGTTCAACCTGTCTGATAATTGCTTCTGAGCTCATGCTGCTGCTTCCTTCCTTAACGATGGATTACGGAAATACTCCGCAATCGATTCCATCTGTGCGGTGGGACTGTCTAATTGATTAAACTGTTTCCGGAAACTGTTGCCCGGCTGGCTCTTCAGGTACCAGCTGACGTGTTTCCGTGCGATGCGTACCCCTAAGTACTCACCGTAAAAATCGTAGAGAGAAACCAGATGTCGCTGCAGAATCGTTTCTACTTCGTGCAGATCTGGTGCTGCGAGTTCGTTTCCTGTGTTGAGGAAATGAACGACCTCTCTAAATATCCAGGGTTGTCCCTGGGCGGCGCGACCGATTAATACCCCGTCGGCGCCGGTATAGTTCATCACTTCCGCGGCCTTGCGGGCGCTGGTGATGTCGCCGTTCGCGAACACGGGCAACGACGTGCTGGCTTTTACGTCACGAATGGTGTCGTACTCAACGGTGTTGGCATAGCCACACGCGCGGGTACGTCCGTGAACCGCCAGAGATACAATGCCTGCGGCTTCTGCAATTTCGGCGATGCGCACGGCATTGCGGCAGTCAGGACTCCAGCCCGTGCGGATTTTCAGGCTGACAGGAACATCGACGGCTTCAACTGTGGCCTGCAATATATCTTTCACTAAGGCTTCATCGCGCAGTAATGCGGAGCCAGCAGCCTTGTTGCACACTTTTTTCGCCGGACATCCCATATTGATGTCGATAATCTGAGCGCCGTTCTCAACATTGAAGCGGGCGCTGTTGGCCATGATTTCCGGGTCGCCACCGACGATCTGAACGGCAATTGGTTCGGGCTCTCCGGTGTGGTCCAGGCGCAGTTTCGACTTACGCGTGTTGCGCAATTCGGGCTTGCCAGAAACCATTTCGCCGACGACCAGTCCTGCACCTAATTCTCGGCAGAGCTGGCGGAACGGGCGGTCGGTGACTCCCGCCATAGGAGCCAGAACCACGGGGTTCGGTAGCGTGTAAGGGCCAATTGAGGGCATAGAAGACGGTGGCCTTCTGGTTAAAAAGTGTGCTGAAAAAGAGGCGCTATGATACTCCCAACCCCTTTATGAATAAAGGGAAAACTGCGCATATTTTGCGCAATTTCAGCATTGACTTTTACTGGTTGGGGCGTATGTAAATCTGACGACTGACGGCTTCTGGGCCGGGGTTGATCACTTCAATTGCGATATGAACAGGCACTCGTGATTGCATCAGATCGCCCGGCATGACGTCTCCTGCAAGGTACTCCTCAGGCGAGAAAGTGCGCTGCGCGACAATTCGATCATTGAGGTCTCGGAACTCGAGCTCAAGGTCAGGGTATGGCTGTGCGTAACCGGCACTGTTTGTCAGCAGAGTGTCGATGACCAATGCATCGGCAATGCTGCGGTGGGGGTTGAATACTGTGTTAGCGGCGCGTATCAGGCTTGTGTCCTGAATGCCCGGTAATTGACAGCCAGCAAGATCACACACGGCGGTATAGACTGGACGCAACTGTTCATTCTTCGCCAGTGTGTCCATGCGGAACCAGCCGATCTGAGCCACGGCGATCACAATCATTATCGCAGCACCGATTGACCAGAGGCCTGTGTAGTTGCTTGGTTTCTGCTGTTCCAGCTCCAGCGGGTCCAGCTCGGCGGTGGGTATATCAAGATTGATGCCCTGACTGAAGTTCAGGTTGCCATCCAGGGTTTCGGTTTCATATTGTGCGTCGGTAAAACCTGCAAAGTCAGTTTCGCTGCTGTTTTGGGTCGTCGAGCTTGCCTGGAATGTGTCCGGGTAGGCAATCTCTTCGACAATTGGCTCAGGTTCTGCAATCAGATCCTCTTCGGTGTCGTCGGCATAGCTATCATAATAGTCGTCGGTGTAGCCTTCATCGTGGGACGCAGTCTCCATCCCCCCTGGTAAGTTCACTTCGCTGGTGGATTGCTTACCACTGTTGCGGTTGTGGATGTCAGTAAAAGAGAACTCTTCGCCTTGTTCAAAGGCCTCTATCGTATCCAGGTCAGGCGCAGTCAGGTCGTCTTTGGTTGATGGCGTCTCAGGTTCCTGATTGATCAGGTCCAGTGCCCACTTATCTTCGTACTGGCTATCATCGTGCTCGTCGGGCGTTGAGGCGAGAATATCTGAGTAATCGTCCGATACCAGATCTTCGAGGTTTTCGAGCAGGCTGTCGTCGGTATCCGTCGGAGCCTTTTTTTCTTCGCCAATCAGGTCTGCAAGCGCGTTGCCCGGTTCCATATCGTCGTGGATGAGGAAATCGTCATCAGCGTCATCAGCGTTTTCGTCATCAATGTTTTCCAGCAATTCATCCAGTGAAGTGCTGTCTTCGCTGGCCTCGGCAACCGCATCGTCGAGCAGGCTGGCAAAGTCATCGTCTGAGCTCTTATAGGGAGAGTCATCAGGCGCGTCAGAAATAAAATCGACCGGCGCCGAATCATCATCCCGTTCAGGAATGAAAGGTACCTCTTGTTGTGGCGTAAAAGGTACTTGCTGCTCGGGCACATCGGGTATTTCAGCGGGCTCGGTCGCTGGAATATCCGCAGGCGGTGCTGGAGGCAGTTCTTCGGGTTCTTCAACGTCAGGCAGCGGAAGTTCGTCCGGTATCTGCTCGGGTGCCTCTTCCGGTAGTTTAGGCTCCGCGGGCTCTCTGTGAGGGAACTCTATTTCTGGAGAATCGCTATCGGGCAGATCAATTTCAGGCGTCTGTGTGTCTGGCCTGGTGATATCCGGGTTGGAAATTTCCGGTGTATCCGTCGATGGCAGTGGCGATTCATCCGGCGTGCTGGTTGGCAGATCAGGCTGATCTGCCGCCATAATGTCAGCGATGACGTCCGGGATGTCTTTGGCATTACCATCAGAATCATCTAATACGCTGCTGACATCAAACGCTGTGATGTCGTCTGTTACAAACGGTTCGGTTTCTTCAGTCGGAAACTCGTCAGGCTGATGCTCGTCCTTGTCATTATTTCTGCGCTCGGTGTTTCTGTGCTCTTGATTTATAGAGGGCGCATGAATAATACCGTCGTCCGAAATAAGCATAGAATCTTCGAGGTCCAGCTCATCGTCGGTCGTGTCTTCGTGATCTTCTTCTGAGAGGTCGATCAGATGGTTTGCGACGGCGGATTTTTGCTGTGCGGCGCGTGATGGAGACAGGGGTTCAAATTCAAAAATCTTCGCCGTAGGCTGCTCTGGCTCTGGCTCTGGCTCTGGCTCTGGCTCTGGCTCATCGTCGGCGAAGGTAAACGCGAAAGATTGCGGCTCGGGCTTAGTGTCGGTCGCGGTATCATTGGCATGATCGCTGACCGGCTCAGTCACGGTTTCGGCTGAGGTTTCCTCCGCAGGGAGCGTCTCTTGGGGGGCTGGTTGTGCTTCTTCACGTTCGCCGACAAAGTATTCTGTGGCGTTAAATACCTGCAGGCAGGAGCCGCACCGGACATAGCCGTTTGCTGCCTCCAGCTGCTCATCGCCCACCCGAAAGCTGGTCTGGCAATGAGGACAACGGGTTACCTGCGTAAACAACATCATTTCAGCGTTTTATCCCTGTGAGTACGACCCAGTCGCCTTCTTGCTCCGGTGCGTTCATTTCAAACCATTGACCGTAGCACTGGCTGATGGTCTCGGCTTGTTCTGCCAGCAGGCCGGATAAGGCGAGTTTACCACCGCTACGTGTCAGTCCTGCAATGGTTGGCGCCAATTGCTCAAGCGGGCCAGCTAATATGTTTGCGACCATAATATCGGCCTGCAGTTCAGGCGTATTCTCTGGTAGATAGATTTCATATTGGTCACGGCTGATGCCGTTGCGGTTAGCGTTGTCTTCGGTGGCCAGTAGCGCCTGCGGGTCGATATCCGTGCCTGCCATGTGATTGGCACCTAAAAGCAGGGCAGCGATACCCAGAATCCCGCTGCCGCAGCCAAAGTCGACGACCAGTTCGCCGCCTTTTACTTCACGATCGAGAAACTTCAGACACAGCGACGTGGTTGGGTGGGTGCCGGTACCGAAGGCAAGACCCGGGTCGAGCAGGAGGTTAACCGCATCCTTCTGCGGAGGCTCTTTCCAGCTCGGACATACCCAGAGTCGTTCGCCGAACTGCATTGGATGGTAGTTATCCATCCATTCTCGCACCCAGTCTTTGTCTTCGAGGATCTCGATCTTATGACGAGGCAGGTCTGCTTTGGCTTTCAGAAAAAATACGCTGTTCAGTTCTGCACTGAGTTCGGCGGGGTCTCGTGTTGCCTCAAAGAGGCCGATGACACAGGTTTCGTCCCAGACGGGGGTCGTGCCCAGTTCGGGTTCGAGAATCGGCTGGTCAGCATCATCTTTCAGTGTGACAGACAGCGAGCCGCACTCCATCAGAGTGTCTTCGACTTTGCTTACCCATTCGCTGTTGGTATGAATTCGGATCTGGATCCAGGACATGATTATGCGTTTACCTGTGTAATGGCAGCCTGCAGCGCCAGTTCGTAGCCTTGTACACCCAACCCACAGATGACGCCCTGAGCGATGTCTGACAGGTACGAGTGCTGACGGAATGGCTCGCGAGCATGCACATTAGAAATGTGTACTTCAATGAAGGGGATTGCCACGCCAGCAAGGGCATCGCGAATCGCTACGCTGGTGTGAGTGAAGGCACCCGGGTTGATAAGAATAAAGCGGGTGCCGTCGTCGCGTGCGGCGTGAATCCGGTCGATCAGGATGTGCTCGGCATTGCTTTGCAGCTGCTCCAGCTCATGTCCGGCGGCTTCAGCAGCAGGGCGCAGCGTTTGCTCAATGTCCGCCAGCGTGGTTGAACCGTAAATATGGGGTTCACGGGTGCCGAGCAGGTTCAGGTTAGGCCCTTGCAGAAGGAGTATGCGTGACATGGTTGTATCCAGATGCGTGTGTTTCTGCTGCGAGTTTGCCGAAAAAGCGCCGCAGCGTCCAGCGGGCGGGCCCTGAGCGAGTGATTGAAAGCGAAAATGCTGGGAACGTCTATAGTTTATACAGCCCCTGATTCTGGTCTGTTGGGCGTTCATTGTTTACCCGAGCCTGGCATTACTGTTCATGAAGCTGAAACGTCTGACTACTGCTTTGTCTGAAAAGCTATTCTGGAGTTCGTTGCTGATATCAGCGACTCTGGTGGCTGACGTGAATCAGTGGGTTCCAGAGGATCTGGTGGCGCGGGCTGAAAAAGAATACGACTACAGCGCTGGCCGTCGTATCGAAGACTGGCGTCGCATGATGGAGCGGGTGGCCAACTATCCGGAAGACAGAAAACTTGAAGAGGTCAATTACTTCTTTAATAAACGTGTGCCTTTTTATAACGATGATAAACACTGGGGAAAGATCGACTACTGGGCGACTCCCTATGAGGCACTGGGTACCAATGGTGGCGACTGCGAAGACTACGTAATCGCAAAGTATTACACCCTGTCTAAAATCGGGGTGGATGTCTCAAAGCTGCGTATCACCTATGTTAAGGCGGTGCGTTTGAATCAGGCACATATGGTACTGACGTATTTCCCCACCCCTGATGCCATTCCTCTGGTGCTTGATAATCTGATCAATCAGATACGTCCTGCCAGTAAACGTCCGGATCTTGATCCGGTTTACAGCTTCAATGCGAATGGAATGTGGCTCGACAAAATGAAGGGGCAGGGGATACTGTTGGGAGACCCCAACAAACTTGATTTATGGACGGACCTTCGGGTCCGGATGAATAACCTAGGTATGGACTTATAAGCTCATGACACTCAGACAACAATTTTCTCTACTCGCCAGTCTGCTGGTCGTCGTGTTGCTGGCAGGAAACCTGGTCGTTACTGTGATCAATGGACGTGATTACTTCGAACAGCAGCTTAACGGTCGGGCGTATGATGCGGCTACCTCTCTGGCGCTTTCTATGTCGCAGATTGATGCAGATGACTCTGTGCAGCAGACCCGTCTGATGGACGTGCTCTTTGATCGCGGATTTTTTGAAGACATCACTTTTGCCCGGACCGACGGTGAAACTCTTCATCGTCGCGCTCGTGAAGCGTTCAGCAGCGGCGGTGCGCCTGAATGGTTCCAGAAACTGGTGCCCCTTGAGCTTATCCCGGCCGAGGCCGACGTCACCCGAGGCTGGCAACGCCTGGGTACGGTTACCGTCATCAGTCATGCGGATTTTGCGTACCGCGACCTGTGGGGCATGATCAGTGCTGAAATGATCTGGTTCGCCTGGGTGCTGCTGATTGCGCTGGTGGCGTTGCAACTGCTACTGCGCTTGTTGTTCAGATCGTTGGTTCGGGTTGAGCAGCAGGCTCTGGCGATATCCGAACGTGATCTTCAGGTGCAGGAGAACATTCCCCGCGCGCGCGAACTGCGCCGTGTCGTGGAGGCCATGAATAAAATGGTGCGTAAGCTACAGGCAATTTTCGCTGAGCAGGCTGAAATGACCGAGCGGCTGCGCGAAGAGTCGTATCTTGATGCGCCTACGGGTCTGCTCAACCGTCGGGGCTTTGATCAGCAGTTTGGGCATATCCTGTCTCGCGATGATGAACACAGCGGCGTGCTGGTTATTATGCAGATTCAGAATTTTGCTGAATTCAACCTGAATGCGGGCCGTCAGGCTGGTGATGATTTATTGGCTTTGCTGGGTAAGTCGCTTGAACAATGGCGCACGGATTACCCGCACAGTTTATTAGGGCGCCGTGCCGGTGCCGATTTTTCTCTGTTTGTCCCTTGTGCTGATCGCACTCAGGCGGACGATATCGTACAGCAGGCGTTCAGTCTGATGAGCGTTTCAGCATTATCTCAGCGAAACGAACTCTGCTTCCATATGGGAGCTGTTTTCCTGCAGGGGGATCAGGATGACCCTGTGGATGCCTTCAGTCGTGCCGATGCCGCCTTGCGCCAGGCACAGCGTCAGCCCACGGCTAAGTATCAGTTGTACCAGCGCAGTGATTCTGAGTTTGATGAATGGACCGCAGGTGAATGGCGGACTTTGCTGAATACTGTTCTTGAAGAGCAGAGTATTCAGCTGCAATACCTGCCTGTGATTTCTAATCACGATCAGAAGCTGTTACAGGTAGAAGTGTTCAGCCGTGTGGGCTGGCAAGGGCAAACGCTATCTGCGGCTCGCTTCTGGCCAATGATTGAGCAGCACAGACTGGCCGCGCGTTTTGACCTGGTGGTGATTGAAAAAGTGTTCAACTCGATGGGCGGCCTTGATAAAAACGCCGAGCCGGTCCGCTTCTGCGTCAACCTGTCGCCTGCGTCTGTGCTGGATGAGAGTTTCCATCAGTCGCTGGCTGAGCTTCTTGCCCGATACCCTGAACAGGCGCGTCGTATCGCGCTTGAGGTACCGGAGTTTGCGCTGTACTCAGCAGAACACGCGATTGCCCGGCTTGCGCTGAAACTGCAACCTTTCGGTGTCGATGTCGGCATTGATCAGGTAGGCACGGGCACCATGGCATTCGCCTATCTGCAACGCTTGCCACTGGCCTATGTGCGTATCGACGGCAGTTTTAACCGCGGTGTGCATCTGGCACAGGATCATAAATTCTATATTCAGAGTATGGTTCAGATTGCACACAACCTGGACCTGTTGGTACTGGCGGAAGGGCTGGAAGAGGCTCCTGACGTCAATGCCGTGCGTCAGACAGGGGTTGATGGTCTGGGTGGCTATTACTTTACCCGACCATTAGACAGCCTCGAAGACGCGGTGAACTGGCGCCCGGCAGTGTGATAACCAGTCGCCTGTGCGACAATCTGCCGCTCTGAATACGCCGCTGTATGGCGTATTATCGAGCGTCTTCTGACTGTTGCAGGCAGAAGTCTGGTTTTGGTTGTAATTAAGGTTGTCCATGATGAAATTCTGTCTGAAATACGCCCTCGGTTTTGCGGTAACCGCGCTTGTCTCGATCTCTGCTTCTGCTGATTCTGTCATTATTAATGACCCGTATGTTCGTGAACCTGTTCCGGGGCGTAGCATGAGTGCTGCATTTATGACGTTGACCAACACCAGTAATGAACTGCAGCGCCTGGTTTCAGTATCGGCCCCATGGGCCAGCTCCATCGAGATCCACACACATTTGCACGAAGATGGCGTAATGAAAATGCGTCAGATCGACTCGCTCGAAGTCCCCGCAGGAGAGTCCGTGACGCTTGAGCCTGGTGGTCTGCATCTGATGTTATTTGGTCTGGAAACACCACTGACAAACGAGCTTCCTATGACCTTCTGTTTCGATAACTCAGAGTGCGTAGCACACACAGCACGTTTATTTTCTCCGATGTAAAACAGCTTTCGTAAATACTGATCTGAGTCAGTTTTCAGCAAGAAATAGACACTCAGGTATTATTTGCCGCTGGCCATAGGCTGGCGGCCTTGAGTATGTTCGGCGCTCACGATCGTTATGCCTGCAAGAGTTGTCTTTTTCATGAGTAATCGCCTTATTAATATCAGTCTTTGTGTCCTGGCTGTCGTTTTACTGACTTCTTTCTCTGCAATTGCGAGTGCTGACACTCCGTCTGCGGATAGCCCAGAGCAAGCGGCCAGATTACTGCAGCAGTTTGAAAATATTGTGGCTGACCCTGAAGCTCGCCAGAAGGCCAATGCACAAGGGCAGGAGCGAGCACAGTTCTGCTTCCGCTGTCATGGCAAGGACGGTAATTCCGTGCGCGACTATGTGCCGAATCTGGCCAGCCAGAATCCCGCTTATTTGTTTACTCAGTTTGAGAAGTTCGCCTCGGGAACACGCAAAAACTACGTGATGAGCAAACTGGCGGAAATCCTGAGCGCAGAAGAGCGCGTTGCGGTAGCTGTATACTTCGCAGATAAACCTGTAACCCCTCGCGATAACCGGCCCGAACCCGATATGAAAGGGCGGCAGGTGTATCAGTCGTTGTGCTTTGCCTGTCATGGTGACAAAGGGCATGGCAGTCACACGTATCCCCGGATTGCGGGTCAGCCGTACGAATTTCTTGAGAAGACATTGCTGAAGTTTAAGCAGGGCGATGAGTCGAGAAAGAATTCTCCGATGACTGCGGTCGTTGGCAATATGAGTGACGAAGACCTGAAGGCTGTCGCACGCTGGGTCGCGAATATGCCGTGATGGTATCATCCGCGCTGATTCAGATTTTCAGAGGCAGCGCGGATCATGGCATCAGCTTCACAGCAAACACATTGGCAGTTCTGGGTAGACCGGGGCGGCACCTTTACTGACATCGTTGCCTTAACGCCAGATCAACGGGTACTGACTTACAAACTCTTATCCGAGAACCCCGATCATTATGCGGATGCAGCCGTTGAGGGGATTCAGCGCCTGCAGGCTCGCCACCCTGATTTACCGACCGATATTTCGTCAGTGCGTATGGGCACGACTGTCGCTACCAATGCTCTGCTTGAGCGCAAAGGAGAGCCGACGGTTCTTCTGATCAGCAAAGGGCTACGGGACCAGCTGGATATTGGTTATCAGACCCGCCCTGATATTTTTGCGACCAATATTCATTTACCTGAACCACTCTATGACCGAGTTTACGAAGTCTCTGAACGCGTTCGGGCTGATGGCACGGTGGAGTTTGCTCTCGATGAAGAAGCGACTCTTGTTCAGCTTCAGGAAGCCTATGATCAAGGGTTCCGGTGTGTCGCGGTTGTGTTGATGCATGCATACCGTTATCCGGCGCACGAAAAACGCATTCGCGAAATTGCTCAGCATATTGGCTATACCCAGATTTCTCTCAGTCATGACGTCAGCCCTCTGGTCAAAATTGTTCCGCGTGGCCAGACAACCGTCGCCGATGCTTATCTCTCTCCTGTGTTGCGTCGTTATGTGAACCAGGTGGCAGAGGCATTATCGGCCTCTCAGAGTGTTGATCTTGAGTTTATGCAGTCTAACGGTGGGCTCGCCAAAGCCGAAGTGTTTCAGGGGCGTGATGCGATTCTGTCGGGCCCCGCAGGCGGTGTTGTCGGTATGGTGCGGACGGCGGAAGCCGATGGCTTTGAGCGCATCGTCGGGTTTGATATGGGAGGCACCTCAACGGATGTCAGTCACTACGCAGGGACGCTTGAGCGCGAAACTGAAACTGTCGTGAACGGCGTGCGTTTGCGAGTACCCATGATGAATATTCATACGGTCGCGGCCGGTGGCGGTTCTATCGTCCGCTTTGCCGATGGCCGTCTACAGGTAGGGCCAGAATCTGCCGGAGCCTATCCGGGGCCCGCCTGTTATCGCAATGGCGGCCCTCTGACCGTCACTGATTGCAACCTGTTGCTGGGGCGGGTGAATCCAGCATTTTTTCCTTCTGTGTTTGGTCCAGAGCAGAATCAGCCGTTGGATCTCGATACTGTGCAGGCACAATTTTCTGAATTGGCTGAGCAGGTCACCGAGGCAACAGGGCATCTATGGACGACTGAGCAACTTGCAGAAGGTTTTCTGAATATTGCCGTCGAGAGCATGGCCGCTGCGGTTAAGAAAATTTCAGTACAGCGTGGCTACGACGTACAGGACTATGCCTTTAGTGCATTTGGTGGCGCAGGTGGCCAACATGCGTGTGCGGTTGCTGCTGCCCTGGGAATAAGTACGGTCTATCTGCATCCCATGGCGGGCGTTTTATCTGCCTATGGTATTGGTATTGCCGATCAGCGCTGGTTAGGTGAAGAGGCGGTTGAAAAAGAACTGTCAGTGGCCGCAGCAGAAATCAGGCAGCGAGTGAAAAATCTATCGTCTGCGAGTCCACTGGCTGGCGACTGCACTGTGCGGGTTTACCTGCGATATGAAGGCTCGGACACCCCTTTGCTGGTTGATTGGATCAATGAGGCCGACGCCAGAGCGTCGTTTGAAATACAGCACAAACAATTATTCGGATTTATATACCCTGAGAAAAGCGTCTTGCTGGATGCATTGCAGGTCGAAGTGACCGTGGCAGGGGCAATATTGCCTGAAGCGGATTTACCAAAGGTATCGGCTAGCGATACAGAAGCGCGCTCAACAACGCGTCTATACGCACAGGGGCGCTGGCACGAGGTCGATGTTTATGATCGCGCGGAGTTACCAGAAGGGTTTATAGCAACAGGCCCACTGTTGTTGACCGATCAGAATTCGACACACGTTATTGAACCGGGTTGGCAACTGAACGTCCTAGCCAGTGGTGCGCTGGTACTGGAGCGGCAATCGATGGAGGCGTCAGCGATTGATGATCAGTCTGCGCAGTACGACCCGGTAACACTTGAGATATTTAACCACCTGTTTATGTCCGTTGCTGAGCAGATGGGTTTTGTACTCGAAAAAACGGCAAGCAGTGTCAACATTAAAGAGCGGCTCGATTTCTCGTGCGCTGTTTTTGATTGCGAGGGTGAGTTGGTTGCAAATGCGCCGCATATTCCCGTTCATCTGGGGTCAATGAGTGAAAGCATTCACGTTGTCATGCGTGAGCATAGCGATATGCAGCCGGGTGACGCGTTTGTATTAAACACCCCTTATAACGGTGGAACGCATCTCCCTGATGTCACAGTGGTTAAACCTGTCTTTATCAGTGATAGTCAACGCGCCGATTTTTTCGTCGCGGCGCGTGGGCATCATGCGGATATCGGTGGGATCACTCCAGGCTCCATGCCAGCCTACAGTCAGCACATCGAAGAAGAAGGGGTGTTGTTAGACAATCTGGTCCTGATGCGTGCTGGCGAGTTTCAGGAGTCCTCACTTCGTGAGGTGCTCCTGTCTGCAAAGTATCCGGCCCGTAATCCGGATCAGAATATTGCCGACCTGATGGCTCAGTTAGCAGCCTGCGAAAAAGGCGCTGAAGAATTGAAGCGGCTGTGTCAGCAGTATGGTTCAGACACAGTGCACGCGTACATGAAGTACGTGCAGGATAATGCTGAACAGACACTGCGTGATTGTCTGGCGCAACTGCCATCCGGAAGTTTCAGTTATGCCATGGATGATGGTACGCGATTTAAAGTGATCATTGATGTTGATCATAATTCCCGTACTGCTGTGATCGATTTTAAAGGTACCGGCTATCGCAAAGGTCAGCCAATGCATCCGGGTAACTTTAATGCGCCAACGTCGGTCGTAAAGGCGGCAGTTCTCTATAGCTTCCGGGTGCTTGTGAATAAGCAGATGCCCTTGAATGCAGGCTTCTTCCGGCCGTTAGAAATCCGGGTACCTGACGCATCGATTATTGCGCCGCAATATCCCGCGGCTGTTGTTTCTGGCAACGTCGAGACAGCCCAGTACCTGGTTGATTGCTTAATGGGGGCGCTTGGCCTCATGGCTGGTGGTCAGGGAACGAATAATAATTTCACCTTTGGTAATGAGCGTTATCAATATTACGAAACACTGTGTGGTGGCGCGGGAGCAACAGAAAAGGCCGCGGGCGCGAGTGCAGTCCATACTCACATGACCAATTCCCGTCTGACCGATCCTGAAATTCTGGAGCAGCGTTACCCAGTGGTACTTGATCTATTTCATGTTCGCCAGTTCAGCGGCGGTGCAGGAGAGCACCGCGGTGGAGATGGTGTAGAAAGGCATATTCGTTTTCTTGAGCCGATGACTGCCAACATTATCAGTGGTCACCGATCAGTGCCTACGTTCTCATTGAATGGTGCCGGAGAGGGTAAAACAGGGGTGAACTTTGTTCTGCGACAGTCTGGGAAGATCGAGTGGTTACAGGGCTGTGCAGCCACTGATATTGCATCCGGTGACACCTTTTGCATACACACGCCCGGAGGCGGAGGCTGGAATGGTGATAGCGGGTCTTAACGAGACCCGCGACAGGTTTCCGGAACCTGTGCTGCGACAAAATAATAGCCCTGCCAGATCTGTTGCTCGCCTTTAAAGGCGAAAAACTGGACGGCCTGATTGCTGTAACAGGCGCGGAATTTTATTCCTCGGGTCGAGTACCCCTTGATACTGGCCACCGCCAGCTCCGGCAGTTCGTCGGCGTTCACATAGTAGAAGGTTGCATCGGTGAGCTGGTTTACGAAGCGTCGATCTTTCTGCAAGGGGACACATTGCTCAGAGGAGGATGCGCGTGAAATGACCGTAAGCGTCTTACTGTGCTCCTGATCAGATACCTGGTGCAGTGTTAATTCATCACCGATTTTCAGGTTTTCATTGTGTATCGCCAGACAGCTGCCAGTGACCCAGCCGAGTTTTTCAGCAACTTCGTTTTTACGTTCTGGAGAAACGGTGACGCATCCCGAAAGCAGTGCGCTGATTGCTATAGTGATAAGTAGTGGGGTGGTCACAACCTGACGTGGCATAACGGGTCCGTATCGACTTGAAATATGCTCTCTACTATACAGTAATTAGCTGATCTGTAGAGAGCACACCCCTCTGACGCGCCTTGCGTTGAAGGGTATTTGGAGCGACATCAGATCGCCCGGATGACTTCAAGAAAGGTCTCTGGTTCTGGGCGAACCCGATAATTATCCGTCTCATGCGTCCAGACAACCGTCCCTTGCTTATCGATGATAATCACCGTCGGCATGGGTGCTTCGGTATCGTAGCCCATGGCCTCCAGGCCGGTAGGGATGCCAAATTCAGACGCAATTCCCAGTACTCTGGCAGCCTGATTATCTTTGTCGGTCATAAAGCGGAAATTCACACTGAATTTCTCAGCGAGTTCGCGTGTGTATTTGTGGGGTTGTGGCGATACCATGATCACTTCAGCGCCCAAGGCTTCAAGCTCCTGATACTGCTTAGCAATCTCTTTGATCTGTGCCATGCATAGCGGGCACCAGTTGCCGCGATAAAACAGAATGACAGCAGGTTTACCGGCCAGCTCGCTGCTTTGAATGATATCGCCGTTAACGTCTGTGAGTGTGAATGCCGGTAGGGGCTTGCCAACCGAGAGTGCTTCGCTCTTAATGCGCCCGTAGCGTGAATACCAGTACACGTATAACAGAAAACCAGCGTAGCTGATCAGGGCGAGGCTTAATGGCAGCCAGCTGTCACCCGACGAGCCCCACGCGGTCAATGCGACGCCGACAGCAATCGGCACATGTGCCTCAGGCAAATCTGCGCTGGTGCGGGCCATCACTGGCTTGACCATCAGAAAGCCAATGACGAGAGCCATGGGCGCGGCCGATAACAGCACGCCAGACCAGGTCAGGGCATTACTACCTTCTGCCAGTTGCCACACGGCATACGCGGAAATCAGCGAGGCAACCGTGAGGTAGGCAGACACGTAGGCGGCTTTCAGGCGGTTAACCAGTCCTTTCATCAGTATTTTTCCTTTATCAGGCTCTTAAACGACCGACACGGTTGAATAACCCACGATATGTCATCAACCAGAGTACGTCGAGCAGTGACCAGAAGCCCTGATCCTGGCGGCGTGGTGCTTTGCCTTTGCCCATACGGTGCAGTTGGCGTTCGTACCAGGAGACTTCCATCAATGCCATTTTATCGATCATTTTTACGCCAGTTTTGATCGGGCGAACAACGCTGGTGAAGTCTTCACCGCTGAGAATGCGTTTTACCAGGTCAGGCTCGACACACAGTGGACGGCCGAGGCCAACCAGATCGCAGGCTCCGGATTCGACAGCTGCAGCCATTCCTTCGGAGGTACGGAAACCACCAGTGACCATGAGCGGGACATCCACTTTGCTGCGCAGCATTTCAGCGAACTCAAGGAAGTAGGCTTCACGCAGCTTGGTCGACTCTTTTACCGGCTCATCTTTACCGAGTTTTCTATTGTGATGCTCGCTGCCCTGAGCCATCGCGGGGGTTTCGTAGGTGCCGCCTGAAATTTCGATCAGATCAATGCCCAGCCCAGCCAGTGTGGTTGCGACGGTGGCTGCGTCATTTTCATCAAAGCCGCCCCGCTGAAAGTCTGCAGAATTCATCTTAATGCCAATACTGAAGTCTGTTCCTGTGGCTTCACGCATGGCTTTATAGACTTCGACAACGAAGCGCATACGGTTTTCTATCTCGCCGCCCCAGCGGTCGTCCCGCTGATTGTGGTGAGGGGACAGAAACTGGCTGACCAGATAGCCATGTGCGCCGTGAATCTGAACACCGTCGAACCCCGCTTGTTTGGCCAGTGCCGCAGCGGTCGCGAAGCGTTTGATGCAATCCTGTATATCGTCTTCTGTCATGGCCCGCGGCGTACCGAAGAAGGCCTGCATTTCTTTCCGGAAAGGAATGGCGCTGGGTGCCATCGGATCATTATTCAGCATCTTTGGGGTCTGCTTGCCCGGATGGTTAAGCTGCATCCAGACCAGGCCGCCCTGCGATTTAGCTGCGGTTGCCCAGGCTTTGAGCATCTCCATATCACGATCGTCTTCGAGCACCACATTGTTGGGTTCGCCCAGATGGCGGCGGTCAATCATCACGTTACCGGTAAAGCTGAGCCCGGTACCACCTTCAGCCCAGCGCTGATAGAGTTTCGGCAGCGCTTTAGTGACGCGCAGATCGACACTGCCCAGAGTTTCACTGAGTGCCGACTTCGCAAAGCGGTTAGGCACAATGCTTCCGTTTGGAAGCGTGAGTGTCTGTCCGAGAATCTGGCTGGCGTTCATTGGTGGCTCCTGTGGTGACCAATATGAGAAACAGCCAGCACTATACGGTGAAGGGAAGTGTAAATTGATGTTATTTTGAGCCAAACTCGGGTAGTGTCAGTAACAGAAAGTAACCAGCCGTGTCGGTTGTGCCACATAGCGGTTGTTGTTGTGTCTTTCTGGAATATAAGAACTAACCTGTACAGACAATCTCTTATTCGGGGTCTTTTCGAAGCCGATGAGTAAATCGTATCTGCAAGTACTTACAGGCCTGATCGTCGGGCTGGCCAGCCTCAGCACTTTTGCGCTGTCAGATGCAGAGTTTAAAACGTCTCTGGACGCTGCCCGCAGCGGTAAGTGGAGCCAGGTTGATGACGCTGTCTCGGAGCATGTTCTTGCTCCCTATATTGAATATCACCGTATCAAACGTAATCTGCCGGATGTGTCTGCCTCTGACGTCAGGTCTTATGCGACAGAGAACTCCGATTCGCCTCTTTCGCGCTGGATTGTCCGTCATGCGACTCTGACCTACGGTGCAGCCCGAAAGTGGGATGAAGTACTGTCGTTAAATGAGTACGCACCCGCTGATGCGCCAGGGCGTTGCATTTATTACCGTGCAAAACTGATTAAAGACCAGACGGCAGCCTTTGATGGTGGACGGCAGTTATGGCTGAGCGGCAGCTCGCGCCCAGAGCAATGTGATGATCTGTTTAAAGCGATGCTTAGCCGGGGTGAAATTAACGAACAGGCAATCTGGCAGCGTGCTGTGATGGCACTGCAAGCGGGTAACCGCAGCCTATCTGACTATTTGTTGCGAAAATTACCAGCGGAGTGGAGAGTTGCTTCAAGTACCTTCCGTCAGCTTCGTTCGTCGCCAGAAAAACTTCTTACCCTGGATAAAACATTTCCTGCTGGCGTTGAGCGCAGCGACATGGGATACGCGGTTCTGGCGTATCTTGTGCGCCGGAAGCCCGAAACTGTCGCTGAGTTATATCCAAAACTGTCAGAGGCAGGTGTGTTGAGTGATGCTCAACTCGAGCGTATTGGTAACATGCTTGCAGCACGCAGTTATAAATTTGATGCCGGTGAGCGCCCCGACATTATTGATCAGCTCCTGACTGACCTGGGCGATGGCAACCTGATTGGCCCTGTACTGCGTGAAGCTATTGCTCAGTCAGACTGGGATGCCGTGCTCGCCTGGACCGATAAAGTGCAGGGTAGCGATAAAGACTCGGGATACCACATGTACTGGCGCGGCCGTGCGCTTGAAGCGCTGGGGCAATCTGAAGCTGCTCATCACGCCTACACGAAAGCTGCCTCTGCCCGTGAGTTTTATGGCTTTCTGGCGGCAGAAAAACTCGCCTTGCCATATGAGCTGAAGCAGTCGACAACGAGCTTGCAGGAAGGACAGTTAGAGACCGTTGCCGAGACGCCCGCCGTTGCCCGTATTCGCGCTCTTTGGGCGATCGGCGAAGAAGGGCTGGCAGCTGATGAGTGGAATTTCACGCTGCTGCGCAACCCGTCAGATACGCCGGTGTATGCCGAGCTGGCGAAGCAGAATGGTTGGCCAGCACTCGCCGTTCAAGCGACGATTTCCGGGCGCCACTGGAACTTGCTGGAGCACCGCTTCCCACTGGCGTATCAGGATGAGTTCAGCCGCTGGGCTGAAGAATACGACCTTGATCCATCATTACTGATGTCGATTGCGCGTCGTGAGAGTGCGTTTAATCCGCACGCACGCTCTCCGGTCGGGGCTCGTGGCCTGATGCAGATTATGCCGGCAACGGCGAAGCAGGTGGCCAGAGAAAAGAACCTGGTTCTAAACGACGTCAACGACGACCTGATGGACTACCGCACTAACATTCCTCTGGGCAGCTACTATGTGCGCTCTTTGCTTGAGCGTTACCAGGGAAATCTGATTGCTGCCCTGGCCGGCTACAACGCGGGCCCCCATAAAGTGGATCGCTGGCTCAAGGACGCACCGGTTGCTTATGATCAGTTTATCGAAAGTATCCCGTATCGTGAGACCCGCGATTACGTCAAAGCAGTGCTCGCTTATCGTGTTATTTTCAGCAGCCTGAAGGGCAAAGAAGTGACGGCAGTACTTGACCCTGATGAGCGCGTGTTTGCACAGCAGCTCTCTCAGGTGGAATCAGTGGTACCGGCTCGCAACTGACTTACGTCCCCGTCAGTGCGTGTCACTTATCTCTGGCTCCATACCTGAGCATCATGGTCGGGAATATGGTAAACTGCCGCCAGTTTCAGTTAATACGAACAGTGAGAGACAGACGCTATGGATATCATGCAGGTCATTAAAGATCAGATCGAAAACAACGACATCCTTCTGTACATGAAAGGTTCACCGAACCAGCCACTGTGTGGCTTCTCTGCACGCACCGTGCAAGCAGTCATGGATTGCGGTCAGAAGTTTGCGTACGTTGATGTACTGTCTAATCAGGACATTCGCGCGAATCTGCCTAAGTACGGTAACTGGCCGACCTTCCCGCAGTTGTGGGTGAAAGGTGAGCTGGTAGGTGGGTGTGACATCGTCACCGAAATGTACGAAAAAGGTGAGCTGAAGACTCTGCTTGAAGAAGCAGCGCCAGCTGAGTAAACACCGCTTGTGGGGTCGGACAGCTGCTTCGGTACCCGTAAATCAGAAAAGCCCGCTTAGTGCGGGCTTTTTTGTATATGACTGCCTTCGATCAGTCTCGAATTTCCATAAATTCAAGATCAATAACCGGCATTGAAAATTTGAGAGCTTCGCCCTGCACTTCGCCCTCTTCGTTGAGGACAACGATATCAGGCGCTTCTGCGTTATCAATACCAACCCACAAGGTGTTGTCAGGGCCTGATTTAAGAATGCCGATCTTCTCGTCTTTTAGTACGTCAGGGTTCACAGCCGTAAAACTGGCCACGTCGTCCAGTGGAAAGCTATAAAGAATACTGCGAAGGTTGGTATAACCCTGTTCCAGGTTCAGCTTTATAAAACCTGTATCGTCTACCAGAGCAATACTCATCACATGGTAGTAAGTGTCGTTACTTGTATCTTCATCATCTGAAATATCGTTTAAGTCAGAGAATGTGGTTCCGTTAACTAAGTTAGTCACTGCATAGTCATCAAGGCTTATCCGGTCGAGTGCACCCGAATTATTACTGTAGTCTCCACGACCTGAGACGTACACGTAATCGTCATCAGCGACTAATTTAAACAAGTTATCGGCATTAACAGGAATACCTTTCAGTCCGGTCTCGTTGGTATTAGTGTCGATCTCGTTATCACTTTCGATATCAATGACAGCAACGTAAGACTGTGTCGGTTGGTAGTCGGCGTCCAGGCGCTGCAGACCAACGAATAATTTATCATCCGCGACGACGGCGGCAGACATACGTGGATAGGTTGCGCCCTCTGCGACATAAGCAGCCAGACCAATTTCTCCAAGGACAAAATTCTCTTCATCTGCAGATGGGTCAACAACCAGAATGCTGGATTTTCCGTAGCGGATTACGTACGCCTTATCTTCTGCAACTTGTACAAATTGGTAAGTATTACTTGATGAGCTTTCTGGTTCAGTGAGGCTGTAGGTGTAATCGGCCTGAAGGAATTCAGCAGCGGCGTCATAACGTGTCAGCGTATCAATATTAAATTTACCAATGTGGTAGAGGTATTGCTCGTAAACATCGATGGTATAGTCCGAGGCATCCTTGTTTGCATAGTTTTCAACAATTTCGGTTTCGCCTACGGTGCCGACCGCGATTTCACTACTGGAATAATCAGCGGCTCGCATTTGAGCAATAAAGGTATGCCCACTAACACTGCTGCTGTTGGAAGAGTCGTCACCAAAACAGCCGGTCAACAGGGCTGTAGAGAGCGCAGTTAATGCGAGTTTTTTCATCATGCCACCTCGTTATTGAATTCGTTTACTTTAAAAATTTAAGTGTCCCGAAAGATAAATCTGCCGTCCTGCAACGGGTCGGTTCGAATAATCCCGGAACTGATTATTGGTTAAATTGTTTGCTGCTACTCTGAGACCCCAACGGTTCTGTTCGAGCTGATAAGTCAGATCGAGTGAACGCCGTATGTCGCCTTCGATATTATTGCCTGAGTCCAGATAGAGGTTGCCCGCCAATTCGTAATCCAACGACAGTGAATGCTGTTGGTAAGACGTAGTCAGGCCGAACAGATAGCGGTCGTGATAGATGCCTGGCACTTGTTTTCCTTCAAATGCTCGTACATCGCTGATCAGTTCACTGGTGTAGCTTGCTGCCGATATCGTCGGCTCTAGTGTGATTCCCTTGAGCTTTTCAGTGTGTATCAGCTCAACCTCAACGCCTTGCATGATCGAGTCAGACACATTGATATAACGGCCGATACCGCGACTGTCATAGATGGGCACAATGGTGTCTTTGGTTTTACGGGAAAATACAGACAGAGTGGCTTCTGATTGCTGACTAAACAGACGTACGTCGATGCTCAGGTTATCCGACGTTTCTGCCGAAAGGTCGTCATTACCGAGCATTAAACCTCTGTCACCATAACGCTCATACAGGCTGGGTATACGAACGCTTCGGCGGGCGCTGAGCGCAGTTTCGCTGAACAACGACACATGAGTAAATGACGCGCTGGCACCGGTGAAACTGTCTTTACTCTCAGTGCGTGCCGCGTCATCGGCATGAGTTCGTTCATTACTTGTGCGGTAACCACGGTGATAGATACTTGCACTGGTCTTCCATGGCGGGCTGATTCGGTAGTCAGCACCTGCAGTCAGATTGATGACCTGCTGCTTTGCGCTCTGATCACAACTGCCTTGCGGAGTTGTGCAATCGCGGCTGTCGGTATCATTTACATAGCGGCTTTGATACTCATCAAATTCGGCCCGGATGCCACTTCTGAGTACCAGTTTGCCTGAGTGCAATTGTGGTGATGTCGCGATTTCGGCATGGCGGAGTCGGTAGCGGTTATCGTCTTCACCCAAGCCTATATTACTCTCTGGATCACGATAGCTTTCGTTTTTGCGTGACACTGCAAATGACCAGGGTAGATGAAATCCTTCAGAGGCTGAGGCGTTCGAGTTAGACGTCGTAAATCGAATTTCCCGGGTGCTGTAGTGGGCTTTATTTTCTGGTGAATTCCGAAAATAATCCGGGATGTTTTTACGCTGATGCTGCCAGCTCAGCTGGCTGACGACGGTGCCTGTTGTCGCTGCAAGTTGCGCGGTATGGCGGAAGAACTCCGCATTGTTCAGCGCTTCTTCTGAATTGCGTGCATCGCCATTCCAAGGCGCTGGGACTGGGTAATCAAAGCTATTTTCGCTGTATTCGCTACCCGCGTATACCGAAAGATAATTATTGATATTGCCGCGTGCTGAAGCACTCTTATAACCATGATTACCTACGGCGGCCGCCAGTTGATTCTGATACTCCTGCTCACGGGTAATAATATTAACAGTGCCGCCGATTGCGCTGTCGTAGAGGCCACCATGACTGCCGCTGCTGGATATTTCGACCCGTTCAATCATATCAACGGGGATCTGGCTGAGGTCGTAACCGCCACCCTGAGCATCGTTTATGCGGATACCATTGACGAGCACGGTGGTTTGACGGCCGCTGGCGCCGCGAACAGAGAGCAATACCGGATCACCGAGCCCACCGCTGTGCTGCACTTGCATACCGGTCAGGCTTTTGAGGTAATTTTGCAGACTGCCATAACGTGACTGCAGTTCCTCTCCATCAATACTTGTCAGTCCAGCGGTGGTCACCCGCTGAGCTGTTTCGACGACCGTTGGCAGGGTGAGTGCGTCGGGCACAGTTTCACCGTTTGCCAAAGCAATTGCTGGGCTGAGAGCAGAGATCAGAAACGCAGTTCGGAATGTAAAAGTCACAACAACATCCGCAGATGCTGCAGCTGGGATCAGCCAATGGAGGCGCGTAGCGGATTGTCGCCACGCGTTTACCACCGACCTGTCGCCCACCGCAACATCGGTTAATCTTCACAGGCCGGTATCCGGGCTGACGACTGAAACCCTGACATTCTGAGGGCTTCCGGTGTTGATGCCTTCCCATGCATAGCACAGTGGCGTTGTATCAATACCTGGTCGATCACCGTTGCGGGGGCAGCGCTGGGTTTGTTGTTACACGCACCAGTCTTCCCGTTTAACCTCTGTCTTGCCGACAGAGGCACCTGAATTGCAGGGGAGAGTACTCGTGGGAGTGAGTTGGGTCAAGTTGGACGCTGTTAAGTCATCCGTTCTTTTCGGCGGGAAGGCAGAGAACGAAGCAGGCGCCACCCAGGGCGCTGCGCTGATACCTCAGGCGTCCCTGGTGGTGTGATGTAACGATGAAGTACGACACCGACAGCCCGAGCCCGGTACCGTCGCCGACTTCTTTGGTGGTGTAGAAGGGTTCGAAAATATGAGGTGCAATATCTGCCGGAATGCCGGGGCCGTTATCTTCAATTTCGAGACAGGTCATATTGCTCTGGCGGCTTGCTTTGATTCTTACCTTAGGGTGCCAGCCTTCGCCGCCATCGTGTTCTTCCAGGGCTTGTTGAGCATTGCGCAGCAGGTTCAGTAATACCTGTTCAATCTCACTCGGCACACAGTGAATCTGGGCATCGCCTGCGGCTTTATCGATGTCCAGATCGATATGTTTCAACGAAAGATCGTTGTGGGCAATATTCAGGGTCGTATTAATGAGCTCGGTGATGCCGATGTCGCGCTTTTGCAGATGGTCGTTGCGCGAAAACTGCAGCATATTCGCGACGATTCGTGCAGCACGCTCACCGGCACTCTGGATGTGATCAAAAAACTGGTCAATTCCTCTGCCCGTGAGGTATTCGTTCAGCAGATCCATACTTAAGCCAAGCTCGTCTGCAAGGCGTTGATTGGCCGCGAGATTGGGGTCCAGCCGCCGACGTGTGTTCTGTAAGTTCTGGAGAATAGCGCCCAGAGGATTGTTAATTTCATGGGCCATCCCAGCAGCCAGACCACCGACCGTCATCATTTTCTCGGTCTGCACCATGACTTCCTCCATACGCTGACGCTGGGACACATCGTCGATACGGATGACCAGGCGCGCTTGCTGGCCGCTCGGCAATGGGTAAGCAAGTACATCGGTGACCAGTACTTTGTCATTGAAGCGGATCTTTACCCGCTCGGACTTCACCATTTTTGGTGTTTCTCCAGGGGTCGACGGCATCAGGTTGAGCTCGCCTAATTCTGGTATCAGCTGCGTCAGAGGCAAGCCGTTGAGTTGGGAGTATTCCATGTTCAACCAGTCACCCGCCTGCTCATTGCACTGAACGATGCGGTTGCGTGAATCAAGTGCGAACAGAGCGGTCGGCATGGCATTCAGAATACCGTCGAGCAGGGTCTGGGTATTTTTCAGCTGTACTTCGACGCTACGACGGACGGACACTTCTTTCGCCAGATTTTCGTTCATCTGGCGGGTTTCTGTCGACAGACGTGTTGCACGTAGACGGGCATGTTCTGCTTGTTGATGGGCCGTTTTCAGGTGTTGTGTGCGCTGGTTGCGGCGCCAGAAAAGGTCATTCAGGGCTTCAATAAGTGGGTGAAGGTCAGGGTCTCGGAGTTTCAGAGTAATCCGGCCATCGTCATCGCGGGTGTTGGCTTCGCGAATGTCTTCCAGCAAGTGCATGTACGGCGTTTGCTGCCATTGGCGGGTCATCAGGTAGAGCATAAATACGAGCATCGCCGATAGCGTGACGATCACCAGGCTGGTGCTCAGGGTGTCCATGTAAAAAAAGCCGGGGAGTGACACATCGTTCCTGACCACCAAATCGAATTCGTCATCGAGAATGGCAAAGCGGTATTCAAAATAATCATCAGGGAAAGGTTGTGCATGGAGGTTGGGGGCTAAGAGCGTCGCGCCTTCGCCCGAATGACTGTGAGCCAGGCGTTCTCCGCGCTGGTTGTACAGTGCCGCTTCCTGAATCTGATAATGCTGTGACATATGATACAGGGTGGTCTGTACGGCTTGCAGCTTACCGGGAGAGGCAGCCATCTGGGCTTCAATAATATGACCCATGGTGCGTGACAGATCAGGCGCCAGATGTTCGCGGCCAATGCGTTCAGCGGCAATAACGTATGCGAGGGTTGCGACAAGGATGATGCCTGAACAAACCATTACCATGGCGAGCATCGATTTCTGTCGCGCCAACATCATATGAACTGGCTTCCTTTTATGTGCATTACCATGCTGCCTCCCGGGCAGAAATTGACTGATAGAGTTGTTCTGTCAGTGGTGCACTTAATCCATGCTGCTGTGCATGTTTCAGCAGGTACCCACAGATATAAGGTAACTCAGTTGGGCGCTGATGCAATACATCCTGAAGAGTTGACGATTGATTCTGTGCGGTTGCCTCAGCAACCTTTGTTGCCTGTTGTGTTATATCAAAACCGGTTTTCCAGTTCAGATTATGAAACAGGCTCGCGACTTCGGCGCTCAATGCTTTAAAGTCCCGGCGCTTCTCTTCACTGGCCAGCAGCTCACCATTGCGGCAACCATGATGCGCGGTGAGTGGGTTAATAATGGCGTTGATGGCGAGTTTTTCGTGCAGCACCTGTTTTATATCAGTGGTTAGCTGCATGGCAGGAGGAAGTTGAGCTTCTCTATCTTCCGTAGAGTGCTGCCAGCGCCCTGCCAGTGTCTGCCCTTTACCAGCGTATATAACGGTTCCGTTATCCGCCCGGTACGCTCCTTCGGTGGATGAACCGACCCAGAGTTCGGCGTTTATTTTATTTTGCGTAAGCCATGCCGACGCTTCGGCCTGCTGACCCATCCCGTTTTGCAGAAGAAGAATCCGCGACGTGTTATTCAGCCGATCTTTAAGGTCACTCAAAATATCTATTGTGGCTGCTGCTTTGGTCGTGACAATCAGCCAGTCGACCACTTCGCCCTGCCAGGGTTTTGCAGAAAAGGTGTCGACTGTGGTGGTGACATCAGAGGCACTGGCGGAGGTCTGTAAAGAGAAACGGGTCTGCTGCCGGCGATTATGGGTGAACAGGGTCTGAGATCGGCAATGCCAGGCCATCAGGGTGCCCAAAGCACCGACGCCTGCGACGACGATGCGTTGGCGTCCGGTGGAACTCTGGGGAGTATGAATATCAATCTGCGTCATAACCCGATTATATGACTACTGATTCACGACGTCCTTGTTTTCTGGTTTTTCGGCGTCAGCATCCGGGTTAACGGCATCGTCTGTAGGTTCGCCTTCCTGGTCTGCTGTCGCTTCTGCTTCATCGTCAGGAGAGGTTGTGCCCGATGAGCGCTCAGCGGACGACTCAGCGGGTGACTCGGTAGAATACTCCGCCGGCGACCAGAGCGCGCTCAGTTTGTCGAGGAGTGACTGAGGATGGTCGGCGGGTATTCCCCTGAGCCAGAGGGGAATCGTATCTTCATCTTCATCCAGCAGGTCGGCGATGGTTTCATAACTTAGCTGGCGCTTTTCCAGCAGCCAGGCAACCAGTGGCATCAGGCGTTGGTACTGACGCCTGAATGACGAATCTTTCAACGACTCGAGGGTGATACCAAAACGGCCAGCGATGAGTTGCAGGGCATCGTCCCGTAATCGTCTCAGTTCATTGGCGCTGCGGCCCGGCTGATTCATTTCAGCGCGTGCCTGTTGCTTCTCGGCTAATGCCGGGCGGCCAAACAGAAGAAATTCAGGGTGATCGCTCTCGTTCAGGTTCATTCGCGTAGCGTGTGTCGTATTCATCAATGACTCGTAACGCAGTGAGCGATTGTGACGGGTCTGACAGACCTGATTGAGCATTCGCCCACAGTCGATCCAGCCCGGCGGGTTCAGCGAGCGGTAGTGGTGATCACTGCTCCATGAATACATGCTGGCGTCAGGCACCAGGTTTCTGCTGACAGGCAGTTGATGCAGGGTGATGATTAGGTCCGCGAGACAGGCCTGTTCATCAACCAATACCGGGCTGATTTCTTCTGAAATAACGGCTTTGTGTGCATCCCAGAGGCGCTCATGTTGATCGGTGAATCTATCGCGGATGTCGTCGATGATGCCGGGCCAGTCACGCTGGCAATCCAGGACACAATGGATTTCGTGGTCAAAAAACACATAGGCAAGGAGCGTTGAGCCATCAATATGACTGAGCAGGTGCGCGGCATAATCGTACTCAAAGACTGAGCGGAATATTGCCTGCTGTCGGGCTCCGGTCATCCGGAAGTAATAGATTCCCGGGCCATGCAGTGTTTTCTGACGATTATCCATGCGTTGCTCTCAATATGCCTGTTCAGCGACCTGGGCTATTCAATGCCTTGAATAGCGATGCAGATATGCTCTAAGACTAGTGCGTTTACGGACTTTCGCCAGTCTTCAGAAAGGCCGTTTCTTTGCAATATCGCAGATGGCGCGGTATATATGGCGACATTTACAGGAGACCCGATATGCCATCCTTTGACGTTGTATCAGAAGTAGATAAGCACGAAGCACAGAACGCCGTTGATCAGGCGAATCGTGAATTGAGCACTCGTTTCGATTTTCGCGGGGTCAGCGCCAGCTTTGAGCTGAAAGACTTTGTCGTCACTATGATCGCTGATAACAAAACCCAGCTCGACCAGATGAAGTCTATGCTGATCAGCGCCATGATTAAGCGTTCGATCAAAGCGAATTGTCTCGAGTTCGCAGAACCTCAGGGAACGGGTAAGCAGGTAAAAATTCTGGCGACTATGCGTCAGGGTATCGATAAAGATCTGGGCCGCAAAATTGCCAAGCTGATCAAAGACAGCAAGATCAAGGTTCAGGCCAGTATTCAGGGCGATACCGTGCGGGTTCAGGGCAAAAAGCGCGATGACCTGCAACAGGTGATGGCGATGCTCCGGGGTGAAGAATCTATCGATATGCCGCTGGCATTCAAAAACTTCAAAGACTGATATTTATGAGCGGGATGCCGCTAACGCAGCTGTTACGTGAACCGCGCCTGCGGATGATCTTTTTATTAGGCATCTGCAGCGGCTTTCCATGGGTTCTGATTGGCTCTGCTATGACAGGCTGGCTGACGGATGCTGGCTTGTCACGCACGAGCATCGGGCTGTTCGGTTCTATCTTCTTTGTTTACGCCATTAATTTCCTTTGGGCGCCTGTTGTTGACGGTTTTCGCCTGCCTGTTTTTCGCCGTTTAGGTGATCGTAAATCCTGGATTGTTTTCCTGTTGCTGGTGATGACTCTGGCGTGCTGGGGCATCAGTCAGATTTCTCCGCAGGCGAGTATGGTGTGGCTGAGCATGCTGGCAATGACCATTGCTTTAGCGTCTGCGACCTGCGATATCGCGATTGATGGTTTTCGGGTGGATAGCTTCGACCCCGAAGCTGAAGCCGAGCTGATTCCTTATGCCGCGGCGTTTGCTACCAGTGGCTGGTGGACGGGTTACAGCCTGCTGGGAGCTGCGGCTTTTTATATGAAAGGTCTGTCGTCGATGGCCTGGGCCGATGTGTTTTTCTATCTGGCCCTGTTCTGTCTTTTTATCACCGCTATGGTGGCGATATTAGTCGAGCGCGATAGCCGACGCCGGGAAAAGCTGGAGAGCCGCGTCGCAGGTCTGAGTCTGCGGGCGCAGCTTCGGTTTACTCTGATCGAACCTTTCAGAGCCTTACTCAGCCGCTATGGCAGTACGATAGTTCTCCTGCTTCTGTCTTTTCTGTTTACGTTCAAAATGGGCGAGGCGTTTCTTGGGCGTATGTCGATTACCTTTTACAAGGAAATTGGCTTTACCGATGCTCAGATTGCTACCTATTCAAAAATGGTGACCTGGTGGGTGACCATCGTTTTCAGCTTAATCGGCGCGTATTTTAACCAGAAACTGGGGATTTTCAGGGGGCTCTTGATTGGTGGTCTGGCGATGGCGGGGACCAATCTTCTGTTCGCCTGGATTGCTGTTTCCGGACCTCTGGAAAGCCTCTACCTGTTTGCTGTGATTGCCGATGGGTTTACCAGTGCTTTTGCGACAGTGGTGCTGGTAAGCTTTGTTACCCTGCTGACTGATCGGGTGTTCTCGGCGACTCAGTATGCTCTTCTGGCCTCGATCGCGAATTTTGGCAGGACAACAGTGTCTGGTGCCAGCGGTTATGTTGTCGATTATCTTAACGGTGATTGGGCGACTTTCTTTGTATTGACCACCCTGATGGTGCTGCCGAGTCTGGTGATTCTCTGGTGGCTGATACGCCTGTTGCAGGAACGCAATTTCATATCCCGTGACTGACAGGAGTGTGGATCAGTGGAAATCATGCGACTGAACTTTCAGTCGCTCCAGTGAACCACTCAGGTCGAGCAGCCGGTATGCAATCATGTGGGTAATGCCGCTTTCGGGGTCTTGCTCAACTTTGCCGTATACCTGTAACAGTCGTGCGTGAATTAATGTATCCAGCTGGCGTTTTGCTGTAGCCAGCCAGACCACAATATTTGAGCAACCGGTTTCATCCTCGAGCGTAATAAAGGTAACGCCTGCTGAGGTTCCGGGGCGTTGGCGGCAGGTGACAATACCGCTGATATAGCTCTCGTCACCGTGTTTCAGTTGTTTTAAACCTTCTGCTGTCACGCTGTTGCCCAAGAGGCCCTGTTCACGCAGGACTTCCATTGGATGGCGCCCAAGAGTTACCCCCAGACTCTGATAATCTTCCAGCAGGTTGTCCACTTCGTTGGGGGCGTCGAGTGTCCATTCATCGGGCATCGCCAGAGGAGCCAGTAAATCAGGTTGGTAAGAAATATTCTGAGGTTCGGCCGCCTGCCAGCGTGCATGGTAGCGATGCTCACTGAGGGCGCCAAACGCACCTGAAGAGGCCAGTGCTTCTCGTTCTTTACGGTTGAGCAGGCTGGCCTGGGTGCAGTCAGAAATGGTTTTATATCCTGTATCCGGCCGGGCGTTGATTAGTCGTAATGCCGCATCCTGATTCATGCCTTTGACCAGGCGCAGGCCAAGCCTGACGGACCCATCTGGCAGTGCTTCGTGGTCCCAGTGACTGTGATTCACATCGACCGGATGAACGACCACCTGATGATGTCGCGCATCATTGATCAGCTGCGCCGGGCTATAAAACCCCATAGGCTGGCTGTTGAGCAATGCGGCAAGGAACACTCCGGGATGGTGGCACTTCAACCAGGCCGTCAGATAAACCAACAGAGCAAAACTGGCGGCATGAGATTCCGGAAATCCATATTCACCGAAGCCTTCAAGCTGACGTTGAATTCTCTCAATGTAGGCTTCTGAAAATCCATTTTTGAGCATGTTCTCCCGAAGACGATTTTGCAGCCGGTGCATGTGGCCTTTTTTTCGCCAGCTGGCCATGGAGCGTCGTAACTGGTCAGCTTCAGAGGCCGTAAAATCTGCGGCGACCATGGCAAAAGCAATGACTTGTTCCTGAAATAATGGCACACCATGGGTACGTTCAAGAATAGGTCGTAGCTCTGGCAGTGGATAGTCTGCGGCCTCCTGTCCGTTTCGTCTTTTCAGATATGGGTGCACCATATCACCGTGGATAGGGCCGGGGCGGACAATGGAAACCTGTACCACAAGATCGTAATAACAGGCCGGTTTCAAGCGCGGTAGCATATTCATCTGGGCACGGCTTTCGACCTGAAAAACACCGACAGAATCTGCTTTCTGTAGCATTTTATACGTCGCCGGATCTTCCCGCGGAATGTCACTGATCTGCATACCTAAGTGATTCAGGCTACGACGTATCGCCGTCATCATGCCCAGACCGAGAATATCCACTTTCATCAGGCCTAGCGTTTCGAGGTCGTCTTTATCCCATTGAATAACCGTGCGTTCTTTCATGCTGGCGTTTTCTACAGGGACCAACTCATGCAGACATCCTTCGGCAATAACAAAGCCGCCAACATGCTGCGATAAATGACGTGGGAAACCGAGAATGTCTTGTGTCAGTGAGCGAAGACGTTGCGTCAAAGGACTTTGATCTGTGTCTGGATAGACATGATCCATCCACTCGCTGCCGTGATAGCGGCCAGCGTAGCGGGCAACGATACGATCCTGCTCTGCAGTACTGACTCCTAGTGCTTTGGCGACATCACGCAAAGCGCTGCGCGGTCGGTAACGAATGACGGTAGCCGCCAGCGCCGCCCGTTCACGTCCGTATTTCTGATAGATGTACTGAATGACTTCTTCGCGCCGCTGACTCTCAAAATCAATATCAATATCCGGTGGTTCGTGGCGCTCTTCTGAAATAAAACGCTCAAACAGAAGCTGGACTTCCTGTGGGTTTACTTCAGTCAGGAATAAGCAATAGCAAACCACCGAGTTGGCTGCAGACCCCCGCCCCTGACACATAATATTTTTTGAGCGGGCGAACTGAACAATATCGTAGAGAGTGACAAAGTAATGTTCGTATTTTTTCTGTGCGATCAGGCGAAGTTCTTTATCGATGATCTGTTGAATACTTTGAGGAGTGCCGTCAGGAAAGCGTATAGCTTCTCCTTTCTCTACCAGATCCTTGAGATATTCCCGCGCACAAAGGCCGTCAGGAACGGAATCTGTGGGGTAGAGATAAGAGATTTCATCCAGATTAAAGGTACATTTTTCAGCGATTATTATGCTCTCCTGTAACCAATGTTCAGGATAGAGGTGAGACAGTTTTTTCAGTGATCGCAAGTGACGTTCGGCGTTCGCGTACAGTCGATGTTTTATCTGATGAACCGGTTGGTTCATGCGTATGGCGGTCAGGCAATCCTGCAGGCTATGACGTGAAGGATGGTGCATATGTACGTTACTGGCTGCCACAACAGGAAGATCGAAAATCTCTGCCCAGCGAGCGATATCAATGTAGTGGTGGACATCAAATTCATCCAGAGTACGCTCCCCCAGCAGCCACAGGCGTTGCTGAAAGTGTCGGATTAATAATGCGAGCTGTGGAAGCATACACTGTTCTGCCGGCAGCCAGAGCAACAGGCAGTGCTGCAAACTGATGAGCTTTGCAGGATCAAATGTGTAGTGCCCTTTTTCTGCCTGGCGCCGGCATTGAGTAATGAATGTTGAGAGTTCAGCGTACGCCGCACGCCCGGTAACGAGCACAACATACAGGCCACTGTCATGATGAAACTCGCTACCAATAATCAGCTTTAATGGCAGGGTTTCTTCTTTGATAGCCCGGGGGGCACATACGACACCTGCCAGGGAGCATTCATCAGTCAGAGCCAATGCCCGATAGCCAAGGTCAGCGGCCTGCTGCACTAACTCTTCGGGATGAGAGGCGCCCCGCAGGAAGGTGAAATTACTCAGACAGTGGAGTTCAGCGTATGGCGTAGTCATGGGGTATTCGTCTATGAAAAATAACCATGCAGAAACCAACGTCTCTGGTCATCTCTGAAGACCCAGAGCAATTGCTCATCGTGCATGACCTGATAGTAATCGCGTCGCGTTATCTGGCTGTCCCACCAACCGCTACTGATGCGCATTGGGCCATGGATGATCTGCGCGGGAGACACATAAGGAATCGGCTCAGGTAATAACCAGATGGGCCAGTCGCCAGTTCTGGCAAGGCTATCAGGCAAGCGTTCATCCGCTGGTTGTGCTTGCCATGAAGCCTCCGGGCGAGGGTCGCCAGTGCTTTGCAGCACAGACACCTGACTGGCTGATAGCTTAGCCTGTAAGCGGTTAATCAGGCTGGCCGAATGAGCCTTCGGGGCGTCGGTTGCCAGACATGATGCTTGTTCCTGTTGCCTTGATGTGAATTGGGTGACGCTGAGTTGCAGCTCAGTCACTGGGGCACGCAGAGACTGTTTATCCAGCTGATACCGACACAGCTGCAGTAATTCTTCATAGCGATATTCATGGCTGGCAAAACTGAATAGCCAACGGGTCTCTGGTGGTTCCCGATGCAACAGACGCAGGGCTAGCCAGCGGACCGAAAGCTGATGATGATGGAGATACCCGCAGAGGCTGTCGAGCAGACGAGCCAATGGAAAAAATAGCCCATTTCTGTGTTCGGCATCATGACTGAAAATGACTTTCTCAGAGAATTTCAGCGGCGGAGTAAAAAGACCAGAGGGCGGTTTTTGCTGTCCGTGCAGTTGCTGTAGTTGTTGCATTAACTGCGGGCAGATGCGGCGGCCAGTCTCTGCAAGAGGGAGTTGTAATAATTCGCCGAGGCGTTGAATACCAAGTCGTTGCAATGCCAGTAACTGCATGTCGTTGAGGTGTAATTCATCTAAAGGGAGTGTCTGAAGTGCATGATTTTGTTGTTCGGGGTTCAGAGACAATGTATTCACTCCGGCCAGTGCCTGCCAACGTGCAGAAACGGGAGTCAGGCCCAATCCATATTTCACTGGCCAACGATGTTGTTCGCAGCTGTTTCTGAGCGTATCAACGAAGGCTTCGATGCCCCCAAACAGCTTCAGCATGCTTCCTGCTTCAAGCCATAGTCCTTCGGCAGGGTCCGGGAATATCTGCGCCGAATAACGATATGCCCACAATGCCCTCTGCTGCAGTAATTGCTCGGCATACTCCTGATTCAGGGTATGACAGATAATTTCCGGACACAGAAACAAAGCACTCGCCAATGGCATGTCTGAACGGATTCCGCGCTGCTTTGCGGCTGTAGATACTTGTATTACCCGCTGTTGGTCCTGCGTAATCACAACGACTGGGCTGTGACTATCATGAACCAGGCTATGCAGGTACATGTCCGGAAAGTAGAGGTAGAGCCAGGCGTTCATTGGCTCAACCTGTGCTGGTTGCGCTGTTCAGTGACAGTGAAAAAGCATCACCAGGCCAGCGCCCACGGCGTTTGATAAAGCGCAGACCTGCCAGCTCTGCTGAGATCCGGTTGACCTGAAGTCTCAATGGCGCTGCTGAGGTGCTGTTCTGGTATCTGGAATCGGGCCATAACCAACAGAAGTTCTGGTTCGCTTCACAGGCCAGCTGAATTCTGCGAATGCTGTTAGGGTCTGATTCGGGGAGCCATCCCAGAACCGCGCTACAGTGACCAGAGCGCAGCCCTTCTTCGACACACCAGAGTGCCTCCTTACGATCTTTGGGATGCACCATCAACAGCCGTCGGGTATCGATCCCTGCCATGGTCAGGGCTGGCGCGTAAGGAATCGCAGGAGGGGCTACCATCATGATCCACTGCTGTTGATGGCTTAACGTCGCCAGCACGGGCAGCAGAATATGCATATCACCGCATCCATACTTGTGAGGGTAGATTTCACACACCTGGCCAGCCTGCCAGCCCCCTTGAGGCAGTTCACGGTTCAGCTGCTGATAACCCGAGGAGATGACTCTGGCACTGCTACAGGGCTGCTGAGCAGCTTGCCATACCAGCCCTTTGTTCAGAGCCTGGTCGAGAGGGTGGCTCAGACCGGATGACGAATGTGGTTGTGTCGCTGGCATGCCTCTCTCCTGAATGTGTTTTTATATACAGTACTGTATATAAAAACAGTATTCAAGATTGGAGTAAGACCGATGGGAGAAATACACATGAAAGCTGGACATATGGAAGCAGGGCTGAACAGAACAGAGAGCATGTGACACAAGAATTGAACGAAGAAAGGGGCCGTTCAGGCCCCTTTCTTCGTTCAGTTTACTGTATAACCGACGTACGCGGCGTACGTTTACCGGTCAGTCAGTCGTATAAATAATGATCAGATCATCCGGTATATCGGCATCCGCTGTGAGGTAGCCGATACTGTCAGTTTGATCCAGAAGGTGTTGAATCATGGCCTTCTCAGAATTCACTATCTGAGGCGGCGGGCGACGGCCGGTAAACTTCATCTGGGCCCAGTAAGACTGCACTCTGGAGTCAGACAGGCCGACGATCTTGATGTTAAACAGACTGCGCGTGCGACTGCCCGGAGGCAGGGCTACAGGTTGTAGATCACGACCAACAGACGCCCCCATAAACAGGTTTCGTATCTGTTCACGGGATAATCGTATACCGGCATTGTCAGAGTGCGTCACGATAACGACCCGCTCACTGGCAAAGGCTGCAAATACTCCGGGCGCAAACAATAAGGTCAGCGCCAGAAAAGGACTAAGTATGAATTTCATCAGAATATCCACTCCCATGCCACCTGGTACAGGTAGGCATTTTCTGTGGACTCATTTGATGAGTTCATAAAGAAACCGCTGCGGTTTTGTGACTCTTTAAGCAATGTTGTCTCTGCTTTCAGAGCCATATTTATGCGGAAGTCCCAGCGTGTTCCCAGTGTATAGCTGTCCAGGCTACCATTGGGTGTGCTGGCAAAAACCTGGTAGTAGGCAGTCGATAATATGTCCTGCTGCGCATTTCCGGTCGGGGGCATGGGCAGTTCATTCGACACTTTAACCGAGGTATATTCACTACGACTGTAAGTCGCATGCAACGTCCAGTCGTTAATTACCCGGCCCGCCATCAGATAGTAACCGGTGACTTCGGGCGCGATCTCAAACCCTGTAACGATGTTCATTAACTCGGCTTTATAGAATGAATTTAACGTGTCATAGCTGAGAGATGTCTGTAATGCGTATACATTGCCGGAAGATTTCAGACTGCTGGCGCTATCGTTGTAGCCGAGGGCATAAAGTTGTGAGCGTAGTTGAGATACGTTCGGAATCTCAGTTTTGTTGTGCGCCTGATGGTATGACACGCGCAGCGAAAGGTTGTTGCGGTTAATGGTTGCGACGATACCAGCCAGGTTTTCAACTTCTGTCTCGATGTCTAATTTTGTTCCGGCGAGAAACAGGTCGCCTTTAAAGTACCCATAGTAAGCTTCAAGGTTAAATGCCAGAGAATTGCCCGAATGATAATAACTGGCACTCGCACCGTTAAAGTTAGAGAACAGATAATTGTTGTAGACCTGTACGGGTGCGGTTACCCATGGGTAGCTGTAGCCAACGTCGTAGCCGTCGCTGTAGATAAAAAATGGTGTGCGTAGTTTTCCTGCCCTGAGATGCCATGCGCTGCTTGGCTGATAGCTCAGGTAAGCCCACTCCAGCCCGCTATCCCGGTCATCACTGGTGTGCGCGACGAACTGGCTCGACACGGACAGTTTGTCGTTGAATGAATAGGACGGCTGTACTGCAAACAGTGATTGTTCATCCAGCGATACTTCGTTTGTGTAGCCATCAAAACGTCGGCTACTGTGGCTGAGATAGCCGCCAATAACGCGGGCAAAGCCTGAGATATCCAGATTTTCGGTCAATTTTTCTGCATAGCATGCCTCCGCACTCAGAAAGAGAGCAGATAAGACGGCAGCAACACCTGGTATTTTTATCATTATATGGTTGCTCCAAGTTGCGTCAGAGGGCTCAAGATCGGCTCTTTCGCAGGAGTATAGTAATCAAATTTGCCCGTACGACTTACAAGATGTCCCACTTCAGACAGTTTGGCCTAATATGTCATATAACTAGTGGGCTGAGAAGGATAAATATCATTCCTTAGCGGCCAGACATTGAACTTATAGTGAACTATGATCTGATGACAGGTATAAAAATTTACGACGTCAGGGAACAGAGAGAGCTACATGCTGATTAGAAGCATCAGAACCGCTGTAATGCTATTGAGTCTTATCTCGATTGCATTGGTAGCTACGTCTGTATTTTATTCTGCCCTGCGCGAGCACAGGGAGCTTTACACCCGTTACGTTGAAAGCGACTTGCGCGCACTCTCTGACAATATGGCCAGCGACCTGGTCGGTATTCTCAGTAAGTCAGATCACTTCTTTGATCTGAAACGCTATCTCCTCAGTCTTGAGCCTTATGAAAATGTTGTCGGGGCTGCCATCTTTGATCCTCAGTGGAATGTACTTGAACTGTATGCTGGTCAGGCCATGCTTGAGAGTCAGGGCGACTTTCCGGTTGATTTCACGGATTGGAAGTTCTTCGAATCCGGGGTCTTACGTGATGATGGTCGCCTGATTGCGGTCCGGCGCATTGGTGAACCCCCGTTGGTGATGGGGCACCTGGCTCTGATCGTTGACCTGGAAGGACCACTACTTTCCAGCACTATCAGCCTGGCATTACGCATTCTTCCGGTCGCCATTGCGGTAATTCTCATTATGGTCGGGCTGTTTTATGTTCAGGCCAGTCGTTGGTTGTGGCCTTTAACTCAGCTATCTGAGTTTGCGAGAAAAGTTCAGGAAACCAAAGATTATCGTTTGAAAATCCCGGTGTACGGTAAGTACGAGGTGTCTTCGCTAACGCAGGATATCAATAATATGATGGACGCGATCCGGGTTGAGTCCGATATTAATCAGGAATATGTCGAGCTTCTGGAGCAGCGCCGGGAAGAAATGGAATACCTGGCGAACTACGACAGCCTGACACGCCTGCTAAACCGTCAGAGCTTTATGGGCATTCTCGACGCTGCACTGCGTGAATTGCGCGATAGTGGTGAAGGCGACCTTGTTGTTATGTTTGTTGACCTGGATGGTTTTAAGGAGGTCAACGATACACTGGGCCACGAAGTCGGTGACAAGCTGCTGGTTGAGGTAGCAAAAAGATTGAAGTCTTACATCCCGAGAGAAGACGTGGTCAGTCGTCATGGAGGTGATGAATTCCTCGTTTTATGCCGTACTTCTCCGGATCATCCGGAGAGCATGGCTGAGGATATTGTCAGTGGCCTCAGAGCTACGTTCCTGATTGATTCTTGGGAAGTCCGGATCAGCGCCAGCGTCGGCATAGCACGGGCCTCTGAAGGTGGGTTTGATACGCAAGACACCATACGCAATGCCGATGTCGCTATGTACGTTGCCAAAAAAGAGGGTAAGTCTCAGTACTGCTTCTTCCAGGAACATATGCTCATTGAGCATCAGCGTAAAATTGACATTGCCAATGCCATTGAGCCGGGCCTGGAGCGTGGTGAGTTTTATATCTGTTATCAACCCAAGGTCAGCAGCGATGGTGAACCCCGGGGGGTCGAGGCACTGGTGCGTTGGAACAGCCATTCGCTTGGTAGTGTGTCGCCATCAGATTTTGTTCCTATTGCTGAACGCTCAGGCAAGATTTCCGCGCTGACCGACTGGGTTGTTGAGCGTGTTTGCCGCGACGTTGCGGATTACTTTCAGGACCTTCCTGTTCCTATATTGGTCTCTCTTAACTTGTCGGCTTACGACCTTAAACGCTACCAGTTTTCTGATTTTATCCGCAGTACCTTTGATACTTATGCTGTTCGTCCTGAATTGATCGAGTTCGAAGTGACGGAGCATGCGTATCTCGATAATCTTGAGATGGCGAACCGATTCTTCAATGACATCAGCGGACTTGGTTGTCGCGTCGCGTTAGATGACTTCGGTACGGGATATTCGTCGCTCAGTTACCTGACTCGTATTCCTATCGATCTGATCAAGATTGATAAGCAGTTTGTTGAGAACATCGGCGTAACAGCCCGTGATGATGCATTGGTTTTGACCATTATTGAGATGGCCAAGCGTCTGGGGATAGAACTGTGCGCTGAGGGTGTAGAAACTGAAGCACAGCGCGACTTTTTGAAGATCCATGGCTGTAACCTGATGCAGGGCTATCTGTTTGACCGTCCTCAGGAGCTCGAACAGCTCAAGGCTAATTTCGCCACGTCAATTTCGGATCAGTCAGGCGTGCTCACGCTCCGATAGCCGTTCACCAATACACTGACTCAGTACCGAGAAATCCTCCGCCGCCCGTGATTTTGGTGCGAAGCCAATGACTGGCTGACCTTTACTGAATGCGTCAGCAAGTCGTATGTCAGTTCGTATGGCGGGTAATATCCGGTCGCGGCCAAAGTGTCGACTTACTTCTTCCATCACCGCTTTATGGTGCTTCATAGTTTTGCTGGCCATGGTAGGCAGAAAGCCAGCCAGCTGGAGCCTTGGGTTGTTGCTTAGCTTCACCGAGTGCATCAGCCTGACCAGCTGCTTAATTCCCTGATACGAGAGAAAGTGCGGGACAAACGGTACAACGACCCAATCGGCTGCCATTAAAGCATTCATTAATAGCTGATCTTGCGATGGGGGCGTGTCCAACAGAACGACATCAAATCGCTCATCGATATTGCTCTGGTGCAGTGCTTCTTTCAGCTGAAGTTGATTTTCACCTGCAGAGTGGTGATCAAATGTAGGGTTGGCAGGGGATAGCCATAAGCCTGGATAATCACTCAGCACGATGGATTCATTAAGTGCTTCGGGATTGCCACCGAAGATGTCATGAATAAATGGGGCGGAAGGCTTAATACCAAGCCCAGCAGCACAGTGAGATTGTGAATCGAGGTCAATAATCAGTACCCGGAATCCATGCTCTGCCAACCCCGCTGCCAGATTCACCGATACCGTCGACTTTCCTGTGCCTCCCTTACGGTTACAGATCGCGATCCGGACAGCCATGTCGTGATTACCTTTCTCAGAACAGTTCGATGGATGGGCGCTCGTCTTTGGTTTCAGTCGCTTCACCAGTCACGACCGACTGATGAGTATCCGCCTGAACCTGCATGGTATAAATTTTCTTCAATGCTTCTGTAACATCACTGAGGTCGAGTAGTGGATGATCAATTTCACCAGCCACTGCCTGACTGAGAAGACGAAAGCGTTCTTCAAGCAATTCAAGACCATGCTGGACGTGTTCAATCTGTTGTCTTGACACATCCTGAAATTGGGACTCACTTAATACGTCCATCACGGAGTTACGAACCAGATTAATCGCTTCTTCGGTGTTTCCGGATAAGTGATCTAATGCCCCTACTGCCTGCTCGAAGTCTCTCGAAATAGAGGAAACTGCGTCAGTGATATTAGCCAGCCAATTCATTTCATCCGCGGTTTTCTCGCTACTGACTGCCATTTCTTTCAGTTGACCTTCAACGGTATTCGAGACCTGAAGAACACTGTCTTCGATTTTTCCTGCGGCATCTTCAATCTGCATAGACAGCGTACGCACCTCGTCGGCAACAACAGCAAAGCCTCGTCCTGCTTCTCCGGCACGGGCGGCCTCTATGGCGGCGTTTAATGCCAGAAGGTTCGTTTGCTTGGTCACGTCCCGGATCAGACCGATCAGGGGCTTGAAGCTTTCAACCTGGGTGACCACGTCACGAATAGCTTGTTCTTCTTTCCCTCGCTGTTGCTCATGAATTTCACGGTAGCGGGTCATTTCACTGAGCAGCTCCTGGCTGCGTTTTATAATGCTATGAGCATTTTCGCTGATGTCGTCTGCTTCGGATTTACCCATATTCAGAGTCTGGAGAAACATCTGCGAGCGATCATTAATGGACATCAGACGTTCCATAATGGTGGTGGCTGCTTCTTCGGTGACTTCGTTCGTTTTGCTTAAGTGTGCATTGAACAGGGCAGCAATCGGACTGAAGCTGATCAGTACGTTACGCAGATCAGCCAGCATTTGTTTTTCAGCGGCCGACAGCACCATCATGGGCTCTGCTTCATCAAAGTTACTTTCGCGCCGTGGTGCTTCGTCACCTGTCATACGAGCGACAAACGACTTTACCCAGATGCGGTTAAAGTGAATGATGGTAAACGTCAGAAAAGACAGAAACAGTGCGCCTCCAATGAGGCTTGCATCCAGAATATCTGAAAAGATACCTCCCACGGTGCGATGCCCTATGAGCAGGATAATCAGAAGAATAAAGGGAACAATCGTGTTGCCCAGTAGAGCATAACGATTCCGTCTTATACGTAGCGGTATCAGATCAGTATCTTGTTTCATATCTCCTCCGCGCTCAGGCGCCTGGCAGTACCTGTTTAATAATTTTGGCCAGATCCATAGCGGGAACAGGTTTCACTAACCAGCCTGTGGCTCCTAAACGTTTTGCCTGGTCACGTTTTGACGATTCGCTCTCTGTTGTGAGTGTCAGAATCGGGGTAAAACGAAATTTAGACATAGCCCGTAGCGCTTGAATCAGCTCCATACCTCCCATTCTTGGCATGTTCATATCTGTGATGATCAGATCAGGGCTCATGCTGTTCAGGCGATCCAGAGCTTCGACGCCATCAGATGCGGTTTCGACTTTAAAGCCGTTCATTTCAAGCGATGAACGTACGCTCATCAGCATAGTGGCAGAGTCATCAACAACAAATATCAGTTTACTCATTACTGTGCTTCCTGTTTTACCAGCAGTGGTTCAATCCAGCCCCTGAACGATGTATCTGATGGCCAGGCGCTGATCATACGCCGGGCAGATGTCAGGGTCTGTAGCGCTGCAGTGTGCATATGCTCGCATTCTCCAAGGTCTATCTCGCCCTGCGGATGAGCTATCAGCCACTCCTGCAAGTCATCAACCTCCTGAATGGTTACCAAAGATTTCAGTACTGCTCTCTCTTCACTATAGTCGATAGCCATCAGAGTACCTCCTTAAGATTCAGAACCATCAGAACCGAGCCATCACCAATTAAAGCTGCGCCAGAATAGGCCTGCATTCCGGAGAGAACTCCGGTCATTGGTTTCTGGATAATATCGACCGAACCACGGAAATCATCGACGACCAGACCGATGACGTCGTTACCCACACGTGCTACGAGTACCGCGTGTTCTTCCTCTTCATTAATGATCTGCTCGGCAGGCAGCTCCAGCAGTTCATTGAGTGATTTCAGTGGCACGATACGATCCCGTAGTACCGTTGTTTTTACGTGTTTAACCGTGTGTATTTCGGAGCGGGGCACACGCACGGTTTCGAGTACCTGATCCATTGGGATGCCCATCAGCTGGTTGTCTGACTCGATGATCATGACCCGGGTCACAGCGATCGACATAGGCAGTGATATGCGGATGCGAGTACCCTTATCAACCTGACTTTCGAGTGCCATAGTGCCGTTCACTTTGTCGACGGCACTGCGAACCGCATCCATGCCTACGCCACGCCCAGACAAGTCAGAGACTTCGTCTGCGGTTGAGAAGCCTGGCATCAATACCAGGTTGACGGCTTCTTTATCGCTCAGGCGCTGACGAGTGGCCTCGTCGATCAGGCCTTTCTCAAAGGCTTTATTACGGATAACGTCAGGGTCAATACCTTTACCATCGTCCTGTATTTCGATCATCACCCGGTCGGCTTCCTGGGATGCCCGTATGGTCAGATTACCGGTTGCAGGTTTTCCTTTCTGTTTACGCACGTCAGGCGCCTCAATGCCATGATCCAGACTGTTGCGGACAATATGAATCAATGGCTCGGCCAGAGACTCAATAATGTTTTTGTCGGCCTCGGTGTCTTCTCCTTCGATAACCAACTGAACATCTTTATTAAGTCGTCGGGATATATCGCGGACCAGTCGAGGGAAGCGCATAGAAATAAACGAAAACGGCATCATGCGGATCTGCATGATAGAGTCCTGCATTTCTTCTGCGATGCGGTTTACGACAGCAAACTGCTCTTTGATTTCTCGGGCGAGATCGCGCAGCCCATGTTGTTCTTCGGCGCGCTTAGCAAGGAAAGGAAGAGCGTTCTTAGCGACGGTCATCTCGCCGATCAGGTTCATAAGACGGTCGATTTTTTCCTGATCTACTTTAACGCTTTTCGACGGTGCTACTGCAGGTTCGGGCTTAAATGCAGGTGTCTTGTCTGAGGCCTGCTTGTCTTCTGTCGCGGTTGCTGTCGTTGGCGACTCAGTTGGCGCTGGAGTATCCTGCTCTGTAGTTTCTTCAACGATACTTTCTTCGTGTTCACTGTCTGTTGTTTCGTCAGCGTTCTCTGTATTTTCGTAGTCGGCCTTTGTTTCCGTGATTGCGGTATCACGAGTATCCGGGGCCTCGTTGGAGGCGTTACTCCCGCTGTTCACCAGTGCAATATTACAGGCGCCAGGAATTACTTCATTTATCCAGTCAGCCAGTGGTTCTGTATTGCCAGACAGAGCAGCACTGATAGCCTCTTCAAGGCTTGGAATCAGTGTACTCAGGTTGAGGCTGGTGGTCGTTTTCATCAGAACATTGCAAGCGGCGCGTAAGCGCCCGTTGGCCCAGCCGACGGTCGGGTCAAGCTCAAGAATACGACCCTGAGTTCTTACAATATGTTCAAACGCTTCACGATCATCTTCAACAAGCGTATCGAGCAAATCTTCAGTGTCTGTATCGGGTAGCCCTGCTGACGCATCAGAAGTTGACACAGCATCCTCGTCAGGGCTGTCGCCTTCAGGCGCGTGCTCTTCAGCCCTTTCTTCTGGCTCTGAGAAGCGATAACCGCTCAGGTGTTGATTGTGTCGCAGTCGCTGACAGATAACGATCAGTGCTTCTTTTTTCTCATGTTCCTGAGCATCTGTATCACTATTGATTGCGATAACCCATCGTAGCGCGGCAGCCGCTTGCAGATCCTTATTGAGCAGTTCGAGTGCCGTTTTAGCAATGCTGGATGCTTCCTTCAGGTTCGTGGCTTCAACGGCTTCACAGAGCGCATCAACAGAATCTTCGGGAAGCGCATCGTTCTGATCTTCGCCATTCAATAGTAATAAGTGATGGCTGTTCAGTTCTTCAATATCGGTTTGCTCAGCGACATAGCGATAGTGCTCATGAAGCTCGTCCTCAGTGGCGCTGCTAAGCAGTGTAAACGTACTGACGCACTGATAAGGGTCGAGGTCGTTGATATCTTGAGTCGCACAGTCATTCTCGACTTTGCCCCAAAGTACGCCAGGCGTACTGCGTGCCGTATGCAAAGGATCGTCACCCTGAAAGAAGCACTCTGCCAAAGGAGAGTATTTAACCAGCCAGACGGGTTCTTCAGGGTTGCTCGCTTTCCAAGCCTCAATCAAGGTATCAGCTGGGAGATCTTTTAACAGGTTGTGTTCTGGTGGCAGACCTTTAGCACGCGGAGGTCGACGTTTTGACGACCCCCCGGCGGATTTTTTCTGCGCGGTTGCTTTCTTCGTTTTGGTCGCTGCTTTTTTAGATTTTTTCGGTTCGGTAGCAGCGCCTGAATCGATAACCTCTGCTTTTGCTTCTGAGTTGTTGCCGTCAAGGTAGGCTCTCAGATTTTTTGAAAGTTGTGTTGCTGCTTTGCTGTCGGAGGTCGGCTCACCGTTATTCTCTTCAAGGCTATCGCAGAAGCTACTGACGTAATCCATGGATTCGAAGAGCAGGTCTGTTAATGCCTGATCCCATATCTCGGGCCGCTCTCTGGCCTCTGACATAACGTCTTCACCGGCGTGTAATACACGTGTCAGATCCGGAAATTCAAACAGACCGGTATTACCTTTAAGCGTATGAACAATTCTGAACAGTTCGTTCAGCGTCGTTTGTTTGTCGTCTGCTTTTTCAACTTCCAGAAGCTGCTCACTGATGCTTTGCAGCAGGTCGCGGGTCTCCGAGACGAATTGTTGTAGTAAAGGACTCATACGCTTTCCTCTCCCACGAGCAGACGAACGTAGGTCATCATCTGCAGGGGTTTAATGGGCTTCACCATATAAAGATTTGCGCCTGCGGTGAACGCCTTGGTGTGATCCAGTTCGGCCGCTTCTGTCGACACCATAATGGCGGGTGCCTGATCGATATCTTCAGATCGGAGTTGCATAAGAAACTCGTAGCCGTCCATTTTCGGCATATTAATATCAACGATGTAGAGGTCGAAGGTATTCTCCAGAGCCTTTTCCAATGCTTCTAGGCCATTGACCGCTTCATCGACAACGTACCCGGCCGCCTCGAGCACATTTCGGTGATACATACGCACTGTGCTGGCATCATCTACGATTAGAACATTCATTGTTTTGCCTCCAGTGGTCGTTGATACACGATGGCTGCGGGGAACTTTTTAACCCGATAAAGTGGAGATATACGCCCCATTGATTCTGTGTGTCCCAGGCAGATATAGCCACCAGGAGACAGGGCTTCAAACATGTATTCAGCGGCGACCTTGCGTGACAGATCATCAAAATAAATCAGCAGGTTGCGGCAGAAAATGATGTCGATATTTCGCATCTTACGGACATCAGCTGGCTCAGAAAGATTGATACGTGTGAACTCTACCGCATCACGAATATCTTCGATAACCTGTTGTCCTCCGGTAACATCACGGAAATAGCGTCGCTTCCAGGTGGGGGGTACATTTCGTACGGATCGCTCAGAGTAAATACCACGTTTAGCCGTTTCCAGAATCCTGGTATCAATATCAGAGGCAATCAGCTCAACATCCCATTTATCGATACCATCCCACTCTTCAAGAAGATACATAGCGATAGAGTAGGGCTCTTCGCCAGATGACGAAGGAATGCACCAGATTCTGATGGGCTTGTTTGGATCGTGGCGGCTGATCACATCGGGCAGCATTGAGTCTATTAAACAGCGGAACTGATAATCTTCGCGCATGAAATAGGTTTCATTGACGGTCAGAAGATTCGTTAACTTCTGAAGCTCTTCGCCACTTGCCTGAAAACGCAGTGTTGTAAAATAGTGCCTGAACGAGTCGGATTGAGTTTCTTTCACTCTCTCAGCAACCCGTTTATCAACAAAGTAGCGTTTGCTTTTATCAAACTTAATCCCGGTCTTTCGGTAAAAGAACTCAGCGAACTTATCAAACTCCTGGTCGCTGATGAGTTGCTCGCTCATGTATCAGCTCCCAATAATTCGCTTGATCGCCAGATCTGCTGCAAATTGAATGTAAGGCTCATCGGTAAATCGCTCTTTTAAGGCCTGCAGAGCAGGCTCAGACTGTTCGCTGCCGACCTCGCCGAGTAGGTCAACCGCCGTGGCACAGACATTAATATGCTCGTCGTCACGGATCACATCGATCAGCCATTGTTCGACATCAGGATGACAGAGTGATTCGAGGATATTGACCGCAAAGATGCGAACATCCGGATCAGGGTCATTGAGTAAGCTGGCCATAATCGATGCCACTTCCTGAGGCAGGTGTTTCATGGCTTCAATGGCTTCATTTCGCAGACTTACATCCTCTGTGCGTAAGCAGCGAACCAGCCCGTTGACAGCTTCAGTGTCACCAATCTGGGTGAGTGAGCTCAGGATAATCTGCTTAACAGAGATATCTTTTTCAGCTTCCAGTTGATCCAATAACATGACCGAAGCGTGTTCGCATGAAACAATATCGCGTGCCGCCCAACGGCGTTTCGATGGATCTTCTGAAATGAGATCCTGGCTTATTTCACTGCAGTCACGTTGGCTTGATTGCGCCTCATCCGGTGCTGTCGTGTTTGATTTTTTTAAGGCCATAATGCTCTCCGGTTAATGTGACGCAAACCTGATAATCTCATTGGCAATGGCATGAGCAGGAAGTACTTTCCCAGCACCTCTGCGCTCAATCAATTCAGCAGGCATGCCAAATACAATCGCAGTTTCCGAACTCTCTGCGATGGTTTCCGCGCCCTTGTTATGCAGTTCGGCAAAAGCCCGGGAGCCGTCGTGACCCATGCCTGTCAGTAAAATAGCCATAACTTTTTTAGGATCGCAGTGACGCATTGCGGACTTACCCAACAGCTCGACTGATGGATGCCACAGGAATTCTTTATCTTCGGGTTTGCTCAGGGCATAAAGCTGGCTATTACGGATGGCAATTGTGATGTCGGCATTGCCTCGTCCGATATAGATAGTTCCGGGGCTGAGAGGTGTCGCTTTGTCCACCTCCTCAACACTCATCTGGCAGGCGCGGTCAAGTCTGTTTGCCAACGACTTGGTGAAGCTGGCAGGCATGTGCTGGGCGATGACCACTGGTGCGGCCAGGTCACCGGGTAGTGCGGGCAGAATATCTTCCAGAGTACGGGGGCCACCTGTGCTTACACCGATCAGAATGACTTTGTCTTTGACCCCTGTTGCTCGGCCCTGGGCTGCGGGGGCAGGTCGGGCCGCTCTGGTTCTGGGGGCAGTATCTCGCGGTATTGGAGCCTGCTTGGCCTGAGAGCCTGGTCTGAGCTTTGCCTTGGTAACAGACCGGACTTTACCTATCAGATCGGCTGCAACATCATCCAGTGACATGGATATAGTACCGCCGGGTTTCGCTACGAAGTCGACAGCGCCAAGATTCAAGGCTTCAAAGGTCGCGAGGGCGCCTTTCTGGGTGAGCGAAGACAGCATAATGACAGGCACCGGACGCTCGGCCATGATCAGTGAAAGAGCAGAAATACCGTCCATTTCAGGCATGTTAATGTCCAGCGTCACTACGTCAGGCTGGAAATCCCGGTTCATTTGTACGGCTTCGTTACCATTACGTGCGTGACGGATGGTGAAGTCGCCCTCTGATTCAAATAATTGTGTCAAATGGCGTCTCATCAGAGCAGAATCATCAACAATCAGAAGTTTTATCATGGTGTCAGTTACCTCCTGCAGCATTTTCCAGCAGTTCGACTGATTGCTCATCGATCAGTGCATCAGGTGCAATCAATTGGATCATGCGTTTGCTGTCGCGAAGATTTGCCATACCCGAGAATAACTCACCGTGTTCCTCAGAAATTCTTGGCGAAGGCTCAACACAACCGTCTGGCAGGCGAAGTACCTCTGTGACCTGATCGACGATAAAGCCGGTGCGGATACCATGAATCAGGAAGACAACGATACGCTGACGCTCAGAGCGTTCAGAACCCTCTATCTCCAGTCGCCTGCGTAGGTCGACGACCGGCAGTACAATGCCGCGTAAATTGATAACCCCCTCAAGGAAGTCCGGTGATTTGGGTACGCGGATGAGCTCATCCGGAATCCGTACGATTTCCTGGATGCTGGTAATGGGGACGGCAAACTCCTCGTGGTTCAGTGTGAATACCACGACCTGATTGTCATCTTCCATATCATCGTCGGTGTAGTCGTGATCCGAATTTTCCTGTTCAAGCATGTTTTCCTCCACTAACTCACTGATTGTTTCCTGCAGGTTTTCACTATCGAAGAAGCGTTCTATGGACAGGATTGAAACGAGTCTTTCACCATTGTTCAGGCGGCAGATGTCGGTGATATCTGAAAGCTCGGCTTCTTTAGCCAGGGCAGGAATGAGCGCTTCAACAGTATCTTTGTCTATGCGCAGAACTTCGCTGACACCATCAACAACGATGCCCAGAAAGTAACCGTGAGATGTCACAACAATGACACGGCTTTTATCGTCAGGATGCTTACCCTCCAGAGCAAACATAGTGCGCAAGTCAACCAGAGGAAGTAGCTGGTCGCGCAGGTTCATCAATCCGAGAATATGATGCGGTGACCTGGGTACCGTGGTGATCGCTTCAGGCATTTGCACGATTTCTTTGACGTCATCGATATGAATAGCGTACTCCTGTCGATCAACGCTAAAGCTGACCAATTGAATCTGATCGCTTTCTTCTTCAGCTTCTTCCTGATTCATACTGTCGTCGATTAAACCATCCGACAGCATGCTGCTTTCGTTGGTCAGTTGATCAAGGGACGCAAATTCGTTATCGATGAGCTGCTGGAAATCGACAACCATCACCATACTGCTGGCAGTACTGTTTTTGATGACCCCTTTAAGTAGAGTCGTATCTACGGATGACTTTATCTGGGATGCATCTTCCAGTTGAGAAGGATCGCAATCAATAACGCTGGCTACCCGGTCAACGACAAAGCCGAGGGGTTGCCCGACATCAATGACGACTGCTCGTGTTGCCTCATCACTTTCTGTCTCTGCAATGCCAAACAGGTAACGTAGTGACAGTATCGGTAATACTTTTCCTCGCAGATTTGCCAGACCACACAGCGAGGGCGGTGCCAGCGGTACCCGGACAACGTCAGGAACCCGTATGATTTCCTGAACTGGGTTCATCTCTACGGCGAACAGTTCATCGCCGACACGGAAGGTGACGTACTGTTGTCGCTCGTCGTTATCCAGATCATCCAGCTCATTAATTTCTTCGGCTGCGCTCATAATTCTGCACCTCAGAGGCTCTGGAGTTCATCAGCAAGCGACGCAATTTCTTCAATAGCGGAGGCGAGCTCATCGGCACCACGAGATTGTTGTTCTGCCGCACTCGCGGCTTCATCTGCGGCCTTTTCAGCTTCTTCTGAGGCAGTAGCGATTTGTTCTGAACCGTTTTTCACCTGCAGAATTGCAGCGGAAATATCATTAGAGGCTTTGAGTATCTCGTCGGCGCCTGTTTCGACAATAAGGATTTCTTTCTCAATGCGCGTAAGGTTTGAAGTCGACGTTTTCGCTTTTTCGGTTTCTTCGGTTGCCGCTACAACGATTTCATCGAGGTCGCTACCGACGGCAAAAATCTGATCCTGCACGGATTTAACCAGATCTTTGATTCGGTCTGCATTTTCAGCAGAGTCGCGAGCCAGGTTGCGTATGTCAGTAGCAACCACGACAAATCCTTTACCAAACTCGCCAGCACGTGCGGCTTCAATCGAACCATTTACTGCAAGCATGTTGGTCTGAATAGATACCATTGCAATCGCTTCTACAATTTTGTCGATGCGTCGCGACACAGTTTCAAGATCGCGTACTTGTCTGATGCTGTTTTGTGTCGCTTCGACCGATGCGTCAATGCCGTGTACTAATTCATCCACTGACGCTTTATTTGTCGTCAATGATTCTTTGATTTCGGCAATCTGCTTCTGGCTGAGTGTTGCGCGATCCTGTGCGATTTCCAGTCCACGCTCAATCTGATTAATGGCAGCGGAGGATTCTTCCGTCGCTGCAGCTGCGGTTTGTGAGCCGAGGCGAATCTGTTCAATCGCGGTCATGATCTGCGTAGAAGCCCGGCTGATTTCCTGCACTGCAGAGGAGAGCTCTTCTGCGCTTGATGCGACTTCTTCGGCGCTTTTAGCGACGTCAGTCGAGTTACGCAGATCATCCGCCAGGTCGAAGAGGCTTTGCGAAGCCCGCTCACACTCGCTCAGAGCCTGGCTCTGTTCGTTGACGGTTTTGGCGGACTCTTCAGCCGCAGCTGACTGCTCTTCCGCGGCGGCGGCGATATCTTCGATGCCTTTGAGCGCCTGTTTTGCGGCGACGCTGGATTGTGATGCGCCGCTGGCAATTTCCTGAGTGCCATCCATGATGTCTGACATATTGCGGCGAATCCCCGTCAGCTGTTCGCGGATTACGTGACCCTTTTCAACTTCGACTTCAACCCGCTCTGAGGAGGTTTTGATTCCTTCAGCAATGCCTTTTACTTCGTGCTGAATCTGTTTGACCAGGGTCTGGATTTCATTGGCACTGGTTTCTGACGTTTCGGCGAGAGTTCGTACTTCATCTGCAACCACAGCGAAACCTTTGCCATGCTTGCCGGCACGGGCTGCTTCAATCGCGGCGTTCAGGGCCAGCAGGTTGGTCTGGTCAGCTATGCGCACGACAGCCTTTACGATATCGCCAATGTTCGCTGCCTGCTTCTCAAGCTCAGAGACTTTTACAACCGATGCGGATTGGCGATTGGCAGCTTCACGGACGTTAGCGACCAGGCTGTCGATTTTCTCACTGGTTTCTGAAACGACGCCTGTCAGTACCTCACAGCGAGCCCGTGAGCCTTCAGCGTTGCTCAATTGCAGAGAAATAGAGTCGTTTACCTGGTTAAAGGCGGCGAGTGATTCCTGCGCTGCTCCACTGGTCTCTTCGGCCGTTACCGCAATTTGGTCTGAGGCGCTCTGCAGTTGCTGGCTCGCTGCGGCAGCTTCCGTAATACCCGAAGATAGTTGCCCAGTAGCGGCGGCGATACGCTCGGCTGCCTGTTGTTGCTTAGCCAAGGTGCGCGCCCGGCGTCGTTTTGCTTCGGCTTCTTTTGCGACGTTGGGGTCGACCGCTGTGTCGGATGGTTTCGCGCTGGAGTTCTGAGGTTTCTTCACAAGTGCCATGTTCGTGATCCTGCTTCGGGTATTGGAGTGCAGCGTTAGCCTCCCGATAGAGGGGGATGCAGCACGGCCAGTGGATAGTTGATTGTCCCTTTGGGAGACAATGAATTAGCCTTTCGGGCCACTCATGGTTAAAACGATAGACGGAGAGGGGGCTTTGTCAAAAAACTGGAGAGGTGATGTGCTGTGTAATTGAGGGGGCTGGCTACATAAATTCAACAGAATGATTAAGTATTGTTTCGAGGTGCCACGCTCTGCTGTTACAGGCTGTAAACAGAGGCTTATTCTTACAGAAATACTATAACAACGATCAATAACGAGCAGGATTTTAATCGTTAATTGATCTATTTGACTAACGTCGACTGTTCGAATGAAAAAAGGCCAGAACGTAGGTTGTACGTTCTGGCCTTGCGACTATTGAGTTGAGGCTCTGAGGTTAGTTGGCCAGCAGTTGGGATTCAAACTGATCAATGATTTCCAGTCGATTGCCGTCTTCCTCATCCAGGTCTTGCGGTATCCACTGGCTCAGACACGCACTGTCTTCCAGGCATGGGTCCGTCAGCGCTTCAAGAAAGGACACCAGGTACCCGACTTGTCGATCGCTGAGCTCGGTATTCGTCAGCAGAGACGTTCCTTCGGCCTGATCCGCTTCGAGTGCTGCGAGCACCTTGCGGGTATTCTCTTCCGCGTAACCACCGCTGTAGTCCTCACAGGTCGCGTTACTCTCATTTTGCGCCAGAGCCGAGCATTCACCACCCGCAGCGAAGTAGTCATCAATCGCTTGAGTCGGGTTCAGGTGGTGACGAATGACCGCTTCAAGGGAGTCGTACGCACCGGCGTGACCGAAAGGTCCTGTGTGTTCGACGTTCAGCAATGACGGTGTACGGAAGGCAAACTTATCGCCCTCTATACCTGTTTCGCGCATTCGGCCAAAGTCTTCATGACCGTTGTCGCCGTTAGCTTTGCCTTCACCGATTTGCGGCATCGCGATGTTATGGAAACCTTCGTCAGTGAAAAAGTCGCCACTGTGGCACGAAGCACAACCAGCAACACCGCGCTCGGTACCGTTAAAGAAAAGATCAGCGCCAGCTTTAAATAGCGAGGGTTTGCTTATCTTGACGTAGGCTGTCTTAGAACTGTTTGGACTAATTCAATGCAATTAACCATAGGTACTGTGCGGAAATTGGCATGATGGCGTGTCGTCACGGGACACTGGAAAAGGTGGAATGATCAATCTGGACAAAACGAGACAGAGAAACCTGATGAAACCCAACGGACATATCGATGTCCCACCATCAGGTGGAAAGTCTTAAATGACAAAATAGTCACTTTTGTGACGGGAACCGCAACTGTGAATGGTTGAGACAGAGTTTTGCGACCAGCCTCGAAATTGTTTGCGTCCCCGGCTGAGTGTTTTTCCAGACTTTATCTATACTGAGTGCAGCACATGCCCAAGGTCAGGAGCCTACCTAATGGATGATCAGGTCTACACGAACGATGCAGATCCGCAGGAAACTAAAGAATGGGTGGATGCAATCCACTCCGTTATTCGCGCAGAAGGGTTAGACAGAGCCCATTTTCTGATTGAGCGAATTGCCGAGAGGGCCACCCGTGATGGTATGCCTCTCCCGTACGCCCTGAATACCCCTTATCGCAATACGATCCCTCCTGAGAAAGAAGCGCCCATGCCCGGCGATCTCTTTATGGAGCGACGTATCCGTTCATTGGTTCGCTGGAATGCGCTGGCGATGGTATTGCGTGCGAACAAAGAAGGCGCGGGTGACCTGGGCGGACATATTTCCAGTTTTGCCTCCAGCGCAACGCTTTATGATGTTGGCTTTAACCACTTTTTCCGCGCGCCTAATGCCGACAGCGAACAGTCTCCACTCGGCGATCTGATTTATTATCAGGGGCATGTCGCTCCGGGTATTTATGCCCGTAGTTACCTGGAAGGCCGCTTTGAAGAGAAAGACCTGGAACGTTTCCGGCAGGAAGCGCTGGCGCCGGGTCTTTCATCTTATCCACACCCTAAACTGATGCCCGACTATTGGCAGTTCCCAACAGTTTCGATGGGTTTAGGCCCGTTACAGGCGATCTATCAGGCTCACTTCATGCGTTATCTTTCTGCACGCGGCCTGGTACCTCGGAAGGGGCGTAAGGTCTGGGCATTTCTTGGTGATGGTGAATGTGATGAGCCGGAGACTCTGGGGGCTATCGGTCTTGCTGGGCGCGAAAAGCTTGAAAACCTGATCTTCGTTATTAATTGCAATCTGCAGCGCCTCGACGGGCCGGTCAGGGGTAACGGGAAAATCATTCAGGAACTGGAGAGTCAGTTCCGTGGTGCGGGCTGGAACGTCATCAAGGTGGTCTGGGGACGTCATTGGGACCCATTACTGGCAAAAGATCGCAAAGGCCTGCTGCAGAAGCGCATGGATGAAACTGTTGATGGTGAATACCAGAATTACAAAGCCAAGGGCGGTAAGTACACGCGTGAGCATTTCTTTGAAAAGTATCCTGAGCTGAAAGACCTGATTAAAGACCTTAGCGACGAAGACATCTTTAAACTCAATCGTGGTGGCCATGACCCGTACAAAGTGTTTGCAGCTTATAACGAAGCGGTGAATCACAAAGGTAAGCCGACCGTGATTCTTGCGCACACCGTTAAAGGTTACGGTATGGGCGGAGAGGCTGAAGGGCAGAATCAGGCGCACCAGGTTAAGAAACTGGATATCGATAGCCTGAAGGCGTTCCGTGACCGTTTCGGTATTCCGATTCGTGATGAAGACCTTGAGCACCTGCCGTTCTATCGTCCGCCTGCGGACAGCCCTGAAATGACCTACATGCGTAAGCAGCGTGAGAAACTGGGCGGCAGCCTGCCGGTACGTACAGAAAACTGGCAAGGCCTGACGGCGCCAGAACTTTCTTTCTTTCAGGCACAACTTGACGGCACGGGTGAGCGGGAAATATCGACGACGATGGCTTTTGTTCGCATCCTGTCTCAGGTAGTGAAAGATAAGAACATGGGCGAACGTGTTGTCCCTATTGTTCCGGATGAGGCGCGCACCTTTGGTATGGAAGGTATGTTCCGCCAGATGGGTATTTACTCCTCTGAAGGTCAGCTCTATGAGCCGGTCGATCAGGGACAGGTCATGTATTATCGCGAAGACAAAAAGGGCCGTATCCTCGAAGAAGGCATCAATGAAGCGGGTGCTTTCTCGGCCTGGATGGCTGCGGGCAGCTCATACAGCACCAACGGCCTCGCCATGATTCCGTTCTACATCTATTACTCAATGTTTGGCTTCCAGCGCATTGGTGACTTTGCCTGGGCGGCGGGGGATATGCAGTGTCAGGGTTTCCTGATCGGCGCAACCTCTGGCCGGACAACGCTGAACGGTGAAGGTCTGCAACATCAGGATGGTCATAGCCACCTGCTGGCATCGACCATTCCAAACTGCATTTCGTACGACCCTACCTATGCCTATGAGATGGCTGTGATTGTTCAGGACGGCCTGAAACGCATGTACGAGAAGAAAGAAAAAGTCTTCTACTACATCACTTCTCTGAACGAGAACTATCCACACCCTGCAATGCCTGAAGGCGTTGAAGAAGGTATACGTCGGGGGATTTACCGCCTGCGCGAATCCGCAGGAACAGACAAGCCAGTGCAATTGATGGGGTCGGGATCAATTCTGCGTCAGGTCGAAAAAGCCGCTGAGTGGCTGAACGAGAAAGGCATCGCGGCCAGCGTCTGGTCTGTGACTTCATTCAACGAGCTGCGACGTGATGGTATGGCCTGTGAGCGCGAAGCGCTGCTGTCGGCGGGTCAGCGTACTCCGGAACCGTATGTGACGGCTCAGCTTAAACAAAGTGAGGGGCCGCTGATTTCTGCGACGGACCACATGAAGGCGTATTCAGATCAAATTCGTCCTTACATTCCGCAAGGTCGGGCCTATCAGGTGTTAGGTACGGACGGCTTTGGCCGCAGTGATACGCGTGATGCCTTGCGTCGATTCTTCGAAGTTGACTGGCAGCATGTCGCCTGGGCCGCAGGTTATGAGTTGATGAAAGAAGGCACACTGTCTGCCGATGAGTTAGAAAGCTGGAGAGAACAGCTTTCTATTGATGCGTCTAAACCAGATCCGCTGTACAGCTGAGGAAGGAACCGATGACAACATTGAAAATTCCTGACCTGGGTGGTTCCAGTAACGTCGAAGTCATCGAGGTGCTGGTCAGTGAGGGAGACAGCGTCGAGAAAGAGCAGGCTCTGATTGTTCTTGAGACAGACAAAGCCACGATGGAAATTCCGGCTGAAGATGAAGGTACTGTCACCGGTGTGCTTGTAAAGGTTGGCGATAAAGTCAGCCAGGGCGATGACTTTATTGAGCTGAAGGCTGCGAGCACGAGTGAAGATAGCAATACCAGTTCTGACAGTGTGAACGAAGACAGTGAAGCGCCTGGCGACGACGCTGCTCCGGAGGCTGGTGATACTGATGAGCCGGCGCAGAATAGTGCTCCTGCCAATGGTAGTGAGAGTAAGACCATACCTGTGCCTGATCTGGGCGGTTCGAAAGACGTCGAGGTCATCGAGGTGTCGGTTCGTGTCGGCGAAGAGGTCGATGAAGAGCAGTCGGTGATCACGCTCGAAACAGATAAGGCCAGCATGGAAATCCCCGCTGGCGTTGCCGGTAAAGTCGAAGAGATACTGGTTAAGATGGGGGATAAAGTCAGCGAAGGCGACCCTATGGTGGTGATAAAAACCGCTGCCTCTGCTGCTCCCAAACAAGACAGCAAGGCTATTCCAGCAAGTGCTGAAAGTAGTAACAGTGCTAATAAGCCTGATTCGGCGGCTGCACCATCGGCTTCTGAGGCCACGTCTGCCAAGAGCCAGGCTGCGCCAGCCTCATCCGCCGTTGCGTCATCTCCTTCGAAACAGATTCATGCTGGCCCAGCGGTGCGTAAGATTGCGCGGGAGTTTGGTGTCGATCTCGCGTTAGTTGCAGGCTCTGGGCCGAAAGGTCGTGTCCTGAAGGAAGACGTTCAGGCCTTTGTGAAAGAGCGTGTGAATGGTCCGGCGGCAACCGGAGGCTCGGGAATTCCGGCGGTTCCAGAAGTCGATTTTTCACAGTTTGGTCCTGTGACTAAGGAGGCTCTGAACAACATTAAGCGTGCGACTGCGCGTTCGATGACGACAGCCTGGCTGAATGTCCCTCAGGTCACTCAGTTTGATCACGCTGACATCACGGGTCTGGAAGCTTTCCGTAAGGAACAGAACGCCAACAGCGATGTGCGCTACTCTATTGTGCCGTTTGTTCTCAAAGCCATCGCGAAACTATTGAAGGAGTTTCCTACCTTCAATGCGTCGCTGGCACCGGACGGTGAATCTCTCATCATGAAGGGGTATATCCATATTGGTGTGGCAGTAGATACACCGAAAGGATTGCTGGTGCCTGTGATTCGTGATGTCGATCAGAAATCAGTTACAGAAATTACACAAGAACTGAGCGATAAGGCCAACTTGGCCCGTGAAGGTAAACTATCCTTAAAGGACATGCAGGGAGGTTGCTTCAGTCTATCCAGCCTGGGCGGAATAGGTGGTACTGCATTTACCCCAATCGTTAATCCGCCAGAGGTCGCCATTCTGGGCCTGTCACGGTCTGAAATGAAACCAGTATGGAATAGGTCTGAATTTATACCTCGCTTGATGTTGCCGTTGTCGCTTTCGTATGATCACCGTGTGATCGACGGGGCAGAAGCAGCACGCTTCAGTCAGAAACTCGTGAGTTATCTGGAGGATATGCGGCAGCTCTTGATGTAATGATTTAGCGGAGATCGTACATATGTTCAGGTCACTGATGCTTCCGGGTATCAAATTCATGGGGCGTTTAAGTTACGCCTCTAAGTTCAGCCTCATCAGTTTCCTGTTTCTGGTGCCTCTCGTGATTCTCAGCGGTCAGGTCTTTCTGGCCGCCTTTGATTCTATGAAAAAAACTGAGCGGGAAATTACAGCGGTCCGCTCGGTGGAACTCTTGTTGGTATTCGCGAAAGATCTTGAAAACGTTCGGGATGTCTCTTCAGCAGCCGTAATTCAGAATGATGAAGCGTTGAAAGAGGAAGCAACACGTCTGATCGCATCCCTCCCGCAGAAAACAAATACCCTGATTGAAAAGCTTGAAGATAACAATCTGATCACCACGATCGAAGAATGGCGCTCTCAATACCTTGGGCGCTTCAGCATTGAGGGTGAACAGCGTCAGCCCGCATTTCTTGATCAGTTCAATTATTTCCAGACCAATATCGACGAAATATATCTGACAGCGCGTCAGTACGCGCAGACATCCGGTCTGACACTCGATTCTGACGATGCTATTCAACGCCTGACATCGACACTTCTGATTGATTTGCCACAGATAGAACGGGCAGCTGGTCTCGGACATTCTGCTGGAATATATGCCTTTGCTGAGCAGTACCTTCAATCATCGACCTATGATTTGATGAATCTTATTTATGATGAAATTCTGGCCGCAGAGCAGGGCACAGAACTGGTGATGGCGAACGCTGAAGTGACCGGTGATGCGGCGCTTGCCGACAATGCAAGTAATGTCCTCAAGTTTATGAACGATTTACGAATGACGTTGGATGAAGAAGTGATTATGGCTGCCTCCATTGAACGATCGTGGCAGGATTTCCATAACTATTATCTCGAGGCGTCTTCCGTATTCGACAATCTTCGCGGCAATGCCTTTCCGTTGTTGCAAACCCGCCTCGAAGAGCGCCTGGCAGGACAGACCACGCGGGTTACCACGCTGGTTGCGGTGCTGCTCATAACCCTCTCTATTATCGTTTATCTCTATCTATCGTTCTTTATGTCAGTCCGGGCGACCATCAAAAGCTTCACCAGAACGGCTGGCGTGGTCGCAGAAGGCGACTTTACCCGTCAGATTGAAGTCGTGGGCAGTGATGAGATGGGGCAGTTACGTGATGCCTTTAATCAGATGATCGACAATATTCGCCAGACCCTGACAGCGGTAAAAGACTCGGCGTCAGAGGTAGGAGTTAATGTATCTGAGGTTGAATCTATCGCAGATCGCAGTCGCGAAGCTGTCACTGTTCAGCTGGCCCAGACGAACGAAGTCAGTACCACAATTGAAGAAGTCGCAGAGAGTGCGGCAGATGTCAGCCGTCTTGCAGAAGAAGCGGAAGAGGCTGCGCGTTCCGGACAGGGTAAATCGGATGAGGCAGGTAAGGTAGTTACGCGCGTTATGGGTGAGGTTGGTCGCCTGTCTGATGAAATGGAAAACTCCATGGCGGCGGTAAATCGCCTGGCGGAAAACTCGACCAGCATCAGCTCTATTCTTGAAACCATTAAAGGCATTGCCGAGCAAACCAATCTGTTGGCTTTGAACGCCGCTATCGAAGCCGCAAGGGCAGGTGAGCAAGGGCGTGGGTTTGCCGTTGTTGCCGATGAAGTACGCACACTGGCGAGTCGAACTCAGGGGTCCGCTCAGGAGATTGAAACCCTGATCAGCGATGTTCAGGAAAACATTGTCAAAGCAGTCGATACCATGCGCGTCAACCGCGACATGGTGGACGCCACCGTGAAGAATTCAGTTCAGGTCAGTGATACTCTGGCCGAAATTCAGCAGAGCATGGGCGATATTCAGCAGCGCACTGACCGTATCGCCGGCACGGCGGGTCAGCAACGTGAGGCGGCCACGCGCTTGCGTACTAACCTGAGTGAGATTCGTAGTACCGGTGAGGAGACGTCGCGCAACGCCGAAGGCACGGTTCAGGCCGTCGCCAAGACGCGCTCAATTGCTGAATCTCTGGGAAACAAAGTCGGCCAGTTTAAAGTTAACTGACGTCTCTGTAGGCCGATTCGGGCCCACTTGTTCTGAGTGGGCTTCTTTACTATCCCCCAATAAATGTAAACTCATGGCTTTTAAAGCCTGGGTAACTTCATGGAAGATCTCATTATTATTGGACTGCGAATGCTTGAGCGACTGCTCGTAGTTGGCTTTGGCGGCATGTCGATCTATCTCGGATATAAGCTCTTCTTTCATTTACCGCATCAGACTGATCAGAAGGGTGAAATTGAATTACCCGGAATGAAAGTCGTGCTATCCCGCGTTGGCCCCGGTGTCTTTTTTCTCGTATTCGGTGCGTTCATTCTGATTACCAATCTACATCAGGGAATAGAGACCCGCTCCGGTGGGCAAGTGTCTGCTGATACTTCACTGGCCGATGCATCCCGCAGTGAGGCCAGGCACTTTGTGGGCGCAATACCTATCGACCCTGAAAGCGATCAGAACACCACAGAGGTGAGTGAGCAGACAAGGTACGCAGCACTTGAGGCGGTCGGAGATCTTAATTGTCTGGCTCACTGGCTGGGAGAACAGGGTCAAATGACTTTGCGTCGCGAGAACCTTATTTATCATGCTAAGAAATTATATCTGCTCGACGTCTGGCATAGTGAAACGTGGGGCGCCCCTGAACAACTAACGGAGATTGAAGTACCGATCAGCGATCCTGAACTCAAAGAGGTACTGAATTATGTGTCGATGGACTGTGAGCTTTGAGCGAAGGTTTGTTTTACTCCTGTTGATGCTTTGCTCAGCGGCGGCAGAAGCCGGGCTCTATCCCCGTGTTGAACTGGAGCGGGTAAGAGAGGTTTATGGTGTAAATATTGAAGCGGTTTTATTTGACGACATACGGGCTTATCTGACGCCTGAAGAGCTTAAGTCGCTGAATAAGGTATCTCTGACCTTTCCCCTTCCTGACAACAAGGATAGCGTAGATGTTTTTGGTTTTGCGATTGATCTGAACAGTGGGCAAATGGCGTTTCCCGCTCAGGCAATCAAGTTTTTCGATGACCTTGCGTTGTCCTTTGCCTGGTATGAGCACACAGGCCAGGATCCAACAAGCATTGCAGAATATGTGGTTAATCTGCATAGAAAAGGCCTGCCATTTCTACCGCCTTTAGCCGCGCTGAATGTCCCAGAAAAAGCCTGGGAGCAGAGTCAATATGTGGACGATGTCTCTCAGAAAATTTTGAAATCAGGGTTAGCTTTTCTGCTATTGCACGAGTTAGCTCACTGGCATTTCAAGCATGGCGCATATCATGATATCTCATATGCAGCGGCCCGAAAGCAGGAGCAGCAGGCCGACGACTTCGCTCTCGAAGTAATGGCCAGAATGAAGACGCCTCCCTACGGCATGGTCGTATGGTTTCTGGCGACCTCACTTGTGACTTCCGACCGTGTGACCACCCACCCTCTCAGCCGTGATCGTCTCAATGCTATTGCTCATTCTTTGTCGGAATCCCCTGGGCGATATATTTCTTATGAAAACCGCCATTCACTGACGAAGCAGGACATTCTTCGCTTGGCTCAGGATATTCAGGATATCGCCGCACGGCTTAAGCAGTAAGGCACAAAAAAGCCCGGCATTAACCGGGCTTTCTCAATGACCAACGTTGAGCTGTCAGGCGGGACGTGGCTCGGTGGTCACAACTTTGTTGCCGTATTCGATGGTTTCTTCATCGTAGTCAGCCGTTTTAAGAGCGGCCATATCAGCGAAGTAGTTCTGGTACAGCTTCCATGGTTTCTCCATACCCTGGCGCGGCAGAGTGTGAGCCATGCGCGCGATGTAACCAGACTGCATATCAACAAATGGGCGGGTTTCCATTTTACCGTGATGGTTAACTGGCTTAGCTTCACGAGCACCGATGTGGTCCATGTGCTTCATCAGACCGCAGAACCATTTAGACAGCATGTCCGCTTTCAGTGTCCATGATGCGTTGGTGTAACCGAAAATCATACCGAAGTTCGGGATGTCTTCGAACATCACGCCGCGGTAGCTCATTTTTTCTGGCATTGGTATTTCCTGACCATCCATTGTCAGGTTCATGCTGCCGAGCAACTGAATCTTCAGGCCAGTCGCGGTAACAATGATGTCTGCTTCCTGCACTTTACCTGATTTCAGGAGAATACCGTTTTCAACAAAGCGATCGATATGATCGGTAACCACGTGGGCTTTACCTGCTTTGATTGCTTTGAACATATCGCCATTTGGCACAGCACACAGACGCTCATCCCAAGGGTTGTACTTAGGCGTGAAGTGCGACATATCGAAGTCTTTAGGCAGTTGGCTGGACACCTGCTTCTGCAGAAGCTTACGGGCCAGACCCGGGAATTTCTTACAGAAATTGTAGATCGCCAGAGTGATTGTCACATTGCGGCCACGCGTGATTTTGTAGACCCACTTTTCAGGCATAATTTTACGCATGAAGTTGATCATAGGGTCCATCTGCGGCACAGAGATCACGTAAGATGGTGAGCGCTGCAGCATGGTGACGCTCTTAGCTTTGTCCGTCATTGCTGGCACCAGGGTGACAGCGGTGGCACCAGAGCCGATTACGAGTACGTTCTTGTTTTCGTAATCCAGATCTTCAGGCCAGAATTGCGGGTGCAGTATCTGACCCTTGAAGTCATCACGGCCTTCGAAGTCAGGGGTGAAACCTTCGTTGTAGTTGTAGTAGCCAGTACAGCTCAGCAGGAATTGAGAGCGATAAGTACGTGTCTCACCATCAACTTCGACGGTCACTGTCCACAGAGATTCACTGCTTGAGTAGTCTGCTCCGAGCACTTTGTGACCAAAACGGATGTGCTCTTCGACTTTGTTTTCCTGAGCAGCTTCGCGGATGTAGTTACGGATGTCGTCACCGTCAGCGATGCCTTTCTTGTTTACCCAAGGTTTGAATTCGTAACCCAGAGTGTACATGTCAGAGTCCGAGCGGATACCAGGGTAGCGGAACAGGTCCCAGGTGCCACCAATAGCCTGACGGCCTTCCAGAATGGCGAAGCTTTTGCCCGGGCATTCTTTTTTCATGTGGCAGCCAGCACCAATGCCTGACAGGCCTGCGCCGATGATAAGAAGGTCAAAATATTCGTTTGTCTGAGACATAGTCACACCTGTTGTTATCGTTTGAGTCGGCTTGCTATCCGGGGATCAAAGGTAGCAGGCCCTCGTTGTTCAAGGGTGCCTTGCGGCTGATGGTGTGTAATTTGTCTGAAATAAAGCAAGGGGGAAAGGTGATTGACCGACACAAATCTGTACTTAATTGACACATGTCGGGAAACTCTTCTGGCAGTTGCTGCAGAATACGACGTGCTCTGGCTCTAAAAGCCCCGTCATTACTGGTTTTAAGGCCTTGGCCGCGATTGTTATATCGGTGTCCGCTACTGTTTGTTGGTATGTACTTACTATCGTTGAGTGGCTCAGGTTACCGTTTCGCCATTGATAGCTAAAAGTAATTGATTTTTTATTATTTATAGTCGGGGTCTTTGAATAAGACGGCTGGAACGTTCAACCTTTTCCGGCGGATTTCAGGTTACCGCTCCGGTTCTGGTAGGGTGCTTTAACGTCATGCCCGGTAGTTTGTGCTTTCAGGTCAACAGGTATTTCCTGTCGATTGTACCTGCGGAGGAGAACTGAACACCTTCTGAGAGCAGCCTCTGCCTCTGTTCGAGGTGGCCTGGAGAGCCACTGGGCAGGCTTATTCGTCGGTTCGCGTTGATAACGCGGTGCCACGGCAAACCTGACCCTTCGGGTAATTGAGACAGCGTACGTCCTACCCATCGTGCTCGTCCCGGAAGTCCAGCGCGCCGGGCCAGTTCACCGTAAGCTATGACTCTTCCGGCAGGAATGCCGCTCAGCGCGAGGTATAACTTTTCTTCATCAGAAGGCGTAGTGGCGTCTCTCTGCATGTGTCAGATACGGAGCGCGCCGTCGACCTCAATGACCCGGCCTGATACGTACTCATTTTCGAGTAGAAAAACGACGGCGTGAGCTATTTCTTCCGGGGTTCCCATGCGCGATGCCGGAATGCCAGAGCAGATCATCTCCAGCGTTTCAGGGCGCATGCCCGACGTCATTTCAGTGGAGATAAAGCCAGGTGCGATGGCGTTCGCACGGATATTATAGCGTGCCAGCTCTTTAGCCCAGGTGACCGCCATCGCTGCCACACCAGCCTTCGCAGCAGAATAATTCGTTTGCCCGACGTTACCTGCACGACTGATGCTTGAGATATTAATGAGGCAGCCGGGCTCTTTGTTACGCACCATGTGGCTGGCGGCTTCTCGTCCACACAGAAAGACGCCGGTCAGGTTTACATCAATCACCATCTGCCAGTTGGCCAGGTTCATCGTGGTGATTTCGTCGTTCTTTGATTTTACGAAGAGTCCGTCTCTTAAGATTCCGGCGTTATTAATAAGGCCATGAATGCCACCGAAATCTTCGTTGATCGCGTTGAACGTTGCGACAACAGACTCTTCGTCGGCAACATTACACTCGTACAGGCGTGCTTCTCCACCCAAAGCACTGATCAGCCGCTGGGTTTCCTGCATAGGCTCCGGGTTGAGATCAATGATGGCAAGGCGAGCGCCTTTCTTTGCGAGTTCTACAGCCATCGTGCGTCCGAGGCCCTGACCTGCGCCAGTGATCGCGATGGTATGTCCGTGAATATTCATGGAAAGCTCCTGAGGCGGGTGAATGCCCAGAGAGTATAGCGGTTCGCTGTCAGGCCTTGCAGGCACTGACAGCTCTGTCCGCTTTGCCCGGGCAGACCCCGGACAAATGCAACAGCAGAGACTTACTTTTTACCGTACTGCAGTTCTTTCGCAGAAATACTGCTCAGACGCAGTGAAAGGAAGTCACGGAAGTAGTTCTGATGCAGTTTCCAGGCACCCTTGGTGCCTTGTTTTGGCAGCTGGTCTTTTACGCGGGCAATATAGCCAGAGCTCAGATCAATGAAGGACTTCTTCGCCATGGATGGGTCGCTGTTGACGGGCACTACCTCGTCATACCCTTTCTTATCCATATGCTGGACAAGACGACAGAAGTAGTCGGCAATCAGGTCTGCTTTCAGAGTCCATGAGGAGTTGGTGTAACCAAATACCATCGCCGCATTCGGAACGCCTTCAAACATGACACCTCGGTAGCTCATTTTGTCGGTGACATCGAACGGTTGGCCGTCCATTGTGACATTGATCTTACCAAGAACGACGACTTTGAGGCCGGTCGCGGTGATCACAATATCGGCTTCCAGGGTTTTACCTGACTTGAGCAAAATGCCATTATCGACGAAGCGGTCGATGTGATCGGTAACCACATCTGCCTTACCTTTATAAATGGCTTTGTACAGGTCGCCTCCGGGCACCGCGCACAGACGCTCATCCCACGGGTTGTACTTCGGTGTGAAGTGCGACATGTCGAAATCTTTCGGCAGAATCTTCTTGTTGAAGTTGAAGATAAACTCACGCGCCTTCTGCGGGAAGCGTTTACAGTAATTATAAAACGCCATGGTCAGCATGATGTTACGGCTGCGGATAATGGTGTAAACGAAGCTCTCAGGCAGGAACTTACGCAGCTTGATCGCCAGCTTATCTTTGCTAGGCACCGGTACGATGTAGGTCGGTGAACGCTGAAGCATGGTGATTTTTTCTACTTCACGCGACATAGACGGGATGAGTGTCACCGCCGTTGCACCAGAGCCGATCACAACCACTTTCTTACCGGTGTAGTCGAGGTCTTCTGGCCAGAACTGAGGATGAATGATCTGGCCGTTAAAATCGTCGCGTCCTTCGAACTCTGGTGTAAAACCTTCGTCATAATCGTAATAGCCAGTACAACCAACGATATATTTTGCAGTATATACACGGGTCTCATCGCCCACCTGAGCGGTGAGTGTCCAGAGCTTATCTTTGGTGCTCCAGTTGGCATTGGTCACTTTGTGACCAAAACGGATCTTCTTATCGATGCCGTGTTCTTTAGCTGCGGCCTGAATATAGTTGCGGATATCACCGCCGTCGGCGATGCCTTTGTCGCTGGTCCATGGCTTAAAGCGGTAGCCCAGGGTGAACATATCGGAATCGGAGCGGATGCCGGGATAGCGGAATAGGTCCCAGGTACCGCCAATGGCGTCGCGAGCTTCCAGAATGGCAACCGATTTGTCCGGGCACTTTTCACTCAGGTGACAGGCTACACCGATACCGGAGAGTCCTGCGCCTGCAATCAATACGTCGAAATGTTCAGTTGCCATTTTTTACTCCAATTATTATCTGACGCGGGCACTATCCGTTTTGTAAGCGGTAAATAGTAGGGCAAAAAGGGACAAAATAAGGATGAACATGACAAGCATGGGCCATGTCTCAGGTGGCAGAATCCTTATCATGGGGTTGTATTTGCAGGATTGACCCCCATTTCACACATCAAAGCTTACGGGAGTTATACGTGCCTTTACTCTTTATATTTATCCTGGTTCCTATGGCTGAGCTGGCTGTACTGATCAAAGTCGGTAGCGCCATTGGCATTCTGTGGACCTTTGCTCTGATTCTTCTGACTGCCCTGGTCGGCGTCACCCTGCTTCGTGCTCAGGGAATGGCGACTTTGATGCGTGCCAGCGAGCGGATGCAGCAGGGCAACCTGCCTGCACAGGAGTTGGCTGAAGGTTTTCTGCTGGCTCTGGCGGGTGCATTATTGCTGACGCCGGGTTTCCTCACCGATGCGTTTGGCTTCAGCCTTCTGCTGCCCGGTATACGCGGCATTATGGCGCAGTCGATTATGAAGCGCTATAAGCCTCAGGTTATGAATCCGTTTGATCAGCAGGGCGCTCAGGACCCGTTTCAGCAGCGTCATGAGTCACAACGTCCGCGTAATGGCCGAGGTGATGTGATTGAAGGCGACTATAAACGGGAAGAATGAAAAATTTTATTCCGGGGTGTTGAAAAGCAGAACACTACCCCAATAAACAAAACCACACAGATTTTGGGGCCGCCTGATCAGCGAATGCGCTGACAGCGGGGTTTCATAACACGCAACTTATTGCATATACATTGGAGAGAACTTCAAATGAAAATCCGTCCTTTACACGATCGCGTCGTTGTTCGTCGCAAGGAAGAAGAGCAAACCACAGCTGGCGGGATTCTGCTGCCAGGCGCTGCGGCTGAAAAGCCGAATCAGGGTGAAGTGGTTGCCGTCGGTAATGGCCGAGTTCTGGATAACGGTGATGTGCAGGCTCTGGCTGTCAACGTAGGGGATATCGTTGTGTTCGGTAAGTACTCAGGTTCAAACACCATTACTGTAGACGGCGAAGAACTGCTGATTCTGAATGAAAGCGAAATCTACGGTGTGATTGAAGACTAATTGTTATCTGTCTTCTGATACGTCAAATCAACGAATTTTAAGGAAACTACCATGGCAGCAAAAGAAGTTAAGTTTGGTAATGACGCGCGTTCAAAAATGCTCGACGGCGTTAACATTCTCGCAGATGCAGTAAAAGTGACTCTGGGCCCTAAAGGCCGCAACGTTGTTCTGGACAAAGCCTTCGGTGGCCCAACCATCACCAAAGATGGCGTATCTGTTGCGCGCGAGATCGAACTGGAAGATAAGTTCGAAAACATGGGTGCTCAGATGGTGAAAGAAGTTGCTTCTCAAGCCAATGATCAGGCGGGTGACGGCACCACAACAGCGACTGTTCTGGCACAAGCGATCGTGAATGAAGGTCTGAAAGCAGTGGCTGCGGGCATGAACCCAATGGATCTGAAGCGCGGTATCGACAAAGCAACCGCAGCGGTTGTTGAAGCGCTGAAAGCTCAGGCTAAGCCATGTGAAGACAGCAAAGCCATTGCTCAGGTCGGTACTATCTCAGCAAACTCTGATGAGACCGTTGGCCGTATCATCGCTGAAGCGATGGAGAAAGTAGGCAAAGAGGGTGTCATCACCGTTGAAGAAGGCAAGGGCCTGTCTGACGAACTGGACGTTGTTGAAGGTATGCAGTTCGATCGCGGTTACCTGTCTCCTTACTTCATTAACAACCAGGAAAAAATGGTTGCTGAACTGGAAAACCCACTGCTGCTGTTGGTCGACAAGAAAATCGACAACCTGCAGGAACTGATTCCGGTACTCGAAAATGTCGCGAAATCTGGCCGCCCGCTGCTGATTATTGCTGAAGACGTAGAAGGTCAGGCGCTGGCAACACTGGTTGTAAACAACCTGCGCGGTACCTTCAAAGTGGCAGCTGTTAAAGCACCAGGCTTCGGTGACCGTCGTAAAGCCATGCTGCAGGACATCGCTGTGCTGACCGGTGGTCAGGTGATCTCTGAAGAAGTCGGCATGTCACTCGAGACAACGACTCTCGATATGCTGGGTACTGCCAAGCGCGTTGTGATCAGCAAAGAAAACACTGTTGTCGTAGATGGCGCTGGTTCTCAGCAGGACGTGACTGCGCGTGTTGAACAGATCCGTGCTGAAATCGAAGCGTCTACTTCTGACTACGACAAAGAAAAACTGCAGGAACGTGTTGCCAAACTGGCTGGCGGCGTTGCCGTCATCAAGGTTGGTGCGGGTTCTGAAGTTGAAATGAAAGAAAAGAAAGACCGCGTAGACGATGCTCTGCACGCGACCCGCGCCGCTGTTGAAGAAGGCGTTGTTGCAGGTGGCGGTGTCGCGCTGGTTCGCGCCCTGACCGGTATCACCGTAGAAGGCGATAACGAAGACCAGAATGTCGGTATTGCTCTGGCGCTGCGCGCTATGGAAGCACCGATTCGTCAGATCGCTGGTAACGCCGGTGCCGAAGGTTCAGTCGTTGTTGATAAAGTGAAAGCGGGCGAAGGTTCGTTCGGCTTCAATGCATCCACAGGTGAATACGGCGACATGATCGAAATGGGTATTCTAGACCCAGCGAAAGTGACGCGTTCATCTCTGCAGGCAGCAGCGTCAGTGGCTGGCCTGATGATTACTACCGAAGCCATGGTTGCTGAGCTGCCACAGGATGCGCCAGCAGCACCTGACATGGGTGGTATGGGTGGAATGGGCGGTATGGGCGGCATGATGTAAAAATCGTCCACTGAAGTTGGCTGCTCTTTGTTGTATCTCGCTCGCTTAGGTGAACTAAGCGTCGCTCAATACGCCTTGATCAGCCTGCCTCAGTCGTCGATTTCATTGCTGCCTGAGGTTGTTCATTCTTTGTTGTGGGCTTCTCGTGTAGGTGAACTACACGTCGAAGCCCACGCCTCGTTCATCCATCGAACAGATTGCAGACCATCGAAACCAGCGCCACGACTGAACTGCCCTTAGTAGTCAATTTACTCAAGCTGTCGAAGCTTACGCTGTTCTCTATGCATTTAAGAACGTTGCGACCTTACCGGGGAGCAATTAAAACCGGCCTCACGAGGGCCGGTTTTTTTATGCCTGATTTTTATAAAAAAGCGAACTTGTTTGGCGCATACACGTCACAAAACAGGCAACAATTTTTAAGTAGAGAAACTCAGGAGATACTTATTATGAGTGATAAACAGGCGTATGAGAAAAAACTGGAAGCTCAAATTGATGAGTGGAATGCCGACATCGATAAGCTGAAGGCAAAAGCAAAAAAAGCCAGTGCTGATGCTGAAGCGGATTACGAGAAGGAAATCGATAAGCTCGAAAGTCGTCGTGGTGATATGAATGACAAGCTCGAAGAGCTTAAGTCTGCCAGCGAAGATGCCTGGGAGGATGTAAAAGACGGAGCAGAGAGTGCCTGGAGCTCAATGTCCGACGCTGTTTCTTCTGCCGCTTCACGCTTCTGAGTAAGCGGTTCAGGCCATCTGACAGACTCTTTTAATTTTCGAGGATATTTTCTTATGAAAGACATTCCGGCACTCGGCATGGGCACTTTTCGTCTCAAAGGCGAAACCGCATATCAGGCAGTCACTGACGCGCTTGATGTAGGTTTTCGTCATATTGATACCGCGCAGATTTATGATAACGAATCTGAAGTGGGCTCCGCGCTCGCTGATTTTGAATTAGAGCGTGACGAGTTCTTTTTGACGACTAAGGTCTGGAATAGTCATCTTAATCGCACCGGTTTTATCCCCAGCGTAAAAGAAAGCCTTGAAAAGCTGTCTGTCGATTACGTGGATCTTTTACTGATTCACTGGCCATCGCCTGAAGACAATACGCCAATGGATGAATATCTCGGCGAACTCCTGAAGGCGAAACAGCAGGGCCTGACAAAACATATCGGTGTGTCTAATTTTACGATTGGTCAGCTGAAAGATGCGCTGCGTATTCTGCCAGCGGGCGAGCTGTATCTGAATCAGGTCGAAGTACAACCGTATCTGCAGAATCACGATCTGCGAGCGTTCTGTGCCTCAAATGATATTAAAGTCACGGGCTACAATCCATTTTATGTCGGCGAAGTGCTTTCTGACCCAGAGATCATTCGTATTGCTGATAAACACAGTGTCAGCCCTGCAAACGTTGCTATTTCATGGCAGTTACAGAACGGTTTGATCACCATTCCTGCATCGACCAATAAAGAGCACCTGAAAGACAACTTTAGTAGTCGCGGTTTACAGCTGGATGCTGAAGACATGATCGCTATCGGCAAACTTGATCGGGGTGACCGCAAAATTGACCCTGACTTTGCTCCAGAATGGGATTAGCATAGGCCTTCATTTGTTGAAGGAATATTGTATGAAACCATTTACGTCGACGCTTCTCACGAGCCTCTTGGTTGTCTTTTCTGCGGCATCTTGGGCGGAGGCTCCCAGTCGTGAGAGCGTCAAAGAGCTCCTTCAGGTCACTGGCGCTGGTAACATGGCAGTGCAGATGATGGAACAGATGATTCCTTCGATGAAGCGCATGGTGCCGGATGCCCCAGAAGCTTTCTGGGACGAGTTTGCCAGTCAGGTCGATGGCGGTGAGCTGGAAGACATGGTCATTCCAATCTATCAGAAGCACCTCACTCAGGCAGATGTAAATGCACAGCTGAAGTTTCTGCAATCAGATGCCGGCCAGAAAATGATCAAAGTACAGCCGCTGATCATGCAGGAATCTATGATGGTGGGCCAGGAGTGGGGCATGAAATTGATGCAACGCGCACAAGCTAAACTGAAAGAGCGTCAGGAATAATTCATGCTGAATCCTACGCTGGTTAAACAAGGCTTTATCGCCGCTGCTATCGCGAATATCAGTGGTGTTCTGATTTTCTCGAAAGGGCTGACCAATACAGCACTGATGGAAGCCGATCCGGTGGTGATGTCGTCTTTCGGTCTGATCATGATCATGGTCTGGGGGTTGGCGTACCTGGGGGCTGCTTTTACGCCGGGTAACCTGCGCTGGATTGCAGGTGCATTTGCCGTGGAGAAGCTTGTGTATGTTGTTTGCTGGCTGACTTGGTTCAGTCGGGAGAATTTGCAGGCAGTGTATGAGCAAGATCTCTTCGCGGGTATTTTCTACAGCATCTACGGCTTGAACGACGCCGTGTTTATGGTGTTTTTTGCCTGGGTATATGTGAAGAGCGCTTCAGCCGCTAAAGCCTGAATCCAGAGCTGATTCTGGTTCTAATATTTGGAGCCAGAGTCAGGGCCAAAATTTTGTTTTATCGTGATGAAAAAGCTTTCGATCATATGGCGAGCTTCTTTCTCGAAATCGATCACGTCTGGCAATATCAGCCAGAGGTAGATGATCCCCGTCAGCTGAATATGCAGGTGTGCAATGCCGCGCTCGATATCCAGATCTTCCGGAAGCTGTCCTTTGCTGATGGCTGCTTCCAGAGCTTTCCTTATTCGTTCTGACCCATCCAGGTAGTTCTGACGGTGACGCTCGTTCAGCACCGCATTGGCCTCTGTCTGCTCGCATTTCAGAAACGCAATTTCGAACCCGCGACGGCGCCGTGGATCACGGGCGATTTCGAGAGTCAGGTATTCAAGCAATTCGCGGAAACGGCTGAGCGGGTCAGGCTCTGAGGGGTCTTCAATCTGATCATGTAAGGCATCAAGAGGCGCTAAAAGGCGATCGACGATGGCCTGGAAAATGTCGTGTTTGTTTTTGAAATGCCAGTAGACGGCTCCGCGTGTCACACCCGCTTCTTTGGCGATGTCGTTTAATGATGATGCCGAGACGCCTTTGCGGTGGAAGACAACTTCAGCCGCTTCGATCAGGGTCTCGCGGGTCTGCAGGGCTTCTTCTTTAGTGCGGCGGGGCATAGGGTCTCACTGTACTACGAATGACAACTCACTGTTTCACACTATACATACATTCGTGCATGTATGTATATTGTGACCTTTAAAGTACCACCAGACTGAGGTTACTCATGCGTACATCATTCCGTTTACCAGCAGCTGCGCTGACGGTTTCATTTATTCTGGCCGCCTGCGGTGAGCAGTCGGGCCAACAGGCCGCTGGTGGTGGGCAGATGCCGCCTCCTCAAGCCGGATATGTGGAAGTCACTGCACAGCCGTTTACTCTGGTGAACGAGTTACCAGGACGTACAACGCCGTATCAGGTTGCTGAAGTTCGTCCGCAGGTAACCGGCATCATCGAAGAACGCCTGTTTAAAGAGGGCGACCGTGTTAAGGCGGGGCAGCCACTTTATCAACTCGACGACAAGCTCTATCAGGCGGCGCTGGCCAGTGCCGAAGCTGATCTCGCGAACGCCGAAGCAAACCGTGAGCTGGCAAAGCTTACCGATGGTCGTTATGACAAGCTGAGTAAGTCAGAGGCGGTGAGCCAACAAGAGCTGGAAGATGCTAACGCTAACCTCGCTGTTACCCAGGCTCAGGTTGCAGCTGCTCAGGCCCGCCGTGATACCGCCCGCATTAATGTGGAATACACGACAATTAAGGCGCCTATTAATGGTCGTATCGGTCGTTCTTCTCTGACTGCCGGGGCATTGGTGACCGCCAATCAGGCCGCAGCGCTGGTGACCATCCGTCAGCTCGATCCTATTTATGTCGACTTAACTCAGTCCTATGAAGAGCTGCGCAGCCTGCGTGCTGCTATGGCAAGCGGAGAACTGGTCACGGCAGGTAAAGACAAAGCCACTATTGAGCTCGCCTTGCCTGACGGTACTGTGTATCCACACAAAGGCACGCTGCAGTTTTCTGAATACGCGGTGGACGAGCAAACAGGTACCGTTGCTCTGCGCGCGCTGATCCCTAACCCCGATGGTGCATTGCTGCCCGGCATGTTTGTTCGTGCTCGCTTGCCTCAGGGTGAGCGTGAAAACGCCATTGTCGTCCCTCAGAAAGGTATTTCCCGCCAGCCAAATGGCTCCGCTACGGCTCTTGTCGTCGGTGAGAACAATATTGTTGAGAAGCGCACAGTGAAAACTGAGAAAGCCGTGGGTGGCAACTGGCTGATTAAATCGGGTCTGAAAGCGGGCGATAAGTTAATCGTCGACGGCCTGCAGAAAATCGGTCCGGGGATGCCAGTGACGCCTGTAGACGTCAACGCTGAAAAAGCCTCTGCACAATCTTCGGCTGAGGGTTAATAGTTTATGGCTCGTTTCTTTATTGATCGCCCGATTTTTGCCTGGGTAATCGCTATCATCCTGATGCTGGCGGGGACTCTGTCGATTCTCAATTTGCCGGTAGAGCAATACCCTCAGGTTGCACCGCCCGAAGTTCAGATTACTGCTAACTATCCGGGGGCGTCGTCGAAAGCTGTTGAGAACTCTGTGACTCAGGTAATTGAGGAGCAGATGAACGGTATCGACAATCTGCTGTATATGTCGGCTAGCAGTGATTCATCAGGTAACGCATCGATCACGCTGACCTTTGCTGCGGGGACTGATCCGGACATCGCTCAGGTTCAGGTTCAGAATAAGTTGCAGATGGCGACACCTCGTCTGCCGCAGGCGGTTCAGCAGCAAGGTGTACGCGTTGCTAAGTCGTCCGATACCTTCCTGATGGTGGTTGCCTTCACGTCTAAGGATGGCAGCATGACGCGCTCTGATATTGCTGACTTCATTGGTGCAAGCGTACAGGACTCGATTGCCCGTGTGGAAGGCGTGGGTAATACGCGTCTGTTCGGTTCTCAGTACGCAATGCGAGTCTGGCTGGACCCAAACAAACTCAATGAATACAGCCTGACACCGAACGACGTGACTTCTGCGATTCAGGTTCAGAATAATCAGGTTGCCGGTGGTCAGCTGGGTGGTACGCCGGCGGTTGAAGGCCAGCAGCTGAATGCTTCCATTGTTGTGCAGACGCTTCTGGAAACACCGGAAGAGTTTGGACGAATTCTTTTGAAAGTAACGCCTGACGGCTCTCGCGTCACTCTGGCTGATGTTGCCCGCATTGAACTGGGTTCTGAATCGTATGAAATCAGTGGTCGGTTTAACCGCAAGCCAGCGGCCGGTCTTGCTGTGACACTGGCATCGGGTGCCAACGCACTGGATACGGCGAAACTGGTTAAAGCTCGACTCGCTGAATTGCAGGAGTTTTTCCCAGACAGCCTTGAGGTCAGTTATCCATACGATACGACACCTTTCGTCGAGATTTCTATTACCGAGGTAGTGAAAACCCTGTTTGAAGGGATCGCCCTGGTCTTCCTGGTGATGTATCTGTTCCTGCAGAACTTCCGGGCGACACTGATCCCTACGATTGCCGTCCCTGTGGTGTTGCTGGGCACCTTCGCTGTTCTCTATGCGTTTGGCTTCTCGGTCAATACGCTGACCATGTTTGGTATGGTGCTGGCGATTGGTCTCCTTGTGGATGATGCCATTGTGGTGGTGGAAAACGTCGAGCGGATCATGGCCGAGGAGGGGCTTGGGCCGGTTGAAGCGACCCGTAAGTCGATGGGTGAGATTACCGGTGCTCTGGTCGGTATTGCTCTGGTGTTGTCTGCGGTATTTATCCCGATGGCGTTCTTCCCTGGCTCCACGGGCGCAATTTATCAGCAGTTCTCGATCACTATTGTGTCGGCTATGGTGCTGTCGGTATTAGTGGCATTGATTCTGACGCCAGCTTTGTGTGCCACCATGCTTAAACCGCACGACGGAGACCATCAGACCAAACGTGGTTTCTTTGGTTGGTTTAACCGGACGTTTGAGAAGGCAACGAACGGTTATCGTAATCGCGTCGACAGCACCATTCGTCACTGGGTTCGCTACGTTTTCATGTACGTACTGATTGTCGGCGTTCTGATCTTTGCCTTTATGCGTCTCCCAAGTGCCTTCTTGCCTGAGGAAGATCAAGGCATGCTGATTGCTCTGGTTCAGTTGCCAGTCGGTTCGTCTCAGGAGCAGACGATTGAGGTACTGAAGAAGATCGAGGATCACTTCCTGGATAATGAATCAGACGCTGTTCAGTCGATGTTCGCGGCTGCTGGTTTCAGCTTCTCCGGTCGAGGCCAGAACTCAGGTATCGCTTTTATTCGTCTGAAGGACTGGGATGAGCGTGATCTTGAAAAAGACGGTGTGCAGGCCATTGTCGGTCGCGCATGGGGAGCTTTTTCTCAGATACGTGAAGCTTTTGTATTCGCGATCAACCCACCTGCTATTCCTGCACTTGGTGTTGCCAGTGGCTTTAACTTCCAGTTGCAGGATCGCAGCGGTATGGGGCACGAGGCGTTGATGGGAGCCACCTATCAGATTCTTGGTCAGGCTAACCAGCACGATATGATGAGCCAGGTGCGTTATAGCGGTCTGCCTGATGCTCCTCAGTTTGATCTGAAAGTAGACCATCAGAAGGCTCTGGCAATGGGTATCCCGGTGTCTGAAATCAACAGCACGATGGCCGTTGCCTGGGGTTCAAGTTATGTGAATGACTTCCTCGACCGCGGCCAGATCAAGCGTGTGTATGTTCAGGCGGATGCACCGTATCGCATGTTGCCGGATGATATTACGGACTGGTATGTGCGTAACACCAGCGGTGAGATGGTACCGTTTTCCAGCTTCTCTGAAGGTAACTGGACTTACGGTGCGCAGCAGCTTCAGCGTTATAACGGTGTTCCATCGATCAATATCCAGGGTTCTGCTTCGCCAGGTTTCAGTACTGGTGATGCCATGGCTGCAATGGAAGACATCGCATCGCAACTTCCGGAGGGTTTTGGTTTCGAGTGGACAGGGCTTTCCTATCAGGAAGCCGAAGCCGGTAACCAGGCACCGCTTCTTTATGCGCTGTCGCTGCTGGTCGTTTTCCTCTGTCTGGCGGCTCTTTATGAGAGCTGGTCGATTCCATTCTCCGTAATGCTGGTCGTGCCTCTGGGTGTTATCGGCGCGGTGGCTGCGGCGAATTTCCGTGGCCTCGGCAACGACGTATTCTTCCAGGTTGGCCTGCTGACGACCATTGGTCTGTCGTCGAAGAACGCGATTCTGATCGTAGAATTTGCCAAGGCGTTGGAAGATCAGGGGAAAACATTGCTCCAGGCAACGCTGGATGCGACCCGGATGCGCCTGCGCCCGATTCTTATGACGTCAATGGCCTTTGGTCTGGGGGTCACACCACTGATGCTCAGCTCGGGTGCGGGTTCAGGTGCACGTCATGCGATCGGTACCGGGGTATTTGGTGGGGTAGTTGCCGCCACTGTGCTGGCGATCTTCTTTATCCCGCTCTTCTATGTTCTGGTGCGAAGGATGTCTGGGGTGAAGCTTAACGGCTGAGCCTGATCAGGACCTCTTCAAAGGCCGCTGTCTCATAGATAGCGGCCTTTTTTGGTGCTGCGATAAAGTGGCCGCTGCAGGCATGGATGCCACCATCAATCATAAGATTGTCGCGTAAGTCGAATTCTTCAATTTTTAAACCGTCACGGTCACGAAGTTGACCTTCGGGTTGTAAGTCATCGGCTCCAAACAGAGCGATCAGACGGGAGTGGTATAGGTCCGGGTCATTGGTGTAACCGTGTATTGGCTTACCCAGTCCACGAGCCAGGCCAAGTTCGTAGACAGTCCCAACGTCAGCACTGGCACCACGAAACGGCGTCAGGTTCGCAATCACGAGGTCACACTTGCGGATCAGTTCTTCGTTGGCCTTACTGATTGCAAGGCCGGTCAGTTGCTTGGTAGCAGCATTGTCTATCTGGGTATCGAGGGGGAATATCCCCTGATACCCGTAGCGCTGACACAGCTCTTTCTTGCGATTGCCCAGCTCATCCGCGTTGGCTGCGAATACTTCCGGGCCCGCAAGATAGATGTTCATGACTCAGTGATTGCCATCGACGACCGAGACTTTGTCGGCAGGAATGTTGTCATAGCTGTAGCCAAGACCCAGCATGTCGAGATACGTCTCACGAGGCAGCTTGAGTGGATTCGATTCATCAATCCAGGCGATGCCTTTCTTCTCGTAGAGCTCTTTCAGCATCGTGATGTAGGTGTTGTTCGGTTCAAGCAGGATGGCCGTGCCACCAACGTCCGGCGTCACCTTTTCTGGCTGTGAGACTTTGAGTACAACCGGAGTCTCTTCTTTACGGAAGTAGAGATTACGCATGTGTGCCTTACGCGCTGCCCAGAAGTATGCGAGCTCTTTGCTCTGGGTCAGGAAGACAGGCTCACTGGTTTCGAACTGGCGGTTGCCAATAGTGCCCAGAGTACCTTGCTCACGCTCGGCTGTCTCTGTATCGCCACCGCCTTTCAGGCCGTCTTTGAGAATAGTGTCTACCAGACCAGAGGCCGTGCCGTGATACCAGTCATCGCTGGTTGAAAAACCGTTCTCGCTGAGCAGTTGCTCGGCGTCTTTGAGGTAATCAGGAGTGGTAATGTCGCTCATTATTCAACCGTCGGGCAATTAAAAACAGGTGCGGAGTATACCAGCTTCAAAGCGGCTTTTGGTCTTATCAACGTTAAGACAATACGTTGCGCTATAATCGCGCCATGAAAACCTTTATTGCGATTGGCTACGTCTGGCCAGAACCGAACTCATCCGCGGCGGGAAGCCGAATGCTGCAGATTCTCTCCCTGATGCGGGCGAATGGCTATCGTGTGCTCTTTGCCTCGCCTGCTGACGACAGTGACCATGCTGTCGACCTCGCATCAATGGGAATCGAGAAGCATCGTATTGAGCTGAACTCATCGACTTTTGATTGCTGGCTGACGGAACAGTCGCCCGATATCGTGATGTTTGATCGCTTTATGATGGAAGAACAGTTCGGCTGGCGCGTCGAGAAGTTCGCCCCAAAGGCGCTTCGTGTCCTGGATATGGAAGATGTTCACTGCTTGCGTGATGCCCGACACCGCGCGGTTAAGGCAGGGCGCCCGGTGACTGAGTTGGAGTGGCAGACTGATATGGCCTTCCGTGAAATAGCTGCGCTGCTGCGCAGTGATCTGACGCTGGTCATTTCTGAGTATGAGATGCGTTGGCTGCAGGACAGCTTTCCGATAGATCCTGCAAAACTTGTTTACCTGCCGTTTATGCTCAGACAGTTCAGTCAGAATGTAAAAACGTTCATTGAACGCGAGCACTTTGTCTCTATAGGCAATTTCCGACATGCCCCGAACTGGGATGCAGTGCTGCAGTTGCGCGAGCTGTGGCCGGACATTCGTCGTCAGCTTCCTTCGGCAGAACTTCATGTCTACGGAGCTTACCCGCCGAAGAAAGCAACACAATTGGATAGCCCTGCACTCGGGTTCAGAGTTAAAGGTTGGGCGCCATCTGCTGAGAAGGTAGTCAGTGAGGCTCGGGTGATGCTGGCGCCTTTACGTTTTGGCGCGGGCCTCAAAGGTAAATTACTCGACGCTGCAGTTCTGGGTACCCCCGCGGTCACCTCAGGTATCGGCGCCGAAGGTATGTACGGTGACGAGCCAGCACCGGCCCTTATTGCTGATGAGGTCAGCGACTTCGTCGAATCTGCAGTCAGGCTCTACAGTGATGAAATTGTTTGGTCCGATTACAGTGCAAGGGGGCCGGATCTGGCCATCAACAGGTTCGATGAAGCCAGGCATGGCCAGAATTTACTAGGTCGTCTTGATGAGGTGCTCAGTGGCCTCGAAAGACACCGCCAGCGCGACTTTATTGGTGGTATGCTTCGCCACCATAGCCTTAAGAGCACGCAATATATGGCGCAGTGGATTGAGGCAAAAAACCGTCACTAACTAAGCAGTCTGGAGGGCCAGATGCAGTTATCTTACAAAGCATTGATCAGCCTCTGGACGTCAGCACTTATGCTGATTTCTCCTTTTCTGTTTATTGTCTTCGCCACTGCACTGGCTGAGTTTCTGGGCTGCGACCTGATGTCCTCGGTTGGCGGCGTCTGTCACCTTGGCGACGTGAATATAGCGGACCTGCTCTATGGGCTGTCTTTGCTGGGCTGGACTCTGCTGGTTGGTGTGCCTGTTGGGTTAATTCTGGCCCCAACTTGCTGTATCTGGTGGCTGCATTGTATGCGTAAAGAGCGTAGCCGCAGGCCTTATCGGGCGACTCATATCTGAGCACTGGTTAATTTTTACAGACAGGTGTAAAGTATCTGAAGTTCGTCGATGTATGGGGTTATTCCGACGACAGACACCCGGCAGCTTTATTGCCCGGTGTGACAGCAAAAATAACCGGCACTGGATATATTACGCAGTCGCTGAGATTAAAATAAGAACAGGAACAAACTATGAAGCGTTTAATCGCCACAGCCCTCTGTGCTGTCTCGACTTTAATTACTGTGTCGGCTGTTGCGGCAGACACTGATGCTCTCCGCAAAAAAGCAATGGATCCTAAGGTCGCAAAGACCGAGCGTATCGATGCGATCAAGGCCATGTATCCGGAGATGTTGAACGAAGACGGATCGATTCCCGTTCGTCGTATCTGTGTGTGGGACATCGCTGGTAAGAACGGCCCTATTTATGGCGCAGCAGTGGATCAGGCCGCGCAACTGTTAGAGTGGGGTGTGACTGTTGAGCTGGATGCCTACACCAGCGAATCTGTTCTGACGGAAGAGTTGAAAGCAGGCATGTGTGATGCCGCGCTGTTTACTGGCTTGCGTGCACGTCTGTTTAACCGCTACACAGGCACCATTGATGCAATCGGTGCGGTGCCAAGCCGTGATCACATGAAGTTGCTGATGCAGGCGATTACCAGCCCGAAAAACGCTGATCGTATGCTGGATGGTCAGTACGTTGTGATGGGTTACGCTCCGATGGGCGCCGCATACATTTTTGTGAATGACCGTAAGATTAACACCCTTGCGAAAGCGGCAGGTAAGCGTGTTGCGGTTCTGGACTACGATCTGGTGCAGGCAGAGATGGTCTCTCAGATCGGTGCTAACCCCGTGCCAACGGCACTTGTAAATGCGGGTACTAAGTTCAATAACAAGAATGTTGATGTTCTGGCGGCGCCACTGGCTGCGTATCAGATTATGGAGCTCTACAAGGGGCTGGGCGATAATGGCGGTATCGTTGATTACCCGTTTTCGCAGATCACCCTGCAATTGGTTGGCCGCGCGGACAAATTCCCAAATGAGCTGGCACAGCTGGTACGCGAAGATTTCCTGACGCGATTCGATAAAATCGAAAAGCTGGTGAAAGCACAGGAAGGAGAAATTCCAGAGCAATACTGGATTGATATTCCGCCAGCGGACAAAGCCGAGTATCAGGTGATGATGCAGGAAGCACGTATCCAACTGCGTGATCGTGGTTACTATGATGGCGACATGCTGAAGCTCCAGCGTAAGGTGCGTTGTAAGTTTGAGCCTGGGCACTTTGAATGTGCCAACCCCGTAGAATAATGCGGCGGGTGTGAGACGTTCACCGGCGATTGAGAAGAATACCCAGCATTGCTGGGTATTTTTTTGCTTTTTAGTCTCCCACCGTTTGGCTAACTCATGAGAGTGCGGTAAAACGATATGCATACATCTGCCAATGAGGAAGTACCATGATTCGTCAACTTCCCGTCTGGGTTCTGGCGGGCAGTGTGATGCTGGCGCTGAACGCAGGCTTTATTAACAGCGTCGCTCTATTATCTTTTGCGAACAACGCGGTGTCTCATGTAACAGGGACGGCAACCATAGCCGCTGACGCGCTTGTTTCCGGCCAGTCGGGTGTCTTATTCCACACGGCGAGCATTCTTCTTAGCTTCGTATTGGGCGCTATTATCAGTGGCATCATTGTCGGTAATGAGGCTCTGCAGCTTGGCCGCCGATACGGTCTGGCGTTAACCATTGAGGCGTTACTTCTGTTCTTGGCTTGGTATGCTTTTCGTACTGATCACATCTCGGCGGAGTGGCTGGCCTCGGCGGCTTGTGGCTTGCAAAATGCGATGGTTGCGACCTACAGTGGGTCGGTCATACGGACAACCCACTTAACCGGTATTGTGTCGGATATCGGTTCTGCTTTGGGTAACTTTTTTGCGGGTCGTGGGTTGCTCAGGCAACAGCTGTTTCTCCAGCTGTAGATTTTTCTCGCCTTTATCCTGGGTGCCGCCGCGGGTACGTTTGGTTTTCAACAGCTGGGATACGATGCCGTGCTGATTAACGGTATCTGGGTTGCCCTGGTATCTGCGGGTTATGCGGTGGTATTGCTGCGGACTTCCCGACGTTAGCGTTTAAGCCATCGAATCCAGAAAGGCACAGACATCCCATGCACAAAAATACTCAGTACTACGGTCGTGACGACGGTAGGGAAGAGTAGCTGGTATCCGGGTAGCTGTTCGGCGAATCCGAGCTGCTCAATCACCATCAACAGGTACAGAATACTGGCAATGCCGCGTGGGCCGAACCACCCCAGAAACAGTTTTTCTTTAATACTCAGGCCGGTTCCGCTTAGTGCCAGTAGCACCGGAATAATGCGTATCAGGGTCAGGCTGAGCAGTGCGTAGAGTATCGTTGCAGAGGTTATCTGCGGTAGCGCATCCGGGACATAAATCAGTCCGAACAGAAAGAACATCACCAGGGTCAGTAACTGACCTTCAGCTTCGCCGAATTCTTTCAGTCGGGTAACGACCATCGTGCGTCCGGCATGAAGAAACAGCCCGGCCATAAACACGGCAATAAAACCGTTGCCGCCGGAGTGCTCAGCACCTGTGTAGGTAACGAGCGCAAGAGCGACGGATGCCAGGCGCTGGAATACCGGGTCCATCCAGTCGTGTTTACCGGCCTTTTCGAGCAGGTAACCACCCAGGTAACCAACCGCAATGCCAACCAGTGCGCCCAGTGCAATCTGCTTAAACAGGAAGTTGCCCCAGTACCAGGGATCAACCGTGCTCAGGTCGCCGGCGCTGGCAATAGCAATAATCAGAAGTAGAAAGGGCAGGGCGAGTCCATCGTTCAGGCCGCTTTCAACGGTAATAGAGTGGCGGAGTTTCTCTTTGATGGCCGACGCTGAGAATACGCTTTGGGCGAGGGCTGCATCGGTAGGGGCGAGAATGATCCCTATCATGACGGCCACTTGCCAGTGTCCGGGATACAGGATGAAGGCGATCGCAGCACCAGCCAGCATGGTTAATGGCAGACCAATGCCAAGAAGTCGTATGGGAAGATTCTCGAACTTCACCAGGTGAGATCTCTGAACCTGGCTGGCATCAGTAAAAAGAATCAATGCCAGGGTCAGTTCGGCGATAATTTTGAGTGCGCTGCTTTCTATCGCCGGGGCGCTCCAGTCAAACAGAAGGGGGCCACTGGCCACTCCAAGAAGGAGAAATAACATGGGGGCAGTCAGTGCGAGCCGCTCAATACGCTGAGAGATGAGTCCGAAAGCGAGTAAACCTGCGGCAAGAATCAGCAGAAGAGGGTCATTGCTCATTTATAGGTTCCTGAGGTCAGTCTTCCCAGACGACCCGCAAAGGTTCTCCGAAATCGTCGTAGATGACTTTCTTCTTCGGGCCAGATGAGCGTTTAGCCGTGGTTTTTTTCTGAGGTTTACGTCGGGCATCACGGCGTTCATCAATCGCTCGCAGAACGTCAGGCACGGGTGTGCGCTCCTGGCGCTTTTCAAACGACATGGCTTGCTCGTTGTAGCGACCATCTACCAGGCCACTTTCTCCACGTTCGAATTCATGGACTTCTCCACCGTCAGTCAGGTATCGCTCGATATCCTGTTTCAGGTTGTCCCGAATTTCTTGCTTACTTGCTCGTTTTTTCATCGTTTGCTTGAATCGCTGCTCGTACCCCAAGGGCGATGGCCATCAACAGGTAGCCTAGTGCCATGGACCATTTAATGGTAGCGCAGATCGCTGCTACGGTAACAGCCGGGTCTGTGGGAATGGCTGTTTCAAACATCAGCGGCTCGTGAATACTGTTCTCAATGACATCCATCAGTGAGGGAACAACCCCAACAGCAATCAGAAGATTCCAGCGACCTCTCAGGCCGTTCTTTTTCAGTAACCAGGCTGTCAGGGTAACGATCAGGCCGCCGTACCAGAGAGGGTGGATATGATCATACGCAAAATGAGCCTGCAATCCTGCTAGTTGTGCGTCGCTGATTGAAGCCAGTAGTTCTCTGAAGTTCTCAGCGTCGTAGGTAAATTGGAAAGCGAACAGCAGGTTCGATGCATTTGCACTGTGCAGGGTGGATGCGATTGTGGCTTGCGAAATAATGTAGACAGTCGCAAAAACGATTGCCAGCCATCCGCGGCCTAGCCAATGTTGTAGGGCCATTCCCCGCTCCCGGTCTGTCGTCAGTAAGCTAATCGCTCAGAATGACGACAGCTCAGACAGTTTGCAAGGGTTCCCGCGCCTGTAGCGCGTTTCAGTTGAAAAAAGTACGCAATGAATTGTCGTACGATGCCCTGAGAACCTCTTCCACATCGATACCTTTCACGTCGGCGATCTTTTCGGCAATGAAGGGCAGGTATTTAGGCGCATTCTCGGTGCCACGGTAAGGCACGGGTGTCAGGAAGGGGGAGTCTGTTTCCAGCAATAACTGGTTCATTGGGGTGGCTGCAACCACCTCGCGAACGTTGTCTGCCTTGTTGAAGGTAACAATACCATTGATGCCAAGGCAAAAGCCCAGCTCAACGGCGACTTCGGCCAGCTCCATTCCACTGGTGAAGCTATGCACTACGCCCTTGTTTTTCATCTGAGGGGCGTATTCACGCAGAATGGCCATTGTATCTGCGTCGGCCTCTCGTGTGTGAATCACGACAGGGAGCCCGGTATCCACTGCGATCTGCAGTTGTTCCGCAAACACCGTGCGCTGTACAGCTCTGTCACTGTTGTCGTAGAAATAATCGAGACCAATCTCGCCCACAGCAACAATCTTGTCCATACCGCAGTTAGCGCGAATAAACGCCCCCGTGCTTGGCTGATACTTTTCTGCATCATGGGGATGTACCCCCAGAGTGCCAAAGACATCACTGTGTTCTTCGGTAAGCTTGATCACCGTCTCCATATTTTCCGGCGCAACCGCGATCGTCATAAAACGTTCGACGCCGATATCTCGTGCCTGCTGAAGAATGTCTCCCACTGAAGCATCCTTGAGATAGTCCAGGTGGAAGTGGGTTTCGATGATCGGTAGGCCAAAAGCCGGAATATCTCTGCGTTTTTTAGACATAACAAAAGTGACAAATAGTCATGAAAGGGACAAATTACCTGATAAAAGCGTGAGCCATATCATTATACTAATGATGCAACCGGTAAGACAGCATGGAGCCCGGGCAAAGTTCCCGAGAGCAACTATGCTCAGAGTAGTTTCCGTGAGCTTCAGGACACATGAGTGATGAATCAACAAGAAGGTGTTGTCGATCAGCAGGTCCAGAGTCTGCTTTTTAACCTGGTCAGAATCGTGCGGGGCAAGGGTGAGTTACCGCCCCATCTACCTGTCCATGATGCTCAGCTGGCACCGGCGCTCGAGCAGGATAGCCTGTCGTCTTTGTGTGATGACATCGACGATGAATGTCAGCGGATAAAAGAGATTCAGGCGTCGCTCGGGTACAACTGAGTAGTTGTGTCCTCGTAAACCATACCGCTTTTTAATAAACCGATTCTGCTTTTCAACAAACCCATCCCCTATACGGTACAATCCCTCCATCTTCATCGGGGGGCAGTATGACCAGTCAGTTCGTACATCTCAGAGTTCATTCTGAATATTCGCTTTACGACAGCACCATTCGCGTTAAAAAGCTGGTTCAGGCAGCTGTCGACGCAGGTATGCCTGCCGTTGCTTTGACTGATCAGGCCAATACCTATGCTTTGGTTAAGTTCTATAAGACCGCCATGGGTGCTGGCCTCAAACCGATTCTGGGCGCGGACCTCTGGCTGGAAAATCCCGATGATCAGATGGCTCCCTTCCGTATCTGTGTTCTGTGCGTGAACGGTGATGGTTACAAAAACCTCCGCGAGCTGGTTTCGCGTGGCTACAGTCAGAATCAACACTTTGATAAAGCCATTGTCCGTAAAGAGTGGTTGTTTGAGCAGTCCGACGGTCTGATTCTTTTGTCGGGTGGCCGTGATGGCGATGTGGGTCAACGTATCATCAAAGGTAAGCTTGAAGCGGCAGAAGCTCTGGTCGAAGAGTATATGGCGCAATTTCCGGACCGTTTCTATTTTGAAGTGCAGCGTACCGGGCGGGAAGGTGACGAAAATATTGTCCGTGCAGGCATGGCGATGGCAACTAAGTTTCAGCTTCCGCTTGTGGCCACTAACGACGTGCGTTTTATCAAAGCCGATGACTTTGAAGCGCATGAAACACGGGTATCGATTGGTCAAGGGTTCGCACTGGATGACCCTCGTCGTCCAAGAGATTACAGCGAACAGCAGTATTTCCGCAGCAGCGAGGAAATGGCTACGCTGTTCCGCGACATTCCGTCAGCCATCGAAAATACCGTCGAAATCGCCCGTCGCTGCACTGTCGAAGTCGAGTTGGGTACCTATTACCTCCCGGATTATCCAATCCCCGAAGGTATGGATGAAGACGACTTCTTCCGTAAAATTTCTGAGGTCGGCCTGAATGAGCGTCTTGAGGTTATTCTGGCGGGCATCCCAAAAGACTCTCCCGAGTACGCAGAAAAGCGCAAGCCCTACGATGATCGTCTCAAGTTTGAGCTGGATATCATCATCCAGATGGGATTCCCCGGTTACTTTCTGATCGTAATGGACTTTATCCAATGGGCCAAAGACCATGACATTCCTGTGGGGCCGGGGCGGGGCTCGGGTGCGGGCTCGCTGGTGGCGTATGCGCAGAAAATTACCGACCTTGACCCTCTGGAATACGACCTGCTGTTCGAACGATTCCTGAACCCCGAACGTGTATCCATGCCCGACTTTGATATCGACTTCTGCATGGAAGACCGCGAAAAGGTCATCCAGTACGTGGCCGATAACTATGGTCGTGAAGCGGTATCCCAGATTGTGACCTTCGGCACCATGGCGGCGAAGGCCGTTGTGCGTGACGTGGCGCGTGCGCAGGGGAAAGCGTTTGGTCTTGCAGATAAGCTCTCGAAGTTGATTCCGGGAGATCCTGGGATGACGCTGGAAAAGGCGCTCGATACCGAAGTATTGCTGAAAGAATTCCTCGACGAAGACGAGGAGGCCCAGGAAATCTGGGAAATGGCACTTAAGCTTGAAGGCATTGCCCGCCAGACCGGTAAGCACGCCGGTGGTGTGGTCATCGCGCCGACCAAGCTGACCGACTTTTCGGCGACCGCCTGTGAACCCGATGGCACCGGTCTGGTGACTCAGTTCGACAAAAACGATGTGGAAGAAGCCGGTCTGGTGAAGTTCGACTTCCTGGGTCTGCGGACCCTGACCATCATCGACTGGGCACTGGAGACGATTAACCGCAAGCAGGCAGAAAAAGGGTTGGAGCCGGTGGACATCAATATGATTCCACTGGACGACGAACCGTCGTACAAGCTTCTGAAAGAAGCTAAAACCACCGCGGTATTCCAGCTTGAATCGCGTGGTATGAAGGACCTTATCCGACGTCTGCAGCCGGATAACATCGAAGACATGATCGCACTCGTGGCTCTGTTCCGTCCGGGGCCGCTGGAATCCGGCATGGTTGATGACTTTATCAACCGTAAACACGGCCGTGCTCAGGTGGCATATCCTCATCCAGACTTCGAACACGAGACTCTGAAAGAAACGCTCGAGCCGACCTACGGCGTTATTGTCTACCAGGAGCAGGTGATGCAGATCGCCCAGATTCTGGCGGGCTATACGCTTGGCGGCGCCGACATGCTGCGTCGTGCCATGGGTAAGAAAAAGCCCGAAGAAATGGCCAAGCAGCGGGATACCTTCCGCGAAGGCGCGATTTCGGTCGGTGTCGACCCTGACCTGGCGATGAAGATCTTCGACCTGGTAGAGAAATTCGCGGGTTACGGTTTTAACAAATCTCACTCCGCTGCGTATGCTGTCGTTTCTTACCAGACGCTCTGGTTGAAGCAGCACTTCCCGGCGCCGTTCATGGCGGCGGTACTGACCTCCGATATGCAGACCACCGATAAAGTCGTGGTCTTTATTGAAGAGTGTCGGGAAATGGGAATCGAACTGATTCTACCCGACGTGAATCAGAGTCAGTACGGTTTTACCGTGAATGATGACGACGCCATTGTGTATGGTCTGGGTGCGGTGAAAGGCGTCGGTGAAGGCCCGATTGATGCCATTATCGCCGCACGCAAAGACGGCCCCTTCCGCGATATGTTCGATTTCTGCAAGCGTGTTGACCCTAAGAAAATCAATAAGCGTGTCATGGAAGCGCTGGTGCGCTGCGGCGCCTTCGACCGCCTTGAGTACACGGCTCCGCGCTCGGTGCTGATGGCCAGTATCGAAGATGCCATCAAAGCAGCGAATCAGAGTGCCGCCAATGAAGCCGCTGGCATGTTCGATATGTTTGGTGAAGTTGAGGCAGAAGAGGCGGTCACCGGTGACGTTTATGAGCGTCATCGCCGTCTGCGTGACTGGACTCTGAAAGAACGCTTACAGGGCGAAAAAGACACCCTGGGTCTGTTCGTGACGGGACACCCGTTTGACGAGTATGAGAAAGAAGTCCGTCAGTTGGTGCCAACCCGCTTGTCTCACCTGCAGGAAGCCAAAGCGCCGCAGAAGCTGTCTGGCCTCGTTGTTGATATGCGGGTTATGAAGAATAAGCGCGGCGATAACATGTGTTTCGTGACCTTGGATGATCGTTCGGGTCGAATGGAAGTGGCGCTTTTCTCTGATGTTTATGAGCAGGTGCGCGAAGTCGTCGCCAAAGACAAGGTACTCGTTGTCGAAGCCCAGATCAGCCACGATGATTACTCCGGTGGTCTGAAAGCGACCGGGCGTAATGCCATGGAGATCAGTCAGGCACGCCTGACCTATGCGAATTCAGTGCGTGTCAGCGTCGATGGCGAGCTTAATCCTGACACTTTTTGCCAGCGCCTTTCGAAGCTGCTGCAACCGCTGGAAAATGGTTGTCCTGTGGTGCTGGACTATCGGAATGAAGTCGCCAGTTGCGATATCCGCCTCGACGATCGTTGGCGTATCAATCCGACCGATGAGCAGCTGCAGGAATTGAAATTCGAGTTCGGTGAGGCCTCAGTTGAGCTTGTCTTCGGCTGAGCAGCTGCGCAGTGAGCTGATAAAGGCACTCACACCGGTATTCGCAGAGTACACTGCGCGGCCTGTGTTCCTCGCATTGAGTGGCGGTATGGACTCACGTCTGATGCTTGAGTGCGTTGCGTCTCAACCAGAGTGGCGCGCACGGGTCACGGCCATTTATGTAAATCACGGTCTGAATCCTGATGCAGATGGATGGCAGCTTGAATGCCAGCGCTACTGCGAAGACGCTGGCGTGTCCTTTGTTGCGCAGACTGTGACTCTTGAATACACAGGTCGTGGCATTGAAGCCGCCGCCCGTGATGCCCGCTACACCGCATTTGAGCAACGACTTCCTGACGATGCACTCCTGCTGACCGCGCATCACGGCTCGGATCAGGCCGAGACTCTGCTGCTGCGTTTGTTTCGCGGCAGTGGTCTCACCGGTTTATCGGGTATGCCCGCAAGACGCAAACTGACACGTGATCCTGAAGATCAACGCACAATTGTACGCCCCTGGCTCGCGTTTACCCGCGAGCAGTTAGCGTTGGCAGCCCGCGGTCTGAGCTGGATCGAAGATGATTCGAACCGTGATCAGACCTTCGATCGTAACTGGGTACGTCACACCCTGATGCCGTCGTTACAAGTACGGTATCCCGCCGTTGAATCCACCCTGATCGACACGACCCATCACTTATCCGCAGACTACCAATTGTTGCTGGAGTTGCTGACGCCGATTTCCGATGCGGCACTTAGCGAATGTGATTGGCCGGCGACGGCTCCTTTCTGTCTGTCTGTAGAGGCACTTCTTGATCAGCCTGAGCGTGTGCGCTTTCACATGGTTAGGTATTGGCTGACGAAAAACGGCTTACCTCTGCCGCAAGGGAAGAAAGTCTGGCATTGGTTAGATCAGGCATTAAGTGCAGCAGCAGACCGACAACCGAGTACTCGCTTCGACGGCGTCGTACTCCAGCGTTTCAGGCAGCACCTATATATCTGGAGTGAACAAACGACGCCAGATCGTGTCGACTGTATACCGGTATCATGGGGGCGGGGTACCATCGCGTCCTCAGGAAACAGCCAGCCGCTGCCAGAAGGTTGGTCGCTCGTGCCTGCCCGCGATTGCGCCCAGAAGCAGCTGCGCTGTGAAGGCAGGCAGACGAAGTCATTGAAGAATGTATGGCAGGAAAACGGCGTGCCGGTGTGGTTGAGAAATGATTGGCCCATGCTCATTTATCAGGATGGCATCGAGGCTGTAGTTGGATTAATGAATGATTGTTCTCTGAAGTGTGAACAGGTAGACATTTTAAGCCTCAAATGGCGCCGAGACGCTATTTGGAGGAAAACAGCTGAATGATATTATGACGTTATCAAAGACAGACCGCAGAAATCAGGCTTCAGGATTGAAGCCACATTGGATAAGGATGTCTGTAGTAAGTCTTATTTCGATTATTTTTCTGGTCGGATGTGACGATCAGACTGCAAAAATATTGCGTGGAGAGAAGCCAGTTTCGAAATTATGGTCAGAAATGGGCACTGCCTCTCAGACAGAGGCGCAGGTCGAGGACGATACTTCAGTCCAGAATACTGAGGCTTCAGAAATCGCAGAAACAGAAGAAAGTTCTGAAGCCGAAAAAACGTTTCTGAAGACAGTAACGAAAGTAAAAGAAGAAAATAAAAATAAAGACAAAAGGCCCCTGAATTTATCTTTGCCTTCGATGTCCTGGGAATCCATGGGAAACAATGGTTCCTCTCGTGGTGTACTTCCGGATGTGTTTCGTGAAATACCTCAGGAGTCGACACTGAATTTTTCCGGAAAGTTGCTCTGGGATGAATCAGAAGAGGCTAGGCAAATGCCGATCGAAGATACAATTAAAGGCGCAGAAGTAGAATTGCAGTTCTATTTGCCCTGACAGGAAAAGCCATGAATCTGTTAATACGATTTTTTCTTCTTTGGTTATTCAGCCGCCAGAAACTACACAGCCAAAGCGCGACGGTTCGGCAGACTTACCGCATACAGCCGCATGATATGGGGTGGCGGAATCACCTTCCGAACTTCCGTTTCCTCAGTTTTATGGAGCTCGGCAGGTTTCAGTTCTGGCGAGGGTTAAAGCATGAGTTAAAGCGACCTGCAGGTATGCGTCTTATCGCTGCGCAGGATCTGGTTTATATCCGTCCGGTGGGATTTCTCGCCCGACTGGAGATGGACACCACTCTTCTTGGGTGGGATACGAAGTACGTGTACTTCAGACACGATTTTTACGTGGGGAAAAAACTGGTAGCAACCGGGATCGTCAAGGAAGCGTGCGTTGCAAAAGGATCAGTTCTGTCCCCGGATGATATTTTCAGTGGAGAAAGTCCACAAACTGCTGCTGGTATCGTGGAAAGCTGGCAGCAATTTCAGGCGGAAGTCCGGAGTGCATCGGGACCCCGCTGAGGAGGCCCGATGATAAAGCTGTATCAGTTCCCAGTGTCCCACTACTGCGAAAAAGTTCGCTGGGCATTGGATTTTAAGGGACTGAAATATCAAAAGATAAATCTTGTGCCTGGGCCTCATGTGCGCAAATTACTGCAAATGGCCTCGAAGTCTCAGGTGCCGGTTCTTGAAGACGGCAAAGATATTATTCAGGGCAGTGCAGAGATCATTGATTACCTTGAGTCAAAATATCCTGAGCGCTCTCTGACGCCCAAAGATCCGGCGCTCGCTGAACAGGCGAAAGTCTGGGAAGAGCGACTTGATCTGATCGCTGGTCCTGCCGTCAGAACGTTCAATTATCATTTCCTGTTGCCGTTCCCGAGAGCAATCGTGCCCTTGCTTACTGCAAAACAGAGCATGATAGTCAGCATGATGTTCTACGTTGGTTATCGTAAGCTCTCGAATACCTTACGTGGCTGGATGAACATCAACGAAACCAGTGCTCACAAAGCAATGAACGATATGGATGAATTGCTGAACGAGTTACGACAGATATATGCAAATACCCGATATCTGGTCGGTGATGAATTTACCCGTGCGGATCTCACAGCCTGCGCTTTGTTTGCACCTTTATTCAGACCGAATGGCTATGGCCTTAAGTGGCCGACTGACGTTGAGGAGCCCGCTGAAATGAAATACTGGAAGGCTTCACACGAGCGGGCTCTGCAATCACTCGCAATTCGCTATGAGCAAAATCGTTAGTCGTCAGGTTTGAGCAAAAATCAGGGTTCCTAACCCCATGGTCAGCGCATAACCAACGGTGTAAGCCAGCAGTAAGGCGACGATAAAGCGGAGATAAGTACCGAAGGTTAATGCCTCAATTTTACTCATGGCGACGATTCCTGCCGCTGAGCCAATGATCAGAAGCGAGCCACCGACGCCGACGGCGTAAGTCAGTGCCAGCCACTCGGCCGGATTCATTACTACGTCAGATTTAAGCAATGCTGCGGTGAGAGGAACGTTGTCGATGATTGAGGAAAACAAACCCATAAGATAGTTCGCCTGCCATGCGGGCAGATACTCGTAAACGGCAACAAAGGAGTCCAGCGCACGGATTTCTTTTAATGCGCCAACGACCAACAGAATACCAAGGAAGAACATCAGGGTATCGAACTCGATCCGTCGTACGTAGTCCATGATGGGGTCATCCTCGGTATCTTCGCCCATACCTTTGGCCACTAGAAACATAATGGATAGCCCGGTCAGAAAGGTCAGTACCGGTGGAATATCAAAGAGCACATTGAATGCGATCGTTGTCATAATCGTCAGCAGGAAGATACCTGCGACGACGATATCGACCCGTTGCAGATCGTGCGACGTTTTAGTGACACTCACCTGGCCGGACATCGGTAACATCAGCAGTGCCATGAGAACGAGAACGGCGCAGAACGCTGGCAAAGAAAGCATCAGTAAGCTGGTGATTTCTGCCTTGTCGGCGAGAAATATCATCAGCGTTGTGACGTCGCCTGTAATCATAGCAACACCACCTGAGTTAACCGCAAAGACGGCAATCGCGGCGAATCGCAGTGTTTTCTGAGCAGGTAACTGCAATGACAGAATAAGAGCGATTGATACCAGCGTTGCGGTGATGTTGTCGGCGAGCGATGAGAAAACAAAAGCAAACAAGCCGGTCAGCAGCATCAGCTTTCGTTCGGATATCTGCTGCGGAAGCACCTTGAAAATAGCACTTTCAATCAGGCCTTTTTTATTCAGATAAGCAACAAAGGTCATGGCCGCAGTGAGAAATAGCCAGAGTGCGGCAATTTCACCGATATTTTCTTTCAGGCCTTCCTCAATCGCATGATGCTCAGGAGTACCGATACTCGCGGCAAACAGAATGACCCAGGACACTGAGCCAAAAAACAGTACCGATTGGGCTTTGTTAATATGAATGACTTCTTCGAAGATAATTCCGATCAATGCCAGTACGGCGAGTGTAATCAGAATCCAGGAAACAAATTCAGGCATGAGCAACGCTTAATAAGGGCATGAGAGTCTTTATTCTATGCCCATCACTATAGGGGGGAAAGGAGACATATGTCCTAATTGCTGAACAAATTGATCCAGCTCAGAAGTAGATAAGTCAGGTCAGTTGATTGCCTGGCAGGCGTCATTCCAGTCGCGCAGTAATTCTGCCTGAAGATGAGCGAGCTCCATCAGTGCATGCAATTCAGCAGCGGTATTCTTCTCGCCCGAGTAAATAGGTAGTGAACGTATACGTGCGACCAGGCTATGGTCAGGCGCTTCCATTTTGTTGCGCTCCAGCGCCCAACGGATGTTGCTGTTCAGCATGCGGAAGAATGTAATACGCGTTGTCAGGCTGAAGATACTGGCGTTGTCGTTGTGACGGAAGTGATCAAATTCAATGCCTGCCAGCAGGGCGTTCTTGCTTGAGACCCGGATGGACGCTGAACGTTTAAAATTCAATACCATGGCCATGACACCGAATGGTTCGCCCGGATTAATGGTGCCCAGAGGCTCTTCCGCGTTGTCATCGGCAATAACGTCCAGCTCGCCTCGCAGTAAAAAATACAATACGTTTGCACCGTCACCTTTGTGCAGCACAATTTCATTCTGTTCGGCGGTGACAAACCGCGCCTGCGTCATCAGTAATTCAAATTGCTCCGGATCGGTTTTTAGTAGCTCTTTGAAGAAGGTGACGCCGGAAACGATTCTGTGGAGGTTTTCAAGCGGGTACTCTTCCCGGGTGACGGGGCGCATAAAAATTCCTGTTGTCTCAAGCACATTGATTGTTCGAATGTGCTCTATAGTTTACGTAGCTCCGATCGTACTCCGGCTCAGCCACATTCGAACGACGGGAGCATACCACTCACGTTACGATGAAAATGAGAATCGGCTCGCATTGTCGTGCGAGAGTCACACTGACATGGTGGCAGATTGTCTCACCGTTTGATTAAGAGTAGCTCACTATGAAGTCATCGCTTTATAAAATGATGTCGCGTTCATTATTACTTCTGGCAGCTTTGGGCTTGTTAAGTGCCTGCGGTGCATCTGATCCTGAATCCGGTCAGGAGTCAGAGGGCGAGAGCGATTCGACTGGTTCTGATAACCCTGCTAGCAGTGCTCTGGCAGTCGGTATGAGTTGGCACTGGCAGTTGCAGGGAAGCTTGAATACGGGCTACGACGTCGATATTTACGATGTTGACCTGTTCGATACTGACACCTCTGTGATCGACGACCTGCAGGCACAGGGCCGGCTGGTGATCTGTTACTTCTCGGCTGGCTCATGGGAGGACTGGCGCGACGATGCAGGTGACTTTGAGCAGGCGGCGTTGGGAAACCCTCTGGACGGCTGGCCCGGCGAGAAGTGGCTGGATGTCAGAGCGTCCTCGCTTGAGGCGGTCATGGAAGCCCGGCTGGACCTTGCTGCAGATAAAGGTTGCGATGGCGTCGAACCTGATAACGTTGATGGCTATGCCAATGACTCCGGATTCTCTTTATCGGGTAGTGATCAGCTGGCCTATAACCGCTTTCTGGCCTCGGCGGCCCACGAGCGCGGGTTGTTGATTGGTCTCAAGAATGATCTCGACCAGATCAGTGAGTTAGTAACGTCATTTGATTTTGCGGTGAATGAAGAGTGTTATGAATACGATGAGTGCGAGCGCCTGACTCCATTTATTGATGCCGGCAAGCCAGTGTTGCACGCAGAATATGCAGATGGACTCGTCAACGACTCAGAGGCGCGGGCGCTTTTTTGCGATGAAATGCTCGCTTTGGGGTTAAGCTCAATGGTGCTGCCACTCGAGCTTGATGACAGCTTCCGGTTTGCCTGTGACTGAGCCGTTATGGCTCAGTCATCCATTTGGATTGATTCAGCAGCGGAGTGCTTATTCAATGCCCAGGGACTTCAGGTACTCGTCATAAGTCCCGTGGAAGTCGACGATCTCATTGTCACGTATTTCGATAATCCGGGTCGCCAGTGACGACACGAACTCACGGTCGTGCGATACGAACATCAGGGTGCCTTCGTACATTTCCAGCGCCATGTTCAGCGACTCAATGGATTCCATATCCATGTGGTTGGTCGGTTCGTCCATCAGCAGAACATTGTGATCGTTCATCATCAGCTTGCCGAACAGCAGACGACCTTTTTCTCCACCAGAGCAGACTTTCACCTGCTTCTTAATGTCGTCCTGGTTAAACAGCAGGCGACCCAGTGTGCCACGCACAGCCTGATCGTCGTGTTTCTCGGTTTTCCAGCGTTCCATCCATTCAAACAGTGTACCGCCCATATCGAATTCGTATTCGTGATCCTGAGCGTAGTAGCCAAGGTCAGCATTTTCAGCCCACTTGATGGTGCCAGCCGTTGGCGTAACGTCGCCGACCAGACACTTAAGGAAGGTTGTTTTACCCGCACCGTTGGCACCGATCACGGCAATTTTTTCGCCGGCTTCAATCAGCAGGTTGGTGTTCTTGAACAGTGGAGCTTCGCCATCGTATGAATGCGCCAGACCTTCGATCTCCAGCGCCAGACGGTGGAGTTTCTTCTCCTGATTGAAGCGGATGTATGGGTTCTGACGGCTCGAAGGCTTAATGTCGTCGAGCTTAATTTTTTCCATCTGCTTAGCGCGGCTGGTGGCCTGCTTCGCTTTCGACGCGTTGGCCGAGAAGCGCGATACAAACTGCTGCAGTTCAGCAATCTGAGCTTTCTTCTTGGCATTCTCTGACTGCAGGCGCTCGCGTGCTGCGGTCGAGGCGATCATAAAGTCGTCGTAGTTACCCGGGTAGATCTTGATATCGCCGTAATCAATGTCGGCCATGTGCGTGCACACAGAGTTCAGGAAGTGACGGTCGTGCGAGATGATGATCATGGTGCACTTCATGTCATTGATGATGCCTTCCAACCAACGAATCGTGTTGATGTCGAGGTTGTTGGTCGGTTCGTCGAGCAGCAGGATGTCCGGGTTTGAGAACAGTGCCTGAGCCAGTAACACACGCAGCTTCCAGCCCGGCGCGACTTCAGACATAGGGCCCTGGTGGAGTTCGGTCTCAATGCCGGCGCCGAGCAACAGCTCACCCGCGCGACTTTCGGCGGTGTAGCCGTCCATTTCTGCGAACTCGCCTTCAAGCTCAGCGGCGCGCATGTAGTCGTCTTCGGTGGCTTCAAGGTTGGCGTAGATGGCATCACGCTCTTCTTTGATGGCCCATAGCTCTTTGTTGCCCATCATCACGGTATCGATCACAGTGCATTCTTCAAACGCAAACTGATCCTGATGCAGCTTACCCAGGCGTTCGCCCGGTGACACGCTGACGTTACCTCCGCTTGGCTCCAGTGAGCCATCGAGGATCTTCATGAAGGTAGATTTTCCACAACCGTTGGCACCGATGAGGCCGTAGCGGTTGCCATCTCCGAATTTGACAGAGATGTTCTCGAACAGCGGCTTGGCACCGAACTGCATGGTGATATTAGCGGTAGAAATCACAGGCACTTCCTGAATTGCGTAGGCAGATTTTGGGACGTAATCAAAGGCCGCGACTATACGCGTTTTCGTCACAGAAAACGAGTCTGAAGCCCTTCACCACACACCAGAGCGCCTCTGGTGGTGAGGGGACGTGTCTGACCTGACAGGGCTTACTTCTTCAGGCGCAGAGTCTTGCCCGAGGAAGTCTTGGGATTGCGGTATACCGTTTTTTTCCGAGGTGCAGGGGAAGGGCTGTCATCCTTGTTGGTGCTGGGCTGCTCTTTCCGTTCGGTATGCTTCTTAGCGCTGTTTTTCGCCGCCTGTTGCTTTGGTTTAGCCTTTGGATTGGCTTTGCCCCCGGCTTTTTTCAGCGCTTGCTTGCGATCCTCGTCACTGGCTAAGCGGATACCCGTTTCTTCAATCACAATGGCGCGCTCTTTATAGAGCTTGCCGACGGCCATCTTGAAGGCTCGTTTGCTGACGCCAAAGTGCATTTCGATCAGCTCTGCCGGACTGTAGTCATTCAGACCCAGAGTGCCGCCGGAGTCTTCAAGTTTCTGCAGAATGCGTTTTGACAGCGAATCAGCGCGCTGATGGCCGATAGGCTCAAGGCTGAGGTCCAGGCGCTGGTCTTCTCGTACCTGTCGAATAAAGCCCTCAGTCTTCTGACCCACACGAATCGCTTTATGAATCTGGCTGCTGTGGAGTACGCCCCAGTAAGTGTTATCGACAATGGCTTTGTAGCCAATATCGGTACGCTGGGCGATCAGTAGCTTCACTTTGTCTCCCATCTGATACGGATCTGCAGCCCCCGGCCAGTTGGCACTCGCTTCATCTTTAATAAAACGATTCAGACGAGTCGTACCGATTAAACGCCCCGTGTTGTCGCTGGTCACATACACGACGTACGATTGCCCGGCTTCCATCCGTTGCTTCTGTTCAGCAAAAGGAACGAACAGATCTTTAGGCAGGCCCCAATCGAGGAAGGCGCCCGTACGGTTTACGTCTTTCACCATCAGGCTTGCAGCCTGGTTCAGTTGCACTCTTGGGCGCTGAGTCGTCGCGATCAGACGATCATCGGAATCGAGGTAAATAAATACCTCAAGCGTACTGCCGGCTTCTATGCCCTCAGGCACAAAACGGTTGGGCAGGAGCACGCGCTCGCCGCTGTCATCGCTCAGGTAGAGGCCTTGCGGTTGCCTGTCGGCGACCGTTAGTGTGTGAAACAGACCGGGTGTCATCATAGTGTTCTCCGTATTTTGAGGGGCGCCAGCGTCTTCACTGACGGTAAAGTGTTTTAATCAGGTGCCAGCCGAATTTGGTTTTCACCGGCCCTTGTACCTTCAGAAGGGGGCCTTTGAAGACAGCGTCTGCAAAGGGCTTGACCATATCGTTGCGACCGAACTCACCCAGTGAGCCACCCTGTTTACCGGACGGGCACGTGGAGTGTTTACGTGCCAGCTTGTCGAACTCAGCCCCTTTGTTCAGTTGCTTCAGCAGAGATTCGGCTTCCTCACGGGTTTTAACGAGAATATGGCAGGCGCAGGCGCGGTTGGCCATGATGGAAACCTCCGGAATACTGACGGGTCATACAGGTGTGTTACTCTCAGCGCGGATAATATCACAGGCCCACAGATGAGGTACGGGTGGAATTACTGGTCATAGCGGCAATTGCCGGATTGGGGCTGCTTGGCTGGCCCGCGATTCAGAGACAGCAAGCGGCACGGGTGCTGGCGCTCAGATACCTGCGCAAACAGTGTCAGCAGGAAAACCTGCAACTGCTGGACGACACCGTATCATTGGCGCATATGCGTATTAAGTTCGTAAAAGGGCGGCCGGTACTGATACGCGGCTATGAATTTGAGTTCAGTGTCGATGGCGGTAATCGCTACCCAGGCTCAGTGGTACTGGAAGGCTATCGCCCGGTATCCCTTGTGTTGGCAGTGCACAGCAATCCTGAGGCCTGATACGGCCCAGATCCAGCGAAAGATAAAAGAGAGAACGAAACCATGGTCAAACACGAATCAGAGAAGTCCCGCTTTGTGATTGAACAGGATGGCAATGAGTGCGTACTCGACTACGTTCTGAAGGGTGACAGTGTGAATTTTACGCACACCTACGTCCCATTCCGGTTACGAGGCAAGGGGCTCGCCGAGCAACTGGTCGAATCCGGGCTGCAGTGGGCTACTGAGAACTCATTCAATATTAAAGCCAGCTGTTGGTACGTAAAGAAGTTTCTCTGAGCCTATCGAGGTAGATGAATAAATTCGATCATCCAGCGCGCAATGGTCTCGCTGTCGTTTGGTTGCTCTAAGGTATTCATCGCCTGCGTCAACCGCTCGTCGCCGACGTCTTCTCTGCGACGCTCCAGCAATCTTCTGAAGTACTCTGGGGTAAATTCAGGATGCCCCTGAAAGCTCAATACGAGATCGCTGAGATACCAGGCGGCGTACTCGCAGAAGTCACTGCAAGCGAGTCTGCGCGCTTCCTCAGGCAATGAGGATACCTGGTCTTTGTGACTGTAGATCAGCTGATACGCTGGTTGATCATCGTTGAGCCACATAGGACGATGATCTATCTCCGTCATATGGTTCCCCACCCCCCAGCCTTTATTGCTTAATCCCGCGTGGCCACCCAGAGCGTGCGCCAATAGTTGATGGCCAAAGCATATACCCAGCATGCGTTCTTTTCGGGCGTGCGCTTCCTGTACCCAGTCCATTAATGGAGGCAGCCAATGCTCAGTATCGTAGACGCCGGTTTTCGAGCCGGTCAGTAAATAGGCATCACAGTCTCCATGAGACGGCAGTTCACCGTCGTGAACCTGGTAAAAAATATAGTTCAGGTGCGGATCAATGCTGGAAAGAAGCTCAGACAACATGACGCCATACGAGGAATAATCGTCGATCAGGTCGTCATAGAGAACATCACATTCGAGAATACCAAGCGTGGCCATAGTTCAGTGGGTTCCTTTTGCCTCGGGTTGTATCAACTTTGCCGGATACGCTTTCTTCAGAGGTTGAAGAACGTCTTCTACCCCGTGAATACGTATCTCAAGCATCATAGCAAGCAGGTCGCCCAGATGCCCCTGAGGAAACCCCTTCTTTTGCATCCACAGCAGATATTCTTCAGGAATGTCGCAAATGCGTTTTCCCTGATATTTGCCGAATGGCATCGTCATCTGAACCAGCTGTAAAAGGTGCTCTTTAGTGTACATTTTTTGGCCTGTGTGGATTATTGAGGCGGCTCGGAAACAGTTTTGATTCTAAAAAGTTCCCCGGATTCTTTCAAATTGTTAAAAAGTCAGTTACACCTCATATTGATAGTCTACACTTCAAGACATCTACCGGGTGATAGAGTCTGAATGGCGCCCGGATACCAAGCAGTAAGGCTCGTCTGATATGTATATGACCATGGGTCATCAGGTTGTGCCAGCGTAAGCGATATCAGGAGCCAGAGAATTTGTATGGTTGTGCTGACCTCAACAGCTGAAGGGAAATATCAGCCGAGTGAGGGATGGAAACGTGTAGAAGAAGAAAGTCGTCGTGCAGGTGTCATGAAAAGTGGACGCTTTGGTGCGGCGGATTTACGTCTGGAGACCATCCTGGAGAGAACAATCCGGGTGTTTATTACCACCCGCGCAGCGACCTTTGCGACCGATGTCGAGGGTGCCCTGTTTCAGATGGCTCGTGTTCTGAAAGCCAGAGCTGCGGCTCTGTATATAGCGACAGATGACTCGGGTAAACGCCCTGAATTAGCCGTTGCTGTTTCTCCTAATGATACTGATCAACTGGCTGATGTTGTTCGCGGGGGATGGTCTACCCAGGATGCCAGTATTTCACCACGTTGCTCTTTTGCAGATGACGAAAGCCCGAATGAAGAAGCATTGCGTCACTACCTCGGAGGGAATCGCCTTTCTACCATTCCTCTGCTGAACGATTATGGTGTGACGGGTTGGTTATTTCTTACATTTGATGACCCGACATTGCGTCTGTCTCCGCGCAAATTGACTCAGCTTGGCACGTTCGCGCAATTCTGCTTGCTGATGCAGGAGCGGTTGCATGTGATGGAAGTACTCGAAGATCGTGAGCATCTGCTACGCCAGACTGAACGTCTGGCGAATATCGGTTCTTGGTACGACGATGTTGAAAACGATCAGATCACCATCACTCCACAAACGGCCGCGATTTTTGAACAGGATGAAAACCTCGAAATCGTCAGCCTTTCACAGTATTTCGAGTTTATACACCCTGAAGATATAGAGCGTGTAGCGCAGACACTGACGGAGAGCATGAACGAGTGCAAACCGTCTGACATGACCTACAGAATTACGTTGCCATCGGGTACAGAAAAAGTGATTCATGGGCGTGCAGAGGTCATCGTTAATGCCGAAGGACGGGTGGTCGCGCGTGTTGGCTCAGTACAGGATATTACCGAGCAGCAGGCGCGGGAAAATCGCCTGCGCCTGGCGATGACGGTATTTGAATTTTCAATGGAGGGCGTAGTTATCACCGACGCCCAGCAGAAAATAGAAGCGGTAAATCCTGCGTTTAACACCATCACTGGATATTCTGAGCGGGAAGCACTTGGGAAGCCGCTGAGTTTTCTTCGCTGCGGCCGTCATAATCAAGAATTCTATCAGCGCATTAATAGTCAGCTCAGAGACCGTGGCTACTGGCGCGGAGAGATCTGGACGACGCGTAAGAATGGCGAAAGCTACCCGCAATGGTTAACCCTGACCTTAGTACGTGATGAACAGAAGCGTATTACGCATTATGTTGGCGTCTTCTCCGACATGTCGCGCATTAAAGAGCATGAACAGCAGCTTAAGCATTTATCTAATTACGACTCTTTAACCAATCTGCCTAACCGGCACCTGTTACTGAGTCGTCTTGAGGGTGCCATTGCTGATGCGACCATTAATCAGCGTAAAGTCGGCGTTATTGCTATCGATCTCGATCATTTTAAACATATTAATGACAGTCTGGGGCATCCCGCCGGCGACCGTCTCCTGCAGGACTTTGCTAAACGTCTGCGCCAGCGACTGAGAGATTCAGATACTGTTGCGCGTCAGGGCGGTGATGACTTTGTGGTTGTGCTTGAGAGCGTTGGTAATGTCGCACAGGTTGAAAAAGTCGCCGGTATTATTCTCGAATTACTCAAGACGCCGTTCGATGTGGGGGTAGGGAAAGACTTTTATATTGGCGCCAGTATCGGTGTCACTATGTTCCCGGATCACGGTGCGGATGTGACTCAGTTACTGAGTAACGCCGATGTGGCCATGTACGAGGCTAAGAAAGAAGGCCGCAACATGTACAAGGTCTACAGCAATGAGATGACGCAGGTCGTAGCTGACCGCCTCGAACTGGGTAATCGCCTGCGCCAGGCGTTGACGACAGAAGATGAGTTGCGCCTGTATTATCAGTCTCAGGTTGAACTGACAGAGGGACGAGTGGTGGGTGTCGAAGCTCTTATTCGCTGGCATACGCCTGATGGCGAGGTCATTCCTCCGGGGCGCTTTTTACCCGTGGCAGAAGAGGGGGGCATGATGCCGGATCTCGATAGTTATGTGCTTGGTGTTGCCTGTCGGCAGATTGCTTGTTGGCAACAGGACGGTATTGAGAAGATCACTGTCGCTGTCAATATTACCCAGCCCACGTTTATGGCCGGTGGCCTGGTGGGGCGCCTCACCGCTCTATTGGAAGAAACGGGTATTGATCCGAGCTGGCTTGAGTTGGAAATCACAGAAGGCGCTCTGCTCGAACCCAGCTCTCAGGTACTGAGTACTATTTCAGGGCTGAAGGCATTGGGCGTCGCACTGGCAATCGATGACTTTGGAACCGGCTATTCCTCGTTGTCTTATTTGCATCGTTACCAGGTTGATAAGCTTAAGATCGATCGTGGCTTCGTTCAGAGCGTTGAAGTTGAAGACGAAGGCAAAGTGATTACCCGGACGATCATTCAGATGGCGAAAGGCCTGGGATTGCAGGTATTGGCTGAAGGGGTTGAAACGGAAGGTCAGTTGCACTTCCTTCGGGATAATGGCTGTGAAACCTGTCAGGGTTTCTTCTTCAGTCGCCCGGTCCCTGTTGACGAGTTGCGGCTGAACTGAGCGCGAGGTTACTGATGAGTGACACATCGGGCGCTGAGCGCCCGATGTGACTCTGAAGTGCTTCACTTACTCGTAGGTGCAGAAGTAAGCAGTCTGACCTGACAGGCGCACTTTGAACTTCACATTAGCTTCAATCTCGAAGGATTCACCATTCGTGAAGGTCTGCCATTCTTCGCTGCCCGGCAGCAGCACTTCCATCTTGCCTGACACGATAGTCATGACTTCTTTCTGGCTGGTGCCGAATTCGTAATCGCCTGGCTCCATCACGCCAACAGTGGCCGGCAGCGTCTCTGTTTGCAGGGCAATCGACATTACCTTGCCATCAAAATACTCGTTTACTTTTAACATTTCAGACTCTCCTGTGGATCTGGCGGGCGATTATACGCAGGCACTGCCCATGAGAGCAAAATAGATGAGCAAAAGCGCGATGATTTGTGTATACTCCGCCACCCTTTTAAATCAGATCGTCGGGCAACACCGTGTCAGCAGCACCCTGAGGGGTGTTCGGGGTCAACAGATGCCTCATTGAGCATTGCACGGACAGCAGAGAACTGACCGTCAACGGTAAGCCCCTAAGCGATTGTACACAGGTGAAAATATGACCGATTCTAACAGCACAGGCTTTGCGAGCCTGGGCCTTCCATTTCCTGTACTCCGTGTTCTTGAAGAGCTGGGTTACGAAACGCCTTCTGCCATTCAGGCAAACAGTATTCCGCCATTGCTGGAAGGCAAAGACGTGCTGGGTATGGCCCAGACGGGTACTGGTAAAACCGCAGCATTTGCACTGCCACTGCTGGTGCGTACCAATCCTGACTTCCGTACACCACAGGTGCTCGTTCTGGCGCCAACCCGTGAACTTGCTCAGCAGGTCGCAGAAGCGGCAAAGACCTACAGCAAGCACATGAGCGGCATCAACGTGACTGCTATTTACGGTGGTTCAGACTACGGCAGTCAATTGCGTGAGCTTAAGCGCGGACCACAGTGGGTGGTGGGAACGCCGGGTCGTGTGATGGACCATCTGCGTCGCGGTACTCTGAGTCTGGCTGACATTAAGGCGGTTGTCCTTGATGAAGCCGATGAAATGCTGCGTATGGGTTTTATCGACGACGTAAACTGGATTCTGGAGCAGGCACCGGCAAAGCGTCAGGTCGCTCTGTTCTCGGCAACCATGCCAAAAGAAATCCAGCGTGTCGCTGAAACTCACCTGAACGAACCGGTACAGGTGAAGATTGAATCAAAGACAACCACCAATGACCGTATCCGTCAGCGTTACTGGTTTGTAGGTGGTGTGCATAAGAATGACGCACTGCTGCGTATCGCCGAAACTGAAGATTTTGATGCCATGATGATTTTCGTGCGCACCAAGCAGGCAACGGAAGAAGTGGCTGACTTTATGGCTGCGAACGGCTTCCGTTGTGCACCTCTGAACGGCGACATTCCCCAGCAGCAGCGTGAACGTGCTGTTGAAAAGCTGAAAGCAGGCAAGCTCGACATGATCGTGGCGACCGACGTTGCCGCTCGTGGTCTTGACGTTGAACGTATCAGCCACGTTATCAACTACGACATTCCACAGGATACAGAGTCGTACGTTCACCGTATTGGTCGTACTGGCCGTGCTGGGCGTGAAGGTGAAGCGATTGTATTTGTACGTGGTCGTGAAAAGCGCATGCTGCGTGATATCGAAAAAGCCACGCGTCAGCCGATTGAAGAAATGCCGCTACCAAGCGCAGCGCAGGTTAATGAGAAGCGTCGTGAAGCTTTCCGTGCGCGTATTATTGATGCATTGAATACCGAGAAAAATGCACTGTACCGTGAAATTATCGAGTCGGTTCTGACGGAACATCCGGTCGATGCACTCGACGTTGCCGCTGCGTGTGCAAGCCTGATTCAGGGTGACAAAGCGCTGTTTATTGATGAAAAAGCCGATCAGAAAATGCAGGAACGCAAAAAGCGTGACCGCGATGATCGTGAGCCTCGTCAGCAGCGTGAACCACGCGACAGAGGTGATCGCGGCAACCGTGGCCGTAAAGCGACACCAGACATTAACCCGCTGCCATTAAAAGGTCAGCCGGGTGTCGATATGGTGCGCTACATGGTGGGTGTTGGCTACGATGACGGTCTGCGTCCGGGCAACCTTGTGGGTGCGGTAGCAAACGAAGCGGACCTCGAAAGTCGTTATATCGGTCATATCGAGATTCTGGAAAACTACTCCATTGTTGATCTGCCAGCAGGTATGCCACCAGAAACGATGAAAACACTGCGTAATGCTCGTGTGTGTGGTCGTGCGCTTGAAATTAAAGAGTTTAAAGGCGAAGCCGGTGTACCTGAGCGCAAGCCGGGTGGGCCTAAGCGTCGTGACGGTGGCTTTAAAGGTAAGGGGTCGAAAGACCGTGATTTTAAAGGCAGTCGTGACTTTAAAGGCAGCCGCGATTCTAAAGATAAGCCTCGTAAGCCTCATCGTAAGGGCGGTAATGCGCCTGCACGTAACGCCGACTGATAAATCTTTTATCAGTTAAATAAGGCGACAGGCATACTTCGTCGTCTTATCAAAAAGCCCCGGGCAAATGCCCGGGGAAGTCTCAAAACACTGATCGCCTCAGAAACAACCCCCGAAAAAACTGCAAGGTGATTCAGGAGCTGCAGTGAGCTGTCAGTGACTGATCATCCATGGCCGCATCGAGGGGAACATCTTGTTGCCTTCCGCGGTATACATCAGATTACTCCGACGTTTTTTCGCGTTACAACCACAGTTGCTACCATGCTTGTGGGCATGGCGCTCCTGCTTTTCCTTCTCGCGCGCATGGAATTCACCGGCGGTCATTACGTCCGGCGAGTGACTTGCTTTTTCGTTCGCTTCCATGGCTTCCCGCCGCTCTTTGATCATGCTGGCAATTTCAGGTGGCAACACAATCACCCGCGCAGACATAGTCTGGCATTGCGGGCAGAACGCGGGTTTATCATGGTGCTCCATCGAAGCCAGTTCCTGGAATACACCGTGCTCAGGGCATTTATAATCATAGAGTGGCATAGTTAAATCCCCTTATTAAAGATCTGGTGCTTTTGGAATGTCGATGCTGCCATCGAGGTGTTTCTTAGGTCCTTCGGAATTCGGCTGCACGTCGAACTCGAAGATATCCGTTGGTAACCAAAGCGTCGCACAGGAGTTCGGAATATCAACCACACCACTGATGTGGCCCTGTACCGGCGCACAACCAATAATGGCGTAACCCTGTGCTTCGCTGTAACCGAATTGGGTCAGATAGTTAATGGCGTTATGACAGGCCTGGCGATAGGCAATGCTGGTATCCAGGTAATGCTGTTTACCATCCTCATCAACAGAAATACCTTCAAAAATCAGGTAATCGTCGTATTTCGGTACCATTTTACTTGGTTTGAAAATTGGATTTTTAACCTGATATTTCGCCATACCATCCTTGATGATATTAACGCGCATGTGAATCCAACCGGCCATTTCAATGGCACCACAGAACGTAATTTCGCCATCACCTTGTGAGAAGTGAAGGTCACCCACAGACAGGCCCGCGCCATCAACATAGACAGGGAAGTAGACTTTAGAACCGCGAGTCAGGTCTTTAATATCACAGTTACCACCGTGCTCACGCGGAGGAACAGTACGGGCGCCTTCTGCTGCGGCTTTGGCTTTTTCATCGCCCGATAAGCGACCCATGTGAGCGGTCTCTGCATAAGGCAGTGTTGCCAGCTCTGGAACGCGCTCAGGGTCGGTGTCAACTAACGCTTTCTCACGAGTATTCCACATATCCAGCATTTTCTTGTCTGGCAGGCAGCCGATCAGACCAGGGTGGAGAATACCGGCAAATTCAACGCCTGGAACGTGACGCGAGCTGGTCATCATACCGTTGAAGTCCCAGATGGATTTCTGTGCTTCCGGGAAGCGGTCAGTCAGGAAGCCACCGCCGTTCTTTTTCGAGAAGAAGCCATTAAAGCCCCACTGGCTATCAGGAAAGGCACCGATGTCGAGGATATCAACTTCTAACAGGTCGCCTGGCTCTGCGCCCTCGACTTTAATTGGGCCGGATAAAAAGTGAACCTGGCTCAGGTCGACGTCACGCACGTCGGAAGCGTCGTCGTTATTTTCAATCTGACCACCGGTCCAGTCATAACATTCAACAATGAAGTCATCACCGGGTTTTACGGTTGCTACCATCGGAATGTCCGGATGCCAGCGGTTGTGAACCTGGTCATTGTCATAAGCGGATTTACTGAGATCAATTTTAATGATGGTATCAGTCATGGTTTTCTCCTTAGGTAGCCTTAGGGCTTTTCGGGGTAAATTCCGGTTCGGAAGGGAATTCAGAGTGTGTTTCCGCAAGGGAAACCGGAAGCAGTGAGATCCGTCGATCTGACAGAACCCCCTGCAGGTGTATATTTATGTCTTCGTAGTGCGAGGTCAGATAGCGCGCAACTTCGGTCACCACAAGATCACGAAAGCGTCGCTCAATGGCACGCGCGCCGTACTTACGAAATCCCGACGTCGTCACAATAAAATCACGAACAGCAGGCTCCAGTTCGATACTGGTGTTATGGCGTTTAAGTTGAGCGTTCAGTGACTTTTCAAGACCTTCCACCAGGTCTGGCATATCGTCTGTGGTCAGTGCTGAGAAATACTCAACAATGCCAATGCGGTTGATAAATTCCGTATTAAAATGGCGTTCCAGTGCGCGCTTATAAAGACCACTGCGGTTAACGCCGGGAACGGAGTCCAGCCAGCGTAATGACTCCGCGAAGCGGCTGCCGACATTGCTCGTCATAAACACCAGCGTATTGGTGAAACTGATCGACTTCTGTCCCGACGCCAGCTTCAGGGTGCCGTTGTCGAGGATGTTCATCAGACTCAGTACCACCGAGTGGTCTGCTTTTTCTATTTCATCGAACAGGACAATGCCCGGGCGCGAGCTTGTGCCACTGATCAGTTCTTCGTTAAGTAAGCTGAGGTTTTCTTTGCTGCCCACATAGCCTGGCGGCGCACCTGTGATGGCTGCGCTGTAGTGGCTTTGTGCGAGGGTATTCATATCGATACGACAGAAAGCATCGCTGCGACCGTGAATCGCTTGCGCGACCTGCCGCACCATTTCGGTTTTACCAACGCCGGTCGCCCCGATAAATAGCGCTGAGAGCAGTGGACGCCGACGGTCGTTAAGTCCGGCACTGATCACGTTCAGTTGTGATTCAAGCCGATCAATCACAGCATCCTGACTCCGGATGCAGGCTTTCAGGTGCGCTGACACTTCAGCTGGCTGAAAGGCAAAGCGTGACAACAAAGGTTGGCTTTGTGATTGTGCCTGTGAACGAATGCGATCAGTGACGAAGACCATCGGTTATCAGGCGATTACTCGCCAGCCTCCATTGGACGTTCTTCGACCGGTAAATTCCCCACCGGACAGTCGGCAACGCCGACCGTTGTACGGGTCATGGCTTCAACATCGGCCTGCGCTTTTTCTGCGTCGGTCACCCAGGTACGGTAGAACTCAAATGGACAGTCTGCGATGCCTTTATCACCGTCGCCGGACGCGTGTACGCCGCTGTAACCTCGGTGCAGAAGTTTGAATAAATGGTTCTGCGACTGATCATTTTTGCGGGCATCGCGAATCTGTGAGACTGACAATTGGGCATACTGGACTCCCATGTCTTCTTCACCACATTCGCCGAGTGTGCGGCCGTCAAAACCGATGAGTGCAGAGTGACCAAAATACGAATACACACCATCGAAGCCCGTCGCATTGGCGACGGCCACGTAGCAGTTGTTGGCCCACGCCATGGTCTTCGCCATCATGATCTGCTGTTCTTTGGCTGGGTACATATAACCCTGACAACGAACAATCAGTTCGGCGCCTTTCATGGCACAGTCGCGCCAGATTTCCGGATAGTTTCCGTCGTCACAGATAATCAGGCTGATTTTTAATCCTTTCGGACCTTCACTCACATAAGTGCGGTCGCCCGGATACCAGCCTTCAATCGGGCACCACGGAATGCACTTACGATATTTCTGAACGATTTCGCCTTCGTTATTGATCAGGACTAACGTGTTGTAGGGCGCTTTATTCGGGTGTTCTTCGTGCTGTTCGCCCGTTAGTGAAAAAATTCCCCAGGTATCGGCCTCTTTGCATGCAGCTGCGAAGATGTCCGTTTCATCACCCGGGATAGTGGCAGCAGTGGCGTACATTTCCTCTTCGTCGTACATGATTCCCATTGTTGAATACTCTGGGAATACCACCAGATCCATGCCTGGTAGTCCGACTTTCATGCCCTTGATCATGTCGGCTATTTTGCGCGCGTTGTCGAGGACTTCAGCTTTGCTGTGAAGACGTGGCATTTTATAATTAACGACTGCAACACCAACGGTATCTGGGCTACTGGAAATATCACCGTGACGCATAATGTTCTCCGCTTAAACAGAAAGGTATTTTGAAATGGTTTCCTGGTCGGCTTCTTCGACCGGTACGTCCAGTACAATTTTTCCTTTTTCAATCACCAGAATCCGGTCAGCGACATCCAGTGCAAAACTGAGCACCTGTTCGGAAACCAGAATCGATAAGCCACGCTGAGTGCGTATCTCTTTCAGCGTTTTGGCCATATCTTTGATAATGCTGGGCTGAATACCCTCGGTGGGTTCATCCAGAATAAGGACATCAGGGTTACTCGCTAACGCACGCGCTATGGCTAGCTGTTGCTGTTGACCGCCCGACAGATTTCCACCCCGACGATGTTTCATTTCATCCAGCACCGGGAAGATGCTGTAGAGATCGGATGGAATGTGACGTTCACCGGTGCTGGTCAGTCCGGTTTCGATGTTTTCTTCTACGGTCATGGTGGAGAAAATCATCCGGCCCTGCGGCACGAAGGCCAGACCAGCACTGACGCGCTCGTGACTCTTTAATGGCGACAGTTCTTTGTCGGCTAATTTAACCGTGCCTCCCTTACTTGGAATCATGCCAATCAGGGATTTCATCAATGTGGTTTTGCCCATGCCATTACGACCGAGGATGGCAATGATTTCGTTCTCTTTAAGGGTCAGGTTCATACCATCAATGATGGTGCTCTGGCCGTAGGCCACTGAGTAATCGTTTAATTGCAGCATGGCAGGCCTCCTTAGTGACCGAGATAAACTTCAACGACTTTCGGGTCAGACTGCACCCGATCCATTGAGCCTTCAGATAAAACCTTGCCCTGGTGAAGCACAGTCACCCGGTCGGCGATGTCGGCAACGAATTGCATATCGTGTTCAATCACAAGTACTGAGCGGTCTTTAGTAATTCGGTGTAGCAGGTCTGCGGTTTGTTTACGTTCAGAGACCGACATACCAGCAACCGGCTCATCCAGCATCAGGAGTTCAGGGTCCTGAATCAGCAGCATGCCAATTTCCAGCCATTGCTTCTGACCGTGTGACAGCAGATCCGCTGAGGTATCGAGTTTGTCGCCAAGGAAAATCATGTCAGCGATTTCTTTTACTTTGTCGACGACCTCTTTATCGCGACGGAAGAAGAGGGCACCCCAGACGTTGCGTCCACGCGGGAACGACAGTTCAAGGTTTTCGAATACCGTCAGGTCTTCATAAATGGATGGGTTCTGGAATTTCCGACCAACGCCTGCGTGAACAATCTGGTGTTCGTTCAGCTTGGTTAATTCTTTACCCTTAAATTTAATCGAACCTTCAGTGGCCTTGGTACGGCCGCAGATGAGATCCAGTACCGTCGTCTTACCGGCCCCGTTAGGGCCGATAATGACGCGGATTTCCTGTTCTTCGACGTACAGCGATAAATCGTTCACTGCTTTAAAACCATCGAAGGACACAGTCAGACCTTCTACGCTCAAGACAAAGTCTTTTGCCGGAATGGATTTCGTTGACTCAAGCATGTTTGCGCTCCTCAGAAGTCAGTGTCTCTTCGTTGTTATCTGCTTTGTCGGATGAAGCATCTTTCGCTGCAGGAGTAGGTGCCGAAGGTGAATCGTCCTTTTTGCTCAGTTTCAGCAGCAGAGGTTCGATATACCGCTGGTAAATACCGGCCAGGCCATTCGGGAAGGCCATTACTACGCCGATGAACAATGCACCCATGGCAAACAACCAGAGTTCAGGGAAGGATTCAGAGAAGCTGGTTTTCGCCCAGTTAACCAACAGGGTGCCGTACACCGCGCCCAGGATTGACAGGCGACCACCCAGTGCGCAGAAGATCACCATTTCAATCGAAGGCACGATGCCGACGAAGGTCGGTGACATAAAGCCAACCTGCAGGGTGAACATGGCACCGCCAATCGCTGAAATCGCAGCGGCGAGGCAGAAGATAAAGATCTTGAAGCCAGAAACATCGTAGCCAGAGAAACGCACACGCTCTTCACTTTCACGCATCGCGACCAATAAGCGACCAAGTTTGCTTTTAATCACAAAAGCGGCAACGAACAGGCAGATAAACAGCAGCAGCGCGTTGATGTAGTAGAGGATGTATTTCGCTTCGTCAGTGCGGATATCCCAACCATGCAGTGTGCGCAGGTCAGTAATACCGTTCACACCGCCGGTGTAACCTTGCTGACCGATAATCAGGATGGTCAGGATGGCCGCAACCGCCTGCGTAATAATGGCGAAGTACACACCACCGACACGACGCTTGAACATGGCAACAGCAATGATAAAAGCGAAGACCGCGGGCACAGCAATAACAGCGAACAGAGTAAAGCCAAAGCTGTGGAAGGGTTCCCAGAACCATGGCAGTTCGGTGAGCTGGTTCCAGTCCATAAAGTCCGGAATGCCGGGAGTAGACTGAATCGCTGTATTTTCAGGTGACGAGGCTTCCAGTTTCAGGAACATCGCCATGCAGTAACCGCCCAGGCCAAAGAATACCCCCTGACCGAGGCTGAGAATGCCACCGTAGCCCCAGCAAAGAACCAGACCGAGGGCAACGAAGGCGTAAGTGAGATATTTACCCACCAGGTTAAGGCGGAAGATATCCATCGACAGCGGCAGGATCACCAGCAGTAGAACTGCAAGAATGATCATGTGGCTGTACTGATTGCGGGCAATAAAATCGGCAAATTTATTCATCAATTAGACTCCTGCTCAGTGACGTACTTTGAGAGTGAACAGACCCTGAGGACGAAGCATCAGAATGCCGACCACAAACAGCAGGGTGAGTACTTTGGCCATTGAGCCGCTGAGGAAAAACTCCATCGTTGACTGGGCCTGAGAGATGGTGAAGGCCGAGGCGACGGTACCCAGAAGGCTGGATGCACCACCGAACACAACAACAAGGAAGGTATCAACGATATACAGCTGACCAGACGTCGGACCGGTAGAACCGATCATGGTGAAGGCAGAACCGGCGATACCTGCAATGCCGCAGCCGAGTGCAAATGTCATGCGGTCAACTTTCTCGGTATTAATCCCAACAGCCGCAGCCATCGGACGGTTCTGTACAACGGCACGGGTTTGTTTACCCAAGCGGGATTTCTGCATCATTAATGCAACGCCGACGGTAATAACAATCGTCAGGCCCATAACAAAGAGGCCGTTGACGGGAACCTCAACAAGATCGGTTACCGGGTACGATCCCATGAGCCAGTCAGGCAGAGTGACACCCACTTCGCGTGCACCAAACACACTGCGGTAGAGCTGCTGAAGAATCAGGCTGAGACCCCAGGTGGCGAGTAGGGTATCAAGTGGGCGACGGTACAGATGACGGATCATCGCCCATTCCACAAAGGCCCCGAGAGCCGCCGTCACGAAAAAGGCAACAATCATGGCGACAAAGAAATAACTGTCGTAAATCACTGGCAGGTAGTCAGCAAACAGATTTGAAATTATGTAGGTAACGTAAGCACCGAGAATCATAAATTCGCCGTGTGCCATATTGATCACACCCATCTGGCCGAAAATAATCGCCAGGCCGAGTGCCATCAGAACAAAAACAGAAAACAGGATAAGTCCGGCAAACCCTTGCATAGCAAAAATGGAGGTAAGCTCGGATGCAGAATATTCGGCAAACATGATGTTTCTCCCCGGTGGATCAGAAGCCCGGTTGCGGCCCGGTGAATGGTGCGGGCCGCTTCCGGAAGGAAAGGTCAGTTAATTAACCTTGGTATTGCGTGGGGTTTTACTGGTAACCCTCAGGGAATGGATCAGGCTCGATCAGGTCATCACTTTCATAAACCACTTTGTACTGGCCATCTGGTTCAGCCAGACCGATGCGGGTTTTCGACCAGAGGTGGTGGTTTTTATGAACACGGACGTAACCTTCTGGCGCTGTTGTCAGCTCGATACCAGGAGAGGCTTCACGAACTTTATCGATGTCAAAAGAACCGGCTTTTTCGACCGCTGCTTTCCACAACCATGGGCCAAGGTAAGCTGCCTGAGTTACGTCACCGATCACGATGTCGTCACCCCAGCGTTCTTTGAACGCTTTTACAAACGCCTGATTGTTTTCGTTAGGCAGAGACTGGAAGTACTTCATTGAAGCGTAAATGCCTTCAATGTTCTCACCGCCAATACCAAGGATTTCATCCTCGGTGACTGAGATGGTCAGGAACAGCGGCTTCTCTTTGCCCATGTCGATACCGGCCGCTTTCAGCTGCTTATAGAAGGCAACGTTGGAACCGCCCACCACTGAGATGAATACAACGTCAGGCTTTTTCAGCTTGATTTTGTTGATCACAGAGTTGAACTGAGTGTGACCCAGTGGGTAGTACTCTTCACCCACCACTTTTGAACCCAGTACGTTTTCGATGTGCTTGCGGGCAATTTTGTTGGACGTACGTGGCCAGATGTAGTCAGAACCCAGCAGGTAGAATTTCTTCGCACCTTTTTCACGAGCCGCCCAGTCCAGACCTTCAAGAATCTGCTGAGTCGCTTCCTGACCGGTGTAGATCACGTTAGGTGACTGTTCCAGACCTTCGTAGAAGGTTGGGTAGTAGAGCATGCCGTTATACTGCTCAAAAACTGGAAGAGCAGCTTTACGTGAGGCTGAAGTCCAGCAACCGAAGACGGCCGCGACTTTATCCTGAACCAGGAGCTTCTTGGATTTCTCAGCAAAGGTCGGCCAGTCGCTGGCGCCGTCTTCCTGAATGTATTCAATCTTGCGGCCAAGCACACCGCCCATGGCGTTGATCTGTTCAATCGCAAGCTTCTCTGCCTGTACTGAACCGGTTTCACTGATCGCCATGGTGCCAGTAACAGAGTGCAGAATACCGACTTTAACGGTATCGTCCGTTACTGCCAGACCGGTGGTGTTCGCTTCGTCTGCCAACGCTGGAACGCTTGTATGTGCAAGCATCAGGGCGGCGGGTATTGCGAGTAAGTTTTTCAGAAAACCGCGCCGTGCAAGCGCTGTGTTTTCAAAGGATGGTAGTCGCATAGTCAGGCCTCACTTAGGTAGTTTGTGGTTGCTGTGACCTTTTCAGATTGCCTGTAGAGACAGTGTCAGAACATTCGTTGAACGCTCCACCGGGGTACGTCATTTGACGCATACGAGTTGGCACGGGATATGATTAATATAAGTCGCCAGGATGCGATAACAGATTTTACAAACGCGATAGAAGATTTATGGACGCGACAGCAGACTTCCTGGAGACCGGATGGCAAACCCTCAACTACTGACTACCCGTCGTAACTACAATCGCTGGGTTGCCAACCAGACACTCGAAGACTTTGCACTTCGGTTTACGGGTAAGAACGCTCGCCGCTGGTCATCAGCGCGGGTATCCAATACCGCACTGGGCGCCATCTCGTTTCTGGCGCTGGAGGCCATCGGGGCTGCCATCACACTGGTCTATGGCGTTCATGCTGCGCTTTTGGCGACCATGGTGGTCTCTGCGATCATCTTTCTGACGGCGATTCCCATCAGCTATTACGCTGCGCGCTATGGGGTCGACATTGATCTGCTCAGTCGGGGAGCCGGGTTCGGCTATATCGGCTCGACCGTCACCTCGCTGATCTACGCGTCGTTTACCTTTATCTTCATGGCGCTCGAGGCCGCTATCATGGCGTCGGCCATGGATATTCTCTTTTCTGTACCCTTATGGCTGGGCTATCTGATCAGTGCTTTGATTGTGATTCCGCTGGTGACTCACGGGATTACCCTGATTTCCCGTTTTCAGTTATGGACGCAACCGCTGTGGTTTCTGCTGCAGCTGACGCCGTTCGTGTTTATTCTGTGGCAGGAAACTCAGGCCATCAGCGACTGGATGAACTTTGAATCACCGGTTGCACCGTCACAGGGCAGCGGCGTCAGTCTGATCTATTTTGGTGCTGCATCCGCCGTCATCTTTTCATTGATTGCCCAAATAGGTGAGCAGGTCGACTTCCTGCGTTTTTTACCAGAGCCGAAACCGGGTCAGCGACTACGCTGGTGGACGGCCTTGATCATTGGCGGGCCGGGCTGGATTCTGATGGGGGCCATTAAAATCATGGCCGGATCGTTTCTGGTCGTGCTGGCACTCAGTCATGGGCTTGGTTATGACGAGGCGGGTGACCCGACCCACATGTACGCTGTTGCGTTCAGCTATCTGACCGATTCACCGCTGGCGGTGATGGCTCTGACGGGTATTTTCGTGGTGCTCTGTCAGGTGAAAATTAACGTGACCAATGCCTATGCGGGCTCAATCGCCTGGTCGAATTTCTTTTCGCGCCTGACTCACAGTCACCCAGGTCGTGTGGTCTGGTTATTCTTCAACGTTATGATCGCTATTCTGGTCATGGCACTGGGTGTGTACGAATCACTCGAACATATTCTGGGTATTTATTCGAATGTCGCTGTGGCTTGGGTCGGTGCGCTCGTTGCTGACCTGGTGATTAATAAACCGTTAGGCCTGAGCCCTAAGCATATTGAGTTTAAGCGGGCGTATCTCTACGACATTAATCCTGTGGGCTTTGGCGCGATGGTGCTCGCGTCTTTGTGCGGGATACTGTCGTTCACCGGTATCTGGGGAGAGACGGCACAGGCGATGTCTTCGTTTATTTCGCTATTTACTGCGTTCTTTCTGGCACCGTTTATCGCTCTGATTACCGGAGGCAAGTACTATCTTGCACGTGAGATTATTCCACTGTCGCCAGCGACCGAGCAGCTAACCTGTATTGTCTGCGAGAACGAATTTGACCGCGAAGACATTGCCGTTTGCCCAGCCTACAACGGACATATATGCTCCTTGTGCTGCACTCTTGAATCTCGTTGTCATGATCAGTGCAAAGACAACGCACGCTTCAGTGATCAGATTGCCGCGACGCTGACGACCATACTTCCAGACCGCTTAGTGCATCGTCTTAATCCTCGTATTCTTCAGTTCTCAGGTCTGTTGACCATTATTGGCGGCATTGTGGGGCTGTTGTTCTGGTTGGTATATATGCAGGCGCCGTCTGATAACAGTATGCAAGCTTTGCTCGGCAGTAGTCTGTTGCAGGTGTATGTGTTGTTGATGATTATTGTCGGTGTTCTCATCTGGTTATTTGTACTCGCTAATGAGAGTCGGGAACTGGCTCTCGACGAAGCCACAAAACAAACGGATCTGCTGTCGCAGGAAATTACCGCTCACGAAGAAACAGACCGTGCGCTGCAGCAGGCGAAAGAGCTGGCAGAAGCCGCTAATCAGGCAAAAAGTCGCTATCTGGGGGGCATCAGTCATGAGCTACGTAGCCCATTGAATTCAGTACTGGGGTACGCACAATTACTCGAAAGAAGTGATGGCCTCAGTGAGAAGCAGCAGCGTCAGGTTAATCTGATCCGTAGCAGCGGCGAGTATCTTGCCGACCTGATTGAAGGCCTGCTGGATCTTTCCCGTATTGAGGCCGGGCGACTTGAGATCCGCCGTGATGAGGTCAACCTGAAGCGCTTGCTGAATGACCTGGCCGAAATGTTTCGTCTGCAGTCGGTGGCTAAGGGAATTACGTTTACCTACGATGCACCAGCCTACTTACCAGATATGGTACGCACCGACGAAAAACACCTGCGCCAGATTCTTACTAATCTGTTATCGAATGCCGTGAAATATACAGAGTCTGGCGGTGTTACCCTGAGCGTAAAATATCGCAGTCAGGTTGCTGAGTTCACAGTGAAAGACACTGGCCCGGGGATCAGTGCTGAAGAGCATAAAAAGATATTCCAGCCATTTGAACGTATTCGTAAACCCGGACATCCACAACAGCCGGGCACGGGTCTGGGACTGACGATCAGCCAGCTGCTGGCTGATATTATGGGCGGTGAAATCACACTGAAAAGTGCTCCGGGTTCGGGCAGTACTTTTCGTCTGACTATGATGCTTTCCAGTATTGAGAGAAAAGCTCACCTGACGGACAAACCTGTGGCTCCGGCTCAGAAAATCATAGGATATGAAGGCGATAGAAGAGTCGTACTCACTGTCGATGATGAACCATCGCATCGCGGACTTATCAGTGAAACCTTATCGCCACTGGGTTTTACCGTTCTCGAAGCTTCGGACGCCGATGAGTGCGAAGCTGTACTGAGCGAAGCGCGTATTGACCTGTTATTGCTGGATATTTCCATGCCGGGGCGCAACGGCTGGACCTTGTTACAGAAGCTCCGTAGCGATGGTTTTTCTGCACCTGTTATTATGGTGTCAGCGGATGCGGAAGATCGGGTATCAGCAGAAGGTAACGGCGCACTTTCTGAACCCGGCCTTCGTTTAAACGATGACTATCTGATTAAACCCATGAAGGATCAGGTGTTACTCGATAAAATTGCGCGCCAACTGGATCTCAGCTGGGTTTATGAAGGCAGCGCTCAGGCGGTGGCAGAACAGGGGGGCGTCGCTCCCGTCAGCGACGCACGATTACGTGAATTTATGTCATTTTCGCAACTGGGTTATGTGGCCGGGCTGGAAAGCCTGATTGATGTCTGTGAGCAGGAACAGCTTGATCCTGATTTCATCAGAGAACTTAAGCGTTGCATAACATCGTTCCGTTTTGCTGACGTTCATGCCATGTGCTCCGAGCGCCTGGATGCTCAATCTCCGAAGTCACAAGATAATACTGGTGAGTCCAGTATTGGGAGTGAAACACCATGAGTCCTGAAACAGGCTCGTCTAAACCGGGTACCGCGACTGGAAACTCAGGGACGATTCTGATCGTTGACGATACACCCGAATCTCTGGCCTTTATGAATGAGGCTTTAGCCGGCGCAGGGTATACCGTATTAGTCGCAATGGATGGTGAGCAGGCATTAAATATCGCCCGATTAATGACGCCCGATCTGATTCTGATGGATGGTGTGATGCCGCGCATGGATGGGTTTGAGACCTGTCGTGCGTTGAAAGCCTCACCTGATAGTGAAGACGTGCCGGTCATATTTCTGACAGGCCTGAGCGACAGCAGTGATGTATTAAAAGGGCTTGAGGCTGGCGGTGTCGACTACCTGACCAAGCCGGTCAACCTCGATGAAATGCTGGCACGTGTGCAGGTGCACCTGTCTACGGCAATGAAAACCAAGAGCGCCCGTCGTGCCCTTGAAGAAATGGGACAGCCGGCGTTTGCCTGTGATGTCAACGGAACCTTGCTCTGGGCAACGCGAGTCGCCGAAGAACTGCTGGGAAGCACAGGGGCTGAACTGGCAAGCTGGCAACCGGTATTAAGCCAGGATTTACCTGCATGGTTGACCCGCTCGCCAGAGAGAAATGCCATGCTGCGATTAACGTCCGATCAGGCCGAAGTCAGTGTCCGATATCTGGGTCGCCCGTTACCGGGAGAGTACCTGATGCGCTTCGTATTGAATGAAGAGGTTGCTGCGCGTAAGGCCCTGCAGGCAGCGTTTGATCTTACCGATCGTGAGACGCAGGTACTGTTCTGGCTCAGTCGGGGCAAAACCAATCAGGAAATTGCGCAAATACTGGAGATGAGCCCCAGAACGGTGAATAAGCATCTTGAGCCTGTATTCCGTAAGTTGGGTGTTGAGAATCGCACGGCAGCGGTGGCCACCGCATTAGCTATCTCAGGGCAACAATAAGTTATCAACCTTGACCGCACCTTAGCCTCTGGTTAGCTTGAGACTTTACTCATGCCGACAGAGGCCTTTGCTCCATGAAACTTTATGATAACCCGCACGCCCCAAATCCACGTCGTGTTCGTATGGTACTCGCCGAAAAAGGCATCGCTTATGACCGTGAAGAACTAGATCTCGGCGCTGGTGACAACCTTAAAGTGGAGTTCTGTGCGAAGAACCCATTCGCTAAAGTGCCGGTTCTGGAGCTGGACGACGGCTTGTGCCTGTCAGAAACACCGGCGATCTGCCGTTATCTTGATGAAATATCTGACGAGGGCAGCCTCTTTGGTAAGACGCCAAAAGAGCGGGCCATCATCGATATGTGGGAACACAGAATGGAGTCTATGGTTCTGTACCCTGCAATGTTTGCTTTCCAACACATCACCGGCTTTTTTAAGGATCGCATGACACCGGTGGAAGAGTTCGGTAAAGAAAGCGCGAAAAACTTCCTCAAGGCATTACCCGTTTTGGAAGCACAGCTTGAAAATAACGATTGGATAGCGGGCAGCCAGTTTTCTATTGCCGATATTACCGCAGTCTGTGCGATCGATTTTGCCCGAATTGTTAAAGTCCGTGTTGGCGATGAGTACCCCAATATCCAGCGTTGGTACGCGGCCATGAAAGAGCGCCCTTCGTACGCGGCTTAAGCGAACTTTTCTGCTTTTTTGTGCACAGACATAAAAAGCAAATTTACGGATTAGCTATAAGGAGTAACTATGGCAAATTACGCAATTATCAGTGCTAGCCATCGTGATGGCGCACAAAGCCTGCGTCTGGCACAAGAACTGAACACGCGCTTCTTTGAAGGTGGCGCTGACGTGGTTGATCTCTTCAAGGCGGACCTTCCATTGTGGAATGGCGAGCGTGAGGCGAATGATCAGGTCAGAGAAGTGCAGGACAAAATTACTCAGGCTGATGGGTTGGTGTTTGTGGTGCCTGAGTGGCACGGCATGGCGCCTGCCGGGTTGAAGAACCTGTTTCTCTGGTGCAACCACCCGCAGTTTGCGCATAAACCCGCGTTACTGGTTGCGGTCTCTGGCTCTGTAGGAGGCGCCTTTGTTGTCGCTGAACTTCGCGGTAGTGGCTACAAAAACTCACGTTTACTCTGGTTACCAGAGCATCTGATTCTTCGTGATGCGTCTGAACTCTGGCAGGGTAAGGGCCGTGAATCAGATGACTACCTTGAGCGGCGTGCGCACTACGCGGTTGAACAACTGAAGATCTATACCGAAGCATTGTTGCCTCAGCGTTCATCGTTGACTGCAGGTCTGGAAGATTTTCCTAACGGTATGTCCTGAGGTCCTGGCGGATTATCTCAGCTCTCTTTTGATCCCCCTTTTTACAGTGCGAGTGCGCTTGCTTGATTCAGATCAAGTAAGCGCACAATTGCTTGTACGCCATAGTAATGCCTCTGGCCTATTCTCACTCTCCTTCTACCCCCCATGATTCCTCAAGTTGTATCTACTTAACCCAACTTTACGTGGGGTTATAGGTTGATCATTAAACAGAGTTTTTGAGTCTTTACGTTTCTTTATGGCCGTTTATAACCTTCCCCTCGCAATTTCACATTGTAGTATTGTCGGACAATCTAACAATGAGAAATCAGAGCAATGTTTGGGCTGTTCAAATCTGCGAAACCACATACCTTAACTATCGAAGGCGTTGGGGAGTTCACGGTAAACCCGAAAGAGACCATTCTGACCGCCGCGTTACGTCAGGGTGTTCGCTTTCCGTATAGCTGCAAAGTCGGTGGGTGCGCAACCTGTAAGTGCAAGCTTCAGGACGGTCAGGTTAAAGAGTTAACCTCATCCGCTTTTATTCTCAGCTCTGAAGATCTAGATAATAAATACATTCTTGGTTGCCAGTCGCAGTTGAAGTCTGACGTTACTGTTTTTGTTGATGGTCTGTCTGATGGCACGTCTGTGGCAAACGTGCAGGAAGGGGAGATTACGGCGATTGAAAAGCTCACCGTCGACATGGTCCGTGTCACTGTGACTTTGCCAGAAGAGACCACCTACGTGCCCGGCCAGTACGCTCTGTTTTCAACGCCTTCAATCTCGTCTGGCCCTCGTAGTTATTCATTCGCGACACCACCACAGGGCAATCACGTGACATTCTTTATCCGCGAAGTGCCGGGCGGCGAAATGTCTGGTTGGGCGAATCACCATGCAGTCGTTGGTGACAAAGTCACGGTAGATGGCCCTTACGGCGATTTTTATCTGCGTCAGGACTCAGGTGATAAACGTGGCGGAGAGATGTTAATGATCGCCGGCGGCAGCGGAATCGCGCCAGTGCTTGCCATTCTCGAAGACGCCATGAACCACAAAATCGACCGTGATGTGACCTTCCTGTTTGGCGCGCGCACCGAGAAAGACCTGTGTGCGCTTGAAGAAATATCCCGTATTTCCCGCAACTGGTCGGGCCGCTTCCGCTTTATTCCTGTGTTGTCTGAAGAGCCAGAGGGCAGCAGTTGGGAAGGGCGTCGCGGTCTGGTCACGGATGTTATTCCTGAATTAACCGACATTACCCAAACCTACATGTGCGGCCCGCCGCCCATGCTGGACGCTGCAGAAAGCTGCCTGAAGAAATTAGGCATGAGCGAAAACGGAATTTATTGCGACCGGTTTACCGACCGTTCGCATACCCAAAAAGCCGGATAAGACAGAATTTAAATCTAACATAAAAGAGCATAACGGAAGGAGAATCCTATGTTCCATTACCTCAAATACTTTCTTTTTCACGCCATTGGTCTGCTTGCCGCAGCGGCAATGTTCCTCGGCGCCGACTGGATTATTTATGGTCTGATCGCCATCTTCGGCGGCTATATCGTACTGGACGCTGTGTTGGGGGATGACACAACGACTCCTGACTTTAAACACCCGGGTATTTTGACTGCGCAGCTCTGGTTAGCATTGCCTCTCCTTTCGTTGATTGTCTTTGCCTATTTCTGGCAGGTGAGTGCCGGTGATCTGTTCGGTCTGGGAGAAATGCTCACCAGCCTGACCGGTTACGATGTTCTGGCAGCTAAAGCCGAGGGCACTTGGGTGTCAGATCTGTGCGCTCTGCTTATGACCGGCCTGATGATTGGTATGGTGGGCACCATTACCGGCCATGAACTGACGCATCGTACCTGGGACCCGACCTCAATGTTTATTGGTCGCTGGTTGCTGGCTTTCAGCTTCGATGTCGCCTTCGCCGTTGAACATGTTTACGGTCACCACCGTTACGTGAGTACGACTAAAGATCCTGCCACTGCACCGCGTGGCCGCAACGTCTATTTCCACGTACTGGCATCGACCATTAAGGGCAACATCAGCGCACTTAAACTCGAAGCCGAGCGCCTGCGTAAAATGGGGCATAACCCACTGTCGATTCGTAACTCGGTACTGCGTGGCTACGGCATGAGCGCCATCATCGTTGCGCTGGCTTACCTGGCGGGTGGCGTAGAAACCATGCTGATGTTTATCGGTGCGGGCTTGTTCGGTAAAGCGCTGCTGGAAATCGTAAACTACATGGAACACTACGGCATGGTGCGCAACCCAGAACTGCCAGTGCAGCCACGTCACTCATGGAACACCAACAAGCGCTTCTCTTCATGGACCATGTTCAACCTGACCCGTCACTCTCACCACCACGCACACGGTGAAGTGCCATACCAGGACCTGCGCCCATACCCAGAAGCACCGACTATGATCAACGGCTACCTGACCACCATCGTTGTTGCCTTGTGCCCACCGCTGTGGCACCACCTGATGACACCTAAAGTGCTGGAGTGGGATGAGAAATACGCCAGCGACGAAGAAAAAGTACTGGCCGCCGAAGCCAACCGGATCAGTGGTATCAAAGCCCTGACGGAACATGGTCAGGTTGCAGCGCAGCAGGCGTAAGTTCTGTAGAGATGCTGAAGTAAGAAATCGAAAGCCCCGGAAACGGGGCTTTTTTGTGAATGGTGGGCTTGTGTTTGAGGCTTTTCAGAGTTGTTGAGACCAGCATGCGTGCGGCGCCGTGAAATATTGCTGATGAAATGGCCGGCGAGTAAAACCTAGCCCCGGCAATTGAATGAAGACTTTCTCGGGTCGTGTCCCGGGGCGACCTGTTTTACGTGCCATGTAATCAGTGATATTGAGCGGGAAACGTCGGATGCGTTGGTTGAAATAATTCTGGAAAGCATCTGTCTGAAATATTTGGCTTAGCCTGTAACCAGCTCCACCCTCGACACTGTCTCCGACGGCATTTCCCCAAACAGCTTTTTATAGTCCTGCCCAAATTGTCCTGGGTGCCAGAAGCCCCAATCAGCAGCGATCGAAGCAATAGGTCGCTCATTGTTCTCAGATGCCAACAGCGAGCGCCGTACCTGATTTAAACGTGCGGTTTTTAAGAATTTCAGCGGGCTGATTCCCAGAATACTTTCAAAGCTGTACTGCAGGGTGCGGCGGCTGGTGTGTGTCAGTTCACAGAGTTCAGTGATGGTGAGCGGTGCATCCTGATTCATGTCCATCCAGGCTTTCACTTTATCGACCACGGCTTTGCGGTGGGCGTAGCTGGTGGCCGGGCGTTTTGCCGGTGTTTCTTTTTTCAGCAGGTCTAACAGGGTACGCAGAATAAGATCACGCTGCAGACGTTGGTGCAGATCGGGTGTTTCTGGACTAACCAGCTTACTCAGTAGGTGTCTCACCTGAGCCAGGTCCTGTTCAGGTATCGCGAGGCGCGGGTGTTCGTGCAGTGATAATCCCTGAAGATTCAGTTCGTCATTCTCTGCCGCCGCCAGTAAAGCATCGGTGCGAATGACTAAGCCATAAATGTCGAAGTCATCTGGCGTCACCAGTTCAAAATCGCAGGCACCGGGGCGACACATAATCTGGTTGTTATCGACCTCAAGGCCGTTAATACGGCAGTCGGCGGGCTCGGCAGAAATACCTAACCAGATGGCATCAGGCCAGACATTGCATTGTTGACGCAGTGCCTGGCTGGTGTGTTCTTTAAAGACCTGCATACCTTCTAAGGTAATTTCATCGATCCGCCCGTAGAAGTGGCCGCCAGAGAGCTGGTCATATTCCTGCTGCCAGTTGGTGAGGTTGCGGGCGTGAAGATCTGCATCACACGCTTCACTGGTATTTGTTGAGTGCAGGGGTTCGATGCTCTGAGTCGGTGCATTGATTGTCTGGTCTTGGTGCATTTTCTGCTCCTGACCCGGATTCTCACCTTACTTTTTTAGGTTTCTTCCGGGATATATATCGGACTGCAGTCATCCTAACCAGCTGCGAGGCCCATGGCATCAGCTTTTCAGCGGTTCTGAAAAACTTTGCCAAAATTCGATAGGCCGCTGGAATATCTATCGCTCTACTCCTTCGTAAGACACAGCAACAAGTGTTCCTGTTTACGGAAACCGTTTCAGGATGTGAAGGAATTTTATGAAATACAGCTATACCGCCGGTCAACAGACCTGGCACTTTGAAAACCTGGCAGAGGTTATGGCGAAAGCCACACCAGCCAGAAGCGGCGACCGCCTTGCCGGTGTGATTGCACGCTCCGCCGAAGAACGGGTGATTGCACAGATGGTGCTGGCCGATGTGCCGCTGAAAACGTTTCTTAATGAAGCATTGGTGCCGTACGAAGACGATGAAGTGACTCGTCTGATCATCGACGAGCATGATGCGCAGGCGTTTTCGGCCATTTCACATCTGACGGTTGGCGACTTCCGTAATTGGCTGTTGAGCGATATGGCCACACCTGACGTTCTAACCGGTGTTCGCGCTGGTATTACGCCCGAGATGGCAGCGGCGGTATCTAAGATCATGCGCAATCAGGATCTGATTCTGGTCGCGAAAAAGTGCCACGTAAAAACCGCATTCCGTAACACCATTGGCTTACCGGGGCATCTATCGACACGCCTGCAGCCGAATCACCCGACGGATGATGTGAACGGCATCGCCGCCAGTATTCTCGATGGTTTGCTATACGGTAATGGCGATGCCGTGATTGGTATCAACCCAGCTACCGATAACGTTGCGCAAGCCATCAAATTGATGACGCTGATGGATGAAGTCATCAGTAAATATGAGATTCCTACTCAGTCGTGCGTGCTCACTCATGTGACCAACACCATTGAATGCATTGAAGCCGGTGCTCCGGTGGATCTGGTATTTCAGTCGATTGGTGGTACCGAAGCCACTAACTCGTCCTTCGGTTTCAATATTGCGACGCTGGCCGAGGCCCAGGACGCTGCACTGAGTTTAAAGCGCGGTACGGTGGGCAATAACGTCATGTATTTCGAAACCGGGCAGGGCAGCTCGTTGTCGGCCAATGCCCATCACGGGCTGGATCAGCAGACCTGCGAAGTCCGCGCTTATGCCGTCGCGCGTAAGTTTAATCCACTGTTAATTAATACCGTGGTCGGTTTTATTGGCCCGGAATATCTGTTCGACGGCAAAGAAATTATTCGTGCCGGTCTCGAAGATCACTTCTGCGCAAAACTGCTTGGTCTGCCGATGGGTTGCGATGTCTGTTACACCAACCATGCCGAAGCCGACCAGAACGATATGGATAACCTGCTGACTTTATTAGGTGTAGCCGGTTGTTCGTTTGTGATGGGCATTCCCGGCTCTGACGACATCATGCTGAATTATCAGACGACCTCTTTCCACGATGCACTTTATGCCCGCCGCGTATTGGGTAGCCAGCCCGCACCGGAGTTCGCGCAGTGGTTAGCGCGTATGCAGATCATGGGCGATGCCTTTGTATTAAACGATGCGCTACCGGAGCCGTTTGCTCGTTCACTCAATTCACTCCCGCCTGCATCCGGTCAACATTGAGGGGATGACGATGAAAAATAATTCAACCGGTTTTGTAGAGAATCCTGTGGTCGAAAACCCGTGGCGTCGTCTGCGCGAATTTACCGATGCCCGTATCGGTTTAGGGCGTGCCGGTGTCAGCCTGCCGACCAAAGAACTTCTGGAGTTTCAGTTATCGCATGCTCGTGCCCGCGATGCGGTGCATTTTCCGCTGGATTGCGACGGCCTGATTTCGGCCATTGAGGACTCTGACGTGATCAGTAGCCGTGTCAGCGATATTCATCGCCTGCACAGCCGTGCGTCTGACCGGATGGAATACCTGCAGCGTCCGGATTTAGGACGTCGCTTGAATGAGCATTCGCGTGCTTTGCTACAGCATGACATCTCCGGGGGAGCAGGCTCTGATGTCGACGTCAGCAGCGAATATGACCTTGGCATCGTGATCGTCGATGGTCTGTCATCGCTGGCAGTACAGCAGAATGTGGTGCCGTTTCTCGAAACACTGCTGCCGCACTTATACGACTACTCGTTAGCACCGATTTCTATCGTCGAACAGGGTCGCGTTGCTGTCGGTGATGAAGTGGGGGAGTTGCTGAATGCCCGTTGTGTGATCGTGTTAATTGGTGAGCGTCCGGGGCTGAGTTCACCGGATAGCCTCGGCCTGTATCTGACCTACAAACCGCATGTCGGCCTGACCGATGCGGCACGTAACTGCATTTCAAATATCCGCCCGGCAGGGCTTTCTTACAGCGAGGCCGCGCGTCGTACTCAATATCTGTTGGATGAATCCCGACACCTGAAGTTATCGGGCGTCAATTTAAAAGACCGAACTCAGGTTGACGTTGTTGAAACGGTATCCAGCAATAAAAACTTTTTAATTTCCTAACGCATTTAAAACTGCACTTTTTAATCTGAAAACGGAGAGACCATTATGTCTGCACCTAAAGTTAATCAGGAGTACCTGGCTCAGCGCCAGTTAAAACGCGGCACCGCCGGCTGGATTCTGCTCGCAGGTCTTGGCGTGTCGTATGTGATTTCCGGCGATTTCGCCGGTTGGAACTTCGGTCTCGCCGAAGCGGGTTGGGGCGGCTTTGCCATCGCTGCCGTATTAATGGCGATTATGTATTTTACTCTGGTGTTATCGCTGGCAGAAATGTCGGCGGCGATTCCGGCCGCCGGTGGTGGTTATTCCTTTGCGCGTCAGGCGATGGGGCCAGCTGGCGGTTATTTAACCGGCCTCGCTGTATTGATTGAATATGCGTTGGCTCCGGCGGCGATTGTGATATTTATCGGTTCGGCTTTTGAAGAACTCACCGGGTTCAATGGCCCGCTGGTTTACGCAGGTTTTTATCTGGTGTTTATCGGTATTCATCTGGCCGGTGTCGGTGAAGCTCTGAAGGTCATGATGGTGATCAGTGCCTTAGCGGTGTTTGCGATTCTGGCGACAGCGATAGCGTTAATCGGCGATTTCGACGCCAGCCGCTTGTTTGATATTGCTCCGACAGCGGCAGCCGGTGCATCAGAAGTCCTGCCATTTGGTTGGTACGGTGTGTGGGCGGCACTGCCGTTTGCGATGTGGTTATTCCTTGCCGTAGAAGGCGTCCCTCTGGCGGCCGAAGAAGCGAAGAACCCAGCCAAAGATGTCCCTAAAGGTATTATCGGTGCCATGGTCTTCCTGCTGTTCACTGCACTTCTGGTTGTAGTACTGCTTGCCGGTGCGGCGGGCGCTGAAGCCATGGGCGGCAGCGCAGTGCCGTTAGTGGATGCTCTGAAAGTCACCGGTAACGAGAACCTGGCTACGGCGGTAAACGTGCTGGGTCTGGCGGGTCTGATCGCGTCCTTCTTCTCAATCATTTACGGCTACAGCCGTTTGGTGTTTGCTCTGTCTCGTGCGGGTTACCTGCCGAAGTCATTGTCGGTGACCAGTGCGCGTAAAGTGCCATCTCGTGCCTTAATCGTACCGGGTGTTCTGGGCTTTCTGGCATCCCTGAGTGGAGAGGGCGATCTGATGCTGGCGATGGCGGTAGTTGGTGCAACCGTGTCTTATGCGCTGATGGCCCTGAGTCACATTCTGCTGCGTGTTCGCCAGCCTGATATGCCACGCCCATACAAAACCCCGGGCGGTGTCGTGACCTCCGGTATTGCGCTGGTTCTGGCGCTGATTGCTCTGACCGGTGTGTATGCGTTCGATCCTCGTGCGTTCTTCTTCACCGTGGTGCTGTTCGTAATCGGTGCAGCCTACTTCTTTGGTTACAGCCGTAATAATCTTGTTGCTAATACCGCGGCCGAAGAATTTGCCATGCTGGAAGCGGCAGCGCATGAACTGGATGACGAAGCAGAGTCTGCGTCTGTGTCTGGGTCTGGGATGGCCACGGCAAAAGCGGCCTCGTAATCCTAGGTGTCGATGTAAGAATAGCGCTCTGAGGCATCAGTTTCAGAGCGCTTTTCTGTGTTTGCTGCCTGTGTGAATTGCATCCACACAGGTCACTCCGTACCATTCAGGTTTCTTTCATCCTACATCCTGAGCCTGTCTGCCTGTGTCTCTTTCCCAGTTAACCCGTGAACAACAAGCCGTCGTCGCCCATCGAGAGGGGCATGCCCGGGTGCTTGCTGTGGCGGGCGCTGGAAAAACATCGACACTGACTCATTTTATTCAGGCTCGCCTGCAAGAGAATGTACCTGCGCGGCGGATGCTGGTGTTGATGTACAACAAGGCGGCGCAGGAAGATTTTCAGAAGCGTCTGACGTCACTTGTCAGTGGTCAACCTCTGCCTCAGATCCGAACGTTCCACTCGTTAGGATTGAAGATTTATGATCGCTTGATCGGCATGGGCGCTTTACCTCAATGGCAAGGGAAAGTACTTTCTGATGGAGAGACCGAGAGTATTGTCTGGCGTTTACTGCAGGAAATAGCCGACGATGACACCCGTCAGGATATTCTGTCGCAAAGGCGCAAGTGGGTAGAACCTGCGATGGCGTTTCTTGATTTAGTTAAGTCAGGGTTGTTGCCAGCCGCCGACGTTCTGGAAACACTCGATTACCCACCAGAGTGTCGGATTTTTACCGAACTCTTCTACCGCTTCGAAGACTGGCGTCGCTCGAACTCTCGCATCAGTTATTCCGACATGCTCTATGACCCTGTGATGTGTTTACGGTCGCATCCTGAGCTGGCCGACCACTTTGGTGGTCATATGCAATGGATACTGGTGGATGAGTATCAGGACATTAATGATGTTCAACAGGCGCTTCTGCATATGCTCTGGGGTGGGCGAGGCAATGTTGTTGTTATTGGTGATCCGGATCAGACGATTTATGAATTCCGCGGCTCAAAGCCCGAATTTATCGTAAGCCGATTTGCGCAGGAGTTTGGCGATGCGACGACGTATCAGTTGCCGCATACCTTCCGCTACGGCCATGCGCTCAGCTTCTGCGCTAATCACCTGATTTTCCATAACCGCGAACGCGAAGCCGTAACGGGTTTATCGCACTCAACGACGCCCGATACACGGGTGAAACTGCACCGGGTCCGGAATGAAGCTGCTTTCAGCATAAAGTTGATCCGCGACGCCATTGAGCAGGATGCTAACGCCGACATCGTTGTTATCCACCGTATATGGTCTCTGTCGGCGGCGTTAGAACTGAGCCTTCTGAAAGAAGATATTCCTTACCACCTGGATCACAGTCGATCAGTACTGGAGGCCTGGGAATTACGGATATTCTGGTTGCTTCTGGAAATCGCTTCCGGTCGTTTCAGCGAGCGTTCGCTCCGTAGCCGTGAGGAAAGCTGGTTACACATACTGACGACGCCGTTCCCTAAAGTCAGACGTGCACTCCTTGAACGTATCGCCCAGAAAATGGCCGCTGTGACTCACGGCTACGGCGAGGCCCTGATAGAGGCTTTGCCGGACGATCTGAGCAAATGGCAGATACAACAGCTCGAAGTGCGTGCACAGATCATATCTGCGGCTGAGCTGACTAACATGAAAGGTTGGCGGTTATTGAAAGATTACGCTGAGCAAACCGAACTGGAAGAGGGCATTCGTGATAATGCCTTCAGCGCACAACAGAGCGACGACCGGATAGAGACTATTCGTGCGTTTATGAGTTATGCCCGGAGTACTGATCTCAGCGCGAGCGAATTATCCGAGCACTGGCGGGCTCTTCTGCAGAAAGTAAAGTTACAGAAGAACCAGTCTGACCAGAGGGTCACCCTGACCAGTGCTCACAAAAGCAAGGGACGGGAGTGGGATACTGTGATTATTCCGGGGCTGAACGGTCAGTATTTCCCGTACCATCCGGAAGGAGAGTTCACGACGGCGGCGGATATCGCGAGTGAACGTAGACTTCTCTACGTCAGTATGACCAGGGCGCGTAAGCAGCTGCACCTGCTTGCACCAGATACTCCGGATAAACCACTTCGCGAATGTTCAGATCGCGAAATGCCCAGTAGCTTCGAACGGGAGTTGGGCGTATCACGTTCCCGGGAGCTGTTTGAAACAATCGCTCGTGGAGACAGCGCCTATATACTCCGCGGTCAGGACGGCTATCAACCGCAATGGTTAGGGCATTATCTGGCGCATCTTGGCGCCGGAGATCTTGAAGTACGGTTCGAGGCCTCTGCGCCAGTAGGGCAGGTGAAACGCCCGGGTGGCGTGATCGACAGCAAATTCAATGATGATAAAAAGTTACCCAGAATCGTTCACGACACTTTGGGTGAAGGTATTGTTATCAGTGAGGATAGCGATTACCTGAAAGTCCGGTTTGACAGGGACTCCAGGGTGCGAACTCTCTCAAGAAATGCCGTCATGGACAAAATCCGCCTGCTGTGACGGTTTTCCTCAGCGTGTGGCTTGTTATACTGGGGGCTACATTCAGCCCAGTCGGGCAAACAATTACGGGAAACACTATGACCATCGAACAACAGAAAGTCGTTACCATTCACTACAAAGTCACTGACGTTGCCAGCAACGAAGTGATCGACTCTTCAGAAGGTGGTCAGCCAATGACGTACCTACACGGTGCGCAGAACATCATCCCAGGTCTGGAAGCAGCGCTGGAAGGTAAGCAGGTTGGTGATGAACTGGACGTAACCATCGCACCTGAAGATGCCTACGGCGAGTACAGCGATGAGCGTATTCAGAAAGTACCTCACGAAGCTTTTCAGGGCGTTGAAAGCGTAGAGCCGGGCATGGCGTTTACTGCTCAGACTGAGCACGGTCCGATCAATCTGATCGTGACTGAAGTCGACGAAACTGAAGTAACTGTTGATGCGAACCACCCTCTGGCAGGTAAGTCACTGGCGTTCTCTGTAAAAGTTGAGAGCATCCGTGAAGCCAGCGAAGAAGAACTGCAGCACGGTCACGTGCACGGTGAAGGTGGCGTTGAGCACTGATATCCGTATGACAGAGCAGGCCAGCCATTGGCCTGCTTTTCTTCAGAACCTCATCTCTCTGTCAAAGCCGACAAATTTTTATCTGCCTCATTAATTTACCAATACTGTACAGCTGTCTGCACGCGACTGGTGCGACCTGCCGAAATGCCAGTATTTCTGCACCATTCATCAGCATTTATCTCTCCCGCAATCTTGATGTAAGTCGTGTTTTCTCTGTTAGCACTGCGACCTTCTACGCCACAATATTGCAGCTTTAAAAGGCTGTGATAAATTAAAAGTCAGGCAGCGGAAATAACCTGAAAATTTGTTATTTCACTGGCAACTTTTCGGGGACTGAGCTGTCTTCAAGCATGCCCTGTTCAACAGGTTGAACATTTGGAGGAAATGCAAATGAGAAAAGGCAAAATAGCGGCGTATCGTCGCAAGTCGATGGTTTTCGGTGGCCTGCTGGGTGCCGGCTTTGGCGTAGTAATAGGCAGCATGGTGGGTGCGTCCCTTGAGGCTGCTTTAACGGGCTTCTTTGGTGGCCTGATTCTGGGAGAGATGATTACCTACGGTCGCACCTTTCCGGTACATCACCACCCTCACCAGACAAAAAAATAAGAATTCTGCGCAGCGGTCTTGGGCGGGCCGCTGCGCCTGCTATTATGTCCTGATGTTAACGTCATAAGGCTAATAGCTGAGCATGTCCGTCGCTCCGGATCTTCCCGAGAAGTATTATCTCGACAACTTCATTTACCTTCTCAATCATGTCTCGCAGCTTTATGCAGACATTCTTAATGAGTCTGAGCGCGCTTTCTTTGATGACTTTTTGTCTCTGTCTGAAGACGCTCAGGCTTTGTATGTGCGTCTGCTCAGTCGTCGTGGAGACTGGTTCCGGCGCGACAAAATTATCTACTCTGAAATTTCTGACATTGACGGCGCGGCGGGCGAGTTAAGCAGCCATCGTTTTATTCAAATTTATTCTATCGGCTCGGGTGTGATTCCGGATGAAACTGATTGGTTGAATCTGTATACGCGCCCGGAGCTGGCTTCAGCTATTCAGGCACAGGCCGACCAAAAGCCAGTTTCTTCGTTGCGTAAGCCAGAGTTACTGGCGCTCATGATGGAGGAACCCGAAGTTTACGTGCCTGACTTGCCAGATACCGACATTTACTGCGTTTATGGAGAGCAGGAGCTGGAAACCTTCCGGCTTCTTTTTTTCGGGAACCTGTATCAGGATTTTACTGAGTTTGTTTTGCGTGACCTGGGCATTTATCGTTATGAGTCCTACCAGCTCAACAGTGCGAGTCGCTGGTGCCACCAGCGCGCCGATCTCGAAGCCCACCGGGTGTATCATGCTTTACGCGATGAGGCGGGTGACCTCAAAGACCAAAGCATAGAAGCGCTTTGCCTGATCGCAGATCGCTTACCAGCCTCGGACGAACCAACACTGAGGCGTCGTCGTCACCGTTTTCTGGTCGATATCGGACGTCAGTTGGAAAGACTCGGAGACACTGACAGTGCGTTGGCGGTCTACGAGCGTAGTGTACGCCATCCGGCCCGTGAAAGACGCCTCAGAATCTTAGTATCACAGGGGCGAAACAACGAAGCCGACGCACTGGCCTCTGACATGGCTGATGCTCCAGTCAATGAAGAAGAGCATCAGTTTTTACTCTCATTTGTGCCGCGCAAAATGAAGTACAACCGCGAATTATGTCGTCGTCTTGCTGACAGGGTTTCAAGCCCCGAAGAAGACATTTTGACGATGCCTGCTGAAACTCGTTTATCGCTGGGCGTTGAGCGCGCCGTCGCCGCTGCCCTCGAGTCTGAGAGTCCTGGCGATCGGCTGGTTTACTGCGAGAACCTGCTAATTCCGGGGATGTTTGGCCTTGTATTCTGGTCTGCTATTTATGCAGCCGTTCCGGGGGCGTTTTTCCATCCGTTTCAGATGCGACCAGCGGATTTGTATGAAGCTGACTTCATGGCATTGCGTAAAAGCGAATTTGATACTTGCTGGCAGGCTCTTGAGTCGTCTGATGTGCTTCTTGCGCATGCGCTGTTTACCTACCAGCAGAAGCAGGGCATCGCGAATCCCTTCGTACACTGGGCGGTACTAACCGAAGACCTGATCCGCTTATCCGTTGAACGTATTCCAGTGTCGGCATGGCAGGGAATGTTCCGTTTTCTGGTGAAGGATCTGAGGCAGCATAAAGCAGGTCTTCCAGACCTGATTCGATTCCCAAAAAATGAAGGCTTTGAACTACTGGAAGTCAAAGGTCCGGGAGATACGTTGCAGAAAAATCAGAAAGTCTGGTTCGCCGAATTCGAGCGTTCAGGCATTCCGGCGCGGGTCATTCGTGTAAAAGACGACCCCACCGTCACAGGTGGGGGTCTGACTGGCGCACAGCGAGGTGAGGAGAACCCTGAAGAGTAACTCCCCGGTCAGGCTGCTTTAACGCCCTGAGCGATGGCGATATTTAATGCCGTCACGATTGACTCAAGGCTGGCTGCCAGAGTGTCGCCATCCTGGGCGGCCGCGGTAAAACGCTGGCCTTGTAAGCTGATCTGAACAAACGCCATTGCCTGAGCATCTGAGCCTTCGCCGAGAGAGACCTCTTCAAACTGAACAACCTGCAGGTCGAGCCCGGTCGTCTTGTGCAGAGCGTCGCCGAAGGCACTGATACTGCCGCTGCCTTTACCGTGCAGTGAGATCAGGTTCTGGCCATCATTTAATGTCGCCTGAATCGTGTGGTGCAGGCTGTCATGTTCTGTCTGATAACCAGACAGCTCGTAGTGCCCACCGCGAGGCATAAAGGCCTGGCGGAAGATAGCAACAATCTCTTCACTGCTCAGCTCACGCGCTTCACGCTCTGACGCTGACTGAATGTGTTGTGCCAGTTCGATTTGCATCCAGCGTGGCAGAGTGACACCTAACGCCTGTTCGACAATGTAACTGGCGCCGCCTTTACCCGACTGGCTGTTTACCCGGATAACCGACTGGTACGTGCGGCCGATGTCCTGCGGATCAATCGGCAGGTAGGCAACATCCCAGTGCTCATCTTCGCTCTGCTGCGCAAGACACTTACGGATTGCGTCCTGGTGGCTGCCAGAAAAGGCGGTATAAACCAGTTCTCCCAACCACGGGTGGCGCGGGTGCGTTTTAATGTTGGTGCATTCTTCTACGGTCGCAATGATGTCGTCAGCAATGCTGATGTCGAGCTCGGGGTCGATGCCCTGGCTGTAGAGGTTCATGGCCATCGTTACTATGTCCATGTTGCCAGTGCGCTCACCATTACCCAGAAGCGTCCCCTCTATGCGGTCGGCGCCAGCGAGTAACGCCAGTTCTGCTGCTGCGACGGCACAACCACGGTCATTGTGGGTGTGAATGCTCACCGTAATACTGTCGCGCTTGTCGACATGACGGCAGAACCATTCAACCTGATCAGCAAAGACGTTCGGCATGGCTGATTCCACCGTCGCAGGCAGATTGATGATGGTTTTGTTGTCAGGCGTTGGCTGCCACACATCAATGACGGCGTTACACACTTCGGTGGCAAACTCGACTTCAGTGCTTGAGAAGCTTTCAGGAGAGTACTGAAATACCCATTCTGTTTCAGGAAACTTCTCAGACTCCGCCATTACCTTGGCTGCACCTTTGCGGGCGATGTCGATGATGCCACTCTTCTCAAGCCCGAAGACTTTATTGCGTTGCACCGGAGAGGTGGAGTTATAAACATGCACTACTGCCCGGCGTACACCGCGCAGTGCTTCGTACGTGCGTTCAATTAACTCGTCGCGAGCCTGCACTAGTACTTGAACAGTGACATCGTCAGGGATCTGGCGGGCTTCAATCAGCCAGCGTGCAAAGTCGAAATCAGGTTGTGACGCAGATGGGAAACCGATTTCGATTTCTTTGAAACCCATGCGTACCAAGAGGGCCCACATCTGTTTCTTCTGTTCTACGGTCATCGGGTCGATAAGTGCCTGGTTACCATCACGTAGATCCACAGAACACCAGAGTGGCGCTGTGCTCAGGGCGTTCGATGGCCACTGGCGGTCGTCAAGCGTCACACGCGGGAAGGCGCGGTATTTGGAGTGGTTGAAGCGCGGGTTCGCAGGCGTAGTCATTGTCTTATCCGTGGTTCTGTCCGTTGGTTCTGAATGGGTAATTTCAGTCGTGTATGTCAACTGTCTGGCTGGGTAGTCACTGCCTTTTGAGTAGTACTTCGGTCGGCCTTTTGAGCGTCCCGCCACCGGTGTCTGATTGGAATCACCGGCTGCCTTCACAGTATGGACATAGTGTATGCCTCTTGTTGCGGAGAATGATTGCAAATGTGCCTTTAAAAATGATTGATTGGGCAATAAGTATCTGTAAATATGTTTTATTATGGTTAATTATTGCTTTCATGGGTTAAACGATGGCTAAAACAACTCCTGTGGTGCTCGATCGCACCGATCGACACCTTCTGGATCTGTTGCAGCAGGACGGTAGTCTCAGCAATCTGGAGCTGGCTGATAGGGTAGGGTTATCTCCATCCCCCTGCTCGCGTCGTGTAAAGGCCCTGGAAGACAGCGGTCTGATCACAGGTTACCGGGCCTTACTGGACGCGCGTAAGCTGGGGCTGGATCTGCTGGCACTGATTAATATCAGCATGGACAGGCACACGCCGGAACGTTTCAACAACTTCGAAGAAAAGCTGGCCGCCTGCCCTGAGGTACTTGAGTGCTATCTCATTACCGGACAGTCGGCGGACTATGTACTCAAGGTGCTGGTCGAGGATATGGATGCGTATCAGCAGTTTCTGTTGGGCACTCTGACGCGTATCGAAGGGGTCAGCGGTGTCCATTCTTCTTTTGTAATGCGTAAAGTTGTGGACCGTACCGCGATTCCAATTCCCCGATAGGGTCTATACTTCCAGTTACACAACAGAACCTGAGTGTTGCCAGTGACTTCGATTGATAAAAAACTCACCCTTCAGGTGGTTATCTGGAGCCTTCTTGCCGGACTTGTATTCAGCGGCATACAGATGGTGGTGGATTATCGTGATGCTCAGAAGAACTTTGATCAATCTGTGAATACCCAGCTTGAACGTTCTGTCACGACGGCCGCTCTGGCCCTCTATAATTACGACCAGCGTAGCCTGACTGCGGGTCTCGACAGTCTTCTGACTCATCCGGGGGTCGTTGCAGCGCAGGTTAGTGAAGTGAATACTGACTTTATGATTCGCCAGGGCAGTGTGTCTGATAGTCAGGATTTACTTGAGTTCACCACTCAACTCTACGTGCCTCAGCAGTATCGTACCAACAGCACTGAGTCACCATCGGTCATCGGTGAAGTCACTTTGCTTGCCGATAAGTCTCAGGTGAACGCGGGTTTTGAGCGACGTGCGATTATCGTACTGCTTGCAGACCTGGGGCGCACACTCGCACTGATTGTCGTACTTCTTATAGTACTGCGCTTGCGATTGACGGGGCCGGTACGTCGCCTGACCCGTCGCCTTATTGATGCTGATGTCCACAGCCCTACCCAGCTCAATCTGGAAGTTGAAGAGTCACTTGCCGGTACAGAGCTTGATGACCTCACCTCGAAAATGCGTGACCTGTTATCGGCGATGCAGTTACAGATGGAGCGACGACAGGCGGCGGAGCAGAAAGCGAAACAGCTGAATGAGCAGCTTGAAGAAAAGGTTCACGCGCGAACGCGTGAGCTGCATGAAAGTAATACTAACCTGCAGGCGAGTCTCGATCAGCTTCAGAAAATGCAGGCTTTGTTGCTTCAGGCACAGCGGATGGCGTCGCTAGGCCATCTCGCCGCTGGAGTTGCTCACGAAATCAATAATCCTGTGGCGGTGGTTTACAGCAACATTGCGACCTTGAGTGAATATCTCAGTGAGTTGATCAGTCTTGCTGAAGAATATCAGCATGCCGAAGATAAAATTAACGATAACGAGTTACGCTCAACACTTGAGAAAATGCGTGACGCTATTGATCTGGCGTTTGTGAAGGACGACGGGCCAGAGTTAATTTCAGCGTCCAAGCACAGTCTTGAGCGTGTCAGAAATATCATCAGCGAACTGAGAACGTTCGCTGATTCCGATTCGCTGGAGCGAGAGAAAGTGTCTCTCAATGACCTGTTGCGTGAAGCCGCGCGGACTGTTGACGCCTGCCAGAGGGATGACATCCGCCTGATTACGCTCGTAGAGGAAAGCCTTGAGGTCGACGTTGTGCCGTCTCAGGTGAGGTTGATCCTCGGGAAAATTATCGAGAACGCCTGCGAGGCCATGCCGGCCGGTGGCAATATTGAGATCGCCTCAGAACTGGAGGATAACTACATTAACCTGGTTATCAAAGACAGTGGCTGTGGTATGGACTCGGGCCAGCTGGAAAAAGCCATCAACCCCTTCTACAGCAACAAAGCCGTAGGCGAGGGCACAGGGCTGGGGCTGACCGTCGCCTATAATCTGATGTTAAATCAGGGAGGTGAGCTGAGCATGGCCAGTGAAGAAGGGCATGGCACTATGGTGGTTCTTAAGTTTCCCAGAGATAATGTGCTCTTCTGAACTGCTCCCCTGATTGAACCCATCTCCCGGTTAGGGTAGTTTCCAGCTGAACTGCTCTGACAACGGAAACACGTCATGTCTAAAAAATCTTCATCCGGTGGCCTCGTATACTCCACTGAATTCGGTCGCGCCTGTCCGGGGTGCGGCGAAGCCGTTGACCAATGTACTTGTGATCAGGAGCAGGCGCCAGAAGGTGACGGCATTGTCAGAGTCGCGCGCGAAACCAAAGGTCGTGGTGGCAAAGTCATGACTCTGGTATCTGGCGTCCCACTGGTTGGTAGTGAGCTGAAGACTCTGGCCAAAGAGCTGAAGAAAAAGTGTGGCACAGGCGGCGCCCTGAAAGACGGCGTTATTGAAATTCAGGGCGAGCAGCGTGATCTTCTGGTTTCTGAACTGACCAGGCGCGGATTTACCGTCAAAAAAGTAGGGGGCTGACACTTGGCTAAGGCTTTGATTGTCTATGCACACCCGGCTCATCAGCGCTCAAGAGCAAACCGTGCGTTGTTGAACCGTATCAGCGACCTGCACAATGTGACGGTGCATGATCTTTATGAAACCTACCCAGACTTTTTTATTGATGTAGAAGCCGAACAGAAATTGCTTCTTGAACATGATCTTATTGTTATTCAGCACCCAGTCTATTGGTACAACATGCCAGCATTGTTGCGTGAATGGCAGGATCTCGTATTGGAATATGGCTATGCCTACGGGCGTAAGCAGCAGCGTCTGGCAGGCAAATATATGTGGGTTGTATTGACGGCCGGGGCACCAGAGCATACTTACAGCGACACTGGTGTTAATGAGCGCCCGTTGAGTGAGTATTTTCTTCATTACCCGCGGATGGCGAACGTTTGTCATCTGGAAATGAAACCCACCTTTGAGGTTTATCATGGTCGTCATTCTCCGGATGAGGACCTTGATAAAACGGTTGAGCAGTATCGCTCCTGTCTGTTGAAGTATCTTAAGGAGCACCCGGGCGATGCATGAAGCTGGCTTCCTTATGCAGGCGTTTGTCTTTCTGGCCGCCGCGGTGATTGCGGTGCCTATTGCTGCTCGTCTTGGCCTGGGCTCTGTTCTCGGCTATCTCTGTGCGGGCGCTGTGATCGGCCCGTTTGCGCTGGGTCTGATTGGTCAGGATATCGAAGAGGTGATGCACTTCGCTGAGTTCGGTGTCGTGATGATGCTGTTTCTCGTGGGGTTAGAACTTGACCCATCGAAGCTCTGGCGCATGCGTGTACCCATTGTGGGTATGGGCGGGCTGCAGGTCGTTATCACCAGTGCCGTCATTGCCGGTATTGCTCTGGTTTACCTGGATAATTGGCAGCATGCGGTCGTGGTCGGCATGGTTCTGTCATTATCTTCTACCGCCATTGTTCTGCAGACCTTGAATGAAAAAGGTCTGATGAAGAATGACAGCGGTCAGTCGGCCTTCGCTGTGCTTCTATTTCAGGATATTGCGGTTATTCCAATGCTGGCGGTGTTGCCATTGCTAGCTGTGGCAGAGGTCGGTACGTTCAGCGATAAGCACAATCTGCCCGGTTATCAGAGTGCCCTGATGGTTTTGGGTGCTGTTGTCGGTATTGTTGTTGTTGGTCGCTGGTTGAGCCGCTCGGTCTTCCGGATTATTGCTGAAACCCGTTTACGTGAAATGTTTACCGCCACAGCGCTATTTCTGGTGGTCGGTATCGCTCTGCTGATGGAGCATATAGGTCTGTCTCCGGCGTTGGGTACCTTTGTTGCTGGTGTGGTTCTGGCGAACTCGGAATACCGTCATGAGCTGGAAGCCGAGGTTGAGCCGTTTAAGGGATTGTTACTGGCGCTGTTCTTTATTTCGGTGGGTGCCTCAATCGACTTTGCCCTACTGATGGAGAATCCATGGCCAATCCTTGCAATGGTTGGCGGGCTGGTGCTGGTCAAGCTGGTGGTTCTGCTGATTTTGGGTAAGGCATTCGGGCTCAGTAGTCGTAGCAATGCCATTTTCACTTTCTCGCTGGCGCAGGCGGGTGAGTTTGCATTTGTGCTGTTCAGCTTTGCAGCAGCAAGAGATGTTCTGCCAGCTTACATCATCGACCCGCTGACACTGGTCGTGGCATTGTCGATGGCACTGACCCCTTTACTGTTTGTTATTAATGAGCGCCTCGTACTGCCTCGCTTGCGCGGAGCGAAAGCCTCAGAACGAGCCCATGATGCAATTAAAGAACCGGAAGGGAAGGCGATTCTTGTTGGGTTTGGTCGTTTTGGTCAAATCGTGGGACGTCTGCTGCGCATGAACGGCTTTGAAATCACCGTACTTGAGCACGATGCTGCCCAGGTGGATCTTGTTCGTAACTTTGGTCATAAAGTGTATTACGGTGATGCCGCCCGCATGGACCTGCTGGAAACCGCAGGCATTGAAGACGTCGACTTGCTGGTACTGGCGATTGATGATCACCAGCGTATGTTGAAGACCATTCATCAGGTGAAGCGTCATCATCCGGATATAAAAATTCTGGCCCGTGCCGCTGGGCGTCGTGAAGCCGCGGAGTTGCTTCATGCCGGTGCGGATCACATTGAACGTGAAACGTTCGACTCGGCGTTGTCGATGGGGCGTAAGGCGCTGTCGCTGATGGGGTTCCGTGCCTATCAGGCGCAACGTGCAGCGCAGCTGTTCAAACACCACGATAAGAAGAGCCTGTTCGCTCTGAGTGAAGTGATTGAGGATGATAAGAAGTATCTGACGGTTGCCAAGCAGCATGCTACCGATCTGGAGAAGGTGCTCAAGTCGGATGATCAGGCGAATACTGAACTCGATGACAGAGGCTGGGACAGTGGCAGTTGATCCTGCGAGCCTCTATGGCCGGGAAGTAAACACTGATGATGAGGGAATGAATTTCGCCCTCGATCTTGCGGCACTGGCGGCAGAGCAGGGCGAAGTCCCTGTGGGTGCTGTGATTGTCAGCGACGGCCGGATTATCGGCGTAGGATCAAACTCTCCGATTACTGCACTTGATCCGACCGCCCATGCTGAGGTGAACGCCATCCGTGATGCCGCCATGCGTATTGGTAATTATCGCCTGAGCGGCGCCACTCTGTACGTCACAGTAGAGCCCTGCAGCATGTGCTCAGGCGCAATTATTCACAGTCGCATCGGGCGCGTGGTTTACGGTACAACAGAGCCGAAAGCGGGCGTTGTGGAAAGCGCCGAGCGCTTTTTTGATAAGCCATTTCTTAACTGGCAGGTAGAGGTTGTGGGTGGCGTGCAGGCTGAGCAGTGCGCCACGACTATGACTGAATTTTTTGCCATGCGCCGGGCGGGGAAAAAGAAGCTGAAAAAAGCATCTCCTGCCCCAGACTGAGTCAGTGTAGTTTCAGAGTAAGGGTGGAATAACTGTCACAGGGACATCGGAGCCGTGTAAGGCTTCGCTGTCACTCTCATCGGCAATGATCTGCTCTTCATTCCAGATCAGAACATCGTAGTAGCGGCGTATATTCTGAACGTAATTCACAGGTTCCTGACCACGAGCGTAGCCGTAGCGAGTCTGACGGTAGTAACGTTGCTGTGTCAGCAGCGGTAGTACTTTTTTTACATCGATCCAGAGGTCGGGATTGCGGCCCAACTTCTCGGCCAGCCTGCGCGCATCTTCCAGATGACCAAAGCCTACGTTGTAAGCGGCTAATGCCATCCAGGTTCGGTCTGGCTCGCGCACGGACTCATCCAGACGTTCGCGTAATCCCGCCAGATAACGACTACCGCCCGCAATACTTTGCGAAGGATCCAGGCGGTTAGTGACGCCAAGCTCACCTGCGGTTCTCAAGGTCAGCATCATCAGACCCCGGACGCCCGTAAATGAACGTGCTCTCGGATTCCAATGACTTTCCTGATAGCCCATTGCTGCCAGCAAACGCCAGTCGAAGCCGTGTTTCTCAGCTCCGGCTTTGAAGTCTTTTTCATAGCGCGGCAGAATTTTCCGGCTATGACGCAGAAAACGATGCGCCCCAACGTAATCAAACTGGCCAACGTGGCCGTAGAACCGCTCCGACAGCTCAGCCATCAGCACGCCGGTTTCAGGGCGGTAGAAAAAATCAAAAGTACGATCCCGCAACGATTCATCTGCACGCCGTGGCATGACCCAGGCAACGGTCTGAATTTCACCGAGAGTAAACGCGACGTCGAGATTCGGGAGATACGAACGCATCAGGCGGAATTCATTCGAATTCACCAGCGTAAAGTCGAGCTCGCGGTCGGACACCATTTGCAGCAGGTCAGATGCATCCAGCTCGTTGGTTTCCCGCCATGACAGAGACGGTAGCTCGGTCTTCTGCCAATGTCTGAGAGTGCGTGCATGTCGTGATTTTGCCGGAACCATCAGACGCCCGGTTTGCAGGTCTTCAATGGACTCAGGCTTTGGTGTCCGCAGGCGATAGACGATCTGTTCTGATATGGAAGAGTATGTTGGGCCGTAAACCACGGGATAGCCGGATGTCTGCTCTTTGGTGAAACCGGCCGCTGAAATGTGGGCTTCGCCGCTTTCGAGCGCTTCCATAGCGGCCTGAAGATTATCTACCACCATCAGTTCAAGCTCTACGCCAAGATAATCGGCAAATGACTCAACCAGTTCGTATTCGTAGCCCGTCGCGCCCTGACGTTCTTCATAGTAGGTGGTGGGGTTGTTGCGGGTAACGACGACCAGGCGGCCCTCTTCAATGATCTGATCGAGCAGAGTTGGGTGCCGGCTGCTCACAAGCAATGCAACCACAGCCAGTGTGGTTAATACACGTCTTGCATTCCTTATGGTGTTCAGCAGCCTGGTCATAAGTATTTAACATCTCCCTTAGACTTGAGAGTTTAGCTCCTGTGAGTCAGTTAAAACAGCGATGCGGAAGAATTTTACCTGCGCCTGAAATAGTGAAACTTGGGTAATGCTTTGAAATATATACAGAAAACATCTCATAGTTAGCACTACCTGAGGTTACTCACCCGGGAACAGACTGTTCTTCCGTCCAGATCTGATTTTCTTTTGCTGTGCCTTCTGTATGGCAGATGAGAGGCTGATCCAGTACAATTCGGCCTCATTTTTTTCCTGTTATGAGTCGAACCACCATGCTTGAGCTGCGTGGCGCCCCGGCGCTTTCCTCATTCCGTCAGAACAAAATCCTCACCAAGCTGCAGTCAGCCGTACCGGGCGTGACCGGTGTTTATGCCGAGTTTGCGCATTTCGCTGATCTGAAAGCCGATTTGAATGACGCTGAACTCACTGTCCTTGAGCGTATTCTGCGCTATGGGCCGAAAGCCGAGCAGAAAGACGGCGCTGGTGAATTGTTCTTAGTCGTGCCGCGTTTTGGCACCATTTCGCCGTGGTCTTCAAAAGCGACGGACATCGCTCATAACTGTGGTTTGGCGAATGTTGATCGTCTGGAGCGCGGTGTTGCTTACTACATCGAGGGGGCAACTGCCGCTGACCGTGATGCGATTGCTGCGGTACTGCACGATCGCATGACTGAAGTGGTTCTTGAAAACAGCGCAGCGGCAGCCAACCTGTTCTCACACGCTGAGCCTGCGCCGCTGAGCACCATTGATATTCTTGGTGGTGGTCGTGATGCCTTGATCGCCGCTGATCAGAATCTGGGTCTGGCTTTAGCTGAAGACGAAGTCGATTATCTGGTTGAAAACTACATTAAGCTGGATCGTAACCCGACCGACGTTGAACTCATGATGTTTGCCCAGGCGAACTCTGAGCACTGCCGCCACAAGATTTTTAACGCCAGCTGGACCATCGACGGCGAAGATCAGGACAAATCCCTGTTCGCCATGATCAAAAACACTTACGAGTGTTACAGCGAAGACATTCTGTCGGCGTACAAAGACAACGCCTCTGTGATCCGTGGTCACCACACGGGCCGCTTCTTCCCGAATCCGGACACTGACGAAAAGGCACGTAACTACAGCTACCACCAGGAAGACATGCATATCCTGATGAAGGTAGAAACGCACAACCATCCAACCGCGATTGCTCCGCACTCTGGTGCAGCAACCGGCTCTGGTGGTGAGATCCGTGACGAAGGCGCGACGGGTCGAGGCTCCAAGCCAAAAGCGGGCCTGACGGGTTTTACCGTATCGGACCTGAAAATTCCGGGCTTCGAACAGCCATGGGAAAGCCAGTACGGCAAACCGGATCGCATCGTCTCAGCCCTCGACATCATGCTCGAGGGTCCCATCGGTGGTGCGGCGTTTAACAACGAATTTGGCCGTCCGGCGCTGTGTGGTTATTTCCGTACCTTTGAACAAGAGCACGACGGCGAAGTTCGTGGTTATCACAAGCCGATTATGATAGCGGGTGGTTACGGCAATATCCGTGACGACCATGTTCAGAAGGGTGATATCCCGGTCGGCGCACGCCTGATCGCTCTGGGTGGCCCGGCGATGCAGATTGGTCTGGGCGGTGGCGCGGCGTCGTCTATGTCGTCTGGCCAGTCGAATGCTGATCTGGACTTTGCTTCGGTACAGCGTGAAAACCCAGAGATGGAACGCCGCTGTCAGGAAGTGATCGACCGCTGCTGGCAGCTGGGCGATGACAACCCGATTGCCTTTATCCACGACGTAGGTGCGGGTGGCTTGTCTAACGCCTTCCCTGAGCTGGTGTCTGACGGTGGCCGTGGCGGTAAATTCGAGCTGCGTAACGTACCGAATGACGAGCCGGGCATGAGCCCGCTGGCAATCTGGTGTAACGAGTCTCAGGAACGCTATGTCATGGCTGTTGCTGAAGAAGACATGGAGGCGTTCGATGCCATCTGTACCCGTGAACGCTGCCCCTATGCCGTCGTCGGTATCGCCACCGAAGAAGAACACCTGACCGTCACCGACAGCCACTTCGACAACAGCCCGGTAGATCTGCCACTTGAAGTCCTGCTGGGTAAAGCGCCACGTATGCATCGTGATGTCGCGACCCGCGGAAAGAGCGAAGACACCTTCAGCAGCGACGGCATCGACATGACCGATGCCGCCAAGCGCATCCTGACGCTGCCTACCGTGGCGAGTAAATCCTTCCTGATCACCATTGGTGACCGTTCGATTACCGGTACTGTCGCACGTGATCAGTTCGTTGGCCCTTGGCAGGTGCCCGTGGCTGACGTTGCTGTAACGACGGCGTCTTACGACACCTATGCCGGTGAAGCCATGGCAATGGGTGAACGTACGCCGGTGGCTCTGATTGATGCGCCAGCTTCCGGTCGCTTAGCTGTGGCAGAAGCCATCACCAACATCGCTGCCGCACCGATCAACAAGATGGCCGACATCAAAATGTCGGCGAACTGGATGTGTGCAGCGGGCCACGACGGTGAAGACGCCAAACTGTACGACACCGTAAAAGCTGTGGGTATGGAACTCTGCCCAGAGCTGCAGGTAACCATTCCTGTGGGTAAAGACTCCATGTCAATGAAGACCCGCTGGACCGAAGTTGATGCAAACGGAAACGGCGAAGATAAGGCGGTGACTGCGCCAATGTCCCTGATTATCACCGGTTTCGCGCCCGTGTCTGATGCCCGCAAAGTTTTGACCCCAGAACTGAAGCGCACAGACGACGCCACCGACCTGATTCTGGTGGATCTGGGTCGTGGGCAGAACCGCTTGGGTGCTTCCTGTCTGGCGCAGGTATTCAACCGCGTGGGTGATACCGCACCTGACCTGGATGACGCAGAAGACCTGAAAGCCTTCTTCGCTGTGGTACAGGGCCTCAACGCCGACCGCAAACTGCTGGCGTACCACGACCGTTCAGACGGTGGCCTGTTTGCCACCCTGACCGAAATGGCGTTTGCCGCGCATACCGGTCTGGATATCAAGCTCGACTTATTAGCTGAAAACAAAGATGAACTTGCTGCTGCTCTGTTCTCAGAAGAACTGGGTGCCGTCATGCAGGTGAAGCGTGACGACCTGGAAGAAGTACTGGCACAGTTTGAAGCGGCGGGTCTGGGTGACTGCACTCAGGTCATCGGTACGCTGAACGACGACGACCAGATTACCTTCAGCTTCCAGGACGAAGAATTCCTCAGCGAAAGCCGCGTGACCTGGCAGCGCCTGTGGGCACAGACCAGTTTTGAGATGCAGGCACTGCGTGACAACGCCGATTGCGCGAAGCAAGAATTTGATGCTCTGCTAGACGCGGAAGATCCGGGTATCCATGCCGAACTGAGCTTTGACATAAATGAGGACATCACCGAAGACATTACGTCTGACCTCGGCGATGAGCGCCCATTGGTAGCGATCCTGCGTGAGCAGGGCGTTAACGGCCAGATCGAAATGGCCGCTGCCTTCGACCGCGCTGGCTTCGACACCGTCGACGTGCACATGAGCGACGTACTTTCTGGTTCTGTGACCTTCGAAAACTTCCGTGGCCTGGTGGCGTGTGGTGGTTTCTCCTACGGTGACGTACTGGGTGCCGGTGAAGGTTGGGCGAAGTCCATCCTGTTCAACGAACAGGCCCGTGCTCAATTCAAAGCCTTTTTCGAGCGTAACGATACGTTTGCTCTAGGTGTGTGTAACGGCTGTCAGATGCTCTCCAACCTGCACGAACTGATCCCGGGCGCTGAACACTGGCCGCACTTTGTTCGCAACACCAGCGAACAGTTTGAAGCCCGCGTTGCCATGGTCGAAGTTCAGGAATCCGATTCTGTCTTCCTCGCCGGTATGGCAGGCTCACGTATGCCAATCGCCATCGCCCACGGTGAAGGTCGTGCAGAATTCGCCAACGAATCCGACATCGACGAACTGGCGGGTCAGATTGCGCTGCGCTACACCGACAACTACGGCAAAGTCACCGAACAATACCCACTGAACCCGAACGGTTCACCACAGGGTATCACCGGTCTGACCGCCGCTGACGGCCGTGTCACTATCATGATGCCGCACCCAGAGCGCGTGTTCCGTGCGATTCAGAACTCGTACATTCCAGATGGAGAGTGGAGCGAAGACGGCGCCTGGATGCGGATGTTCCGCAATGCTCGGGTTTGGTGCTCTGAAACTTGACAACCAATGGAAAAGTTCAGTAATGCTCCGGTAGTCTACATCGAATTGAGAATGGAATTTTGTCCTGATGGTGATAACCCTATCCAATGATGTTATTGAAATGCCTTCTAAGCCACTGATTCGGTGGGCGGGGAGTAAACGTAAGTTAATACCGGTATTGGTGAAAAACCTTCCAGCTGGGTTTACAAGATACGTTGAACCGTTTTGCGGTTCAGCGTGTTTGTTTTTTCATATTCAGCCAAAATCAGCACTATTATCCGATTTTAACCCTGAACTCATTAATGCTTACAATCAGGTGTGTGAGAGGGCTGATATTTATTCGGTCCTCTGTGCTCTTCCTCAAACTAAAGAATATTATTATGAGTTGAGAGCGCAGAAGCCTGAGGTCTTAGATGAATTTTCCCGAGCAGTGCGTTTCTTGTATCTAAATAGATACTGCTTTAATGGTATCTATAGAACAAACAGACAGGGTTTCTTTAATGTCCCATATGGTAGTAGAACAGGGGGGTTTCCCTCTAAAGAAGAGTATGAGCATATACGGAACTCGCTGTTACGGGCATCAATTCAAAGGTTAGATGCAAGGGATGCCATTAGAGCTACTAAAAAGGGTGACTTTGTCTATCTAGATCCACCTTATTCTGATAGTGGGCGATTTACAGGTGAATATGGAGTTGGTAGTTTCGACTCAGATAGACTTGAAGAACTTTATTCTTGGTTGGAACGCATAGATCAGAAAAAAGCTTATTTCTTACTATCATACAAGGCTACTCCCCAAGTTATAAAAAAATTGAAGGAAAAGTACATAGTAAGTGATGTGAGTGTAAAGCGTCATATATCTGGCTTTAAGAAAAATTGGGACGTGGCAAGTGAGATATTGGTAAAAAATTATGAATGACAATGGAATGTTGAATTTGCTTGTTTTCTCTGATCTTCACATGGAAAACTCTGGATCTAGTCAAGATACTAGGCTATTGACTGAGGATGACGAGTTTTCAAAGAGCATACTGGAAAAAATATCAGAACTAGACGTAAATCTAGATTATGTGGTGTGTTCCGGAGATATTTCTAACAAAAGTTCGCCGGTAGGGTTTGATGTAGGATGGAAATTTGTCAAGGATGTTGCTGACTACAGTCGAGTTGCTAGAGAAAACCTGATAGTTGTCCCTGGAAATCATGACCATGATTCTAGGCTAAATAACTCACATTGTCCAAAGTACAATTTGCAGTTTTCAGTAGATGATTTTCCGTTTCCAAATAAAGTCGATAATACTCATTTCTGGGCTTGGAATTGGGCTCATAAAGAATACGAAGAATTTAATTTGATATCTGTCAATAGTAGCGCATTTCACGGTTATGGTGATGAGTGGAAGCATGGAAGAGTTCCGAATAGGACAGCAGATCAGATTAGAGACTATATGAAATCCGAAGCGGTTAGAAAAAAGAAGTTTAATCTTTTAGTTACTCATCATCACCCTTTCAGAATGGATTATGTGGACCAAGAGGAAGACTATGAGGCTATCGATGGGGGAGAGTATTTGATCGAAGCTGTTCAGAATAGTAGGAAGGGTCCTTGGTTGATTGTACATGGTCACAAACATTTTCCTGATATTAAGTATGGCCCCTCTAGAGGAGCTTCTAGGCCGGTTGTTTTTTCGGCTGGTAGTCTTTCCGCAAAGCTGTACCCTAAAATTAAAGACAGGACTACAAACCAATTTTATGTGTTGAGTGTGGATTTGGATGCGACGGCTAAGAATGGCGGTGTTACTGGAGAGTTTAGAACATACGAATGGACAATGACATCAGGGTGGCGACTGTCGGAAGGTAATTCCTTGCCTGAAAGAGGTGGATTTGGTTCAGCGTTGAAGTCAATGGAAATTATTGAAGAAGTTGCTAAGATATTTGAAAATAGTTCTAAAAGAATTGCAAAAGATAGTGAGATAAAGCATTTAAATAGCTACTTGAAACACTTGATGCCAGAAGATCTCGAAGTTCTTGTGGCGGAATTTAAGGATGAGGGTTACATCGCTGATATTTCTGGGAACGAGTTCAAAGAAATAGGAGTGTCCAATGGATAATTCAATATATGCTGCTTACAATGCTCGTTCTCTATCCATATCTGAAATATGTCAACGTTTTGTCGAAAATGAAGCGTACTATAAGCTCAGTGCACCTAATCATTCTCTTTTAATTGGACCGAGAGGTAGTGGTAAAACTACTTTGATGAGAATGCTTCAAGTTGAGGCGTTGGGCTATAGCTACAAATCTAAGGTTGCGCATCTGGATTCGATTGACTATTGCGGCGTCTTTGTACCCACCGACAGGCTTTGGAAACAGCAATATAGCAGGCTGATGAACGTGGCTGATGTGGATAAGCGTAATCTGTTGCTAAAGGTCGCTGGAACACTGTTTACCTTTCACGTTATAAGTTGTATATGCGATTCTCTTCGTTATAGATTCTCAGAAAGCACAGAGTTTAAATCACTGTTGTTTACCGATCATACGGAAGCTGATGTAGTAAATTCTTTATCGCGACTGTGGGAGGTTAATCCGGAGATTCCATCCGCTAGAAGTCTCTCTTCTTCAGTATTGAGAAGAAAATCTGAACTAACAAAATCCTTGTCTGCAGTATTGTCCGGAGATGCTTCATTGGCGGAAATAATGAAGTTTTCAGATTTTTCTGACTCAGTACAAACTATCTCTGACACTGTGAGAGAAATTAATATTTCTTCTGGAGAGGAATCTGGTAAATGGGTATTTCTTTTTGACGAGTTAGAACTTGCGCCTGATAATATCTTAAAGCCTCTGTACCAAGCCATGAGAGGTGGGCCTGAGAATATATTTTGGAAGTTGTCATTGTCACCATATAACCAAAATTTAAACATTGATGAAAGTGAAACTAGACCAATGCCAAATCACGATTACGATGTGATTCGCATTCCTGATGTCTCTGGCCAGTCTATCGATTTCGCAAGGTCTTTAGTGGCGCATGTTTTTCAGAAGAATGGTTACAGAAGAGATGTTGAAGAATATTTTGATGAGCCTTGCACCATGGATGTTAAAGAGGTTTTTTCCGGACTTGAATCTTCGGATGAAGGTTTCAGTAACTACTTAAAAGAACATGATATTGATGTTGAAAATATAGAAAAATATGGAGATAAAAAGGGGGATAAGGGGCCCACTATTCGGAAAATCAAGTTTATTGCTCAAATTAGAAATCATTTTCGTAGTGGTGGGCGAATGAAACCAAGGCGTTCTATTCCTGATTTTTATCTCGGGTTTGATAATATCTGTAAGTCAGTAGAATACAATCCAAGAATGATTATTGCGATTTCTAATACACTTATTTCAACTCTAAAATCTAATGGCAGAATAAGCCTATCTAAGCAGGGGGAAAGTCTTAGGAAAATATACGAATCTCAAATTGCGCTTTATTCTAGTATCTCAGTGGATGGTATGAAGACAGGTTTTTCTACGATTAATGATTTTGTAGAGTTCCTAGGGAACTACTTTAAAGATCTGATGGTTGGTCCGGAGTTTAATGCGGAACCACCTTTAACCTTCATTGTAAATGATGATACGTATGTAGAGTTAATAGGTGCTGCACTTAATGTTGGGGCGTTAGTGTTACTGCCTTCAGATTGCAAACATGATTTTGGGGTCGACGGACCTGAAAATACGAGATGTCGGCTTTCTTACCTTATGGCCCATAATTACAGGTTATGGCTGACTAGCCAGGGAGTTTGCGATTTGTCTAGAATACTGAAAGGCACAAGAAATTCAGTCTCAAAAAGGCTTTCCCAAGAAGATCAGTTGGATTTATTATGAAACTGAGGAAAACAGCTATCGAGTCCGGTTACGATTTAGCAATCTTTGGTTTAGGCTATGAAAGCCGGTCTATCTTTGCCAAGGCTAAAGGAGTAGACGCTGATAGATCTATCTCTATTGGATATAAAACTAATACAGATGTACTTTCTTACCAGAGTAATAAAATTTTCTTTGAGAACCATGGTTGTGATGTTTTCGAATTGCACGATGATGAAATATTCGAGTTGGTTCAAAGTAAGTTATCTGAGGTGTGTAAATCGAATATAGATGGTGCGTCGATTTATTTTGACATCACAGTCTTTACGCGCTCAAGAATCGCATCTGTTTTAGGTTGCCTTTTAAATAGTAGATCTTTGCTGGCGAATATTACTATTGACTATGTTCCCTCAAGGTTTGTAGATCCACCTATTGGTATTACACCGGTTAAGAATGTATGTGCTATCAACGAGAGGTATGATGGAGTTCTAGGCGACTTAAATAAACCAGTAGCTTTGATTCTTCCTCTTGGATATGAAAAAAGCAAAGCTTTAGGGTTGGTTAATTATATTGATGCAGGAAGAAACTTCGTTTTTTTGCCTAAGAGTTCAGAAGAGAAATTCTTTGATGAGGTTTTAAATAACAATAGTGAGATTCTTGTAGATACTGACTCTACAGATATCTTCCACTATGATGTTGCAGATCCATACTCTTTTTACGTTGATCTGAAAACACTGGTTTTAAATTCGCTCTCCATTTATAGGCCATTGCTCGTACCTCTCGGACCTAAGATCGCTTGTGCTATTAGTGTTATCATTGGAGAGGAGTTATATCCAGATGTACCAGTTTGGAAGGTCTCATCAAATCATTCTGAGAAACCAGTGGAAAGAGCTGCCGTAGGTTCGAGAATTAGTTTCACATTAGACTTGTAGTGGCTGCTTGAAGGGTTTCTTATGGAGTTTACTAAGGTAATTAGTGAGCCTGTTGATACCTGAACCGGTTTTTGTTTCCCTGTAGTGCATCTGATAACAAATATAACTTGGGATCAAGTTTCTTCTGCGTAGTGAGCGTTGAGATTGGTTTCGAATCAGTTTGCCAGCGCCCGCAACACCAACTCAGGCTCCCTCGCCACAACATTCAACAGCACCAATGCCGGACCTTGCGGAGAGCGATCACCGCGCTCCCAGTGGCGCAGGGTACTGACACTGATGCCAAAGGCAGAGGCAAACTCATTTTGTGACATATCCAGCTTCGCCCGGATAGCTTTTACATCAAGCGGCCCGAACTCATGGATAACCGCCTTTTGGGCTTTCCCTTTTGAAAATTCGACGGCTTCTTTCAGCCCTTGCTCAATACTTGCGAATGCACTACTCATCGACTTCACCATAATGCTTGCGTAACAGGTCGGTGAGTCTGGCCAGATCGTTTCTCTCAGCTTTGCTGAGGTTAGCCTTTTCACCTTTCCCAAATACAGTCAGAAGAAAGAGGGGTATGGTTCCGTTGTGGTAGAAGTACACGACACGGGCACCACCCCTTTTGCCTCGCCCTTGGGCAGACCAGCGTAGTTTACGTATCCCGCCGGTTCCTTGCAGGATATCGCCAGCCATAGGGTGACGTGCTAAGTAATTGATAATACTCAGCTTCTCTTCATCCGTGAAAAGATTGATAGCTCGCTTCTGAAATTCAGGGAGCTCTACGATTGTCTGCATAGGACTTAGTGTAATCCAATGGATTACCTTTTAGCAAGAAGGCGAGCAGAACAGTGTGTGTCTCATTGACCTCAAAGTGTCGACCAATGTTGAGATTGCTCGCGAATAGCCAGACAAGCTAGCTGAATTGCTCATACATGGAGATTTGAAGTCTGAAGCGTTGTTTGTCCGATACGCTGTCGGGAATAGGATTCCCTCCTAGAAAGGGGGCAGTGGTGTTCCAGAACGATGTTCGCGAATAGCCAGCCAAACTGACTAACACACCCCTACGTTCTATGACGTATACCTTAGGTCCGCTTCTTCCCTTAATTTAGGTTGAGAAGGAGGTTCTGATGATTAAAGTTGGCACGGTGAAATCTATCTGGCGTTATCCGGTAAAGGGGATGGCGGGTGAGTCGTTGGGTTCTGCGCAGGTGTCTGAGCGTGGTGTCTATGGTGACCGCGTTCTGGCGGTCCAGGATGTGGTCCGACAGGAAATTCAGAGCTGTAAATTCCGACCTGAGCTGCTGAAGTGCCGGGCTACGCTGACAGGGCAATTGGTTGATTCTGACGCGCCAGCCTCTGTTGATGTTCTTTTCCCGGATGGTTGCAGGTTGAGTGCGGCGTCTCCGGGTATTCACCAGAAGATTTCTGACCTTCTTGGCCATTCAAGTCGTATCCAGGCCCTGCGTCCTGCGTCGGATGAGGCGTTTTATCAGCGGTTCAAAGAAGATGATCACACCTGGCTGGACGAACTGAAAGCGACCTTCGAGCGTGAGCCGGGTGAGCCACTGCCCGATCTGGATAATCTGCCTGAAGAGATGCAGACCTATGTTTCATTGCTGGGCAGTTTTTTTCTGGTATCGCCATTTCATATAGTGACGACTGCGAGCCTCGACTATCTGAAGTCTAAGAATCCTGATTCTGACTGGCATGTTGAGCGCTTTCGTCCCAACCTTGTCATCGAAACGCTCCCCGAGTTTGATGGTCTTGTAGAGCAGTCGTGGGTTGGGTGTTCTTTGAAGGTGGGTGGGGTCACTGTATCGTGCTCAGACACTGCACCCAGGTGCGGTGCTGTTGTGCGCGAGCAGCAGGGGGTACCGAAAGACTCCAGGGTTCTGAGGACCATAGTACGGGAAGCTGAGCAGAATCTTGGTGTTTACGGCGATATATCTGCCACCGGGAGCATCTGCGTGGGTGATGCGGCTTATTTGTACCGTACTATCGATGACTAGCCCTCGGGTGTGAGGCCTGTCAGCGTAATATACTGAGTAAATTATTGATGTCCTGCTATGATGTGGTAATAACTCGCTGGCGATAAGTGACGACTCTAAGGAATTGACAGTCCTGCTGGTTTGCTCAGACATTTCTTTGGTTTGTTATATGGCACATTTCAGCTGGCGGCGATACTTTGGCCGCGCCTGTATTTCCTCTCTTCTGTTTCTTTCAATTTTCTCTCATTCCGAAAACGCACCAGACAGAACTGTCTTCACCATGGCCTATACGGCAGACCCGGCTCAGAGTCTGACCATGGCCTGGTATCATAAGCTGATTTCAGAAGCCTTTGGTCGTCTTGGGATTACATTGGAGTATGGTGTATACCCTCCATTGCGGGCGACCACTTTGCTGACTACCGGCAAGATCGACGTTGAGGGTTTGCGTGCTGCCGGCTATGAGGATGATAACCCGAACGCTGTGATTGTGCGCGAGTCGATTCTGACGACTAAGTACGGGATGGCGACGATTAATCCAGAGATACAACTGGATCGTTTGTCGGACCTTGAGGGGAAGTCGTACCGGGTGGAATATCTGCGTGGCGTAGAGCCGTTGGGCGATATGCTTAATGATGTTGTCTCGGAAGGCTATCTGTTTGCGATTACCAGTCCGGAACAGGGACTTCATAAGTTGTTAGCGGGGCGCTCTGATGTGTTTATTGATTTTCCGGGGCGTATTTCCGCTTTAATAGAGTCACTCGATCTGAGCCTTGCAGGCATTCATGTGAATGAATTTGAAGACGATATTGTTGTGTATCCCGTGCTTCACCGTCGTCATGCCGATCTCGCTCAACCTCTGCAGCAGGTGTTGAGCGAGATGAAGGCTCAGGGATTGTTCGAACAGTATATGGAAGAAACACGGAAAGTGTTTTTGTTGCCTCCGGATCAGTAGCTTGAAGGCACAAGCCGTTTAATGAACTCAAGCTGCCTGGAGATATTATCTTCAAACCAGTGATCCAGATATGGGTCAAAGTGATTAGCGTCTATTGTCTGAATTTCAACACTGTCTGAAGACAGTCTGCGTACCTTATTTTCGTCGAACGGTGCGACGCTATCGCGGGTAGCGCCAATGATCAGCGTCGGTATTGTAATCTTCTTCAGATGTTTTCGTGGTCGATAGAAGCCCATAGTTGCAAGTGATCTCGCCGCAATACGGTTGTCCTGTTGGCGTTTCAGCGTATCTTCGATCCAGCTTTCTACGCGCCATGCGCCGTCGCGGTCCATTGAGGAGTATTCACCTTCAGGGGAGACGATGGGCACATAATGCGTTGCAAACGGGTTGAGCATATCCCGCATCATATCGATACCAAAGTGGATCATTCGTGCCGGTGGCACGGCCTTTACGGCCAACATGCCGTCGAGCATAGGGACTTGAGCAATCGCTCCGCGAAGTTCAGGATGCTCGGCCGCTATCTTCACTACATGACCGCCCCCAAAGGAACTACCCCAGAGAATAATATTGGTCTGATCGACGTCCGGCAGCGACTTGGTGTAGGTCAGTGCAGCTTCGACGGTTTTTTCACGCTTCCACGGGCTGATAACGTTGCGTGGGAGGCCTTCGCTGTCTCCCCAACCTGGATAGTCAAATGTGAGTACGGCGAAGCCTGCATCGTTAAATGCCCTGATAAATTCAGTGACGAGGGTAAGTTGGGTTCCACCCCAACCATGCACCATCAGAATCGTGGGATACGGCCCCTTGGTGTTGTCGGGCTTGTGGAGTGTGGCTGCACAGCTTACCCCTTGATTCCTGAATGATCCCTTCACTCGGTTTTCTGATAGTACGTTCATGATGATTGAGCCTTTGTTATTACTTGTCTTATCTTGAATGGCATTCAAGATAGCGTATCTGTATCTTAAACGTCAATCAAGAACTGGATCTGGAAAACGAATGGCACGCAACAAGCGGCATGTAGAGCAGAAGATAAAGAGAGAAGAGATCGAGGCAGTCGCCATGGCGCTGTTCAAAGAGCAAGGCTATGAAAAGACCTCGATGTCGAGTGTTGCCAAAGCAGCCGGCGTGGCTGCGAATACCATCTACTGGTACTACGCAAATAAAGACGATCTCCTGATCGCGGTGCTGAACCGGGAAGTGATGCAGGCCATGCCTCAGGTGATCGCGATGCAGAATGCTCCCTTGACCGAACGGGTATTGAAGTTGATTGAGCAGTTCGAGAGTTCGGGGTCTTTGATGACGGACGTTCACTCTCGGGTGTCGCATTCAGAGGTTGTGCGCAATTGGCACGATCGCTTTCACCAGATGGTCGAACAACTCTCGGTGTCTGAGTTGATTAAGGCGGGTCTTGAGCCCGCGGCAGCACAACTTGATGCCCGTTTGATGGTTTACGTGATCGAAGGACTGCTTGCGCATCCGCATACGATGGAAGAGCGGGTTCAGGTGGTAGAGCACGCTCTGGGTAAGTTGGTCTGAGTTTTACGCGTATTGGATTGAATTTCAGACACAAAAAAAGCGCCATAGTGGCGCTTCGTTTAATCAAACCAGAGCTGTCACATTTGTGACTGCAGGTAGTTCTCTATACCTATCATCTTGATCAGGCGTAATTGACGTTCGAGCCAGCGGGCGTGGTCTTCTTCTGTGTCGTAGAGTAGTGGCTGAAGTAATTCACGAGTCTGATAGTCTTTTTCTTCTTCACAGATGGCCATGGTCTCTTTCAAGAGATCAGCGACGTAGTACTCCACATCAAGGTCTGCCTGAAGCATCTCTGGGACAGTTTCTCCCACGTTGAGATCATCCGCGTTAGACAGGTCAGGAGTGCCTTCCAGAAACAGAATACGTCTGACCAGTACATCCGCGTGCTGGGTCTCTTCTTCCATTTCGTGGCTGAGACGCTCATAGAGTTTATTCAGCCCCATGTCTTCGTAAATCCGCGAGTGAGCGAAGTACTGATCGCGGGCGGCCAACTCACAGTTGAGAAGTTTCTGTAGTTGATCAATAACGCGCTGACTGCCTTTCATGGAATCCTCCGGGTTGAATAAGTATCTTTAGCAACGATAGCGCGGGCAGGCTCTGTGAACAAGCCGAAAAGCCTGTAGATACGAGGGTTAGGGGTGGTTTTTTGTAATGAGCCAGGCGACTGAGAATTGTTCTTTTTATGTTTTGAAATATTCGTTTTATTGAGGCTGTGCAGTGGGATATTTCAGAGAATGTAATTAGTAACGCCGGGTGATATGCCCGGCGTTACTTTTCTGACCTTAAGCTCAGATCTTGCGGCTTGTATCAAGCCTCAGCTGTTTCCAGCGTAGGATAGTCCGTATACCCTTTTGCATCCTGAGTGTAGAAGGTATTCGGGTCAGGCTCGTTGAGTTCTGCCCCCTGGCGAATGCGCTCTGGCAGATCAGGGTTGGCAAGGAAGGCTGTGCCGAAGGCGATGGCATCCGCATGGCGAGACTCTACAGTATCGGCAGCTTCTTCCGGGCTGTAGCCCATGTTCAGAATCAACTGACCATTATAGAGTTCGCGGAATGGCGTGACCACGTCCGCTTTCTGCTCACCGAGAAAATCAGCACGCATGAGATGGACATACGCAAGATCTTTGGGGTTCAGGTGCGCGGCAAGATACTTAACCAAGGCGACCGGATCACTGTCTTTCATATCGTTGAAGCCATTCAAAGGCGAGAAGCGTACGCCTACCCTGTGTGGTGTAAACACCTCACACACTGCATCCAGTACTTCTGTGAGGAAGCGTACCTGGTTGTGCCATGAGCCGCCGTAGTTGTCGTCGCGAGTGTTAGCACCGTCCCGCAAGAACTGATCTAGCAGATAACCATTTGCACCGTGAACTTCAACACCATCGAAGCCGGCCTTTTTAGCGTTTTCAGCGCCTTTGCGGAAATCGTTCACCAGTTCTTGAATCTGTTCTTCGGTCAGAGCCTCCGGTTTCTGATATTCGAATTGGCCCTGAGGGGTAGTTGATCCGCCTTCAATAGCTATCGGGCTGGCCGATACAGCAGGTTTTCCATCATTGAGTTCAGGGTGAACAGCGCGCCCTGCATGCCAGATCTGCATGAAGATACGGCCGCCCGCGGCATGAACCGAATCCGTGATTTTCTTCCACTCACTGACCTGTTCGTCAGAGTAGATACCCGGCTCGCTCGCGAAGGCCGACGTCTGCGGGGTAACCATGGTGCATTCGGTAATGATCAGACCACCGCTGGCACGTTGAGTGTAGTACTCGCGCATCAGCTCATTGGGCATATGATCGATCGCGCGACAGCGGGTCAGGGGCGCCATAATGACGCGATTTGGAATATCCAGAGAACCGAGCTGAAGGGGCTGGAATAGTGAATCTGTTGCTGAGGTTGAAGTACTCATTATGTGCTCCTCACAGAGAATATGTCTTTGTGAGAAAGCAGAGAGAGGTATTGGTTCCTGCCTGAGTGAGTGACAGTCTGTTCCTGTGGAAGAACAGACCGTCGAGTGGCCCTATTCAGACGCGTTGAGCTTTGAGGCGGTGATTTGCCGCAGACTCGTTAACGTTGAGGATATGGTCGCCAATACGTTCGATACGATTAAGGACGTCGATAAATATGACACCAGCTCTCGGGCTGTAGTCGCCGTTCTCAAGGCGTGAGAAGTGGGTGTCACGGAATGAGTCCCGCAGTTCATCTATGCGGTCTTCGAGTTCGATCGCACGCTCAAGGCTGACTTCTTCAGGCTCTTTCGACGTGCTTTCCTGCATGTTCTGCACAGCGTTTCTCAGAGCTTCCATCATCTGCACCATGTCTGCTCTGGCATCACCAGGCCATTGGCTGCGTGTTTCATGCAGACGCTCCGACAGTTTCGATATCTGGAAGTAGATGTCTGCGATACGCTCCATGTCGTTAATCATGGTCTGCAGGAAACGGATGCGTTCAATCAGGTCATGCTCCAGGTTGGTGTTTTCACTGACCCGCACGAGATAGTCTGAAATCTCAATTTCCAGCTGATCAGTGGCTTCTTCAGCTGCAGCGATGCGTTTCAGGAGTTTCGATCTTGATGCTTTCTTGTCGAACAGAAGCTCATCAACATCAGCATGCATACGATTGAGTATCCCTGCAAACTGTTGGGCTTCTTTTTGCGCCTGTTCCAGAGCCAGTGCTGGCGACGTCATAACTCCGGCGCTGATGTATTTGAGGCGGAAGTCGTCGGCGCCGTCTGCGCTCTTTGGAAGAATGCGCTCGATAAACCTTACTATGTAAGGGATAAAGGCAAACAGCAGAATGACATTCAGGATATTGAATGAGGTGTGAAAGAGCGACAGACCGAGCGTTGCGTTGGGTCTGGCTTCCGGGGCATCACTCAGAATAGAAACCGGTGCGGTTGAGAAGTTCTGAACCACCAGGTCGATTATGTGCATCACCGGATAGATAGCCGCCAACATCCAGACGACACCGATCAGATTGAATATCAGGTGGAACCGGGCTGCCCGTTTCGCGTGCACGTTCCCCACCATGGCGGCAAGGTTCGCTGTCACTGTGGTGCCTATGTTTTCACCCAAAACCATGGCTGCAGCCAGCGGAAAGGATATCCAGCCTTCGAACAACATCACCAGTGTGACGGCCGTTGCCGCCGACGATGACTGCATGACAAGGGTGAGTAGCGTACCGATGACGACAAAAATAAGCAGAGAGGCGTAGCCGAATCCGGTGAACATATCGAGGAACTCGAGTATCTCCGGGTTGCTGCGAATGTCAGGCACGCCGTTTTTGATGAACTCGAGGCCAATAAACAGAATGCCGAAGCCGACCATGGTTTCAGCAATGTTGCGCAGGCGGCTGTTTTTAGAAAACAGGAAGGCGAAAAACAGGCCGATCACTGCCATAGCAATCGGCGTGATCTTCATTTTGAAGCCGAACAGGGCAACGATCCAGGCGGTCACAGTGGTGCCTATGTTGGCCCCCATAATCACCCCCGTAGACTCGACGAACGTCAGTAGACCAGCGTTGACGAAGCTCACGGCCATGACCGTCGTGGTCGTCGATGATTGGGTGATGGTTGTTGTTGCGAAGCCGGTGACAACACCGGTAACACGATTGCGGGTCATGCCACTGAGCACGGACTTCAGGCGGCTTCCTGCCACTTTCTGGAGACCTTCACTGAAGATCTTCATACCGAAAATAAAGATGCCGAGGGCACCGATGAGCTGGAGGAAGTCGAAAAGAGTGTAGTTCATACCTTACCTGAATCCGGTCGCTTCAGCGGAACTGAGTCCGTCGGTGACTTTAAGTTCGCGATTTCGGCTGCGAACAGGGTTGCGAATTGGTGCGCGATTATATGACGGAAATGCCCCAGAAAGTCATCTCCATGTCATAAAAATGCAATATTTATTGTCAGTGGACTCAGCGTTGCTCAAGCCTTGAAATCATATTCTTGAGCTCATGAATTTCTGCACGCAGATCATTCAGTGACGCATTGCCTTGCTCTTCATCTTGTTCAGCGCGTTCTCTCGCGTGTTCGTCTTCAAGCACATTGACGACGATCCCGATCACCATGTTCAGGAAGGCAAAGGCGGTGAAGAAGATGAACGACAGGTAGAAGCTCCACGACAGAGGGTAGACCGCCATGGTTTCGTACATGACGTCGGTCCAGTCTTCAAACGTCATTACCCGGAACAGCGTCAGCATAGAGATAGCGATGTCGCCCCACAGGTCGGGATTGATGCCAGCAAAGAAGGTCGCGCCGATCGCTGCATATATATAGAAGATGATAAACATCAGTAGCACAACATAACCAAGCTGGGGCAGGGCGCGGACCAGAGAGTTCAGAAGCATGCGCAACTCAGGGATGATAGAGACCATACGCAGAACGCGGAATACCCTTACCAGACGGCCGACCAGTGCCATGTCGCTGTTATCAATCGGGATCAGACTGACCACGACGACCAGAGTGTCGAAGACATTCCAGCCATTGTGAAAGAATCGCTTCTTATTAGGTTCAGCGATGAAGCGGACGATAATCTCAAACAGAAAGAGAAAGGTAATCCCCACATCCAACCAGACAATCGCTTGCGATACGGTCTCTGGGATTGGATAGGTTTTGGCGCCAACCAGAAGCGCGGAGATAATAATGACGCCAACAACAAACAGCTCGAAGGCACGGTTGTTCTTAAGTGCGAGGGCTTTGTCCTGAATCGTCTGGATTGTGCTCATAATATCTGGCCTGAAGGGGATCTTGGAAAACGCGAATATTATCTATCCTGCGCCTGAATACAATGCCGCATTAGGTGTGGTCTCATGCACGATCTTATGCTTGCGGTTTGATGCCCAGTTAGCGTACACTACGCGCCCTTTTGTGTGGGTTGCCTGTACGGGTGGCCCCAGGCCCTTCAAGCCAGTTGCATGCATTGCGCATATCCCTGGCCTTGAGGGATGTTAAACGGTAGGCGATTTCAAAACCTGCCACTAGATAAAACGACCGGAGTAGACACACTTTATGGTAGTTATTCGTTTAGCCCGCGGCGGCTCTAAAAAACGTCCTTTTTATCACATCAACGTAGCTGACGCGCGCATGCCTCGCGACGGTCGCTTTATCGAGCGCCTTGGGTTCTTCAACCCGATTGCTCGTGGCCAGGAAGAAGCTCTGCGTATCGATCTGGAACGCGTTGAGTACTGGGTAGGTAAAGGCGCACAGCCAACTGACCGTGTTAAGAAGCTGCTGAAAGACGCTGCTAAAAAAGAAGCGTAATTCAGTTTAACCGGGGGTAAGCAGTGTCTGAGAACATTCGCGTTCTGGGTAAAATAAGCACTGCGTTTGGCATTAAAGGGTGGGTGAAGGTGTATTCCTACACACAACCGATGACAAACATTCTGGAGTATCCTGTCTGGCATATCCGTAAGGATGATCGCTGGCAGCAGATTAAAGTACTTCAGGGCAAGCCTCAGGGAAAAGGTCTGGTGGCAAGCCTTCAGGGCATTACAGACCGTGATCTGGCATTGAGTTTACATCAGTGTGAGATTGGGGTTCCTGAAGATGAGCTTCCTGAGCTTGAAGAAGATGAACATTATTGGTTCCAGCTGATCGGACTCAAGGTAGTAAATACCGAAGGTGTGGTGCTGGGCCAGGTGAAAGAACTGTTTGATTCGGGTGGTGGTAATCAGGTGGTGACGGTGACGCCTTGCGAGGGCAGCATCGATCAACAGCAGCGCTTATTACCCTTTGTAGATCAATACGTTCTTGAGGTCGATCTGGACGGCAGTGTGATCCAGGTGGACTGGGACCCGGATTTTTAACCCCTGGCCAACAGGGCCAGAGAGGAGTGAAGACCGGTGTGGTTTGGTGTTGTAACTCTGTTTCCTGAGATGATTCAGGCGTTGACCGGACAAGGTGTCAGCGGACGGGCAGTCAAGCAGGAGAAAGTCAGCGTGACCTGTTGGAATCCAAGAGATTACGCTTACGACAATTACCAGACGGTGGATGATCGGCCGTACGGCGGTGGCCCAGGAATGCTGATGAAAATTCAGCCATTAAAGGACGCCATCCATGCTGCGAAAGCAGCGGCAGGAGAAGGCGCTAAGGTGATTTATATGTCGCCACAGGGCCGGAAACTGGATCAGGAAGGGGTGCTCGAACTTGCTCAGCACGACAAACTGATTCTGGTAGCTGGACGGTATGAAGGCATTGATGAACGTCTGATTGAGGCGGAAGTCGACGAAGAATGGTCTGTCGGCGATTTCGTACTCAGTGGTGGTGAGTTACCAGCCATGACGTTGATGGATGCTGTGATCCGGTTAGTGCCTGGTGTATTGGGGCATGAACTGTCGGCTCAGCAAGACTCTTTTATGGATGGCTTGCTGGATTGTCCGCATTACACACGGCCTGAAGTGTACGAAGGCGAAGCAGTACCCGAGGTATTGCTGAGCGGGAATCACGAAAAGATCCGCCAGTGGCGCTTAAAGCAGGCACTGGGCAGAACCTGGCAACGCAGACCAGACTTACTGGCTGAACTGGAACTGACAACCGAGCAACGAAAGTTATTGACAGAATACCTTGACGAGAACGCGGCTGAGCACTCGTCAGACTGTTAAGGAGCGAACAATGAGCAACAAGAACCCAATCATTCAGCAGATTGAAAACGCACAGCTGAAAGATGCTATCCCTGCGTTTGGCCCTGGTGACACTGTTGTCGTACAGGTAAAAGTAAAAGAAGGCAACCGTGAGCGTCTGCAGGCGTTCGAAGGTGTGGTGATCGGTAAGCGTAACCGCGGCCTGAACTCTGCTTTCACTGTACGTAAGATTTCACACGGTGTTGGCGTAGAGCGTACCTTCCAGACTCATAGCCCACTGGTTGACAGCATTGCTGTTAAGCGTCGTGGTGACGTACGTCAGGCGAAACTGTACTACCTGCGTGAGCGTAGCGGTAAATCTGCACGTATCAAAGAAAAGGTATAATCCTTCGGGAATACCTTTCTTTACCGAAAAGCGGGCCTTGTGCCCGCTTTTTTGTGCCTGACAGATACGGTTTCCTGTTATGGTCAGCCTATCGAGATAAAGTCACATACGATGTATAAGAGCACAGATATGAAAAAGACATTGACCGCGCTGGTCGCTGCCATGCTGATGAGTGCACCGGCTCTCGCTGATAATGCGAAGCTGAAAGAAACCATTGAAGCCAAGATGAAAGAAGTACTTGGCCCGCGGGCGGATGTTACTGAAGTGGTATCGCTGGGCGAGGGGCAGATCTATGAAGTGGTGATGATCGACGGCTCTTTAATGCATATAACGCCGGACCTGAATTATCTGATCTATCAGAACACTCTGTATAAGTTCAGCGAGGGTGGACTTGATAATGTCAGTGATCTGCGCAAAGTAACGCTGCGTAAGAAGGAGATGGCATCGATCCCCAATGAAGACACAGTCGTATTCCCTGCGCAAGGGGATGAAAAGGCCGTCATCAATGTGTTCACAGACATCGATTGCGGCTACTGCCAGAAACTTCATCGCGAGATGGATGATATCAATGCGAAAGGTATAACCGTTCGCTACCTGGCGTATCCGCGTGCTGGCATCTTTGATCAGACTGGCGGTTATACCGAGTCTTACAACAAGGTTAACTATGTGTGGTGTCAGGATCAGGACGATCGTGCACAAGCCATGACTGAGATTAAGTCACTGCAGGGCGAACTCTCAGGAGCGTATAGCCGGGTGCGCAACGCTTCAGCGTCTGACCGGGAGCCTGCCATGAAGGCGTTTGATGAAAAACGTGGAGAAATGCAGGCACTGGTGGCTTCGGGCTCTTGTGAGTCGCCGGTGGCCGCTCAATACAACCTTGGGCGTGCGATTGGCGTTGGTGGCACGCCTGCGATCGTTACCTCTGATGGCCAGCTGATTCCGGGTTACATGGAAGCAGATAAGCTTGCAGAGCGACTGGGAATATAATCGGCCAATGCTGGTGCACCATGTTAGAAACCCGCCTCGGCGGGTTTTTTTATGCATCAGGAATGTGGGCTTGACACTTGTGAATAACCTGACATCAGTCATTACGTGGGCTGACTGAGGTTATCCACAATTTATGCTATCTATTATCCAGAGGGGAAGGTTTTCAGTGTATTTGCAGGCCTCTTCTGATTCCAGTCAGAAAATAGAATGTCAACGCCGGTTTCGGGGTTTTTTCAGTGCGCCTGGGTTTATTTTGGTGCGTTGTTATGCACATCTTCAAAAGTGGCCGAATAAATGTGTCAATCTGGCGTAGAAAATATGAAAGTATCTATTGATTTTCGTAAGTCATTGAAAAATATACATTTTTTACTTGATTAAAAAATATACAATTTAAGCTTTATGCCCATTTTATCGGGGCTGGGCTGAGTTTTTAAATTATTACTCACACAGTTATCCACAGAAATTGTGGGAAACTATGGCGGGACAAACTACGACATTTTTTCAAAAAAAAGCTTCAAAACCTGCGTTCAGGTGTTGACACCTGAAAACTATTTAAAACTTCTTATGCACATGAAATCTCAGTGGCGCCACCGGACTGACAGGATAGTGTCAAATTCTTATCGATAGGATTGTCAATCTATAAGTTGCTGATTTATATAGAAAAATTTACTGTTAATTTTTTCAGCAAAATGACAGCGTCCCTTGTACCATGCGGGTTCCAGCCACTTTTGAAAAACTTATCCATAAAGTTATCCACAGAAAGTGTGGGTAACCGTGCGCAGGTCACGGTTTATCAGGGTTTCGAACCTCTGCGGGTAGTAAGAAGGCATCCATTGAAGGATGTGGCGGGTGCTGGAGCTCTGACAGCAGTGTTTCCGGCAAGGCCAGGTTCCAGTCAAAGCGGTCGAAAAGTTGACGCATGATCCGGTCCGGTCGGGCTATCAGAGTGAGCAGTTCACCTGTGTATGGGTGGAGCATCTCCAGTGACCAGGCATGTAACAGTAATCTTGGTGCATCCATATGATCGCGGAAGTATCGGGAGTGACGTCCCTTGCCGTAGCGTGCGTCGCCAATGATCGGGTGACTGAGGTGTTTAAGATGCCGACGTATTTGGTGTTTGCGTCCTGTATGAGGCCGACAGTCAATCAATGAGTATCGTGACTGCGGATACTTATCGATGGCCACAGGTATCTCGACCTGAGCCAATGAGGTGAAATCTGTGATTGCTTCCTGGGGCGGCTTAACACGCTCATGCTTTGCGTACTTGTCGACTGGCGGCGACATGGCGTAGTCGAGGTGGGTGAAATCCGGCATGTAGCCACGAACGATTGCCAGGTAGTGCTTTTCTACATCTCGCTGGCGCCACTGTTCTACGACCAGGCTGGCCGTTTCTGGTTGGCGCGCGAATACAAGCACACCGGATGTCGGTTTATCCAGTCTGTGCACCGGGTAGACTCGCTGGCCTAACTGGTTACGCACCAACTGCAAGGCAAACGCAGTTTCGTGGCGGTCAATTTCGCTGCGATGCACGAGCAGACCACTGGGTTTATTGATGGCAACCAGGTGCTCGTCCTGGTAAATAATATCAAGTTCCATCGTACGATTCCGGCTGAGAAGTCAAAGCGCGCAGTTTACGGCACGCGCCCGTTCAATACACCTTGCGGAGTAACAAGACTCGGATATGATGACGTGACTCTTCATGGAAGGCTGATTATGTTTCGTCGTTTTTTCTTATTTCTGCTGTTCTTTCCTCTGTATATAAACGCAGAACCGGTGGCATGGGACGGTCCGGGAGCGGAGGGCTGGCTCACCCGCAGTTCTGAACATTTTGACGCTCACTATCCAGCTTCAGACCCCGCATATGAGACACTGGCTCTGCATTCGCTGAATATCGCCGAGCAGGCCCACAGTGAATTGATGCCGTTCTTCACCACGCCTCCGGCGGCAAAGACCCAGCTGGTACTTTCTGATGATCAGGACATTGCAAACGGGTGGGCGACATTCTTTCCGTTTTCGCAGATACGGCTTTATCTCACGCCTCCGCATGACCTCAATGGCCTTGAGAATTATGACGACTGGCTGGCACTGCTGATTCGGCATGAGTACGTACATATTCTACATATGGAAATGGGGCGTGGTGCTCCAGAGAGATTCCGGTCGGTGTTCGGGCGCGTTCTGTTCTTCTTTCCACACTCGTTGATTTCCCCGATGTTGATTGAAGGTCTGGCGGTTTATCTGGAAACCGATTACGAAGCGGGAACGGGGCGTTTGGCGTCGAGCTGGTATGAGATGCAAATGCGCGAGGAAGTTCGGAGTGGCGAATTCGCATCCCTCGGCGAAGCAGCGATCAGCAGTCGTGAATGGCCATACGGGCAATACTATCTGTATGGCGCGTTTTTTATCGAATATCTGATTCAGACCTATGGTGAGGAAAAGCTACAGATGTGGCTGAGTCTTTATAGCGGTGAGATTGTTCCTTACCTGATGCTCAATAGTTCAGCGCGGCGCGTTTATGGACGTGATTTTGAGTCGCTCTGGGCTGGCTTCCGCATCGCGATGGAGCAAAGGTTTGGTGGCGAGGATACCGCCACAGCGGTGACGGCGGGGCAGTTACCTGCGAGTACGTTGCGTCAGCAAGTCAGTGGCTCTGATGGGCAGGCGGTCTATTACGTGGCCAGGGATGATGAAGATAGGCCTGTGTTGCAGCGCTGCACGGGCGTAGATGTTGAATGTGCTGATATTGCTGATGGCAGAGACATTACTTCGATTGATGTCACACCAGACGGCCGGATCATTGCGGTGCGCGCTCTGACGTACGCCAGCGGCCGCTACTCTGCTGATCTGTGGTTGTTGGAAGGAGGCGCCTGGACACCTCTGACGACAGACGCCCGGGTCGCCGATGCTCGCTGGCTGCCTGACGGCTCTGGCTTTCTCTACACCAGCTTCCGGGCGGGATTCAGTCATCTTTTGTTATTGTCACCGGATGGTTCTGAGACTCTGCTATGGCGGGGCAACTATGGAGAATACGTTGGCGCATTCGATATTAATAACGACGGTACACAGATTATTGCCGCCTATAAAACTCCGGGGCGGTCCTGGGAGCTTGCCAGCAAAGATGTGAGTAACAGTGACTGGACCTTGCTGACAGACTCTTCGGCGAACGAAGCGCAGCCGCGATTCACTACCGATGATCGACTATTGTTTGTTGCCGATTACGCCGGGAAGTTTGGCATGTATGAGTGGCAGGATGGCAGCGCTCTGTCGTTAGCTTCAGATGATGTGGATGTAACGAAATCGTTCGACCCCTGGATCACAGGAGACCGACTGTGGTTACAGGAATATACGGCGGGCGGCTATCTGTTGAAAAATACATCCTTACCTCTGGCGCACGGACAGGTCGAATATCAAACGGCGGCAACGCGCTCCGTCGATGTTGAGCGTGTTGAAGCGTCTGCGCCGGAAGCCTACGAGCCCTGGTCGACGCTTCGCCCGCATTACTGGTTACCCGTATTCTATGGCACTGAAGATACCCGCTATGTCGGCTTGAGTACCGGAGGTACGGATGCGTTGGGCCGCCATAACTATCAGGTCGACCTTGCCTATGGCACTGAGCAGAAGGCGTTCGATATGACATTGGTATACCAGTATCAGCGTTGGCTTCTGGGCTACGATGTTGAGAATGAACTGTACGACTTCAACGATACCGTTCCCGGTTTTACCGTGATTAAAGATCAGCAGTGGCGCCTTCAGCGAAACTGGTTGGTTCAGGCAATGCGGGACCGGCTCGGGCTTCACTCCGGGTTGGTCAGTCGCCGCATTTCCATTGATAGCGTCGAGCCAGGTGTGGTTATTTCTGGGGAGAGGGCTGCTGAAAGGCACAGCATAGGCCTGGCATTAACGTTTAATGATCAGCGTGGGTTGATGCATTCTCCGGGAGGATTCGGGCCGGGGGCAGAATTGGTTGCAGAAGACTTTTCTCTGCTTAATGACGACTTCTCAGGTGTGCACGTTCAGCCCGGATTTAATTACATGTTCGACCTGCCGGGGCGCCATTCCCTGATGTTCTCACTGAACACTGGCTTCGCGTCTGAAGAGGCGCCGGGCTGGCAGCTCGGTGGTTTACCACCACAGGAAGACTACGCACTGTTCGGTCGTGAACAACTAAGCCTGCGCGGATTCGATTCAGGTAATCAGTTTGGACGTTACTACGACAGGGAGAGGCTGGTCTATGCCGCGCAATTGAGTTCCATCAATGACAACTGGGGGATCTGGCCCTTAGGCTTGGATGACCTGGAGCTTCGGGTATTTCTTGAACGTGGCCGGGCCTGGACGGAGTCCGATGACCCTGAAGCTATGGTGGGAACCGGCGTAGAATTACGGTTAAACAGTATTGTTGGATATCGGGCGTTGGTGCCGGTCGTGCTTGGTGTCGCTCAGGGGCTTCAAGGCATTGGGTCTGAAACTCAGGGATATTTCGGTATACAGGCAGCTTTTTGATCGCTGTCTTATTTCCTCACTATATGTAGAGACGGTTTATGGATTTTCTCTGGATTCTGATTGCCTTTGTGTTTGGTCTGGTGGCGAGACAGTTCAGTCTTCCTCCTCTGATTGGTTTTCTGGTTGCAGGTTTCGTTCTCAATGTATTAGGGCGCGAAGCGACGCCTCTGCTTGATGAGCTGGCCTCTCTCGGAATCACGCTCATGCTATTCACCATTGGGCTCAAACTGGATGTACGCACGTTAATCCGCAAAGAAGTCTGGGGAGGGACGCTGGTGCAGAGCGGTACCTGGATTCTTCTGGGTATCGCGGCCTTACCCGTGCCGACGTGGCTGGGCCTGAGTCAGATTTTTGAAGTCGATCTGGTAACGGCGGCGCTGGTTGCGTTTGCACTGAGTTTTTCGTCGACCGTCGCGGTCGTCAAAATGCTTGAAGAGGCGTCTGAGTTGAAAGTCCGGCATGGGCGTCTGGCGTTGGGCATTCTTATTGTTCAGGACATTGTTGCGGTTGTTTTTCTGGTCGCGGCGACCGGTAAAATACCGGATGAGTGGGCTCTCGCATTGTTCTTACTGCCTCTACTCAGACCCGTGCTCTATTGGATTATGGAGCGTTCAGGTCATGGCGAATTGCTACCGCTGACGGGGCTGTTTCTTGCGCTAGGTGGCTACGAACTGTTTGATGCCCTTGGAGTTAAGGGCGATCTTGGTGCCCTGATCCTTGGCGTACTGGTCGCCGGGCACAATAAGTCGTCAGAGCTGTATAAAACACTGATGAGCTTCAAGGATCTTTTCCTTATTGGTTTTTTCTTATCAATCGGTTTCGCTGCGTTGCCAACACTGGAGATGCTTTACGTGACGGCGGGGCTGACGCTCCTGCTCGTGGTTAAGTTCGTACTTTTCTATTTTACGTTTATTCTTTTCGGACTGTCCGGTCGTACCGCCTATCTCACAGCATTAGCGCTGAGCAACTACAGTGAGTTTGGTCTTATTGTGGCCGATATGGGCGTGAAGCAAGCCTGGTTAGGTGACGAGTGGCTGGTGATGATTGCCCTGGCTATGTCGGTTTCTTTTCTTATCAGCAACGTGCTTTTCCGTCGTGCGCATTCCATTTATGCGCGTATGTACAAAACGATAAATCGTTTTGAGCGCGAAGGTGCGCATCAGTCGCTGAAGCTACCATCTTCTTTTGATGTATTGGTTGTCGGTATGGGTCGCGTTGGAAAGGGTGCTTATCAGGCACTGCATGGCAATGATACCTCAAGTGCATGGGGGCTCGAATCTGACACAGACCGCGCTGAAAAGCTGCGCAGCGAGTCTTTTAATGTCATCTCAGGTGACGCTGACGATCTCGAGTTCTGGCAGCAGGCCTCTGCTTGTGACATCCGTCTTGTCATGCTGGCGCTCCCGTCCCAGCAGGAAATGCTGGCCACGTTACAGATGATGAAAATAGCTGGCTACAAAGGGAAAACTGCGGCGGTAGCTCGTTATGAAGATGAACGAAGTCAGCTTCTTGAATTGGGCGTAGATGTTGTCTTCAACTACTACGCAGAGGTAGGGACGGGGTTCGCGGAGGAGTCACGACATCTCCTTTCTGTGACTGAGTGAAACCGTTGTATTACCAATTCATGTAACCGTTATACCTCACGGTTTTGGCAACAGGTCTAGTCAGTTTAATTTTGCATACTGAAACAAATTTTACTTTTTTGAGACTGAAAACCGACTAGCCTGAGTCAGTACCCAACGAGATGTATTAAGGAGAACTGTCATGGCTAAGATGTCGTTCCGCTTTACTACCGAAGTAGAGATTGAGCTTAAAGGCGATAGTTACGAAGAGATCTACCTTAAGATGAAAGACATGATGCATGGAGAGCGTGTGATCAGCACACAGTCAAATCTTAAGGTATTCCCGCCGGAAGACAGCCGGATGTATTTCGGCCTGGAAGGGGAAAAGGAATTGCACGAAATTCCTATGTTTAAAGGAGACTTTACGGAAGACATCCTTCGTCATTGAGTCACCCGTAGGGCGGTCAGGTGAATAGATAACACTCTGACCGTCCGGAAGTAGAGACTCTTCTATCAGAAGAGATTAAGAACTAGCGCGTGTTGCTCGCAGTGATCTGGTTCTTTCAGGTCATTCTTCTGGCGCGACTCATCGGATTTAATCCAGCTGTAGCTGTTACGCGACCCCTTGCACAGTGTTAACCCGAGTACGTTATTCTTTGAGCGTACGAAAAGATTCATATTCACAACGCCCCGAGACTTAGCCCTCAGATATATCTTCTTTGGTGAAATATTATAAGCACGCAGCCCATCTTTGGCGGTGATACTCATGGCACTGTCTGCTGGGGCGTTTACGAAGACGGCGTCGTCGCGAATTTCGATACTCGCCCAACTGGAATCTGTTTCAAATTCAAGCTCGTAGATTCTTTCTACCGACTCTTCGTCGGCTGCCATTGCAGGCAGAAAAGCGCTCAGTAACATACATGCGAGCAGATATCTCATAATCCTTATCCATGACCTGATTGTGTATAAAAAGTAAGAGGGCGCGACGGCCCTCTACTGTTTATAGTTCAGGGTTGGCAGGGCGTCAAAGATGCGCCTCCGCATACTCAGCAAGTTCAGAGCGCGGAGATCCCTGCAGATGTATCGTGCCGCCGTGCGGGAAGTGTTTGAATCGCTCGATCAGGTACGTCAGGCCAGAACTGATCGGATTCAGGTAGGGCGTGTCGATCTGGGCGAGGTTTCCTAAGCAGATCACTTTACTGCCAGCGCCAGCGCGCGTGATGATGGTTTTCATCTGGTGAGGCGTCAGGTTCTGGCATTCGTCGATAAGAATGAGGCTGTGCTGGAAGCTTCGCCCACGGATATAGTTCAGTGATTTAAACTGCAGTGGCACTTTCTGCAGAATGTAGTCGACGCTGCTGGTGGCGTTTTCGTCATCACAGTGGAGTGCCTCAAGGTTATCTGTGATCGCACCAAGCCATGGCTCCATCTTCTCGGCTTCGGTGCCCGGCAGAAAGCCGATATCTTCATCGAGTCCGCGAGTGCTGCGCGTCGCGATGATGCGGCGGAATTGCCCGGTTGCGACTGTCATCTCAATGGCAGCGGCGAGTGCCAGTATGGTTTTACCTGAGCCAGCTTGCCCCGATAACGTGACCAGGTGGATATCAGGATCGAGCAAGAGGTTAAGTGCCATCGCTTGCGCAGGGTCTCTCGGCTTCAAGCCCCAGGCATTGGTCTGCATCATCTGTTCGTAGGGCAGATCTTTAATCAGCGCGGCTTCTTCTCCTATCTGATGAACCTTGCCAATGAACCCCTTATCGTCGCTGATGAAGCGGTTAATAATGATGTCTTCTGGCAGCTGGTGGCGAGGAATGCGGTGATAGGTGCCGGTTTCATCATGGAAGGTTTCTACCTGCTCCTGTGTTTCCCAGAAAGACCCTTCTATATGGTGATAACCGGTTTCCAGAAGAGACACATCGGATAGTAGCTGGTCATTCTGGTAGTCCTGAGCACCGACGCCACAACCACGAGCTTTGAGCCGCATGTTGATATCTTTAGTGATCAGGATGGTCTCACGGTTGGGGTATTTTTCCTGAAGAGTGACCAGACTGTTGATGATCTTGTTGTCGTTGAGGTCGTCTGGCAGAGCGCGGCTTGGAGTGTGGAAAGTATCTAGCAGTATTGAGAAGTGTCCCTGATAATCGCCGTCGGGCCGCTCTATCGGAATGCCCTTAGCAATCTCTGTCGGAGAAGCGTCTCCGATGATGCGGTCTATCTGTCGTATCGCCTCCCGGCAGTCGGTCGCGATGGATGCCTTTCCCATCTTAAGTTTGTCCAGCTCCTCCAGAACTGTCATGGGGATAACGACCTGATGTTCTTCGAAGTTCAGGATCGCTGCTGGATCATGAATCAGAACATTGGTGTCGATAACGTACAGTTTGGTATCGGATTTACGCGCGGCCATAGAGTCAGTCTCCTGATTGCGTCATAGAGCGGAGCACAGAGGTACAGAAACCCGCCGGTAAAGCCTTTAGGCTCAGCCGTCTTAAGTTCGGTACGTATGTCTTCCGAGGGGGGTATTTGAAGAGCGGTAGGGGGAGTGACGATGCGGCCTGTACCCAGCGTCTGCGGTGTGCAGTCAGTGATCATGCTGTGTGCTACGGCTGTCAGGGCCAGCCGTGTCAGGAGATCGTTCAGAGAGACTCCCTCCAATCCTGTCGTCTGTTTTATCAATATGACGACCTGATCAGGATTTGCAACTACCGAGTGTAAGGGTGTGACTTTGTCCGCATTGCTTTGGTCTGGAAACTAAAAATAGACAATTGTTTATCTGTGTATGTAATCGTCACTTTTACGGAGTGCAACTGTGCCAGATAGTGGAGGTGTTAATCCATGTAAATGGCGTTTTACGACCTTATTGGGTGGCGATTAATGACTAATTTTTGTGGAATTTTATAACCACAGGGGTTCTGAAAAGTTTTTTTATTGCGAATTTCTGTAAAAAAATGTCACAGACGCGGGTGGGTGCCAAAAAGCCGCTTGGCACCAATTAACCTTTATGAGGCGCAACTTTTCCAATAGCTTACGTCGGGAAGGCAATTTGGTTGGTTTACATTGGTATTCGTAGCGTAAACCAGATATTCTCTGGGCTACGAACCTTCCGGGTTCTCTATGCCCGGAGAATAATAACAACAACATTGATTCTGATGGGGGCGTCATGTCGTTTCTCTCTCGCGTTCTAATTACAGCAATGACTCTGTTCACGCTGTCTGGTTGTAGCATTATTTACATGCAAATGGGCTGGGTTGTTTACGACCTGACCGATCGTCATGTAACGCCATACACGATGACAATTGATGATGTAGGCGTTGCATGTTCAACCACTCAAGGCCTTCAGCCTCTGATTAATGCCTTCACCCGCGTTACATCAACGGATGACCTCGCTAACCTCATGATGAACATGATGGCGGGATCTTGTGCTGAAGAAGCCGCAGTTGAAGAAAGTCTGGCGTACATCCGAGCCTTTAAAAACCAGAATATTAACGAAGCAAAAGACGCGCGCATTCGTGAGAAGCGCGAGTACGCTATCGCTGCGACCCGTCAGTACCGTGCGTATCAGCACATGGTCGATGAGTTCGGTGAGCCGGGTGAAAAGTGCCCGCGCCTTAACCACGACGAAGGTGTTTACTGGACTCTGGGCAACCTGGCTGGCCTGCAGTCAGTACTGAACGACCTGAAGGCACAGAGTGTCGTAAACGTACCGAAAGATATCGCAATGAAGGCTGTTCGTGGTCTTCAGTGCCTTGATAATGAAGAATACTGGGGTGTTCCGGCAGCTGCGTCTGCAGGCCTGAAGATCCTGATGCCTGACAGCTCTGATACAAGCGCTACAGACCCGTGGGTTGAGCTGGAAACCGCATCCCGCACAGCAACCGAAAACGGTGTTCGTCTGGCACATGCTGTAGAAATTCTTGTTGCTGATGGTGGTGGTCACACGGATCGTGTGAAGGAAGCTATCCGTCGTCACGCAGCCTCACTTAAAACTAACCCTAGCCATCGCGATTACCGCCTGCTTGATGTTGTAGCAAGTCGTCAGATCCGTGCGGTTTCTGATCGTATGTGGACTGATGCGACTGGCTCGCGTACGCCGGTCGGTGAATTCGGAACTTTCTGGGATGATGTGGACGAAAGTGCTGCTCCCGTGATGGATATTGACGACTTGTTAGATTAAGGACTGGATATGCGTAAATTATTGGCCATCGCTGCGATGACCCTGGCGCCGTTTGCAAGCGCCGTTGAACAACGTGACCTTTGCATTTATGACCCACTGGGTAACAGTGGTCCAATGTTTGGTCTGATGAAAGACTACCGCGAGTTTGCACTCGCGGAAGGTTATGAAATCAAACTTCACGCCTATACCGATGAGAAAATTGCTTCTGACGACTTTAAGGCAGAGCAGTGCGACGGTGTGGTCATGACTGGGGCAAGAGCGCGTCCGTTCAGCAAATTTGCTTCTACCATTGAGGCGATTGGTGCAGTGCCGACGGATGAAATCATGCGTCAGGTTGTTATGACTACGGCCACCCCAAAGGCTGCTAAGTTGATGCAGACTGAACGTTATGCGGTCGGCGGTGTCATTCCGGCGGGTGCGGTTTATCTGTTTGTTAACGACCGTAGCATTGATACGGTCGAAGAGATGTCGGGCAAGAAAATTGCGACACTGGATTACGATGCGCCATCAATTAAAATGGTCAATCACGTAGGTGCGGCAGTAGTTCCGTCAAATTCGGCAAACTTCTCAGGCAAATTTAACAACGGTAGCGTTGATATTGCCTACGCGCCAGCAATCGCATACAAACCACTCGAAATGTACAAAGGCTTGGGTGAAAACGGCGCAATTCTGCGCTACAACCTGGCCTACCTTGATTTTCAGCTGGTCTTTCATCGCGAACAGTTCAACGATGAATACACGCAGAAATCACGAGAATTTGTTGCGGGCCTGTTTGACCGGGCAATCAAAAGCATTAAGCAGCACACAGACGAGATCGAAGACCACTACTGGTTAGATCTGCCTGAAGCGCAGCAAAAAGAATATAACGAAATGCTGCGTCAGGTGCGTATCACACTGCGTGATGAAGGTGTTTACGATGGCAAAATGCTCCGCCTTCTCAAAAACCTGCGTTGTAAGGCGGATGGCTCTGCAGCGGAATGTGTAGAAAATCTTGAGTAAGACTAAGTAACACGTCTTGTCTCCCCAGGCACTTGCCTCCGGGGAGCGGACATTGGGGGATGAACCGAAGCCGTCCGGCTTCGGTTCTTTTATAATATAAGAGGTGTTTTTCATGGAGCAGCACGTACGTGCGGGCAACCGTACGATTTACGAATGGCTCGCTGCGCTTCCTGCATTCCTGGTATTGGTATTCGTTATTATTCTGAATACCAGTCATACGATGCATGCGCAATTACTGCAACTGGGTGAGAGTGTCTGGGAAGGATACTTTATGCTTCGGCATGATCCGGTTGAGCCGTCCTGTAACCTCAATATGGATATTGATACTGAGCTGGCAAGAATCGTCGAAGAACGAAATAACCAGCCAATGGATGAGTTCGACCTGTTCGCACCAGAGCCAGTTGATCCTGCGGTAATGCGGAAGTCACTGGAAGCCGCTCAGGCCCAGTGTGAGATTAAGTACGATCAGTACAATGCAACAAAAGACCGGATTACTCCGGCGGTTGAGATTTTTCGTTCAGTAGAGTTGGGTGTTGCCAACTTCGGTGAACTTGGCATGGCGACTCAGCGCATCATGCTCGCGATTCTCGTGTTGATCTGTGGTGGTACTGCACTTTTCCGTCGTCACCATATCGCCCTGAGACCTATGGTAACGGCGATGGACTATCGTGTTGCTGCGGGCGCTCAGTTCGTTGCTTTCGCTATCCTGTTTTATTCCGTTTACAGCTTCAAAAACATTGCATTCTCTGCCGGGATTGAAGTCAGTACCGAGCATGCCGTGCTTCACTGGCTCTGGATTTTTGGATTCGGCGCGCCGCTGGCATTGACGCTCTATCAGATGATTGTCATACCGAAGGATGCGCAACCAGGCGGTAACTTCCTGAAAGCTCAGTTGGCGATACCCCTGTATGCCACTATGTGTCTGATTTCGGGTACTTATTTTATTCTGGCGGATCACCCGGCGGGCATTGGTATTTACCTCAACCAGATGATGGAGCTTTCCCAGCTGTTCCTGAATGTTGGTTTGTACGTCTGGATCGGTATGCTGCTTAAGCGTACTGAGATGGCTCAGAAAGTATTCAATATCTTCCGCCCGCTTAAGCTGCCACCAGAAATGTTGGCTGTTGCGGTGGTTGCCCTGGCAGCGGTGCCAACTGCTTACACTGGCGGTTCTGGTATTTTTGTGATTGCTGTTGGTGGTCTGATCTATATGGAACTGCGCCGTGCAGGAGCGCGACGTCAGCTGGCCCTGGCTGCGACTGCCATGTCAGGCTCTCTGGGTGTCGTACTGCGCCCATGCCTTCTGGTTGTTATCGTTGCGGCATTGAACAACGAAGTGACGACAGACCAGTTGTTTGGCTGGGGTGTTAAGGTTTTCTTCCTGACTACCGTTCTGTTTGCTTTCTATGCACTGCTCACGCGTAAAGAGCCGGTGGCTATCCAACGTCCGGATGGCAACGTATGGCCTGAATTCAAAGAAGCGCTTAAGCCGCTGATCCCTTACGTCATTCTGATTACGGTGACTCTGGTAGTGTATGCACTTCTGTTAAATGCTTACCTCGATGAGTTCTCAGCACCTATTATTCTTCCGGTGCTGCTGTTGGTGATTCTGATTTATGAACGCCTTAACCAGGAAAAAGACGTTCTGAAGCGTGAGAATCTGAATATTGATTACGTCGGGCATCGTCTTGAAGAGAGCTACGATGATCTCAAGCAAGGTCGTGACTCTATCGAGAAGACTATCCGTGAAGCGACCACAGAGACGACAGGTCACATTGGTGCCCTGCTTATGTTGATGGGGATGTCTGTCAGCATCGGTGGTGTTATTGAGCGTGCCGAAGTAATGTCCATGGTACCGACCGAATTCAGTTCTATCTGGCTGGCAATGGCTCTTCTGGTCGCCATTCTGGTCGTTATCGGTATGGTTATGGACCCGTACGGCGCAGTTATTCTGGTGAGTGCTACAATCGCGAGTATCGCCTATGAAAGCGGAATCGATCCGGTTCACTTCTGGATGGTGACACTGGTGGCCTTCGAACTGGGTTATCTCAGTCCGCCTGTTGCTCTTAACCACCTCTTAACCAGGCAGGTGGTCGGCGAAGAAGAAGTCCGCTTGTCCAAGGAAGAAGTGGTTGGCGAGAACTTCTGGTATAGGAACGAGAAGATACTGTTGCCGTTGGCTACGATGGCGACAGCACTTATCATCGTTGCCTTTGTACCGCTTGCGATAGCGTATTGACGTAATATCGCACTATGAAAAACGGGAGCAGATGCTTCCGTTTTTTTTTGCTTTTCATACAGTCCGTATCAAGATTAAATTGCTTCTGGCTTAAGGTGTTTCGGGGCGTGGAATCAGTGTTACTGTAGAGTCGGGAACGGTCGAAATATTCCTGAAATACAGGTCGCCAATGATATCGGTACCGGTGCTACCAATACTCATATTGCGATAGGCGATTTCGTCGATGCTGGAGGGCAGAACCAGGCTGATAGTTCCATCGTCATTGACGATACTGCGCGGTCCATCAGGGTCATCATAACTTACGCCAGTGATCTCGTAGTCGCCAACGAAGTTGAGTAATGGCAATCCCGCCTGGAACAGCACCATCAGCGTTTTCAGGCCACCTTCTTCGTCCGGGCCACTGTTGTTTCCCAGCTCGATAAGGTACTGGCTGTCCTCATTGATGCCCTGAGCAGAAATGGTCTGCATATTATCATCGGCGAGACTCGCGAGCCCGGTTCGCTGCTCCAGCTCCTGAACCGTTGGTCCGGCGTAAGCAGTAGATGTGCACAATGTGATGACGCTGAGGCGAATGAGCGTTGTTAGTCCTGATGTTCTTCCACTGGTGTTCACGCGGTGACTCCCTTCTTATTGTTTTGGGGGGAGTTATCAGACCACGTCAGGTGTGACCTTGTTCAGGGGAAATCGATGCGAAGAGAGGGAAGGGCGCTTTGTGTCTGGACACTATTAAGGCTGCCCGGGATAGTGGCGCAGTCTCTCCGTCAGACTGCGCACGTGCGCTATATTGGCTGCGTTCGACAAGGGGTTAGTCAGACCCGATTAACTTGAGCGTTGAGTTTTCCAGAAGGCGCACATCGTCAAAGATAATATCCCCCATCGCGGCACCTGAGCTGTCGCGTGCCTTAAAGTCCCGGTAGGCAATTTCGCCGATACGATCCGGTAATATAAGAGTGACCGTGGCATCAGCATTGAAAATAACCCGCTCGGCTTCAGGGTCGTCATATTCAATACCAGTGATCGTGTACCCGCTGAATGCTGGGAGAAATGGAATTGCTGTTTGGAGAACCGCCATCAGAGCGATTTCTGGTGCCTGATCAGTAGGACCTGTTTGGTCGACAACCTCCATAAGGTAATCAATGTCATCCTGAAATCCCTGAGCTACCACTCCCGACATGCCTTCGTCGTAGATAGCGGTCATGCCGACGCGTTTCGCGAGCGAATCGGGATCAGTGGGGCGTTTAAACTCTGCGAAAGCCGATGTCGACATAATACTCAGGCCGACGGTTGTGACCAATGAGGCGATACGGAAGGTTTTCAGTCCATTAGATAAAGCGTCCATAGGTTCCTCGGGTATTCTTATTAGTGTCTGAGAAGCTTTTCAGCTATCAAACATCAAAGTGGCTGAGGATGACCAGTCATTGTGACTCAATTCACATTACGCGGGGGTGGCGGCTTCAATTGTCCGGACTAGAGAGGGATTATGAAAAATAGAGGCGCAAAAAGTCTAATCGGTTTAGGTCTTTTTGCGCCCGGCGGTTCGAGGTTTAGTTGCGGGTGCGCAGAGTGATGGTGGATCCCTCTGACATGCTTAAGTTCTTGATCGAAAGATCACCCATAGCTGGTCCTGTGGCCCCCCTGAAATTGACATCCTTAAAGGCAATCTCACCGATGCGTTTTGGGCCCTGCATTTCGATTGATCCATCTTCATGAAGGGTCACAGATGGGCCGTCCCCATAGTACTCAACATCGCTGATCTCGTAGTCTGTCAGCATGTTAAGACCGGGAAAGATGCTCTGCAGTGCGGTCATTGTGGCTGTTTCAGGGGCGTCAGCCCCGTCAGAGTCGCCATTAAGGACGTCTTGCAGGTAGGCGACGTTCTCACTGATACCCTGACCGGTGATCTCTGCCATATCCCCTTCAGACATAGGCGTCATGTTGCCGAAACCAGCGATGCGCTTCGCTTCGTACTGTTCAGTCTCAATGGATGTGTCGATTGAGGCATTTGCGCTGGCAACAAAAGGTTGAACAGGCCCAAGGAGCACCGCACCAACAGCTGCCACCATACGATAACGTGACTGGCCTTTCAGTGCTTTATCCAGTTGCTTCTCTGTAATCCAACCTTTCTCGACCATGATCTCACCAAGCATCAGTTTGCTGGTGCTCTGTAGATCCAGTGCTTCATCTAGCTGGCGACGGGTGATGAGTCCTTTGTGCATGAGTAGCGTGCCAAGGCGCGACTTCTGCTTTATTTCTTGTTGTTTACTCATTTTCATGGCCTTCGGGTTATTGCTTTGTGGGGTAATCCTGACCCATGGCTAAATTTTCGACAACGAACAGAATTTGACAGTTGAACCACTGTTCAGTTTAAGATGATGCATCCCATTGATTTAAAAGGGGAAAGGCAATGTAAGCCAGCATTGTTATTTGTTGTAATGCCATGTTAGACAGCTTGATTGTAGGCATTAAGCGGGGTTACGCGACTCCCCTTGATTCTTTATACTTCGGCCCCAGTTTAGTTACCTACCTTTTTACTTTTTCACGGAGACAGCGGATGAGTGATCCCCGCCATATCAAGATGTTAATCCTGGGTTCTGGCCCTGCTGGCTACACAGCAGCGGTGTATGGGGCTCGCGCTAATCTCGACCCGGTCATTATCACTGGTATGCAGATGGGCGGACAGCTCACCACGACAACCGAGGTAGACAACTGGCCGGGCGACGCTCAGGGCGTACAGGGCCCCGAGCTGATGGAACGCATGAAAGCGCACGCAGAGCGTTTCGACACTGAAGTTGTGTTTGATCAGATCAGTGAAGTAAAGCTTGATCAGCGTCCGTTCTGGTTGAAAGGCGATTCCGGCGAATACACCTGTGATTCGTTGGTCATCGCAACAGGCGCAAGTGCCAAATATCTTGGGCTTGAGAGTGAAGAAGCGTTTAAAGGGAAGGGCGTTTCAGCGTGTGCCACCTGTGACGGTTTCTTCTACCGCAAAAAGCGTGTCGCCGTGATTGGTGGTGGTAACACCGCCGTTGAAGAGGCACTTTACCTCTCGAACATTGCCTCCGAAGTCGTTGTTGTTCACCGTCGTGACAGCTTCCGTAGTGAGAAGATTCTGGCCGATAAGCTGCTTGATAAAGCGGAAAACGGCAACGTGACTATTCGCTGGAACAGCGAGCTCGATGAAGTGCTGGGTGACGACATGGGCGTTACCGGCATGCGCATCAAAAATCGCGAAACGGGCGAGACTGAAGAACTCGATCTCGAAGGCATCTTCGTAGCCATCGGTCACTCGCCAAATACCGGCATATTTGAAGGTCAGCTGGAGATGAAAGACGGCTATATCGTCGTTCAGAGTGGTCTGCATGGGAACGCCACACAAACCAGCGTAGAAGGCGTATTCGCTGCGGGTGATGTTTCTGATCATATCTACCGCCAGGCAATCACCTCAGCAGGCACGGGCTGTATGGCGGCACTGGACGCAGAGCGGTTCCTCGATAATCAGTAATCTGATCGGGTGCTTATCGGTTTGAAAATGCGCTGTTCAGGGCTCCCTGTTTAGGGCTTTTTCAAGCCAGTCTGGAAGAGGGCGGAGCGATACGTGAGTATCTTCGCCCTTTTTTTGCGATTCCAGAAACTCGATGCGTTCCTGGGTTGCCGGGTGAGACTGCCAGAGTCCCCATTGGTGGGCTGCGTCCTTATCTGTCTGCAGAATATGTTCAAATAGCTCCTCAGAGCCTCTGGAGTGACCGTAGTAGGCGTTGAGTAGCGTCACCGCTCTCTCATCCGCAGCGCGCTCCATATCGCGGCTGAATGCCATCAGGCTGATAAATCCGGTCTGCTGCGTAATCGCTCCCGCAGACGAGTTATCAAATCCTGTAACCAATGCAATCAATGTGTGGCCGATCTGTTCCAGCATAAGTACCACAGGGTGTCGCAACTCGATATGGGCGTATTCGTGTGCCAGCACCATAGCCAGCCCATTTTCACTTTTGACAGCATCAAGTAATCCTCGCGTCACATGAATGTTACCGCCAGAGGTTGCAAAGGCATTCGCGGCTTCAATGTCGGGTAACCAATGGACGTTTATTTCGGATATATCTGCGTCGTGTGGAATCAGATCACGAGTAAGTTGCTGAAGGTACTCCGCGATGCGCTGGTCCTGCTCTGAGCTGACGTCGGACGGCCCAAAAGACAGATTGGGTTCCCACTCAAAAGGAACGGCAGGGGCGATGCGAGTTGCACCCCAACCAATCAGGAATGATATGGCAACAACCGCCAGTAACAGCGCGCCGGCCATAATGACAAAATCGACGAAGGGATTGTCGTGCTGGTTATTGATCCCTTCCGGTAGTTGAGGGTTTTCCTTCGGGAAGCTCATTAATCTGCCAGGTAGCTACTTAGAGTCAGGACAGGCGATTAATGCAGTGCCGTAGGCCAGCACCTCAACCGAGCCAAGGCCCTTTGCAGCATTTTCGCCAATGCGTGAAGTTTCGTATTTCACGTTATAGATGGTCTCGGCACCCAGCTCGCGAGCTTCTTCCTGCATTCGCAGGATGGCTTCCCGGCGTGCCCGGTCGAGCAGGCTTTCATAGGCGCCAACGCGGCCGCCGAAAATATTACGCAAAGAGGCAACTACGGTTTTGAAGTAATCGACCGAGATTACGACACTACCACTGACCAGAGTCGAGTTGTGCCTCAGATATTCGGGGGGTGGAATTTTGATTGGCACCACAGCGATGCTTCTGAGAGCCTGTTCGCGCTGAAATATAGAGCGGTAATGGCGGCTTTCAGAGAGTCGCCCAAAGCCGTAACCCAGAGCCAGCAGGACCAGGAATACAATGAGTTCGATCACCGGTCTTCTACCGTTACTGCTGTGCCGTACACGAAAATTTCGGAAGCGCCGGCGGCAATGGATGAGGTTGAAAATCGCACGTTAATAACAGCATTAGCCCCCAAGGCGGCGGCTTGTTGTTTCAGGCGCTCTATGGCTTCTTCCCGGGACTCGCTCAAGAGCTCGGTGTATCCCTTCAGCTCACCACCGAAGATATTCTTAAAGCCCGCCATAATATCCCGGCCGGCATGCTTGGCTCTGACAGTGCTGCCCTGAACCATCCCTAAATGCTGGGTAATACGTTTACCTGGCACGACTTCCATATTACTGATCAGCATTGCTCTCTCCTTAGTGACCGTATTGATAATACCCGAAAAGCGGGCACAAAAAAGCCCCGCGGTGCGGGGCTCTTTCTTACGACATCAGCAATTAAGCAGTAGCTTCGTCAGACTTCTTTTTAGAGGTCTTTTTTGCTTTGTCGTGGTTTTCAGCAACAGTACCGAAGTGCTCCAGAGGGAAGTGGTCAACGTGAACCATATCCAGAACATCTTTCTCGAACGCGATCATGAATTCGCCTTCATCGGCTGTCAGGATGCCCATTTCAACGCCTTCGTTGATACGGCCTTCAATAGACAGAGTCGCTTCGTCGTACTTGCCAGCTTTGATTGCATCGCCAACTTTCTTGTAGATGCCTTCAGCTTTCTCAACACGGTCCAGCAGGCTGTCGTATACAGCAAGCGGGTTACGAAGACCGTTGCTGTAAGCAGTACCGTACTTCTCGCCACGGTAAGCACCCTGAATCAGACGCTCACGAGTGTCGGTGTGGTAAGAAACCAGGTCGACAACTTTAGCAACCAGCTTGTCGTTAGGTGCTTTAGCACGACGGCCCAGAGGCATAGTCAGAACTTTCAGCATCCACGCAGCAGGACGTGCTGGCAGGTTCTGCAGGAAGGCTTCATGCGCTTCTTCGAATTCGAAGAACAGTTTCTCGATAGAGTACTGAACCAGTGGCAGGTCTTCTTTGTTCGAACCCTGGTCAGCCCAGTGTTTCAGAACCATAGAAGCCAGGTACATCTTAGAAACCATGTCGGCCAGACGCGCAGAGATCAGTTCGCGGAACTTCAGTTCGCCACCCAGAGTAGACATCGCGATGTCGACACAGATAGCGAAAGAAGCAGCATACTTGTTCAGCTGCTTGTAGTACTGCTTGGTAGGACCAGACACAGGTACGCCAGTGAAGGCAGCGTTAGTCAGGTTCAGAACCAGCGCACGGCTCATGTTAGAGAAGATGAAACCGAAGTGACCAAACAGTGCCTTATCAAAGCCTTTCAGGTCGTTCGCTTTCGCAGTTTCCATTTCTGGCAGTACGAAAGGATGACAACGGATCGCGCCCTGACCAAAGGTGATCATAGAACGGGTCAGGATGTTTGCACCTTCAACCGTGATCGCAACAGGAACCGAAGAGTAACCAGACTCAACGTAGTTCTTAGGACCACGAATAATCGCTTTACCACCGTGAACGTCCATGGTGTCGTTAGCAACAGCACGAGCGATTTCGGTCAGGTTGTACTTCAGAATCGCTGAAGGAACAGACGGCTTGTGACCTTCGTCAATAGCGATAGCAGTGACGCGAGCAGCAGCGCCAGCGGTGTAAGTGTTACCAGCGATACGCGCGATGCGCTCCTGAACACCTTCCAGCTTAGCAATCGGCACATTGAACTGACGACGGATACGTGAGTAAGGACCAGTAGCCGCGATAGAGTATTTACCACCGCCTGCACCGGAGCTAGGCAGAGTAATACAACGACCAACAGACAGACACTCAACCAGCATGCGCCAGCCCTGACCAGCCATGTCAGCACCACCGATGATGAAGTCCAGTGGAATGAATACGTCTTTACCGAAGATCGGACCGTTCATGAACGGAGAACCGATAGGCTTGTGACGGTTACCGATTTCCATGCCTTCAAGGTGGCGTGGCAGCAGCGCTACAGTAATACCAACATCTTTCTTGTCGCCCAGAAGACCTTCTGGGTCAAACATGCGGAACGCCAGACCAACAACGGTCGCAACCGGTGCCAGAGTGATGTAACGCTTTTCAAAGTTCAGTTTCAGACCCAGAACTTCTTTGCCTTCCCAAGTGCCTTTACATACAACACCAACGTCTGGCAGAGAAGTAGCGTCGGAACCAGCACGTGGGCCAGTCAGACCGAAACATGGGATCTCACGACCGTCAGCCAGGCGTGGCAGGTAGTGATCTTTCTGATCCTGAGTACCGTACTTAAGCAGCAGCTCACCTGGGCCGAGAGAGTTAGGAACACCCACGGTAGAGAAGGTAGCACCAGAGACAGTCAGTGCCTGAAGAACAGCAGACTGAGTCTGAGCAGAGAAACCAAGACCGCCGTATTCTTTAGGAATGATCATCGAGAAGAAACGTTCTTTCTTGATGTAGTCCCAGATTTCCTTAGAGAGGTCACCGTTCTGGCTGATTTCCCACTCATCTACCATAGAGCACAGAGTTGCAACCTGGTTGTCCAGGAAGTCCTGTTCTTCTTTAGGAATAGTCGGGTTAGGGTGGTTCAGCAGCATCTGCCAGTTAGGCTTACCTGAGAACAGTTCACCATCCCACCAGACAGTACCGGCTTCCAGAGCTTCGCGCTCGGTGTCGGACATCTGTGGCAGAATCTTCTTGTAGAAGTTGAAGATCGGCTTAGTCACAGTGTTGGTACGGAAACCATCAAGGCTCAGTACGCCCAGTGCGCCAGCAACGATCAGAGAGATTACGGTAACAGCAGTTGCTGCGCCGAAAACGAAAGCAGCCACTGTGAAAGCAGCCATAACACCGGCTGCAACTTTCAGCGAGCTACGCTTGTAAGTCAGAGCGACCAGTGCGCCAACAAGGAGCAGGCTCCAGATTGTCGTAGTCATATCAGTACCTCAAAAAGGTGGCCCAAAGGCCGTTATTATTTCTGTTTTTTCATACTTCCAGCGCGCGAGGCGGTTACTCACTCGCGCGTGAGGCTGGCATTCTAACCAGTAAAATCACTGCTTCGCAAACCCCAAATGTAAATTTCTTGGGCTGAGACAGGCAGGGATTTTTTCTTTGTTTTCAATAATTTCGCTGATTCACCGGCCAGCCTGTGCTGTTTTACGTGAGGTTTGGCGTAAATGCCGATGGAGGATGGTAAAGGTGTCATGAAAGAGCTTCCCGGCGAAAGCGTAAATAACGACTAAACTGACTCTGTGTGATGCAATAAATAACCTGTCAGGCTACGTATTATGGTGTTGGAACAATTCTCGGTATGGACGCTGGTACTCATTGGCGCTGTGCTTGCACTTGGCATTTTCTTCCACTTGTTCCGGTACTCATCGAAGACAGCCGAAGTAGCGCCCGCGATTCTGACCAGTATTGGTATCTTTGGTACCTTCCTTGGGGTAGCGCTTGGTCTGTGGCATTTTGATACCGCCGATATTCAGGGCAGTGTTCCCAGGCTGATGGATGGCCTTAAAACGGCCTTCTGGACCTCTATTGCTGGTCTCTTTGCTGCACTGACGCTGAAAATACGGGCCGCTGTAGAGCAAGCGGGCAGGCGAGCGTCAACACAACATCGCGCCGCCACCGTGGATGACCTCGATCTGTCTCTGCAAGCTTTGGTGAAGCAACTTCATGATGGATCAGAGCAGAGCCTCAGAGCAGAACTTGCTGAGCAGCATAGCGCTTCTCAGCGCCGCTTCGACCAGTTAATCGACGTATTAACGACGTATCAACAAAAGATGGCTGACGCAAATGCGAAAGCGCTGGTTGATGCCATTCGCACAGTAATGAATGAGTTCAACACCAAGATCAACGAGCAATACGGTGAAAACTTCAAACAGCTGAATGAGTCTGTCGTTGCGATGCTTGAGTGGCAACAAACCTACCGGACACAGCTTGATGAGCTGATTTCAGAGCAGGAGCGATCTTCGGCACTGATGAAGGAAGCCAGTAATGCTTTTGAGTACATGGTTCGTAATGCCAACGCATTCAACGGGATATCAGAATCACTGCAGGAATTACTCACTGGGCTCGAAACTCAGCGACTGAACATTCATTCGCAATTGGGGAGCCTCGCCGACATGGTCAACAACGCTGCTGAGGGGCTGCCTAAATTGGAGGAACGCCTGTCAGTTCTGACTCAAGGTATGTCCGATGCAGTTCAGTCACAGCAGCGTTGGGCCACAGAAGAGCTGAGCCAGACACAGAAAGAGCTGACTTCGCAACTGAATAAAGTGATGGTCGAGAGCCAGGAGCAGCTTCTTAGCCAGCAACAACAAAGTCAGCAGCACATGCAGAAACTGGGCGAGCGCCTCGAGCGACAGGTCGCTCAGCTGGATACCGGCATGGAGGAAGAGCTCAATAAAGCGCTGCGTGCGTTCGGTCTTCAGTTAACGGCACTGTCTGAGAAATTTGTCTCTGATTACAGTCCGCTCACTGACAAGTTGACAGAGTTGGTGAATATGGCCCGCCAGGTTGAGGACTGACCATGCTCGACGACTCGCAAAAGCTTGATGACTCTCAGGATCACGAAGGTCACTGGGTTGCCGTTTCGGATTTAATGGCCGGTTTGATGATGGTGTTCATGCTGGTATCCGTAGTCTTTATGATTAACGTGGAAACTGAGCGCGATAAAATCCGTGATGTTGCCATTCTGTATGACCAGCTGCGCACCCAACTTTATAAAGATCTTCAGACCGAGTTTGCTGATGATATGTCGAGGTGGGGCGCAGAACTCGATGAAGACCTCGCCTTCCGTTTTAATAATACTGATGTTCTGTTCGATAAGGGTGAGGCTGAGCTAAAACCGGAATTTCAGGCCATTCTCGACGACTTTTTTCCCCGTTATGTACGCATCATTACTCAGGAACAATATCGCGACGACATTCTTGAAGTGCGCATAGAAGGGCATACTTCCAGCGGCTGGTTTGGCGCCCGTTCAGACGATGAAGCCTACATTCTCAATATGAACCTGTCACAAGAGCGGACCCGTTCTACGCTTGCCTACGTGTTAGGCCTGAAACCGGTTGCTGATGATAAAAGCTGGTTGAAGGCACACCTGACCGCCAACGGGTTGTCATCAGCGAAAGTGGTGAGAGATGACGCCGGAAGCGAGTTGGGCTCGGCATCCCGGCGGGTAGAGTTTCGCGTTCGCACTGATGCCGAAGGCCGCATTGCCACCATACTCGATAGGGTTCAGCCATGAAGCTATATAACTTTCTGGACGAACCCGAGTTTAATGCCCTTAAGCACCGTATGGGGGCAGATGGGTACGGACACTTTGTCGAATTCGACCCAGAGCATCAGCTGACCTTTGGCGAGCGCGATCAACTGGCCAAGGGCTCACTGAACGCGTTACCGGGGCAGTTACGTATACTGCCGGATCGTACGCTGGCACTGAAAAATTCGAGGGTTTGGGTGGAAGGAGAAGGGCAGATACATCTCGCTGCCTGTCATGAGCTGCATCGACTTCGGGATGCTGAAAGCATCAAAGCCAGTACCCGTGACCCGGAGAAAACGCTCAGTATCTGCCCGGATTGCCTGGCGGAACTTAAATACCTGGGATTGGACGGCCGTAAGAGCCGTCGGCTGTCTGAACAGCTTGACGAGCTCTTCTCGATGGAGCGATTCCGCCAGGATTACCCCTTTTACCCAGTCTGAAGCGCGCGGGATTCAGGCCTTATGGATTCAGGGTGCGCTCCGCTTTGAACTGCAGTGGTTCAGGTTTCCAGAGACCAATGTCAGGCGCGACGTCGGCGCTACCGTCGATCCCCACCTTTACTGCCTCACCACCAGAGAGCATCCGGAAGAGGCTGATTCCCAGATTGGTCAGGCTGACTTCCAGTGGGATATCGATTTTCTGTGACTGACCTTGCTCGAGCTTAACGCTGTTCAATGTGCCTTTCCCCAGTGATTTTCCTTCAGCCTGAAGGTTATAAGCCAGAGACTTCAGATCCAGCCCGAACGCATTCGGGTTCTCGACATCGAGACTCAGCATCAGCTTGGCACCGCTCCAGCTGACATCCGAAAGACTGATATCGCTGAAGCTGATCTGTGGCAATTGAGGGATGGGTAAGGTGCCCTTGAAGTCTACCGGGATGCTGATATTGCCCATGACCGGAATATCCATAAGCACATTGCCATCAACTGTGTAATCGACCGCGTTTTTACCGCTCAGTCCATCAATCGCGTTGGCTAGGTCAGTAAATTTAAGCGTAACAGGAAGCTGAACCGACTCCGTGCCATTGGCGGGTACGGTTACCGTAGCGTCTGGTTGATTAACTGAGGCAAGAGGAGATCCAGCGACCCCCAGATCAAGATCAAAGCCCGCTGCATCCAGGGCAAATCCGTTCGGGTTGCTGACAGCAACGTCCACTAACAGCGTCGCTTGTTCCAGTGACAGGCTGCCGAGAGAAACGCCTGCAACTTCAGCGGTGGGTTTTTTAACATCGACGATCCCTTTTAAGGTTGCGCAGGATGCAAGAAAAGTAGCGAACAGCGCAGTTGTCGTCAGTCGAAGAAACAATCTTGAATTCATCAGAGTGGCCCGGGAATCAGAGTAAAAAGTCAGTCGCTACTCTACCGCCAGATGAACGATGGTTCCAGTAGGCCTGACTTGGTTCTTTTCGGGCCGAACCGAATTTACTCCTTGGCCGCCCTTCGTAATACACGTAGGTTGAAGCTACAAAACTAAAATTTAAAAAAAATAAGAATAATAAAGGTGATGCTATGTCTGGGTTTCGCTCATGGGTCGCAGTGAGTTTTCTGCTGTCGTCCGTCAATGCAATTGCAATGTCGTCTCCTCCTGCTCTTGAACTCGCCGAGCCTTATCAAGGCAGTGTGGCGAGTCTGGCGCAGCGATGTATCGGCATCCAGTCTCCAGGGACTGGTCATTGGCTGCGCTTTGAAGAGAATCCGGGATGGGCAGACGGATTCCCGTCCTACTCGTTTTCTGGAGATTCATCTGCCAGCGCCAGTCGCTTCTATCTGAAACCCAGCCAGCACCAGCACTTCTTATTGCGCGATGCTTCCAGCAGCTATCTTGGTGCGAGCACGACGGCGATAGTGAGAGCGACGGAGACAGCGAATAACCGCGCAGAATGGAAATTGGAGCGTGATGGTGATGGTTATACACTTCACAACGCACAAACTGGTTTTCAGTTAGCTCATCGCATTCGAAATGGCGAACTCTACTTCACCAGCACCCTCGACGTATTCTCTCTCAATAAAGAAACAGCCCTGAACTTTGTTGAGTTGGACGGGTGCAGCCAGTTCCCTGAAGTCACAGTGAATGCTCACGGAGATCGTGATGCGTTAAAAGGCGACGTCGATTTACCTGTTCGTGGCTATATTGACGCCCACACACATATTTCGTCGTATGAGTTTATGGGCGGTAAATTTATGGCCGGTGAGCCTTTCCACCGGTTTGGCGTTGAAGAAGCACTTAAGGATTCGTCGCACCTTCACGGAAAAGACGGCTCGCTCGATCTGATTGGTAACCTTTATACATTCAACGATATCAACAACCGCTATGACACCCGTGGGTGGCCCGATTTTCTATGGTGGCCAAATCACCAGCAGATGAGCCACTCGGGTTATTACTATAAATGGATGGAGCGTGCTTACCTTTCAGGGTTGCGCATCATGGTCACCAATCTGGTAGAAAATGAAGTGCTTTGCTGGGCTCAGAGCAGAATAAACCCTGCCTCCTGGATCAACCCGAACAGCTGCAATGTGATGGACTCGATTCGTCTGCAAGCACAACGACTGCGTGAGCTTGAAGAGTACGTCGACGCTCAGGCGGGAGGCCCAGGTAAGGGGTTCTTCCACATTGTGACCACTCCTCAGGAAGCGCGTGAGACTATTGCCGCCGGGCGTATGGCCGTCGTGCTCGGCATTGAGGCTTCAGAAACATTTAATTGCGGGCTCAACGATTACTGCACGCGCGAGACGATAGAATCGCAACTGCAGGAGGTCTATGACCTGGGCGTGCGCTCTCTTTATCCGACGCATAAATTCGATAACCAGCTTGCAGGTTCAGTCGTAGAAAGTGGTTTTATTAATATTGGCCATTTGTTGTCTTCCGGACGCTTCTTTGAGACAGAAGAATGTGCCCCGCATACCCACGGTAAGCCAATGACATCCGGGTTCCCTTTGATTGGTGATATTCCGGTGATACGGGAAATTCTCGATGTCGTACACCTGAATCCCGACTATGACGAATCGCGTCCGCATTGCAATCAACACGGTCTGAGCCCATTAGGAAGCTATCTGGTTAATCGCATGATTGATCTGAAGATGATGGTCGAGCTGGATCATATGAGTGACGCGACAGCCACCGCGGTCATGGATATAGCAGAGGCCCGAGGGTACAGCGGTGTACTGTCGACTCACAGTTGGATGCTTAACGCACCTGGTGGAGCGGTGCATCGTAATACCCAGCGCTTAATAGAAGCGGGTGGATTTGTGGCACCTTATAACAGTGATGCCACAGACATGGTCCGTCGGGTGGATCGTTATCTGGATATTCTTGCCGACACCCAATACCTGAACGGTGTGGGTATCGGTACGGACATGAGCGGCCTCGGAGGTCAGCCGGGTCCACGAGCTGATGTGGCAACGAATCCGTTAAATTATCCATTTATTTCAGAGTTTGGTATCGAATTTAACCGGCAGACCTCAGGTAACCGAACGTTCGATTTTAATCAGGACGGCATGGCCCACTACGGAATGCTGGCGGACTTCATTGAAGACTTACGCCAGCAGGCACCGGCCCGAACGTACGAAGCCGTCATGACATCTGCAGAAGCCTATCTGCAAACCTGGGAGCGATCGACAGCTTCTGGTGTTACTGAGCACTATGAACCTGCCGGCCTGGAAGACATTGATTAACTGCGTAATCTGGTAAGAACATCTTCTAAGGATGAATCCAGGGGAATACCGCTGCTGTTCAAAACACCAGCGAGCCCCTGGTACCAGCCGATTAACATCAGTAGCTCGATCATGAGCGCATGGTTGTAGTGTTTTTTCAGACCAGGCATGGTCTGTTCGTCGACGAGGTTATTACCGACCATGCCGTCGCATGCACGCAAAATCAGTGACTGGCGTTCACTCCAGCCATGGGCGTCTGCGCCTTCAGGGATACGGCGAATCTCGTCTTTTGTCAGGCCTGCACGTAGGCCAATATCGACATGTTGGCCCCACTCATAGCGTGAGCGACACAACCAGGCGATGCGCAGAATAGCCAATTCAGTATCGCGTCGATCCAGTTTCCCGAATGGCATCAGCTTGGAGGCGAAGAACAGCATGCCGCGCAGCAGTCGCATGTTGTGCATCATTAATAACCACAGATTGGCTGCATTGAGTTTTCCGAAGCGCTCGATTCCCCAGAGAAGAACGCGTTTAAAGAAACTCATGTCACCCTCCGCAACAGAAGGAACACGACGCTCCGGAGGTAGTTGCCAACCATCGTCTGGAATTAATTCATCATATTTCATCGCTCTCTGCACATTTCTTATAAAGGGAAATTTTTACCCAGCCAGTCGATCTGAATGGAAACTACTTTCTCAAACCATTCACCGCGATAAATATCAAAATGTCCGGTATCCAACTCAACGAGCGAGCCATTCTTCAACGATTTTGCGTATTTTAACGTGGGTTTGACTGGCGCCACGGTATCTCTCAGGCAAGCAATAAGAAGCGTTGGTGCAGTTACTTGCGAAGCTGAACGCCCAGGGAAATAGCGGGTAATTTCAAAGCCAAAGCGAGCAGCAACATAGCCAGGAATATCTGAACCTTCTGGCTTAATGCCGTTGTATCCCTCCATAACATCGTGCGCGGTCATCAGTGCAGCGTCGCCGGGTGATCCGGCAAGATCGACCATCACGGGTGCATTTCTGAAGGGCATAGACAGAAGGTCAGCGGTTGCCGCCAGTGATACCTTCATCAGGCTCAGAGGGTGGAGCGCCATTGAAGAAGCAATACCGTTAGTAAAAGGGCACTGAGACATAACACCAGCAACCCCAGAAACATTGGCTGCTGTCTTAAGTACGTGACCACCACTGAATGAGCTGCCCCAGATAATTATCCGGCTGCCATCCACGCGTTGATCATTTGCGGCGAACTTCACTGCAGCTGCCCAGTCTTCCAGCTGCTTTGTTACGCTTAAAAGCTGGCGCGGTTCTCCGCTGCTATCACCGAAGTGACGATAGTCAAACACAAGGCAGGCATAACCGGCGTCGCAGTAACGTTCGGCAAATGCATCCAGGCGCATAGAACGAACAGCGCCGAGACCATGTGCCATAACAACAACGGGAGCTGGATGATCTGAGTCCGGAAGATATAACCATGCGGCGCAGTGATCATCACCAGATTGATAAGACACATCAAGACGGTTCATGCAGGCACTCCTGTCGGTAGCGAAAAGTGGGTGATTAATAATCTGTTGTTTGCTATTTTTAGGGTTTTTGGAACAAATGTTCCGGTTCATACTAACATTACTGGAACGGTTGTTCCAAGGTGCTGGAGAATGAATGACTGAATTGACCCCTAAACAGCAGGCCAGGGCGGATGGCCTGCTGGATGCCGCCGAAGCTTTGTTTGCTTCATACGGTTTCCATGCTGTCAGCGTGCGGGACATTACCGGGTTGGCCAAAGTGCGTTTGGCAGCGGTCAATGATCTGTTCGGCGGCAAAGAAAAGCTTTTTTATGAGGTCATCAAGCGCCGGGCTGAGGTCGTTAATGCGCTGCGTGAAGAGCGTCTGGCCGCGATTGATGATGCCAAGCCCCGAGAAAAACAGGCTGCAGAGATCATTTCAGCTTTCTTTGACCCTTTGCTGGAAGTCAGCGAGCGCGGTGAGGGTTGGCGTAATTACCTCAGATTGGTCAATCAGATGATTGGTTCACGATCGCCAGTACTGTTGAGCGTCGTTGAATTCTACAACCCGATCACGCAGAAGTTTTTGATGGCTTTGCATACTCTGTATCCAGGTATCCCGTTTTCAGACTTACTGCGGCATTGGCAGTTTATTCTGGCAACTTACCTTAGTGTGTTTGCTGATAACTTCAGAGTGAACAGCATGACACGGGGGGAGGTTCAGAGTTCAGCGTTTTCTGAAACCTATGATGCGGCCAGAGTATTTGTTCTGGGCGGGCTTAAAGCGTTTCTGGAGCAGGCGCAACAGCGCACTTGATGCTTCCTGCTTACGGGTTCAGATCAATATAGTGAGACTTAGGTTTGCAGCTTAAAACCAGCCAATGTAATCTTGCCGAAGCTGCCCGCAGAGGCGGCATTCACCACAACTCCTGGGTAGTTAATAACCTGTGAGAGGCTCAAGAATGAGACCATTAACTGCATCAGTCAGTGCCTTGTTAGGAATGACAATGGCAATGGCAGCAACCGCCGCTGAACCATTTAACTACGATTATCTGGGTCTTACCTATGATTACCAACGGATTGGCGTCGACGGCTTCAGCGAAGAGCTGGAAGGTCACCGTGTCACAGCGATTTATTCAGAAGAGCTGAAGCAAGGTCTTATCTATCAGGCGTTCGGTACCAGCGAGTTTACCGATGATGAATTGATGACCTCGGGTAACTCGTACTTTTATGAGCGTGATTCGATCGATATTGGTGTCAGCCTTGGTGCTCACCTGCCGATCACAGCGAAAGCAGATGCGGTTGGAACGGCAAAAGTGGGTTATGCGTTTTATGACACCTACAGCCGCCTGAAACTCGAAGATGAAATTGAAACCACAGTCATTGATGAAAAGGGCTCAGAGCCTTTTGCAGATCTGTCGGTTGGCGTACGTTGGTTTATCGACGATTACAACAGTCTCGATATTCAGCCTCTGTTGGGAGTTATCCTGACCGAAGATACTAACGATGCATATTTCCGCGGGCGGGTGAGTGCACGCCTGGTAGGCACGATAGAGGCCTATCTTGATATGACGACCTATCTGGATTCTGATTATCGTGCCTTTGGTACAGGCATCTTCCTGTATTACTGAAACAGAATAACCCTATGGGAGTGCGAGCGGAATTGCGCTCCCTGAAGCAAACAAAGTAAACAACAAGGACGTTACATGAAACCTTTCTTCGTGCTTCTCTTATCCTCAGCCCTGTTCGCGTGTGGCGGTGGCTCTCCAACAACAGCGTTGATCAGCGGCGATGATGATGAAACTGATGCCGGTTTGTTCCGCGAATGGACAGAAACCGGTAGTGGCTTTCTTCTCGACCTGACTGGCGGAGCTTTAAATACCAACCTCGCGTACTACCTTGAGGAGGAAGATGGTTCTCGCTGTGACTGTCGTCTGACTTTTCTCGGTGATGAAATATCAGGCTCTTACGTGCTTAGCCAATGTAGCTACAGGGTAGGAAGTTCGGATGCTGATCCGGGGTGTAATGCTTATGATCACACCGGAACCTACGAGCGGGACAATAATCGTCTTTCTATTTGTGATGACACTCAGGAATGTTCGACATATCGCTGAGTGACATCCTGTGCAGGCGATACTCAGAAGTAAACGCGAATACCGTAAATGTAGGCCGGAGCAGAATTTTCAATATCTTTCTGATAAGAGAAACGACCAGAAATAATATCTGAAATATTCAGCTCGGCTGACAGGTCAACGATGATTGAATCCTCTTCCTCACCTGTTGCATAAGATACGGTCCCGGATAACTCCAGCGGTGAATATTCAGATAAGCGGTATCGGGTTTCAAGATTAAACGCCGAGCTGTCTGTGTAGGTCACTGAGGATTCTTCGAAAAAGAAATTCACATCAGTACGTTGGTATTTGGTCTCAACGTCAGATTTGGTTTCACTGTACGATAAGCCCGGAACGATGTGCAGGGTTGGGGAGATCTGAAAATAACGATCGATCGCGATGCGCAAAGTACGCTGGTCGATATCTGCACTGTATCTGGAGTCGTCGGTCTCATAACGGTCTTTCAGCTCGACAAAGCCGGCAGAAACACTGGCGACGACCTGATAACCCAGGTCTTTCTGCAATTCAAAGATGGTTGCTGTCGTGTTATTTGGTTCACCTGACGATGGAGAATCCAGCTTACTCTTCGCAAAACTAGCCTGAACGAAATCGTAGTTAATTGCCGAATCGGCGAATGACAGAGTTGGAAGGGCAACGGCCGCAGCCAGAACAGCAGACTTGAACGAGGGCATAGTATTTTCCGTAATCGCAGCGCATCAGCGCCCGTTTCTGATAATTATTATTAAGCCCGATAGTACAGAAACTGCCCGGATTATCAACAGAGTTCTATGCCTGTAAAACGAAAGAAGCCCGCATCGGGCGCCGCTGTGAGCGGCGCTGATACGGGCCAGAAGACCAACAAGGTTACTATTTCAGATCAAAGCGATCCGCATTCATTACCTTCACAAAGGCCTTCACGAAGTCGTTAACGAACTTCTCTTTGCTGTCATCCTGCGCATACACCTCAGCGTATGAACGCAGGATCGAGTTAGAGCCAAACACCAGGTCGACACGCGTCGCTGTCCACTTGGTTTCACCGCTCTTGCGATCAACGATGTTGTAGTGGCTTTTGCTCGCTGGTTTCCACTGGTACGCCATATCCGTCACATTCACGAAGAAGTCGTTGCTCAATGCGCCAACGTTATCGGTAAATACGCCGTGCTGGCTGTCACCAAAATTGGTACCCAGTACGCGCATGCCGCCGATCAGAACCGTCATCTCCGGCGCAGTCAGCCCCATGAGCTGTGCGCGGTCGAGCAGCATCTCTTCAGGCGAAACCACATACTCTTTCTTGGCATAGTTACGGAAACCATCAGCAAGGGGTTCAAGCACATCGAACGATTCAGCATCCGTCTGTTCATCCGTTGCGTCACCGCGACCCGGTGCGAATGGTACAGTCACATCGACGCCAGCGTCTTTCGCTGCTTTCTCAACACCCGCGGTACCACCGAGTACAATCATATCGGCGATGCTGACAGGCTTGCTGAAGCCAGCACGGATACCTTCAAGAACAGCGAGCACCTTCTGCAGACGCTCAGGCTCGTTCCCCTCCCAGTCTTTCTGCGGCGCTAAGCGGATACGCGCGCCGTTGGCACCGCCACGGAAGTCAGAACCACGGAACGTACGAGCGCTGTCCCACGCGGTTGCCACCAGTTCGGCAACAGTCAGGTCAGAATCCAGAATCTGTGCCTTCAGGTCTGCAACTTCATCATCCGTCAGGGTGTAATCCACCTCAGGAATCGGGTCCTGCCAGATCAGATCTTCAGCCGGTACGTCTGCGCCGATATAACGACTCTTCGGACCCATATCGCGGTGCGTCAGCTTAAACCAGGCTCGGGCAAAGACATCTGAGAAATACTCAGGGTCTTTGTGGAAGCGCTCGCAAATCTTGCGGTATTCCGGATCGACCTTCATCGCCATGTCCGCATCAGTCATCATCGGCATGGTACGGATGCTCGGGTCTTCAACGTCCACCGGCATATCTTCTTCTTTGATATCGATCGGTTTCCACTGCCATGCACCTGCTGGGCTCTTGGTCAGCTCCCATTCGTGATTCAGCAGCATGTCGAAGTAGCCCATGTCCCACTGAGTCGGGTTGGTTGTCCAGGCGCCTTCAGGGCCACCGGTCAGGGTGTCACGGCCAATGCCACGGCCTTTCTTGTTGTTCCAGCCCAGGCCTTGCTCATCCACATCCGCGGCTTCAGGCTCAGGGCCAAGGTCGTCAGGGTTGGCGTTGCCGTGGCATTTACCCACGGTATGGCCGCCAGCGGTCAGGGCGACGGTTTCCTCGTCGTTCATCGCCATACGCTTGAAAGTATCGCGTACATCAGCTGCCGACTTGAGTGGATCAGGCTTGCCGTCGCGGCCTTCCGGGTTCACATAGATCAGACCCATCATTACTGCTGCGAGTGGATTTTCCATTTCGTGGTCATCGGAATAACGACTGTTGTCGTTATCACTCGGCGCCAGCCACTCCTTCTCTGAGCCCCAGTAAGTGTCTTTTTCTGGATGCCAGATATCCTCACGGCCACCGGCAAAACCAAAGGTTTTCAGACCAAAAGATTCATATGCCATGTTACCAGCCAGAATCATCAGGTCAGCCCAGGACAGCTTATTGCCGTACTTCTTCTTAATTGGCCAAAGCAGGCGACGAGCTTTATCGAGGTTTGCGTTATCTGGCCAGCTGTTCAGCGGCGCAAAGCGTTGATTGCCAGTGTTTGCACCACCGCGACCGTCTGCCAAGCGGTATGAACCGGCTGCGTGCCAGGCCATACGAATCATCAGGCCACCATAGTGCCCCCAGTCAGCAGGCCACCACTCCTGGCTGTCAGTAAGAAGGGCTTTAACGTCGTTTTTCAGAGCTTCAAGATCAATTTTTTTGAATTCTTCGGCGTAATTGAAATCTTCGCCGAGTGGATTCGTCTTGGTATCGTGCTGATGCAGGATGTCGAGGTTCAGATTATTCGGCCACCAGTCTGTGTTCGAATTTCCGTGTTGGGTGACACTGCCGTGCATAACCGGGCATTTGCCCGCAGAGTTGTTGTCCATCGTCGCACCTCATCAATTGCTATCGTTATTAGCGTTGCTTGTGATTACTAAGATACAGAGTAGCGCGATAGGTTGATATTAAAATTATATTAAATGTATCAGTGTGATAGTAATAATTGATTACTCGCCGTTCTCAGCCCTCGACACCGCGGCTGATCGGTTACGTTGTAATAGCAGCATAATGACAGAGGCAACAATGACAGGAACAAACGACACCCAGAGTACGGTGTCCCAACCCCAGTAACTGAGAATGCCACCAGAAGCAAAAGAGCCCATGGCCATCAGCGAGAAAACGACAAAATCATTCAGCGACTGCACCCGGTTTTTCTCTTCTGGCCGATGACACTGCAAAATCAGGGCAGACGCACCCAGAAAGCCGAAATTCCAACCTACGCCCAACATAATCAACATCGACCAGAAGTGAAATACGTCCACACCATGGAGAGAAACTCCGGCTGCAATGGCAGTAAGCGCCAACCCGATTGCTGAAATACGGATGGCTCCAAAACGCGCAATCAGGTGCCCAGTAAAAAAGCTGGGCCCGTACATGGCGATCACATGCCACTGAATCCCGAGGTTCGCGTCAGCCTGAGAGTGCCCATGAAAATGCATCGCAAGTGGAGCCGCTGTCATCAGAAAGTTCATCACCAGGTAAGAGACAGCACCACACACAACGGCAGGTAGAAAAAGCGGTTGTCGAACAATGTCACCCAGTGAACGCCCGCCGGCAACTTCTTCAACGCTCAGCCGAGGTAACTTAACGCCCGACAGCACCACACCAGCGAGCGCAGCAGCCAGCGCCTGAATCAGGAACGACGCCGCAAAGGGTGGGGTGTCTAATCCGGGCAGAGAAAGGTTCATTGTGTGTGTAATCAGTTGTGGTCCAACGACACCGGCGGCGATTCCACCCGCCATCACCATAGACAGTGCTCTGGGTTGCCTTTCGGGTGCTACACCATCGGCCGCTGCAAAGCGAAAAGACAGAACTACTGCAGCATAGGCGCCGCCAAAAACAGTCGACAGGCAGAGGAGAGTGAATGAGCCGTAGATCATGGCGGCCATCGCCGACAACCCTGACAGTATGCCCATGGCTGTTCCTGCCTGGAAAGCAGCAAGGCGCCCGAACCGCTGCGCAATCAGGCCTGAGGGGAGAGTGCAAATAGCCAGCCCCACCACAAACAGAGAAATCGGAAGTGTCGCCAGAGCCGGGGCTGGCGACAGCTGATGACCAATGACCGCGCTGGTGGCAAAAATCACAACCGAGTTTGCACCAGCCAGCGCCTGAGCAATGGTCAGGCGCCAGATATTATTGGTTTGTTGAGCTTCGCTGAGTTGCATGAATGAGTGCCTTAAAGTCCTTGAACCTGACGTTCCAGAACGCGGAGCTTATCGTATCTTTAGTATTCCCGGCGAGGAGTGAGAGGTGAAACAGTGATATTCAGTAATGGCCTCCCCACAGGAGGCCGAACATTACTTTTAACTGATTGAAAATTAATGATATTTTATTTTTCTTCAAATTAGTTACCCCGGAAGTTACCCCGAAACATCCGTTGCTAGATGGTCGACATGACACTACCGGACATTAGTAGAAGTTACTAAAAAGTAGTAAGAATGAGTAATTCTATCTTGACTTGACGGGTATGTCGGGACTAGAGTTGCCTGTAACACGGCCCCGATCGGTAACCTCTGCGGAGGAAGCTGCTGAGGGGTTTTTTAATGCCTGTCGTTTATGTTCCCCATCCCCAGTTCTGCCAATCGTCTATTGCACCCATCGCATCCAGTGACAGGGCAGTTTCGCTTCCGTTCAACGGAAACTCTTCCAGTAAGCTTGATAGACGCTCCCACCAGCTAGATGTTGGGTTTATCGTTTGTAGCAAGTGCTGGATTATACAGAATAGTAGGAATGGTCTCGCAACCAGACGTCCGTTATCCCACGCATGACGGAATATAGGCACTTCTGACTTCCCGGGCTTTTGCGGTTGATCAATGATGTTTCGATTCCAGAGGCGGCTGTGGTGTGCACATACGTTACGAAGGTAGTTCAGGCTACGAAGCCATGAGGCAAAGACGCCACCATTCTGAATCCCATATCGACTCGATATCATATCCTGGTGTTCATCTTTTAGGCCGGCAAACAAGCGTGACATGCAGCCGAAGTCCCAGACCTCGCAGGCAATCCAAATAGCAATCGGCAGGCCGTATTTCTCTTTATTGTGTTTAATGAACTCTTCTTTGGATCTATCGAGTAACTTTGCATGGTTAGTAAGCCAGGTGTGATAGTCGCTCAGGCCGCCCCTTGCATTCAGATTTTGTGTGAACTCGTCGGACAGTAGCTCCGGTTTGAGGTAAGCGAACGCATCAAGTTCACCAAGCGTGTGAGATATATCGACCCGAAGAGCAACTTCTATTCTCTCTAACGCGTCGAGTACCAGTAACCGCAGTTTCTTATCAAACACATACAGTTCGACGGCATCCTGAAAGCGTAGGCCGTGCTTAAAGGATTCAAGAGGGAATGTTTGAACTTTCTTATCTTTCTTCGATGGTTTGCCCGGCAGCTCCGGAATTGAGCAAGCCGGACCTGAGCGCTCTCTGAATGGGTACCAGTAACCGCTCAACCGATAGTACCCTATACGCCGCAAAGCCTGCTCTGCACGTTGTACGTCAGTGACTGCTAATCCGTGTGCTTGCAGCTTGTCTAATTGCTCTTCAATGCTGAGCCAAGGTTTGTTGTAGGTCATCGTTTGTCCATCAATCTAACCGGTTACCAGATCATGGTACTACAGAGAACAACTTTTTCAGCAGAGCCTTATTGTCTTGCGAGCTTTCCTTACTTTCTGTTTTTGCGTCTTTTTCTTGCGGCGTCTTTCCGGGTCGCCAGAGCTTATTTCAGGAGGCTCTTTGAACCCTTCACCAGCTTTAGATAAACGAGCACGAATAATACGAGCCGAGGCATTTGTATCTTCTTGAGACATACCACGCTTGGCTTTCTCTTTGGTGATGTTCGTAGTTTTTGCCATCCTCTGGTGCCGCTATTTAGAAATACATTGCAAACAGCCAACATCGTATGCAAAACGAGCCCGAAAAGTTGACATAAAAATTGGCACAAAGGCCAGAAAAACGCATGTTGACACACTGTTGGCACAGTGCAAAAAGTGATCATCTTTTCCGCTAAGTTATTGATTTGTAGTGTAAAAAGATGGCCTCCCCACAGGGACTCGAACCCCAATCGTCCGCTTAGGAGGCGGAAGCTCTATCCTGTTGAGCTATAGGGAGGAAGGCTGAGGATTCTAACGGTTGGTGTCGTGATTGTCAGCCCCGGTTGGGGCTGCGCACTCAGATGTTGTCTAATTCGTTTTTCTGTTGTTCTTTCAGGCGACGTTCTTCCCACTGAAACTCCGTGATCAGTCGGTCAATGAAGCGCTGGCCTTGAGGTGAGATCGTAGTGAAGGAGAAGCCACATTGTGTATTGCCGTTGTTACTCAGCTGGATGTGGCGGGCTTCCAGGCTGCAATCCATCGAGTTGTCGCGGTTAAAGCGAACCCGGGCCATAGGGATGTCCTTGTGGTTGTGCAGCATTTCAGTGATGTCGCCTTTGAACTTGGCCTTAAAACCACTCGACGACAGATCTACCAGGCGCCCTGTTAGCCCATCGCTGTCTTCATCATTATCTTCGAAGCGCAGTGTTACTAATATCTGGTGTGCAGGTGGCACCATGACACGGTAGGCGGTGCGGCGTTGCAGATAAAGAACTTCTTCAGGAAACTCGGCCCGATACTGTTCCTGGTCAGGTTGATAGCGCAGGCGACCCGTCATTCGGAATTCAATGCGCACCCCTTGGGTGTCGCACTCTACTGAAAATCGCTTCCCGCTCCTGATCAGGTCGTTGCCCTGCATTGGGATAACCCGATCCATAAAGAAGCTGCGGGACTTGAAGCTGGTTTCCGTAATTGCCGATTTGTATTCGGTGTCGTCGCCATCAATACGCAGGGTGACAGGAGTTTCCAGAAGCACAACCTTGCGCAGAGCGCCGTATACGTCTTCTGGGGTGTTCAGCAGAAATTCCTGGTTGATACTTGCCTCTGGCATGTCTGACGGTCCACTACGCTTCGATACTATTAAGTCCCGGATTCGCTCCGGCAGTTTTTCCATGTTCATTGTATAAGTGTGGATCATTCTGTCGGGCATGCAAGATACGAAGCTTCTGTTCGGCGCGGAATCGCAACGCCAGAACCATTTCGCTCAGGCGCTCTGAGATTTGCCGGTTGGCTTCGTACTGAGCGGCAAGCTGCTGCCACAATGGGTGAATTTCGGAGTTATTCTGGACAGCCTCGTGTTGCAGGCACTCTGCACTCAGAGGTAGTTGGTGGTCTTTCATCCACTGTAAGCGGGTACTCGCCTGCTGTTTCAGGAGGGTTACCTGTTTCTCTTTGGCAGGGTTCAGAGTGTCCAGTTCAGACGTACGGTGGTGGCTCACGGCCTCCAGTTCCTGCTCCAGCAGGGTGAAGAGCTGTCGGCTGGCGTCGAGCTCGGATGACATCAGCCGGGCAAGGGGAGAGGTATCTAAAAGCATACCTGAGGACCTCAGAAGTTGAATCGGTCCTCAAAATCAAGCATTTTCCCTGCCAGTCTGTCGTAATCGATTTTGTATTCACCGTTATCAATGGCGCTACGGATGCGCTCAACAGTTGCGTCGTCGACGTCCTTCATCTCTTTAATCTCAGCTTCTATCTGCTGAATGCTTTTACTGCTCGCGCTAAGCTTGACCTGATCGGTCAGCGGCGCGGATTCCCTGGCTTTGCCTTCAGCATTCGTTTCTGGGGCCTTAACGGGTTCAGTACGACTACGATTCGTGTCGACACTGTTGCCGTTAGTGAATTTATTGATGTTCATCATCATTTCTCCGAGCTTCATTCAGATGTACCTCTTCATTGTAGTTAACGGCAGCAGATTTCATTACTTTAGGAAAAAGTGTCAGTTTTTTTGAAAACTCACTGGACCTGTACTAAGCCATCGCCGATGACTTCCGCAAACAGGGTGGTTCCCGACTGCGTATTCCTGACCCGTATCTGTTCACCCAGGTGACCACGAGCCAGGGCTTCCCCCTTAATCTCGACCTGAATTCCCGGCCTGACCAGCCTGATTTTGAGCAGTTGCCCGCGTTGAACAAGGTCGGGTAAGTCGACCATGTCAGGTGTGACAGGTGTTCCTTGTCGCAGAGTTCGTTTGCTCAGCATTCCGCTGACGGCGTCAATATTACTGAAATACCCTTTGTGCAGATCAGAGGTGTCAAGGCGACTGATTCTGAGTTGACCTGCATTGATAACAGTATCCCGGCGTATATCGGTATCAGCGGTGACGACATCTGCGAACACCTTCAGTTCAACCGCGAACGATTGGCGCCAGAAGGGCGCTGCACAGCTGACCTCAACACCGTTGCGCCCAGGTTGCAGGTGGCGGATAACATTCACCTCTAGCGAAGCGCTGCAGTCAGGCAACTCATATCCCGGTGATACAGAAGGATACTCAAACTCCGATACACCGGCGTCTCCCCCCAGTGCAATCCAGCGATTTTTCAGTTCAGCGGTGACATCATCCAGAGAGCTTCCGGCCTGAGCAACGGTCGACAACGACCAGATGAAAAAACCAAATAAAACGCCTGCGCTTCTCCGGTTCTCTACTATGCTCAATGAAGCTAACGAAAATGATGTCATGATTCCGGCACTTTTATTACTCATACCTCAGGTTGAGCAAAGGTCGTGCCGGAATTGATCTGAAAGAGAGGCACACATGGCTGGTGTTCTTGAGTCCGTAAACCAACGTACCAAGCTGGTCGGTGAAAACCGTCTGGAGCTGCTGCTTTTCCGCGTCCGCGGTAAACAGTTGTACGGCATTAACGTATTCAAAGTAAAAGAGATCATACAGTGTCCGCGACTGACGTCCCTGCCTGGCAGCAATCGTGTTGTCCGTGGGGTTGTTCACATCCGCTCAGGAACCACACCGATTCTCGATATGAGCCTGGCAACGGGTGGTCCTCCGCTGGAGGAAGTGAATGGTGCGTTCGTGATTATTACTGAGTACAACGGCGCGACTCAGGGCTTCCTGGTGGCTTCGGTCGATAAAATCATCAACATGAACTGGGAACATATTCATCCACCACCCAAGGGTACAGGCCGTGAACACTACCTTACTGCTGTCACCGAAGTTGAGAATCACATCGTCGAGATCATCGACGTAGAGAAGATTCTTGCTGAAGTATCGCCGGTGAAAGAGGACATCAGTGAAGGCATCGTCAGTGACGACGTCCGTACTGAGGCCGGTAAAAAGAAAGTTCTGATCGTGGATGATTCCAAGATTGCGCGTAAGCAGATTACCCGTTGTCTGGAGAACATTGGCGTTGAGGTGGTTGCGCTAGAAGACGGCAAACAAGCCTGGGAGCACCTGAAAGGAATCGTGGAAGAGGGTGATCGACCGCAGGACCGTTACATGATGTTGGTATCCGATATTGAGATGCCAGAGATGGATGGCTACACGCTGACCACTCACATTCGAAGTAACGATGCGATGCAGGGATTTTATGTAGTACTGCACTCATCACTGAGTGGTGTATTTAACCAGGCAATGGTTGAAAAAGTGGGTGCTAATGACTTTATTGCAAAGTTTGACCCCGACGTACTGGCCGACAATATTGTGAGCCGAATTAACCACGGTTGAAAGTGATGACGCATAACAAGAAGGAAGTCGTGTTGACTGGTTCGGAGTACAACCAGTTTCGCGATTACCTTGAAGGGCTTTCCGGCATACTGCTGGGGGATGGAAAAGAATACCTGGTCGCAAGCCGTTTGCGAAAGCTCATGGCCGACCGGGAATTACCTAACCTGACAGAACTGATGTACTGCATGGAGCGTGACCGTCAGTTCAAAAATAACGTCATTGATGCCATGACGACCAACGAAACACTCTGGCTGCGTGACAGCCACCCGTTTGAAATTCTCCGCAACCGCGTGTTCCCTGCGCTCGCTGAACAATCATCGCCCATACGTATCTGGTCTTCGGCCTGTTCAACAGGGCAGGAACCTTACTCCATCAAACTGACTGAACTGGAATTCCGGCGAACGAGCTCGAAACGCCTGCCTGCTGTGTCAGTGTTGGCTACCGATTTATCAGAAAGTGCTTTGAGCGCCGCCAAAGAAGGGACGTACCCCTGGATGGCGATACGGCGTGGCATGCCTGAAGAACAGCTGGCAAAGTACTTTGAAAAAACCGGGGAAGATGCCTGGCACGTCGGCAAAGAACTGCGCCAGGGGGTAGAGTTCAGAAACTTTAACCTGAACGACAGCTACTCGCGTCTCGGCACCTTCGATATTATCTTCTGCCGCAATGTACTGATTTATTTCAGCGCCGAACGCAAGCGCGACATCCTATTGAAAATGCACGGTGCCCTGAAGCCGGGTGGCTATCTGATCCTCGGTGCTTCAGAAGCCTTGAGCGGGATGCCGGATCATTATGAAATGGTCAGCTGCAACCCCGGCATTCTCTACCGGAAAAAGTAGTCGATTTTGCCCTTGCCGCCGGTAGGTAAGGGCTTGCCGTTCCCCTCTCTGAAACTCTCCTTTAAATGCCCTCTGTTTTTATAACCTATTGAAAAATAAGTAAAAAATAAATTGGCCCAGCTCTTGCTGTATCTCTGCAGATGAACACAAATGGCAAACAGGCAGGTACAGAATGGGCGCAATCAACTTTACCAACGCACTCGGAATCCACGACAACGCAATGCAGCTTCGTGCGCAACGCGCTGAAGTACTGGCAAACAACCTTGCCAACGCTGACACCCCTGGATTCAAGGCCCGTGATTTTGATTTTAAAGCCATTCTCGAAGCAGAAACTCACAGCAATACCTCATTCGGTATGTCAGCGACGCATTCTGCTCACCTGAGCGGTACCAGCGGCTTTGCCGATGACGAACTGAAATATCGTAACCCTCTGCAGCCTTCCATCGACGGCAACACGGTCGACGCCCAGACCGAACAAGCTCTGTTTGCCCGCAACAGCATGGACTACAACGCCAGCTTCGAATTTCTGAGCGGTAAGTTCAAAGGCATGCGTAACGCGATCCGGGGAGAATAATCATGTCACTGACCAGCGTACTTAACATTGCCGGAAGCGGTATGACTGCCCAGTCAGTCCGACTGAACACCACCGCCAGTAACATTGCCAACGCCGACAGCGCCTCCAGCTCTGTGGACGAAACCTACCGCGCACGTAAGCCCTGGTTCTCGGTGCTCGAAAGCGAAGTGAACTCCAAAAGCCGTGATGTGAATGGCTTTATGGATACCGATGCAGCGATGGGCGCCGGTGTGAAAATCGACGGCATCGTCGAGAAAGACTCACCGCTGCAAGCCCGCTTTCAGCCTGATCATCCAATGGCGAACGACGATGGCTACGTGTACTACCCGAACGTCAACATCGTTGAAGAAATGACCGACATGATGTCCTCGTCACGCAGTTATCAGATGAACGTCGAAGTTCTTAAAACCGCGAAGCAGATGCTGCAGCGCACACTCACACTCGGCCAGTAAGGGGGCGATAAATGGCGATTAACGAAGTAAACAACAACGCCGCCGTACTGGATCAGTACCGTACGCCGACGCAGACCGAAGCCAAAGAGAACGAGCTGGGACGTAACGCCTTTCTTGAACTCATGGTGGCTCAGCTGAATAACCAGAACCCACTGGAGCCGACAGACAACCAGGCGTTTGTGGCTCAGCTGGCCCAGTTCTCATCGGTGGAAGGTATCGACAACCTGAACGACACGGCAGAGAGCATGGCCGCTCAGTTCACCTCGAATGCCGCGTTGCAGGCCTCAAGTCTGGTCGGTCAGAGCGTGATTGTTGATGGCAACACTACAGGCTTACTGACGAACGGTGGTGTGGTCAGTGGCTTTACCGAGGTGCCCGCGGCAACAGGCGACATGATGCTGACCATCGAAAACAAGAATGGTCAGACTCTGGAGCAGATTTCTCTGGGTTCTCACGATGCTGGTGCCATGTCAGTGCGCTGGGATGGCTACAACCTGATGGTGGATGGTGACATCGTCAACCTCGACCGCAGCAAGATGAATCTCGACCAGTACTTCCGCGATGAAAACGGCGAGATCGTACTGGACGACAACGGAGACCCGATTGAAAACGTCTACCCACCGGGTCAGTACGTTTTCAAACTCAGCGGCACCATTGCTGGTGAGAGTGAACAACTGGATATGCAGATGAGTTCACGCGTCGACAGCGTCACCATGAGTGCCGGTGGCGAAGTGACCCTGAACTTAACCGGTGGCGAACGCGCCAACCTTGATCAGATTAAACAGATTCTTGACGCCTGATCCGGCGAGAGGAGTACAAATATGGCTTTTAATATTGGTTTAAGTGGTATCCGTGCAGCCTCTACGGATCTGGAAGTCACCGGTAACAACGTGGCAAATGCCAGTACCGTAGGCTTTAAAGAATCCCGCGCGGAATTTGCCGATGTCTACACCAGCACTTTACTTGGTACAGGCCTCAAGCCGGTCGGTAGTGGTGTGCTGGTAGATAACGTTCGCCAGGAGTTTTCTCAGGGTAATATCAGTGGTACTGAAAACGCTCTTGACCTCGCGATTGATGGTAATGGCTTCTTCGTATTGGATGACCGTGGCAGTGTGTCTTACACCCGTTCGGGGATTTTCTCTCTGGATAAAGACGGCTTCGTTGTCGCTAACAACGGCTCTCGTTTGCAGGGGTATGAAGCCAACGAAAACGGTGTGGTCAGCGGTGTGCTGGGCGACATCAATATTCAGATTGCTAACCAGCCGCCACGCCTGACGACTCTTGCCACCGCCATCGTAAACCTGGATGCCGGTGAGCAGGTTCTGCAGGAGCAGGGTCTGCAAATAACCACCAACGGTTTGTCTGTTGGTGCGGCAGACGCGGGCATTCTTGAATCCACCAAAACCGTACTGGATTCAGCGGGTCAGCCAACGGATGCAGGCATTCCTGCACAGGTATTGTTCCCGAATACAGTCGCGGCAGTCGCGGCGGCGGGCTACGGTAATGAGTCGATGGACTTTGATATCGGTGACGGTAATGGCAGTCAGACCATAACCCTGGCCGGTGTTGCCGCAGGTGCCACCGTTCAGGAAGTGCTTAACGATATACAGTCAGCGCTGGATGCCACCTTTGGCTCACAGCAGCTGCGCGCGGTAGAAGATCCATCCACCGGCAACCTCATCATTGAACGTGCGGGTTACAACGCGACTAACGGCACGTCATTCTCGATCACTACCACGCCTGGTTGGGATGGTGTCTTTGGTGTTGCGGGTGCGGTATCTGCCGGGGTGGCTGGTCAGCAATTGTTTGTGGGCGCCAGCCCGGTAACCGCTGATTTCCGCTCGATTCCTGGTACGCAAACCACTACGCGGACAACAGCAACACCGCCTCTTAATATCGTCTCCAGTGATCCGGGCCAGTTTGCCGTACTGACAGCGAACAACACCTACAGCGCACTGGATCTCGAAGATAAAGTCGCGCCAGCCGTCGACAACGTACTTGCGTTCCGTATCGCCACCGAATCCGGTGCTCTGTACCCAATCAACCTGAGTGAAGCGGCCTGGGTCGGCGCTGCACCAGCCAGCTACGCGAACGTAACCACGACAGAAATCGTCGCCGAAATTAACGCGCAGATTACCGCCACCGCGGGTGCCGGTAACGAAGAAGTACTGGCAGTGGACAACGGTGGTCGTATCGAGTTTCAGGTGCAGGCGCCGGGGGCTCGTGGTGACTTCGTTCAGATCGCCGATGACTCCGGCTCGGTAAATTACGACCTGATAAACCTAGGCTTCCTCAGCAATAACCGCCTTGATTCGGGTGTTGAGCCTGTATTGGCAAACAATGAATTCAATCTTGAAGTCACCAGTACCAGCGGCAACGCAGGTGGCCCGTTCACCATTACGATACCGCCTGCTAACTACGCCAACCTCGAAGCACTGGCCGTAGCGATTCAGCAACAAATCGATATTTACATCGGTGCAGGCGGCCTTGCCGGTAAAGTGAACGTCGATGCCGTTGGTGGCCAACTGGTATTTACCAATACACAGGTGGGTGCGGGTGAAGGCGTGTCCTTAACTCCAACCGTTGCAGAGTCCCAGGCTCTGGGTGAGCTGGGCTTTGACAGCATGTTCATTGTTACCGGCCAGGATGAAGTGGATCGCACCAACAGCTTCCGTATCAACCTGACTGTACCAGCGCCAGACAACGATAACCGCAGCGGTTCGGTTGTGGTGTCGCTGGATGAAGAGTACCGCTCGGTTCAACAACTGGCGGCAAGCATTAACCGCCAGTTGAACAGTCAGGATGCCGATAACTACATTGGCGTTCAGGCAGCCGCTGTTGAGGTCGAGCCGAAAACCGTACCACCTCAGTACAAGCTTCAGCTGTCGGCGGTAGAAGCGGGCGAAGCCTCAATCATCTCCATCACCAATATCACAGCGGGCGGCCAGGACGTGTCTGAGTCTGACCTGTACGGTATTCTTCAGGTGAACCCTGATGACGGCACACTGCTGACCACCGGTATCGAAGGTGTCACCAACGAATACCCAGAGCAGCGCGTGACTTTAATTGATCCGGACGGTGAAGAAACAGAAATCGTAATTCCGGAGCATGCCGAAGCGAACGAAATTGTTTCTCTGTTTAATCAGCAGCCCGGTGTTACAGCGTCGGCAGAAACCGTCATGACAATTCCACTGTCGGGCTACAACACGCCCGGCAACGACATGTCGCTGACCCTCAACGGTCAGGCTCTTGAATCAACCAGCCTTGAAGAACTGGCTGATGAGATCAATGCCTACAGGGCAACGACACTGCCGGGTTTCCGCGCTCAGTTGAACGATACCGGTGATCTCGTTATTACCAATGAGATTGGTCGGGATATCAAAGTGTCGATCGATAGCCCAGTCGTGACTGACTCACTTGTCGTGCAGGGCGCTGAGGGCACGGGGCCGGTTGTGCTCGGCGGTACATCCGCCGCTGATGTCGCGGCAGCCGTAGGTGGTACTGTTAATTTCATCCTCAATGAAAACTACGTGATGCGTGATCCGCAGCCTGTCGTTTCCGGGATCTTTGGCGCGCTGACCGATGACGAATACTCTGACTTCACGCTGAACTCATTTGATCCGGATAACCAGGAAACGTACAACCACGCGACCTCAACCACCATATACGACAGTCTGGGTAACTCCCATGTGATGACTCAGTACTTTGTGAAAGAGCCACTGGACCCAACACGTCCGAACGAGCAGAACGTCTGGGCTATGTACGTACTGGTGGATGGTAACGATGTGGGCGACCCTGACCCATCGCTGCCATTCCCGGAAAACCTCGACCCGACCCGTGCACGGTTTGAGCTCTTCTTTAACCAGGACGGAACACTGGACGAAGTGGCGACCGGTGATATATTCATCACCAACTGGGATCCAGTCGATGAGAATGGCGATGCAACAGGTGCACTGACATCAACAAACGTACTGGAAGGTGGCCTGCCACTGAGTGATCCACCAACCAACTCAAACTTCCAGATCAGCCTGAGTGGTTCGACCCAGTTTGGGAGCGAGTTCTCGGTGAACGAAGTGAACCAGAACGGCTATGCAACAGGTCGACTGACCGGTCTCGAAGTGGATGAAGAAGGTATCATCTTCGCCCGATTCACCAACGGTCAGGCACAGACATTGGGTCAGGTGGCCATGGCCAACTTCCGTAACCCGGAAGGCCTGACACCGGTAGGCGACACGGGCTGGGCTGAGTCTTTTGAATCGGGTATCCCGACCATTGGCTCACCGCGAACGGCATCGTTTGGCCAGATACGGTCATCTGCATTAGAAGACTCTAACGTCGATTTATCGGAAGAACTGGTGGGGCTGATCATCGCCCAGCGTAACTTCCAGGCGAGTGCGAAAACCATTGAAACCACCGATCAGATAACGCAGACGATTCTGAATATCTGATGAGGGTTAGTCATGTGGGAAATGAGATGGACCCGTCCCCCTTGTGCCATGATGAGATTGCACAACATCAAACCGGCATCGAAGAAAGAGGGTCCACCTATGAGCAAGTTTA